>Ga0315336_1000047_pt1:0-635000 | contig 713019 bp, 611 predicted proteins | sample ASW5metaG_FD_204512 | JGI IMG/M metagenome (GOLD analysis project Ga0315336, IMG submission 204512) | Ammonia-oxidizing marine archaeal communities from Monterey Bay, California, United States - ASW #5 | ecosystem: Environmental > Aquatic > Marine > Intertidal zone | place: USA... | reverse complement strand
AAAACAGGCTGGCTCGCTGGGTAGGTTCCTGAGTAGCGCGGGACACGTGGAATCCCGTGTGAACCTGGGAGGACCATCTCCTAAGGCTAAATACTCCCTGGTGACCGATAGTGAACCAGTACCGTGAGGGAAAGGTGAAAAGAACCCCTGTTAGGGGAGTGAAATAGTCCCTGAAACCGTATGCCTACAAGCAGTGGGAGGGCTATGCCATTTTTCGGTTCGCCGAAAATGGAATGCCTGACCGCGTGCCTTTTGCATAATGAGCCGGCTAGTTACTCTCCGTGGCAAGGTTAAGCGTAAGCGAGCCGTAGCGAAAGCGAGTCTGAAATGGGCGTTCAGTCATTGGGAGTAGACGCGAAGCAAGGTGATCTACCCTTGGCCAGGGTGAAGCGCGGGTAACACCGCGTGGAGGCCCGAACCAGTGTCGGTTGAAAACGACTTGGATGAGCTGAGGGTAGGGGTGAAAGGCTAATCAAACCTTGTGATAGCTCGTTCTCCTCGAAATGCTTTTAGGAGCAGCCTCGAGAGGTCGGCGTTGGTGGTAGGGCACTGGATGGACTAGGGGGCTTACCGGCTTACTGAATCCAACCAAACTTCGAATGCCAACGACACGCATCTCGGGAGTGAGACTATGGGGGCTAAGCTTCATGGTCGAGAGGGAAACAGCCCAGACTACCGTCTAAGGTCCCTAAATCTGTGCTAAGTGGTAAAGGAGCTGGAGAGGCTGAAACAACCAGGAGGTTGGCTTAGAAGCAGCCATCCTTTAAAGAAAGCGTAATAGCTCACTGGTCAAGCAACTCTGGGCCGACAATGTAACGGGGCTCAAGCACAGTACCGAAGACGTAGATTCAACTCACGAGTTCGCTCGTGAGTGAGTGGTAGAGGAGCGTTCTCTTCGCAGTGAAGGTGGACCGAGAGGACCACTGGAGCGTAGAGAAGTGACCCTGCCGGCATAAGTAGCGATAAGAGTGGTGAGAATCCACTCCGCCGAAAACCTAAGGTTTCCTGAGGAAGGTTCGTCCGCTCAGGGTCAGTCGGGTCCTAACGTGAGGCCGAAAGGCGTAGCGGATGGATATCCGGTCAACATTCCGGAACTACCTAAACGACGTTTGTACGATGGGGGGACGCAGGAGGCTAGCCCAGCCTACGATTGGATGTGTAGGTTCAGGCATGTAGGGGGAGTCACCAGGAAAATCCGGTGACTCATATACCCTGAGGTGCTATGGCGAGACCGTCAGGTCGCAAAGTGGGCAACGCCACGCTGCCAAGAAAAGCCTCTAAGGAGTCGTTTGGGTACCCGTACCGCAAACCGACACAGGTAGGTGAGGAGAAAATCCTCAGGCGCGAGTGAGAACCCTCGTTTAGGAACTCGGCAAACTCGCCCCGTAACTTCGGAAGAAGGGGTGCTCCAGCTCGTGATCCGGCTTGCCCGGTGAGCGGGAAGGAGTTGCAATAAAGAGGCCCAGGCGACTGTTTACTAAAAACACAGGACTCTGCTAAGTCAAAAACGACGTATAGGGTCTGACGCCTGCCCGGTGCCGGAAGGTTAAAAGGAGGGGTCAACTTCTCTTCGGAGGAGTGAAGCTCTGAATTGAAGCCCCGGTAAACGGCGGCCGTAACTATAACGGTCCTAAGGTAGCGAAATTCCTTGTCGGGTAAGTTCCGACCTGCACGAATGGCGCAACGATCTGGGCGCTGTCTCAACGAGGGACACTGCGAATTTGTGGTACCGGTGAAGACGCCGGTTACCCGTGGTAAGACGGAAAGACCCCGTGCACCTTTACTACAGCTTAGTAGTGAGTGTTGGTGTGTTATGCGCAGGATAGGTGGGAGACTTTGAACCGGGCCTCTTGGGGTCCGGGGAGTCGTCGGTGAGATACCACCCTTAGCGCCCCGCCGCTCTAACCTCGACCTGTTATCCAGGTCAGGGACACTGCTTGGTGGGTAGTTTGACTGGGGCGGTCGCCTCCCAAAATGTAACGGAGGCGCACGAAGGTTCGCTCAGGCTGTTTGGAAATCAGCCGTAGAGTGCAAAGGCAGAAGCGAGCTTAACTGCGAGACAAACAAGTCGAGCAGATGGGAAACCAGGTCTTAGTGATCCGGTGGCATCCGCATGGAAGGGCCATCGCTCAACGGATAAAAGGTACGCCGGGGATAACAGGCTTATCTTGGCCAAGAGTTCATATCGACGCCAAGGTTTGGCACCTCGATGTCGGCTCATCACATCCTGGAGCTGTAGCAGGTTCCAAGGGTTCGGCTGTTCGCCGATTAAAGTGGTACGTGAGCTGGGTTTAGAACGTCGCGAGACAGTTCGGTCCCTATCTACCATGGGCGCAGGAGATTTGAGGGGGGCTGTCCTTAGTACGAGAGGACCGGGATGGACGGACCTCTAGTGTACCAGTTGTCGCGCCAGCGGCAGTGCTGGGTAGCTACGTTCGGATGGGAGAAACGCTGAAAGCATCTAAGCGTGAAACCCTCCCCAAGATGAGATCTCCCTGAGCTTCGGCTCCTGAAGGCTCCTGGAAGACCACCAGGTGATAGGCCAGATGTGTAAGGCTCGTGAGGGCTTTAGCTAACTGGTACTAATCAGCCGTGAGGCTTGACCATATTTTCTTTTAGATGCGTTGGAAAGCTACCGTTTGTGGAGGGTTCAGTTGTTAGAAATCAGGCGGATTTCGAGGATGTTCTTTGAAAGATTTTTCCTTTAGACGCGTTCCATAGAGTGTGTCTAAGGGGTGGCCGAACACTCGTCAGATGTGCGAGGTTCGGTTACTTTAAGTTTGTAAGTCTTCCCGGTGGTCATAGGAGAGGGGAAACACCCGTTCCCATGCCGAACACGGCAGTTAAGCCCTCTTCCGCCGATGGTACTTCATGGGTGACTATGTGGGAGAGTAGGTCACTGCCGGGAGTATTCGTAAGCCCTGAGCTTTAAAAGTTCAGGGCTTTTTTTCGTACTAAGAACGCAGTTTCTATCGACACAAAGTGCGCTTGCGCGCTGCTTGGCTGATTTTCAGGAGAGTGCGCCGTCGGCAAGCATTATGTCCATATAGAATTCAATCTGGGAGGTGGGTATGAAGAGAGTCCGAAGATTGACTTGGGTTCTTTGTAGCACCTGTTTTATCACACTGTTTCCGTTCATTGGTACAGGACTTGCCCAACAAGAATCGGACGAGGCGCTTGTTCACAATGCCAAGTTGCGATTGCAACCTGAGGAGACGGTGGATGGTGGCCAGGTATTTGGTTCGGCATCGCAGCCTGGGATGTATGTGACACGGATTCGATTCGAAGCGGGGCGGCATACTCGTCCTCATTATCACACTCAGGACCGTTGGGTTACTGTTTTGGAAGGGACGTGGTGGACTGGCGAAGGTGACGTGTTCGATGCCGATAAGATGATTCCAATCAGGGAAGGCGGATTGATGTACCACCCGGCGGGCTTTCGTCACTACGATGGCGCAAAGGATGAAGATGTAGTCGTCCAAATCATGGGGATGGGGCCCGTAGAAACGATTCGGACTGAAATTGACTCACGTGGGAAGCCAGTTCCTCGCTAGACGTTTCTGGTGAAATATTCGCAGGAATTCCACTCGGTTCGCATTGGTAAATTCAGCTGTTTCGTGTTCACCCCGCAGAGCTGCAGGACTGGGCAGTGAGCGCCTTTCAGTGCCCAAATGCAGTCTCGTTTCCTTCGAGCTAGGCTTTTTTCTCCCTTTACGGTAGATTGACAGGCAGCCCTTTGGAGGATCTATGAGCCCTATTAATTGCGCTGGTCGTACTTTGATCTCGACTGTGCTCACACTCTCACTTTTTGGAGCCCTCGCACTGGCCCAAAATCGACAAGGCGTTCCGGACCTGGCCGCGCCCGATCGACCGGTCGTGCTACACACAACGGATGTGGCTCGTATTCGCCTGGTTCCCGTAGCGACTGGCTTGGACCATCCATGGGGCGTAGCCTTCAGAGCCAACGGTGACATTTTGATTACCGAGCGTGATAAGGGCACGCTGCGAGTGGTTCGAAACGGGCAACTGCTTGAACGTCCCATTCCAGGGGTCCCGGAGGTCTACGCAGAGACACAGCGTGCAGGGTTAATGGACATAGCACTGCACCCGGACGACGATAGTTTGGTTTATCTGACGTATTCCAAAGCCGTTGAGCGCGACGGAGAGAGTGGTGCGACGGTGGCCCTGGCCAGGGGTCGTCTGGATGCGGGGGCATTGACGGAGGTGCGCGACATCTTTGTTGCGGATGGTGTCGACCGTGGTGTGGCGGCATCAAGAATTCTCTTCGCACCCGACGGGACACTTTTTATGACAGTGGGAGGTGCCTATAGATTCGCTTCAACAGGCGATCTTGCCCAGAACCCGATGATGCATTTCGGGAAGCTGCTGCGACTGAATGACGATGGCACGGTGCCAGACGACAATCCCTTTGTTGGTGACACGGCCTACCTGCCGGAAATCTATTCGTTGGGTCATCGGAACCAACTTGGTCTGAGCTTCCATCCAGAAACCGGCGATCTTTGGGCGACGGAAAACGGGCCACAGGGTGGCGATGAGGCAAATATCGTCAAGAGCGGTGCAAACTACGGATGGCCTATTGCTTCCTACAGCCGTGAGTATTCGGGTGTTCCCGTGAGTGAGACCCCATGGCAGGAAGATTTTGAAAGCCCGGAAATCATGTGGTGGCCATCGATCGCTCCCTCTGGGTTGACGTTCTATACGGGCGAGCATTTTCCCGCGTGGCACGGCAACCTGTTTGTCGGTGCGATGCGAAATCGGATGCCTGGCCGAACCGGGCACGTCGAACGAATTATTTTCAACCGGCAGGGTCAAGAAATCAGGCGGGAATGGTTACTTACGGAGCTCAAGCAAAGAATCCGAGACGTTCGACAAGGCAAGGACGGTTATCTCTATGTTCTGACCGAGGAAGCTGATGGTGTTTTGCTTCGCATTGAACCGGCCCACGCGATTGTTGACCCGCCGGGCAACATTTTGACGATAGAACGGTCCTCGGAAGCACGGGTATCTCCTCTTTCCGAATCGGAGTGGACCGCTGAACAACGGGAGCTCGTTGAGCGGTATGCGCCTGACGGAAATCCAGGAAATACGCTCCGGACGTTGGTCAGAGTGCCGGCGCTAGCTAACCGTGTATTACCCTTTCTAACCTACGTTGCTGAGGGTTCGACCCTCTCTCCACGGCACCGTTCACTGCTGATTCTCCGCACGGCGTGGCTGACTCAGAGTGCGAATCACTGGGCCACATACGCTAGTCGCGGCAGTTTAACTCCTGATGAGGTGCTCCGAGTTGCCCAAGGCCCGAATGAGGAGGGGTGGACCGAATTCGAAGCAACTCTCATCGGGATGGCTGATGAGTTCTTTCGGCATTCATCAATCACGGACGTGACTTGGGACCGGTTGTCGCAGGAATATGACCAGTATAATCTCGCGGACGCAGTTGTTACGGTTGCCGAGATCACAGCACAAGCAATTCTGTTCAATGCGTTGGGCATTCAGCCCGATGACGACACGACTGAGCGATTACCCACCACGTCCGTCGGCTATCGACTTGTCGTGCCGGACCGAGACCCACCTCTTAGCGTCCCGCGGATCGACCCGGTTGAAGGCGACGGTTTAAGAGTGTCACGAACTCTTCGGCGCCACCCGGAGCTCGCGGAACAATGGTATGTAAATGATAGATATGTGCTTGACCCAGAAAAGTCACGGCTAATACCACACGACCGTGAGCTGTTGATCTTGCGAACCGGGTGGAACGCGCAGGCTGTCTACGAGTGGGCGAAGCACGTAGGAAGTGTGGGCCGGGCACGTGACCACGGTCTCGAACCGCTCTGGATTGCCCAGGGTGCGGACGCGTCTGGCTGGAATGCCAATGAACTAAACTTGATTGCGGCAGCCGATGAAATGTATCGCGACACCACCATCTCCGATGCAACGTGGCAGGCTCTTTCAGAGCAGTACGATACCCACCAAATGATGAGTGTTGTGTGGTCCACCGCGAGGTATCGCAGGGTGTCGATGACGCTCAACGCGCTCGGTGTCCAACCGTTACCAGACGACGAGCGGTTTCCTGTTCTTGAGGGTTACTGAGGTTCCGAGAGCGGCGTCCACGTTGTTCAGCATCGGTGATTTGATTCGGGTTCAGTTTTTGGGCCACCAAATCTTGTCCTGAGCGAGCCGTGTTCCTTATATTGTCGGTCTCATGGTCGGCCACTAACGTGAACCAAAAAAATGCAGGTTCCACACAGTTTTGAACGGGAGGACAAGTAATGCGGCTGAGAGAGCAACGGTTTATCGCGTTCACTTCCGCGTTATTCCTCATGCAGTGTAGCGCCCCGCTAACCGAGCAAGATATCCAGCAGACACGGATAGGTTGGCCTATGTACCGTGGTGATCTGGCTGGAACGGGCTATTCACCGCTAGATGAAATCACGCCGGAAAACGTGGGTGCTATGACACGGCATTGGAGTTATGGGCTTCAGCGTGACTCTGAGACGGCTGAGGAGACTACGAGAGGGCCTAATTCTCAAGCCACGCCGATTGTGGTGGACGATTTAATGTACCTTCCAGCGGCCGACCGGGTGGTGGCTTTAGAGCCGGAAACTGGCCGAGAGGTTTGGCGGCACGTTGTGTCCGACGGGGTCCCGTCCCGTCGTGGCGTGGCCTATTGGCCTGGTAGTGAGGACACCGAACCACGACTCATCTTCACGGTTGGCGAACGGCTTCTAGCGCTTGCCGCCAAAACCGGTGACGTGGTGATGGAATTTGGACAAGCGGGTGAAGTTGATTTGGGAGTGCCATACAACTCGGTACCTCTCATCTATGGGGATGTGGTGGTAGTTGGTGCGAACACTCCTCGTGGTGCTATCGGTGGAATAGGAAATGCGCGCGCGTTCGATGCTCGAACTGGCGCCAAAGTCTGGGAGTTCGATTCGGTACCTCAACCTGGGACTGTGGGTCACGATACCTGGCAAGGTGACAGTTGGCAGGGCCGGTTGGGTGTGAATGCGTGGCCATTTTATTTTACGTTGGACGAACAGCGTGGCTTACTTTATCTTCCGCTGGCGTCGCCGATTCCTGGTGCATTCGGTGGCGACCGGGAAGGTGCTAATTTGTTTGGGAACTCAGTCGTCGCCGTGGATGTTGAAACGGGAGAATATCGCTGGCACTTCCAGACCATCCACCACGATCTGTGGGATGCTGACCCGCCTGCCCCACCGGTCCTCTTCGATATCTCGTCGGGACAGACACCGCCGATTCCAGCATTAGGTGTGACGACGAAGTCTGGATATCTCTACATCCTGAACCGGGAGACAGGAGAACCCATTTTCGGTGTCGAGGAGCGTGAGGTTGCGGCGAGTGATGTTCCTGGCGAGAGTAGTTACCCGACCCAACCTATACCGGTCAAACCGCCGGCCGTCGCCAGGGTGCAGTATGGGCCAGAGGACTTGGTGACCGCGTTAGATACAACACCAGAACACGTGATCGCTTGTGAGGAATTAGTTGAGGCTCACGGGGAGTTGTATAACGCGGGGCCGTTTACGCCGTGGGTATATCGAAACGAGAACACTTCCCCGCGCAGCACGCTGCTGTTTCCGGGGCTCGTGGGCGGTCCAAATTGGGGAGGTGCGGCGTTTAACCCTCGAAATGGATATGTTTACGTTTTCAGCCAGGATCTTGGGTCAATCGGCTGGCTGGAAGATGCCGAAGACGATTCACCGGTTCCGTATCGTCGGGTGGGGCCGCGACCGAATACTTTCGATGTCGAGTTTGAGGGCGCGCGCCTGCCATGCCAAAAGCCGCCGTGGGGGCGTCTTACTGCCGTCGACTCCTCAACCGGTGACGTTGCTTGGGTTCGACCCTTAGGCATTACAGAGCAACTTCCCGACGACAAGCAAAACACTGGTCGTCCAGGCCGAGCTGGGGTGATTGTTACCGCCAGTGGTGTGCTGTTTGTCGCGGCGACAGACGATAACCGCTTCAGAGCCCTTGATGCTACTACTGGTGAGGAGTTGTGGGTTGATCGACTCGAGCAGAGAGGTAATGCTAACCCGATGACGTATCAAGGCGGCGATGGACGCCAGTATGTTGTGATTGCCGCGCGTGACACGATTGAGGCATATCGCCTACCGTAACCTAATTACCAGTGGTTACTGAGTCAGACATGTCAAACAGAGATCTTGCGTCAGAGAGAGTTACGAGCCAATCGGCGAATCCTGTGAGCAAGGTAAACCTCCAGGTGGTTATTGCGGCCCTGTTTTCTTTTGTCGTACTGAGTATGTATCTCGGTCGCTTGGTTGACTGGCGTCACGGCGCTCTATTTCTTGTCGGCGGAGTCTTTGGGCTTTTTCTTTATCACGCGGCTTTTGGGTTCACGTCTTCTTGGCGGGTCTTCATCAGCGACCGTCGCGGCGCGGGTCTTAGGGGCCAGATGTTGCTATTAGCCATCGCCTGCCTTTTGTTTTTTCCTGTCTTAGCGTCCGGCACGCCGTTGTTGACCGACACAGTTCGGGGTAACGTCAACCCTCTCGGTATATCGGTTGTCGTGGGCGCGTTTCTGTTTGGTGTTGGTATGCAGCTTGGCGGTGGATGCGCCTCAGGAACCCTCTTTACGGTTGGTGGTGGAAACTCGCGAATGCTGGTCACCCTCGCTGGCTTCATCGTTGGGTCGGTGGCTGGTGCACTGCATGCACCGTGGTGGCAGTCGTTGCCTGAACTTCAGCCTGTATCGCTCGTTCAGTCATTAGGGTTATGGCTTGCTCTAACGATCAGCCTGAGCATTTTTGGCGGTATCGCAGTCGCCACGATTGTAATGGAGCGTCGGAGGCATGGTCGTCGCCTGCAAGCCCCAAGACCTTCACGGGATGGGTGGGCTCGGGTCCTTCGCGGACCATGGCCTTATGTGGCTGGCGCAATTGGATTGGCGGGTGCGAATTTTGCGACGTTAGCTCTGGCTGGCCGACCGTGGGGCATAACCTCTGGTTTTGCGCTATGGGGCTCGAAGATGGCTGCCACGATTGGTTTTGAGCCCTCTTCGTGGGTCTATTGGTCGTCTCCGGCGAGACAGGCGTCGCTGTCGGCCAGTGTGCTTACGGATACAACCTCAGTGATGAATTTTGGAATATTGCTTGGTGCCTTGATGGCTGCTGGTTTGGCTGGTCGGTTTAAGCCATCGTGGACCGTTTCCGGTAAGTCATTGGTTGCGGCTATTGTTGGCGGGTTGATGCTCGGCTACGGCGCTCGACTCGCTTATGGGTGCAACATCGGTGCCTATTTCAGCGGAATTGCATCCGGGAGTCTCCACGGATGGTTGTGGCTCGGAGCGGCCTTTTGCGGCAGTGTCGTAGGCACTCGATTGCGACCGATGTTTGGCATGCTTGTGGAAAAAACGAATCCTTCCTGAGGATTACGAATTATTGACTCACATAGCCCCGGGCAAATTCCTTTAGGGCCTCACTGCGCAACCCAATAGCTTCGGCTTCTTCCATAGCGCGTGCGTCATCCCAGCCGTCCTGTGTCACTCGCTTGATAAACCACATGGCTCCGACACGATTGGCCGAAGCGCAGTGAATATAGGCTGGTTGGTTCGACGGTTGTTCGATAACACTAAGAAATTCTTCTGCAATCTCGGCACTGGGTGTTCGAAATGGGATGTGAAAGTATTTCAAGCCTGCTGCGCTAGCAGCGGTCTGGCTCGCTTCAATGGCGGCTCCGTCTTCTTGGGCCGTCCGAAAGTTTATGACCGATGTGAAACCGAGTTCTTTCAACGCTGCCAACGCTTCTGGGGGGGTTGCACCGCCACACGCAACTGTGGCGTCTACCCTAGTGTAATTTCGGATTCCCTGAGGTGCTTCATCTTGAGCATCCACGAGGCTCGGAATACCGAAAACGAGAATTCCTACCGCCAAGACACGCCTCGATATACTAGGAAAATTCAGCATTCCGTTGTCTCCCTTCGCGACACCTTGGTTCTTAGTGCATTCGGTTTCTGACTGTCGGATTAAACCCGCTACGTCCCGGTGGAGAAAAGCCCGTTCTCGCAGTCAGATATTCCAAAAAATTACTTAAGCAACTTTCTACCGGAGTGCCATGCAGAACTCCGCACACATGGTAGTATAAACTGCCATTTATGTATGCGGTTCGACGGATATTTTCCACGTGGTGGAAAGTATTTCTGATGTCTTGAGGGGGAGTGCGATGGTCACAAGAGTTTTTATCTATTTGGTTGGGGCGTTGTTGATGCTACCTGTGGTGGCCACCGGTCAATCACTTGCGGGCAGTGACCCTCATCCTGAAGTGCATCTGTACGATGTCACTGATTTCGGCCTCGACCCAGCAGACGTAACGTTCACTAAAGACATCGCACCCATTCTGCAGCGAAGCTGTCAGACCTGCCATCGGGCAGACGGCGGTGCTCCTATGTCTCTTGTGACCTACGAAGAAGTCAGACCATGGGCTCGGTCCATTAAGTATCGAACCGCCATCCGTGACCGCATGGGGGCCATGCCGCCATTTTTTCTGGAGAAGGACATCGGTATTCTCAAGTTCAAAGACGACACTTCTCTCAGTGACGAAGAACTAGCCAAGGTTCAAGCCTGGGCTGATCATGGTGCTCCGCTCGGAGACCCATCCGATATGCCGCCCGCACGTGAATTTACTAGCGCAGGAACATGGACGATTGGTGAGCCGGATTTAGTTTTGCGGTCTCGTCAAATGACGATTCCAGCCGTGGGTCCGGACCGGTGGGGTGATATTGGTCTTGTCCCAACAGGTTTAACCGAAGACCGTTATGTGAAAGCGGTGGAAGTGCGTGAAGTTAATGATATCCCTCCGTCTGCAGGAACCGATACGGTGGGAGGCCGATACATTTTTCACCACATGACATATTCCAGCGGGGTCCTGAACGAAGAAGGTACCGAGATCATCGATGAGACCAGAACCCGTTGGCCGATCCACGAAGTTGGTCGAAATGCGGACATATTCCCTGAGAAATTTGGGACGTTGCTTCCGGCAAATTCGGCTCTTCATCTTGGGGCGAGTCACTTGCACTCAAATGGCATTGCAGAAACAACTGCGCATCTCGAATTTGGTCTTATCTTCCACCCGAAAGGCTACAAACCTGAATATGGCAACCGAGCTCCTGTCCGTCTTGGGAACGGAGGAGACGTTGACGTACCCGGGGGAGCGGCGAATCAGGAATTTCATTCCTTCGAAGTCTTGGAGCAGCACACTAAGATTGTGGCGTTCGAACCGCACCTTCACGCGCCGGGCACCAGGATGTGTCTTGAAGCGATATGGGGCGCGAACCATTTCACACTGAACTGTGTCGGCTACGACCACAACTGGGTCAAGCAATATGTGTATGAGGACGACGCCGCGCCGTTATTGCCGAAGGGCACGATTTTGCACATCGTTGGATTCTTGGACACCACCGCAGGCAATGAGAATCTTGCGGACAATAGAAACTGGGCTGGCGGTGGCCGGCGTTCCGTCGCCAACATGTTCATCGACCTCGGTTATGCCGTTGAACTCACGGAAGAACAGTTTCAGTCCGAGATGGCCGAGCGCCGGGCGATGATGAAGAGTCGAAACGAGTATGACGTCGGCTGTCCATTGTGCTGGGCACCCGTACCAGAAATGGGCGAAACCACTCTCGATGAGGAAGCGCAGCAATGATTCGTGGCCTCATCCGTCTTTCGAGGCTGGGCAACTGGGCGTGTGTTTTATTGGTTCCGGTGGTAGTTTTCTCTGTCCTAAGAAGTGTCGATGCCCAGACCCGATTTATGTATTTGAGTGGTCAGAGCGTGCATCCGGCGTTTGAAGGATGGTGGCCTAACCCCGACGGGTCGTTTACGTTTTGGTTCGGCTACATGAATTCAAATTGGCAGGAAGAGTTTAATGTCGAGGTTGGTGCTGATAATTACTTTTCCGTTACGGCCCCAGGTGAGCTAAATGACCTTGAAGCGGACGCTATGGTTTCGTCGGACGTGGACCAAGGGCAGCCGACCCACTTTTACCCTAGACGAAACCCGTTTTTGTTTACCGTAGAAGTCCCAGCGGATTTTGGAGAAAAGGAACTGGTCTGGACCCTGACGACGCACGGGCGAAAAAATAGGGTGTATGCGTCCCTCCGCGCGGACTATCGGATGGATGCACAGGTCATGTCTACAGAAGTGGGCGGGTCCTTTGGTAGCCTTGACGACCGCCTTCGAGAAAATAAGCCTCCGGATCTGAGTGTAGAAGGGGACATGCATCGGACCATCAAGGTCGGCGAACCGATGGAATTAGTTGCGCATGCCATGGACCCTGACGACTTTCCTCCGAGATCCGAACGCGGTCGCCTACCGGAGAACCTGGAGGAGTTGTACAGCACACGTGGAGTCGGGTCAGTGGTTGTTTCTGGCGCACCTGGATTACGGTTGTCATGGACTGTCTATCGGGGAGCGGCGGATGCTGTGACGTTTAGTCCCGAGCAGCTTAAGTCGTGGATGGACACACGTGTTTGGGGAAATTCACCGTGGTCGCCACCTTACATTCTCCCGGAACCGCCCCAAGATAACAGGTGGATGACCGACGTCGTCTTTCACGAACCCGGACAATATGTCCTCCGTGCGGTGGCGAGTGACGGTTCGCATTTCAGCTACGAAAACGTGGAGATTGAAGTCTCGCGGTGACAGTGTCCGAATGGGGCCTTGTGCCGTGTATTATCTGTGGGGCACTATCGGTTTAGACGGTGTTAATCCTTTCCTACTAGTTCTCGGTCACCAGAGAAGCAGGAGTCTGTGACCTTTCTTCGAGTTGTCGCGTCGGTTCTATTGGTTTATGGGATTGCTTGTGTAGATCCCGCACCATCGCCGCGTAGCGCCGACCTCCTGATCTCGGAGGCACGCCTCCTGACACGACCTGGTGAAATTTTGCCGCGATCAACCGTGGTTGTAGCTGACGGTATTATCCAAGAGGTGGTGGCCGGAGAGTTTGACTTAGAGGCGACGACGGTAATCGAAGGCGAGAATTACACAGTTCTACCCGGTTTAATTGACACGCACGTTCATCTCCTGACTCGGTCGCCCATTGTCGATGGCGATGCGGCGATGGCTCAATATTTAAACGAAGTTCTACCCGGTGTGCTTGACGAGTATCTCGCGGCTGGCTTTACCAGTGTGCTGTCGAATGGAGATTTCTGGCCGTTCATCGCCGAGGTTAAAGCTCGCATTGATCGAGGGACGGTTCGGGGTCCTAGGCTTTTTGTCCTTGGGCCAATGTTCACGGCTCCGGGTGGCCATCCTGCTACGACCATTTGTGCGGAAAATCCCTGGTGCCGGGCACACCTTGCCGTCGAAGTCGACGATGAGGGGGAGGCGCGAGCGATGGTCGATGTAATCGCGCAGGCAGGGGCTGACGGTATCAAAATTGTGTTTGATGCGTCCCGAGAGAATTCTAGACTTGACACCAGCTTTGGTCGATCAGTTTTCGATAGAGCCAATGCTCACGATTTACCCGTCATGGCGCACGTGCACACAAATGATGACATCAATGATGCATTAGGGTTGGGTGTGACCGGCTTCGTGCATACACCCTCTGAACAAATTTCAGCCGAACTTCTCGACAGGATGGTGGCGACAGACACTTCGTTCGCGACCACGCTTTCGAGTTCTCAACTGGTTTGGGGGCAACCATTGGAAGTTCCAATGGAACCGAAGAGACAGAACTTGGCGGCCTTATCAGGAGCTGGGTTCTTGGCTGCATTTGGGACCAACAATACTGGAAACGAGTCAGTTAGTTCTGCGCTTCTAACGGAGATGCAGGCATTGCAGGACGCGGGGATGACGAGCAGTCAGGTCCTTACGGCACTTACCGCAGGGGCTGCAGAGCACCTTGGTCGATTGAATGAATTAGGCACTATCGAAGTGGGGAAGCGCGCTGATTTGTTGATTGTGGACGGCGACCCCATAACTGATTTGACCGCTTTGACTAATGTTGTGGCGGTGGTGAAGGATGGTGCACTGATCGTCGACTATCGATGATGATGTGGTCGCAAGGAAACCCATTTTTGGTTTGGGCCTGTCAGCGCCATTATGAAGATTTCTCGAGAGTCGGCCGGGTTACAGCCGACTCTCGAGTGGTGATGAAGAAGATTCTTACTGTCCAGGTGCAGCTAGGTACTGCGCGTCTGGGACAGATTCCAGCCAGTCGACCGTTCCTTCATAAATTGTCATCTGCAGAGCATCTTCATCTGGCGCCGCACCATGCCAATGTTCGACGCCAGCTGCTGTGAACCAAGGTTCTCCCGGCATGATCTCAATGACCGGGCCGCCGCGAACTTGCGTTCGACCTTTACCTTCTTCAACCATGAGGAGTTGTCCCCATGAATGTGTGTGCCAGTTCGATCGAACTCCCGCGGGGAAGAGCAGTCGGAGACTGCGAACGTCGTCGCTGTCTTCGACACTAGGATTTCCACCCATAAAGTTGCTCTGAGCCGCCGAGGTAACGCCAGACTGTTGTCCAACTAGAATCCACATAAAGATCAAGGTCGCCGCGATACCTGTACCAACCTCCAAGACTGAAAGTTTCTTTTGATCGTGATTCATCTGTCCTCCCGTGACGTCGCGCAGTATAGCGTAAGTCCCATCGTGGAATTGTTTTGTTCGCGGTGTCATCGACTGTTGAAGCGTGGAGGTCTATCCAGTATGGTGGGCAGTTCGCTGACAACAGAGGGTATGACCAGAGGCCATGCATAAGAGGATTTACAAGGAGATTTTAGTGTGACCAGGGAACGTGGGTTCGTTACTTGCGGAACCGTGGCGCTGTTGGTTTCGTTTTGTCTGCCATTGCAAGTTAGAAGTCTCCAAGACTCGCAGCCAGATGAGACCATCAATATACAGACGGGAACACGTTTATATGGCCAACGTTGTGCGGATTGCCATGGTGCCGACGCAAAGGGTTTTACTGGGCCTGATCTGACTGGTCTTTGGGTGTCAGGCCAAAGTGACGCCCAGGTCCGGCATACTATCCGGTTTGGTCGACCTGGGAGCATCATGCCGTCGAGTACGGCACCGCCTGAGGAGTTACAGGCAATCGTCGCCTACTTAAAAAGCATCGGGACGGTGCCTGTCGATTGGAATGCTCCTGGCAATATCGGTCGTGGCCGCGCAATTTTCAGATCGGAATGTCAACGGTGTCATTGGTCGGGGCAGGATGGTGGTCGGTTAGGTCCTGATTTGTCACGCATCGCCGATACTCGAACCCGGGCCGAGTTGGCACACTCAATTCGTGAGCCGAGTGCAGCGATAGTTGCAGCCTATAACTTAGTTGCGTTGGTTACTCTGGGCGGTGAGGAGATTCGTGGGGTACGGAAGGGAGAGGATGCGTTTTCTATTCAGATTGTTGATGTAGACGAACGCCTTCAGGGGTACCGTAAAGCCGGATTGCGGTCTGTGGTGGTAGAGGAGGAATCCTTGATGCCGGTGTTCGGTGTCGAGCGTTTAGACGACGGTGAGTTAAATGACTTACTGAAATTTCTCAGCACGTTGAGAAGAGTGGGTAGTGACTGATGGAAGAGGTGCGTGAATGATATCGTCTCGGAGCTTTGCTGGAGCATCCGCCGTAGCGGTAATGTTGATGCTTTTCGTGAGTCCGTTCTCGCCAGCGGCACAGGAACCTGAAGGTCAAGGTGTTACTTTTGATGACCTACTGAGCGGACTGACGGTGCCATCTCAATGGCTGACATTCTCGGGTGACTACACGGGCCAGCGTCACAGTCCCTTAATGCAGATTACGGCGGACAACGTGCACAGGCTAGTTCCGGAATGGACGTTCCAGACAGGGACGATGACTCGCGGCCGCGGATTTGAAACCACACCACTAGTGTGGGATGGCGTTCTTTATGTGACTGGGTCGAATAACTTTGCGTGGGCACTTGACGCACGGACAGGCCGGCCGTTTTGGAGATATCGGCGAGACCTGCCAAACGATCTCACGTATGGGGCGAGCGCGCCTGTCAACCGCGGGTTTGGGATGCTCGAGGACCGATTGTTCATGGTGACTCTCGATGCACATCTTCTCGCGTTCGACCGTAAGACAGGCAATGTGCTGTGGGACACTGTTCTGGCGGATTATCAAATCGGGTATGCAGCAACGGCGGCACCGCTAGTTATAGAGGATAAGGTGATCGTGGGGATTTCTGGCGGTGATTATCCAACTCGGGGATTCCTTGATGCGTATGACCCGGTGAGCGGCGAGCGGCTCTGGCGTTTCTATACAGTTCCATCAGCAGGCGAGCCAGGTAGTGACACGTGGCCGTCAGCGGATGTCATGGAGCGCGGCGGTGGTGGGACGTGGATGACTGGTAGCTACGACCCAGATCTCAACCTGGTGTATTGGGGAACAGGCAATCCAAATCCTGACTATTACGGCGCTGACCGTCTCGGTGACAATCTCTATACGGCTTCTATCGTCGCGCTCGATGCGGATACCGGTCAGTTGGAATGGCACTACCAGTTCACGCCTCACGACACTCATGACTGGGATTCAAATCATGTTCCGGTCATTGCCGAATTGGATTGGCAAGGTCGCCGACGAAAAGTGGTGATGGTTGCCAATCGCAACGGGTTTTTCTATGTTCTCGATCGTGCCACAGGGGAGTTACTTCTTGGGAAGCCGTTTAGTGACACTACCTGGGCGCGAGAAATTGGGTCCGATGGTCGGCCGATCATTCTTAATGACGGGAGCAAAGGCTGTCTGCCTGATTATTGGGGCAGTACAAACTTCATGCCGCCGTCGTTCGACCCAGCACGCCGGTTGTTTTTTGTGACTGCGCGCGAAACCTGCGCGACATTTATTCCGCAGGAACCTGAACTGGTTGCTGGCCAGTCCTCGTTCGGTGGGATTGTTCAGGTCGACCGGACCAAAGGATATGGTGCGCTTCGAGCGATTGACGTCGTGACAGGTTCTCGCCGATGGGAGTTTCGCTATCCGTCACCAGCGATGGCGGGTGTGATGTCGACAGCGGCTGGTCTGGTCTTTGCCGGTGATAACGAAGGGAACTTCATGGCATTTGCAGCCGATACTGGTCAAAACCTGTGGCACTATCAGACTGGTTCGAACATCCATGGCGCGGCTGCGATGACACACATGCTGGACGAGAAACAGCACGTTCTGGTGGCTTCAGGGACAACACTTGTCTCCTTCGCGTTGCCGGACTAACGGTGGGTCTGTGGGGTAAGGTAGTTTCTACTCGAAAGCGGTTCCACAGGCTTCAGAGGCAGACGTATATACTTTTGTCCAGATTTGTGTTGGTGTGCTCGGCGTTACCATCGCGGTGCTATCAGCGGGTGTCTGGGGCTCCGCCGGTTAAGGTGCTCGGGTCATCTTGGTATCGATAATCGGTGTTGTTCTGATTTCTACGGACCCCCATTCATGGGAAAAGCGGTTTCCAGAAAACATTCTTGCCTCGCGCGTCTTGGGAACGCCTGGCGGTTGAATCGAGTTTGTCTATTTCTCGGCGTCCTTTGGCTGGCCCACTTCTATGGGATCGCAGTGGCTTACGGCCAAGAGACTGGGGTAGCTGCGAAGCATGCCGTGGCACTTCGCGTGCCGACAGATGTCATCAGGGTTGATGGTCGTCTAAATGAATCAATTTGGGAAACCGCAGTTGCGATTACAGATTTTGTCCAAAAAGAGCCTGATGAGGGGGCGATACCAACCGACCGCATGGAAGTCCGATTCGTGTACGACGATTCGGCGTTGTATATCGGTGCTCGGATGTTCAGTTCAGGAACGATTCAAGCGCCACTGAGCCGTCGTGATGACGGTGACCAGATTGAATCTTTCCAGGTCGAGTTAGACACCTATCATGATCGCCGGACGGCGTATATGTTCGGCGTGACAGCGGCCGGTGTTCGGCTTGACCACTACCACCCAAACGATGATGAAGGTAGCGAAGACTGGGAATACGATCCCGTCTGGCAGGCTAGGACTTCGATAACTGAAGACGGTTGGAGTGCAGAACTGTGGTTGCCGTTTTCGCAGTTGCGGTTTAATGCGGTGGACGATCAAATTTGGGGATTAAACGTTAAGCGGTATGTGCCTTCTCGTGATGAGGAAAATTATTGGGCACTTGTTGGACGCACTGAGAGTGGGTGGTCGTCGCGGTTTGGTGAACTTCACGGCATTGGGCAACTTCAACAGCCGGGCCGCTTGGAAGTATTGCCTTACGCGGCTGGTTCAACGAGACGAACAGCAGACCGAAATCTTTCGGATCCGTTCGATGATGGCAAGAACCTGATGGGTCGAGTAGGCGCCGATCTGAAGTATGGATTTGGGTCAAACCTGACACTAGATGTGACAGTGAATCCAGATTTTGGCCAGATAGATGCTGATCCTGCGGAAGTCAATCTCACGGTATTCGAAACGATCTTTTCGGAGCGGCGCCCATTTTTTCTTGAGGGTAATAATGTTCTGACTGCTGGCACTGGCAACTATTACTACTCACGCCGTATTGGGGCAAGACCCGTAGGGCCGGCGGCGGCAGATTTTGTCGACTATCCCAATACCACGACGATTCTGGGTGCCGCGAAGCTCACCGGCCGGCTGCCTTCGGGAACATCGATTGGCTTATTGGGTGCGGTGACTGATGATGAATTTGCCAGGACTTCAATAGGCAATCAGCAGTCGGACGTCCAGGTCACACCACGAACCATTTGGAGCGTAGCTCGAGTTATCCAAGAAATTGGCGATCAAGGTTCAACCGTCGGTGCCCATTTGACCGCAGTGCATCGCACAATGTCACCTGATGATCCGCTGGCAGCGATTCTCAGTCGAAATGCGGTCACGGCCGGTGCCGATACGCGCTTACGGTTCAAAGACCGTACCTACGAAGCGCGGTTCAATGTTGGGATCACGCACATTGATGGCGAGGAGCCGGCCATAGCCGGCTATCAACGGCGGAATTCTCATCTGCTGCAACGCATTGATCAGTCAGACATACGGTTTGACCCAACCCGAAATTCAATGTCTGGAGCGCAAGTCACCGGTACGCTGAGCAAGATCGCAGGCCGTCACTGGTTGTGGCGTGCGAACGTCATGATCGAGTCCCCAGAGTTTGAGCCCAGCGATTTTGGCCGACTCAATTTTGCTGGCGACGTCTCTAGTCGATATAGCTTGACTTACCGAGAAACGGTTCCGGGGCCCGTATTTCGAGCGTATTTTTTTAGGGTTCAACTTTCTTCCTACAATTACTTCGACCGAGACCTTGGTATTCGATACAACCTAACGAGTGACCAAGGGTTCACGTTTCTCAATTTTTGGCGAACGAATCTTGATGTCACGCAATACTTCCGTGGCCAAGATGCCCAACTGACACGCGGTGGTCCCGTCATGGGTGTGCCTCTTGGTTGGAACGCGAACTGGTCTCTCCGGAGTCGCGCGGCTGCCGAGACCCAGTGGAGTGTGAATACAGGTTATCAATCCAACGAACTCGGGGACTACGTGTGGCGATATCGGGCTGGTCTCTCGGTCAGACCATCTCCGTCCTTACAGTTGTCGGTCGAACCTGAATACCGGAATGAACGTGGGACGAGGGGAACGTTCAGTGGTCCAATTAACCGTCAATATTTAGCAACGCTTCCTGGTGGAAGACCCGAGGTGTTCGGCAGACGTTATGTGTTTGGTCTACCAGATAACACCCAGCTGTCCGCACGGTTTCGGGTTAGTTACACATTTAAACCTGACATGACCTTGGATATTTACGCGGAACCTTTTGCGGCAAGCGGGCGCTACGAACGCTTCGGTGAAACTAGAGCGCCCCGGGATGCGAGGCTTCGAATCTACGGGACGGACGGCACTACGATTGAGCGACTCGACGATGGCCGGTCACTGGTTACGGATGGTGATGATAGTTTTGTGTTGAGGAACTATGAGTTCAATGTTCGGTCATTTCGGAGCAATGTTGTCTTGCGGTGGGAGTGGCGGCCTGGGAGCACCTTGTTCGTGGTGTGGCAACAGAACCGGCAGGACCGAACTGCCATGGGGCGCCACGTTGGTTTTGGCGACCTGTTCGAGTCTTTGTCCGTACCCGGTGATAACATTTTTGCGATAAAGACCACGCTATGGGTCTCCAAATAATTCGTGTCTGCGGTAAAAGCCGCCAAAGGAGCACACATACCAGGGTAATGTTGTCGCCCCAAGGCGCAGGAGACCCGAGCCCGTGACGGTCAGACAATTTTTTGTCTGGATTGATTGCAAGCAACGAAGACTTAAATCGTTTACACGCTAGAGCTTGTAGTTCGTTTGTTGCTTGAACCAATGTTGAAGAGTGCAGCCGCGACACTAGCCAGGTTGTAATTTTTCGATTTGCCTCCCGATTGTTCTAGAATAGTTGTAGGGACGCCTCGACACGATTGTCGGTGCTGAAGGTCGTCGCTGGAAGGTCTAGTTGAAAGGTACACCATGTTGAGAAGTAAATTCGTTGTGAACTTTGGTACGACATTAGCGATGATTGTCGCCCTCGGAGTTGTCGCACCCCAGCTAGTGACTGCGGGGCAGACTGAGTCTGAACCCGTCACGTTTACGAAAGACATCGCGCCAATCCTGCAACGAAGTTGCCAGCATTGTCACCAGCCTGACTCGGTTGCACCAATGCCGTTGATTAGTTATGAAGATGTGCGTCCGTGGGCCCGAGCAATCAAGAACCGGACTGGTTTGGGGCCGGTTGCTGGCGTGATGCCGCCTTGGTATGTCGAAAAAAATATCGGTATTCAAGAGTATCAATTTGATCCATCACTGAGTGCGGAAGAAGTTGTTCAGATTGCGACGTGGGCGGATAACGGGGCTCCACGTGGGAATCCGGCGGACATGCCTCAATCGACGGTACTTGGTGGTGCTTCGGTGTGGCATGCGGGAGAACCCGATCTGATCACTCGCACCGAAGAAATCGCGATGGCAGGTGATGCGCCGGATTGGTGGGGAGAGATTGAACCAGTGTCGGTTGGCATCGACGAAGATCGTTATGTGAAGTCTGTCGAGATTCGTGAAGTGAACGACGTACTTGAAACCGAAGATGTGCGCGAGACTGTCGGCGGACGATTTATTTTCCATCACATGATTTGGGGCACCGCCGTGCTCGATGACGAAGGTCGTCCTACGGGACGGCCTGGATTTTGGCCAGTCCACGAAGTTGGTCGCAATGCGGATGTTTTTGATCCTGAAGGGGCTCCCCTTTTACAGGCAGGGTCGCTCGTAGTGTCTGATTCCGTTCATCTCCATTCGAACGGCAAAGATACACGGTCGCATCTTGAGATCGGGTGGCGTTTTCACGACAAGGGATATGAGCCAAAATACAACTGGGCACTGCGGCCACTTGGCAATGCTGTTGATATTGATATCAAGGCAAATGAAAAAGACCAAGAACTGCACGCATACTATGTGCTGCCATCCCATACGAAGATCACTACGTTTGAGCCGCACTTACACGCGCCTGGTGCCAGGATGTGTCTCGAAGCGATTTGGGGCATCAATGTTGAGACTTTAACGTGTGCAGGTTACGACCATAATTGGGTCCGCGGTTATCAGTATGCACCAGGGTTTGAACCTCTTCTGCCCAAGGGCACGATTTTGCATATCAAAGGCTATATGGACAATACCGCCGGTAACCGCAATATTCCGGACCCTCGCAATTGGCAAGGTTCTGGAAATCGGTCAGTCTCAAACATGTTCATCGATCTTGGGAACGGCGTGTCGTTGACGGATGAGCAGTTTGAAGAAGAAATGAACAAACGCCGCGAGTTCCGAACAATGACTCGGAACACCCATATCATCGGCTGCCCGCTGTGCGGCGCTCCACCCGCGACGCCAGCCGACTTAGCACGGATTTCAGTAAATGATGCTGAGACAGCTTTAGCTGAAGCCGAAGAAGCGGTTAGTGAAGCGAAAGAGGCTCTGGAGGCGGCGGAGACTCGAGCGACCGAAGCAGAGTCTTCAGGCGCACAGCAACAACAGTAGCGGTTGTAGGCAGGAAATGGTTAGGGCCGTCACGGCTGTGCCGTGACGGCCTTTTTTTATGCTGGTACTTACGCCGGTAAGCAACCGACTGACGAACAGAGAAGTTGCTAGTTCATTGGAATGTTTGTTTGGTCACATACACCATCCAGTAACTCCCAGTAGGCGTTTAAAGATTCCGTTGCAGCGTCGATAACAATACCGGGTTCCCCGTCGTCGCCTAGGCAGTGTCGCAACACGTCACGTTCTTCCTGGCTATGAGCGATATCCGCCTTGGCATGGACGTTGAAGTATGTGAGAGATTCTTCGCCGGTAATGCCGTAATGGGTGCGAAGCCCATCCCGTTTTTGAGAGGCTACTTCGGGTTGTTGCACTTCGTATGCGTATAAGGCTGTGACGCCTTCCAACGTGCTGGAAGTGGCCAATCTTCTGAAGGTATTTACGATGTGTTGGGCTGATTGGTGTGGAGCTGCCGTGGTTACCTCTTGACGGCTCTGACCGAGTGAAGTGGCGAAATCGAGCCAGAGTTCAGGGTGCGGTTTTGGGTTTGTCCGTTCATCGTGTAGGTTGCGGCCGAGGGTTTCTCTAACAACTGGGTCGGCGGTCTTTTCCATACTTGCTTCGAGGTAGGACGGAAACGCGGCCACGTGTGGCCAATATACGCGGGCATAGGTAGCCAGTTGAGTTTTTGTGAGCGTGCCTTCCCGCCACGCGACGTAAAACGGGTGTCTGAGGATCGATCGAGATTGAATTAGGGCGTCTAGCTTATTCAAGATGTCATACGGGTCCATGTAGCAGGTTCTCCTTGGTTGTAGAGATAAGTCGTTACTTACGTCGCCAGAGTATACAAGCCCACTCATTTCGTCACGCTAGCGGCTGACGGCAGAGCGAGTAAACCAAGACCCATTGGTAGTGGATTTGTTTATCGAGGAGTCCGACGAGTGGTGATTGCTTGTCGACAGTTGTAAATGTTAGCTTCGTGCCGGCGTTGGGATAGAAGTTCGGTGTGCACTACGATAAATTCAACGTTTGAGATCTAGTAGTCTTCGGATACGCAGTCTCGCAGCCGCAACGCGGCGGATGTAACCGCCAAACTCGTGCTATTTACTGATTCAAGTTTTCTTTTTTTCTTTTTTCCGGTCCTGTTGTTGACCTATTACGTGGTCGTGTGTCTTACGTCACGCGATAGAGATACCGGTGTACGAAATGCTGGTCGTTCGAATTGGCTGCTGGTGATCGTGAGTCTCGCGTGTTATGCGACCGGAACGGGGCGGTTGGTCGCGGTGATTTGTGCCGCCGCAATTGTCAACTATGTGATGGCACTCGGGATTGATTACGCACGCCGGGTTCAGGCTGGAACGTTTCCTGAACTTCTTCTCACATTCGGAGTAACCGGGAACGTGGTACTACTCGGGGTGCTCAAGTTTATTTCTCCGATCGCCTTGGCTTCGCATACCGTGACTGGGGTATCAAGTGGCGGGTTTGCCGTGCCACAATTTCTTGTCCCAATCGGTCTTATTCTTGTGACGTGTCATGCCATCTCTTATTTGGTTGATGTATATCAGTGTCGCGCAGCTCCCTATAGAAACCCATTCACGGCGTTCTTGTATCTCTTGTTCCTACCGACATTAATTGCCGGACCTATTCTCCGTCATCGCGATGTGGAGAGTCAGTTTTTGGCACGGCACGTTGGCATGGCTGCCTTTTCGTACGGGGTCAGACGCTTCGCTGTCGGTTTGGGTAAGACCTTTCTCATTGCGAGTATCTTGGCAAGGCCAGCTGATGCAATTTTTGGACTACCGCCCAGCCAAATCGGTTTTGTGGAAGCTTGGTTCGGAGCTTTGTGTTTCTCTTTGCAGATCTATTTTGACTTTTCTGGCTACGCCGATATGGCTATCGGTTTGGGACGTATGTTGGGTTTCCGGCTACCTGAAAATTTTAAGTGGCCTTATGTTGCTCGTTCGGTGAGTGAATTTTGGCAGCGTTGGAATATCTCGCTTATCGATTGGATTCGGACGTATATCGGTCTTTCCTTGGACAGGCGAGTGCCTTCCCGCGTGATCCTTACGAGCGGATTAATGCTTCTCTTCGCGTTTGTGGGCCTGTGGCATGGTCCGAGCTGGAACGTCATTCGATGGGGAATGTTTCATGGTGTCTTTGTGATCGCCGAGCGTCTTTTTCTGGCTGACTTGTTACGCCGGGTTCCTAGTTGGGGCCGGCACGTCTATTTGCTTAGCATTGTGATGGTTGGTTGGGTGCTCTTCCGGACTGAAACGATGGCTGATGGAGTTCGGTTTGTGAGGGCATTGACTGGCATGAACACTGGCGTAGACCATTTAGCGCTTCCGGGGCTCAACTGGGTGGAGTGGACTTCGTTAGTCTTGGGTGCGCTGGCCGCGGTGCCACTCCTACCCTGGCTGAGTCGGTGGGTTGTGACTGTTGACGCGATGGCCACCTCACTGCTGATGTTGATATCAACAGTGGGTGTGTTTCTACGGCGAATCGGATTGAATCTACGTGACGTGATGAACCATCTGGTGCGCAGGAAGTAGGCTGATGGTTACTGGGTGGACCTTGGTCTGACACGCCAACGGGTGGTGTCATGATTGCGCAAGTACTGTCGTCGGGTAATCCAACCGACGATCATCGCCTTGGTGATCCACCATTTTTCAGGACGGGCGGCGAAGTAGATGTGGGCGATGGTCAAGCCAACAAGTGATACTCCAACCAGGCCATGAATGACGTAGACGTAGCCCCATGTTGACTCGGTAAAAAAGCATGATGGTTCGTATGAACAGGCTGAGAAAATATATGGATTTCGATCAAAAAGCGGAGTGTCAATGCGGGGCAACATCAAGAGACCAGTGACAATTACGCCGAGACCAACGAAGGTGAGGATCAGATGGTAGAGTCGATTGCCAAGGGGGTATTTCCCCGGCTTTGGACCGGATACTTCATAGCCGGCTTCCCGTAACATCTCGTTCTTGAAATCAGGAATGTCCTTTGGTCCTATCCAGATCGACCAAAAGTCCAGCCAGAAGATTGTGTGGACGATATGAAACAGGATGGAACTGGTGAGCACGACGCCTGCTATCCAATGCCACGTCACCCACGCAAATTGGATGCCCATGATCGGAAAGAAGGCCGTCACGATCAACACAAGCATCGCGATAGCCATTACCCAGTGAAACAGCCGAGCCATCAATGAGTGGCGAGTAATCTTGTTGGGCAGGTCCGTATGTTGAGCTTCCAGTGCGTCGAGGTCAGATTTACTCTGCTTCTGATTGACCGACAACACCATATAGGCGGCGTGCGCCAGTAGAAACGTGACACCAATAAATATTGATACCCATAGGGCTTGCCACGACACGCTGCTGAGTATCGGCCGGCCCCAAGGGTCGGTCGCGGAGACGACAAAATCCACAAGGTTCCTTTCTGACGGTCGGTATTTTATCTTAGGCTGTTACTCGGGCGGCGCTACATAGCTCTGTCGGGCCCTCGCCGTCATGCCTCGCCCGGCCACGCGGACGTTGAGTTCGTGAACTCGTCCGTCTGGAACGGATGGCGTGAAACCCAGCACATATTGACTGTGTAACTCCTGTGCCACGCGTGTGAAAGTTGAACCCAGTTCGTCTGTTTCCTGTAATTCGAAATAACCACCACCGGTTTCCTCGGCGAGTCTTCGAAGACTGCGGTCAGGCCTAGTTCGTCGGTTCCGAAGGCCATCGAAGTATTCCACTTCCAGCCCAATGGAATAGATCATCACTTCTTCAGCGATTGCCTGCTCCAGAACGTCGCGCCATCCTTGCTGACTGGCGCTGTCTTGGCCATCCGTTAGCACGAGGACCACTTTCCGGCCTTCTATTCCTCGCAGCGCATCCAGGCTGGCTCCGATGGCATCAAACAGGCGGGTTTCGTTGCCGAAGTCAAGGGTGTCAAGTGCGCGGATGAGTTCGTCGCGGTCTCCAATGAACTCAGTTGGTAGAACCTGGATCTTGTCATTAAATGCACCTACCTTTGCGCGATCATCTGGAAGCATCCTGATGAGAAACTGTTCGGCTCCTCCCATGATGAGATGCATTACATTTGTTGTACTGATACTTGAGTCCAGCATCACTACGACATTGATCGGCCGAACCTCGTTACTAAAGAGTGCGATCTCCTGGGGCTCGTCATTGTCAAAGATTGTGAAGTCGTTTTCTGCGAGATTGGTAACGAGTCGTCCATTATCGTCCGTGACAGTGACATAGAGGTCAACGAGTTCGGTTCCACTCCGAAATAATGGCTCTTGTTGCGCGGTCAATAGTCCTTGAACGAGAAAGATCATTATGAAACCTGCAGGTAGGGTTTTCCATTTGATCATAAATTCTCTCCACATAGAGTTGACCTTATTCTGATTCTACGTCGTTCGTGTCGGTCTGGCTAAATCGATTTATTAGTGTCCGTGGCGAGATCGGCAGAACATCCTTGTTCCCAAGGGAACCCAGAGCTCCGAGGGAACCTGAGGTGGTTATTTTTGAGGGCGCGAAAACCATGCAAAATTGCGTAACGTTCAGCTCCAATGAGAGGTTCTTGCGGGCAGTCCAGGAATGGTCTAAGGTAGCGACCACAGGTGAGGTGATTGATGGACCGACAGGGACGGTTTCCAGTGGTTTTGACGGGTTTAGTTTTTGGTCTGTTGATGGGGACGATTTCCGCTCAGGAGTTGTCTCGTGACATCGTGCTTGAAAGCCCAGCCATGCAAACTGGTGAAGCGATGCCAAGAGATTACACTCCGGATGGTCGAAATCTCTCTCCGCCGTTAACTTGGAGTAATCTCCCTGCGGGGACTCAGGAGCTTGCGATTGTTTGCGCGGACTTCGGTGCGGGCAATCCTCCGCCTTGGGTACATTGGATCATTTATGGGGTTTCCCCTGCGGCGGGAGGATTGCCGGCGGGTCTCCCAGTCGAATCCCACGAAGCTATGCCTACTGGTTTGAGTGATGCGATTCAGGGGTTAAACGGATGGCTTCGCCCGTATTACCGTGGGCCCGCACCGCCGGCTGGAACGCCGCATCTCTACCATTTCACTGTCTATGCGTTGGATGAAGTGCTGGGGCTTGAGCCTGGATTGACTCGTGATGACTTATTAGAAGCGATGCAGGGACATATCCTCGGGCGGGGTGACTTGGTTCCGGTTTACGAGCGTTTCTCTGGGGCGGCGAATCAGTGAGAGCGGTGTTAAGAAAACGAGTTTGTTTAAAAAGGAGACAACGATGGCTGAAAAGCGGCCAAAAACAATTTCACGGCGGACGTTACTGCGCAGTGCCGGTGTTGCAGGTGCGGCGGCAGCCGCAGGGTCTGTAGGACTCTCGGCTTCACCTGAAGCGCTGACCGCACCTCTGCCGGAACAGTCGTCACCGGCCGAGCTGCCTCCCGTCGTCTATGAGCACTTCACTGCTGAGGAGGCAGAGCTTCTTGAGGCGATTGCCGACCATTTGATTCCTGCCGATGAGCATGGTCCGGGCGCTCTGGAGGCACGAGCGGTTGCTTATATTGACCGTGCTCTGGGTGGGGCCTTGTCAGATTCCCATGGTGCGTATCGGTCCGGCCTTGCTGCTTTTGACCGGTACTGTCGTGCCTCGCGGGGTGGCCCATTTTTAGAGTTATCGCACCGAGACCAGGTGTCCGCGTTGATCGATGTCGAAATTGGTTCGGCGACAGGTGCGGCAACCGGGTTTGCGGGCAGTTCTGCGGCGTTTTTTTCCATGGTGCGCAGTCACGTGTTGCAGGGCACGTTTGGCGATCCCTATTACGGTGGAAACGCAAATTTTGTTGGCTGGGATCTACTTGGTTATCCGGGCGTTCGAACGCGTGTCTCAAATGCGGACCAACGGCGTCTTGAGGCTGGCGAATTAGAGCCTAATCATCGGTCGGCATACGACTGGGATACGTTTAACAAGGCGAGTGCACGATCGTCTCGTACGGAGGCCAAGCATGGCGACTAGGTTACCGGGCACGGATGTGGTGGTCATCGGTCTCGGAGCGGCTGGTGGTGTTGGCGTGTTGCCACTGGCGCAGGCGGGTCTTGACGTCGTGGGCCTCGAAGCCGGTAGTCGTTTAACGGCCAAAGATTTTGCCCCGGATGAGATCAGAAACAATTTGCGTGATTGGCCATTCGCGGTACAGAAGGCCATGCAAGAGATTCCGACCCTGCGGCGAAATCGATCGCAGCAAGCTGTCCAGAGCTCGGGACAGCCGATGATGAATGGCGTGGGCGGAACCTCACTTCATTATTGGGGACAGAGCTGGCGGCTTAATCCGTGGGATTTCAAGGTTGTCTCAGAAACGACTCGCCGTTATGGCGCGTCTCGTATTCCAGATGGGTCCACCGTAGAAGATTGGCCATTCGGGTATGAAGAACTTGAACCGTATTACGATCGTATTGAGCACGAAATCGGCGTGTCGGGCCAGGCGGGGAACGTCAATGGCGAGATAGATTCTCGCGGGAACACTTTTGAAGGACAGCGAAAGAGGGGCTACCCCATGCCTCCCCTGCGTTGGACTAGTTTCCTTGAGAAAATGGGTGATTCGGCTCGGTCATTGAATTGGAAGCCATTTCCTGGTCCTGCATCAGTAAATTCCGAATTCTACCAAGGCCGCTCGAGTTGCCAATATCACGGTTATTGCAACAAGGGTGGCTGCCACGTTGATGCAAAAAATTCCACCGCGGTAACGACGATACCGAAGGCCGAAGAAACAGGTCGTCTTAACGTTGTCACCCACGCGCATGCTACGCAGATCGATGTGGATGACGAGGGCCGGGTAACCGGTGTTACTTATTTACGAGACGGCGAGGAATTTTTTCAGCCGGCCGCAGTTGTTCTCTTGGCGAGTTACACCTACGAAAACGTGCGGTTGCTCTTACTGTCACAGTCCAGGCCCTTTCCGATCGGCCTGTCGAATAATCATGCCCAAGTTGGGCGACATTATTTGAGCCATCACCAGGGTGCAGGTGTGTCGGCATTGTTCCCGTTTGATCTAAATGCGTGGTACGGACTCCCAGCACAAGGTGTCGCAGTTGATGACTGGGCAGATGATAATTTTGACCACAGCGACCTTGATTTCATCGGAGGCGGGAATCTTTGGGTGTTTTCAGACCGCCGACCCATTCAGGCCGCAGGCATGAATACGTTCGGACGTGCCCCAACTTGGGGAACAGCGTGGAAGCGGTTTCTCAGGGAGAATTCTGATCGTTCCATAGGATCCTATATACAAAAGACCACGCTACCGTATGAGACGAACTACCTCGATTTGGATCCCGTGGTCACCGATCCGTTTGGGGTGCCGGTCATCCGGGTGACCGCCGAATATAAAGAGAATGAGCTGGCTCTTGCGGACTTCATGCAGGAAAAGATGGAACAGTGGTTTCGTGAGGCTGGTGCCGTGGAAGTGGTCCGTGGTGGACTGGGTGGTCAGATGGGAGTTTCTACCCATGCGTATGGGGGTACACGGATGGGAGACAACCCCGAAACAAATGTGGTTAATCGCTACGGGTTTTCACACGAAGTACCAAATCTTGGAGTTCTCGGGGCATCGGTTATGGGAACCAGTGGTGCTCGTAACCCCACATTGACGGCGCAGGCCCTCGCCTGGCGCACGGCGGACCATTTGGTTGAGAACTGGTCGACAATCGCCAAATAGATCAAGCGGTAGCTAGGGACCTAGCTATAGCGATGTTCTCTACCGAGCTTGCCGCTACTGAAAGTTCGGCAGGATTAGTGGGCCCGTCCGAAGCGACTTTCCTTAGGTGCTTTGAGAGGGGCAGGCTTCCAGCTCAGACTGGTTTTTCCCAGGGACTGCTGGCTCTGGGCGGTTGGGACTACCGATTTAGGAGATGTTCACTTGAATATGGGCGGATGTCCAACAGCACTGAAATCCACTGCCCCCTTCTCCGGTTTCGTCGAGAGCTTCAACCCGTAGCACATATTCACCAGGTGCGCTGAATGTGGCAGTTGTCGAGGGGTTCTGATCTGAAGAATCTTCAAATTCTTGCTCTGGTTCTGAAAATTCAACATCACCAGGTCCACGTAGAAGATGCCACTTCAGAATGAGAGCCGGACGACGGGATCTTGCAGCAGCAGCAGCCATGGACTCATCAGTAGGTTTTACGTCTGTTGTCCAGACGCTCAATTCCATTGGGGTTTCGACTGACCCTGAGAGGGAATGGGCTATGCCGATTGGGGGCCCCGTATGACCCTCGCCCATCTCTGAAAATCGAATCGTGGGTGGAGCGTTGCCATTACCGGCGTCAAGGAGGGGTTCAAGGATCCACTGGGTGTCAAGGTGCATCGGAACGGTCACCGTTTGGTTATTCGTTGTCAGCGTCCAACTGACTTGCTGGTCACCGAAATCGGCCGGAATATTAATGGTAAAGACGCCGTGTCCTCGGCCAGGTTGGATGACCGTTGGCTGGCCTTGGTCCGGCACACCTGGGGAGATAAAATTTTCTTCCCCAATTGGGATTCTCACGACTTCGTCGCTGTTTGGATTGAAGTAACCGACCAGTAGCGTGATGCTGCCGTCTGGCTGGTTGTACCAGCCTTCGTAGGCTGGGTAAACAGGGTTGCCGAATTCGGTTCGCGTGATCGGTACTTGGCTGGTCACGTTGACTGACCCAAATATGACAAGCATGACGACCGCGATGGTGACCACTGAACGATGCAGATGCATTCCGATTCCTCCTCGTACGTGACGGGAGCCGCTCTTTTTTATGAAAAGAGCGGCTCCCGTTTTCTAGCTGTTTACGTCAGTTCCTGAGTTACTGGCCACCATCATCGTCGTTGGCTGCGAGAATCTGCTCACGTTCGGCCACGGTTGCCTCGAAATCCTCATCGTCAAAATATGTGATGTTGACCCACGCATGACCCATTTCGTCCACTGTCCGGTCGCCGTATCCCACCCACTGATTCGGGTCAGGATTAGACCGCTTCGCCGTCGTGTTGTCATACCAAGATTTAAACTGTAGCACTGTACCTTTCGGTAGGAGCGGCGCAGATAGGTCCGAGTAGACGTAATTGTTGTGCCAGTTGAAGTTGAAATCGCTGACACGGCTAAGCACCCGGGTTGAGCCATCAGGGAGAATGGCTGTCATTTGCATCCCTTGGCCTCGCAGGTGCATGTGGGGCTGATAGTTCTCCACTCGACCATTCTGTTTGAGCACGTGGTGGTACTCAGTTGCCGTGACTTGGTTCGGTGGAATCGAGAGGAATTTACCGAAGCTGCCGCCTTCGATCGAACTAAATGCCGAGAGGACCTGACGGTGTTTCGGAGGTGCATCCTTGGGATAGAGATAAAGCCCCAACTCAACGGTGTCGGTGATCTCTTCGCCAACCGCATGGTAATGGATATCAAAAATAATGCTGGAGTCAGCCTTGATCAACTTGCCGCTGTTCTCCCGCATGATTTCGCCCTGTTTGCCAACGGCCCATTCCATCAGGAGGCCTGGTCCTACGTCTGATGCGGCACCGAGGGCACCATCTTCTTCTTCCTGCTGAAGTATGGCGAGTGCGTGATGGGTAACCCGACGACCGTCAACGGTTGAGGGTCGAATTTCAATGGCCTTGATCCAACGGTCTTCGGTCAGTCCGGTCGGGACTTCCGGTTTCCACCAGCGGTCTTGGGCTACAGCTGGCGTCGTGTACGGAGTGGAGTGGATGATGAGGTCCGGTGCACCACCGAACAGCTCAGCAAAGTTCCACACGTCATCATCGGCGAACACTGCTGGTTCTGGCAGGTCAGCCGGGTTACCGCGGGGGGAGCCATTGTCTACCCACTGGCCGACCAATGCGATCTGCTCTCTACTCAGTGAGCGATCGTTATCAAAATCCTGAATGCCGACGTTCTGGTCGATATGCCACGGAGGCATCTGTCTTGCTTCGACACGATTCTTGATGGACCGTGCCCACGGACGAACCTCTTGATATGTTTGAAGTGACATCGGCGCGATGTATCCCGGACGATGGCACACTTCACATTTTTCACGAAAGATTGGCGCAATATCCTTGGTATAAGTTGGTGATTCTTGAGCCACTACGTTTGTCGGAATTAGCATAGTGACTGCTAGTGCCATAAGAATCATGGCGTGAAATCCTGTCAGGCGCTTCATGCGTAGCCCCTCCTCAGATTGTGAAACTCTAAAGTGTCCCTCTAATTTGACCAAGTATCGTAGCACTAATTTTTAAGACTTTGCCACCAGAGAACCGTGCTCAAGTAATAGACCATGGTTCGAATTGCCATGGCCAGAAAAGTTGCCTCAGCGTTCACGGTCATGGTTTCATGCTGAAGTCGTATCTATTCTGGCGGCGACTATCCCAAGACGGTGCGCTGGGAGCGGCACTACGTGTTTTTGCTTTCTGTGCGTCTCCGCGTGAGAGAATGATAGGAATATAACCGAGGCTCATATGCAGAGATCTTCAGTGTCGTTGGCTTTCGTGGTTACCGGGGCATCACTCGGAGCGGTCCTTATCTTTTTCTCGGGGAGTTCACCCCAAGCGCCGGCTTTATTGGAAGCCAGCGGGCGAATGGCGACGCAGCCTACGTCGACGACATATTCGCCAGTTACTGATGAACGCTTGCAGAATCCTTCTCCCGATGATTGGCTGATGTATCGGAGAACCTATGACAGCTGGGGCTACAGTCCACTTGACCAAATCACAAGCGACAACGTTGCTGACCTAGTTCCGGTCTGGACGTTTTCAACTGGCGTCATTTCTGGGCATCAGGCACCACCGCAAGTGAATGATGGTGTGATGTTTGTTACGACCCCAGAATCACAGGTGATGGCCCTGGATGCGAGGAGCGGAAATTTGATGTGGCGGTATGTTCGTCAGTTGCCTGACGATATTCGCCGCGGGCATCGTACCAATCGTGGTGTCGGGCTCTATGGAGACTTGGTGTTTGTGACGGCTCAGGACGCGCACGTGGTAGCACTGGATGCGACTTCCGGAGAAGTGGTCTGGGACAAACCCGTTGAAGACTACCGACTGGGATATTACATGACTATGGCGCCGTTAATAGCGAACGGAAAAGTGTTGGTCGGGGTCTCAGGCGGTGAACGAGGCATTCGTGGATTTGTGGCGGCACTGGACCCGGAAACCGGTGAAGAGCTGTGGAGAACATATACCGTGCCAGGTCCCGGTGAGCCTGGGAACGACACATGGCCAGGAGACACTTGGCAGACCGGTGGTGCTCCGGTGTGGATTACCGGTTCTTTCGACCCGGCATTGAATTTGACATATTGGGGGACTGGTAATCCGGGTCCGTGGATTGGTGATGCTAGACCCGGTGATAACTTATATACGAATTCCGTAGTAGCACTTGATGCCGATACGGGTGAATTGAAGGGGTTTCATCAATATCACTGGAATGGGTCGTGGGATTGGGATGAGGTATCCGCTCCCTTGCTGATTGATGTCAATCGCGAAGGGCGGACGATCAAGAGTCTTGTCCATCCGGCGCGGAATGGATATCTCTGGATACTGGAGCGGACTGCCAACGCTATTAATTTTATCGACGCCGAGCCATACGTCTATCAGAACGTATTTTCGAGCATTGACCCAGAGTCTGGACGGCCGGCATACAACTCGGAAAACAAACCTGGAACGGGCAAACGCGCCACATTCTGTCCTTCATTGTGGGGCGGAAAAGATTGGCCACCCGCAGCCTATAGTCCCCAGACCGGATATCTCTATATTCCGGCCAATGAGAACTTTTGTTCGAGCATTGAGGGTGTACCGGTGGAGTACGAGCCTGGACGAGGCTTTACCGGCGCGTCAACTCAGACCTTTGTCCGAGATGGGACCGACCACCTCGGCGAGATTCAAGCCTGGAACTTGGACACCGGAGAGAAAGTGTGGACGAAGGAGTTTGCCTCCCACAATTGGGGGCCGATTATGACGACAGCGGGGAACTTGATTTTTGCCGGTGGCACGAACGACCGGTACTTCCGAGCGTTCGATGCCGAATCGGGAGATTTATTGTGGGAACAACGGACCAATTCTGGTGTCACGGGTGTGCCATCCTCGTATGCGATCGACGGAGTGCAATACATTGCCGTGCAGTCGGGTTATGGAGTAGACGCACAGTCTATGCAGGGTGTCATCAATCGGAGCCGTGGTACGAATGTGCAGGTTCCCCAAGGTGGGGTGATCTGGGTGTTTGCGTTGAACCAGTAATGCGGAGGGCGAGGGAACTGTTGTGAATTCGTTTATGACGAGTGTTGTAACTGTGACGATGATTCTTGTGGCGACGCCGGCTTTCGCCCAGGTGCCGAACTTTTCAGGGATGTGGACGCTGGACCAGATGGCGAGCGATTTCACGGAACCCGGCTTCAGTGGAGGTAGAGGCGGTCCAGATGTGGAGCGTCTTTTCATTACTCACGCGAAGAACGGCACGGTTGTCATCGGTGCTGAGACGAACGCATCCAAGGCCTGGACATACACACCAGGCCGAGAACTCTCAATTCCTGTGGGCCGCGACACAACGATGATGGTGGCATCACGCTGGGAAGAAGATCGGCTTGTAGCAGAAGGACGGCAGGGCGACATGGTGATGCACGAAGTGATGTCGCTCAGTGCGAATGGTGATGTCCTTACAATACTTGTCACGACGACCACTGCTGAAGGTGAAACGATTAACCGTCTGATTTACACAAAAGATCAACCGGTGGGGCCATGCGAAAACTGGGCAATGCCCTGCAAGGATTTTCCTCAGCACGATATCCGCCGCCAGTAAACGACCCGGAGGATCCGTTTACTGTGAACCGAGGTCGAGGGCAACGATCTGCTCTCGGTCACGAGCATAGAGGGTGCTACCGACAAGAGTCGGTACTGTCCATGATGTCGTGTTGAACAACTCCGTTTCACCGAGAGTATTCATACCGGTTGGTGAAAGCGTCACCATGCTTAGAGTCCCGTCTTCTTGAAGCAAGAAAGCCTTCCCGTCTGCGTAGAGCATATTGGCACGACTAAAACCACGAGCTCGCCACGCTGTTTCGCCCGTGGCGACGTGAGTGGCGGTCATGATGGCGGTTGCACTCTGACCGCTTGTGCCGTATATGAAATCGCCGAGTCTGAGCGGGTTTAAAAACGTAAATCTAAGTCTCGGGTCGTACCAGAGTTCATTCGTCGTCGTTGTATCACCGTCACGTGTCAACTGAATAGCCCGACTTCCACCGATATAGCCGGACGACATGAATAGGACGTTGTCGTCACCCCACATCGGCACCTGAAAGTTGAAGTCGTTGCCGGCATCGTGTGCGTGTGCCCACAGGACCTCGCCCGTATCAGGGTTGAGTCCATGAACCGCTTGGCCAGCAAACACGACGAGCTGGAGCTCGTTGTCCACCATGATTAGCCCGGCTGGCGAGTGCGACACCATGAAATAACCGCTCTGCCAGACCACGCTTCCATCATCTTGACGGAGTGCCATGACTGCCTGGCCTGGGCCGCCCACTTGGATGATGATCGTGTCCTTGTAGGGTAGGGGGCTTCCACCGTACCCCGGTTTGATCATCGACCGAATGAGTAGTGGTGGGGCATCAAAATCGCTCACTAGGTTCCGTGACCAGAGGACTTCGCCGGTCGCTGGGTCAAAGACAAAAAGTTCTTTGTTCGTACCTATGGTAAAGAGGCGGCCATTGACGAGCAGCGGCGTGGAGTGAGGACCCGCACCTTGGCCAAAATCTTGCACTTTTGACGGGTAAGTATGCTCCCAAATCGTTTCACCTGTCACCGCATCAATCGCGATAACGCTTTCTTCTGGCTCGAATGGACCGCTTCCACCTTGTCCGTGCGCGACCCGATACATAGTGAACAAACGTCCGTCGCCCGCCAGAATGGCCGAGTGGCCCGCGCCAAGCGAGCGACTCCAAATTTCGGGCGGTCCGTCAGGGGGCCAAGTGTCGGCCAGTGGAGGTGCGTCCACGGTGAAGTCACCGTTCGGTCCACCCCACTTTCTCCACTCAGTCTCCACAATATTTTCCTGAGCGTGGAGAGTCCAAGAATATTCTGAAGCCGTGAGTCCTAGAAGGAGGACGCCAAGTAGTGCTACCAGTTCTACACGTCGTATGAGCTTGCCATGATACATAACGTGAGAATCCTACCTGTGCTGAGACCGCTTGTGCCAGTTTTGATCCAAAAAGAAGGCCGTGTGTTATGACAGTCGAGGGTAGATTTTGTGCACGATCAGTCGACCGGATCGCGGACGCTCTCAGTTCGTCATGTTAGAGTGTCGTTTATGCATCCGCGCGGTCTGAGTGCGGCATGTGCCGCCCTACTTGTTATAGCCAGTGTCACGGTGTCGTTGGGTCAGCGCGGTGTTCCGTTTCGGGGCTCTCGTGACCACCCGGCGATTGCGTATTCCACAGGGTCTGCCGACAATGGAATCACCGAGCTCAACCAACAACTGCGTGAAGGTGTAGTCACACTTGAGGCTACCGGGTCTTCTGGCTATCTTCGCTCTGTGTTGACCGTACTCGACATTTCGTTGACCTCTCAGGTTGCGGTGTTTTCACCGACAAGTTTTCAGGCGCGACTGATCAATTCCAAAAATCCTCGAGTCATTTATTTCAACGATAGTGTTGCGGTCGCCTGGGTGAGAGGCGGGGATATGTTGGAAGTTGCTGCACAGGACCGGCAGCAGGGCGTCTTGTTTTACACGTTGGATCAGAATGACGCAAACACGCCGCAGTTCCAACGGAATGATAGTTGTTTAGCCTGTCATCTTTCTTGGGATACGCTCGCCGTGCCAGGGTTGCAGGTTCTTAGTACTGCTCCCTTATCGTCTGACCCGCTGGCGTATGCGAGTGGTTATGTTTCTGATCATCGGAGCCCCTTGGAGCATCGGTGGGGTGGTTGGTATGTCACTGGACAAGTGGGACCGGTCTCCCATATGGGAAATGTCGAGGTCACCAATGTCGATGAACCAACATCGTTTGCGAGTTCGGATGCGCCTCAGCTGGATTCTTTGGCCGATCGGTTTGACGTGACCGGGTACCTTTCTCCTTATAGTGATGTCGTAGCTCTTATGGTCTTGGAACATCAGACCCACATGACGAACTTGATTACACGACTAGGGTGGGAGACACGTCGGATAGGTTTTCGTGAAGCCGCGAACCCGGCAGTGTTCGATCAGTTAATGGCTGAGGCTGCTGTTGAATTAGTCGATTATCTTCTGTTTGTCGATGAGTCTTTGTTGGAGACGCCGGTCGTCGGGTCATCTGGTTTTACCCGGCAATTCGCAGACCGTAGCCCACGCGATCGGCAAGGTCGGTCACTTCGCGACTTCGATCTTGAAACCCGCCTTTTTCGGTATCCGTGCAGTTACATGATCTATACAGACGCATTCGAGGCACTACCGGCTATGGCAAAAACGGCGATTTATAAAAGGATGTGGGAGGTGCTTTCTGGCCGTGAAACTGCCGAAGCTTACGAACATTTGACGCAGGCGGACCGCCAAGCTGTCGTCGACATTCTCGTCGACACCCTACCCGGTCTTCCGGACTATTTTCAGGCTGCCATAGTCCGGTAGGTAGGCAAGCGGATCGGTGGGGCTGCTTTTTGTCTGATTCTTTACGATTCTTCGATTTTTGTAGGTGACGATGTTTGTTTTTAGCGCATGCTACGCGTGAAGCGCTTTCGATCAATAATTTTGTGTCGGTGTCACTTCGTGTCTGGAGGTAGGAACGATGATCGCGCGACCCGCTCTTTTCTTCATTGTGTGCCTTGTGTGTGCTACTGAAACCTTCGCACAGGGACCGACTCCAAATGTCAATGACGGCAATGCTTTACAGCGAGAGTGTAAAACCGCCTTGGAAATGAACGAGGTTGAGGAGATTGAGGAGGTTGAGGATGAGGCAGGTGCTGGCGCTCTTGGTCGTGGAAGCGACATGGGTCAGTGTCTGGGGCTGGTGTCTGGGGTGTGGCACACCCACATGATGATGGTTGACGAGTTTGATAGTGGTTCTGCGTTTTGTCCGACTAACTCGATCAGTGCGGGAGAAATGGCCCGTATTGTGGATCAGTACTTGGAAACGCATCCAGTTGAAATGGACCAATGGGACACTGTGTTGATCTTGCGGGCATTTATGTTGGCCTATCCCTGTTCTTGAGATGACTATGAGCATTTTGAACAACGGTGATTTAATGAGGAAACGACGACTTGTATTCCTTGGTGTTGGATTGGCCATCGTGTTCGCGACTTTGAGTTCGCCGTTGCAAGCTCATCCTATGGATGAGCAGAACGCCGCATTTGTACAGGCCGTCGATGGGGTCGCGGTCTTTCCGTTTATGTATCTAGGTGCCAAGCATATGGTTACGGGATACGACCATTTGCTCTTTTTAGTGGGTGTGATTTTTTTTCTCTACAAAATTAAAGACGTAGTGCTCTACGTCAGTCTGTTCACGTTGGGACACAGTGCCACTCTCTTATTCGGTGTGTTAGCGAACATCGGAGCCAATGCTTATATCGTGGATGCAATTATTGGTCTGTCGGTTGCTTATAAGGCTTTTGACAACCTCGGCGGGTTTGAACGTGTCTTTCATATTCAACCAAATCAAAAAACCGCAGTCTTGGTCTTTGGTTTGTTTCATGGATTCGGCCTCGCGACGAAGGTTCAGGAGTTTACGCTTTCTCAGACTGGACTTATCACTAACATGCTGAGCTTCAACCTTGGCGTGGAGGTGGGTCAGTTTTTGGCTTTGGCGCTGGTGTTGATTGGATTTACCTATTGGCGTGAACGTGACAGCTTTGGACAATATGCGTTTGCGACCAATGTGGCTTTAATGACGGCTGGATTTGTTCTCGCTGGTAACCAGATGTTGGGTTATGTCTTCTATTCGTGATCTGAGGTCGGTGGCACGTGAATCAATCGAGCTCTAAACCTTCAGCGAGGCGTTTAGCGTGGGTGACGATAGCATCGTTTGCCGTTGCTGTTGCCGTCGTTGTCGGAGTGGTGTTACCCGCAGAATATGGACTTGATCCACTCGGAACTGGAAGTGCCTTCGGACTTCTGGGTTTATCGAGGGTTCAGCCTATCGCTCCGGAGGAAACGGAATACAAAACCGATGTTCTGGAGTTGGAATTGGCACCGACGGAGTGGGTTGAATCAACTTATCGATTGGCTGAAGGTGCAAGCATGCTGTTTTCGTGGGAGGCGACCGGGGCGGTGAGCTTCAACTTTCACAGTGCGCCCAATGGTGCCCCTCCAGGTTATGCCGAGAGTTTTGATGCTGAGGAAACGGCGGGCGAGCATGGTTCGTACATAGCACCATTCTCTGGGATTCATGGTTGGTACTGGGAGAACCTAGGATCGGATTACGTAACGATTCGTTTGGCTACTGCGGGATTTTACAGTGAAGCCCATTTGGCTCGCGACCGTGTCACGGGCGTTCGTTCCCTGAGGGACGCACGCGGTAAATTGTTGGACCAACCGGACGAGTAGTTACCGTCGCTCTAACCCGACTTTAACTAGTGGACCACTTCGTCAGGTATCTCATCAAAAACTTCGAGATGCGGAATTTCAAGAGACCGTACAGCCTTAATTGCCATAGTTAATACTTCTTCGGCAGTACTTGGCTGAGGGTGATCCCGAAGCTGACGTCGTGTTGCTCTCAGCATCCGTAACACCTGCGCACGGTCGAAGCGTTGACCTTCACAATGTTCGCAAAAACCCATGACCCATCTTACTCCGGTACACAAGGAGACCAATTGACAATGAACAAGATAGGTCACAGCGGACCGTCTTCATCATGGGGTGGTTGAACGCGCTACTGTGAGAATGTTCAACAAACCATAGTTGCCTTCGTGGCACGCATATTCGTAAATAGGGTCGGTCGTGCGGGTCATGGGGAAGGTAACTGTCCAGGGACTGGTCCAAGTGGTTGGGTCTGTGACCGTGAACTCGTAACTTACTGTCTTCGGTCCGGTCCGCCTGAACCGCTCTATTAAATGGAGGTCGTTGCTTGCTCCACGAAAATCGATGTGTTTGGAGAAGTTGGTTGTTTCAATCACAAGTGTGTCATCTTCCCACCACGCCCTAGAGTCGCCCCGCCATTGACGAATTGAGTCGTCCAGGTGCGGACGACCATCCAGCGGAATGATTCTGGCATCGTGGATCATTTCGTTGAAGATCACTACGACACTGGGTGTCTGCAAAAGTTGGACGTTGTTGTTATAGCCTGCTGGCAGCATACCGTTGGGCAAGCCGCGAGTGATGCATCGTTCCCAGAGACTTCGGGAAGCATAGGAATGCGCGGGTCCGCGAGCCGATCGTTCTTCTTGTCGACTCTCAGCTCGATGTTGGCCTTCGTCGGAGAGCGGAGGGATACGGCCATCTGGTGGTAGCGTGACCAGCGATGTTCGCCTCGTTCCAACTACGGTTTTTCCATAATCCAACCACTCCGGGGCGTGCACTGAGGGCGCGGTTCGAGGATCGTCAGGAGGTCGTCCGTCGGCACGGGTCGCGGCTCGATGTTCATAGGCTGCGACCTCTTCGTCAGTCAAAAACTCTTGTCCTTTGAACTCGGCTGGTCGTTCCAGCGGTGTAGCGGTTCTGTAGTCCCAGATGCCTTGAAGGTCTGGAGCGCCCCACGAAGTACGAGGTGCTGTCCAAGTGGGGGCGTTCTGCGCCACCAGCGTAATTTGTGATGAGGGCCGTAGTCCGAGTAGGAGAAGTGCGACTAAGCCTCCGACAGACAACTGACTGCGCAAGAGTTTCATAATGCTTGCCTTTTCGAAGTTTCGGTGCAAACTCATCCTACGCTGCGTGCGTGTCAATCGTGTCGATAAGACTTGTCTCAAAGCAAACCAGAAGATCGAACGATGAAACAGATAGAATGACTGACCTAGCGAAAATTATAGTGTGCTGGTTCGGACTCGGACAGGAAATTAGGAGGCTGGAGTCATGAAACGTGTCGTGATACCGATAATGGCAATCGTATTCGTATTGGTGTGTGTGTCGACCGGATTCGCTCAACTAAATGCTGCGAAAGAGGGCCCGGTCGTTTACGGCCATCATCACCTAAATGTCACCAACGTGGACGAACAGATGAAGTTTTGGGTCGATACGCTTGGTGGAGAGACCGCGTCGTTTGGAAGCGGTCAATTGGTCAGGTTTCCGAATGTGCATATTTTGTTGTCTGAACGGGCGCCAACCGGTGGAACAAAAGGGACTACCGTTAATCACATAGGCTTTTGGGTGCCAAGTGTGTCTGATGCGCTGGCCTCAGTCCGAGCCGCTGGATACCCGATTGTGACGCGTGAGGAGCTACCACCTGCGCTTGAGGTCAAGGACGACATGGCCTACATTGCCAACCAAGATACGTATGTGGCGTTCGTCATGGCCCCTGACGACATCAAGGTCGAACTGGTCGAAAACCGGACGCAGACCGACCCGGTGACGTTACACCATATTCATTTTTCCACCCACGATGTTGATGCCATGAAAACATGGTACGTGAGGACGTTCAATGCCGAGGCTGGGATGCGTGGTTCATTTGAAGCGGCGGACCTACCTGGTGTCAACCTGACGTTTTCAAATGCGGCCGAGGCTCCTGAGGGGACCCAAGGTCGGAGCCTTGACCATATCGGTTTCGAGATTGATGGTCTGGAAGCATTTTGCCGGCGTCTCGAGGGCATGGGTGTGACCTTCGATCGACCCTATCGTGAGATCGAAGGTCTCGGAATTGCGATCGCGTTCTTCACGGATCCATTTGGGACTTATATTGAACTGACTGAAGGATTGGACAACTACTAAGAATCCAGCGTCGTATTTTTGGCCCGGTAGTAACAATGTTTCGACTCGCCGCATTCGCGGCCGTAGTGCTTCTGGGATGGCTAGGTTCTATCCTGCTGTCACAAGAATCCAGGGAGGCTTCATGACGAGCAGAAAGCTGCAGGTGGCAACGTTCGGAGTCGGTGTGAGTTTGTTGGCGATGACCTTATATGGGTGCGACGTCGAGACGCAGGCCGATGAGCGTATGGAGACAGAAGCGGATTATTTGCGTGCGATGGAGGAGTTATCGAATTGGGGCCGATGGGGTGTGGACGACGAACTAGGTGCAGCCAATCTGATTACGTCTGAGAAGCGTTTACAAGCGGCGGCACTTGTTCAAGACGGGATCAGTGTTTCCTTGGCGCACGACATCGTTCAAGAAGAAGCGGTCGATGCCACAACAATCCTCAACCGAGAAGTGCTTCGCGCAACCGAAACAGGAGCTTCAGACCAGCTGCAATATACCGGCAGCTATCATGGCGTCATCCACAGCCATTTGGATGCGATCGATTGCCATATCATGGTCGAGGGCAAGGGCTATAACGGGGTTTCACTAGAGGAGATCGAGGCTGCGGATGGATGTCCCAGAGGCAGCATTCACGCGCTTAGAGATGGCATCGTAACTCGTGGCATTCTATTTGATGCCACGCTGTTGCCTGGGAAGGGAACGGCCGAAGGATGGCTCGAACTAGGCACCGCGATTCGGAAAGCCGATTTAGAGGCTTTGGAAGAGATTCAAGGCGTGCATGTGGAGCCAGGAGACGTCATTTTACTTCACACCGGTCGATGGAAACGTCGGGCGTCTTTGGGACCGTGGGACCCGTCTGAGGGAGTAGCTGGTTATCACGCAGATGTCGCTTATTTTCTGAAGGAGCGAGGCGTCTCGTTTATCGGCCATGACATGTGGAATGACGTCTTTCCTCACGAGTTTTCTGATGACGTTCGGTTGCCGCTTCACCGTCTCGCGCTGGTATCGCTCGGAGTTGGAATTTTCGACAACCTTGATTTTGGCGATGTGGCAGAAGTAGCGCGTCGGCTCGGACGTTACGAGTTCCTTTTTATGGCGGCACCTCTTCGGATTGAAATGGGGATGGGGTCACCGTTGAATCCAATCGCTACCTTCTAACGAAGGAAACGTGTTGGGGTGCCGGCGAACCACAAAAGTCGCGCTCACGTAGAGAGCCACAGTCTGTAAGAAAGTTCGTCGGTTCATTAGGCGATCCTAGCCTTTCACATCGTGGAATGGACTCCTATAATGCCTCTATCCTGGAGAGGAGAATCCCATGGCTACACAACATTCGACTAGCGTCATGAAGGTCATGTTTTTTGTCGGTGCAATCTGTTTGATCTTGGTTTTTGTCCAAGTGCTTGGTGCCGCGGAGCAGGCGGAGACCCGTATCTACAACACGGTCAAAGAGAAGTTAATGAAGGGTGAAAAAGTTGTCGGTGGAACCGTGGCTACCCCTGACCCGGACATCTACTGCGCAATGGCAAATTCGGGTTATGACTTTCTCTGGATCGAGATGCAGCACAGTCCGTTGAGCTATCAGGATGTAGCGCGAATGATTTGGGCCTGCCGAGACGCACCAGCCATTCCGTTTATTCGTGTGCCTGATGCTTCAGAGGGTGCCATCCAGAAGGCAACGGACATAGGGGCCCTCGGCATCATCGTTCCTATGGTGTTTGATGCTGAGAAGATGGAGCAGGCGGTCAAGTTTGCAAAGTTTCCACCAGTGGGTCGCCGGAGTCAGGGTGGTGGTCAGTATGGCGCCTTATGGGGGAGAGATTACCGTGCGACTTTTAATGACAACGTAGTCATCGTCGCGATGATTGAAGCTCCTGTCGGACCGGCGGTCGCTGCCGAAATCGCGTCCGTACCAGGCGTTGACGTGATTTTTGCTGCCAGTTCCGACATCCGAAGTTTTTCCGGTCATAGTCAGGGTGAACCGGAATACGAAGAGATCATTACCTATCTGCGAGAGGAAACACTTGGTGCAGGTCGAAAACTAGGTGGGCCACAGGCGTGGATGGATCGGGAGGGTTTCTCATTCTTCCAGGGTTCCAGTACGACTGCTTTAATCAGGTTGGGAGCGCGAACGTCTCTTGAGAATGCACCCACTGGCGTAGCACCTATTGAGGGAGCACCCGCTAGGTAAAGAGATATGAGACAAGTAGAGTCGGACCGGTGTGGTCGGCTTCACGTAAAGATTGCGACTGGTGTTGTCGCGATGTGTGTTGTTGGGTGTGGCCAGCCCTCAGCGACAGAGGTTGACGTGCTGGTGCAGGAGAACTCTGGGCCGGCGAATATTGTCTGGATGGTCGTTGACCAGCTAGCTGACGGGGGGGATGTCGACTACGAGACGGTGCTGAGGGAGGGGGTGCGCGTGCCCACCGGACCTATGCAGGGGACATCCGCGTCGGTTCATTCTGCCCTGCTGACAGGGCTTGACCCGAGGGTTTTTTCTGGCGGTGATGGTCACGTGGCAGGTTCGTTGCCGGTGGGTGTTACAACACTTTCTGAGCAACTGCGCCGGGCGGATTACTATACAAGTCGGTCAGGGCCGGTGCTCCACAACTTGTCGTTGCGTTTGTTCGACGCTGGCCGCGCGTATCAGACCGCGGAAGAGTATCAGGCTGGATTGCTTGGTGCCTGGGATGCCGCTGGTCCGGATGTAGATTGGCGGGGACGAGACTTCGATTGGGATCTTCCATGCACGGTGGCCTTCGGTTGTGATCGGTCAGTCTCAAGTGGCCCTCGTCCGTTTTTAAGCGTCTTTAACATGCGGTCGTTGGATGAGACGGCACTGAGTCGTGCTGTGACCGGCATCCTGACGGAATTGGAAACTGATGGGGTGGTTGATAACACCGCGGTGTTTCTTGTGGTGCTTGGTGAAGAGACGCTTGAGGTGGTTGTGCGATGGCCGAAGTGGGTTAAGGCGTTTGAGGTGCCGGCGCGTGCCGCCAACATTACCGACCTGGCGCCGACGGCACTTGCACTCGCGGGAATCGAGGTGCCACCCTACATGGGTGGTCATGCACTGGTTGACAGTGTGACGTTCGAAACGACACACAGTGCCGGCCCGATGAAGTCAATTGGGGTGACACCCGGTCCATGGCCTGATGAACACCCGCCAACTGCTGCTGTTCCCGAAGCCTATCCCCAAGGAGGGTTGTTTCATGTTGCACCCCGGGTTGAGCTGTGGTGTCCGACTGAAGGCGCCACGATTATTTACACGACTGAGCGGGCGGCTCCTTTCCATTGGCGACTCTACAAAGGGCCGTTTCGGATGCGGTTCTGGACACTCCGGGCCAAATGTGGGCGATTGGGTTATTTGGACAGCAACGTCAGTAGGTATGACTTTGATATTGAGTAGCGTGGGCAGAGTCGAAAATTTAAACTTCTTTAAGAACTCTTTCGTAACCGATGAATTACAGGGTGCTACTCGTAGGCATGGCTATCGGTCTTGTTTGGCTGGCCGGACCCATTCTGGTTGACGCTCAATCAGGGCGCTCAATTTGGGACGGTGTTTACACAGCGGAGCAAGCGGATCGAGGGGCACAACTGTATGAAACGTGGTGCGCCGAGTGCCATGGTGGTGAACTTGAGGGCGGTGAAACGGCGCCCGCGCTTCTCGGTGGTGAGTTTATGTGGGCGTGGAATGGTCTCTCGGTGGGCGACTTGTTTGAGCGGTTACGGATTTCAATGCCGGAGGGTAATCCGTCTGATATGAGTCGGTCAGAAAAGGCCGATGTGTTAGCGTTTTTACTTTTCAGAAATGATGTGCCATCGGGAGAAGAGGTGCTGGTAGACCGGACAGCCAGGCTCAGAGCGATTGCCTTCGCTGCAATGCGCCCTTAGTTCGTAACACGACAGTTCGTGGGATTCGTCTTACAGCAGAAGTATTACGATTGTGAGACCGATTGCCAGTTGCCACCAGAGTTGTGTTCGGTCTTTAAGAAAAAGGGTGCCCATACCGAGTAATCCTGCCGCGGCGGCCAGAAATAACCAGTAGAGTTCTGTGAACACGTCTTCCTGTTGAAACACCTGGGCCCGCTGTTGGATATCAGACAGAATCTTCAGCGCGATTACTTCGTCGCGCTCTGTTCCCAACTCAAAGTATTGACCACCACCAGCCTCCGCAATGGCACGAAGTGAACGTCGATCCAGTGTCGAATGAATGGGTGTCGGCGGCTGTTGGTATGGTTGTGGCGGAAGGTCTGGAATCAAGCCACCTGCAGTGGTGCCCACTCCTACCACGTAGACACGGACACCGCGGGAACGGGCGAGTTCGAGTGATTGTTCGACTTCACCACTCCAATCTTGACCGTCAGAGACAACGACGAAGGCCTTGGCGCTACGCCGCTCGCCATAGAGCTCTTCATCGAGGTCGATCATCTTGATTCCCCAGGACATTCCTTCCTCAATATTGGTGTCCCAACTGGTGTCGTCCTCGAGGCGGAATGGTGGTTCAGCGTTTAGATGATCAAGAAAAAAGAAGAACGCGTTTGGATCTCGCGTGAGTCGAACTTGAGGTGCTGGACGATATGCAAATAGTGCTAGTGCGACACGCTCATTACTCCAGCTGAGAGTTTCGGCGAAGGTCCGTAGCCAGGCGGTTGACCGTCGCCACCGGTCCGGCAACACGTCGTCCACACGCATGGAGGTTGACCCATCCTGAAGGATGACAAAATCAATGCCGGCACTACGAATGGTGTGGACCAGCGCTTGAGGTCTTGTGACCGCCACGATCACGAGGGTCAACGCCAGAATCACGGACAACCAGAAGGATAACTCGCCTGCAAACGGGTAGCGTTCTTCCACTGGCACGATTCGGGTCTTGGTGTACAACCGAATAGCGACACGGCGCTTGTAGAGTTGCCAAATCCAGCCGACCAAGAGGATGGATGGGATAATGAGCAACCATAAGAACTCAGGCGCCAGAAATTGGATTGATCTAAAAAACATCAGTTCAGATCAACCTCTTCTTCGAAGTGGCGCGTCTGATCCAAGCGTTGGTTCATCGCTCGCTTCGCGGTCCAGTAAGTCGGTTGGGACGTATACCTTCATTTCATTGATGTCCTCCATATCCATTTCCTCGGTGTTTCCTGGGCGACCAAGAGGCGTACGGGGACCACGGTCCTGGATTTCTGCGCCGCCGGCAAGGTTGTTGCGAAGCCGAATAAGATACTCGTAGTTGAAGGCAGCATGACGGTCGCCATCAGTGTTTTGGAGGACTTGCAAGTGAACATTGATCGCCCGGTCGAGTTCGCCAAGTAAAACTCGACGATCACCGTTAGCGGTTGCCTCTCCGTTCCGCACATACGCATTTGCGAGGGTTAATTGGAGCGTTCGATTTTCTCGAATACCTGGTTCTCCCACATCGGGATACGCGGTCACAAGAGCGCCGTATTCCCGCCGCCAATAGCGGACGGCTGCTCGACGGCTTTCGATTTCTCGTCGGGTGTCTCGCAGTAACCATGGTATGGGTTCTGTGAAACGAAGTTGCTCGGACAGCGCGTCAAGGACCTGTGCTGCTCGGTTGAGATCAAGTGTTGCTACGTGACGTTGTCCCTCAGCTACCTGACGCTGGATGATCGCCCCCGCAAAAAGAGTGATTCCGACTAATGCTAGGAAGACAGCGGTGAACAGATGCCGCACAACGGTTTTCATGGCGTTTTCTCCGCACGTAAATTCTGCCCCGCCGGCAAGTAACGTGACATGCTCAGATTCACGGAAATCTCCGAAATTGCCTAAAACTCAATACTAGGGCTAATGCTGTTGACCAAAAACCAATTGCCACCAGTGCAAACGGTGAGAATTCTGGGTGACGGGTGACATACTGTTGAACTTTGATTTGGCCAGGAGTCAAGCGGTCTATCTCCTCGATGGCCTCGATGATGGCATCTTCATTGGCGGCGGGAAAAAATTTGCCACCGGTCCGTTCAACCGCCAGTTTCCAGGTGATATCTGGTAGCAGGTCACCAAGCTCTTGGTTATAGCTCGTCCGGATAAAATAAACGGGAATTTCATTGTCGGCTGCCTGTTGCAGGATGTCATCGAGAGACAAGTCTTCGTACACGGCGTGGGTATCCTGACCGTCACTGAAAATGACAATGAGATTGCCAGTGGCACGCAGGAAATCGAAGGTTTCAAACATTTGCACCCCTCGATTAATTGCTTCCATGATGAGCGTGCCATGATCTGGAAATCGGTCATATTCTTCGGGAGTTCCGATTAATCCCATGCTCAGTAAAACGTTTTCATAATCGTTAGTGAACGGCGTCACGATGTACGCCTGACTGCCAAATTGCACCAGTGAAACTAGATCGCGGTACGGTCCTTCCATCCGCCGTCGCACGAAATATTCAGCCGCCGCGACATTTGCAAGAAACGTGTTCCCTGCCCGCAGTCGTTCGGTAGAGAACGCCGTGTCCATGCTAAGTGACGCGTCGATTAGGATGGTAATACGGTGCCCGGGAGATGTTTGCTCTTCTTGGATCAGTGCGGCTTGTGGCGCAGCCAGTGCGACGAAGAAAAAGGGAAGTCCTCCCAAGAACAACACGAAGGCGCCATGCCGAAGGACGGCCAACGAGAGTACTGATACCGACCGATGTCGGTGTGGCGGGAATGCTGGAACAGAAACGTCGGTTCGTCCGGGGCGCCTGGTCCGGACGTAACGCAGAACCAGCATGCCGATCACCGCGATCAAAAGCACTACAATAATCAGAGTGGCCTCTTGCCCACGAACATAGTTCAGTTCTTCCCGCAAAGGGTTTCCAACCCTTTCGAACACTCTTTGAATGCTGCCGATGAACTGTTGGATTTCGATCATTGGCGATACCGCCAATGTTGAATCGATTCAATGAAACGAGTCATGTGCCGGACTGGTGTTAACGTGCGAAAACGGAGTGGGCGAATCGCAGCGATAATTTGATCAAGCTCAGTCGTCATCTGAGCAGTCGGTATGTCATCGTCCCTCGTGTAACGAACGACCGCGAATGCGCTGAGTGCTTCCCGGAGAATTTCCAGGCAGTCCAATTTGGGATCACCTGATCCTATTTGCCGGCGAGATTCGACCGCCTTTCCGATTGTGGCCTGGGTGATTGCCGAAGAAACCGCCGTTGTCTTACGCCGCCAAAGACCGCTTTCTACTCTTAGTTGTCCGTCACGGTGACTTTGCGTCGATCGGATTTGAGTCTGCGCGATTGGAGAGGCCAAGGCGACGGCGCTGGCCACTCTCAGGGCAGTCAAGGTTCGGCTTACCAATTCTGGGTTCCAGCCGTTTTCCAACACCGATTTTTGCAGGGCTGTGAGTTCGCTTAAAACGCTTCGGATGACCACTGAAGGTGCCAGAAAAGTTTCCTCTTTAGGTTCTGCGCCTCGCCATACCCGCCGCAGTTGGACTAGCGCGAGCATTAAGAACCCGATCGCGACAAGACCAAATCCTCCAGCGACTAGGGTCGCTAGATCTGCCCGAAAAATTCTTTCGTCAGAAGCGTTAAATGCTTCAACGCTTGGTTCGCGAATGTCCTCAGCAGCTTCCGGCACCAGAGAAATGATCCGCATGGTATGCGCCGGCAGTGTGTATCGAAGTTCACGACCTGGAAGGTTTGAACCTCCATCTAAAGTTCGCTCGATGTGATACTGAAGTTCAATGGCAGGAATTTCCACATCCTGGCCAAAGAATTCTTCGTCGGTGATCCGTAACCTATACTGATACTGGAAGTATCGCCACGGGCCATCACGAACATCTGTGAAGCGCTGTCCTTCAATAACCTCAAATGGAGATACATCAATTGTTTCCGGAGCAAGAGCCACCTCGTTTGGCACGGTGGTTGCCGTGTCGGTTTCCACGACGGCACAGGTGACTAACATGGCGAAAGGTTTACCAATGATCGTCGATTGAACAGCTATATCTCGCCAGCACTGAAGAGCATCGAGTTGGACTTCTTCAAGTTCCGGCGACTGGCCTGCATAAAAAACCTGACTGGTTGGCCCAAAAAGGCACACTAATACGGTTAGCAACTGACGTGATGTCATCGTCTTCGCACTCGTCGCTGGGCCAGAAAATTGGCTAGCGCTTCGTGTTCATTATCCGGTTTGACACGCACTACCTCTAATCCGGCGGCGGTAGCTAGTCCAATCACTGCGTCTTGCCATTCCCCTACTTCTTGGGCGAGTCGATCAAGTTCTCGTGCCGACAGAAGATGAGTCTGTTGAGTCTCGACGTCGTAGGTTTCGACCCATCCCGCCGAGAGACTCGGAAGTTTGTACACAAACGTACAGTCGATTAACACTAGAAACACGTCATGGACGGTCCCCAGTTGACCCAGCTCTTGAATCACGTTCGAAGCATCGGGAAGCAAGAAATCTGATATGACGGGAACGAGTGACCGGTGACGCAACAGGCCAATAAGGCTAGCGGGCGTATCGGCTTGGTTGTGTTCGGTCGCAAATACCTCTTTTTGATACGTTTCGATGCAGTGAATGGCGTGATTCTTTCCTGCCCGGGGGCGAACTGCTAAGCGTCTGTTGTGCTGGTTCAAGGTCACGAGTCCCACTCGGTCTTGGAGGAACGCGCCTGCAAGACCTAAGGTCGCGACAGACCGGGCGACCACTTTGGCAATTGACATATTCCCCGAGCCGAAACGTGTTGATGGTGAGGTGTCCGCGACAATGACCATAGGAGCTGCACTGTCCTCTTCAAATTCTCTGCTGACCAAAGGACTGAAGTTGGTTAGGGTTGACTGTGGCCAATCGATGTCGGATGGTCTGTCTCCAGGTTGCCAGTCTCTCAGACCAACAAAGTCAAATCCGAGTCCTTGAAAGACGCTAGGGTGAGTACCAGCAGCATAGTCTCGCATGCGTTTCAGCACGATCAGTTCTATTTTTTTGAGGTCCGCCAGGTTGACCAGTGTGCTGGATCGCGTTTCAGACGCTACCAGTGAGCCGGTCATGGGATTGGAACCTGAGTGATGATGTCGTCAATTATTGTTTCGACGCTGAGTTGCTGGGCTGAAGCTTGCGGTGCCAGCCAGAGGCGGTGCCCTAGGACATACTTGGCTAGTTCTTGCACGTCGTCCGGATAGACTTCTGACCTGCCGTGATTGATTAATGCCCAGACCTTGGCCAACCGCCCCCAGCAGATCGTGGCGCGTGGTGATCCGCCCAGTTCTACAAATTCTTCGACTAACGTAGACGGAGATCGCTCAAGCCATTCTGCCTCGGCGTTATACGGTCGGGAAGCAGAGACAAGTCGGCGGATGTATTTTCCGAGGGCATCATGCAAAAATACCCGTTCGCTGATGACCGAGCGAAGTTCGATCACCCGTTCCTTCGACATGAGGCTGTCCAGTTGGACCTTTTTGAAATCAAAGTTGACTAATTGTTCTTCTTGGTCTGGTGGGAGGTAACCGATCGTGACCATAATGGCGAACCGGTCCGTGGCAGCTTCTGAGAGGGGAAAAGTGCCCTGGCCCAATTCGACCGGATTCATTGTGGCGATTGCAAAACTGAAGTCGGGTAATTGATAGGTCGTCTTACCGACTGTGACGGCGCGGTCTTGTAACCCTTCCAGAAACGCGCTCTGGGACTTAAGTGGGATCCGATTGATTTCATCCAGTAGGATCACTTCCGCTGACGCCAGAGGTCCAATTTCCGTCATGAACTCGCCCGTAGCCGGATTGACCATCTGGAAGCCTACGACCTCCGTCGGTTGTAGGTCAGCCCGGCCCTGAAGACGTGCGAATTTAGCACCGCTGATAGCAGCGAGGATCACACCAAAGAACGTTTTGCCCACCCCTGGGACGCCTCGAAGTAGCAAATTACCGGCGTTAACCTGTCTTTGTTCCTTTTGATCGTAGGTTGTTGGAATCTCGGCCAAGAGCACCATGTTGGCAAGAGCTTTCTCGGTCTCGTATCCAACAAGGGCTTTGCCGCCTTCGGCAACGATCGTCCGATGAAAGTCGATGGCTTCTTGAAGGTCCGCGTCCATGGCAGACTTGGGATCGTAACGGAAGGACACGCAGAACCGAAATATATGTGAGGACTCTGCCGCTATGGTGCGTGGTTGGTTGGCGACTGTCAGCAGTGCAAACAGACTATTTCGCTGCAAAACAGTGTATCCACGCGCAATTACTGCAATTTTGACTAGTAGGAGATGTTCATTGACAGGCTGTAGCTTAAGGGATAAATTTAAAGTGTGAATTTATATTTACCACGGGTTGTCTAGGCTCATTGGCTTAGTCGGATCTTGGAGGTTATTGACATGCGAAGTGCCATTTTTGGTGCAACCGTTGTTGCCGCGGGAATGCTCCTTGTAGTTGCTCCTTCTCCAGCGGTCGCGCAGGACGCTGACACTACACCGACATTTGCCAAGGACATCGTGCCGATTTTTCAGAAGAGCTGTCAGTCGTGCCATCGACCGAACTCGATAGCTCCGATGTCATTCATGAATTATCAGGAAGTGCGCCCCTGGGCCCGGTCGATTAAGAATCGCGTGGTACTGGGTGAGATGCCGCCTTATCGGTACGACCGTCACGTCGGCATTCAGGACCTCAAAGACGACCTCCGACTGACCGAGATGGAAATCGAGACGATTGCTCGCTGGGTGGACGAAGGCACGCCTCTTGGCGACCTTGCCGATCTCCCAGAACCGCGGTCCTTTCCGGATCTCAACGAGTGGGCCTACGAAGCTGAGTTAGGCCCGCCGGACCTGGTCATCCCAACGAAGCCGTATACCCTGCCGGCCGAAGGGTCGGACGTGTGGTGGCGGCCGATCGTGGCGAGTGGCCTGACCGAGGATCGATGCCTGAAGGCGGTTTCCGTCAGGGCATCGGCAACGGGGCGCGGCGTCGCGCACCACGCTAACAGCCAGTTGCTCAACTTTGACGAGGAAACCCAGGAGTGGGTCGAGACTGAGCGGCTCTCCGAGTACGCACTGGGCAAGGCCGGCGAAGTTGTGCCGGAGGACGCCTGTCGTCTTCTCCCGGCTGACTCCATGGTCCGCTGGGACGTGCACTACTATCCGAACGGTGAGCGCGTCGAGAATGATGTGATTGAGATGGGCGTCTGGCTCTACCCGAAGGGCCATCAGGAGCAGGCGAAGAACAAACAGGACCTCAAGGCGTACTCCCTGAAGATGAAGGGCGGCGAACTCGAGCTTCCCCCGCACGGTACGGCGATGACCCAAGGGTTCCATTCCTTCGAGACCCCGGTGCGGATCGACAGTTTCCAGCCGCACGGTCACTTCCGCCTGGTGGGCAAGACCCTCGAGATCTTCGATCCGACGACGGGTGACCTGGAGATGGTCAGTTCGGTATCGAACTGGACCAACGATTGGCACACCAGTCACATCTTTGAGGATGCCGCCGCACCGCTCGTGCCAGCGGGGAACGTGCTGGTGATTACAGGCTATTACGACAACACGACCGCGAACCGGCAGAATCCCGATCCGAATCAGTGGGTGGGGCCCGGCAGCCGTTCCGCGGATGAGATGTCGCATGCATGGATCGCGGTGACGCATCTCGATGACGAGAGCTATGAGCAACAGGTAGCCGAGCGAGAAGCTAAAGAGCTCGCCAAGCGCGCGGACAACAACCAGCAGTAGCAGCACGGAGACGTGCGGAATTGATTTATACCGAAAGAGCCTCTCGATCGATATCGAGGGGCTCTTTCGCTATGGTGCGTGGTTGGCTGGTGCCTGGCCGGAGTGCAAATAGACTATTTCGCTGAAAAGCAGTGTATTCATGTCTAAGTGCGGTAGTTTCAGCTGGCTGGAGATGTTCATTGACAGGTTGAAACTGAGGGGATAAATTTACGGTGTAAATTCTTCTTTCTCACGGGTCGTCTGGGCTGTTTGTCTTAGTCCGATCTTGGAGGTGTTTTTATGCGAAGTGCCACAATTGGTGCAACCGTTTTTTCAGTGGTAATGCTGCTGTTATTTTCTCCTGCTTCAGCGGTTGCTCAGGACGCTGATACCACGCCGACATTTGCTAAGGACATCGCTCCTATTTTTCAGGAGTCATGCCAGGTGTGTCACCGGCCTGACAACATGGCACCTATGTCGCTCATGACCTACCAAGAGAGTCGTCCTTGGGCAAGGTCGATTAAACAGAAGGTGATGGCTCGGGAGATGCCACCGTGGCACATTGATAAAAAGGTGGGCATTCAAAGTTTTAAAGCGGACCGGTCGTTGAGTGATGACCAGATCGACACCATCGTCCGATGGGTAGATAACGGTGCACCGATGGGGAATCCGGCCGACATGCCAGAACCGAGAGAGTTCCAGGACTTTGGTGCTTGGTCGATAGAGCCTGACTTGATTGTTCAATCGACGCCGCACACAGTGCCGGAAGAAGCTGGTGACTGGTGGGGTGACTATATTGTGCCGTCCGGCCTTGAAGAGGATCGCTACATCAAGGCGGTCCAGACGAAAGCAGGAGACCTCAGGGTTGTGCATCATGTGTTGACTTACGCGGTCACAGACCCTGAAGCCCCAGCGGGCGATAGCTCGGGCGACTTTTTCCTGAACGAGTACGCGGTTGGTAAGAATGCGGACCGGTATCCAGAGAGCACCGGCAAGCTCTTAGAAGCTGACAGCGGAGTGCGTTTTAGTTTTCACTATCACTCGATTGGCGAAGAAGTTACCGACCAGACTGAACTCGGTCTAGTGTTTTATCCAAAAGAGCAGGATCCGGAGTATCAACTGTATTCCCGCCAGTTGGGACAGGGTGGTGAATTGGATATTCCGGCGGGCCAAATTGTGAGACACGACGGTTATACCCGAATGAATCTACCAGGCAAACTGACTGCCTTTCAGCCGCATATGCATTTGCTTGGGACGCGCCAATGCTTGGAGTTGATTTACCCAGCCGGGCAGCGAGAAATGATTAACTGTGCCAATTTCGATTTTAACTGGCACGTTGTTTATAACTATGAAGAGGATGTTCAACCGGTCTACCCTGCTGGGTCGACGTTGCATGTCATCACTTACCACGATAACACCGAAGGTAATCGAGGCAATCCTGATCCCAAAAATTGGACAGGCGGCGGCGATCGATCAATCGACGAGATGGGATTTGCGTGGATCAGTTGGTACGATTTGACTGAAGAAGAGTACGCGGCTGAACTTGAGTTAAAAAAGAACGCAAACAACAATAACTAGCTAGAGATTTGATACGGAATATTGAAAAACCCTCTGCGGAGTTGTTCCGCAGAGGGTTTTTCGATTGGGCTATCTGATTACTGCTGGCATGAGTCGCTCTAGCCCTTGCCACCACGGCATTCAGATGACACGGGAAATCGTTATGAAACCATTCTCAAAATACTTCGTATGTCTGTGGTTCTTGGTTGGCCTTCTCTTTTTTGCTATGGGATTTCCAATTCCGGCAACGGCGCAGGTGAATACCCGTGACATCCCACTGACGGCCCAGCCGCAGCAGCGTTTTAATATTGGACAAGACCTGCAACCAATTTACGAAGGTTGGGTGCGTAATGAAGATGGTACGTTTACCTTCCATATGGGCTATCTCAATCGAAACTACGAAGAGCAGCCGAATGTTCCGATCGGACCTAATAACTTTCTTTCGCCAGGACTGCCGGACCAAGGTCAGCCGACTTACTTCTATCCGCGGACACAGCGTTATCAGTTCAGTGTGACGGTTCCGGCTGATTGGGGACCGACGAAAGAGCTCGTCTGGCAGCTGACTCACAACGGTAGCACGCAGTATTTGTATGCATGGCTTCAACCCGAATGGGAGATTGACCGCAAGAACATTACGTCGATTTTGAATCTCCAGCGGGGTAGAAGTAATGATGTTTTGTACGCTGACTCGCCGTCGGCTGTTACGATCGATCCAGTTCAACCGATTACGTTGCCACATACGTTAATGCTGACGGCACGAGTTACTGACGACGGCCTTCCGGAAGACCTTCCGGAGCGGCAGCCCCGCCGTCTAGATCCGACACTGCAGCGTCCCGATGGTGCCCCTGACATCCCCGACAACATCATCACTTATTCAAAACCGATGCCGCCGAGAAATGGTCTCGCGGTTCAATGGATACTCTACAGAGGGCCAGCCGAAGTCACGTTTGACTCCGATGAATATGATGCGTGGGAGCAAGGAGATGAAGGTGACGGAAAAACGGTGGCTGTGTTTTCGACAACCGCGACCTTCACCGAACCCGGTTCTTACGTGTTACGAGCTGTCGTTAGTGACGGCATGCTGTTGACCCCGGAGGATATTGAAGTAACGGTGACTGAGGCTAACTAACCCGTTTATTTCTTTGATTTCTGTTTTTCAGCTGGCGACGTCTGCCGCGAATGTTCTGTGGATCGTGCAATCATGTAAATAGCCAGTCCAAGCAGTGTGCCGCCTACTGGAACGAGGGCGACGCCTAACCCTGGGTCTCCACTGTAGAAGAACATTCCGCCGAGAAAGAATCCGCCAGGTAGCAAAAAGCTTGCTCCCACGAGACTCCAGGACGCCAGTCGAAGGTTGCGGGTGCCGAGTTCCGGCATGACGCGAAGGCATACGCCAAAAAGTACATGTACAAGGCTTAAAAGAGATCCGTGGGCGTGCGCCAGTGTCCACATGAACCGTCGCGTTTCGTTAGATACATCCAAATAGGCTCTAATCTTGAAGCCGTGTAGTATCTCGAGCCCAAACCCAAGCGTGAGGAACACTAGCAGAGCCCACCAGCCGAAACGGATGTGTTTGCTTGCGTAGTCTATGGTTCCGTCGTTGTTATTAGGCACAGTGTGTCACAGCCAGACTAGGATTCTCGTTGCTCTCGCACGATTACTCTCGCAAGAAGAGCCGCCGATTGTCTCTCATATCGAAGAGCCGCCGCATCACGTCGGTTTGGAGATCGCCGTTCGCATTAATTAAGAGTTCTGCTTCTTGACGTTGGTCGGCTACAACACTGGCACGCCACGCTTGAAGGAGCGGCACTACCTTGTCGACTCGTTCTGCTTGTTGAGCGAGGTAGTCGTAGTCGAATTCGGCATAACCTGGCAGACTGCGCAGCGAACGATATGCGATGTACCGAACTGCCTCGTAAGGGTCGTTGAGAAGTTCTGACAGATGGGGAACCATCCAACTCGTTCCTGATGTTTCTTGTGCCGGTTTCCAGCCAAGGCTCCATGCGGTCAGCGCGCGAACTCCTGCATCACCTTTAAGCATCCATAGCAGCGACGCCGCAACACGGGTTTCGTCTTCAGGTAACCTCGGGGGTTGTTGCCCATACCAAGAATTCAAAGCCTCGCCCGTCCACGCGAGCGTTTTGTCGAGGTGACATAGGTTGCAGGCATTGGGTCGCTTTGTAGTGATACTTTCATCAACGGACGGACTGCTGACTGTGTGACTGCGGACTGCTTTCAACAAGCCATAGGATGTGTATGGCATGTGACAGTTGTAGCAGGCACTTCCCGCAGAATCAACTTCATGATTTGTGTGCTGGCTCAGATTTGGCGCAACGGTTTCGTGACATTGGAGGCAAGCCTCGTTTCCTTCCCGGTTAGACGAGACCTGATGAGTTTTTGCCCAAGTCTCAATTGGTCGGCTGTCAAGTGGTGCTTTGTGCATCGTGTGACATGAAAAGCAACTCAGTGTTTCTTGAGGTTCGGTTGCATCACGAAAGCAAGGAGAATCAATCAAGCCGTTGTACTCACGCCCAGAGACCCGAACCATCCCATCGCTCCAGAAGGAACCTCTAACAAAATCCGGGTCCTGTTCCACGAAGGTTCTGAGGGTTGCACTGTTGGGGGCGCCCATCGGCTGTGCGATAAATCTGGTATCGGTGAGTTCGTCACCGGGTCGATAAGGGAAACCGTCGTTGTTAGCTGTACGTTCGTCTTCTAAGTCGTAGAACTCCCAGATGCTGTGACATTGACCGCAGACTTGAGATGACGCTTGAGGATTCAACAAAGCGGGTTGAATCATTAAACCGTCTTTTTTACCAGTGATGTGGCTCAGGTATCGCCGAACCGGATTGCGATTGGCTCGCACATGCTCTTCGCCCGGTCCGTGACAGGATTCGCAGGCGATGCCGAATTCCGCCGTCGTAGTATCTACGGCCTGTTGGCTAATTGCTTCCGACCGGAACGGGGTATCGAACTTGGTTTTCGGAGCTGTCGTGTGGCATGCCACGCAGATTGCGTTCCAGTGCCCGTCAAATGTTGCCACCGACTGATCGGGAGGGTGGAGTAATACCGCACTGCGAGAAACCCACCGGCGATCATCTAGCAGAAACACTCCAGGCAAGATGTTTAGGCTTCGGTCATGGCCGGTGGCATACCAGTAAAGTTGTTGGTGGTGCGAGCCAGTAATCATGACCACCTGGCGTATGATTCTTGGCCGTTCGTTGCTGGATCCTTCCCAACCAGGGTCGTCAAATTCTGCCCAAAATTCCGTGCCGCGACGTTCGAGGTGCATTGCTCGACCCGGCACCTCAGATACGGTCACATCATCAAAGTCGGCTTGCACCGTATCGGATGTCGCTACTTGAGTCATTGTGCGGTGGTACGAGCCATACCAAGTGGCGTACTCGTTTGGGTGACAGGCTTTGCATGTTGTCGAAGAGACGAAGCCGTCATCAGGAACTTGAATTGGTCGGTGCGAAATTTCGATTTCAGGCGTTGCACCTGGTTGGGTAGTCAGTGTTGCAATTCCCAGAACAATCGACGCTGTAAGCAACAGCAGGACAGGGAAACTTCCGAGTTGTCTGCGAGACCACTGGACCACGGACCTCATAATAGACCAGTGTTGGGAACGGCTCAAAAAGGCCAGGTGTTGATTCTTGAAGAGCAGCAGTTTCGACCTTCTGATTTTTCGGCGCATACGGCCACTTAAATCCTGATCAGTGACCAGTTATGGCTGGGTGTTCTGGTTACGGCCCAAAGTTAGATGGGGGCGACAAAAATCTGCTGGGCCTGCCGAAAGGGGGTATGCTCTACCTTTTTCTCCGTTCCCGCAGAGGAGGCAAAAATTGCCAAAGTATATGGTTGAGTTGTCCTATACTGCCGCCGGTTCGGCCGGTGTGTTCAAGGATGGTGGAAGTAAACGGCGGGCCGAGGCTGAGAAGCTGGTACAGAGTCTTGGCGGCACTGTTGAGTGTGTCTACTTCGCTTTCGGCGACGTGGATCTGTTCGCCATCTGTGATCTTCCAGATAACGTGTCAGCGGCCACCCTCGCCTTGGCGACGGCTGGTTCAGGAGCAATTACCGGAAAGACGACGGTGCTTCTGACGCCAGAGGAAATTGACGCTGCTACTGCAAAGAGTGTGTCCTACACGCCTCCAGGGCAGTGACGCGAGAGGTTCCTGTAGTGCGCTGATTTCACATTACGGACGGTCGACTGTATATAGCTGGAGACCGGTCGCAATGTGTCGATTTAACCTGACCTTGTCGTGTGCTTAACACTTGTGAGAGTGGTTAAGTACGGGCTGCCGGCGAGCTATATAGATAGAATATGTTGACGGTCAATATAAAGAGGAGGACAGACACATGGCAATTTATACATGTCAGAAGTGTGGGATGAGCGTAGGAACCATGACTTGCGGTCAGTGTGGCAAAGAGCTCGTTCATGACACATTGACGCTAGACGGTGGCGCAACGGTGGATATTGCAAAATGTCCCGACGGACACGGAAAGATTAAATCACCCCAGTGCTGCGGCGACGATATGAGCTGCTCTGTGTGAAGTCGATGTGAAGTTTGTGGTGAAGGGCCGCGGTGCAGGTGTATTTTCTGACTGCTAACTACCCGCGGCCCTTATACTCATGCATGCATGGACGACCCTCTAACCATTGCTGTCGTCAGTTGTTCTCTGAACCCTTTGAGCCGATCACATCGACTCGCGTTAGCCGCCGCCGCGTCGGTGCGGGCGGAGGGGGCGACTGCTGAGCTTGTCGACCTTCGGGAGTGGGACTTGCCGATTTGTGATGGTGATGCCAGTTTTGAGCACCAGTCTGTCAAACCGTTGTCTGACCTGATTGAGAGATCTTCGGCTATTTTGGTGGCTGCTCCCGTGTACAACTACGATCTTAATGCTGCAGCCAAGAATTTTCTGGAAATGACTGGCCAGGTGTGGTCAGAGAAACCGGTTGGGTTTCTTTGTTCCGCTGGAGGCCAGCGAAGTTATATGTCTCCTATTGGATTCGCCAACAGTCTGATGTTTGATTTTCGCTGTCTGATCATTCCAAGATTTGTTTACTGCACGAAAGCCGACGTCGACATTGAAGGTAATCTGAGCCCTGCCGTACTCGAACGGGTTAATGACTTGACTCATACGGCGGTCACCCTGACGCAGGCGCTTGCTTGGGCGAAAGAGCAGTAAAAAATAGCTAGTAGTGCTAGCTGAAGCACTGTGACTGCCGGTAGACACCAATCCCACTGAGACGATGCTGCACCGGCGGTTTTTTCGACAGTTCCCACTGTAAATCTTAGTTCATCCCCATTCATGTCTGCGAGTGGGTTATTCTCCGACCAATGAGGAGATGCCCATGATCTGGAGGTCAAGGCCGCGCCGACTAGTTGGCTTCAACCGGAGGGATTTTCTGCGTATGGCGCCAGCTGGTGTGGCGGCGGGAGTAATGCCGGGCGTTGCTGAAGCTCAGCCGTCGAATGCGATTACGGCGAATCACTTACGTAGCGCGAGTGAACTGGCAGATTTGGAGTTCACTGAGATTGAGCACGACTTGATGCGGGGTGCCATCCAACGTAATCGCGAACGATACGCCGCACTCAGAAATTTGCCGATTCCCAATGACACAGAACCTGCGGTGACATTTCAGCCATTTATGACAGGAGATCGGCCTACAGGCGCTGCTACCCCGCAGAGTACATTGCCAATTCGCGGTCCTGAACTTCCTGAGGTTCCAGCTCGCATTGAGGATTTAGCGTTCCAACCAGTGATTGTCCTGTCACGTCTAGTGGAACGTCGCGAGATCACATCTACCGATTTGACGACGATGTACCTCAATCGACTTAACCGCTATGGTGACACTCTGAATTGTGTGATTACGTTGACTCCGGAGCTCGCACTGTCGCAAGCGGCCAGAGCAGACCAAGAAATTCGAGCTGGGCGTTACCGAGGTCCATTACACGGAATTCCTTGGGGTGCAAAGGATTTGCTTGCCACGCGCGGTGTGCGAACAACGTGGGGTGCGAAACCGTACGAATTTCAGATTATCGATTCCGATGCGACTGTGGTGCAGAGACTTCAAGCAGCTGGTGGCGTGTTGGTGGCGAAATTATCGATGGGTGCACTGGCTCAGGGCGGTGTGTGGTTTGGTGGTTCGACTCGCAACCCGTGGGACGTATCTCGAAGTTCGAGTGGGTCGTCCGCCGGTCCCGCTGCCGCAACGGCTGCTGGATTGGTTGGTTTTTCCATTGGAACCGAAACCCTCGGGTCAATTATTTCTCCATCAAATGCGTGTGGTGTCGCAGGGTTACGACCTACCTACGGTCGGGTGAGCCGGTACGGTGCCATGGCGTTAAGTTGGACGATGGATAAGATAGGCCCGATGTGTCGGGGTGCTGAGGATTGCGCGCTTGTGTTCAACTCTATTTATGGTTCTGACGGGCATGACGAGACTGTTGTTGATGCTCCGTTTTCGTGGGATACCGGTTTTCAGGTTTCACGGTTGAGAGTTGGTTATATTGCGTCCGAGTTAGATCTGCCACCAAACGGGACATCTTCGGAGCAACGCCAGCTGGGGCTCGCTCAACGAGAAGTCTTGCAGGAAGCTTTGAACAGGTTCCGTGCACTTGGCGTCACACTTGAACCGATCGAGCTTCCAGATTTTCCGGCTGATGCGTTGCGATTGATTCTCGACGCCGAGGCAGCGACGGCATTCGATGACCTGACGCGAACTCGGGGTATTGACGATCTTACTCGTCAAGGTCCAGGTGCTTGGCCCAACCGTTTTCGGACGGCCCGATACATTCCTGCCACTGAGTACATCCGCGCCCAGCGAGCCCGAACACTACTTGGTCGGGAGATGGCTGCCTTGATGGCAGACTACGATGCTTTCATTAGCCCTACTCTCAGTCAAAGTCTCGTGGTGACGAATTTAACAGGACATCCGGCGGTGGTGATCAAGGCCGGATTTCGTGATGGGTTACCGGTGGGGTTGATGATCACAGGTCGACTGTATGAAGAGAGCACGATTCTCCAATTGGCTTCAGCCTACGAGCAGGTCACGCCTTGGCACACAATGCATCCGGGCGAGTTTGATCCCGTCTGACGAAGATAGCTACTGTTGAAAACTTAGATTGGCGAGCAATGCGTTGAATTCCACTTCCGAGTCAGCTACGGTTCGGCTGGGCCCTGTCAGCTTAAAGAAGTAAGGTCCTTCGGGGGTTTCTACCACTGCTGCTTTGAGCCGGAAGTCTCGTTTGTAATAATGCATACCAGAATTTGGTTGCACTTCAGCTGAGTAGATTCCAGGAACATCAAGTACTGTCACCGATAAATCCGCGACATCAAAACTTGTAGTGCTTGCCATTTCAGACGGAGGCCGTCCGTCGGGCTGTCGCATTTGTTTGGTCCATGATTCGAGTGTGGCTTCTACTGTGACAGCCTCATCAACGAAGTAGTACACGGAAAGTTCTGCATCTTCAGAGTCTCCCGGTGTTCTAGGTAGCCCATAATGGTCGAGTTGTTGCGGGGAAGTAGTTGCGATTTCAATCCAGTCCGGTGGAGCTTGATAGTGCAGCGATTCTTGGGCGGATGCGATCACTGGAGCCAAAAAGAAGATTAATGCGACTGACCAACTGAGACAGGGTGGCATTCGAGTGTAGATTCTAGCACTGGAGGGCTGCTCTGTTTGGATTTCAAATCGGCTAAAATGGCACTCCTGCCCCGGTTGAGACACGTTTGAGCAATTTCATGATTAACACAGTTCGATTTTCGATTACGACGGCGGGTCAGGGGGATATGCGGGACATCACTCAAGAGGTCACGACTGCGGTGGGAAGTGCGGAGTTTGATGACGGCCTGGCGACAGTTGCGGTCGTCGGGTCGACGGCCGCAGTCACTACCATCGAATTCGAGCCTGGTGCTGTAGCGGATTTTGATCGCCTTCTCGAGCGCCTCGCACCGCGAGACGCACAATATGCGCATCATGAACGTTGGGGTGATGACAATGGTTCAAGCCATGTGAGGGCTGCGTTGCTTGGCTCGTCGGTCACGTTACCGTTCAGTGCGGGCCAGCTCATGCTAGGAACGTGGCAGCAGGTTGTGGTGGTAGAGTGCGATACTCGTTCTCGGGACCGCGAGATCATTGTTCAGTTGATGGGGGAGTGACATTATGCGTGTTTCGTACGAGAAACAGGTACTCGGTAACGGACTTGAGGTCATAGTGCATTCCGACCGATCGTGTCCGATCGTTGCTGTTAATCTCTGGTATCACGTCGGCTCGAAAAACGAACAACTAGGGCGTACAGGATTTGCCCATCTATTTGAACATTTAATGTTTGAAGGTTCTGCGCATCACGATCGAGGCTATTTTGCTCCGCTGCAAGAAGCAGGTGGCGCACTAAATGGGTCGACGAATGCTGACCGCACAAACTACTGGGAAGTCGTGCCGACCGGAGCCCTTGAACGGGCTCTATGGATGGAGTCGGATCGCATGGGGTTTCTGTTACCTGCATTGACTCCAGAGAAATTTGAAACGCAGCGGAAAGTTGTCTTAAACGAGCGCCGACAAAATTACGAAAATCGACCGTATGGCATGGTATCGATGGCGCTAATGCCGGCCTTGTTTTCTCAGGGGCATCCGTATCGGTGGAACACGATTGGTGAGCCTTCCGATTTGATGGCGGCCTCTTTCAGCGATGTTCGGCAGTTTTTCTCAACCTATTATCATCCTGGCAATGCGTCGCTGGTGTTGGCCGGCGATATCGATGTAGCCCAAGGGTTTGATCTTGTTGAACGTTATTTTGGTTCCATTCCAAAAGGTCCTCCCCGACCGACGGTCGACGTATCTGATACGCCGGTGGATTGTGAACAGCGGTTACTATTAGAAGATCGTGTCGATTTGCCGCGTGTTTATCTGTCTTGGCGAAGTCCCGCACTGTTTGGCGAAGGAGATGCAGGACTCGATTTACTCGCGACGATCTTGACTGCGGGAAAATCTTCTCGCCTATACCAACGGTTGGTTCGAGACGGTCAACTGGCGCTTGACGTGAGCGCAGGCCAGTCCTCACGCGAAATCGATGGGATCTTTAGTATTGTTGCGACGGCGGTGCCAGGATGCCCACTAGCCGAGATTGAGAAGGTGATTTCTGATGAACTCAACCGACTGCAGCATGATGGGCCTACGGATGATGAAGTGGAACGGAGCAAGATGACGGTCGAGGCCGATTTTGCGTACCGAGTCCAGAGTTTAGGCGATTTTGGCGGTCGTTCGGATCAGCTCAATGCCTACAACATCTATCTCGATAACCCTGGATACTTTGACGCTGACCTTGATCGCTACCTGAAGATGGATTCGGTATCGATTCAATCTCTTGCGCAGAATTATTTAGCCGAACAAAGGCGGGTTGCTCTGAGTGTAATTCCTGTTGGCGCCGATTCTGCGATTGGTCTGCCTCACTCGATACGGACGGTTGTAGAGTGAGGACTGTAGATCGTAGTCGTCTTCCTGCCGTTGGTCCTTCAGCTCTGTTTCGGCCACCTCAACTCCGTCATACCAGACTGACAAATGGTGTTGATGTTTTAACAGCTACGCACCATCGAGCTCCTGTCCTAACGCTCAAGTTACTGCTACCTGTCGGGGCTGCCGACGATCCTGATAACCGACACGGCTTGGCCGCGTTGACCGCTGATGTTCTGGATGAGGGTACTTGTCAGCTGACAGACGTTGACTTACACAAAGCATTGACGCGTATCGGGGCGTATCTCGGTATCGGTGTGTCAAGCGATGCGACAACACTGACGCTGACCACTTTAGCTAAACACGCGCGCGAAGCCGTCGCTCTTCTTCTTGATGTCGTGGCCCATCCACGTTTGTCTTCTGATGATATTGACCGCGTACGTGATCTTAGATGCAATCGAATCCTCCAGATGCGCCAAGTGCCTTCTGCTGTGGCCGACCGGGTACTTATGAAGTCAGTATATGGCTCGCACCCGTATGGTCATCTCTCTATTGGCACTCATACAGCTCTATCTGAAATCGACGCATCTACCGTCACCGAATTTCACAGTCGATACTATCAGGCGACAGGGTGGACCCTTGTAGCCGTCGGTGACCTGTCTCACGACACACTTCTTGAAACGGTCGAATCTGAAGTTGACCGAGTTGTTCAAGGTGCGTCTTACTCGCCGTTTGTTCCAGGATCACGTCTTCAAGAACTACCGACTGTGAAGAATCGTTTAGTGTTTGTTCCGAGGCCAGATGCTGTCCAATCCGAAGTTCGACTAGGTCACCCTGGTGTGTCCAGAAACTCTGAGGACTATCACGCATTACTTGTTCTGAACATGGTCTTGGGTGGCCAGTTTGTAAGCCGTATTAATCTCAACCTCCGTGAGGACAAGGGCTATACATATGGGGCACACACGTCATTCGATTTTCGAGTTGGCCGTGGGCCTTTTTCGTTTCGATCCAGTGTTCAGACCAGTGTCACCGCTGCGGCAATCCGTGAAGCGATTCAAGAAATACAAGAGATTCAAACAACCCGTTTACCGACGAGTCACGAGTTGCGAGTAGCGCGTGATGCCCTAACTCGAGGGTTTCCTCGGGGACTGGAGACAGCCAGCCAAGTGGCCCGTGTCGGAACCACGCTCGCGCTCCATGGGTTACCGGTCGATGAAATGGACAACTTTGTCCAGCGGGTGATGGCTGTTGATCTTGACAGGGTAGTAGCGGCGGCGAGTACCCATCTTCATCCAGACAAGCTTGTCACGGTGGTTGTAGGGTCGCCCGACGAAGTGTTGCCATCACTTGAGACTCTAGGACTCGGGACACCTTACTTGGTTGAGTAACGCCGGACGGTAGGCGCGATAGAATTCTCATGTGAATTTAAGACGCATGAACAGTTCGGCTAGTTGCACTGGTTGCGCAAATACTCGACTGGCGTCATAAACGCGTTTCCCGTGTTGAATTCTCCATTTAGCGCTAACAATGTTACAGCGAGAAACGTTCTCAGCTGTGTCGATTTACGATCCTAAAGTTCTGTTCTGAGAAAGTTCACCAGTGAGTAGCCGTCCAACCAACTAAAAGGTGGAATCGCGGTACTGTAGTGACCGCAAGGCAGAACGCACAAACGATGTGAGATTCTTCGGCGGCGGAATTCCTGAACCAACTGACGCGATAGGTCGACAGGAAACGAAAGGTCGTAGCGAGCATAAACGAGTAGCACTTGTTTATGTCTCATCCGTTCGATATATGGTGCTGGACTGATTGGAAGCCACATCTGTCTCAGATGCTCAAGGTTGATTTGGCCTTCCAAACCGGCGCGGACATGGGCAGTAGATAGCCCTCGCCACACTACGTCAGCAAAGAATGGTGAAATATGATTGAGTGCGGCCACCTTGATCTGAGGTTCGTGAGCAGTGGCTAGCATGGCGAGACAAGATCCGAGGCTTGTGCCCAAGATGCCAATCCGTTGGTAGCCTTCGGAGGCTAACCAATGCACTGCCCGTCTTGTGTCGAGTACAGCTTGTCGGCAGACTTGCAATGTTCGACCTACATTTGCGCTTACGATGTAGTCAGCACGGTGTAGGTCTGCTGGCATTCGCCGATCGTGGTACGGAAGGCTGAGTCTTAGCGTCGCAATACCGAATTTAGCAATTAACCGACTGAGGGCCATGTGCTCTTCTGGGCCGGCGTTCCAGTGGGGGAGCACAACAATTGCGCGCTGCTTTAAGTTGTTATCACTGGTTGGATGATATCGAGCGTAGACCGTGTTGTTACTCTGGTCCGGTGTTTCCAATGCACTTGGGAAACTCAGCACGTCATCTGACAGCTGATAGAGTGTGGTTTCGGGTGTTTCGAAGAAGTCGCCGCTATTTTTTACCATCTTTTCGGACCAGCTAGTAACGACGCTCGCCGGTTCCTGATGCTCAAGTTGACCGGTCCTAAGCCAATCGATTCCCCATTCGAATTTTCGTACGACCCGATCCGATGTTGACGCAGCTAGGCGGTGCTCCCATGCGTGAAACAGGCGTTTGATCATGAGGATTCTAGATTGTTCGACTGCGTGCCGAAATTTTTCACTGACGAGGTTGGTTCGGAGTGACAGTCCGAACCGGGCGGCGTATAAATAAGGCGGGTTGATCGTCGTCAGCCGGGGTGACTAAAAGGCCTGGACGAGAAGTGGTTGACGGATTGTGGTTCTGTTCGGGATCGTTACCTGGAGAAACATAGCGGCCAATCAAATCAGAGGATTGAGAAAATATTTCCTGGCGCTCTTCAGTCGTCTCACCATTACGTGCTTCTGCGAAGGGATCGAATTCCAAGGTCGGCAATGACCCAGTGGGCTGGTTCTGTACAGGTAGAATCCCAGGCTTGTTTAAGCTAAGTGCTTCTTGGTAAACGGTTACTTCATTGTTTTGAGTGGTCCCCATCACGAATACGCGGTCGAAGCGTGATTGTCCTGTCGGCACAGGCAAACGTGGGGCTGCGACAAAACCAGCAGCTTGGCGAAGAAGTACACGGATCGCTTCGAGTTCGTCTACATTAACGAGCTCAACCCGAATCGATTCAGAGTGAAGTTCTCCGGTCTCGGCGAACATTGTTTGCCCAATCTCTGACCATGCCTGGAGAATTCTCTGAATCGGGATGTCGTCGGCAATGATGGTCACCCGCCCATTGTGAAATGAAATTTCAGGTTCAGTGGTAGCCGTAACCGATGTTCCCAATAGGAGGATCAGCAACCAGAAAGCACCTAAAACACGTCGCACGGTTCCAGTATATGCCACGACGGATATGCGAACTAGGCCTAAGAAGATACTAGTCAATGCACGAAATTAAAGTCTTAAACGGCAAACCTGAAGTTGATCACATCACCATCTTTGACGACGTAATCCTTGCCTTCAAGACGGACTTCTCCGTGGTCCCGGCATGCACCGATTGTACCGCGGTGAAGTAACTGACCATGCTCGACAACTTCAGCTCTAATAAAACCTCGCTCTATGTCGGTATGGATTTCGCCGGCCGCTTGATTGGCACTGGTGCCAGCAGGAATTGACCACGCGCGACATTCGTCTTTACCGACAGTGAAGAAAGAGATGTAACCAAGGAGGCCATAAGTGGCCTGAACTACGCGGTCTAGGCCTGGGCGGTCGAGTCCTAGGTCAGCGAGAAATATTTTTTCGTCGCTCGAATCTAACTCAGAAATTTCTAGTTCGATCTTGGCGCAGACACTCACTGATTCGATCTGCGGTTTGTCCAACATTGTTTTGAGATCAGCTGATTCCAATGTCTCGTTTTTGGAGTTGAGGTCACTTTCGTCAACGTTATTGACTAACAACAGTGGTTTGGAGGAAAGAAATTGGAAACCGCGTAACGTTTTTGCTTCGGTTTTGTTCAGTTCCATGCTTCGAATTGGGAGTCCATCCTCGAGTTGTTTAGAGCATCGTTCGAGTAAGGCTGCTTCAACCTCGAGGTCGCGACTGGCCGTTTTCTTTCGGTCACGTTGGATACGGTCCAGCCGTTTTTCGGCGACCGCAAGGTCGGCCAAAATTAACTCGACTTCGATGGTCTGAATATCTCTATCGGGATCGATTGTGCTTTCCGCATGTGGGATCGCGCTTGCCGTGAACGCTCGCACAACGTGGAGCAGCGTGTCCGCTTCGCGATACGCTGCGACATCTACTAGAGAGCGTGTTGTTGTCGTTCCTCCGATATCGACGAATGTGACCGTCGCCGGAGTGTGTTTCTTGGGTTTGTAAAGTTCCGCGAGTTGATCAAGCCGAGAATCTGGAACCGTTGCCATCCCCATCTGAGCCTCGAGTCGTCCGAATCGGTTTGATGACGAACCTGAAGCGCCTTTAGTCAGCAACTGAAAGAGAGTGGTTTTCCCGGTTGAAGGGAGTCCGATAAGTCCTGCACGCAGCATTCCCATGATTTATCGTAGTGATCAAAGCACAAAAGTCTCTTAATCATTCCAATAAAACCTCTTTTCCGTTGACAAGAATAACCATGCTTGCCTACTATCTGTGTGGACTAATGTGGTTTTGAGTGGAGTAGTGTGGTGTTACGGGGCAACTTCTCCGCAAAAATTGATAACAAGGGCCGACTGAAGATTCCGACCGCGTTCCGGTCGACGATTGAGGAGACGTACGGCTCATTGCTCTTTGTTACCAGTATTACAGGTGATTCGGTCCGTATTTATCCGATGCCGGTCTGGATCGGTATCGAAGAGAAACTCTCACGTGTACCCTCGACTCATCCTTCTCGCAGTCGGTTTTTCGACCGAGTTAACTTTTTTGGCCAGCCCGCAGAATTTGACAAACAGGGCCGAGTTTTAGTGCACGGTCGAGTTCGAGAAGCCGCCAGCATGGTGGGAGAGGTTGACGTCTTTGGTCAATATGACCATTTGGAAATATGGAATCACGACCGGTTTGTGGAACGTCTCGACGGTGATCCGTATACCGACGATGATGCACGTGCGCTGTCGGAGTTTGGAATCTAAAGGTGACCAAGGACGATCTATCTAGACGTCTTGCCCACCAGCCAGTTATGGCTGCTGAAGTGGTTAATGGTCTCGAACCGAGATCAGGCGGTCATTATCTCGACTGTACTGTAGGTGCGGGTGGTCACAGTCGAGCGCTGCTCGAAGCAGGTGGTGGCCGGGTGTTTGGTTTAGACAGAGATCCTGAATCGTTTCCGTTTGCCCGCGTGGCATTGGCATCGTGGGCCGACAGAATCAAGCTCTTGCACGCTGATTTTCGAGACATTGAACAGGTTCTCGACGAACATGGGATTACTACTGTCGACGGCGCTGTAGCGGATCTCGGGGTCTCGTCGATGCAACTTGATATGCAGGGCCGCGGATTTAGTTTTCGTCGCGATGACGTGCTCGATATGAGGATGGACCGCACGCAAGGGCCGACGGCCGCTGAACTTCTTCGCGACGTTCCAGAGAAGGCCTTGGCTAATTTAATCTTTCAGTATGGCGAAGAACGCTACTCTCGCCGCATTGCCCGTGCAATCGTTACCGAGAGACAGCGAGAACCATTTAAAACAACGGCACAACTAGCCACGCTCATTCGCCGCGTGGTTCCAACGAACTACAAGCGTAGGATTGATCCTGCCACCCGAACCTTCCAAGCTTTAAGGATATGGGTTAATGCAGAGCTGGACCGACTTGACGATTTTGTTCGCGCAATTTTCAGAAGACTTCGAACAGGTGCGCGCTTTGCTGTTCTCGCATTTCATTCGCTTGAGGATCGGGTAATCAAGACTGTCTTTCGAGAACTTCATAGAGGTCAAGACTTACCTGTTCGGATATTGACAAAACGTCCGCTTCGTCCTTCGGAAGATGAGGTTGGTCGGAATCCTCGATCTCGAAGCGCAAGACTTCGCATAGCGGAGAGGTTAGCGTGAGCCGTCACCAGCAGGACTTCGATCGGGATATTAAGCGAGACATTCGTAATAGTCCTATTGTTCGCGAGGTCGATCCCGCACGCTCACGTGATATCTGGCGGTGGGTTGGTATCGGGGTTTTTCTTGTAGTAGTCGTCTTGTTTTCTGCCTGGCAGCATGGGGAACTTCTACGACATGGCTACGCCATAGGAAATGTGCAGGCCGAGCGAGCAAAGGAGCTCGAGACCAACCGACACCTCAGGCTTGAGATTGAGACTCTTAAATCACCGAAAAGAATTGAGCAGATCGCCACAGAGGTGTTGGGCATGGTGGTGCCCAGTAGCGAGGATGCGATTGTTCTTAGGCGGGTTGTTCCGTCTGAAACACCACCGCCTGGAATTGTGGTGGAGCAACGTGGGGAGGCCCTTGACGATAGCACGGTCCAAACAGAGGCGGTTTCAGGTCTTCGGCGCTAGTTGGTTCAGGCGTTTGCTGAAACCAAGGAGTAGTTCTTCTCTCGATCATCAGGAGGAGCAGCCGCGCGTGCGGTCGTCTCAGGCTTGGCGGCAGCGCGTCAAAAATCGTTTGGTTGTTGCAGGTCTCGTATTTGGTGTGTGGGCAGTTGGTATCGAAGCCCGTCTGGTGTTCCTGCAAGTGGTCGAACATGAACGGCTAGTCGGTCGCGCTGAACGACAGCAGCGCGACAGCATTAACGTTGCCCCGAAACGTGGTGAAATTTTGGACCGTCAAGGGCGCGTGCTTGCTTACAGCGTCGACGGAGATGCAATCGTTGCTGCACCAGTTAGCATCGCTGGAGCCGACGTAGCGGAGACTGCAACGAAACTGTGCGAAGTGCTCGACTGTTCAGAGCAGAGGCGGGGTGAACTTCAGTCAAACTTGTCAGGATCGGGTCAATTCGCCTATGTAGAACGCCAAGCTTCTCCAGACTTGGTTCGCCGTGTTGACGCGTTGAATCTTACCGGTATCTCCACCGTCTTGGAGAACCGTCGGTATTATCCGAACCGTGAGTTGGCTGCTCATGTACTGGGCTATGTGGGTGTTGACAACCAAGGACTCGGAGGAATCGAGTCTACCTACGACCAGGAGATCAAGGGAGAACCAGGCCTGATCCTGTTTCAAGTCGATGCGAGAAAGCGAGATTTTAATCGACTGGAACAGCCACCTACGGCAGGAGCCACTCTCGAACTAACGATTGACACTCACTTGCAACATATCGCGGAGCGCGAACTGGAACGAACGGTTCGAGAACATGCTGCTGCTGCGGGAACAGTTGTCATGCTCGCTCCTGCTAGCGGGGAAGTACTAGCGCTGGCGAATTGGCCAACTTTCAATCCGAACAGTTTCTCCGAGTACAAACAAACAGATCGTCGAAATCGAGCCATACAGGATATTTATGAGCCTGGCTCAACCTTCAAACTTGTTACCGCTGCGGCTGCTTTGCAAGAAGGAGTTGTCAGTCGTGACGAGCGGTTCGATGTTAGCGCTGGCGAAATGCAATTCGGCAGCCGACGTATTCATGATACGTCGGTGCATACCGAACCTCTGTCTTTTGATGAGGTAATCGTTAAATCAAGCAATGTCGGCGCCATCATGGTTGGTCTAAGACTTGGTCCCGACCGGTTGAGTCGATACATCCGCGGGTTTGGATTTGGTGAGGCCCTTGCGCTGGATCTACCAGGACAAGGGCGAGGGATTGTCCACCCGCCGTCCGCCCTGAACAGTGACAGTGAAATGGCATCGGTGTCGATGGGGTACGCGGTGTCGGTGACGCCACTTCAAATGGCCGCAGCCGTGAACGCCGTCGCTAACGGGGGAGATCTTACGCAAACGAAGCTTGTTCGATCGGTCATTAGGGACGGTGTAAGAGAAGATGTTCCAGTTCATACAATTCGGCAGGTTGTTAGTTCCGAGACAGCCAATCAATTAACCCAGATCATGGAGAGGGTTGTCGAAGAGGGGACCGGTCGCCAAGCTCAGTTATCAGGCTATCGGGTTGCTGGAAAAACTGGAACTAGTGCGAAGTTAATCAAAGTCGCTGGAAAAAATGTTTATTCGAAAACGGATTACTATGCCTCGTTTGCTGGATTTGTACCGTCGGAGCGACCAGCGATCACGATTCTGGTAATGATTGATACGCCTCGCACAGGTGGTGTCTATTACGGAGGCCTTGTTGCGGCGCCGACGTTTCGGCGAATCGCGGAAGATGCACTCCGGTATCTGGCAATTCCGCCGCCTGTTAATCCTGTAGCGCCGATCGTTATCGATCCAGTGGAAACACCAAACATTACACCTGCCCAATTTAGTTCCAGTGAGCAAGGGAAAACGAATTCAGCCAGAACTCCGGTAACGGTGAATGGAGCGATGCCAGATGTGGTCGGGATGAGTGCACGTCAGGCGACCGAGACTATAGCGGCATTACGGGGAACGGTTCATCTCTCCGGTAACGGCTTCGTGATACGCCAGGAACCATCGGCGGGAACGGTCGTGGAACGTGGATTCGTCGCAAGACTGTGGATGGCGCGAAGTCGAGGGTTAGCAGTTGAGGTCACACCTTGATCCTTAACGAGCTTTGTCGCCAGAGCGGCATAGATCTGCCGACTGGAACTCCGGAGGCACGCGACGCGGTGGTCGACCGCATTGTCTGTGATTCTCGCGCCGTAGAGCCGGGCGACCTCTTTGTGGCACTCCGAGGGCAACACCTCAACGGTCTCGTCTTTGCTGAAGATGCGCTCGCAAGAGGTGCGGTGGCAGTTGTAGCAGAGGATATTCCCCAAGCTGGGTTTAATGCAGCATGGATTCAGGTTGGTGATGCAAGAGCGGCAATGGCAGTCTTAGCTGCCACATTTTATGCTGGGCCGAGCCAAGAACTTCTGGTCATTGGGACGACGGGCACCAACGGAAAGACCACAACTACATATCTTGTAGAAGGGATTCTGGAAGAAGGCGGAATTTCTTGTGGACGGATTAGCTCGGTGTCCTATCGCGTAGGAGACCGCGAAACGGTAGCCGAGCGCACAACACCAGAATCACCCCAACTCCAACGTTTGATGCGCGAGATGGTTACCGAAGGTTGTCGCGCGTGTGTAATGGAAGTGTCGTCGCATGCTCTTGAACTGCATCGTGTTGACGCAATTCGATTTGATGCGGCCCTTTTTACCAACCTGACACGTGACCACCTTGATTTTCATCGTGATATGTCCCGCTACTTTGCCGCGAAAAGTCAGCTCTTTCAGATGCTCACAGATACGGCACCAGCCATCATAAATATCGACGACGATTATGGTCGGCAATTAGCAACGACAGTTGCTCGACCCGTGACCTATGCCATTGACAGGTCTGCGGATATCACGCCTGAGCGAATCGACCTTTCGCTCGACGGAATCGAGCTTGATGTTCGAACCCCGAGAGGGCCTCTACACCTCCGGTCGCCGTTGCTGGGGCGAAACAATGCTTATAACGTGCTGGCTGCGGCTGCCACTGGGGTCGCATTGGCGTTGCCGTTTCGAACGATAGAACGAGGCATAGGCGCCGTCGACCGTGTGCCAGGACGTATGGAAGTGGTATCGACTGCGAGTGATGATGTGAATGTTCTCGTCGATTTTGCCCATACAGACGATGCTCTAAAAGGTCTACTCGAGACAGCGCGGCAATTCGCGAAGGGGCAGCTGATAGCCGTTTTCGGGTGCGGCGGTGACCGAGATACAACGAAGCGACCGCTGATGGGAGCTGTGGCCTCACGGTTAAGTGACCACGTGATTCTCACTTCCGACAACCCGCGCTCAGAGGATCCTGAGTCGATTATCAAGGAAATAGAGCGCGGGTTGGTTGACAACGATACACCGTGGGAGGTGGAACTCGACCGAGAGCAAGCAATTGTTGGTGCGATTAGTAGCGCCAGATCCGGCGATTTGGTGGTGGTTGCAGGTAAGGGACACGAACGTTATCAAGTTATTGGAACATCAACTTTGCCTTTCGAAGATGTGGCCGTCGCACGTAATGCTCTGACGCGGCGCCGGACTCACTCGCCAGTGGGATGAGAGGTTGATGACTGTGCCGCCACCAGTGATTCTTCGGTCTGGGAAATTAAGTGAGGTCGTCGGCGGCCAGTTAATGGTCGGACATCGAGATGTCGAAGTTCGTAGTGTAGTAATCGACAGTCGGCGTGTTGGCAGCGGTGATTTGTTTGTGGCAATTCGTGGTCAGCGCTTTGATGGACACCAGTTTATTAGGGAGGCCGTAAGTAAAGGTGCAGCAGGGCTAATCGTAAGCGATAAGTCGATTCTGCAGTTTCAGGATACGGCGGTAGCAGAGGAAGAGAAACCTTTTGTGATTGTAGTACCGGATTCAGTGCGTGCATTACAGCTAATGGGTCGCTTTGTGCGGCGAGCTTCGGGTACACGCGTTGTGGCAATAACCGGGAGTGTAGGTAAAACGACCACAAAGGAATTAATGGCGTCGGTGTTGACGGACGGCTTCGACGTGAGTCGGACGAAAGGAAATCTAAATAATCACATAGGTTTACCACTGTCCCTACTTGAGCTTCGTCGCCGACCAGAAATAGCAGTCGTGGAACTTGGCATGAACCACGCAGGGGAAATTCGAACTCTTGTCGAAATTGCGGAACCTGAAATTCGAGTGTGGACCAACGTAGCCGAGGTTCATTCGCAGTTCTTTTCGTCGGTTGAAGCGATTGCTGACGCGAAGGCTGAAATCTTAGAAGGAGCTACCGAGAAGGATCATTTGATCGTAAATGCTGGTGACCCACGTGTAATGAGCCGAATAAAAGATTTTCCCGGTGAAGTCACAACATTTGGAGTTGATGTGCCCGCAAATATTCAAGCAACGGGCCTCCGCTTCCTTGGTTTAGACGGTATGGAAGCTCAGGTCGAAACTGTTGAAGGTACACAGATATTGCGCACATCGTTACTGGGCGAAGGTAGTGTCGCGAATGTTTTGGCGGCAATTGCGGTCGCGCTTCAGTTTCAGCTTCCCCTGGAGACGGTTCTCGCCAGAGTAAAGCGCTTCGAAGCACAACCCCACCGTGGTCAAGTTGTCCGTCTAGGAAACATTACAGTCATCGACGATTCATACAATTCGAGTCCCTTGGCGTTGGAACGGGTTCTGTTTGCAGTCGGACAAAGTCGTGTCAGTGGTCGTCGGATAGCGGTATTGGGAGAGATGCTCGAATTAGGTGAGCGCTCAGAAGCGTTACACCGGTATTGTGGACGCCTTGTTGTTTCTGGCGGATTTGACGTTTTACTCGTTGTTGGTGGAACGCCTATACAGGCGTTGGCTGACGCGGCCATAGCAGCTGGACTTCCCAGCGCTTCCGTCCTGAGATGTGGCACAAGTACGGAGGCGGCTGATCGTATTGGTAGACTGATTAAATCCGGTGATGTGGTGTTAGTCAAGGGTTCTCGCGGAATCGGCACTCACCGAATTGTAGACCGCCTAACGTTGGAGTTTGGGTGATGCTATATCACTTGCTTTATCCACTTCATACGGAACTGTCCCTACTAAACGTCACCCAGTACATTACGTTCCGGACAGCGGCGGCAAGCATTACTGCGTTTCTATTTTCCATTGTTATTGGCCCTTGGGTTATTCGGGTGTTACGACGTCTTCAAATTGGCCAGATTGTTCGTGAGGACGGCCCTGAGACGCACGAGCCCAAGGCTGGAACTCCGACGATGGGTGGTTTATTAATTCTTTTTGCGGCGATTATTCCAACATTACTTTGGGTCGATCTTCGCAACAGATACGTGTGGGTGGCCGTCGTTTCGACACTTGCGTTTGGATTGATTGGATTTGCCGACGACTATCTAAAGGTGGTCCACAAGTCTCACCATGGTTTACGCCCTCGCTACAAACTGTTCTGGCAATGTGTGGTATCTGCGGCTGTTGGTTTGTCCCTATTAGCCCTTAGCGAGAGTGGACTGTATAACACCCAGTTAATCTTTCCGTTCTTCAAGGGCTTGATGCCAGACTTGGGCTGGCTTTATGTGCCCTTCGCGATACTGGTACTGGTGGGAGCGTCTAACTCGGTAAATCTGACCGATGGCTTGGATGGTCTTGCCATCAGTATTTTTACGGTTGCGGCGGTGGCGTTTACGGCCTTGGCTTACGTTACCGGTCACGCTGTGTTTGCGGAGTACCTTCTGCTCGTACGTTTCTCGCCAGCCGCGGAGCTCACGATTTTTTGTGGGTCGCTGGTCGGTGCCGGTCTTGGTTTTCTTTGGTACAACTCGTACCCAGCCGATGTGTTTATGGGAGATGTTGGCTCCTTGGCGCTTGGAGGTGCTCTTGGCACGGTGGCGCTGTTAATCAAGCAAGAATTGCTCTTGCCGATTGTTGGAGCAGTGTTTGTGCTTGAGGCACTTTCCGTGATTGTTCAGGTTGGAGCTTTTAAATTAACTGGTCAACGAGTCTTTCGAATGGCCCCGTTGCATCACCATTGTGAATTAATCGGCTGGAGCGAACCTAAAATCATAACCCGATTTTTGATCGTTGCAATTGTATTTGCATTGTTCAGCTTGGCAACATTGAAGCTTCGCTGACCAGAGTGAAATGTAAGCATGAGTGAGTACTCAGTTGACGGACTTCGTGTCGTAGTTGTCGGGGCTGCCCGCAGTGGTGTCGCTGCGGCTGAACTGTTGGTGCGACGCGGCGCGCGGGTCATTCTGACTGATGTTAAGGATTCGATCACTGAAGCGAACCGGATCAGGAAGTCGGGTATTACTTTGGAATTAGGCGGCCATCGTCAGGAGACGTTAGAGCACGCTGAGTTGATCGTTCTCAGTCCTGGAGTGTCGCCCAAACTCGTTGCGATAGATCGCGTTCGCCGTCAGGGCACTCCTGTTATTAGCGAGATCGAGCTCGCTGCGCGATGGTTACGTGGTCGAGTCGTTGCCGTGACTGGCACAAAAGGGAAGTCAACAACAACTGTTCTCACCGGTCGCATGTTGGAAGCCGATGGTCGTCGTGCGCTCGTTGGCGGAAACCTTGGTACGGCATTGAGCAGTCAAGTCGAAATGTCATCGCCGGACCTAATTCATGTAGTCGAGGCCAGTAGCTTTCAATTGGAGCTGACGGAGACTTTTCGCCCATGGATTTCTGTTCTTCTGAATTTGTCTCCTGATCACTTGGACCGTCATTCGAATTACCAGGAGTACGTTGATGCCAAAGCTAGAATCTTTGCGAATCAGACGAGTTCGGACGCGATTGTAATCAACGCTGACGATCCACATGTTCTTGAAGTTGCTCAACGTAGTCGGGCAAAGCGTTTGATGTTTGCCGTAAACCAATCGCTCGATGAAGGAGTCGTAGTAGCCGGCGATGTTGTCGCGCATCGAACAGGTTCTGGTGACCGTGCGCTTTTACCGGTATCGGCGGTTCAAGTGCCCGGTCGGCACTATCTGAGTGATGTGTTGGCGGCGGCGGCGGTAGGCACGTTTGTGGGAATTTCGGCGCGCGGAATGTGTTCGGCGGTTGAATCTTTCACCGGGTTGGCTCACAGCTTGGAGCCTGTGGGCAAAGTCGCTGGCGTTCAGTTTATTAACGACTCGAAGGCAACGAACATTTTGTCGGCACGTGCTGCCATGGAGTGTTTTGACGGCGATCTTGTTGTAATTATGGGCGGACGGTTCAAGGGCGGTGACTTGAAAGACCTCAGGCCAGTCCTAAAGACCAGAGTGAAGGCGTTGATCGTTATCGGTGAATCCCGGTCACAGCTGAGAGAGGCTTTTGGCGGATTGATCGAACTAGAGGAGGCGAATGATTTGGCCGATGCCGTACGTCTGGCATTCGATGTTGCGCGGCCATCAGGAACGGTTTTGTTGGCACCAGCGTGTGCCAGTCTTGACATGTTTACTGACTATGCGGAACGAGGGAGGGCATTCAAAGCAGAGGTTGGTCGTCTTCAAGTCAAGGAAAGTTAAGTTGCACCCTGAGTCGTCAGCAGTCATCAGCTGGGCGAATGCGGTGAAGAGCAAGCCGCTGGGAACGCAGGCTGCCCCGGTCTGCGAGGCGAGTGTCTTCACCCAAGGCGCTAGCTGATGACTGCTGACGGCTCATGTGTAACTGTTTTGTCGGTTTGGCAGCTTAAAAACTTTAGCTTCCAGGTAATTGTCGGCGCAGGTGAACGCAGAGTATGGCGCGAAAACTGAAATCGGACAAGTGGTTGTTTTTGCCAGTTCTGTTATTGGTCTGTAGCAGTGTGGTTATGGTGTTTAGTGCCTCAAATGCCTTGGCGATGGATCGATTTGAGCAGCCGTACTATTACCTGTTCAGGCAAATTGCATGGGTGGTCTTGGGACTATGTCTGTTACTGGCCGCAATGCGTCTTGATTACCGGCATTTAAAACAGCCGATTGTCGTCTGGACATTGCTCGGTGGATCGCTAGTAGCACTTTGTGCAGTCTATCTGATGGGGCCAGAAATCAACGGCGCTAGACGCTGGTTTGCGATTGGTGGCGTTGGAGTTCAACCTTCAGAATTGGCCAAGGTGGCAGTCATTGTGTTTACGGCCGCTGTACTTGAACACCGAATGAAGCGGATTGACGAGGTTTCTTATTCTTTGTTGCCAATTGCTATGGTGGTCGGCGCAATCGGAGTTCTTACTGTTCTGCAACCAGACTATGGCACAGCGGCGATGGTAGTGTTGATTGTCGGCACCATGGTTTTCACGGCCGGGCTCAGTTATCGCTACATACTGGGGTTGGCGGTCATCGTTGGACCGCTGCTCTATCTTGTGCTGGTATGGGAGCCCTATCGCCGTGAGCGACTAGTGACGTTTCTTGATCCATGGGCTGACCCTCTGGGATCTGGGTTTCAGATCATTCAGTCGTTGATTGCGGTCGGCACGGGTGGAGTCTTCGGCCAGGGCATTATGGCGGGCGTGCAAAAACTTTTCTATCTTCCTTATCCTCACACAGATTTCATCTATGCCGTTATTGCAGAGGAGACAGGATTGGTTGGTGCATCGTTCTTCTTAGTATGTTTTCTAGTTATAGCGTGTCGTGGATTGAGGGTGTCTATGTTGGCACCCGACCGATTCGGATCGTTGTTGGCTCTTGGGTTGACCATGATGGTTTCACTTCAGGCATTCATGAATATCAGTGTGGTTCTGAGTTTGATGCCGACAACAGGGTATCCGTTGCCGTTCGTCAGTGCGGGCGGATCCTCTATGTTGGTTAGTCTTTTGGCGATGGGAGTATTACTCAACATTTCCCAGCAAGCCTCGGCGAGGGTATGAGGACTCGGCGACTGATACTTGAGGAGAAGGTTTTCAGATTTGGCCGTTACGGAGCGACGTTTGAAAGTGTTGTTTGCGGGCGGGGGAACCGGTGGCCACTTATTTCCTGGTATCACGGTGGCTAGGGAACTGAAACGCCGAGATCCGATGTCAGAAGTCACGTTTGTAGGGGCCGGTCGTGTTTTAGAGATGCAAGTGCTATCGCGAGAAGGCTTTTCGTTTGAACGAGTTCGGGCGGTTGGACTTGTGGGGCGCTCGCCGTTCGCGATGTTAAAGGGTGTGACAACATTGCCGGCTGCGTTTCTTGATGCGGGAATTCTGTTGCGTCGCTACAAACCTGATTTAGTTGTTGGACTGGGTGGATACAGTTCAGGGCCGGTTGTGTTGTTGGCTGCCGCAAAGCGTGTTGCAACGCTCATTCTTGAACAGAATGCGGTTCCCGGTGTCACGAATCGTCTTTTGGGGACTGTTGTGCGAGCTGCCGCCGTTTCGTACCAAGACACATTGGATTGCTTCGGGCACAAGGGTTTTGTGAGTGGTAATCCAGTTCGAACGGGTTTTTTTGAGTCGGCACCGCCTCGGAAGACCGTGACCGAACCACGGATTCTAGTCATCGGCGGGTCTCAGGGTGCTCATGCGATCAATGTTGCCATGATTGAGGCAGTATCGAGTCTCGTGAACTCACTTGGCGTGGTCCGTGTGACGCATCAAACTGGCCAGAACGACTTTGAGATGGTTGAAAGCGCCTACCAATCGGTCGGAGTTGATGTTCGGGTCGAACCCTTTCTTAACAAGATGGATGCTGAGATGTCGGACGCAGATGTCGTGGTCTGCCGTGCCGGCGCGACAACTTTGGCTGAGTTGGCAGCGTCCGGGCGTCCGGCCATTCTTGTTCCTTATCCCGCCGCCGCCAATGATCACCAGAGACGTAATGCCGAGGTGTTCAAAAAGAACGGGGCGGCGGAGGTGATTGATCCGAACGATTTGACTGCAACGATATTAGCGGAACGTTTGATAGATCTGGTTGTAGATAACGATCGGCGGCTGAGACTGGCTGCCTCTGCACTCTGCCTTGCGGCACCTGAAGCAGCGGCTCAGATTGTCGATCGAATGGAATATCTAATTTCGGGTCGGGAGAACTGAACTCTGACTGCTAAACCTGGCGTGCTCGAGGACATTAAACAAGTGCACCTTGTGGGCGTAGGTGGCGCGGGCATGAGTGGCATTGCTGAACTATTGGTGAGGTTAGGGTACGTGGTTACTGGTTCTGATTTGTCATCGTCACTAGTCACGGAACGTCTCGAGAGTCTAGGAGTTCACTGTAAACAGGGCCATGACGGCCGGTATGTTTCCGCGGCGGATCTGGTGGTTGTGTCTACGGCGATACCTGCTGACAACCCGGAGAAACTAGCCGCGGCTGAACAGGGAATTCCTACAGTTTCACGTGGTGTGATGCTCGCTGAACTGACCAGTCTCAAGCGAACTGTGGCGGTCGTTGGTTCTCACGGCAAAACTACCACGACCGCTATGGTGACTGTGGTGCTTGAAAATGCAGGATTGGATCCAACGGCAATCATTGGTGGTCGGGTAAGTAGTTTAGGAAGCAATATCAGATTTGGCGGAGGTGATTTCATGGTCGTAGAGGCCGATGAAAGCGATCGGTCATTCATGGAACTCTCTCCTGAAATGGCAGTGTTCACCAATATTGATGATGAACATCTAGATGCATACAGCAGTATCAACGACTTAGAAAAATCGTTTGAAACATTTGCGCAGAGTGTAGCCGAGCGGGGTTGTATTTTTGGTTGCGTTGATGATTTTCGGCTGCGAACCGTGCTGTCTAGGGTTGAAGGACGTATCGTGACCTATGGTATCGATGAAACGTCAGCGGATATTCGAGCGGTTGACGTCAAGCTTAAGCCGTCTCGTTCCGACTTCAGAGTGGTGATAAATCGTGATGATGTCAAGGTTGACGATATTTCGATTAGTACGGCCTCGCCGGGGCGACACAATGTTGAGAACACACTGGCAGCTATTGCGGTGGGAAGTGAACTGATGGTACCGCATGCTTGCCTGTCAACGGCGCTGAGAACATTTTCAGGAGCTGAGCGGCGGTTACAGATTTGCGGAGAAGTCAGCGGTATCGTTGTCATTGATGACTATGCACATCACCCAACCGAGATCGAGGCGGTTTTTGAAACAGTTCGATTGCGCGCGCCACGTCGACTTCGCGTTGTTTTCCAACCACATCGGTACAGTCGAACGCGCCGCCTGCTAGACCGATTTGGAAAGGTGTTAGCCAAGGCTGACGAAGTGATTTTAACCGAGGTGTATGCAGCAAACGAGGTTCCAATTTCGGGTGCGACCTCAGTGGATATAGCTCGAGCAATTGCTAAGTATGGAAACGTTCCTGTGAGCCTCGCGAAGACCTTCGATGCAGCGGTTGAGATTGTCACTAGGGATGCGCGGCCAGGAGATGTTGTGGTCACACTTGGCGCAGGATCGATTGGGGTATTGCCACCACGAATAACAGAAGTTCTACAAACCCGGTGTGTTGGGAGCTCTGTTTAATGGTAGTTCAAACACGCACTGATCGACGCTTCCACCGAGCGCATGTGAAGCCGTCCAGGCGACGCCGGACGTCGGCTACAGTATTTCGACTGGCCCTGTGGATTGTATTGATTAGCGGCGTCGCACTGACTTCCTTTTTACTCCCAAGTATGTTTAGGAGCACTGGAGTTTTTCGAGTTGATAGCATTACCGTGAGAGGTCACACCCACGTTTCACAAGGTGAAATCTTGGCTCTTCTTGGTCCGCTGCGAGGCCAAAACATCCTTACCGCAGATTTGGACATTTATCGTCAGCACTTGATGGCTTCTGGGTGGGTACAAACTGTCACGTTAAGACGAATTTTACCGTCGACGATAGAGGTTGCCGTAGAAGAGAGAAGCCCGGTCGGTTTAGCTAGGTTGGGCGATCGCCTCTACCTCATAGATAGTGGCGGGGCTGTTATTGCTGAGCATGGTGCGCCTCTGACAGATCACAATCTACCGATCATTGATGGTCTGTTACTTGGGTCGGGGAGGGGCGTCGATGAGACTCGCGCGCAGCTTGCCGCAAGGCTGATTTCATCAATACACCCTTATCAAGAGCTATTGTCACAAGTGTCACAGGTCGATGTGTCAGATCCCCACAATGCCGTCGTTTTGTTGAACGATAGTCCTACGCTGATATACCTGGGAGAAGACAAGTTTGCCGAACGACTTCAAGAATATCTTGATTTGTTACCGGCACTTCGCAGTCATGTCATAGATATTGACTACATCGATTTCCGATTCGATCGAAGACTTTTTCTTGGACCCGCGGAACCTGGCTTCGAATCTGCACAGCTGGTTATGTCAAGTAATTCAAGGACGGTCGAGATTCAATGACCAGTTATCGGAGGGTGTGTGGCGCGTAGAGAAAAATTTATTGCTGGTCTTGACGTCGGGACTTCCAGAATTTCTGCAATTGTTGGGGAGCCAGTTCCTGATGACGATCGTCTTGACATCGTTGGCGTCGGCCTCGCAGATGCTGAAGGAATTCGGGCTGGGGCTATCGTCAAAATGGATGCCGCGCAGGAATCGATTAAGAAAGCAATTGAAGAAGCTGAGTTAACGGCTGGCGTCGAGATCGGTTCCGTGCACCTAGGATTATCAGGAGCGCACGTCAAAGCATTTAACAGTCGCGGTGTTGTCGCAGTAGCTGGTAGTAACCGCGAAATTACCAAAGAAGATGTCGGACGGGCAATCGATGCAGCCAAGACAGTGAACTTACCGAGTGGGCGTGAGATAGTGCATGTTCTTCCGCAGGATTTCGTTGTCGACGAACAAGACGGGATAGGAGCTCCGGTTGGTATGACCGGAGCCCGGCTTGAAGTCAATGTCCACGTAGTCACTGGGAGCGTGTCGACCAGCCAGAATGTTGTGAACTGTGTCAACCGTGCCGGTGTGAGGGTGGTAGATACCGTGCTGGAGCAGCTAGGGGCTGCAGAAGCGGTCTTGACTCAAGACGAGAAGGACTTGGGTGTTGCACTTGTCGATATTGGAGGCGGGACAACGAAGTTTTCGATCTTCGAAAAGGGCAGCCTTTGGCACACAGATACGGTCCCACTGGGTGGAGACCATTTTACTGAAGACATTGCGATTGGGCTGAGGACGCCAATTCCTGAGGCGGAGAAAACAAAACGGCGGTCTGGTTGTGCTATGACAGCGTTGGTTGGTGAAGAGGAGACAGTTGAGGTGGCCAGTGTCGGGGGACGTGAACCGAGAGTGATGTTAAAACGTACACTTTCAGACTGTATTCAACCTCGCGCTGAGCAAATCTTTCAAAGTTTGTGGGATGAGATTAACAAAGCTGGTTATCAACGGGCTTTGAATTCTGGAATCGTTCTGACCGGCGGGGCCTGTATGTTGGATGGCATACCAGAAATCGCTGAACAGATTTTTGATTCGCCGGTTCGACGTGGATATCCCGATGGGCTTGGCCGTTTAAACGATCATGTGAACAATCCAGCGTTTGCTACGTCAGTCGGCTTGGTAATGTATGCCTGTCACCATCAAGTTGTTCAACGTAATCGGTCTCCCTTCTGGGGTCGGTTTACCGGTGGGTTGGCGTCGCTGTTCAAGGAGTCTTCTACGTGACGAGTTCGGATGCAGTTAGTAATGGGTCATGAGGAGTTAATACGTAATTCACACATGCTGAAAAGGAACATCTTGCGCATCGTTTTCGAAGTCGAAGCTGAACTACATAGAGTGCCCTGGTTCGTGTTCGGTGTTGAGTTAACCAGCACAAACCACTAGTAGAGAGGAGACGTGAGGCATGCCAGACTTACTAGGTCAGGTTGATGATTTAGAGACACCAGAGCTGAGGCTCACACTGGACAGTGACCGCAAACCAGGAGCCAGCATCAAGGTAATTGGAGTCGGCGGCGGTGGAAGTAATGCCGTCAATTCCATGGTGAAGGCCGGACTTGAAGGCATCGATTTTATCGTTGCCAATACTGATGCCCAGGCTTTGGCACAAGCCTCCGCATCGATCCGGCTGCAACTTGGAGCGAAGCTCACTAAAGGTCTAGGTGCTGGAGCTGACCCGATGGTCGGCCGTCAGGCCGCTCTTGAAGATACCGAACAGTTGATCGGGGCTCTTGATGGAGCTGACATGGTGTTCGTTACGGCTGGGTTGGGTGGCGGCACCGGCACGGGCGCTGCACCAGTGATAGCCAATTTGGCTAGCGAACTTGGTGCTTTGACGGTTGCTGTAGTCACTAAACCTTTTGCTTTTGAAGGGAAGCGTCGTGAGTCACAAGCAAACCGTGGTCTTGAAGAGCTACAGGAATCTGTTGACACAGTAATCACTATTCCCAACGAACGCTTACTCGCAATGATCGATTCAACAACAAGTTTTGCAGATGCGTTTGCTCGCGCAGACGACGTTCTCCATCAGGCTATACAAGGAATCTCTGACCTGATTATCATGCCTGGTTTGATCAATCTTGATTTTGCAGATGTGACAACAATCATGTCTGGAATGGGCTTGGCCATAATGGGCACTGGGATTGGTGAAGGTGAAAAGCGAGCAATAGATGCCGCTAACCGAGCCGTGTCCAGCCCGTTGCTAGAAGAAGCAGCAGTTGAGGGAGCGCGAGGGGTGATCGTCAATGTTACGGCCGGACCAGATTTATCCCTTGCTGAAGTTAACGAAGCAACAAAGATAATCACAGAAGCCGCCGATGATGAAGCCAATATCATCTTTGGTACAGTTATTGATCCGTCTATGCAGGGCCGGGTAAAGATTACTGTTATTGCAACAGGGTTTGGCTTATCACAGACAGACTCGAAATTAACTTCAGCATCAGAAGCAACACCGGTTGATTTACGTAACTATGCTGAATGGCAATCAGAAACGCCGATGGCACAAGCTGTGGGTGATGACATTGCTATTATTCGACGTTCGCCTTCAGTGAATGCTAACGCTGATGAAGCGTCCACACCCGACCAAGAAAGTAACGACGATGAAGCTAGTGAGGTTCTAGAATTGGACACGTCTCTTGAGACACCAGCCTTCCTGCGGCGATCTGGTAACTAGTGTCGTGATAGAAGGCTTGTCGACAATAGTGGTCACTAAGACTTCAATAACATCACTTGAGCAAACGCTAAATCACCTGTATGACTTATGGTCACGAGTGAGCGTTCAGCTCCTAATTCTTTGAACCGCTTGTCTGCGCCGCCGTACAACTTGAGTCGAGGAGGCCCTGAGACCCTGACAACTTCTATATTTGTCCAGAGCACGCCTAGCGATCGGCCTGTTCCAAGAGCCTTCATTGTGGCCTCTTTTGCGCAGAAACGAGCGGCCAGATGTTGAGCTGGAAATTTTCGCCGTTGGGAATAGTCAACTTCATGTTCGGTGAAAATTCGGTTAAGAAATCGCTCGCCATATCTTCGTAGCAGATTATCCACGCGGTTGATTGACTCCATATCGACGCCAATTGACAGGATGGAATTTTCTTTGAGCTCTCCTAATGTCGCGGCGACGCCTGCTTGTCGCTCAGGATATTTGGGAACAGTGCTGACATCCATTGCAACATTGGCTAAGCGGTCGGCTTCGGCATTCATGTTACGCGGGATATGCTCGAATCGGATCTTGCCCAAGCGTTCGACTAGGGCCGATGCCTCTCGATGAAGTGGGGATATGCCTGGACTCCTGACCCGGTACTCTCCCAGCATTTGTTTGATTAGCAACTGGGAGTCCGACTTGATGGTTGCGTCTCGAAAACCGTGTTGATCAAGATACGTAAGCGCGGCAACTAAAGCGCGGTATTCCGCGACATTGTTGGTGGCCACACCAATCGAGCCGTGCAGTTCCTCGATCAATGTGCCATCAGAGGTTTCGATTCTAACGCCATATCCTGCAGGGCCTGGATTTCCCCTCGCCCCGCCATCGATGTATGCAATTACGGTGGCTTGCACCATTATTCTGTTATGTGAGGAGGTTCAGCGAAGTACAGAATACGTTGGCAACTCTCGCATTGGATGAGCGTGTCGTTGGCACGGACGCTATTGAAAAGTTGCGGCCGTAGTCTTACTTGGCAGGAGTTACATCGACCATTGGCGGCTTCAACTACTGCAATGCCTTTGCGGCCTCGTGCCAGCATCTCGAACAGATCGACGGTTTGGGAAGGTAACTGGGCAACGATTTTGTTTCGTTCGACCTGAACTAGTTCGATCTGTTGCTCTAGTTCGATCTGTTCTTTTTCGATGCGGGACCGTTCAGTCTCGACAATGTTTTGTTCTTTCACTAATAGTTGATCTGCTTGTTCTAAACTTCCATTCAGATCGTCGCCTTCAAGCATTTTTTCAAGCAGTTTGTCTTCCAAGCGTTTCATCTCTTCTTCACCGTTCGAGATCTCTGTTTGCATTGCTTGGTATTCCTTATTGGTTTTAACTGCCATGAGTTGTTCTTTGGATCGGCTAAGTCGACTCTGTATTTCGGCAACTTCTTTCTCTAAAGAAACTCGTGAGGTTCGATGTTGTTCCAGGGTTTGATTTGCATCCTCGACTTCCTTAACACGCTCCGCAATTTGTAGTGCTAAGTGTTCAAGTTTTACTGGAATATTATCGATCTGCTCACGAGCCCCTGTGGCTCTATTTTCAAGTTGTTGGAGCCGGATTAGATATTCAAGCTCGGGTAGCATCGTGTGTGTCCTGATGGGCAAAAAAAAGCCCCGGATAAACGGGGCGTTGTGTTCTGTGAGGAGTTGGCTGCTCGGCAGCCTGATGTTCTGTGTTGAGTCACACGATAGAGGGCGTGCAGTCGGGTAACCATTCAAAATCAGATACTAGCACGATCTTGCTTGAGGATGATGGCGCGTGAGACTCGTCTAATCAATTTGAATATGGATGAATCGAGGTCGTAACTCTAGTCTTTGTCTTTAAAGGAAGATAAACATGACAAGAAATGGTGGGCCCACCAGGATTCGAACCTGGGACAAGCCGGTTATGAGCCGGCGGCTCTGACCGCTGAGCTATGGGCCCTCACTACCCGCTAGGTCCATCTTCGAGAAAAGCTCGCAGTTTTCGGCTCCGCGAGGGATGTCGGAGTTTTCTCAGGGCCTTGGCTTCGATTTGACGGATCCGCTCACGTGTCACTGCAAAATTCTGGCCTACTTCTTCTAAGGTATGTTCACTTTTTTCGCCGACTCCGAACCGCATCTTGATCACTTTTTCTTCGCGCGGTGTCAACGTTTTGAGAATTGAGTCGGTCTGTTCCTTTAGGTTCAAGCTGATAACGGCCTCTGCAGGCGATACAACCTTCCTGTCCTCAATAAAATCGCCCAGGTGACTATCTTCCTCATCACCGATGGGTGTTTCTAGGGAGATCGGCTCTTGGGCGATCTTCAATACCTTTCGAACTTTTATAACGGGTATCTCCATCCGTTCGGCGATTTCCTCGGAAGTTGGTTCACGGCCATACTCTTGAACTAATGCCCGTGATGTTCGGATTAGTTTGTTAATCGTTTCGATCATGTGAACCGGGATACGGATGGTTCTTGCTTGGTCTGCTATTGCGCGTGTGATCGCTTGTCGAATCCACCAAGTGGCATAGGTAGAGAACTTGTAGCCCCGGCGATATTCAAATTTATCGACGGCCTTCATGAGGCCGATGTTTCCTTCCTGAATGAGGTCAAGGAATTGCAGTCCTCGGTTCGTGTATTTCTTCGCAATAGAAACGACTAATCGAAGATTGGCCTCGACCAATTCCTGCTTTGCGTCCTCGGCTGCCAGTTCTCCCCGCATCACAACCGAAAGGGTATGGTTTAGTTTCTCTGGTGTTGTTTCTAGGTCGCCTACTCGAGCTCGAAGTTCCCTTCGTTGTTCACGGAGCCGTCTCATCAATTTCTTTTGTTCTTCGTCCTTTAGTTGCTGCCGTCGCGTGTTGTTTTTAACTTTGCGATCCAATAATTCGATCTCATGTTGGATATATTGCACGCGTTCGACGGATTTTTTGATCACATTGGCTAGGTTGAGTTTGATTGAATCAGTGAACTCGATCTGCCGAATTAGTTGAGAGAGTTCAATCTGCGTCCGCCCTGCCCGCCACCATGCTCGCCGGTATCGTCGGCGGTCTCGTTTCGAAACGGTAGTGAGTTTGATTGTTCTCTTGTCGACTTCTATTCGTGTTTTTCTAATGGTATCGACCTGCCGACCAACTTGCCTTGCTCGGTCGGCGAGCCGGCTATCAGTTAATTCATCGTCCTTAACTGTAACCAGTTGTCGAATTGTCCGCTCGCCAATTTTAAGTTGTTCTCCTAGCCGGATGACCACCTTTGAGACAACTGGCGCTCGGGAAATCGCTTTTAGCGCAGACAGTTTTCCTCGTTCAATCCGCTTGGCGATTTCTACTTCACCCTCACGGTTAAGGAGCGGGACAGTGCCCATTTCTCGCAGATACATTCTTACCGGATCATTTGTTTTATCGACGGCAGGTGGCGCGACTTCGGTTCCGGCAGCATTTTTTTCTTTAACAGTTCGGTCAAGAAGCTTTTCTTCTCGATATTGTTCTTCTGAGTCGACGATTTCAATGCCGGCATTACCTAGTAAACCAAAAAGATCTTCGAGGTCTTCGGAAGAGGTGACGTCGGTTGGAAGAGCATCGTTGACTTCTTCGTACAGTAGATAACCCTTTTCTTTGCCGATGATTATTAACTGGCGAATCTCGTCGTATTTCTCTTCAAGCGACAAGGTGTTCCCCCTAAATCATTAGGCCATCAAATAACGCGAAGAAGGCCGGGTAAACTGAGAGCTAGTCGATTCTACTCTTCTAACGCTGCAATGCGTTGCAATAAGTCGTGCTTGCGTTTAAGTAACTCGTTTACAAGTTCGTCTTCAGATTGCTCAGTTGTTGTTTTTAACGGCCTCTGGTTGATTTCACTTTGGAGCGAGTATCGTTCTCGTTCCAAGCGAAGTCGTCTTAATTCAAGTGCACAATCACGTATTTGCGCTGGTGCTTCAGGTTCCGAAGAAATCCGACGGGTGAGTGCCGCTTGTTCGTCAGTCACTCTGTCGAGCAGGGCCTGAGGGACTGAGCTGACAGGCCAGTCGCCTAAGGTTTTGGCGACCTGCAAGATCGGCGCTGTTGCCAAACCGTCCAAATCCTCAGGATCCAATTCTGTAATTACTTGTTGTGCTTCAGAAGTGTTGCACATTATCGCCCAGACGATTCCACGTTCTGCCGGCGTTATCCTAGCCACCGAGCCAGGAGTCTCTACCGTAAGTTTCGTTCGTCGCGCCACCGCGGCTTGTCGAATTTCGGTTCGAACTACGTCTTCCAGGACCCGTGCCTTGTGCGCCAGTTTATCCGCAAACTGATCCCGGGATGCCGCATCTGGAATCTTGGCTGCAATGCCAAGCATTTCTGTGAGAAATAAACGTCTCTGCTGATCGCTCGAAAAATCATGCCGCTGGGCGGCTCGGTCTAAGACAAAATCAAGATACGGTGTGGATTCTTTTAACTGCTTTATGTAGTGCGCCGGGCCTCGATGTCGCACACTTGTATCTGGGTCTTCGCCGTTGTCCAAAACAGCCACATTGACCTGAAAGCCTTCTGAAACTAACAGTTCTCCGGAACGAGTCGAAGCATTATGGCCGGCCGTATCTGAGTCAAAGCTTAGGATGACCTTTGCAGTAAAGCGCTTAAGTAGTCGTGTCTGGCGGTCGGTGACTGCTGTGCCGCAGCTGGCGACTAGTGGCGCTACCCCAGCCTGCAGTGCTTGTGCAAAATCAAAATAGCCTTCCACCATCACAGAGTATCCAAGGCGTCGAATTGCATCCTTCGTTAGATGCAGGCCGTAGAGCGTACGGCCTTTTGTGTAGAGTTCAGTCTCTGGAGAATTAACATATTTGGGCTGCTGTCCGCTTTCTAGGGCTCTACCACCAAATGCAATTACCGAACCGGTAGTTCGGCAGATGGGGATCATGAGTCTATTACGAAACCGGTCGATTAGCTTGTTCCCTTCTCTTTGAATAGCTAAACCGCTTGCCAGAATTAAGTCCGGTTGGTGACCCGCAGCAAGTAGCCGATTCGTTAACGTGTCCCGCTGTGGAGGAGCATATCCTAGCCCGAGATGGTTTATGGTTTCTGGTGTGATCTCTCGCTGCTCGAGTACACGTCGTGCATGCCGTCCAGAGGCAGAGTTAAGTTGTTCTTGAAAATAACTCGCTGCCGATTCATGAAGAGTAAGCAAGCCTTCCCGACGCGCTTCTGCAGCAATATCATGTTTTAAACCAGCTGGTTCAGGAATCTCCATACTGAACCGTTGTGCAAGTTGACGGACTGCCTCTGGAAAGTTGAGTTTCTCTTGCAGTTCGACAAATTTGACGACGTCACCGCCGACACCACAGCCGAAACAATGAAAGAAACCCTTGTCACCGTTGACATGGAATGACGGTGTCTTCTCATTATGAAACGGGCAAAGTCCTTTAAAGGTCGCTCCCGATTTTTTCAATGGAACATATTCTTGGATCACCTGCACTATGTCCGCTTGTAACTTGAGATCGTCGACAAACCCCTGTGGAAATCGTCCCACCTTTATTCCTTAAGGTCCACCAGAGTGACGCCACTTCCGCCTTGATCAGGTGGTGCTGGTGCAAACCGAACGACTTGGGGATGTCTTTTCAGTAAATCTCCGATTGAGCGTTTTAGTCGACCTGTTCCGTGGCCATGGATTATACGAATTCGTTGCTGCTCTCGGAGTATTGCTTGGTCAAGATGTTTTTCAATCGTTTCTTGTGCCTCTTCAACGTTACAGCCAATTACATTAAGGTGGCTGAGGTCTCCTTGAGGTGGGCTGGTAATGACAGTCACACCGCCAGTTGGCGTATCTGGTGGCGTTGAAGAGTTTTTCTTTTGGTACACCGGGCGAATTTCCTGGATTTCAACTTGAAGGCGTTTACCCTGCACGTCAACCTCAGCCTGTCCATTGTTTAGGCTTAGCATACGTCCTTTGATCCCGAGACCATCTACGATCACTTCTTCTCCAATCTTAGGTGGTTTCGCAGATGTAAAAAACTTCCCCGCATCAGATGTATGGCTATCACTGCTGAATTCTCCTAAGTCCGTAAAGGTCGTTGCTTTCGCCGCAATGTGACTTACGGCACGGGTGGCAGTAGTTCGCAATTGCCCAGTTTCTCCGGTTGAAAGACCGGTCTGGTTGCTAGGAGGTTTTTGGGTTCTGGTGCGTGCGAGTTGGGACGCTTTGGATTTAAGGTCATGAACAACTGCGTCAATTTCTGCACGAGCTTCTCGTACATGAACATCCAGACGTGAGGCCATTCGTTCCTTGAAGCTGGCCTCGCGCATTTGCTGAGCCTGGCGATCCGAAATCAGTTGGTCGCGCGTAGCCGTCAGCTGCTGCTGTTCTTTGATCAACTGCTTTCGTTCGGTTGTGAGTTGTTGCAGGTTGTTGTCGATTTTTGTGAGGTGCTCGGCAAGTTGAGTTTCCCGGTTGCCCCGTTTTCGTTTTGCCGCATTGATAATTGACTCAGCCATACCTAGCCGCGCAGCGATCTCCAGACCGAGGCTCCGTCCTGGAGAGCCGTAGAGAAGTTGATATGTTGGCGCGTAAGTCTCAGCATTGAAACCCATACCGCTACAAACGACACCTGATGTCGTCGAAGCATAGGATTTCAAGGCGTCATTGTGTGTTGTGACAATAACTAATGCACCACGTTGCCGAAAGTGATCGACAACCGCCGTAGCAAGTGCACCACCTTCTATTGGGTCTGTGCCTGTTCCGATTTCGTCAAGTAAGACTAGTGCAGGTAACTTTAGCTGCCTATCTAGGGAGATGATTTTGGTTATGTGAGCGGAGAACGTCGACAAGCTGTCAGAAATTGATTGGTCGTCACCGATGTCTGAGAAAACCGTTCGAAACACAGGTGTCATTGAACCATCATCGGCAGGAATATGTAGTCCAGCTTGAGCCATCAATGCAAGTAGTCCGGCGGTTTTGAGTGCGACCGTTTTTCCTCCCGTGTTGGGACCCGTAATTACGAGGGTGTTGTTCGGAGGGTCAACTACTACATCGTTAGGAACTGGTTCATCGGTGGGTCTTCGATCTATCGGGTTCAAGCGCGCTTGTACTTTTGGAATCAGAAGGGGATGGCGGGCCTTGAGGTACTTAATTTGACTTGCCGAGCAGAGTGATGGCTCGACGCCGTCAAGTAGTAGAGAAAACGCGGAGCGTGCCTGAATGACATCGATTTCGGCTGCAGCTGTCAATGTGACCCTAAGATCGACCGCTCGCTTACGTAAGTTATTTGCCAACTCAAGAAGAATTCTTTGAATTTCAACCTGTTCGGCCTGTTCAATGGCAACGATTTCATTGTTTACATCGACAGTGCTCAGTGGTTCCAGAAATAGGCTTGCACCGCTTCCTGAACTAGCGTGCACAATGCCAGGAATTGAGTGTTTGTGTTCGGCCCTTAGGATGAGTACGTAGCGCCCATTTCGCTCTGTGATTACTTGCTCTTGCAGATATTGACTGGTCGCTTTGTTTTTCAGATAAGAATCCAGAATTCCTCGCAAACGATCACGCTGTCTTCGTAGTCGGTCTCGAATTCCCTTAAGTTGTTTCGATGCATCGTCTAAGACACCGTAGGCGGGATCGATTTTGTCAACAATTTGTGAAAGTTCTCTGTCGAACGACTGACAACCATCCAGTACAGTTTGGAGTGATGGAAAAGGGCCGCCTGAAGCGTGGGCAATGGCGCGGCGAACCGCAGCAACTGATGTGAGCAAGTCGACTATAGCCAATAATTGTTTTGGTTCGAGAGCACGTCCTTCCACTGCTAGTGCTGTGAGTGCTTTGTCTATTTCAGCAGTTGCTTGGAGGGAGAACCGATTGTCGGCTTTCAGATACCGGACACCTTCGGTAGTCTGAGCCAGAGCAATTTGTACACTTCCTGGGTCCGTTAGTGGGTGTAGTGTGTTGAGTTTCTCCTCGCCCAGTGGGGTTTGGGCAAAACTTTTTACTGCTTTAACGATCCGGTCGAACTCTAGCAACCGGAGCGTTTCTTCGGTCACGACTCTGTTCCTGAGTCTAAATGGTTGATGACGCTTGCCATAGCTGCACCACCGAATCCATTGTCAATGTTAACGACTGCTACACCAGACGAGCAGCTGTTCAACATGCCAAGGAGGGCAGTCAGTCCACCAAAATTGGCACCGTACCCAACGCTTGTAGGAACTGCTATAACCGGAATGCTGACAAGTCCTCCAATAACACTTGGTAGTGCGCCCTCCATCCCAGCCACTGCTATGATGACTCGGGCAGTTTGAAGGCGCGTTTGTTCTGCTAAGAGTCGGTGGATTCCTGCCACTCCGACGTCGTACAAAGAGTCGGTCTTATTTCCTAGGGTTTCAGACGACACTCGAGCTTCTTCAGCAACTTTGAGATCTGAGGTGCCGGCCGCAACTACTAGAACTACGCCATTGCCGGTCTTCAATGTTCGGTTTTCCAAAGTAATTATTCGAGCTTCCGAGTGAAATTTACAATTTGGAACAACCTGTTTTACCGCCTCATACGTGGTTTCGTCAGTCCGTGTAACCAGCAGTATTTGTCCCGCCGCCACGAGGCGCTCGGCAATCACCGCTACTTGGTGGGGTGTTTTTCCAGCTCCATAGATCACTTCTGGCATGCCAGTGCGGAGCGCCCGGTGGTGGTCGATTCGGGCAAAGCCTACATCTTCGAATGGTTGGTGTTTTAGAACATTGACGAGTTCATCTTGTGCTTGGTCAATATTGACTTCCCGCTTCTCAACTCGTTCAAGAATGTTCCGTAATGATTGCTGATTCATTCGATGATACTCAGGTTTATTATTGGTTTAGCTTGACCTGTTTGACTTGTGAACTACCGAAATGTAACGTGAACGAGGAATCGTAGTCGTCATTAATCCATCGACGTTCCGCCGATGACTTCATTTATATCTTTGCTACTCTGGCTCTATTTTGTCCTTCTTGTCTGTCTGAGCCTGTTTGGTTTACATCGCTGTTACCTTGTGTATCTTTACACAAAACACCGCCGATCGGTTGCAGGAGACGCAGGCGAGGAAGTTGTGTTGTGTGAGAAATCGACTAGACGCCAGAAAGTCCCGTTTGTAACGGTCCAGCTTCCCATCTATAACGAGAAATATGTGGTCGACCGCCTTGTCAATGCGGTTGCCAATTTGAACTATCCAAGAGACTATTTCGAGGTGCAAGTCCTCGATGATTCTACCGATGAGACTCAGGAAATTGCTCGAAACGCAGTCGATCGAATTAGCCGTCGCGGTCTTGATATTCATTATCTCCATCGTAACAATCGAGAAGGGTTTAAAGCTGGTGCTTTGGCGGAGGGGCTACGGAAAGCCCGTGGCGAAGTAATTGCAATTTTCGATGCTGATTTTGTTCCGCCACCAGATTTTCTGTCTCGGATTGTGGTGCCTTTTCGCGACCCCAAGGTTGGTATGGTCCAAGGAAGATGGGGTCACTTGAATCGCGACTACTCACTCTTGACTCGGGTGCAGGCAATGTTTCTTGATGCACATTTTATTTTGGAGCACGGTGCGAGAAACCGCGCCGGTCTTTTCTTCAATTTCAATGGGACTGCTGGAGCATGGCGTCGGGAGGCGATCGATTCAGCCGGTGGCTGGGAGTATGACACGCTGACTGAGGATCTCGACTTGAGCTATCGTGCTCAACTTGCTGGGTGGCGTTTTGTGTTCCTGCAAGATTTAGTTGCACCAGCAGAGGTTCCTGTTGAGATGACAGGTTTCAAGATACAGCAGCATCGATGGGCGAGAGGGTCAATCCAAACAAGTTTCAAGTTGTTACCGAAGCTTTTGCGCGCTCGCATCCCGAGTCGCGTCAAGCTAGAAGCGTTTTTTCATCTCACTGCGAACCTGAACCATCTTTTAATGCTAATTCTGTCACTTGTTATGGTTCCGGCCCTAGTTGTGCGAAATGTGAGTGCAGCACCATCGGTTCTATTGATTGACGTGCCAATTTTTTGTGCCGCGACTCTGTCAATTGTTAATTTTTATGCCGTTAGCCAACGGGTTGTTCGGGACGATTGGTTGGCGCAGATGCGCTACATACCCGCGGCTATGGCGATTGGCATTGGTCTGTCCGTAAACAATACTCTAGCTGTAATAGGCGCTTGGATGGGGAGAGAGACACCGTTTAGGCGAACCCCGAAATATGGCGTCATACGCCAAGGCGACGAGTGGTTAACGAAGGGATATAGGCAAGTCGCTGTTGCACAACCTATCGTCGAGGTCGGTTTAGGGTTATATTTTACGGTGGGTATAGTTTATGCGGTTTCGCATGGTCTCTTGATGACACTGCCATTTCTCGTGCTCTTCCAGTCAGGATTTCTTTACACAGGTTTGAAATCACTTTTACAGCAAGTTTCCAAGCGTAACGTTTCTGCTCGAGTATTGATTGCCGGGGAATGATTTCAACAGCTTTTACTGAATTTCTGTTGTCTCGACATCGGGGTTCTTGCGATAGACTACGTCGTTAAATTTTGTGCCGACATCATGGTTTTTAGTTCTGGTGACCGATCGAAAACATGACAACTACAAAAACATTTCCACCGACGGCTGGACTTGAAGGTGTCGTGGCCACATCTTCAACGATTTGCGAGATCGACGGTGCTAAGGGAGTGCTCGCTTATTGCGGCTACGATATTCACGAATTAGCTCAGCACGCGACTTTTGAGGAGGTCTGTTTTCTCCTATGGCATCGCCGTCTTCCTACTCGTGGAGAACTCGGCGATCTGCAATCACAATTGGCTGCGGCACGGTTGCTCCCTGACGGAATCATTCGGTTAATGCGCTCGCTTCCGATCGACATGAACACTGATGCCATGGGAGGATTGCGAACACTGGTGTCAGCACTGTCGCATTTTGACGGAGAAGCTGAAGATGATTCTCCAGAATCTAGGTATCGGCAAGCTGTTCGGCTTACTGCGAGGATGGGCAGCCTAGTCGCAACCTATGGCCGTTTGTCAGCTGGTGCCAACATGGTGGAACCGGATCCCGTAATCGGTCACGCAGCAAACTTTTTATTGATGCTGAATGGAACGCGGCCTACCGCCGTAGAGACTCGTGCCTTGGATGTGGCGTTGATTCTTCATGCTGACCACGAGTTGAATGCCTCGACGTTTGCTGGCCGAGTTACGGCCGCCACACTAAGCGATTTGTATTCGTCGATTGTTGCGGGTGTCGGAGCGCTGAAAGGTCCTTTACATGGTGGCGCCAATGCCGCTGTCATGCAAATGTTACTGGGAATTGGAGAGGCTGCTGACGATCAACGTGTTGACGAATTGATTCGTGAAAAATTGAAGAAAAAGGAAAAGGTGCCTGGATTTGGACATCGTGTTTATCGAACCGAAGACCCACGGGCTACCCATCTTCGTCGCATGTCGAAAGAAGTAGGGGAGAGGACTGGGAATAATCGTTGGTTCGAAATGTCACAACGGATCGAAACTGTTATGAAAACTGAGAAACAGCTAGATGCAAACGTCGATTTTTACTCGGCGTCGACTTATTATCTACTTGGTATTCCTATTGCTTTGTTCACGCCGCTATTTGCCGTGAGTCGTGTGTCAGGGTGGACCGCTCATGTCTTGGAACAGTATTCCAACAATCGTTTAATTCGACCGCGCGCCGAGTACATTGGTCCGGAATATCCACAAGCGTACGTTCAACTTGACCATCGGTAATTGTAAAGATCGAACCGGCTCAAATCCTTACTGAATAATTGATGAATCATCGTCGCGTAAGAAATTTCTCCATTATTGCGCACATCGACCATGGCAAATCCACGCTTGCCGATCGGTTGTTAGAAGCGACTGGGGCATTGAGACCTCGTGAGATGGAGGCTCAGGTACTTGACAGCATGGATCTGGAGCGAGAACGGGGAATAACGATCAAGGCGCAGACGGTCAGGCTTTCTTACACTGCTCGCGACAGTCAAACTTATGTTCTTAATCTAATTGATACTCCTGGACACGTAGACTTCTCGTATGAGGTCACTCGATCACTAGCTGCTTGTGAAGGTGCCCTGCTACTTGTAGACGCTTCCCAAGGTGTCGAGGCACAGACTGTTGCCAATGCTTATCTTGCGGTTGATGGCAATTTAGAGATCATTCCGGTCATTAACAAGATCGACCTTCCGGGCGCACAGATTGAGGAAGTGTCCCTACAAATTGAAGATCTTGTTGGCCTTGATTCATCAGTCACGATTCACGCTAGCGCAAAGGAAGGAAAAGGGGTTGAAGATATTTTGGAAGCGATCATCAGTCGTGTGCCTCCCCCGACGGGTGAACCGCGAAGTCCTCTTAAAGCATTGATCTTTGATTCTTGGTACGACGAATATCGAGGAGTTGTGGTTCTGGTTCGCGTTATTGATGGCGAAATTCGCCCAAAAATGCGAGTTCGGTTTATGGCTTCTGCACGGGATTACGAGGTCGAACAGGTCGGGGTGTTTTCACCTAAACCAGTTCCCATGGAATCCATCGGTGTGGGTGAGGTTGGTTTCGTCATTGTTGGTATTAAGAACGTAGGTGACGCAAAGATCGGCGACACGGTTACGGAAAGCGCCCGTCCCACACCGGAACCGCTGGCGGGTTTCATGGAATTGAAGCCGATGGTTTTTGCTGGCCTATATCCGGTTGAGAGCCACCAGTATCCGGAACTACGTGAAGCCTTGGAGAAGCTCCGATTAAATGACTCTTCCTTTTTCTTTGAACCGGAGACTTCCGGTGCGCTCGGATTCGGGTTTCGCTGTGGGTTCCTAGGGTTGTTACACATGGAAGTTGTTCAAGAGCGCCTTGAGCGAGAATTTAATATGGCTCTCGTGACCACTGCCCCAGGAGTGTTATATCGGTTAACAACGACGGACGGCGAGGTAACCGATATTGATAGTCCGGCAAAGCTTCCGGACGCTAGTAAGATTGCTAAAGTCGAAGAGCCCGTGATTACCGCCATGATACTCACCCCTGCGGATCACGTCGGAGCTATTTTGACTTTGTGTCAGGAGAAACGGGGGGTCCAGAAAACTTTGGAATATCATGCATCTAATCGGGTCATGATTTCTTATGAGATGCCATTTAACGAGGTTGTTCTGGATTTCTATGATCGACTTAAGACAGTCTCGAGAGGTTATGCTTCGCTCGACTATCAACTGACTGGGTATTGGGAATCTCCCCTCGTGAGACTTGATCTTTTGGTAAATGGTGAACCTGTCGATGCTCTGTCGGTCATTGTCCATCGAGACATGGCGTTTCAGCGTGGACGAACGCTAGCCACCAAGATGCGTGAGTTGATTCCTCGTCAACTTTTTGATGTGGCGATTCAGGCGGCTGTTGGTACTCGAGTCATTGCACGTGAGACGGTTCGCGCACTCCGCAAGAATGTGCTCGCGAAGTGTTATGGAGGAGACATCAGTCGTAAGCGAAAACTGCTGGAAAAACAGAAGGAAGGGAAGCGCCGGATGAAGCGGGTTGGTCGAGTAGAAATTCCGCAAGAGGCGTTTCTGGCTGTACTCAAGATTGGGACAGAATCATGAGTTCAGCTGAGCTGCCCAGAAAATCTACGATTCGGGAGTATTTTGAATCCATTGTCATTGCCGTGATTTTGGCATTGTTTATCCGAACGTGGGTTGTGCAAGCTTTTAAAATTCCTACGGGTTCTATGGAGCAGAATTTGCTTATCGGTGACCACTTGTTGGTAAACAAATTCGTGTTTGGACCAAGTGCGACCGATTTTGAGCGTGTGTTACTGCCAGAAGCGGATGTTCAGCGTGGGGACATTTTGGTTTTTAAGTACCCACAGGAACCAGAGCGAGACTTCATAAAGCGCGTTATCGGTCTTCCGGGTGAGAATTTTGAGGTTCGTCGAAAACAGGTATACATTGACGGTGTAACACTCGATGAACCGTACTTGGCGAATCTGCTGCCGGCATTGGAATCTGGGGCGGTTGTGCTGGACAGGCGTGACAATTTTGGTCCCATCACTATTCCCCAGAATCACTATTTCATGATGGGCGATAATCGAGACAATTCTGAGGACAGTCGATTCTGGGGTCCATTGCCAGAAAGTTATATCAAGGGTAAGGCGATGATGATTTATTGGTCGTATGAAGGAAATCAACCACTGATTGGACAGACCGGCCTGCGCGCGACAATCAGGCGATTTGGTTCCACAATTATAAATTTCTTCAGCGGTACTCGGTGGAGTCGACTGTTCCACCAATTGGGTTGAACAGAGATGTTATCTAGGCCGTAATCCGAAAATAGCGGTGCCGACTCGAATAATTGTGGCACCTTCTTCAACTGCGACCTCAAGGTCTTGGCTCATGCCCATTGACAATTCTTCCAATGACGTCGGGCTGATACCGTCTCGCACAAACTGGTCACGAAGTTGATGAAGCCGGCGAAAGAAGATTTTGGTTGTTTCGATATTGTCTGATAACGGTGGCAATGTCATAAGTCCACGTACTTTGACCGAAGCACAGTCCTTTGCTACCTCAAGAATCCGGCGGGTTTGATCGATCGATGCTCCATGCTTAGTGGCTTCGTCCGCAAGGGCTACTTGGATTAGGAGATTCGGTTGAGTTCCCGCGAGCTGTGCTTCATTTTCAAGTCGCTGCAGGAGTTCAACGCTGTCAACGGAATGGACCCAGGAAAAACTATTCGCAACCTTCCGAACTTTGTTCGACTGTAGGTGACCCACCAAGTGCCATGTGACACCAAAATGCTTGTTCGGATCCACGGCGTCCATTTTTTGGAGCGCTTCCTGAACTCGATTTTCCCCCAAGTTTGTCAGACCAGCTGCGATGGCACCTGTGACGCTTTCTGGTCCGAATTTCTTGGACACCGCAACGATTGTAATGTTCGTAGCATCACGATTAACTTTAGCGGCCGCGCGAGCGACACGCTCCTGAACGCGTGCTGCATTAAGGGCGATAATGTCAGTTAAGTTCGTAGTAGAGGGCACAGCAATTAAGGGTCTAAATTGTTAAGAAGTTGTCTGGCCTCAGCTGCAAAGTCCCCATCCGATGCAAGTTGGAGATACCGCTGGAGTGCTGATCTAGCTGGACCGGTTCGCCCTGTTTCTTCTAGTGCAACCCCGAGCCAATAGTAGGCGGTCCCGAAGCTTGAATCTAATGCAACCGCAGATTCGAATCTGGTGATAGCGTCACTGACGTTACCGGCGTTGAAAAAGCTCAGTCCCCTTGAGACAGAGTCTTCAGCTTGAGCGCGGCCAACCGCGACTCGCTCGAGGGCCAGACGATTGGCTTCACTTCTCGCTTCAGCTGCTTCGACATTACGGCTAAGTCGAGTATAGATACTGGAAAGACCGTAGTAAGCAGCTGCATAGTCAGGCCGGAGACGAAGAACTTCACGAAATTCTGATTCAGCATCGGTGAAGCGACCTAACTCTGTATATGCAATCGCGAGATTAAAGTGACATTCAAGACACGTTGGACTCAGTTTGAGAGTGTTGAGAAAATTTTCAACTGAAATTTCATAATCTCCAGACCGACTTGCCTCAATGCCAGCCGCGAAGTTACGTGATAAGGCTTCTCGTTGGCCAGCTTCGCCGAGATATGCCGCTACGCGTTGGCCAGGTGTGAGCTCAAAATTTACCGAAACCGTGCGATTTCCTCGGACCCGAATCCTGAACACTTCACCACCCAACTCGTTCTTCGATGCGGTTATGGTGTAGACACCGGGAATCACACCACTATAGCGAAACCGACCATCGGTGGATGTCTGGGCCTCTGCATTGTCAGCACCTTGCAGACTATTGATAGAAATGGTTGCTTCAGTGAGCGGTTGGCCTTGGGCGTTAACAACAATGCCTTGAACCGTGCCGCTGTTTTGGGTGATTACGGGGACCGTGCAAACGGTTAGGATGGCCGCGACGACCCAGATACGTGCGCAAAACATTTGCTTCAGTCTACCGTAGACTTCCTCCGCCGTCAGTTATTGTCTCAACCGGCCTATCAAAGAACGCTTTGACTGCCTCCAGGTCGTGTGTAATGGGCGACGGAGGGAGACTGGCAAGGAAGCGCCGACCATATGCCTTGGTCTTTATGCGGGGGTCAAGTAACGCCAGAATGCCTCTGTCGTGGCGATGGCGGATTAGTCGACCGAACCCTTGGAGCAGAGTCAGAATGGCCAAAGGTAATTGGTAGTCACTAAAGGCATTGCCGCCTTGTGCTTCGATAGCTTCCATTCTGGCCGCGATAATCGGGTCTCTCGGTGATGCGAATGGCAACTTGTCAATAACGACGCAACTAAGCGTTTCACCGACTACGTCGACGCCTTGCCAGAAACTCGAGGTTGCGAGTAGAACTGCGTTAGGAGTGTTACGGAACTCTCGGAGCAGGGCTGTTCTGGGTGATGAACCCTGAGTTAATAGGGGATAAGGGGTTTTGGCGCTCAGGTGATTCCTGACAGCGTAAAGATTAGCGTAACTCGTAAACAATATGAAGGCGCGTCCTTTCGTTACGGCTAGCAGACGGGTGAGTTCATCAGCTACTGACAACGGAAACCGTTCATTCCTCGGATCTGGTAATTCAGTTGGTAGGTACAACACAGATTGCTGGCGAAAGTCGAACTCTGAAGGCAGACTAATTTCGAACGAATTTGTGATTCCAAGTCGACCTCGAATGTAGTCAAATGATTCGTCTACTGCTAACGTTGCGGAGGTCAGGATTATTCCTTCGTATCGTTGGATTAAGACTTCGTTAACGATTGACGACACATCGATTGGTGACGCACGAAGGAAGACGCCGTTGCCTCTGACCTCGAGGAAATATACATAGTCCGGGTCGTTCGCATTCAAGAGAAACTCTAACTGGGCACGTAAGTCGTCTATGCGATGTGTTAGATCGGCAAGGTCCTCAGTTTGTTCGGTAGTCTGCTTGAGCGCAGCGTGTAATGTGCCGAGTGAAGTAATAAGTTGACGCGCTGAGTCGCCGACGGGTGAAAGTGTATGGGGCACGATCCGACTTCGGGCCGTTGTCGTGTTCAGGAGTATCAGCGATGAAAAAAAATCCTTTGCCAGGTCTTTTGTTTTGTTGATAGTCGTCTGGATTTCATTTTTGGCTTGGGCGTAGTTCTCAGGTAACGACACAAGAAACCGGTTTATGTCGTGGATTAGTGTTTCTAATCGGAAGTTGCTTACAACGACACCGAAATACTGAGTGGTTACGTCTTCGAGTTGATGAGCTTCATCGATCACGGTGTAAGCGCAACTCGGAATTACTTCACCGTAAGTGCCTTGCCGGACAGCGGCATCGGCGCAAAAAAGGTGATGGTTGACGATGACGATGTCAGATTCACTCGCGCGTTGTCGCATCCGGGTAATAAAACACTGGTCGTAGTCTGGACAGTCCGATCCAATACAATTTTCAGATGTGGCCGAAATCTCATTCCAAATCTGGACGTCGTCTGGCAGTTCTTCCAATTCTGCGCGGTCTCCCGTATCGGTTTGTCCTGCCCATTGGCCAACAATTTCAAGGTAGGCACGCTCTACCGGCGGTCTGGATTCTGAACTATCGTGAATGTCACTGAATCGGTGTAAACATAAATAGTTTGCCCGACCCTTCATGTAGGTGGCAGTGAAGGGAGTGCCTAACGCATCTCGAAGAGTCGGAAGGTCCTTGTAATAAATCTGATCTTGCAGGTTCTTAGTGCCGGTTGAGATCAGAACTCGCTTACCACTCAATACCGCAGGAACTAGGTAGGCGAGGGTTTTGCCGGTGCCTGTTCCAGCTTGGGCAAGCAAGACGCCGCCGCTCTCAAAGATATCAGCCACCGCTGCCGCCATTTGGCGTTGGCCAGGGCGTGGTTCGAATGCCGGCAGCGTGTCGGCGAGAGGTCCGTCGTCCGCGAATACCGTCGCTAGTCGTTCAGCTAGTGTGTTACTTTCGTTATTCATAGCCGTTTGTTGCGGCTGGTTATTCCCCTTCCATCTCGTATTTCTCCGTGCGCCTGTTGGACACTTTCTTATTTGGCCTTGTGCTTGCTACGAAAGATCGGGGTAGAGTGGAAACTCTTGACACAAGGTTCTAATTTCAGACCGGATGGAAGTTGTGACGTGATCGTCGTCTGGTGCAGCTAAAACTCGAGTGATGAGCTCTCCGATTTTATCCATTTCTGGTTCGCCCATGCCCCGTGTTGTCACTGCCGGGGTGCCGAGCCTGATACCACTAGCGATCATCGGAGGGTTTTCATCAAAGGGGATCGCGTTCTTGTTGACAGTTATTCCAGCTCGGCTAAGCGCTTCTTCAGAGACCTTTCCCGTTAAGCCTTTACAGAAGACATCAACGAGCAATAGATGGTTGTCAGTCCCTCCGCTCACGAGCCGGAAACCAGAAGATGCTAAAGCACCCGCGAGTCGTTTGGCGTTAGCCACTACACGTTTTTGATACTCTGCGAACCCGGGTTCACTGGCCTCTTTAAAGCACACTGCTTTAGCTGCGATTATGTGCATTAACGGACCCCCCTGCACACCAGGGAACAGCGACCGGTTCAGGTTCTTAGTATGTTCTTCCCGGCAAAGGACTAGACCTCCCCTCGGACCACGAAGTGTTTTGTGGGTTGTCGAGGTCACAAAATCTGAATGAGGAACAGGACTAGGGTGAATACCGGCTGCTACTAGACCTGCAATGTGGGCCATGTCCGTCATCATCGCTGCCCCAACCTCATTGGCCACGTCACGAATTCGTTCAAAATCAATTAATCGGGGATAGGCACTTGCCCCAACTACGATAAGCTTCGGACGACATTTCCGCGCTAGGCGATCTAACTCTTCATAGTCAATTCTTTCATCCTCTTGACGGACACCGTACGGCACAATCTCGTAGAGTTGACCAGAAAAATTGAGTGGATGTCCGTGGGTGAGATGCCCGCCGTGCGCTAGGTTCATGCCCAACACGGTGTCTCCCGGTTTGAGGTGGGCGAAATAGACCGCCATGTTTGCTTGGGCACCCGAATGCGGTTGAACGTTGGCGTGCTCAGCCTGAAACAGATTCTTAGCGCGCTCGATCGCAAGCTCTTCGGCGACATCGACATTCTCGCACCCGCCGTAATAGCGACGTCCCGGGTACCCTTCAGCGTATTTGTTTGTTAGCACCGACCCCATGACTTTAAGAACGGCCGCACTCACAAAATTTTCCGAGGCTATTAGTTCGAGGCCATTATTCTGACGGTCGACTTCTTTTTGAACGACCCGAGCAATTTCTTGGTCGATATCGGAAATGTCACGCATTAAATTATCTGAGAATTTTGTGTCAACCGTGCTCATCATATGAGTCATTCCTGAAGGTTATATCCTAGATTAAGAGGCGTGGCCGGAGTCGTCTGACGGAGATGCCTCACCTTGTTCGAGTGCCATGATTTTGTCTACTCGGCGCTGGTGTCGGCCTCCACTAAACGATGTCTCCAAAAACACGTTCACTATTTTCAGTGCCTGAACAACAGAAGTGGTACGAGCTCCCAGCGTGAGTACATTGACGTCATTATGCTCGCGACTGAGCCGAGCGCCATCACTGTCGGTAACTTGTGCAGCCCTGACACCTGGTACCTTATTGGCGGCAATGGCCATGCCCACGCCCGTCCCGCAGACCAGAATGCCTCTGTCGAATTGCCCGGAAGAGACGCTTTCGGCCACACGAGCAGCATAATCAGGGTAGTCCACTGGAGAATCAGTAGAGGGCCCAAAGTCGTGATAATCGAATTCGCGATTATCGAGTTCCTGCATGATCAGCGCTTTAAGTTCAACACCAGCGTGATCCGAGCCGAGCGCGATACGCATGTGTCAATTTTACTATAGAGAATCTCTTAGCTTCGTTCTAACCCTTTGGCGGCGCGAAGTACCGAACGACCATGATATATTTCGTCAAGAGAAGGTGATAAATAGCAATGGCTAGCCCTATATCGACAACTTCAACTCATATATCGGATTACGGCGAAGCGTATCCGAAATCTCAGAAAACTTACCAAGGTAACGGTCGCGTCCGCGTGCCAATGCGTGAGGTGACGCTGTCGGGCGGCGAACCATCTGTCCGTCTCTACGACACAAGTGGGCCGCGCGGTATTGACCCAAGACTGGGATTACCGCCGGTTCGCCGAAAGTGGATTGACGAACGGGGTGACGTAGAGGAACTTCGGGATGTTTCTACTCAACTTGATGGTGTGCCGGAGACCCTTCAGCGGCCGGTGTTACGGGGCACTGGGCCGGTGTCCCAATTGCACTACGCTCGAAAGGGAATAGTCACTTCGGAGATGGAGTATGTCGCTATTCGAGAGGGTTGCGATCCCGAGTTTGTTCGGTCAGAGGTGTCGAGCGGCAGGGCAATTATTCCGGCAAATATTAATCATTTAGAGCTTGAACCGATGGCCATTGGGCGAAAGTTTCTTGTCAAGATCAATGCGAACATCGGAAATTCTGCTGTTACTTCATCCATTGAAGAGGAAGTTGAAAAGCTTCGATGGGCGACGCTATGGGGAGCTGACACGGCGATGGACCTATCGACTGGTGATGATATCCATCTCACCCGTGAGTGGGTAATCAGAAATTCACCGGTACCAATTGGAACCGTCCCGATCTATCAAGCGCTCGAGAAAGTCGGAGGTCGACCGGAGGAACTGACGTGGGAAATCTACCGAGATACCCTGATTGAACAGGCTGAGCAGGGCGTTGATTATTTCACCGTGCACGCTGGGGTTCTCTTGCGTTATATCCCGCTGACTGCGAAACGAGTCACCGGTATCGTTTCTCGTGGCGGTTCCATCATTGCGAAGTGGTGCCTAGCGCACCATGAAGAAAACTTTACTTACACCCATTTTCGTGAGATCTGCGAGATTATGCAGGCTTACGACGTCTCATTCTCTTTGGGTGACGGTCTTCGGCCAGGATCCTTAGCCGACGCGAATGATGAAAGTCAGTTTGCGGAGCTTAAAACCCAAGGTGAACTCACGAAGATCGCTTGGGAATACGACGTTCAGGTAATGAACGAGGGACCGGGACATGTGCCGATGCACATGATTAAAGAGAATATGGACAAACAGCTGGAATGGTGTCAGGAGGCTCCGTTCTACACGTTAGGTCCTCTGACAACCGATGTGGCACCTGGTTATGACCACATAACTTCAGCGATCGGTGCTGCGATGATCGGTTGGTACGGAACTGCGATGTTGTGCTACGTGACTCCCAAAGAGCACCTCGGACTACCCAACCGAGATGATGTAAAGGCGGGCGTCATTGCTTACAAGATTGCTGCGCATGCGGCGGATCTTGCAAAAGGTCACCCGAGAGCTCAAGAATGGGATGACGCTCTTTCAAAGGCTCGATTTGAATTTCGGTGGGATGATCAATTCAACTTATCGATGGATCCTGTAACGGCGCAGCTGTACCACGATCAGACGTTGCCTAAAGATGGTGCCAAGGTTGCCCATTTCTGTTCCATGTGTGGTCCTAAGTTCTGCAGTATGGAGCTTACCCAACAACTTCGAGACTTTGCGGTCGAACGAGGTCTAACACCGACGGATGCTGTCGAGGCTGGACTGGATGAGAAGTCACGAGAGTTTGTTGAACACCGGAAATTGTATGTGCCGACGGAGTGACCGGGCCGTTTCTAGCGCGATGTTGGGTCTGTAGGGGCCGGAACGATCTGAATGACCGTCCGATATCTTTGATCTCCGTTGGGTTTTGGGTCTAGGTACCCTTCAGAGCCGTTCCAGCTGTAGTCCTTGATGGTGACACTCGGTTGAAAGGCCATACTCTCTTCCCGAAAGCGCCCGGTTTCAAAGATGTGAACAGGAGGGGCTGTGAAAACAGAATCACCTCGCTCGTCTAATACAACGGTGTAATAGCGAACCATTTCCTCGAAGGCTGAATTTGTTCCGAAAAGGTGGTACGTCTGATCCTGTCCGGCGTCATAACTGGTTAGATACACCGCATTGGGAAAGATTGGAACGCCCAGCGTTTCTTCGGTCGGTGGCTCAACGGGAATATTTGTAGCTGCCGAAATCTGGACTTGTGCCGATAGCGTCATCGCCTTTGCATTGACAGTCGTCGCTGGGCGAGGAAGTTTCGGTGAAGTGGCCATGAGAGACGCACTGAAGAAAAGCGCTGCTGTAACGGTCAGGTGACCATGAGTCATATGTCAATTATGAGGAGCCAGCGGTGCCTTCGCAAGTTTGAAAACCTAGTGTTATGACATTCAATTTGAACCAAGCCCTTCAGTTTTGTGTGTCAGAGCGGTCTTGGCTCATCGACACTACGGTTTCGTTGGCTCGATTGGAATCGCCCACGCTGGACAAAGTGGCAGTCGACAGATGCGGAGTTGAACTCGTCAGCCTTTTTGAAAGTATTGGCGCCAATGTTGATCAGATTGCTCAAGATTCAGCCGGTAATCATATCCGAGCCACTTTTGGAAATGGTTCGCCACAAGTTTTGCTACTTGGTCACTTCGACACCGTGTGGCCCACTGGCCAAACTGAGCGGATGCCGGTCTATAAACAACAAGGACGCCTCTATGGACCTGGGGTATATGACATGAAGGCGGGCATCGCGATTGCGATCCTCGCGATTCGCGCGCTTAAAGCGCAGGATGCTCTGTTCGGACAACGAGTCGTTGTATTGCTGACTTCCGATGAGGAGCGCGGTAGCGTGACATCTAGGGAGCTTATTGAGATGGAGGCGGGTCGCAGCAATGCAGTTCTAGTTTTGGAGCCCTCACTGCCTGGAGGAGCTGCGAAGACCGCACGGAAGGGTGTTGGCGAGTTTGAACTAAAGGTAGAAGGTGTTTCAGCGCATGCCGGTATTGAACCGCAGAATGGTGCAAGTGCCATTCATGAGTTAGCTCGTCAGGTTGTTGCTTTGGAACCACTGCGTGAAGCTGGCATTTCGGTCAATGTGGGCTTGGTGGAGGGCGGAAGCGGTCCAAACGTAGTAGCTGAACAGGCCCGTTGTGTCATTGATGTTCGCGTTGAGTCTACTGAGGATTGCCTAACTGTTCAGAAGACGCTCAATGGTCTTAAACCTTCGATTCCTGGTACATCGGTTCAGTTGACTGGTGACTTTTCGCGTCCTCCATTCGAACGAACGGAGGACGTATTAGCGCTCTACGAATTGGCGAAAGCTGTGGCGGCGGAACTTGGTTATGAATTAGGTGAGGGACCTACCGGAGGAGCCTCGGACGGAAATTTAACTGCTTCGCTTGGTATTCCGACGCTCGACGGTCTCGGGGCTGTCGGAGCCGGGGCTCACGCACTTCACGAGCATGTTGAAATAGCTGAACTTCCATGGCGTGCCGCGATGGTAGCCGGATTAGTAGATCGAGTGCGAGAGATGAAGTGAGGGGGCTGATACAATACCCATCCGCCAACTAAGCAGCGGATTGAGCGGTTATTGGGATCGACTTAGGCAGACTGTGGTTGGGCGAATTAAGGCGTCCAACGGCTTATACGACATCAATGGCTTCCTTGCCTTTGGTTACTCAGGATTGCGGATTCCGTAAGGATTCACAGTCTAAAAATTTGCACTAGACGTAGCACTACACTGCAACCACTCAGCTTTCTCGGACCGGTTGTGATGACAGCTGGAAAACGACAGCGAAGACAGAAGCAACATCGCACGCAAACCAAGGATCGGAACCGACCAGTTCTACGAGAGAGTGGTCCGTCCGTTGTTTGGAATTTGTGGGGTTCAATCTGGTTGCCGGTCGCTCTTTTCGCGGTTTCCCTAGTTCCTCGAATCAGTCAGAACCCGATCCTCAGTCGATCCATTTGGTCAGCAGCCGTAGTAATTGCTGTGTGGCAGGTCTTGCTCTACTTAGAGGTAAAACGGACGGCCGTCCCAAAAACTTTAACAGTCGAGTTGAGATCACAGCATTACATCCAGGCCGCCGTACAGGCGATGGTGTTTGCCTACTGGGGTTATTACTGGCGCCCGGTCTATGACCATACGTGGTTGTTAGTAGCACAGCTTTTGTTTGCCTATGCGTTTGACATGCTGCTGTCGTGGTCGCGGCGGAAAACCTATGTTCTTGGATTTGGTCCTTTCCCGATTATCTTCAGTACCAATCTGTTTCTCTGGTTCAGAGATGACTGGTTTTATCTGCAATTTGTGATGATTGCTATTGGATTCTTAGGAAAGGAGTATGTGCGTTGGAATCGTGATGGTCGGCGTGTCCACATCTTTAACCCCTCGGCATTTTCGCTCGCCATCTTCTCTCTCATTCTTGTTGCTACTGATACGACCAGTCTTACTTTTGGCCAAGAGATCGCCACGACTTTGAGCCTTGCACCTCAGATCTACCTGTTCTTGTTTTTGATTGGCTTGGTGGTCATGTATTTTTTTTCGATTACCTTGGTGGCCGGGTCGGCAGCAATAGTTCTGTTTGGTTCGAGCGCCTTGTACTCGATGCTAACGGGAACTCCGTATTTCGTCGATTCTGAGATTCCAACGGCGGTATTTCTTGGTCTTCATTTACTGGTCACTGACCCATCAACTTCGCCACGCACACAGATTGGGAAGGTTCTCTTCGGTGTTTTATACGGCGTCGGTGTCTTTGGTCTTTATGCTTTGCTCGGTGCTATCGGCATACCGACTTTCTATGACAAGTTGTTGTGTGTCCCTTTACTCAATTTGAGCGTCAAAGGGATTGACGGATTAGTTAGAAGTCTTAGTGCCTGGAGTGGTCTCAGTCGCTCGCAGATTATGTGGAGACCTGAACGAGCAAATCTTTCATATATGGCGGTTTGGATCCTGTTCTTTGGCGTAATGACGCTACAAGGTTCAACTGACGGCAGGCACCGTGGTGACACGATTCCCTTCTGGGAGCAGGCGTGTGCCGATGGGCGCCGTGGAGCGTGCGATCGATTACTGCAAATTGAATCTTCGTACTGCAGTGATAACTCTGGATGGGCCTGTAATCAACTGGGTCAATACTATACCGAAGGAAATGTGGTCGAGGCGGATACCGATCAAGCACTTCGTTATTTTTCGAGAGCCTGTGAACTCCGTTTTACAGCTGGCTGTCTAAATGTGTTGACACCCGGCCGGATTGAGCAAGCTAATCCAAGGCCGCTTGATCTCCGACTCTTGCTCCGCGAGGGCGGTGGGAATTTGATGGAGATGTCAGAGTCGGATCTCTACGCTCGAGCGTGCGAGCATCGGTGGTTATTTGCCTGTGATGGGACTCCTGGGGCGGGGGCTGCACTTGACTTCTAATGTCTCAGACGCGGCGGTCGGTCGTGGACCAGTCGGTGGCGCCGTAATTGTCCTACTTATTTGCGTCGTGTCAGCGTGGCTCTACACTCAACGGCCGGCACTACTTCTCACGTTGTCAAGTTCCAGTTCGGCGGTGACGGTTGACCCGTCCGAACTTGAAGGGTTTCGACAAGATATTTTGTTTCTCCCGGATGAGGAACTGCTGGGCTTTGTTGAAGTTCCCGCCGGACCGTTCCTGATGGGCAGTGATCCTGACCACGATCAAATGCTGTTTGACAACGAGCGTTGGCTGCCTTCGGGGAGTCGAGAGTTAGTAGATCTTCCAACCTACTACATTGGGCGGTACGAGGTTACGGTTGCGCAGTTCAATATGTTTGTCGAAGCAACCGGATTTCGCGTCGATGACGGATCACTAGCGAGACCGGCCAATCATCCCGTGACTCATATTTCGTGGCCGGACGCTCTAGCTTACTGTCGATGGCTTGAAAGCAGTCTGTTAGGGTCGCCGACGACGCCTAAGTTGCTACGAGCACTAATAGAAAATGGTTGGCGTGTCAGTTTGCCGACGGAAGCAGAATGGGAGAAGGCGGCACGGGGTTCGGATGGGCGCATCTTTCCTTGGGGAGATGTCCCGAGGCGAGACCGGGCTAATTTCGATGCCGCTGATTCCGTTCCGGTTGGCAGTTTCAATTGTCCCGAGTGCCCATTCGGCTTATTCGATATGAGTGGTAATGTCTGGGAGTTGACTAGCAGTGCATATCAACCCTATTCCTCCGCGCCGAGAGATGACCTCACGGCGCTTTCCCAGGATGCGCTCTGGGTGATGCGTGGTGGTTCATATAGTGATTCTTCGAGAAACGTTCGTGCCGCTATCCGCGGTGGGGCTGACCCCGGGGCGCGACGCGCATTCATCGGATTCCGGGTCGTGCTTAGCCAGAGCGTTCCCTGAGCGCTTTCAGAATATTCTTGACTTGACGTTGGTAGACACCAGTGGCGTATTTTCCTGCGTAGAGTCGTCCGTAACCTTCGACAAGATGTGGAAATTCTTTTTTCAGAAAGTGTATGAAGTGCTTTCGTGTTCCACCTTCGAGATGCATAACTGAGCTGCCTAGATAGTTAGCCCCGTGTTCGCTAATGGCTTTTATCGTTCTTTCAATCTTTGTTGGATGAGATGTAATGCCGGGCACGATCGGAGCCATGAGGACGCCTGCGTTAATTCCAGCGTCCCGGAGGGCTCGAACTGCCCGCAGACGCTGTAAAGGATTTGCTGTTCCGGGTTCCAGTTTCTTCCATCCTTCTTCGTCTATTGAGGGAACACTCATACACACAGACACCTCAGTGTATTTTGAGAGTTCAACGATGACATCCTTGTCCCGCACAACCATTGGCCCCTTGGTGATCAAGTGAATTGGAGTCGGATGGTTAAGGAGTGTTTTTAGTGTCTGCCGTGTTAGCTGATAGCGACCTTCTATGGGTTGATACGGGTCGGTCGCTGTTCCAATGGTAACCAGTTGATGCGTTTGCTCGGTTCGTGCCTTACCGGAAATTTTCGATAGCTCTTGATTTAACACAGTTGGCAAGTTGACCTTGATCAAAATGACTTTTGAAAAATCATTTCCGCTGCCAAGTTCAAGTTGAGTTTGATATTTCCTAGCGAAACAGTAGTGACAACCATGGGTGCAACCCCGGTAGGGATTAAGTGTCCATTGAAAAGGCATGCCCCTCGTTCTGTTCAGGGCACTTTTACACTGGATCTCTTGGTACGTAGTGTCCCCTCCGAGTCGGATTGGGTTAGGTAGGCCATCTAGTCCTTGATGTGCAACGCTACTAGCGATTTCACGTGTGGTCGGAAGGTGTGGCGGGCGGAGTCCAAGCAGTGTAAGTTGTGTTTCAGGCACGAATATTCGCTTTTTCTTCTCCCATTCTTAACAACGAGTTGCTTGGTGTCAAGAAATGTCTTCTCTGGCAGTTCCGGCTTCAACATTCCGCCAATGTTCCAATAGATCCTTCAAAGTTTTTTGTAATGGAATCTGTGGATTCCAGCCCATTTCGTTCTTGATTCTCATTGGGTCGCCAAGCAGTAATGGGTTGTCGCTTGGTCGGAGTCTGGATTCGTCCACTGTGACAGTCACGGGCACTTTGGCCAAATCGATGAGGCGGTCAAGCACGTGTCGAATTTGGTATGCGTGTCCTGAACAAACGTTGTAATGGCGGCCCGTTTTACCGTGATCCATTAGCATCATGTAGGCTCGAACGGTATCTCGAACGTCGGTAAGGTCACGCTTGGCATCAAGGGCTCCCACCTTAATAACTGGCGGGGCTTTGTTGATTTCGATACGAGCGATTTGTTGAGCGAAGCTTGAAGCGGCGTATGACGCCGATTGACCAGGTCCAATATGTGTGAATGAACGCGGCAACAAAATTTGAAGACCATCTTCTACATACTGTTGGCCGAGCATCTCTTGTCCAAGCTTGGACAGGCCGTAAGGACTAACTGGCCCGACCGGCGCATTCTCATCGATTGCTCGGTCCGACGGTCGGTAGACGAGCGCAGATCCTGTTATTAGGATTCTGCATTGGATACCAGTTGATGAAACTGCACGCAGAAGGTTGTTTGTAGCCAGAATGTTTCCTTCTAAAGAGCTGAGTGTGCGACTCCACGAATCGTGAACGCTGGCGGCACCTGCGCAATGATAGATTCTCGTGGGCTTGAGCTCGAGGATTGTCTTTCTAACGACCTCATCCTTAAGAAGGTCGATTTCTTGCCACTGCGTACCGAGACTGTCGCGGTCAGTGTTTGACGGAGTACTTGATGGGCGCCGCCACGCGAAAATCGATTTGCTACGGTTGGCCACCGCCAGGGCGTGGAGGAGATGCCGGCCAACAAAACCAGCAGCTCCGGTCACTAGAACAACGTGCCTTACATTAGAGATGTGGGCGTGGACGCTGGACATCTCGTATCAATAATTACGATAAAGGTCAGATTTGTTGACCATATTGTTTTTCGTAGTAAGACCGATAACCTTCGTCGTCGTGCTTAATTGGTCGCCACCACCATTCATTGGACTGATACCAGTTCACCACTGAAACAAGGCCATCATCAAAAGGCACACTCGGCTTCCAACCGAGTCTTCGAAGTTTCGTCGTATCGAGTGAGTACCGGCGGTCATGTCCCGGGCGGTCGTCGACGGGCCGAATGAGTGACGCTGGCCGGTCAAGGATTTTAAGAATTCGATTCGTTAATGTCGCGTTGGTAACCTCGTTTTCTCCCCCGATGTTGTACACCTCACCAGGTTCTCCATTTTCCAGTAGAAGGTCGAGTGCACGACAGTGGTCGTCTACATGGAGCCAGTCACGAACATTTTGGCCATCTCCGTACAAAGGTAAAGGCTGGTTGTCGATGGCATTCGTGCTGAAGAGAGGAATGATTTTCTCAGGGAACTGTCGGGGTCCGTAGTTGTTTGACGCGCGAGTGATGATAACCGGAACGTTGTAGGTCGACCAATAACTGTACGCGAGGCGGTCCGCGCCAGCTTTGGTAGCCGCATAAGGGTTTCTGGGAAGGAGCTCATCGCTTTCAATTGACGATCCTTCCGCTACGCTGCCATAGACTTCATCAGTGGAGATCTGAACAAATTTCTGCAGTCGAGACGATGTCCGCGCTGCATCCAGTAGAACGAAAGTGCCGTAGACGTCCGTAGTCACAAAGCTACCAGCACTTTGAATTGAACGGTCGACATGGGTCTCGGCGGCAAAATGTACAACGATGTCTGCATTCTTGACCAATTCCGGGGCAAGCGCTAGGTCTGCTACGTCTCCCTTGACGAACTGATGGCGCGGGTTACCATCGTGTTCCTGAAGATTTTCACGCCGGCCAGCGTAGGTGAGTTTGTCGAGGGTCGTAATTTGCCAGTCTGGATGAACCTTCAGGGCGTAGCTGACGAAGTTACTGCCGATAAAACCAGCTCCACCCGTAACAAGGACATTAACCATCTTTTCGGGCCCAGTCGTAAGGCAGTGTTCCATGAGCTTCCAACCGGTATTCGTCCGGATCATCATAGTGATAGAGCTCGGTCGGAACGTTAACTACTGCGGAAGCTTCGGAGCTGATACATTTCCAACCGTGATATACGAGGTTAGGTACTTGAACTAACATCGGTTTTTGGGTTCCGAGAAAGAATTCGTTAACGACACCTTCGGTGGTCGAACCTTTTCGAGTATCGACCAAGACCAACTTCACCATTCCTGTAACGCATGCAAAGTTGTCAATCTGATGTTTGTGATAGTGCCAGGCTTTAACAACTCCTGGGTAAGTGGCTGACACATAAACTTGTCCGAACTTTTGAAAAAAATCGTCGTCGTTTCGAAGGATCTCCATGAGCCAGCCTCTCTCATCGGGGACTAAACGGAGCAGCTTCGTTTTGACACCTTCAATTATTGGTGTCTTACCTTCGGTCTTGGTGTACGACGCAGGTTCGGTCACAACTGTCCTCTTTCTCTTAAACTATTACACTGGTCACCATTGAATGCCGACTTCAGAGTTGTCGCCAAGCATAAAACGGTAGGCTGATGGTTTGACTGGCTGCCGGTAGATTCGGACATTCCGACCGATAAGACTGTCGGCCACGCGGTTGCTGAGATCGGTCAGTGAGCTACCTTCCAGCACGATGGAATGTTCGAGTTCTGACCCCCGGATCTCCACATTATTCATAATTGAGGTGAATGGTCCGATATAGGCGTGTTCAATGCGTGTGTTGGTGCCGATAATCGCTGGTCCTCGAATTACCGAGTGTCGGATTACTGCTCCTGACTCAACGACGACTTTGCCTTCGATGTCACATTCTGGGCCAACGTCACCATCGATCTGTCTAGATAGAGTCTCCAGGATAAGACGGTTGGCTTCCAGCATATCCTCAAGCTTTCCCGTGTCCTTCCACCACCCCTCAACGATATGCGGCCGAACCACTTTGTTGTGGTCAATAAGGTCCTGAATCGCGTCAGTGATTTCAAGTTCGTTACGCATACTGGGTTTAATACGTTTTACCGATTCAAAGATTTCCGGTCCAAACAAATAGACTCCAACCAGCGCGAGGTCGCTCTTTGGTTCCTCTGGCTTTTCAACCAGTCGCACCACCGTATCGCCTTCGAGTTCGGCAACGCCGAAGCGCTGCGGGTCAGGGACTTGGGTCAACAAAATCTGTGCGGCCGGCCGCTTTGCGGAGAACTCCTCGACCAGTGGTTTGATGCCGCTTGCTAGAAGGTTATCGCCAAGATACATCACGAAGGGTTGGTCGCCGAGAAACGATTCGCTGATCAGCACCGCATGGGCTAGTCCCCGTGGAGCGTCCTGTTCTATAAAAGTCACCGATATATCCCATTGGGAGCCATCTCCAACGGCTTTATGAATCTCTGATTTGGTATCTCCCACAACGATGCCGATGTCATTGATGCCAGCCGCCGCCAGCGCTTCAATTCCGTAAAAAAGAATTGGTTTGTTCGCTATAGGCACTAGTTGTTTGGCACTGGTATACGTCAACGGGCGTAAGCGTGTACCTTTACCCCCACTGAGGATTAAACCTTTCACTGATATATTCCTCCGCCTCCACCAAACGCACCTAAAACATTAGCAAACGTGCCTAGGCCAGCCAGCGTAAATGATAAATTCAAGCGACGATCTTGGGGGATAGGCGTTCGAATGCCAAGTCCTGCGAAATTGAATGTTTGGTACTCAATACCGACTCCACAGCATTGTGCATTGTAGTAGACGATCAGACGTTGTTGGAGAAACCGACTCCTGAGCAGGTCGTAGTTGAATTGGTACGCGCCGCCGAGTGTGTTCTCACGGTTCTGTAGTCGCGTAAATACATTGAGAAAGTGGTCAAGTTGATTGGGATTGTCGAATCCAGGTAAATCTTCGATAAAACGACGTTGGCTCCAGCCCGCTGTGGCTTGAAATAGTCCCTTGAAGTCATAGCTCCCGTCCGCACCGATCGTTCTGATTGCTCCAAACTGAGTGTCATATTCGGTGCGTAAAGATGCACTGAGGTCGTTTGTTGGTTCCGTACGAACCATTAGCGCCATAGGCGAAAAGTTGGACGGTGGTGTGTCATTGAAGCTCGTTGAAAAAGCGCGATCAAATTGGGCGGCTTGGTCGTTCGTATAGTAAGTCTGCGTCAAGGCAACATTCAGTATTTCACGTGCTGCTCCGGTATTTGCTCCACTCGAAAGACGGGCATAAACACGGTTGTTCAACCCATAAGTAATTTCTGTGCCTCCCAGAATCGAGTCGATACCTTCATTCTGAATAATCCGATCGAAATTATTAACTGCGGTTAGTCGACGTAGCGTCATGTAGGGTTCGATCACGTGCTTGACACGTTCTGAGTAACCGCTGTTTGGAGTGTCCCATATTCTGACAAAGCTTGGTCCTGTAATCTGCGACTGCAACTCGATGAAATTTCTACCGATACCATTAGGAACCTGTTCGTTAGTTACAGTGTCAATGCTTTCTGTCCAGTAAGTTGATCGAAATGAGACTCCTGAATTAATGGTGAGAAACGGCCATCGGGTGAACGGAATTTGCAGGGTTGGGTTCACGTCGACCCGTTGCAGTCCGGCGTTTAATTGAGTTTCGTCGCCACCTGGATCGAAGGTGGTTCGTCGCAGCAGTTTTACGTACTGGCTATCAAATGAGTAATAGAAGGGGGTGCCGGGAATCGCACGTTGACCTTGACCGAAACTGATACTTGGCCCGTTGCCCCAGAGTGTTGCCGAATGATCGCCGAAGAACGTTTCATTTGCATCGAAAGTTCCGCTGAGTCGATACGCACCCCACGTCCCGGAAATGTTTCCATTCAAGTTGCGCTGACGATTGGATGCGTCGAAGATGTTTGTGTGATACATCTGCTGAACGGTTACATCAGAGAAAAAGTCAATGTTTCCCCTGGCGGTGATGTTTGATGTGATTGGTTGTCGCAAATCTCCACGCAATTCGTAACTACGACGCGCGGGAAGCGAAAAGTCGAAACCATTTTGCGAGAACGTGCTTTCTGTTTCATTGAGGAAGTAGGCCCGAAAGTTTCCACCGGATCCTTGGGAGCCTATGTGTCGGTATTCAGCACCTGTACCCTGCCCGCGGCTGGTGAACCAGTCGTGAAAAAAGGTGGCATCTTGGCTTCGACCCATAGCCCAAAAGAAGGCGTTACTTAAACTTGTTCCTCGAAACGTGGAAGCTCCATAGGTTGGCATGAGAAACCCTGTAGCGCGACCATCTTCCTGAATGGGGTAGTACATTACCGGTAGGTAAAAGACCGGGACGCCTTTGACTTTAAGTACCGTATTTCGAAGTAGTGCATAGTCATCTAGATTTATCGTGAATTCGTTTGAGGTCAGTTCCCAGCGAGGTGTAGGTTGCACACAACTAGTAAAACCACCTTGCGAAAGTCGGTAGGTTCTCGGGTCAATCTTTTCAATAGTCTGGCCGTAGAAATACATGTCCGGTTCTTGTGAACCAAACATGCTCCGCTCGACTTCGTCACCCATGTTTATGGAACCAGTGGCCTCATGGAAGATGCCGGTGAGATCTTCGGTGTTAATTTCGGCTCGTTCCGCGGCTAATCGTGCGCCCTCGGCTACGTAGACGACATTACCCACTGCGTCCAGACGCTTCTCGTCTGCGAAGAAATCAACTTGGTCTGCATAAAACTGCCAGCCTTCACCTTCAAGCTCGACTTCTCCAGTGAGACGCAAATGATTTTCACCAAGGATCTCAAAGGTGAACTGACGTGAATCGAAAGGGAGTTCGGGAAACAGCTGTGCATTTGAACCAGCTGGCAGCACGAGCTGGAAGGCGAGAAGCGTCACGAGAACGAATGTATTCCGAATCACCAAGAACATACTACCGCGGTCGACCCTTTGCCGTATTCGTAGAAGGGTTGAGAAGTTGGGTTATCTCGCCTGCGAGGTAGACCGACCCGGCGGCCACAGCGATTTTTTGCTCCAGCCAAGCCGCCTCCAAGGCTGCTTGCGGAGAGTCGCTTGTTGTCGTCGCTATGCCAGAGTGGTTTGCCGCAATACTTGCGTTCAGTTCGGTCGCAGACCAAGTACGGCTGGTCTTCAGTTGTACGCATATAACCTTGGTGATGTGGGGCAACAGAACCCGAATGATTCCATTGACGTCTTTGTCTCTCGACGCGGCGAACACTAGGGGCAATTTTTGAGGATACATTTCACTTAGGTAGGATCCCAATGCCGACGCAGCGGCTGGATTATGCGCAGCATCTAGAAGTACATGGCGTCGAGGACCAGCCTGCAGTAATTGTAGGCGTCCTGGCCAGGAGGTCGTCGTCAAGGCAGTTTTAATTGAGGGAAAGGATATGGGTAAGATGCCATTGAGTTCTTCCAGTAACCGCACCGCTGAACAGGCGTTTTGAACTTGGTGGCGACCTGCGAGCGACAACTTTAGTGGTCCGTATGTTGCTTGGGGTGTTGTCAGTTTCAGTTCGGTGTTGTGGTTCTGTATCTTGACATCCGTTGTGACTTGTTTCGGACATTCAATGAGGCGTGCCGTACGCTCGAGACAAACACGTCGAAACACTTCAAGTACGGGCGGCTTGGTTTCAGCAGTGACGACTACAATACCTGGCTTGATCACACCTGATTTTTCGAAGGCAATTTTAGTTAGTGTTTGTCCTAAGAATTGCTGATGGTCAAGATCGACTTCTGTTATTACCGCGCCGATTGGAGTCACAACATTGGTCGCGTCGAATTGTCCCCCCATACCGACCTCCAATACGGCAACTTCGACGTCGGATCGAGCAAACCAAGTAAATGCTATTGCGGTAGTCACTTCAAAAAAGGTCGGTGGCGTCTCGAGTTGTCCAGACTCTTGAAGGTTGTTGATAATTTCGCTGAGTTCTCGAATAAGGTCTGCAAAAACGGAGTGTGTAATTTGTTCTCCATTGACACAGAAACGTTCTTCAAGACGGACGAGGTGTGGCGAGGTATATCGGCCTGTCTGCAGACTGTTGGCTCGCAGTGCCGTTTCGATGATTGCCGCGACCGAGCCTTTACCATTAGTCCCAGCCACAATGATTGACTTAAAAGTTTTTTCGGGGTGGCCAAGGGCAGCACACAGTGTCCGAATGTTTTCAAGTCCGAGCTTGATACCGTGTTGTTCTAGGCTGAACAAGTAATCGAGAGGTGCCAGACCGCTCATAGAGCAGCGTCCGGATTTTCTGGTTGTGCAATTGGTGAGTTAGATGCGGGTCTACTAGTCAAAAGACGGAGGATTCTGGCTACTGTACTTTTTAAGTCGCGGCGGTGAACCACGAGATCTAACATTCCGTGTTTGAGAAGAAACTCACTCCGCTGAAACCCTGATGGAAGTTTCTGTCGAATTGTTTGCTCAATAACTCGCGGTCCGGCAAAGCCTATAAGGGCATTAGGTTCGGCAATACTAAGGTCAGCGAGCATTGCAAAACTGGCTGTGACGCCTCCGGTAGTTGGGTCCGTGAGTATCGCTATGTAGGGCAGGGCCGCGCGGTCCAATTTGGCTAACGCGGCACTGATTTTCGCCATCTGCATTAAGGAGAGTGTGCCTTCCATCATTCTGGCGCCGCCGGAACAACTTACGATGACAAGCGGTATTTTGTGTTCGATCGCGCGTTCGATTGCGCGCGTGATTTTTTCTCCGACTACGATGCCCATACTGCCGCCAATGAAGCCATATTCCATCGCTACAATCGATATGTCAATTCTGTCTAATGTTCCGACGGCCGCTATGGCCGCTTCTTGGGTGCCGACCTTCGTTTCACTTGATGTCAATCGAGATTTGTAGGGCTTCGTATCATGAAAATTCAACGGATCGGTTGATCGAAGTTCCCGATCGAACTCGGTCCAACTAGCTTCGTCTAGGAGTGATTCAAGTCGTTGGGTCGCAGTCATCCGCAAATGGTGGCCGCATTTCGAGCAGACGAGGAGGTTCTTTACAAGGTCTTTTTCATAAAGAATCTTTCCACAACTCGGGCACTTAACCCACAGTCCTTCGGGTATACGATTTTGAACGGCCGATGACGCTATCGGGCGACGTGCTTTCTTAAACCAAGCCATCCATCAAACCTTACCTATTCGTGGGACGTAGTATCTGGTGCCTCGACCCATGTCCTTTACCTGTTTGACGAGTTCATCAAGTTCTTTATCTGTCCACTCGAGGTTCAATTCTGACGTCTCGACAACCAATAGCGGTGTTGCGGTGTAGTGATAGAAAAAATGGGTATAAGCTTCATTAAGTTCACTCAAATAGTGGTCGTCTGGAACGGGTATATCAGTGCTGGAACGCCTATAGACTCGAGCACGCTGGTGGAGCACGTTAGTGGGAGTTTGAAGATAGACGACGAGGTCTGGAGCTGTCAGATCGGCTGCCAGAAGGTCGTATAGGCGTTGATAGATGAATAGTTCGTTGTCGTCGAGGTTTAGGTACGCATAGATCTTGTCTTTGTCGAATAGGTAGTCGCAGATGATCAGTTGATTAAAGAGATCTGTCTGTCGAAGTGACGACTGTTGGCGATGTCTACTAAGAACGGAAAACAATTGGCTCTGAAACGCGGCTCCAGGGCGGCCGTTATATAGATCGCCGACAAATGGATTGTCGGTCTCATCAAGAATCACAGTCGCGTTCAGTCGAGTGCCGAGGTGCTGAGCGAGCACCGTCTTACCGACGCCTATCGGACCCTCGATTGCGATGTGGCGGAAGTCCAATATACTTCGCAGTATACCAGCCCCCGATGCAGAGAACTTTGCATGCTATGATGCCCGCCGCCCGCATGTCTGATTTTCGGATGTCACAATCGCGTGGAAATCTGAAACTGAAGCTGTTTGTGCTTCTTGTTTCCGTGTGGGGGATTGGCGCTGCCGTCGGGTGCGCTCGCACACCAACTGTAGTTGTTCCCACACTACCTACGTTTGATGAAAAAATCAGTTGGATCCTTCGACTCGAGGATCAACGGCTAATTAGAGATACATCTGATTCACCCATTTCAAACGATGAGTTTGATCAGCTTGAGGCACTAGTGCGAGAGGTTCCAATGGAACCGGACCTGGTGTTGTTGCTGTCAGATAGCGAGCCTCAAATTAGACGACGAGCGGCGCTTGCCTTGGGGCGACTCGGTCTTAAAGAGGCGGTTGAGCCACTGATTTCTTCGCTGGGAGACCCACAGGTTGAGGTCAGACAAATGTCCGCATTTGCGTTAGGTCTGATTGGGGATATTCAAGCCACGTCAGCCCTTGTAGAGGCCCTCGAAGATTTCGAACCGATTGTGCAGGGCCGAGCGGCCGAAGCGCTGGGCCGAATCGGAGCCGGTGACGCTGGTCCGGCTATTGGTCGCCTTGTTAGCTCTTATATTACTGCGGCTTATGATCTCGACCCGGATGACCTTTCGTATCCGCTATCCACAGAGGTAGAAGCCTTTCGACTTGCACTATACGCATTAGGGACTCTCGAAGCGTATGAGCCTTTGGCTGAGGCCGTACTGCAGCCAAATGGCCAGCCAATTTTGTGGTGGTGGCCGGTTGCGTATGCTTTACAAAGCACCGGTGATCCGAGATCGCTAGAGGCTCTTGTGACTTTAGCCGGTGTCCAAGGAAGTGTTGGCGTAGCTTTTGCGGCAGAAGGCTTAGGGAAGGTTGGTCATGCCAACCCAACAGCTGCTGCAGATGCATTGCTGGCCCTCTTGGATTTGAACCGCCGTGACGAAAAGGTTATCGCAACTGCCATTCAAGCACTATCCAAACTGGACGACCCACGTATTGGGCACGAACTCCGAGAGTTCGTAATCGATTTGGACTTGTCGCCAACTTTACGGCTAGCCACACTTGTAGCTCTGCAGCATCACCGCTCAGCCGGGGCGACTGATGTATTCATTGAGTTAATGACGGATCCGTGGCCACCGATGCGGGCAGCGGCGCTCAAGGCTTTGGCTCGAACAGACCCAGAAACTTTTATGCTGGTGTTATCAGGGCTTGGTCGAGACTCGAATTGGCGTGTCCGCGTGGCTTTGGCTGAAGGGTTGGCGTTTACAGACGTTGAAGCTGCGACTCACCAGTTGGAACTGTTACTAGACGATGAGGACATACGGGTGATTCCATATGTTCTGCAATCGATGGTTAAACAGCAATTGCCTGATGTTGAAAGGATTTTACTCGAACATCTTAAACACGAAGACGTGGTCATTCGTAAGACAGCCGCGAACCTTCTAGGTGCATATAGAAACAAAGGTTATTCGAGCTTGAGTGATGCTGAGATGGTGTCGGCATTGGTCCAGGCATTCGAGATCTCTCGAGATGAGCCCAGTTATCTGGCCCGCGCGGCTGTCCTTGATGTCTTTGCGGCAATTGGTGGTCCGACGGCGCAGAGGATGCTGACCGAAGCATTAAGTGATCCAGATTGGGTTACCCGAATTAGAGCAGCGGAGGGCTTGGATGTTCTAGTGCCAGATGTCACGCACGGCGAGTCAATTCGTCCGGCTCCCGGCAGGAGAAGTGTTAATTTTGAAGCACCAGCTTTAGTAAGACCGACCGTTTCTCCACACGTTTACGTAGAGACTGACTATGGCACAATAGAATTGGAACTGAATGTAATCGATGCGCCTTTGACTTCCGACAACTTCATGACTCTGGCACGTCTTGGATTTTACGACGGACTCACATTCCATCGGGTTGTTCCAAATTATGTCGTACAAGGGGGCGACCCGAGGGCGGACAATGAGGGTGGACCTGGTTACACATTAAGGGATGAGCTCAACCAGCTTCCATATTTGAGAGGGACCGTAGGCATTGCACGCGATTGGCAGGATACTGGAGGCAGTCAGTTTTTTATAACGCATTCGCCACAGCCACATCTCGATGGACGGTACACGGCTTTTGCACGTGTCGTGGACGGCATGGATGTTGTTGATCAACTCAGGCCTGGTGATTTGATCCGGAAGGTTTTAGTTTGGGACGGTGTGTCCCCTTTGTAAGTACGATGATATCGATCGTGCCAGGTGACTTAGTTTTAGGTCCAAAAAAGAAAAAGGGGGGTGTGTAACACCCCCCCTTTTCGATTCGAAGGCCGAATCTAGCGCTTTTTAGCGCCCTTTTTCTTAGCTACCTTTTTCTTGGTGGCCGTTTTCTTGGCTACCTTTTTCTTGGCTACCTTTTTCTTGGCTACCTTTTTCTTGGCTACCTTTTTCTTCGCGGCCTTCTTCTTTGCTGCTTTCTTCTTTGCCATTTTGGGTTCTCCCCCCCCTTCGTGTTGAGCTAGCTGCCACCATTTATTAGGGGAACCAAGATTCTTACGAACGTAGCCTAATGCGATAGTTTACGTACGCGAACCTGACCCTAGCGACAGCGTTTTCCGGGTCACAACCCGGAAAGACAAAAAAAACGGGATGTCCACACTACGGTGTCCACCCCTGGAACCATTGGCAGGTTCGATTTAGCGCTTTTTAGCGCCCTTTTTCTTCGCGGCCTTTTTCTTGGTGGCCTTTTTCTTGGTGGCCTTCTTCTTGGCTACCTTTTTCTTGGCTACCTTTTTCTTGGTGGCCTTTTTCTTCGCTGCCTTTTTCTTCGCCATTCTTCCTCCTTGGAATGTGGCTGCTCAGCTAGGTTCCCATCCTGCGGTCATCTAGGGGTTACAACAATAGGTGGGCTGAGCCGTCCACCCTCATACTAGATGTAGATTACGGATGAGAAGACAAGCGTGTCAAGCACAAAATAAACGAAAAGTCAAAAAGTTTGTGAGCAAGTCATGCGAATGAATCGATACGCTGACGCAAAACTGTGTATTTTTGATCGAAAGGTATCCGGGTAAATTCTTGATTATGGGAAGGTCTCAGCGGGTCTTACTTATTCAACGTGCAGCATTCGATTGATGCAGCCGGTGGCACTAGTCTTGGCTTGTCTTCAGTGATTGCTTACTCGCATGTCGGTTGACAGCAAGTTCAATTAGTTGATCCAATAGCGATGAATAGCTTAAACCAGAAGCTTCCCACAGTTTCGGGTACATGCTGATTGTCGTGAAACCAGGAATTGTATTGATTTCGTTGAGGAACAGTTGGCCGCTAGTTCCGTTCATCAGAAAATCAACTCGTGCCATACCAGCGCAATCAATGGCTTGAAATGCGGTGATGGCTAGTTTCTTGATTTGGCTAGTTTGTTCTTCCGTTAACGAAGCGGGGATGATGAGTTTGGAGTCAGTGTCAAGATACTTGGCAGCGTAATCGTAAAATTGACCAGTGGACACAATTTCCCCCGGTAGTGACACGACTGGGTCGTCGTTGCCCAAGACGGCGCATTCAAGTTCACGGGCTTCGGGGACCGCTACTTCCACAAGAATCTTGTGGTCGAACATTCGTGCCAAGTCAATAGACTTTTCCAGTTCGTCCACTTGAGTGGCTTTGCTAATTCCGATACTGGATCCTAGATTTGCAGGTTTCACGAACATTGGGAAATTCAACTGCTGGACAAGTAAGGCGAGTGTTGTCGAGCGTCTCGATTCCCAGTCTTTTTTTGAAACGACAAAATAATCAACAACAGGGAGTTCATAGCCTTTAAACAAGACCTTGGCTGCAGTTTTGTCCATGGCCGCAGCAGATGCAAAAACACCAGCTCCAACGTACGGCAAGTTTGCTAGTTCAAGCAATCCTTGCAATGTTCCGTCCTCTCCATGTTTGCCGTGTAAGACGGGAAACAAAACATCAAGGGTTAAACTGTCAATAATTTCAGGTAGCGGATTGTCATTTTTTTGTTCTATCGCTATCAGTGTTTTGTCGGTCGGCTGTGATATCAGTTGTAAAGTTTGACTGACTTTTGGTGAAGCACTGGCGAAGCGAGACTTGAAATGATCAATAATTTGAGCCGCCGAACTGTTTGTTGGTGGGTGTTTGGCGAGTGACCAGCGGCCATCCGGGTGAATATAAATAGGGAAAATTTCATATTGGTCCGAATCAAGATTGCTGATTACTGCGGCAGCTGATGCCAACGACACTTCGTGTTCATTGGACCGTCCCCCGTAGATGACGCCCACCCTAACGCGTTTTGTGACCATGCCTATAGATCCATCTTTGGCGCACAACTGAAAAAACAGTCATTGGGACAGTAACATACCGTGAGATCTATGAAGTTCGGGTTTGAGGTGAACCACGTCGATGGACAGGCTCGCAGCGGTCTTCTCCAGACAATGCATGGAGTAATACAGACGCCTGCGTTTATGCCAGTTGGAACAAGTGGTGCGGTCAAAGCAATGCTTCATAAAGACCTTCAAGATCTAAATGTTGAGATGCTTCTTGCTAACACCTACCACCTGATGTTGCGTCCCGGCGATGAATTGATTGCCCGAGTCGGGGGGCTGCATCGCTTTATGAGTTGGCAAGGGCCGATTTTGACGGACAGCGGCGGCTACCAAGTATTTAGTCTTAGTAAGCAGCGAACCGTTAACGAAACGGGCGTCCGATTTCGTTCTCATCTTGATGGGGCTGAGTTGTTGTTGACTCCAGAACGGTCGATTGAGGTCCAAGCTCGACTTGGCTCAGACATTGCTATGGCATTCGACGAATGCACAGCCTATCCCGCGACGTCGGACCAAGCACGAGTTTCGATGGAATTGACTCATCGTTGGGCTAAACGGTCGCGTGATCGATTTCTGCAACTGCGGGACAGTTCGACCAAAGAGCTTACGAATTCCGAGCAAGCACAGTTTGGCATAGTTCAGGGTGGTGTATTTTCAGATTTGCGTAAGGAGAGTGTTGAGGTGTTGGTCGATATTGGGTTCGATGCCTACGCAATTGGGGGATTGAGCGTAGGGGAATCACCTGCTGACATGTACGAGATCGTTGAACAGACGGCATCATTGTTGCCAGTTGACCGGCCTAGGTACTTGATGGGAGTAGGGATGCCTGATGATCTAGTTGAAGCGGTGGCTAGAGGCGTTGACATGTTCGACTGTGTGATACCGACTCGCAATGCTAGAAATGGACAACTGCTCACTCGTAATGGTCCAATTAATATCAAGAGAGCTCAATTTGCAGAAGACATTAAACCGCCCGATCCTACTTGCCAGTGTTATACCTGCCAGAATTTTTCTCGCGCCTACCTAAGGCACCTGTATATGGCAAATGAGATCACTGCAGCATCGCTTAACACCCTGCATAACCTATACTTTTACCTTGACACCATGAGGCGGATTCGCGAGGCTATAAGGCTGGGTCGATTCGAAACGTTTAGACAAACCTTCCGTCAAACATTTTCTCGCCGTTCGCTATTGTAAACCAATGAAATTATCGACTTACTTCATCGCCGGGCGACCGATTTGTCCTGGACTTCCGGCCTTGACCTTGACAGTTTTGGCTGGACTTGTGGGGCAGAATTAGTGTTACTAGAGCGCATGGACTTTATCGTCGCAATGGCTCAGCCTTCGCCAGGTCAGCCTAGTCTGCTCGTTCAGTTTCTGCCTTTCGCAATGATTCTTGCGATTTTCTACTTCATCATCTTGCTTCCGATGAGGCGGCGTCAGAAGAAAGTTCAAGATTTCCAGGCGGCACTGAAGGTTGGCGATAAGATTGTGACGACGAGTGGTATTTACGGCGTGATAGCCAAGCTGAATGAGAAATCTGTTCAGATTCAGGTGGCAGAAAAAGTTCGGATCGAGGTGGCGCGCTCAGCGGTTGGCGGCTACCAGGGACAGGACCCGGTAGTATCTGAATCTGGTAGTGCCTAGAAGTAAATAACTGTGTTTTGGACTGGGATTATGACAAAAAACCTGCAGTGGAAGCTCTTAGTTATTTTGGCGGTTACTGCGTTGTCGGTCTTGGCAATCTACCCGCCAGAAGAGCAGATTCGCTTGGGCCTTGACCTTGAGGGTGGAGTGCACATGGTGTTGCGGGTTCAAACTGATGATGCTCTCCAACTCGAAACAGAGACTGCTGCCGAACAGCTCAGTGAGCAATTGAGCTTGCAGGGCATTGAACTTACGTCAGCGGTTGCGGTTGACCCGGTCACCATGCAAATAGAGGGAGTGCCACCCGAGAGAGACGCCGAATTTCGTCAGATGGCCGAAGATCAATTGTCCCTTTCATACGAACGCGAACCTGGTGTGAGCGGGTCTTACACCTATCGGATGCGGGCGCCGGTCGCGAGTTCCCTTCGTGATGAATCAGTGCGTCAGGCGCTTCAGACCATCGAACGCCGCGTGAATGAACTGGGAGTAGCAGAACCGATCGTTGCGCCGTATTCCGTTGGCGGCGACCAAATCTTGGTCCAATTGCCTGGAGTGTCCGATGTAGCCAGAGCAAAGGAGATTATTCGGTCCACAGCGTTGTTGGAGCTCAAGATTGTTGAGGATGGTCCTGCCGTTAGCCAAGAGCTGCTTCTACAGACGAGAAATGGTGTGCTCCCACCAGATATGGAAGTGGTGACGGGTGCGTCGAATATGCTCACTGGTGGGGCACCAGAGACGGTTTATTACTTGGTGCGACGGGTAGCCGCAGTAACTGGACGCGATCTCAGGAATGCACGCCCCACGTTAGATGAATTCAATCAACCTGCCGTGAGTTTTTCGCTCAATAGGGAGGGAGCCCGAAAATTTGGTGAGGTCACCGGTCAGAATATAGGACGTAGCTTGGCGATTCTTCTTGATGGCCGCGTGGAAACAGCTCCAACGATTGAAGGTCGGATCACGGACGAAGGTCAAATTAGTGGCGTGTTTACTCAACAGGAAGCCGCCGACCTCGGTCTTGTTCTTCGTTCTGGAGCTCTTCCTGCTTCACTGACGTATCTTGAGGAGCGAACGATTGGCCCGACCCTCGGAGCCGACTCTGTTCGAGCTGGGGTCATAGCTTCGGTGTCAGGGCTAGTCGCAGTCGCAATTTTTATGCTTGTGTATTACCGGTTGTCTGGTATCAACGCGATCGTTGCCGTTGGCATGAATCTCCTGATTCTAATGGGATTCATGGCCTATCTTGGTGCCGTTTTAACATTGCCTGGAATTGCGGGATTAATCTTGACCATCGGTATCGGAGTAGATTCAAACGTCCTTATTTTTGAGCGGATCAAAGAAGAGCTGCGTTCCGAGAAGGGGGTTAAGGCGGCTGTTAGTGCAGGATTTGACCGGGTGTTTCTAACGATTTTGGATACTCACATAGCATCCTTAATTGCTGCAGCTTTCCTTTTTCAATTTGGTTCAGGGCCGATCCGAGGTTTTGCGACCACCTTGGCTATTGGGTTGGTTTCAAATGTTTTCACGGCGGTATTTGTATCACGAACGTTGTTTGAGGCGGTTTTGTCACGTCGGCGTGCCGCCACATTAAGTATTTAGATGGATTTTTAGATGGCATTGTTTTCAGAAGAACCTAAGTTCGATTTCATTGGGAAACGCTGGTACGCCGTCGCTGTGTCGATGGTCATCATAACTATCGGCGTAGTCGCGATAGTCATCCGCGGAGGCCTTCCACTCGGCATTGATTTTTCTGGTGGGACATTAATGGTGCTGGAGTTTGAGGAGCCTATGACCGAAGAGTCGGTCCGGGACGCGCTAGCTGCTATCGATGAAAAAGTAGTGCAGCAATATGGTGATTCTGGTGGCGGCGTTTTAATTCGTTTACCTCAAGCGGGTCCTGAGCAAGGAGCGAGTCTTGAGGAAGGTGCAGAGCAGGTAATTGACACTTTAGAGGCGAGCGGGCTCGGTGCATTTGAGGTGGTTTCGAGAGACCTCGTGGGACCCGTAATCGGTCAGGAACTCCAGCAGCGCGGGATTAGTGCTTTCGTTTTTGCGATGGCTGGTATTTTGCTTTATGTCGGCCTGCGATTTCGCTTCAGCTTCGGCGTCGGGGCGATTGTGGCGGTGGTTCATGACATCCTCATAACTTTGTCACTGTTAACACTGTTTGGAATCGACCTGTCATTGAACGTGGTCGCGGCAATGCTGACGATCACGGGGTACTCGGTCAACGATTCAATCGTAGTGTTCGACCGAGTTCGAGAGAACCTTCGGTTGATGCGACGCGACAAATTTGATTACTTGGTCAATAAGAGCATTAACCAGACTCTTGCACGCACGATCATCACCTCGGGAACTACAGGGTTTGCTGTGTTAGCCCTGGCTGTTTTCGGAGGTGAAGTGCTTCGGGGCTTTTCCATTACGATGCTGATTGGTGTTTTTAGCGGGACCTACTCTACGATCTTCATAGCGTCTTCAACCGCGATCGCGATAACCCAACGGCGAACGGCGGCACGAAGCCAGTCTTCGGCAGTTCAGGAGCGAGAGCCTAAGGGCTCCCAGGAGTCGCCTCGTTCTCGGTCGCGTCGTCCACAGCGGGCACAACGCTCGAAACGGCATGGCCGGAAGGCGAGGGCGTCTTGATGATCTGCTACCAACGAATGTGACGACGTTTGAGGCTGCGCTGCTCGGGGTCATACAGGGGTTGACCGAGTTTCTGCCAGTTTCTAGCTCTGCACACCTAATTCTTGCTCGCTCAGTTTTTGGATGGACCGCTGGCGAATTCAATTTGGTATTCGATGTAGCGTGTCACGTCGGTACTCTAGTTGCCGTGATGGCGTTTTTTAGACGAGACATTGTGATCATGGTCAAATCCGTTCCTCAATTTCTGCAAGGCGTGTCAGATGAAAATTCGAGGATGGTTAGAAATATCGTTCTAGCGACCTTGCCCATCGCGTTTGTAGGAGTGTTTTTGGGTGACTTCGTCACCGCACATTTTAGGAACGTCGGTACTGTGGCGACGGCACTTACGGTGGGTGCTGTGTTTATGGTGATGGCTGAGCGGTTCAGACCGGTGGACAGAACCGAAGCGTCCTTAACAGTTTTTGAAGTGTTAGCTATTGGTTTGGCTCAAGCCTTAGCTTTGATTCCAGGTGTTTCCCGATCTGGCGCCGTGATCACTTTTGCCATGCTATTGGGTATCCGGAGGGACAGTGCAGCCCGACTTGCTTTTCTAATTAGTATTCCGGCAATTTTGGGTGCTGCTGGGCGACAGGGCATCGAGTTGGCGGGCACTAACGTACCTACTGAATTGCTCGGCTTGTGTGCGATTGGAATTATCACGTCGGCCGGTGTCGGCTACGTTACCGTAAAGTATTTCATCCAATACCTTGAAAATCATTCTTTGGATGGGTTTGCTGCGTATCGTTTTGGTCTGGCTGGATGTATATTTTTTCTACTGATCGACTAGAGTGTTGATGCTTGGCGAGTTTTTAATAAAGGTGAAACGCGATGCAGTGGCTTCGGCGCAGTTTGGTGACGGGGCTTGTCGTTACCGTCCCTCTGATCATTAGTGTTGCAGCGTTCGTGTGGCTCTTTCAGTTAATAGATGGAGTTATGGGCCCGGTGTACGCTCGTTGGCTAGGGCAAGAGGTTCCCGGTCTTGGTTTAGTTACTCTACTTGCGGTCATCACACTGGTGGGTGTAACCGCGACTAATGTTCTCGGAGGGCGTGTCCTTCAGCGGTGTGAAGCATATCTTCTTAAGTTGCCTGTTTTTCGGGCTGTATATGGGCCGGTAAAGCAGTTGGTCGCGGCGTTCTCTTCAGACAATCAGATGGGTTTTAAACAGGTTGTGCTACTTGATGACCCGCGACGTGGTTTAGTTTTGGGCTTTCTGACAAAGAGGTTTGTTATGGACCGGGGAAATGGACCGGAAAATTTGGTTTCTGTGTATGTTCCCACTAACCATATTTATTTTGGGGACATTCATATTTATCCGGACGACGTCGTTTCGTATCCTGAGCTTTCAGTCCAGGATGGCATTCAGATTTTTCTAACGGGTGGCATGGCGCTGTCGACTAAGCTCAAGGCTCGGCAAACGAAACCGACTCGGTCGGAGTCTGACCAGACAGTGGGTAGGGTATAGATATATCTTGACAGCGAGAAAACTCAGCTGGTAATTTGACGGGTTTCTTGCCGACGAAAAATAGTCAACCATAAAACAATAGGGGAGTGAATGGAGCAGCAACTGTACTTCGTACTCGGGTGGGGCGCGCCTGCCGCAGCAGCGATCTTTGCCTTATTTTTGATTCGAACGATTAATAATCATGATCCCGGAACTGAGGTAATGCAACGCATCGCCGCGTTGATCCGTTCCGGTGCTATGGCTTTTCTCCGTACGGAGTACACCGTACTCGCCGGATTTGTAGGGCTGATGTTTGTGATACTCGTCCTATTTCTACCAGAAAATGCGCTTTTGACTGGTGTGAGCTTTCTTATTGGTTCGTCGCTGTCTGCTGTTGCGGGCTGGATCGGGATGCGCACCGCTACCGGTGCGGCTGTTCGAACGACGTTCGCGGCCACCACTGGTCTTGCTCCTGCGTTGAGGGTTGCATTCTCAAGTGGCGCGGTAATGGGCCTAACTGTAGTAGCTCTCGGAACATCTGGTGTTGCTGTTCTTTATTACCTATTTGGAGGTTTGAGCGGGAATGGTCCGGTTGCTATTGAACAGTTATTCGGATTTTCTCTTGGAGCGTCATCGATTGCGTTATTTGCCAGAGTTGGTGGTGGAATTTACACGAAGGCCGCTGATGTTGCTGGCGATCTTTCAGGCAAGGTTGAAGCTGGGATCCCGGAAGATGACCCTCGAAATCCTGCCACAATTGCTGACAGTGTGGGTGATAACGTTGGCGATGTCGCTGGCATGGGCGCCGATCTGTTTGAGTCGTATGTCGGTAGCATCATTTCGTCCATTGCGCTCGCATGGGCATTGAGTGCGACTACCGCTACGGCGCTTTGGGGGATCGATGCATCAGGTTTTGATTCTCTTCAGCGGTCGCTCGTAATTTTTCCAATTCTTCTTGCAGGTGTTGGCATCATAGCTTCCATGTTGGGCACTTTCACGGTGAGCACTGACGATGAGTCTAAAATCGGGAGCGCCTTGGAGCGCGGCTTATTGGTGGCGTCGGCCATCGTTCTTGTAGCGGCCGCTGGACTCGTGTACATGTTGCATTTGCCGTTACAGGTGCTCTGGTGTGTCCTGTTAGGGCTCGGCTCAGGCGTTGCGATCGGTCGATTGACAGAGTACTACACGGGCATGGACAAGCCCCCCGCTCACCATATCGCACAACAGTCTGAAACAGGCCCCGCAACAAATATCATCGCCGGTCTCGGCGTCGGGATGATGTCGTGCGGTCTCCCGATCCTCGTGATCGCGGTGGCAATCTATTTCAGCTATGCCTTTGCCGAGCTTTACGGCATTGCGATTGCGGCTGTCGGCATGCTTTCGACTCTTGGTATCAGTTTAGGTGTGGACGCTTATGGCCCTGTCGCTGACAACGCCGGTGGAATTGCTGAAATGAGCAAGTGTGAGCCGTATGTCAGGGAGCGGACGGACGCGCTCGATGCCGTTGGTAATACCACGGCCGCAATGGGCAAAGGATTTGCCATTGGATCGGCGGCACTAACGGCGTTAGCGCTGTTCAGTACTTTTAGAACAAAAGCTGCTGACGCGATTGTGGCGGCTGGCGGAGAGCAGGTTTTTGATAGTCGATTATTCTACCTGGGGCTTGACAACCCAAATGTGCTCATCGGGATGCTGATTGGCGGGATGTTGCCGTTCATTTTTGCGGCGTTAACTATGAACGCGGTTGGTCGTTCTGCAGCCAAGATGATCGAAGAGGTTCGAAGACAATTCCGGGAGATTGAAGGACTTATCGAGGGAAGGGCAGAGCCCGATTCGGCACGGTGTGTGGAAATCTCCACTAAGGCAGCTATTCGAGAGATGATTCTTCCTGGCCTGTTAGCGGTGTCGGCTCCTGTTCTGACCGGGTATTTACTTGGCGTGTCTGGCTTGGGTGGTCTCTTGGCTGGCGCGCTGGTGACTGGCGTCTTGATGGCTCTGATGATGGCCAATGCCGGCGGTGTGTGGGATAACGCTAAGAAGTTTATCGAATCGGGTGCGCATGGTGGCAAGGGGTCAGAAGCCCATAAAGCTTCAGTAATTGGCGATACCGTTGGTGATCCATTTAAGGACACTTCTGGTCCGAGCCTGAATATTTTGATCAAATTAATGAGTGTTGTGGCGGTTATTTTTGCTCCACTCGTTGTTGCTTGGATGCAATAACGTGTAGTTCGGGTGAACGCCAGTAGCATCGTAAGGAATATCCGTGGCTTCAATTTGTGACGAAACAATTGTTCAAGGATTTTTTATTATTGAAACGAACTGAGATATAGGTAATATTCTGTTCGTTGACAGCGTTTAGGCGCATACATATAATCTACGCCTCTCGAAGGCAACGCCCGGTTTAAATATTGGGTGAGGAGGTTGTCCGTGGCCGGTGAAATGTTTGGTGAAATTGCGAATCCCTCGATTAAGGTGGGAACGCAAAAATGGTATACGGTGCCACTCTCGATCATTGCGCACGTAGCTGCAATTGCTGCGGTCGTGATCGTTCCTTTGTTGGCTACCGACTCGCTTCCAACTCCAGCGACGATGATGGCGTTTGTGGCAGCTCCGCCGCCACCACCACCACCACCGCCGCCGCCACCGCCGCCGAGACCTGCGGAAGCAGCGCCGGCACCGGTGGTCGAAGTTAACCCGAATGCCGCACCGATTGTCGCTCCTGAAGTCATTGCGCCGGAGCCAGAATTTAATCCGGCTGAGGTGAGTGGAGTAGAAGGTGGTGCCGTCGGTGGAGTTGTGGGGGGAATTATCGGTGGTCTGCCCTCAGCGCCCCCACCCCCACCCCCGCCACCAGAGCCAGTTCGTGTCGGTGGAAATATTTCGCCACCGGCCAAGGTAACCGATGTGCCGCCAGTCTATCCGCCGGTTGCGCAGGCAGCTCGTGTTCAGGGTGTGGTTATTCTTGAAGCGGTGATTGGCCCGGCTGGCAATGTTACCGATGTTAAGATCTTACGTTCAGTACCGCTTTTGGATGATGCGGCGATTGCGGCCGTTCAGCAGTGGGTGTACACCCCAACATTGTTGAATGGTGTTCCTGTGCCGGTCATTATGACAGTGACCGTGAACTTCACTATGAGTTAGGGCGCCAGGCTCGGGGCCACTTCGGTGCTCGTGCTTTGTGGAATCAGGCTAGAAGTCGAGGAGGACTAGATGGATTTACTGGAACTTTGGGAACAAATGGGTTTTTCTGTTAAATCGTTGATGGGAGTTCTTGCCATCATGTCGATGTGGTCGGTTGGTGTCTTTTTTGAAAGGCTGTTCACGTTTTCGCAAGCGGGAAAACAGTCAAAAGCGTTTGCGCCTCAAGTGGCTAAGCATCTTAAGGATGGCAAGCTGAAGGACGCGATCGCCGTATCGGGGTCGAAGAATTATAAATACAGCCACTTGGCTAAGGTGGTTCAGGCTGGTCTGCAGGAATATCAGTTCCAGCAGGATAGTGGTGTTAGTTTGGAAAAGGACGACGTCGTGGATGGCGTCCGCCGAGCTATTCAGCGTGCATCGGCATTGGTCGCAGCTGACCTTAAGAAGGGGATGGCTGTCCTGGCGACGATCGGATCGACCGCTGTGTTCGTTGGTTTGTTGGCGACGACGCTAGGTGTTATCAATGCGTTCCAGGGGATTGCGACGACTGGTTCCGGTGGTCTCGGCGCCGTGTCTGGTGGTATTTCTGAAGCGTTGGTTGGTACTGCTGTTGGACTATTTGTTGCCATTCCGGCCGTGTGGTTCTACAACTACCTCACCGGTAGGGTTGAATACTTCAACGTCGAAATGGATAACTCATCGTCAGAAATGATGGATTACTTCATCAAGAAGTAACCCGACCAAGGAACCGACTGTCTCTGGTATGGGGCTGGATGGGATGGGTCAGCTGATGCTGCCAAACCGGTTGGGCCCCTACTCAGAGGAAGTTGGATGCGTTTTTTGTGTAAAGCGTTGAATTAAGTTTTTAAGGAGGATCTCCCCATGGGAATGTCCGTTGGTAAGAAAACTGGTGCGCTGAATTCAGAGATTAACATTACGCCCCTCGCGGACGTGATGTTGGTCTTGCTGATCATTGTTATGTTGATTGCGCCGCTCTTGCAGGCAGGGGTCCTTGTGAGGTTGCCTGAAGCAACCAATACTACTGAGCGGACCGACAACGATAACGACACTGTTGTACACGTCGACTCAGGCGGACGATATTACGTAGACAATATCCCCACTGAAGAGCGGCAGCTTCTTACAGCCATACAGACTGCCCTTGATCGGAAGTTCGAGCGGCTCGTGTTAATCAAAGCAGATACCGGTGCGCCGTACTCTGGGATCATGAACGTGTTTGACCAGCTACAGCGGGCGGGGATTGAGAACATCGGACTAATCGCTGAGCGTATAGGCGCGAGTTAGGGGAATAGGTATATGTCTAAGAAGAAACATCATGGTGCAGACGATATTGTTGAGGCTGCGCGGCCTGAAGAGAATGCCGACATCAATATCACGCCGTTCATCGATGTCCTTTTGGTGCTGATTGTCATCTTCCTCGCCGCCCTTCCGTTGGGCCAGCGGGGTATGGATATCAATTTGCCTTTAGAGACTCAGGGGTCGACGCAGGCGGCTACCGACTCCAGTCAGATCATGTTGGAATATACGGCTGACCGTCGAATATCTATCAACAACCAGGATGTTTCACTTCCGCAGTTGGAAAACCGCTTGCGAGATATTTTTGAAGATCGCCGCGAGAAGACAATGTTCATAGCGGGAGCGGGCACACTCACCTATGGCGACATCATTGATGTTGTTGACGCTGCAAAGGGTGCTGGGGTTACGAAGGTTGGTATCGTTACTGAAGCCATGCGGCGTGCCGGTGGTGCAAGCGGATTGTAATAACGCGCGTATCCGTTTTTCCGAGTGGAGTATTTAGACTCGCTATAGGGGTGGACATGTTTAAACAACGAAGTCTTTTCAGAGTAATTATCGTTGTCTTGACGGCAATCTCGTTGTCTGGGTGTACGTTCTTTGACGAACTTGGTGCCGTCAGAATGTTCAAGGATGCCAACCTTGCGTATTCGAGAGGTTTTTACGACGAAGCAATAGAACTCTATGAAGAAATTCTGGCCGTTATTGAAGCCGGCGGTGAAAGTGAGCTTGCGCAGAATCTCACGCCTGCTTATTTCTACATCGCGAACTCGTATGACAGTATGTACAAGCCGGGTGGTACCGATGCAGAAAACGTACACAATCTGGACGAGGCAATCAGATATTACTCCTTGGCAATAGATGAAATTCCGGATCCGTCATTGAGGTTGCTCTCAATGCAGTATCTCGTGGCGGCGTACGGACCTGATAAGGGCAACGACCCAAGTGCTACTGAACCGCTCTTGCGAGATATGATTACGAGCGATCCTGAAAATCCGGACAATTACTTCCGTTTGGCGCAACTCTATGAGGAAGCTGGTCTGTTCGAAGATGCCGAGTTTATCTATCAGACAGTTCAACAATTTAGGCGTGATGATCCTGTCGTCTACCTTCAGTTAGCTGGGTTCTACAATCGTGCGGGAGAGTTCGATCTTACAATCGAAGCGCTAGAGGAGCGTGCTCGCCAGGACCCGGATAATCCGGAGGCCTACTACACGATTTCCACATTCTATTGGGAAAAAGCATTTCGTGATTTCCGAATTACCATCGATCAGAAGAGAGACTATGTATTAGCTGGGTTGGATGCGAGTGACCGTGCGCTGGCATTGAACGAGCGCTACGTTGATGCGCTTATTTATAAGAACATTCTGTTGAGAATGCAGGCCAACGATACGGAGGATCTCGATCTCCAGACTGAATTGATCGCTGAGGCTGATCAGTTGCGTGCCACGGCTGAGAGTATTCAGCAGGAGCAAAGAGCAGCCAGCGCTGCTGCTGGAGCATAAGAGTCCACCAACGAATTTTTCGACCAGGGGCCGCACTGTCTTTTTGGATGGCAGTCGGCCTCTTGTTTTATCTATCTGCGCGTAGTCTGCCTGAGCCTTGAACTGCCCTGCCTGCCACTCTACAATCGCAGGGACGACGGCGATTCCTATCGCTGTTCCTCGCTTTCTGACAAGCTACTTCTTATTTCTTAGTCGGTTGTAAATATTTGATGACCAGTTTCGACGAATTAGCTGCGAGCGCGAAGAGTCACAATCCAGACTCCGATACAGACCTGCTGTATCGAGCGTTTGAATTTTCAGCGCTTGAGCATCAAGGGCAGCATCGCCGGTCGGGAGAGGACTATATAACCCATCCACTTGAGGTGGCGTGCCTAGTGGCTGATATGAAGCTGGATGATGTCGCGATTGCAGCCGGATTGCTTCACGACGTTGTCGAGGATACGTTGACCTCGATAGATAGTGTTCGCGAATTGTTCGGCCCAGAGGTAGCGCATGTGGTTGAGGGCGTGACAAAGATTAGTACGATTCCGTTTTCATCCTACGAAGAACGTCAAGCTGAAAACTTCCGAAAATTGTTGTTGGCTATGGTCGATGATGTACGAGTCATTTTGGTCAAGTTGGCCGACCGGTTACACAACATGCGGACGTTACAGCATCTTGACGAGAGTCAGAAGAGCAAGATTGCCCAAGAGACCTTGGATATCTATGCTCCGATTGCTAATCGCTTGGGGATGAACAAGGTTAAGAACGAACTTGAGGACCTTGCGCTAAAACATTTGGATCCTGAGGCCTATGGGATGTTACAGGCTTGGGTTGAACAGCGTCGAAAAGCCACGGAGCAGACGGTGTCTGATCTCAAGCTTGCGCTGGAATCGCAACTGTCAAATTCTCAGATCCCATTCAACAAGATGGAAGGTCGTTTAAAACGACTTTTTAGTATTCATCAGAAAGTGCAAGGGAAGGAGACCAATCTTGAGGAAGTGTACGACCTTGTAGCGCTGCGAGTGATCACGCCGTCGATAAAGGATTGTTATGCGATACTCGGCGTGATCCACCAGATGTGGTCTCCCGTCCCTGGTCGGTTCAAGGATTTCATGGCGATGCCGCGTCCAAACGGCTATCAGTCGCTTCATACCTCCGTGGTAAGCGATCGAGGCTTTCCTTTTGAAGTGCAAATCAGAACGGAGGAAATGCACCAAGTGGCCGAAAATGGGATTGCGGCTCACTGGAAATATAAGGAGGGGCGGGTCGGGGCAGAGGCAGATGAACAGTATTTCCGCTGGCTACGACAGTTATTAGACTGGCAGCAGGAAGTTGGCGATCCCGGGGAGTTTATCCACAGTCTAAAAATTGATCTCTATCCAGAGGAGGTCTATACCTTCACGCCGAAGGGCGAGGTTAAAGCTCTGCCGAAGCGAGCTACACCGATCGACTTCGCATACTCAGTGCATACAGACGTTGGACATAAATGTGCCGGCGCTCGTGTCAACGGGAAGATGGTGCCACTTCGAACCCACTTGAAGAGTGGAGACATAGTTGAAATTGTTACTACACCTGGACATAAACCGAGTCGTGATTGGCTGAATTTTGTCGGGACACAACGCGCGCGGAATCGGATCAAGAATTTTATTCACGCCGAAGAGAAAGCCCGGGCGTTGGAATTGGGAAAGAAGATTCTTGATAAAGAAATTCGCCGGTTCAACTTGAGTTCAAAGAAGGTTCTTGATCCTGAGAAGCTCACTGCGCTGGCCGGTGAACTCGGATCAAAGAAGACCGATGACTTGTTTACTGCGGTTGGTTATGGGAAGTTGGCACCTGGAAATGTGTTAGCGAAGCTTGTGCCACAAGACAAACTTGTGGGAGCGTCGGCAAAGACGGGACTTAGGTCGGTGGTCAGACGTGTGCTTCGTCCTGGCCAGGACAAGATTAAGGTACAAGGCTTTGACGACTTGATGGTTTTTAGGGCACGGTGTTGTAATCCAATTCGTGGTGAAAAGATCATTGGGTACATTACAAGAGGAAAAGGAGTATCGGTTCATGCGGCAACGTGTTCAAACGTTCTGAACTTGTTCTATGACCCTGAGCGTCGTATCGAAGTTGTGTGGGACAAGGTTCCAAAGGGGTCTAAAGACAGCAGTTTTACGGTGTGTGTGACAATTCAGGTCGAAGATCGTCGAGGGATCCTAGCTGACGTTACATCCCGAATAGCCGATATCAAGATAAATGTACGCAAAGTTGAGGCAAGTTCGAGTGGCGATAACCATGGTCGAATTAGCGTCACCTTTGACATTGCTGATCTAAAGCATCTCCAACGAGTAATAAAAGTTGTCACTGGTGTGCCAGGGGTATTGGACGTCGAACGTGTCCTACGCGAAGTGAGTTGATCTAGCGAATAATCGCTATGGCGTCGATTTCGATTCGGGCTCCCTTGGGGAGCGCGGCCACTTGGACTGTCGATCGTGCTGGTTCGGTAGGGTTGAAATAGGTGGCATAGACGGTGTTGACTGACTTGAAGTCATCTAAGTCGATCAAAAAGACTGTTGTTCGGATTACATCGGCCAACGAGCCATTGGCTGATTCAAGAATGGCTTTCATGTTCTGTAATACCCTGTGCGTCTGGGCCACAATGACGCTACGACCAGAATCACCGACAAGTTCACCGGTCGATGGTTCAAGAGGAATTTGCCCAGAAACGAAAAGAAACTGACCGAAGCGAACTGCCTGCGAATAAGGGCCGATAGCGGCCGGGGCTGCTTCGGTTGTGATTGATTCCAGTTCAGTTTTCACAGGATCTGGATGTTAAGCGGCTTTAGTGACCTTGTTCGACCGAATACAGCGGGTACAAACTTTAATTCGCTTCACGCTACCATTAATTAGCGCTCGAATTGATTGGATGTTCGCCTCAAACCGGCGCCGAGTCACATTGTGGGCGTGGCTGACGTTACGCCCTACGGCCGGACCTTTTCCACAAATCTCACAGCGTCTTGCCATTCTTAATTATTTGCCTCGCGTCTAGATTAAACGGAATTATAACATCGGTGGCGGATTAGACCCTTGTTACTTCATCGTCCTGGAATAATGAGACTCGATTCGCCCGGTCTAGTTGTATCTTCACTCGATTGTTTATCCGAAGGCTGCTGCAGGTTTGGTGTCTCTAGCGTGGTTTTCAATACCCTCTTCAACAATTCTAAATATGCTTTCTTTTCGCCTGAACACACCGATCGAGCCTCGCGCGCTCCAATTTCGATTCTTCGCATGACTGCGGCAGTTTCCGCGTCTGTCAGGCGAAGGCCTTTATCCCTTTGGTCTTTGACCAGTGTCCGGAGTTCAGAGGCCAGAAATTCTGCTGACGCTAAACCTGCATTATGTTCGTAAATGATACCTCGGCTTGCCGTTTCGTAAGTTTCGGCAATGGCCCGTGTTGCCTGCACTACATCGTCATCAAACATAGTCGGAGTGTCGGGCCGGTCAGTTCGAAGAAAGTGCTGTATCGATAGAGTCAGTTGTTGCTGTCGTTCTGTCATTCCCTCTAGAAGTGGAATTAGAAAACCGAGGTCCTGCTCACGTTGCCGCTGAACCAAGGCTGGGGGATGCGATTGAGAACTGCGAAGATAGCCACAGTCAGAGGGGCAGTTAATCTCAACCAGTCGTTTTGATCCGCAACAGGTTGGGCAGATTGAGTAACCGAGGGCAGGACAAGCCCGGCGTCCCCGCCGACTGTTGCAAAGTGAGCATTTCTTCATGACCTGTGAGCCCTCAGCTTGGCACAGTCGCCGGAAACGGGTCAATAGTCCTGCGGTTCATCGACCTTAAGAAGGCTACCGGCTCTTTCTCGCAGCAGCCGGAAGCCACCTAAGATTAAGGAGCTAGTTGGACCGTTTCTCTAGTTGATTTCTCGAAAATGATGAAACCATGGGCTCTGGTTTGTCGTCTAACGAATTGAAGGAGTGACTAAAGCTCTGGTAAGACTATTTTTCTGTTCTCATAACTCGTTGTTAAAACAGGATTTAACTTTCTTTCGTGTAACTTAATCCTAGGCGGACTAGCGAAACAGCACAATTGATCCGAAAGATCTCAGGTGGGCCGTCAATCGTAGAGTGCCATGATGGAAGGAGTTACGGTGATGCTCAAAAAGAGACGAATGAAGATAAGAAGCGGTAGATATTCTGAACTAAAGCGGATTCTTGAGGGGCGTCGACTTGAGATCATCGCTGAGGTGAAGGACAAGATGAGAGATGTTCGGTCCGAGGGTGCTGTGGTGCCACGTCAGGGTGTGCGTGACGAGGTCGAAAGCTCCGAGGCAGACATTCAAGACGACATAGAGTTTGCCGTTCTACAGATGAAAACTGAAACTCTGAACAAGGTTGGAGAGGCCCTTTTAGGTTTGGACATTGGAACCTATGGGTATTGTGATGAATGCGGTGAGGAGATTTCAGAACAACGACTTCGGGCGTTACCATTCGCTGTTCGATGTAAGAATTGTGAAGAAGCAAGAGAAGGTGCACAAGATCGCGAGCGCATTGTGGATGACCGTCGAAGCTCAGTTTCTGTTTTTGCGGATATGATTGGGTGATGTTGATTGCATTGCGTGACGAGATTCAGAGTCCACCTTGGTCTCGGGTGAGGTCGGTGTCTTTAAGTTTAAGAACGATTGAGGTGATCGGAGACGACAGCTGATGAGCGATGAGCTTTCCCAGTTTACGACGGACGAAAACACGGCAGAGGATTCGCCTGTTTCGGTGCCGCCAGAGGTGCCGATTCTTCCGCTTCGGGACACGGTATTGTTTCCCAATTCTTTTATGCCGCTGGCCGTCGCCCGTGAGAGTTCAATTCGTTTGATTGATCAAGCAGTCGCAGATTCACTTCCGGTAGGGGTGTTCACTCAGCGTGACGCGTCAGTTGAAGAACCAACTGCTGGAGATTTGTATCCAATTGGCACTCTGACTCACATCCATAAGATGTTTAAATTGGCCGACGGAAGCCTGCGATTGATTGTGCAAGGTCTTACAAGGGTTCACTTAGATGAGATTGTTAACACCGATCCTTACATCACTGGTGAGGTTCACGCGGCTGAGGAAATACTACCTGATGACGATGAACTTGAAGCTGACGCGCTCCAGCGCAATATCAAGAACAACTTTCAAGAAGTGGTTTCTCTTTCTCCTTTACTGTCTGATGATCTTCAATCCTTGGCGACAAACATTGATGAACCCGGGAAACTGGGCGATTTCATCGCTTCCAGCTTGACAACAATTCCAACAACAACAAAGCAGGAAGTACTGGCTACATTAGAGATTCGCGAGCGTCTTTCGAATCTAAACAGGATTCTTATTAACGAACTTGAGGTACTTGAACTGGGATCCAAGATCCAGTCTGAGGTTCAGTCTGAAGTTGGTAAGAACCAGCGTGAGTATCTACTTCGTGAGCAGCTCAAGGCTATCCAGAAGGAATTAGGTGAGACGGACGACCAAACTAAAGAAGCTGAAGAACTTCGGGAGAAGATTAACGCTGCTGGTATGCCCGAAGCCGTCACTAAAGAGGCACTTCGCGAACTTGATCGACTATCGCGGATGCCTGTTGCTGCAGCAGAGTACACAGTGTCGCGAACCTATTTGGATTGGATGGTAGCGTTACCTTGGAATGTGCGAACCAAAGAACTCATTGACCTCAAGCGCACTAAAGAGGTTCTTGATGCTGATCATTCTGACCTCAAGAAAGCGAAAGACCGCATAATTGAATATCTTGCCGTGCGGAAATTAAATCCTGACGTCAAGGGCCCCATCCTGTGTTTTGTGGGCCCCCCTGGCGTCGGGAAAACTTCGTTGGCGAAATCAATTGCCTCGTCGATCGACCGGAAGTATGTCCGTGTCTCGTTGGGAGGGATGCGTGACGAAGCTGAGATTCGTGGGCACCGGCGTACCTATATAGGCGCCTTGCCTGGCCAGATCATTCAAGGGCTTCGACGAGCGGAGTCGAGGAATCCAGTTTTCATTTTGGATGAAATAGACAAGCTGGGAATGGATTTTCGTGGTGATCCGGCCTCGGCTCTTCTCGAGGTGCTGGATCCTGAGCAAAATAACGCATTCCGAGACCATTATCTGGACGTTCCATTTGATCTGTCAGAAGTTCTATTTATTACGACGGCCAATATCCTAGACCCGATTCCTCCTGCCCTTCGTGATCGGATGGAGGTACTTGAATTACCCGGATATACGGAAGATGAAAAACTGATGATTGCGACGGATCATCTCGTGGACCGCCAGATACCAAATCACGGTCTCACGAAGGAACAACTTCAATTCAGCGAAGAGGCATTGAGGGCAATTGTCCGCGGATACACGCGGGAAGCAGGGGTGAGAAATCTAGAGCGAGAGATTGGAGCTATCTGCAGGAAGGTTGCTCGAAAAAGAGCTGAGGGTGCCGATGAATCAGTCGAAGTGACAACTGATTTAGTAGTGCAGATGCTTGGCGCTCCGAAATTCCTTGACGAGGAAGTTCTCGAGCGAACCAAGAATCCAGGCGTGGCACTTGGGCTAGCCTGGACCCCTGTTGGCGGTGAAGTTCTATTTGTTGAGGCCGCGAGAATGTCCGGTTCTGGCTCGTTAACACTAACAGGCCATTTGGGAGAGGTAATGAAAGAATCGGCCAGGGCCGCCTTGTCTTGGTTCAGAGCGAACGTTTCAACCTACGGCGTTGAGCCGTCTTTCTATGAGGATTCAGAAATTCACCTCCACGTTCCGTCGGGGGCTATTCCTAAGGATGGGCCTTCGGCAGGCGTCACAATGGTTACCGCTCTTGTTTCGGCTTTGACGGCGCGGCCAGTTAGATCAGATTTGGCGATGACTGGCGAGATTACTTTGTCTGGACACGTCCTGCCAGTTGGTGGGATAAAAGAGAAAATACTGGCGGCGCGCCGACTCGGAGTATTCAATGTCGCCGTACCGAAACAGAACGAGAAGGATGTCAACGAAGACCTAAGTCCAGAACTCAAGCGCGAGATTAACGTTCACTATATTTCGACGATTAGTGAAGCGTTAGAATTGGCGCTCCTTGCTGTTGCAGGACCACGACGACCTGATGAGACGCCAGCAGACAGTTCGCAGGTTCACGGGACAGTGCAATAGTTGTGATGTGTCGTGTAGAAGGGTGTATGAAGTTGGATCGGTTGCTTTATTTACGAAACGAAGAGCATTTTGATACCTAATGCTGTTTTCAAGTCGACAATTTCTCCTTGATCGAATAAACGTTTCACGTCGGTAAGAGTGAAAGCCTGAGGTTCAAGTATTTCGTCCGCATCACGGTCTGCCACTTCCGACGGCATTGCAAGTCCAACCAGACGAAAAAACACCATCAACTCATCTGAATAACCTGGCGCTGGGTAGAGGTCCGCGATATGTTCAATATATTCCGGAATTTGACCGATTTCCTCGTGACATTCGCGTCTTGCTGCAGTTTCAAAATTTTCACCTGGTTCAACATTTCCGGCAGGTAATTCCCAGATCCATCGGTCAATGGCGTAGCGATATTGCCGAACTAACACTAAATGAGCGTTGTCTGGCATAGGTAGGAGAATTACCGAAACTGGATGACGCACGATATCCAGCGTGGCTTGTTTGCCATTTGGCAGTGCTATCTGGTCTCGTACCGTGGTGAAGACTTGACCTGTGTGAACTACCTCGCTTCTAAGAAGCTTAGCTGAGAATTCTTGCATTTACGGTTCTCCTGGATTTCGATCGACGTTTATAAGGAGTGATCTGGGTGCCGTTGACGACGTGCAGCAGCACTTCGCAAATCCTCTAGAACACTCTGAAGGTCAGACGGCAAGTGACTGTGAAAGGCGACCGGTTGTCCATCCTTTGGATGTTGGAACGCGAGTTGCGCGGCATGTAGAAACGGTCTGTCAAGACGTTGAATTGCGCGAAGATGTGGAGAGATATGGCGACGTTTTCCGCCATACAAGGGGTCTCCTACTACAGGGTGGCCAATTGCCTTCAAGTGGACGCGAATCTGGTGGGTCCGGCCCGTTGCAATGGAGACCTCAAGAAAGGAAACACCCTCAAGATGTTCGGCTTTTGTCACGCGAGTCTCGGCGTCCCGACTGTGTCGTGAGCGAGTCGAAATCTTTTTTCGGTCGACGGTATCACGACCAATGGGGAGATCGATTCGACGGCCGGCTTGGACCATGCCCCATACCATTACGAGATAACGCTTACGGACTTGTCGTTCTTGAAATTGGCGAGAAAGTTCAGAATGTGAATGGTCATTCTTGGCTACCACTATCAGGCCGGATGTACCTCGGTCTAGTCGATGAACAATGCCAGGTCGTCGTTCGCCACCGATGCCACTAAGGTCTTTAATGTGATGTAGCAGTGCGTTGACGAGTGTTCCTCGACGATGACCGGCTGCCGGATGTACAACCATCCCTGTGGGTTTGTCGATAACCGCAATATCCGTATCGTCGTACACTATCGTGAGTGGAAGATCTTCAGGACTAGGGGTTGCTGGTTCAGGAGGAGGAATTTTTAAGGTAACACGGTCACCCTCACGAACCACCGTGCTGACGGCTGCGACCTTGTCGCCCACATGAACCAACCCTTGTTTGATGAGGCGTTGGATTTGAGATCGTGTCCGGTCGGCGATCTCTGCGGTCAGAACATGATCGAGGCGTCGTCCGGCGTATTCCGCAGTGATTTGTATGCGAACGATGTCAATAAAGGCCACTAGGCCGCTCGCAGGTTTGCGTCTGTGTGAGTCGGATTAGGCCTGCTAGTTCGTCCTAGTAGGATCAGCATGACGATACTGGTTGGGATGAGCAGCAATGAGACGAACTGAGATGTTGATAGCAGGTCAAATACGGTTCCCCTTGGGTCGCCTCGATAGAACTCGATCACGAACCTGGCAGTAGGGTATAAGAGTAAATAGGTCCAGAAGGTTCGCCCCGTAAAACCTCTTCCTGTCCGTTCAGCTAAGAGCAGACTTCCAAGAATAAATAATGCCGCTACAGATTCATACAACTGGGTTGGGTGCAGGCTCACACCGAGCGGCGTGCCGACATTTGCTGCAGCAAGAGTGTGAGTGAATGTGATCCCTAAGAAGGATTCAGTTGGTTCGCCGTAGCAGCAACCTGCCATCAGACACCCAAGCCGGCCCACAGCTTGTCCGAGGATGATTCCTGGCGCAAACGCATCGCAGGTAGTCCAAAATGGAAGGTTGTGGCGTCGAATGAACCAGAAGGCGACAGCAACAGACAAGAGTAAGCCACCATAAAACACTCCGCCAGAGCGGAGGATTGTCCAAATCTCACTAGGGTTTTGACGAAAATGGTCAAATTCAACGACGACCAGCAAGAGTTTTGCACCGACCAGTGCGCTAACAATGATGTAGATACCTAGGTCCATGACCAGGTCTCGATGGAGTCCCCTCGCTTCTCCCCTGATCGTTGCGTACCAGAGGCCGGTAAGGTAGGCCGCCGCGAGCAGTACACCGTATGTGTAGATACTGATCGGTCCGAGATCAAATAGTTTCGGAAACATTCCTGTCCATCCAAATCATGTCTAGGATCAGTAACGACGCGCCGACGGTTATTCCTGCGTCCGCGACATTGAAAGCCCAAAAGTGCCAACCACCCCAATAGAAATCGACAAAATCGACGACATAACCGGCGGTGACTCGATCAATTAGGTTGCCGATTGCTCCGCCGATTACCAAGGCTAAACCGATTTTCACAGCCATCCGTGGAATATCCGATCGCACCGCATAGATACTGATAGCGGTTAATGCTGTAAGAGCTACCAGCGTCATGAAGGCCGTTTTAAAGGGAAAGTTCACATTGTTCAGAAACCCAAAGGCAACGCCATAATTGCGCGCATGAGTAAAGCTTAACAACCCTGGGATGATTTCTATGCTGTCGTGTAGCGGGAGCACAGCCCGAACGATGGCTTTTGTAGTCTGGTCGAGGATAGCGACTGCACCACCCAGTACACCCAATAAGATTCTTGAGCCATCTAACTTGGACCCGGTGTTTAATCGGTCCATCACTATGATTGTACTCCCAACCCCGTCTCACTTGCAGTCTCCGATAATGCACTAACGCAACGTTTACAGAGTCCTTCAAGCATAGGCTCTGTCGATAGCGATTCCACATAACGCCAACACCGCGGACACTTTACGCCAGACACTCGCGCCACATTGATTTCGAGCGAACCGAGTCGTTCTGATTCTTGCCAATCGGCGTCTCGTGCCATTAGGTCACTTGGCATTTTTCCCTCAGTCGTCAAGTCAACTTGTGAGGTAATCAGCAAGGTTGGCAGTTCGGTTCGATAGGTCTCAAGTAAGGTCGAGGTTGTTCCCCAGGCTCGCAACATAACGCGGGCTTCAAGCGAAGTCCCAACGGTTTTCTCTTTTCGGAGCTGTTCAAGGCGAATGTTGACAGCGTCGCGGATGCTCCTCAGTCTGGTCCAGCGCTGGATCAGTTCGCGGTCTATGAATTGATCGGTCCCCGAAGGAAAGTCAGCTAAGTGAACGCTCTCATCTCGATCGCCTGGCAGGTGCTGCCAGAGTTCATCGGTGGTGACAGGCAATAGAGGTGCTAAGAGACGTGTCAGACCTTCGGTGATCAAGTAGATTGCGGTTTGTGCTGACCGCCGTTCCGGCGATGTCTCAGCAAATGTGTAAAGTCGATCCTTTGAAATATCGATATAGAAAGCGCTTAAATCGACAGTCAATAGATTGTTAACTGTGTGTGCAATCGTCTGAAAATCGTAATTCTCGTATGCTGCAAGTATTTTTTTTGCAGCATCGCCGTATAAAGCAAGCGCATAGCGATCAAGTTCCTGAAGGTCGTCAATATCAATGCATTCAGAGGGGTCGAAGTCGTATAGATTGGCGATCAAGATTCGCAATGTATTCCGAATTTTTCGATAGGCTTCGATCACACGGTCGAGGATTTCCTTGCCGATTCTGATCTCTTCTCGGTAGTCGACCATCGCAACCCATAGACGAAGGATTTCGGCGCCACTTTGGTTGATTATTGTTTGTGGCTCAATCATGTTGCCGAGTGATTTCGACATTTTTCGCCCTGACTCATCGACAACGAAACCGTGGGTAACAACTTGTTTGTAGGGAGCTTGTTTATGGGTTGCGATGCCGATAAGTAAGGAGCTTTGGAACCATCCTCGGTATTGGTCAGAACCTTCTAGGTAGAGTGCTGCCGGCCACTTCAGGTGAGGGTTGTCTGTTTGAATGGCGTCAAGACTTACACCGGAATCAAACCACACGTCGAGGATGTTCTCCTCACGATCAAAGTCTTTTCCTCCGCATTTTGGGCATGTCAGGCTCTCGGGTACAAACGTCGCTAGGTCATGCTCGTACCATGCATCCGCGCCGTGACGGGCAAAAACGGCTTCGGTGGAGTCAATGATGGCTGAATTTAGGATGGCTTCGTCGCAGGACCGACACCGTAACGCCGGTATCGGTACACCCCATGAACGTTGCCGAGAAATGCACCAGTCTGGGCGCGTTTCAAGCATGCCTCGAAGTCGTTCTTCTCCCCAGCGCGGGAACCAGCCAACCTGTGTAATCGCATCAATGGCTTGGGTTCTGAGATTGAACACGTCGGCCTCGAGTTGGGTGTTGGCAGCTGGCGCCCCATCCATGGAGATAAACCATTGAGGGGTGGCCAAGAAAATAACTGGGCGGTGACAACGCCAACAATGGGGGTACGCATGACTAAAGTCAGTTCTGTGTCGCAAACGTCCTGCCGTGCGAAGAGCATTTTCAATCTCTGGGTTTGCGTCGAAGACTCGCATTCCTGAAAACTGTGCCACTTCATCCGTAAACCGACCACTCGAATTGACTGGTGCATAGACATCGAGACCATAACGTTGGCCTGTCAGAAAATCGTCAGCACCATGTCCAGGGGCAGTGTGAACTGCGCCGGTTCCTTGTTCCAATGTCACGTAATCCGCGAGCACCGCTATCGAGTCACGGTCGTAAAGTGGATGTCGGAATCGTAAGCCCTCTAATTCTCGACCTTTGAATCGTGCAACAGGTGTTTCAAAGACCTGTCCTACGGATTTGCCAACTGCTTCTGCTAGTTGTTCAGCGACGATGACCACCGTGCCAGAAGTGTCGTAGGCTGCGTAATCGAATTCAGGATGAAAGGCGATCGCAAGATTTGAGGGAAGTGTCCACGGTGTAGTTGTCCAAATCATGACAGACACGGTGCGCCCGTCCAATGCAGGGGCTATATCGGTCAATTGGTTGGCACTGCTATCGGCTAGCGGGAAGTCTACGTAGATTGAGGGTGAGGTGTGTGGTTCGTAATCCACCTCGGCTTCGGCCAGTGCTGTACGGCAGTGGACACACCAATGGACGGGTTTCTTGCCCTTGTATACCAACCCTTTTTGCACGAGCGTGCCGAGCGCCTTCACAATTGCTGCTTGATAACTGAAGTTCATCGTGAGGTAGGGTGAGTCCCACTGTCCGATGATCCCAAGGCGCTTAAAATCGTTCCGCATCAACGCCACATATTTTTCAGCATATGCCCGACATTCGCGGCGAAAACTAGCGATGCTTAAATCACGTTTCTTTTTTCCCAACTTCTTGTCGACTTGAAGTTCGATCGGCAGGCCGTGGCAGTCCCAACCTGGCACGTACGGTGCGTCAAATCCAGCCATGGTACGTGCCTTAACGATGAAGTCTTTTAGGATCTTGTTCAGCGCCGTGCCGAGATGAATCCGGCCGTTCGCATAGGGCGGTCCGTCGTGAAGAACGAAACGTGGACAACCCGCCCGTAGTGCACGAATTCGTTCGTACAGCCCAATCGCCTCCCAGCGGTCAATGGCTTTTGGTTCCGTCGTTGGAAGATTGGCTTTCATCGAGAAGCCAGTCCGGGGCAGGTTCAGTGTGTGCTTCCAGTCGGTCATGGGGAAAACGAGCCTCATTGTAGTGCAAAGCTTGTGAACTTCGCCGGTCAAGACGGTCTGTCTTAGACAAGGGCTTATATAATGACCGGAAACTAAGCGCCACCGAGTATTCAATAAAGTGACTGAATCGTCGAAAGCCTAGAACGTTCAGTTGGTTTCAATCGAGCTATACGGAGTGAAAAAGGGACGCAGTGTCGGCAACAACAGTTTTCTTTGATGTCGACTTTACGTTGATCTACCCCGGGGCGAAGTTTGATGGAGAGGGGTATCGTCGGTTTGGTGTCCGCCACGGATTAAAGATCGATGCTTCTGTGTTTACTGAAGCTGTCGCATCGGCCGCGGTCGAGTTGGATACGAAGTGGGATGAGCGATATCGGCCTGAAATTTTCATCAGGTACGCTAAGTGTGTACTCGAAAACATGGGAGGGGTGGGCCCATCTCTCGACCCATGCGCTCGTGAAATTTATGACGAATGGGCCGTCTGTAGTAATTTTCTACTGTACGACGATGTTCGATCCACGTTTGAACACCTGTGTGCCAAAGATGTTCGAATTGGTCTAATTTCAAATACCCACCGTTGTTTGCAAACGTTTCAAAGTTACTTCAAGCTCGAGCAGTATATCGTTGCTGCGCTTTCATCTTCTGACCACGGCTATATGAAGCCTCACCCGAGTATTTTTAAAGCAGCACTTAAGCTTGTTGATGCAATTCCCACTGAATCCGTGATGGTTGGCGACAGCATGGGCCACGACATCCGTGGAGCTCAGCAGGTAGGGATGCAGGGTGTGTTACTCGATCGTACCGAGAATGGCGTTACAAATAACGACGGTCAAGTTCCAGTTATTCAGACTCTGGCACAGTTACCCGCTGTGCTTCTGGCTTTGTAGCAATTCATCAGCATGCAGGAATCTATCCCGGAGGCCAGTCCATAGGCCGTCCTGCAAAAAGATGAAGGTGGATGTGAAACACCGTCTGTCCGGCGTTTGCATTGCAGTTGAAAACAGTGCGATAGCCGTCATCAGCATGTCCGAGTTCCTTGGCTATCGCTGCGGCCCGTCTGACCATATCACCCACCATCGTGTCATCGGCAGCCGATAGTTCATTCAACGTTGCTATATGGGTCCGCGGGATGACGAGTACATGAGTAGGCGCCTGAGGATTAATGTCTTTGAAGGCAACAAGGCGGTCATCGTGATAAACAATTGTCGCAGGAATCTTGTTGCTTGCTATCTTGCAGAAGAGGCAGTTTTCCGACATTAGTAAGTAACCTCGAAAAGGTGAGTCATGAACTGTGACGGCGTAAGGTTATGACACGGGCGATTCCCTGGAGGTCGTTTCGAGTGTTGACCATCTCAAGCTCTTGGGTTGTTTTCAGAAATACGGATAATGCTGGCGCTTGGCCTGAGCCGATTTCAAGGATCAGATTGCCGCCATTCTTGAGCCGAAGGGAAGCTTCACGTAGTAGTTGCGTGATGAGTGCAAGCCCATTGGTTCCACCGTCAAGTGCCATACGTGGTTCAAATTGTCGAACCTCTGGCGGTAACTTTGAGATTTCCATGGTTGGTATATACGGCAGATTCGCCGTGATGATGTCAGGCGGCTCGTAAACGCCCTGAAGAAGGGGTGCGCAGACCCACTGAATTGAGTCATCTACACCGTGACGTTTTGCATTTTGTCGGGCCACGGCAATGGCTCGGCTTGAAACGTCAGTTGCCGTAATTTGAGCGCTGCTAGTTTTTGCGACTGCAATAGCGACACAACCAGAGCCTGTTCCAACATCCACGACATGGGGTCGCGGTTGGTTGTCTTTGTTGATGAGGGTGATGGTTTCTTCGACGAGAAGTTCCGTCTCTGGACGTGGCGTAAGGACATCTCTCGTTACCGTGAATTCAAGACCCCAGAATTCGCGCTGTCCTGTAATGAGTGCAACTGGTTCTCTTTGAACGCGCCGGTCAAGCATTCCACGATAGCGGTGGACAAATTCAGTTGGAACTGAGGTCCGCGCGTTAGATATATATGTTGCGCGATCCCAGCCTAGCGCATTGCGCGCCAACACTTCTGCGTCACCTGCCGCTTCTTCGTTTGTTAGACCGGCTGAGAGCAAGTCCAAGCGGCCTGCGGCAACGTGCTCGCGGACCGTTTTCATTTCACAGACTCGGTTTCTTTGAGTTGTTCGGATTGAAAGTGGGTGACAAGTGTGTCAAAAATTTCGTCGGTATCTCCGTCGAGCATCTGTGCCAATTTGTGGGTGGTGAAACCGATTCGATGATCGGTGACACGGTTTTGTGGAAAGTTGTACGTGCGAATTTTCTCCGATCGCTCGCCAGTTCCGACCTGTGTTCGGCGGTCTTGAGCGATCTCGTTCTGCTGCCGTTGCATTTCCATTTCGTAGAGGCGAGACCTGAGAACTTTTAGCGCCTTTGCCTTGTTCTTGATTTGCGACTTTTCGTCTTGCTGGGATACGACGAGGCCCGTCGGAATATGCGTAATTCGTACCGCCGAGTATGTTGTGTTGACACTCTGCCCACCAGGTCCACTCGAACAGAACGTGTCAATCCTCAGATCCTTAGCATCGATTTGAACATCAACATCTTCCGCTTCTGGCAAAACTGCCACGGTTGCTGTCGAGGTATGGATGCGGCCACTGGCCTCAGTAGCTGGAACACGTTGGACGCGGTGCACGCCGCTTTCGTATTTCAGGCGGCTGTATACACGCTGACCCTCGATAAGAGCGATGATCTCTTTTATAGCTCCAACGCCGGTCTCATTCAATGAGAGCACCTCAACTTTCCAGCCATGAGTTTCCGCAAACCGTGAGTACATCCGAAATAAGTCGGCTGCAAATAACCCGGCTTCATCACCACCTGTCCCTGCTCGGATTTCGAGAACGACATTACGTTCGTCGTTGGGATCCTTTGGAAGGAGCAGGATCTTAATCTCTGCCAGCAACGACTTCTGGCGTTCCTCCAGTATGATCAATTCCTGCTTCGCAAGCTCTCTAAGTTCTGGGTCGTCGTCGTTACTGTCGGTCAATTCTTGAGTTTCTGTAGCTTCAGCATTTGCTGCTTTGTAGTCTCTGTATTTTTCAACTAAAGGTTGAATTTCAGACAAAGCTTTAGAGTATTTCCGGTACTTGCTCGGATCAGCCAGGACTGCTGCGTCACTAACCAGCGTGATTAACTCATCGTATCGAGACTCTACCTCCTTAAGTTTGTCAAACATCGGTCACATGAGTAAGGTTTGAATGATTGGATTGACCACCAGATACAGGTGGTAAAAAAGCAACTTCATCGCCGTCGGATAAAGTGCAGTCTAACTTGGCATAGTCTTCGTTGACGGCAGTCGAAATGACATCACGATACTGAGCTAACTCGCTATGTTGTGCAGCCAATGAATCCCACAGAGATCCAGCTGTTGCATTTTCGGGTAAATCTATATGCAACTCGCTTGAGCCAGCGATATCTCGCAACCGAGCAAACAATCTAACAGTTACACGCATGCTCGGCGATACGCGTCTTCACGTGCGTCCTCATCGTCTGGGTCAGCGGTTGCGCCTTCGACCCAAATGTCACCACCTTCGAAAAACTCGTGTTTCCAGATTGGTGCAATTTGCTTGATACGTTCAATCGCATAGCGACACGCGGCAAACGATTCAGCGCGGTGAGGAGATGACGCCGCGATTGCGACACTTGTCTCGCCAACGGCCAGAACTCCGAGCCGATGATGGAGCGCCATAACGATGCCTGGCCATCGGCTTTGCGCCTCTGTTTCGATTCGTTCAAAAGTTTTAATTGCGAGTGGTTTATACGCCTCATACTCAAGTCTTAATACCTGCTTGCCTAAATTTTGTCCTCTTACTTGGCCAATAAACGAGGTGACGGCACCGTGTTTTGCCGACGTCGAATTTGTGGCGTCATAAACAGCCTGGACGACCTGCTCAATTTTGAGCGGGTCGTTCGTTATGACAAAAGGTGAGACAACCATTTTCGGAGTATATCAGCGAAGATCGAACTCGTCTTACTTCGACATTTCTAGGCGCGCATGTTCTTGCTACCAGTGGTTATCCAGACCCATTTGCTTTGTCGCGCTTTGTTAGAATTTTCTCGCCCGCTCCGATTGTGATGCTTCGCTGCATTATTTCGAAAACATAAGACTTTGCCATATTAACGGCATCAGGCAGCGGTTGGCCTTGCGCGAGAGCTGCGGTAATAGCGGCACTGAATATGCACCCGGTTCCGTGTGCGCTTGGTTGCGTCAAGCGAGGTCGTGCAAACTCAATCACATCGTGACCGTCACAGAATATGTCAATTGCGTTTTCAGAAGTAAAATGCCCTCCCGTTATAACAACTGCGCGGACGCCAAGGTCGACAATGCTTCGTGCGGCGTCACGGGCATCGCTAAGTGATTGTACTTGACGTTTACTGAGCAGCTCTGCTTCCATCCGGTTTGGAGTGATGCAAGTGGCTTTTGGCAGCAGTTCAGTTCTCAGTGGCTCAATGGCTTCAGTGTCGAGGAGTCTTTGCCCACTTGATGACACTACGACCGGATCGATGACAACCGATGGGATATGAAGGTCTGTGATCTGTTGTGCCACTACTTCAACAACACTTCGATTGCTTAACATTCCTGTTTTTGCCGCGCTAACACTGATGTCCGTGACGACCGTCTCGATTTGACTGGCGACGATGTTGGCTGGCACTTGATGGATAGTGTTCACGCCGGTCGTGTTCTGACATGTGACCGCAGTTATAGCGCAAACGCCATGGATGCCATGGTCGTTGAAGGTTCTTAGGTCGGCCTGAATTCCGGCTCCGGCACTTGAGTCACTGCCAGCGATCGTGAGGGCCGTTTTCATGGGATAACATAAGTTTACGCGTTAACCACGTGTCACATTAAATAGTGTCAGGTGTTGGGACGAACTTCCGCATCGGAGGTCGGCTGTATCCTTGCTCGACGGCACCGAGGTCGAGTTGGCAAGTGCCAAGGTCTTCAATGGGAAGCAGTTCGAAAGGTGTCGGGTTCTGGACGGCGATGCATTTGAGGTAACCACCGCACTGTTGGCAAAGTTCCAAATGCTGTGACGGCTGCTCTGGGTCACTTGCTGCTTTGATAGGTGAAACGCCGCTTGTGTCACAGTAAATGCATTCTGTATCTATGTTTGTCCAAGCTGCGCCGCAGAATGAGCAGCGAAGTAACTGCTCTTCCTGTTGGTTGAGAATTCTTTCACGGAAAGTCGGCCAAGAACCGCAAGCGGCGCAGAAACCTTGACTTCCGCTCCAAAGAGGTAGCTGTCGAACCTCGTGCTTTCCGTGCAGTTCCGTCAATAGTTTGTGCTGAAGGCGATTCGCGACTGGTCCCGCGGCTAGTTCAGCCACTAGCCAAAGTAGGTCGGGTGCAATACCTAAGTGGTGAGCTTTGGTTCGTATCGCCTCCTGTTGCCTTCCCAGTGACGCTGCTAGGAGTGACCCTATGTGGATCTGTCCTTGTTCTAAGATTGTACCCAATCGCACAGCGCTACCACCGGCCTCGCCAGACGCTAAATCTTCACAAAACCCAAGAACAAAAGCTTCAATGTTGGTACTGTCAACTTCAATCGTTTCATCGATTAGGACCGGTATTGTTCGCTCTAGTTTGGAAGCGATAGCCGTTGAATCTAGATCAAACGTCACCGGAAGCTTCTGGTCGATGACAAATCCAAGCTTGACGCTTCGCTTGATGACACGCCGCTGCATTTCAATCGCCGGATAAAGATCAGGGTAACGGGTTGAAAGTTCGTCCCATCGGTGCTCGGCAAGGTCCAGCGATTTGTTTAAGTGATTCGTGTAAGTCATTTCTGATAAAGAACTTAACATGATGAAAGGGGAGCTTACACTCCAATTTCTCTTGAAGCACACGGAAAACGCTCAGTATAATCGTTCAGATTGGAGAGTGAGTCTAAATGATAACGACAGCGATAGATACACCGATTAGTGTGAGTGATGCTGCAGCGGGGAAAATCTCGGAGCTGCTGTCTGATGAGAATAAATTAACTGCAGGTCTTCGGGTATTCGTACAAGGTGGCGGATGCTCTGGCTTCCAGTACGGCTTAATGATTGAAGAAAGCGTGGGTGATGCCGAGGCTGATGAAATCTTCAAGTCGAACGGAGTCAAGATCTTTGTTGATCCGATTAGTGTGCGTTATCTTTCAGGAGCACAGGTTGATTTTGTCGACAACCTGACGGGTGGTGGTTTTACCATTAAGAACCCGAATGCTAAGACGACGTGTGGCTGTGGTCAATCATTCGGTGTCTAAACAGTGATTTGCTGAGTTGTTTCTTGTAGCGTAGCGCCAGGCGGCTGTGCCGCGGCGTCCTTTCCTATCAGCTGAGATGGAACCGCAGTCTGAATACCTTAATCGCCTCAGGCCATCGGGTGGTCGTCGGTCCACGAAACGTGAATTAATCGTCAATGTGTTTCTTGGACAGCAGGGACATTTAAGTGCTGATGATCTAGTGACTCTTATTAGGGCAAAGGACGACAAGATCAGTCGGGCGACCGTGTATCGGACGCTCCAGTGGATGGTGGCGGCCGGTATCGCGCGCAAGGTTGATTTTGGTGAGGGGCGCTTTCGTTTCGAGCACTCCTACCGCCATCCGAGACATTTCCACCTCATTTGTAAGACGTGTAATCGGTCGTTTGAGTTCTTGAGCTCAGATATCGAATCCCTCATCGAAGAGATTGCGACGGCTCGCCACTTTTCCTCTCGTCAGAGTGTCGTTCAAATATACGGAACCTGTGAAGAGTGTCAGACAGGACGACGGCAACCTGGAGGGACGGTGCCTACGGAGCTTTTGTTTGCACGTGATGCATTGAGGATTGCTATTGCAACTGAGCGAAGCGGTTTTGATTTTTACACCCGTGCCGCGCGGGTCACAAATGACGCCCGCGGGAGACGCGTGTTTAAGCGTTTAGCTGAGGAAGAAAAGGAGCACTTGGGCAAACTTGAACTACGTTACAAAGAACTTTTGGCTCAAGATCCTAGTCTTGAGGCCCGTCCTACATTCCTGTTTTTTAAGGGAGCTGCGAATGGTCTGTTCGCGGCTGGTGTCGACGACTTGGATAAGATTGTCGATGACAAAGAAGCATTGATGATTGGGATTCGGTGCGAACGCGGCTCTCATCGTTTTTTCAGGCGTTATGGCGAGCGTTTTGAGGATTCAGAGGGGAAGCAGATTTTTCTAGAATTTGCCGATGAAGAACGTGAGCATCTTGAGTTACTTATCCGAGAGTATCGTGCCTTGGTGAAGCGTCAGTCCAAAGCCACCGTCCGGCGGCGTGTGACCAAGAAGAACGCCAGAACTCACGCATAGGGTGCATCGCAAACGGTGGTCGACCTTCATCTTCATACAACAGCATCGGATGGGTTGCTCAGCCCCGAAGAAGTTGTTGATCGGGTCAACAGAGCAGGCATTAAAAATTTTAGTGTTACCGATCACGACACGATGGCGGGTGTTTCAGCGGCAGCCGACGCGGCTTCTAGACTAAAGCTTGATTTTATTCCTGGGATTGAAGTTACGGCCGTCATTGATGGTCGAGATGTTCACATTCTCGGTTACTTCCTGGACATATCGCCTCCAGGTCTCGATGTGTTTCTTCGAGCACAGCGTGATGATCGGATTGCTCGCGCTCGCGGCATGGCCGAAAAATTGAAGGCGTTGGGTATGCCAATTCCTATTGATTCAATCGTCCAATCGACAAAATCTAAGAAACAGTCTCTAGCGAGGCCTCTATTAGCCCGTGCCCTCGCAGATGCAGGGTATGTGAACGGAATAAAAGAAGCGTTCGACCGTTGGATCGGTGATCGAGGTCCGGCTTACGTTCCTCGTAAGGGCTCTTCCCCTGAAGACGTCGTTCGTCTCATATCAAGAGCAGGGGGCGTTTCATCTTTGGCCCACCCTGGCTTATTAAAACGGGATGATCTTGTGCCGAGCCTTAAACGAGCAGGATTGGCCGCGCTTGAGGTTTATCATCCAGATCACAAGGCTTCAAAGCGGTCACACTATCGGAAACTGGCGAATCGGTGGAACCTACTGATGACTGGAGGATCCGATTTTCATGGCGATGACCATCATCGTGCTTCCAGTTTTGGTTCAGTTGGCCTTCCAGATGAAGGATTTAGATTGTTGGCCGAACGCCTCCGCGCGATACATGGTGCAGTTCATACTCGCCGATGACGTTGCCTTTCGGACCTTCCGAGTTTGTGAAGAAGCGTTTAGAAGATCTGCGTCCATCGCTAGGATCCAAGCCTTTAGCCTTGGAGGTGGCGATGGGATCAGGTCGAAACAGTGTCGAATTAGTTCGACATGGATTTCGAGTGTTTGGTGTTGACCGAAATCACGATCGACTTAAAGTGGCTAGAGATCGGATTCTAGGTTGTGGCGGCCAGCCGGAGATTTGGGTGGCCGATCTGGAGGTAAGCCCGCTACCGAAATGTTATTTTGACCTGGTCATTTGCTCCCGCTATCTCCAACGAACGTTGTGGCAAGGTCTCCGCCAGGCGGTGGTGCCAGGTGGGTTTGTTCTATATGAGACTTTTACGCTTTTTCAGCGGCGTTACGATTGGGGCCCCCGCGCGGAAGAACACCTCTTGGCCTCTGGTGAACTGCAGCAAGCCTTTTCCGGCTGGGATGTGTGGGCCTATGAAGAGCGGACCACACCGGCGGCGGAAGCCAGTCTTTTAGCGCGAAGACCCGACTCCTCACTGATATGATCAACGCATGTCGGCTGCTCTAATTACAGCGACGGGGCTTGGTCTCCTCGGATTAGTTTACGCAGCGGTGGTTGGTTTCTTGGCTGCGACCTCTGATGCTGTTTTCCAGCACGTAAGTGTCGGAATTTTTTCCACATTGATTATGCTGTTGTCGCATTCGATGACAATGTTCTATTTGATTGGTAAAGGTAAGGCCGTGCGCGAAGCCGTAGCGGAAGGACAGTTATCACCGGACCTGTATACGGTGGTGGCTGCAGCTAGAAAACCTGTGTTTTCGATTGCCACGGTTGCTATGTTCCTGACGATGTTTACCGCGATTGTCGGCGGCGGTGTGGATACCGGGGCTCTTCCAGCGGGCGTACACTCGATATTAGCGATTTCCGCAATTGCAGCAAATTTTATGGCACTTCGAACGGAGGTGGCAGCAATGTCGCTGAGTTCTCGGATTGTTGACCAAATCAATGCTCTCCTGAACGATACCGAATCGCAGTAGCGCACGTGAGCACGAAACATCAAGAAGACAAACGACTTCTCCTTCTATTTGATATCGATGGCACCCTGTTACTTTCAGGAGGGGCTGGCACCCGCGCGCTGAACAGAGCTTTCTTGGAGTTGTTTGGGAAGCCCAATGCTTTTGACCAAATTCCGGTTGCTGGGCGAACCGACCCACTTTTGCTTAATGATGCCGTTCGTCGAACTGGGCTTGCTCTGGACGAGTCTCAACGCCAAGCGTTTCAGGACCGATACTGTGATTTGTTGGAGGTCGAGATTCTGAAGCCGAATCCGCGAAAACGTCTTATGCCCGGAGTCAAATATTTGCTAGGTCGGCTACAGAAGCAGCGAGACATTTATCTTGGCCTATTAACCGGAAACTACGCTCGCGCGGCAAAGACAAAGCTTAAACATTTTGGGCTTTGGTCATTCTTTTCCTATGGTGCGTATGGCGAAGATGGCGCCGAGCGCAACGACCTTTTCCCTGTTGCCCTAAAGAGGGCTCGTGCACTCGGAATCGTCATTGGTTCTCCCGAGGATGTTTTTGTTGTCGGCGATACACCCCTTGATATTCTTTGTGCGCAGGTCGGCGGAGCCCAGTCAATTGCAGTCGCCACGGGTTCGTACGATATAGAGACCCTTAACAAGAAGGGAGCCACTATTGCACTCTCTGATCTCAGTCGTCCAGACGAGTTTCTTTCGATTCTTAATTTTTCCAGACGTGCCGGGTTAGCGACTGGCAGTCTGGAGGGATAGATGTACCCGCGCGACCATGTGCATGTATCCGCCAACTCTGGCATATTTATCGTCGGCCGCGATTTGAAGGTAATCGATTGCTGCTTGATTGTTTCCTAGTGCTTCCGCATGCAAACCGAGATACAAGTGGGCGAAGAACTCAGCACTCAATTCACCTTGAGTAGCAGCCAAAACTTCGTTTGCTGTTAGTTCGCCGGCAAAGAGACCGTAGACTTCCTGCATTGGACGACGTGAGTCAGGACCCACCGGGAGAAGTTCTAATTTAGCTTGCTCGGGTGATTCTAATAGAGCGACACACAAGAAATGCCATGCTGCATTTTCGACGTCGTTCGGGTTGTAGGTGCGATGCGATTCGAATTGTTTGCGACAGTCGTCGTATCGTTCAGCGTAATACAGGACGATGCCACGTTGCCAAAGGCGAGGCATGGTGCTTGGTGCCAGTTCTACTAATTGATCAAAACCATCAGCCGATTTCTTGATGTTTCCTGAAAAGAAATCACGAATGGCTTGGTTAAAGACAACATTTGGGTCATTGCTGGGCTCAGGTGCTTGAGCAGCAGGCGCCATCGCAGTGAGGCCAAGGATCCAGGCAATAACCAGTTGAGAAAGCAGCAACTTTCGTCTTTCTGGTCCCATAGGCGCAATCATAGTGCTATTTGGTACAACTGTGGTACCTTCCCCACATGTCGCGGAGGGAACATTGGCGTCCACGGGTAATGTTCTTATGCTTTCTACTGTCTGTTGGTCTAGGATGCCGCGAATCCGTCCCAGCCACTGAGCAGCATGCGGGCTCACTTCGTTCTACTGAGATGCTCTTGGACAATGAGGAGTACTCGATACTGGAAATGGCCACTGCGCACGGCGCTTTCACCATCGAGGTCGCAGTTGATTCAGATGCCGATACTCTGGCGATCGCAGAACAGTTAATTGCGCCGATTATTACTCAATATATAGAAATCTTAGTGTATTTCTATGATCGGGCCGATGATGGTGAATTACCGTTGAGCCGTGTGCAGTGGACTAATGAGGCAGGATTCACCGAGGTGGACTACGAATGAGGTTAAACCAATGAAAAAAGTTTCAAAGCTGACGCTGGATGATGCGAGGGTCATGATGGCTGCCGCCGAAGCTAAATCTCGAGAAATCGGTGTCGATATGGATATTGCTATTACTGACGATAGTGGCAGTCTACTAATGTTCCATAGGATGGACGAAGCCAGAATCACCAGTATTGAAGTAGCCATTAGTAAAGCGTTCACGGCCGCTGCGGCGCGTAGATCAACCCGTGCCTATGGGGAAATCAGTGGACCAGGTGGACCCGCTTTCGGGATTCATGTCAGCCATCAAGGTCGCTTCATGGTGGTGGCCGGGGGCCTTCCTGTCTTTGTCGATGACCAAATCGTTGGCGGTGTGGGCTGTAGTTCAGGTCATCCGGACCAAGATGAGCAAGTGGCTCAGGCTGGTATTGCTGCATTCATGGATAAGGTGGTCGGTTCAGAGTCGTGACCAATATTTTCATCGCTTGCAGGGTGCAAAACGTCATAAGAATAAGGGCTTTTTAGCGTTTTACAGGTATTGATGGTGACGGAGTCACCGTGGGTTTATTTTTCGACTTGATCTCTTCGAGGACAGTGGTAGTCTAACTTGGATTTCAGCTAATTTAGTGCTTAAGTTCTACTAGCAGAATAACTTTTTCAAGGAGGTGGTCCTGCCATGGCAGACATGGAGATCATCGACACAAATTCAGACGGTGACGTAAATCCGGACCAAGGCCTTTCAAGGCGGAGTTTTATAAAAGGAGTTATCTCCACCGGAGCTGTTGTTTCATCGAGCAATTACATGTTTCGGGGGTCGGGACAGCTCTCAGCTCAGTCATCGGCTGGTTCGGTTGGCCGGTTGTTGACATTAAACGTCAATGGTCAGAGTCGTAGAGTAGATGTCAGCAAGCAGGAGACGCTTGCGATGACACTCCGGTACAAACTGGGTCTCACCGGGACAAAAATTGGTTGTGATCGGGCGGAATGTGGTAGTTGCACGGTTCTCGTTGACGGCGTGCCTCATTACGGGTGTTCGGTGTTGACACACAACGTACGTGACAGACAGGTAACAACGGTCGAAGGCTTAGAAAGTTCAGACGGCACTTTGCATCCTGTACAGCAGGCGATCGTTGATGAGCAGGGTTTTCAGTGCGCGTTTTGCATGTCTGGTTTTATCATGAGTTCCGTTGCGTTGTTGGATGAGAATCCGAATCCCACTCGGCAAGAAGCGGCGCAAGCGCTGTCTGGAAATCTTTGTCGCTGTGCCGACTACGAGAAGATTCTGACGTCTGTTATGCGAGCAGCTGAATATACGCGGAGGTCCTAGATGGCTGACTACAAACTAATCGGGAAGGATTTCAGCACTCCAGACCTAGTAGCTAAAGTGACGGGCCGTGCTAAGTACGCCGAAGATTTTCGGGCTGAAGGGATGCTTTTTACGAAGCTGTTTTTGAGTCCGATGCCGCATGCACGCGTTCGAAGCATTGACGCCAGCGAAGCACTTGCCATGCCAGGTGTCGAAGCGATTTTGACGGCGGATGACCTCCCTGAAGCGGAAGCACCGAATGAGGTGGGACTGACCAATGAACCTATGTACGAGGGTGAGCCCATTCTGGCGGTCGCGGCAACCGACGAGTTGACGGCGGCGGAAGCCATAGAGCGTATTCATGTAGACCTAGAACCTCTGCCATTTTGCCTCGATCCGTTGGATAGCCTCCGGCCTGGAGGTCCCAACGCCCGATTGGACGGAAACTCAGTAGTCGACGGTGCAATGACGACCCTCAAATGGAAAGAGTCTGATTTTTCAGACGCAGCCGAGGGGCAGCTTCCAATCGGAGAACCGACAGACCAGTGGGAGTTCGGTGATGTCGAGGCTGGGTTTTCTGATGCTGACTTTGTTATTGAGGAGACGGTTTTTCATCAGTCTTTGTCTCATCAGCCACTTGAGACCCGCACGACAATGGCTCACTGGCAGAACGGCAAGGTCTATGTGTACCCGTCCGTTCAGAGTACCGCGCGAACAGTGGGTCCTGTCGCTCGATGGGCTGGTGTGAGTCAGAAAGATGTCGTAATTGTTAACGAGTACACCGGTGGTGGTTTCGGGAGCAAAATTAGTGGATATCCGCAGTTGGTGCTTCCGATTCTGCTGTCCAAGCAGACCGGAAAGCCGGTCATGATGCGTGTGACACGCCGTGAAGAGAACTTCTTTGGACGTGCTAGGCCTGGTTTCCAGGGTCGGGTCAAAATAGGTTTCCGGCGAGATGGGCGTATAACCGCCCTGGACCTGTTCTTGATTCAAGATGGGGGCCCCTACGGCCGTTCGGGAGATTTTCTGTCGGCGGGTCGAATTGCGTCGTTGGCTTACCAGCCGCTGAATATGCGTGCCCGCGGTGTGACGGTGTTTACGAACACTCCTCCGAGAGGTGCTCAGCGGGCTCCGGGCGGAGCTCAATCTATCACGATGTTGTCGCCGGTTCTTGACAAAGCCGCTAGAGAGCTCGGAATCGACCGAGCAGACCTGCTGCGGATCAATGCTCCAGAAGGTCAGGCCGAATACAACGAGCGTGATGGTTCTCGCGTCAACGTGTCGAGTGCGTTCGTCAAAGAAGCAATCGACAAGGGCGTCGAATTATTTGGATGGCGTGAACGACAAGCGCGGAGTGGCCAGCGTCGCGGGTCTAAGGTCACCGGAACCGGTATTGCCTTGAGTACGTATTCAGGTGGTAGTTCTGGTTATGACGGGCTTGCGGTCATTAAGCCGGACGGTAAGTTATATATCCAAACTGGCGTTGGAAATCTTGGAACCGGTTCATTTGCGGATACTTCTCGAGCATACGCCGAAGCGATTGATATGCCGTGGAACAAGGTGGAGATTGCTTGGGGTAACACGGCCAAGCACTTACCTTGGAGTTCGTCGCAGGGTGGCAGCCAAACTACCCATGCTCATACACGGGCCAACTGGGCGGCAGGACAGGATGCCAAGAGAAAACTTCAGGAAATTGCGGCTCGTGATTTTGGCGGTGCGCCAGAGGAGTACGAGTTAGGAAACGAGAGAGTGTTTCGTCGTGGGAACCGGTCTCAGGGAATGACCTATGCCCGAGCGGCGGAGCGGGCTATCGCGCTGGGCGGACGATATGACGGTCATGAGTTACCCGAGGATATTAATTCTATGACGGTAGCCTCAGCACAGGCTTTGGCTGGGCAAGGATTAATGGGGGTTGCTAAGGACAACTATGGTCTTGGTGGGCGGACCATGTCATTCGTGGTGGGATTAGCCGAGGTTGAAATTGACGTGGAGACCGGCGAGATAAGCTTGGTTGATTACGCGGCTACAACGGATTGTGGCCGTGTCTTACACCCAGCGACGTTGGGTGCTCAAATCCTTGGGGGAGGCATTCAAGGTTTTGGTATCGCGCTCAGTCAGAAATGGGTTTTTGATCGGCGCTGGGGTCTATTGGTATCGAAAAGGTTCTATTCGAATCGGCCACCAGGCATTACCGATATTCCTTTGGACGGACCTATGAAATGGGCAGCCGTTGACAAAGCCGACCCGTTTACGCCGGTGGGCTCGAAGGGTATCGGCGAGCCTACCGTTGGTGCTGGCGCTGGTGCGGTTCTGTGTGCCATTGCTGACGCGATGCGGGCAGTAGGAAACGGGTATTTCCATCGCTCGCCAGTCTCACGTGACATGATTTTGGCGGAGCTTGAGCAGCTTCCCACGGCACACGGCCGATTAACGACGCACGTGTAGGAGGGAATACGACATGGCAATTATTCGCGACGTGATGCCGGCATTTGAGTTGGTCCAACCTACGAATGTAGATGATGCGATGGCCCTTCTCGACCAGCATGGAACAGATGCATGGGTGTTCGCTGGTGGGCTCGATAGTCTCGACTGGTTCAAAGATCGGGTTAAGACACCGAAGGTGGTGGTTTCTCTGAGTGCTGTCGACGAATTGAAACAAATTCGTTCGAATCAAGATGGCTTAGAGATTGGCGCGATGGCAACATTGGTTGACGTTATTAACCATCCGGAAGTGAAGTCTGGATATCCTATTTTGGCTGATGCCGCACGGGCAGCAGCGTCACCACAGATTCGGAACCAGGGAACCATCGGTGGGAACGTGGCTCAGGATACTCGGTGCTGGTATTACCGAGATGGCTGGACTTGTTATCGCGCCGGCGGAAATATCTGCTATGCCAGTCCTCCAACTGCGATGAATCGGGAGCACTGTATCTTGGGAGGTAGTCGTTGTGTGGCAGTGAATCCTTCGGACACGGCACCTGTTTTTGTGGCTCTTGACGCCAAGATGGTCATTCGACGTGGAACATCCGAACGGATCGTTGATGCTGAGGATTTCTTTATTGGCCCTGCGGTTGACATCACTCGTATGACCGTATTGGAACCTGGCGATCTGCTGACCTCGATCCGAGTGCCATCTACTTGGGCAGGAAGTCGTCTGTATTACGAAAAGATTCGAGATCGTGGTAGCTGGGACTTTCCGCTCGCGAATATAGCGTCGGCCATGACTGACAACGGTGGAGTAATCGAGCGAGCCAGGGTCGTGGTTAATGGTGTGGCTCCTTATCCAGTTCGACTGAGGGAAGTTGAGGATGCACTGTCCGGCCAGTCAATTAGCGAGAATTTAGCTGAGACTGTTGGCCAGGTCGCTATTCGACGCGTTGAACCTCTGACGCACAACGGTTTTAAAGTGTCGCTGATGAAAAATCTTGTCAAACGCGCAGTTCGGGGTGGTGCAGCGAGCTAATTGGATTAAACGAGTCACTGAGTTTCAGCCCCCGAGGGTGCCCTCGTCGTCAACCCGCCGTAAGATCTTTTTCTGACAGTCGGTACATACCCATAACGTTGGTTGTGCCGTTGTGGGTCGGTGCGTCAAAAAGGTCCCATTTTGACTATTGCAACCGCATAGCTGACACACTTGGATCGAAGTAGTCCGAATGTTCACACGAGATTTGGTGTCTTGGTGCAGGTGTTGTTGCACGTTAACCTCCACGAAAAAATCAAGAACTAAATAACTGAAGAATAGCTACGACATTCTGTGTTGAAGCCTCCGGTGAATCAATAGAAAAATCTGGTGTCGGTAGGTTGTATAACCTAACGTCTACTGCCGAGAGCGTCAGGAACTTCAAAGGGGTACGATTTGGACCGAGTAGGTGGTTACAGAAATGGCGGAAGCGCCTGGGAGTCGAACCCAGCCCCCCCGCGTTGGCGGGGAGCGACCGATTTTGAAGACCGGGAGGGCCACCGGGCCCCGTTCGCTTCCATAACTTTATTTGTTGGTTGTGTTGAGGCGGAGAACCTTGATTACAAGATTGCCGGGCGGATCACAGGCATGAGCTAGCGCGAGGAAGACAGCCTCTCGAACTGGAACAAGAGAAATCTAAGTGCTAAGAGAAACTAGGTCTGTCGGCTCAGGACACAGGGCACTAGTTTTCGATCAATCTAACTTCGCCCGCCCGTGGGCCCTTTTGCGATTCCTCAATGGTAAAGTCCACTCTCTGACCTTCTCTTAGAAGCTCAAACACCGCGCCACGAACTGCACTACGGTGAAAGAAATGTTCTATACCACCTTCATCGCGGATGAATCCGAACCCTTTGTCAATCAATAGACGTGCGATCGTGCCATTCGACATACCGGCCCTCCGAAGCTGGTCGCGCGAACCTCAAAGACGACGAGGTCAGAGGCTGCGCTCGCATGAGCCATGGCGGCTCTCCTTGACACCCGTTTGAAGCGCTTACTGACGTATTTGCGCTTCAAAGACGCCTTCAGGCTTCAGGGTATTGAGGTATCTGCCAGAAGTCAACCATTTACGCACATTTAGCGGAATTGTATACCCAATAGACGGCGGCTTGGCAGCGGTCGTCCTGACGGGGTGTTATCTTAACTTTCAGGCGTTGATTTTGTATCCGACACCGTAGCGGTCGACGCTTCGGTGGCTTTGTCAGAGTTGATTGGCGCAGCAGATTTTGGCGGCGCGTGTTTTTTTGGTGGTGGAGTCGTGGTCGACGCTTCGGTGGCTTTGTCAGAGTTGATTGGCGCAGCAGGTTTCGGCGGCGCAGGTTTTTTTGGTGGTGGATATGTGGTCCAGAAATGGCGTCCGCATTCTGGACATTCCCAGAACTGATTTGGCGGCCAGTCGTCGTTAGGTCCGGGGTCTTTGAGGTCCATCTGGTTACCACAGCGTTGGCACCGGATTTGAACCTTAACGTCATGCATGGCCAAATTTTACAGTGGGACGCTTCAGTTGGCCAGTAACTTGATTTTAGTGTCCTCGAGTAGTCAGTTGTTCGACAACATTCTATCTTCAGCTTGTTGTGAGCGTTAGACTATGAACAGTGTGGTGGGTAAGGCTGTGAGTAGTTGCTGACCAGGATTTAGAAACGTGGATTTTCGTCTGACATGAGTAACATTGTTCCAGGCATTGTTCTCTGCGGTGGTCGTTCTCGGCGGATGGGCCAGCACAAGGCGTTGTTGCCGACTGCTCAAGCTAGCGAGACGTTTATTGGCCGGATCGTCAGAGTGCTTCGGGCGGGTGGTGTTGATGATGTCGTCGTCGTTGTCGGACCCCATGTACCACCCCTGGATGTGGCTTTCACAGGCCAGGAACCACTACCTCGAGTGGTAATCAATCCGTTTCCTGACCGGGGCCAACTTTCGTCATTACTTGTGGGGTTGAGTGTGGTGGACCGACCAGGTGTTGCTGGAGTGCTTGTCACCTTAGTCGATGTGCCACTGATCGATTCAGAAACGATATGCCAGTTGAAAGAGTTGCATCAACAAACTCGCGCTCCGGTGGTTCGACCCGTTCGCAACGGCCGTCATGGCCACCCCGTGATTTTTGATCGCGCTGTATTTTCTGAACTCAGAAAAGCCGATCATGCTGTGGGAGCGAAAGCAGTCGTTCATGCCCACTTGACTGATGCGGTTGAGCTTGCCGTTGATTCTGAGGGCTCATTTCTTGATATTGATACCCCGGCTGATTACATGCGGGTATTTAACAGCGCACCGCCTGAAGAAACCGATCGCTAATCAAGTCGATTCGTTGATTGTCCACCAGCGGTAGGCTTAGAATAACAATTCTGGGCCAGTGGCGCAGTTGGGAGCGCGCGTGAATGGCATTCACGAGGTCACGGGTTCGACCCCCGTCTGGTCCACCATTTCACTTTCCTCACCTCGTGCCGTTCAGGCTACCTGCTTGTTAAGCTATCGTTCCGAACGATTTGCAAAGTTTCGACTTTTGGCTCTGTCGGTCATTTGTGGCGGGCGACCCTGAACTCTTGCAACAGGGTTGCACCCAGATTGCCGGGCTGTGTAGTTGTGAACCAATACTCGATTTCATGGCAGCAGTTGGAGCGGTGACGTAACCAATGGCTAAGCTGGTCCAGACGCTACTTGGTGGGCACGCGTAAGAAAACCCCGCAGGAGTTCAGCAGCTTCAGTTGGCGTGCGACCATAGAAAGGCATGAGGGCATTCGTTCCGCCTGTCAGTGTGACGAGGCACGCACGCCAACGGTCGGGACGTACAGCCGATACTTCGATCTTGTAAATATGACCGTTAATGGTCTCTTCGAACCGGTGTAATGTCACGTCGACGACGTCTTCGGGTATTCGGTATGACAGTGCTTTATGCACTTGTCGATAGACGCAAAATTCTATCGCGATGAGCGGGAACGTCAAGCGAAGTGACAGGCGAAAATTTCATTAACAGGTAGGTATCTGTTGGAACACGGAGTGAACAGAAGCAAGAAAAATTTTTCTTGTCACATTTTCCACAACGATCGCACAACCTTTCAACATCTTTTGCACAGACAGTGTTAACGCAGCGGATAAAACCGTCAATATCGAGTCGTTTAAGCAAAGGGCTTGCAACGTTTTCAGCTGGTCATTACTGTCCGTATCTTTTCAAACATTCCTGTTCGACGTGGTTCTCGCCAGGCGCACGCCGTTCTAATGACCTTGGCGTTGGCGGCGACAAGCACCTTCGATCTTGCCCGAGTCACACCGGTGTAAACCAGCTCTGACGAGACCAGTTCATGTGTAGTTGGTGGTAATACGAGCAAGACCGTATCAAATTCACTGCCCTGTGATCGGTGGACAGTTAGAGCCCATGCCGTCTCATGGCGCGGCATCGCTTCGACCGCGACGCGTCGCGTCTGCCCTGTGCCCGGTACCGGGAAGTAGACACCGGTCTCGTAGCCGCAGACCTTATGCAACACGACACCCACATCACCATTCATCAGTCCACTGTGTTGTGGATCATTTACCGTGACGATCACCGGCCGCCCATGCGCTGTGGGTCCAATATCAACTCCATCCTGCTGCAACCGCTTTTCGATCCTGGCATTCATCCCGGCGGCGCCATACGGCCCGCGATTCAATGCACAGAGCACGCGAATCCGCGAGAGCGCCTCGAGTGTTTCTTCCGGGTTTGTTGCCTGGACCACTGCCTGGACCTGTGGCCAGATCGCATCCACTGCATCATCAAGTGCATCCGACGTGTAATGCGCCGTGTCATCTGCCCGTTCAGCGTCCGTCAGTACCTGTAACGCTGCGTCACCGTCATGATTTCTCACGGCGGCCGCTAATCGACCAATGCCTGCATCCGCATCGAATCGATAGTTCTGGTCCAGTTCTACGTGCGCCCCATTCAGTAACCCCTCATTGGCAGCCGCCACCAGTTCGCCCAGTACCCGACCGGGTTTAACACTTTCAAGCTGCCGATGATCACCAAGAATGATGAGCCGTGTGCCCGCCGCAATCGCCGCGAGTAACCGGTCCCAGAGCATCAGGTCGAGCATCGACGCTTCGTCAACCACAATGATGTCGTAGGGCAACGGGTTCCTGGCATGAAAACGGCAATGACCCGTTGTTCGATTCCACCCGAGTAACTGGTGAAGCGTCCGCGTGTCTCGAGCGGCCACTTCAAGCCGAGACACAACGTCGGCAAACCGGTTATCCAACCCGGACACCGCACTGCCGATGGCCTCACCAAGGCGGCGGGCGGCCTTGCCCGTTGGTGCTACCAACGCCATCCGTAGATTGGGATCACGATTCGCCAGTAATACCAGCAACCGGGCTGCCACCGTCGTCTTGCCCGTCCCGGGACCGCCGGTGACGAGTGAGAACTCCCGTTGTACGCCAACCATCGCCACCCGTCGCTGCGCCGACTCCACGCCCGGAAACAGCGTGTCCATCGCTTCTGGGTCGACAGCGTCAGTGGCCCGTGCGGCTGTCACCAATCCCCGCAGCCGGCCGGCCACGCGACTTTCGGCTTGGTCCAGACGCCACGATTGCAGTCGATGTCCTCGCAAGACTAGTGGCGTCTGCCGGTGCCCATCACTGACGGCCGTACACGTTGCTAGTAGCGTTACCTCTTCAGGTGCGAGGTCAATCGAGGTATGTCCGGCCGCCCACGCGTCGAAGAATCTGTCGACTACGGGCGTTGCCATATCCGGCACCGCCCATCGCCGCTTGAGAAGACGTGTTGCTGCCGAGCTCATGAGTGTTCTCCGTCAAACAACGCATCGAGGTCAGTTAACAAGGCGTCTGGAGGGAGGAGTTCAAGAAGTCCCTCGCTGGATCTCGGTTGTACGCCGCGCAAAAAAACTATGCATCCTGAGGCTGCTGTCGCCGGGGCATCAAACAATCGTAGGTAGCGCCGGAGCGCGACCAGATACAGATGAACTTGGAGGATATAGTGCTGCGATGCGGCACATTCCCACAGCGCCTTCTGTGCATAATCTTGTGACCTTGACCCCAAGTAATTACTCTTCCAGTCGAGTACGGCCCACTGGTCGTCACTGCGGACGATCCGGTCGATATATCCGGTCAACATACCTGAAACGGCGGAACCGGGTAAGCCGGCCAGACTTTTCGCATACTGTCGTTCGTCGTCCGTTCGCGCGTGTTGAGCGAACGTTTCGGACAACAGGGTTCCAGTGATCGCCGTCGCGCCGAGTGGGAGTAAGAATTCCCATTCCGACTGCGATTTGTCGGAAGCCGCTGCGTCCAGCCCGGCTTGCAAAGTTTGAAGCTGGACGGTTTTGAGATGGTCGAGCATCTGTTGAACTGCGCTTGCGGACTCATCGGAGTACAATCGCTGCCGCTGCAGACTCCGTTTTACCAGCGGAGTCGGTTCCTCGGCGAAATCCCACGTTTCCAGTAACTCGTGTAAACAGTTGCCGGCACGAGTCCCTCTGGCAAAATCCCAAAGTGGCACCAAGTCCGTTTGGGGACTTTCTATCTCACTTGGGTTATCAATCGTCACCGCGTTCGCAACGATATCGCGCCGATCCTGTTCCTCATGTCGACCGTGCGCGAGGCTTGAAAAACTACTCACGTTCCACGCGTCAAGGACAAGTGCTGGTGCCGGCCGCGTACAGAGGTCCTGGTGATCGCGCCGCTGATCTTTCCACGTGTTCAGGGTGGGCACCGGAGGGGGGCAGATCGTGATGACGTCCTGGTTGTCGCGACATAATCGCTCAAGTGACTCCTGGTGGGTGCAGGAACCGTGCGCCTGTTTCTTCTCGGACATCGCTGCGCACCAGTCTTCCACGGACTCCGACGCGGCAACCCTAGTTCGGAGAAGCCAGTCCAGTGCGGTCACTGGCAGCGAGTACTGTTGGCGACCGTAGCCGATCGGGCCGGCGAGAATTGTCACACGACGGCATGCCCGGGTGAGTGCGACGTAGGTCAATCGGATTTCCTCTATCAGTCGTGCAGTCTTCACGCGTAACCGATCAGCGTCAGCGACAACGCCCCGTTGCTCCCCATCTACAAACACCCATTCTCCATCCCGGCGAACTAGTATCCGCTTGTTGTTGTGTCGCGATTCCAAAGCGGACCACAAGTACGGACAGAACACGAAGTCAAACTCCAGGCCTTTCGCCTTATGCACTGTGACAACCTGCACTGCCTCGTCATCCTTTTCGATGCGGTATGACCGTTCATCCGGGGCCACCTCTTTTGACATGCGCTGTCCGTCAAACCAGTCCAATAACATTTCTGGTGAACGCTGTTCATGTGATTCCTGCGTTTGTAGCAGTTCGAATAGGTGCCTTAGGTCGGTCAGGTAACGTTCACCAGCCGGCGCTTCGGCCAGCCGTAACAGGACACTGGACGAGTTCTCGAGCTTAGCCATTAACCCGGCAATTCCGCGCCGCCGCCAGAGGTCGCCCAACTCAGAGAATAAGGTCAGCTGCCGCTCAGCGTCATCGTCCGTCATCGACAGCAAGTGCTCTGCGTCGTATCTAAACAGACGCGTCGCCAACGCTGCCCGACGCCACCCGTTATGCTGCGGCGTTAAAACCGAGCGGAGAATTAAGATGAGGTCCGATGCCATGTCGCTTTGCATGACATCCTTGTCGGAGCGAACAACGGCCGGCACCCCACGAAGCTGTAATGCCGTTGCGACCTGTTCCGCTTCCTGATTCGTCCGCGTAAGTACCGCTACGTGCGCCGGGTTGACCGGTTGAACCGGCGTGCCGGCTGCTTGATCGAGTAACTGAACAATCGCTGTTGCCGTGCAGTCGGCCGCCCGGTCGCGACGTGCGTCGGCCGCTTGCCAGTTATCGAGGTCTTCATCCGGAACGAGCCAGGCTACGAAACGAGCTTGGCCGTCGTCAGGTAGGGGCAACTCTGCATCCTTACGCACTGCGGTCGCAGCAGGATAGGCCAGCCTCGCATCTCCGAAAGCGTTGTCACACCCGAAGAGCGCATTCATCGCTGCGACCAACCCCTCTGCCGAGCGATAGGTTCTCGAGAGCTGTGTGACGCGGGCGTTATCAGCCGGTCGCGCCGATAGGTACGCGTCAAGATCTCCTCCACGAAAGCTGTAGATGGCTTGCTTCGGATCTCCCACCAAAATCAGGCGACCTGGCTCCGGCTCGGCCTGAAATACCGCCCGGAAAATCTCCAGTTGCCGGCCGTCTGTATCCTGACTCTCATCAATGAGTCCCACGCGCCACCGTGTCGCTAGACGACGGGCAAGCACCTCTCGATTGCCCTCTCTGCACAGCGAGGCATGAAGACGTGCGATCAAGCCGCTATAAGTGATCGCATTTTTCTGGCGAAGCGTAAGTTCCAGTCGTTTTTGAGAGGCGTCACAGACGTGCTTCGTCCACGCCCACGTGAGACGCTTAATCTCCGTCGTAAACTCCGTTGCTGTGCGCACGACGGGTAGTTCGGCAACCTTCTTACACGCTGTCTTTCCTGCTCTACTTCTGCGACTAAACCACGAAGTTCCGTCTGCAAGCTTTGTCGTAATTTCAAACAGATTCGCCGCGGGCTGTTCTGGGCCCATGTCAGTGAGCAGACCGTGCCACTGCTTGAGTTCTCCCACGGATGCTTGACCGGATCGATTCAATCGTATTCCGTCACGCTGCGCGAGCGCCTCAATTACAAGAAGATCGTCACGCTCTTTCAGCACGGCGGAGGTCGCCTCGACGATTGCTTGTCGTGCCGTCTTGAGTGAAGTCGGGTCGGGGTCGAAACGGGCTTCCGGCCGCCGCGTTACCTCCTCCCACGATTTCAGATCCTGTTTAACCGACCACTTGCCAACGGATGCCGCCTCGGCCAGTATCGGGTCACAGCTTATGTCCGCTCGCCAAGTGTCTTTGACCGCATCTGCTCGGATCTCGCTGTCATTAGGAATGAGCGTCACAGCAGCAGAGAGACCACATAGAAACGGTTCAGTTGCGAGGACTCGTTTGCAAAATGCATGGATCGTTGATACCCAGAGTTGGTCACTTTCCTCAAGCGCCAACCGCAACCGTACCTTCGCCGCAGTGCGGGTTTCATCATCGAGCGTTGCGAGTCGTTCAAGTAACAGTGCAATCCCGGGCTCAGTCGCTTCCGGTGGAACGTCTTGATCGTGACAGGCCACTAACGTTGCCAGCTGCCGTCTCGTCCGATCCTCGAGTTCACGCGCTGCGTCCTCCGTAAAGGTGACTAGCAAGATCTCGCCAATGTTGTTCACCACGCCATCGACGAGTAGACGGGGCACGAGATGCGCGATCGTCCAGGTCTTGCCCGTTCCTGCACTTGCCTCGATGACTGAGATGCCGACCGGTATATCGGTCTGCTGTAAATCGAAATCAGTCATGCACGACACCAGCCCTGTCTTTCTCGGCACCCGTAACCCAGTCCTCCACTCGCTCAAATACGACTTTCGCTAGTTCTTGCCATTCGTCAAGCGTGGCCCCGACGAACGGATCTTGGCCACGCCACACCAGCTGCGCCGCGGGTCCATCGCCGTCGCCAGGTAGGTCGTTGTATTGGGTGTTCCATGCTTGCATGGCTTTTTCATGCACAGCTCCACCCTCACCTTCCTTGAAAATCACCGCGCTCGTCGCAGGCTTAAACGGAACTGGGCGCTGTCTCATCTGGTGCCACAGCTGCAGCAAGGTGTCTAGCGACGTCCGTGCCACCGCTTTTCCAATCGGTCGCATGCGATCAATCCGTGTCGCCTTATCTCGTCGTGAGACCACTACCGTTTCAATGTCTAGTCCTGCCGCGGACGCAAATGTTGCGCGTATCCAAGTTTCGAGACGGTAGTGTGGACGCTCCTTCAGATCACCCGGAATGATGACTACATGTACGGTCCGATTTTCGTTCACATAGACTGTGCCGGAAATCCATGGTGCGATGTGCCGGTACACCAGATGATGTGGAACCAGCGAACCACTGGCCTCTTGCCTGGCCAGGTTCGCCATTGAGTGCCCCAGTTCAATCACCTGTTTACCCATCGTCCTGCCGAGTTGACCGTACGGCAGTCTGCGGTCAGCGGCTAGCCGTTCTTCGAGATAGCTGCCGTGATTGGCCAGCGTTGCGTCGATCACTTCGCGCAAGATCTGCCATCGAATTAAACCCGATGGAGCCTCCAGCGGTTCGCGGTCCAGCGCCTGCGGGTCTTCGCCATCCCGCGGCAAGACCACCTCCAACGTCTCCAACCATCGTGACCACGGGTCCTTGAAGTCACGTATCAATCGGTCCAGTTCAAGGTCGCTTCGTATTGGAGTGCTATCGACCCCGCCGCCGGCTGATGCAAACGGTCGTTCTTTTTCACGGTTTTGCTGAAATAACCGAGCCACATCGGCGTACCGATAATCGAATGATGCGTCTTTCCCGGCGAAGTAGCTTTGATGAAAGGGTTGTAGTCGGTGATCGACGAGTAGTAACTGTTTACACGGTTCTTGCTCGTCAACCCGATTCGAAGACGTCCTAGTCGCCACCCGCAGGAAGGAATCGACACACGCCGAAAGTGGTTCCTCTTTATTGCTTCGAATATTTCGTGCGGTTGCCGTGACGATGACGCGGTCTTCCGCGGCCAGCACAGCATCAAGAAATAGCTGCCGGTCATCTCGTAACGGGTCACGGTCACTCGGCTGTGGTGCCGCTGCGAGAAGATCCCACGCCGGTGATCGAGATTTTCGTGGGAACGCCGAATCGTGCATCCCCATCAACACCAAGACGCGACAGGGGATTGCGCGAAGTGGTTTGAAGCCCCCCATCGCTATCCCGCCTCCGACACGCGCCATAGACCGAACTTCGTCATTGACGAGACGCTCCAGCCAGTCACCGACAGCTCCAACGGATATCGGTTCCGTGCATCCGTGCTCTTGTTCCGCCATGCGTAGTTGATCGATCAGGTCGGCGGCGATCGTCGGGTCAAATCGTCCGTCATCAGATGCAACGATTTCGTCCAGTGCGTGGTCTAGTCGTACTGCCCACTGGTGTGGGCTGGCATCGTCCTGCCATTCCTCAAACAGACGGATCAGGCCATCAACCCAGTTCAGAACCGCGCCGCCCGCTTCCTCTGCATCGTCAAGGTCACCTGCAACGGGTAATACTGGGTGACCGTCCACGTCACAGATGTCGTCAGCGCCTCCGAACCACAGTCCGGCGAGTAGCCGATCAAGCGAGGCGCGCCATGTCCCGGTTGTGAGGTCGCCGGCATCCATCGCCTGACGATGTACGCCATTTAAGCCCCACGTAATTCCCGCCGCACGCAGGTCTCTTGCGAGAGTCTCTGGCTTGGCCCCGAGCAACTCGAGGCGCGCCCCAACCGCGGGCAATTCTAAGAGTGCGATCCCTTCACTGAGTGGCGTGCGACCTGCAGCAAATTGCAGCATCGCCTTCAGTGTTTTTACGAGGTGATCACTGCGGTCAATACGTCGTTCGGTCAGACGTAAGGGTAAGGCCGGGTCTCCTTCTCGGCAGATTGCCTCGGCCAGTGGTCCGTAGGTCTCGAGGTCCGGTGCCAGTACCAGAATTTCACTCGCTCGAAGGTCAGGCAACTCCGTAAAGGCATTTAGTAACTCGTCGCGAACGATTTCCACTTCACGTCTGGCACCATGGCAGCGGTGAACTCGTATCGAGCGATCGTTATCAAGGTTCAGCTCAGTGTGCTCCAGATTAGCTGGCTGTTGTGCGGCCCTGACATCGACCTGGATCTGTTGCAGCAACGTGGTGGCAGGTGATTCGGGCAGTGGTATGACCTCGTATTCCTGACCACTGTCGACAAGCTCGACATCAAAACTCTTAAAGCTTTCGATCGCTTGTTTACCGAGGTGTGAGAGAAGTGGATTTCCTTCCCAGGCCGGGTCCACGACTTCGCCCGCTCGCATCTGTGACCGCCCCGCTCGAATGTCACCTAGGTACTCGGTCGATGGCAGCAGTGTGCGCATGCAGACATGGGTCCGACCGGCGAGGGCACGCAATAGCGGTAAGAGCGTCGGCGGCAGCGGCCCTGTGGCGAGCACTTCCAGTGTGGCAGGGAGGTCACCACTACTGTCTGCAACTCGTCTCGCCAGATCAGATAACCGAACTGCCGGGTTAGGATAATTGTCCAGCCCCGACGCCAGACGGCACCATAACTCTTTCTGCCACCCCTCATCTTCACGGGCAGTATCCGGTAAACCATCCGCGCACTCGTTACGAGTCCATGCCGCGATCATCTTCGGACGAAAATAGAGATACTGATCGAAGCGGTCGGCCAACTCTCTCGCCAGCGCCATCTGTGCCCGGCTGTCAACACACACGGCCTCGAAATGACGGCTGTATCCTTCACGCACCATGGCCGCGAGGAGTGGGACCAGTCGCCACGACAATCCTTCAGGGCGCCACGATGGATGGATAGGGTCTACACCGACCAGTTTGGCAATGTGTTCAATGAACGCGCCGGGTAACAGAAACGAAGCGCCCATGGACACCCCGCACCGTCGAGCAAGGGTGACCTTGGCACGTTCGACCAATGGTAACGACGGCATGAGTACCGGCACCACAAGACCAGCAGGTGTGCTCGGTGTACCGAGTGACCGCACCAGATCGTCAAGCAACAGTGTCGCATTCGACGCGTACTTGAGTTGGAGTGGCATCGTTTAATTATGGTTGTTGCAATTACAGTCCCTCTGGCTTCGAACCAAAATAGATGCGCCTTAGGCCGTCGGCGTTGCTAGACCCATACGCGGATGGGGAACATTATAAGAAGAAGAGCATGAAATTTCGTCACTGTACCGACTAACGGCCTTGTGACCGCACTAACACGCACGGGAAATCCCTCGCTTCAAAGGATTACCAACCGAGAGCGCCTGTTTAGAGACAGCTGTAGTCTACGTTTCTAACGGATAGAACGACCAATGAAATTTGAAACCCTCAGCTCCGAAGTAGCCTGGGGTCAGCCGAAAGCCGGTCTGCCCATTGCTGAGCGTTTGCTTCGGCCTCTTCCTGAGTTTGACCTACTAGAACTACTGCTCCAGCGGCGGTTGTCTCATTGTCAGCCGTTACCCACGAAGTCCAATGGCCGGCACGTTGTTCACAGTGGATGGTGAAATTACTTGGATTGCTCATTTGTAGACTCAACCAACTAGGCAATCGTATAACAGTCGTGTTTCACGAAGCCAGCCAATCGACAAAAGGGGGTGGCGAGGAACCCTCAATCGTAGGGTTGTGCTATTTAACTAACAAGTTGCGAGATTCTAAGGGCATCCCGTACAATCAAATTTTCGGCCGCCTATTAGTCGGAGTCGAAAGGAGTTTACTCACGATGGCATTGACCTGCCCCAGTTGTGGAAACGAATCTGACTTTCAGGTCAAGACACTCCAGCTGCATGTTGTTCAAGTTGTTGACGACGTCGTCGGTGTTTCAGAAGAAGCTAGGCCCGCGGTCTTAGAGGTCTTGTGTGACGAGTGTGAGTCTGAGCTCGATTTTCGAGAGGTTGATGACACAATCCGTCGCGAAATACTACATATCCTTGGTGCCCAGTAGACGAGAGTCATTTTTGCCTAGGCGCGTCCATTCGCAGCAACACAGAGTCATGTTACCTAAAGGCCGGCGTTGTAGTTCTTGACAAGGTCTTCCGCCGCACCTATCGTAAATCTTCCATGTCGAGTTACTATCGAGTTCTTGGAATTTCAAGATTTGCGGGTCTTGACGAGATTCGGCGCGCTTATTGGTCGTTGGAAAGACGTGTTCGTTTAGAGTCAGCAAAAGGGCTCCAAGTTCAAGGTCTTGACGAGATTCGTCGAGCTTATGATGTGTTAAGCGATTCGAACCGACGGTCTCTGTACGATGCTAGATATCCTGCCGAGTCGAGTCTTCTTGAAGGTTGCCGTATCGTTTACGATGATTTTCGAGAATTAAACGATGGGATAGTGAATGAATTTCCGTCAACCGCGATGATTGCTGATGTTGTATCGACGACGGATAGTGATCTTCTAGCTGATCGAGTGTGGTCAGTTGAGACACATAGCACTGAGGTTGAATTAACCGTTCGGGAAGCCCGAAACGGAGTTCGTGTTCCTTGGGATCTCGTGTTTCGATCGGACTGCCCGATTTGTGGCGGCAGGGGAGAGGTCTGGTCAAGTTCATGCGGTATCTGTGCCGGAACCGGGAGCGGTATGATGTCTAATCAATTAGAACTTGCGATACCACCTGGTGTTCGCCACGGTGCTTGTCTTAAATTCACTGTCACACCGCCGTTCGCGGCTGAGATTCAAATTAGGGCTCATATTGCGATTAAATGAGGCTAGTTTGTGTCGTTAGTTTCTGCGTCAACTGTTGACGTGCCTAGATTTGTGAAGGCTCTCTAATCTTGGTAAAGATATTGTGAGTCTCAATTTTGTTTGCGGCATGCAGACTGTTACATCTGATGCTTTGAGGTCAGGAGACAAGCGGTTAAGGCGCTAGGGTTTTTTGTTATGTCCAATGAGTCAGACCAGCCAAAGAGAACGACCTTGCCAATGGCAGCTCAACCCGGTTCGACCAGTCCGCCTCCCCAGGGGCCTGTGAGCCGTGCAATTCCTGGCGTGAAACATATCATCGCTGTCGGGGCTGGTAAGGGAGGTGTTGGTAAGACGACTGTGTCGGTGAATTTGGCTATTGCTCTTTCAAGGTCAGGTAATCGAGTCGGCATCATCGATGCCGATGTCTATGGTCCTAATGTCCCAATCATGCTCGGACTCGACGCGCAACTTGAGAGTGATGGTAAAAAGATTGTGCCGGCAGAAAAATTTGGTCTTCAGGTCGTGTCAATGGGTTTTCTAACCAGCGCGGATGCACCGATTATCTGGCGTGGACCGATGTTGCATGGCGTGGTGCGGCAGTTCTTTCAGGATGTTCGCTGGGGCGAACTTGATTATCTTGTGGTCGATATGCCTCCTGGAACTGGAGATGTCGCTCTGAGTTTGAGCCAGACAGTCCCAGTGTCTGGAGCCATTGTCGTTACGACACCCCAAACTGTTTCATTAGCGGATAGCCGTCGCGCAGTTGCCATGTACAAGAAGCTTGAAATTCAGACTTTGGGAATTATTGAGAATATGAGTCACTATGTTTGTCCGAGTTGTCATCATGGCAGTGATATTTTTGGAGAAGGTGGTGGTCAGCGCGTCGCCGACGAACTTAATGTTCCTTTTCTGGGACGAATTCCGATTTATACGCCAATACGTGTTGGGAGTGATACAGGCGTTCCCCTTGTTATCTCCGAAGAGGATTCGCCTGCAGCGAGGGCGTTTCTTGATACGTCCGAACGGATTACCGCTCAGGTTTCAATGACCGGTCACGAGACGCCGACCAATGCTCAAAGCAGTTAGCTTCTTATTTGATTTTGTTTACTAAAATCAAGAGGAGTGATCGCCTGCTAAGGTGATTAAGACACTACGTTTTCTCTGCGGCACCTTCTTACCTTTCGGCTTCACCCGTCATTGGCACAAAACGTACCGGGAGCGTTATTTCACTGGTGGAACCGGCAGACTGTTTGGTCACGATCGTGATGGCCTGGGACGTTTTTCCGACCGGAATGACAAGGCGGGCACCTTCTGCCAGCTGCTCGACAAGTGCAGGTGGAATATGACCGGGTGCGGCTGTGACGATGACACCGTCAAACGGAGCTTCCTCTGGCCAACCTCCGTAGCCATCTCCCATCCTAACGTCTACGTTGTCGTAGCCTAGATCGTTGAGTAATTCGCGCGACTTGGTTGCAAGTTCGGGGACGATCTCGATTGAGTAAACCTCGGTCGCGATTTCTGCGAGAATCGCAGCTTGATACCCGGACCCCGTCCCGATTTCTAGAACTCTTGCGTTTGGCGGCAGTTGGAGGGCTTCGGTCATGTAGGCGACGATATATGGTTGCGAGATTGTCTGACCTTGGTCGATTGGTAAAGGAGTATCAGCGTAGGCACGGCTTTGAAGTGAGGCATCGTTCGGTACAAATCTATGACGGGGAACGGTCTCCATGGCGGAAAGGACCAGTGGATTCGTGACGCCACGCCTTCGAATTTGCCGCACAACCATATCGCGCCTTTCAGTCGCCCGATCATTCGAATTTCCTTGCGCTTTTATTTCAACCGATATCGAGGGTGGTAGCGAACTAGGCATTGCTGTCAACGAGAACAAGGTCCATAAAGCGAGTGTGAACCTCTTTCGCTTGGGTCGAAAGTGGTCACCAAAAACAAGAGCCCTTCTATTTTGTCGTTGTCTCCACTCGGTATTGAGTAGTTGGGGCTTCACTAAGGTCGTTCTCCAAGCCATGAATCAACTCGGTAGCCTTGCGAGTTTGTCTGAACGGTCCGTGGTTCAAGTTTCCACAGAGCGTCGGGCTTCTCGCCAAAGACCACGCGGAGAGGAAGAAGGCGTTCTCTTCTGGCGACGAGAACTGAAGCTTCTTCACCTGCCCCATACTGCTCTAAGCGGCTATCCCAACTGCTCGCCCGGACTCGGTAGCCGTCGATCGCTAAAATTTCATCGCCAACGTTGAATCCCGCTTCGAATCCTGGAGTTTCTCGTGTTACCTGCGTGACGATTAAGTCATCGTCACGCATACGTGGGGTTAGGCCGATCCATCCAGGAATTTTCTCTTCGTCCGTTGGTGTGTCCATTGACTCGGACATAGTTAGGTTTAATCCGAACCAATCGAGTGCCTCGGAGTAGTCCAGTTCGTCGACACTATCTAACACCTGATCGAACCAAGGATTTAGATTGACGTCGATTCCAAGGGCGTCTTGGGCAGTTGCACGTAATTGCTCTGGTGTGTAGCCGTGGGTTCCAGAATAGCGCCCGTAAGCTAGTCGCATTACATCGTCAAGAGTGCGAGTTCCACCTGACATGCGTCGCATCTTGGCGTCGAGGAGGAAGCTGACCACAGCTCCTTTCGTGTAGTAGTTCACCGTTGTGTTACGACTATTCTCGTTTGGTCTATAAAACTTGATCCAGGCATCGTACGATGCTTGTGCGAGCGTTTGGACCTGTCGACCCGGAGTGGTCTGAAGGCGACGTATCTCGTTAGAGAGTGAAGTGAAGTACTCGTCACGTGATGACAAACCTGCGCGATGGACCAGCAGCGCTCCATAATAGACGGCCAAACCCTCGACAGCCCACAGACTTTTAGTGTGCACCTCTTGTTCGTAGTCGAAGGGACCAAGTTCGATTGGTCTTAGACGTTTCACGTTCCACGCATGAAAGATTTCATGACTAACGAGCGTTAACCAATTTAGATAATCTTGTCGGTCCTGCATTTGCCAGCGACTGGTCATGAGGACAGTCGAATCTTTGTGTTCCAATCCTCCACCTGATTCGGTGATGAGATTCAAAATAACGTAACGATCGTACGGAATCGATCCCCATAACTCGTGTTGTTGGCGGACGATGAGTTCTACGTCACGGGCAGAACGTGTTCCGTCCCATAGGCCATCGTCGCCGACGTTAACTAGATAATGTGGCGTTTCGTCGACGGTAAATTCATAAATGTCTGGATTTCCTACCACGATTGGTGAATCTATCAGCGTGTCAAAATCGACGGCACGGTAGCTATTCGGCTGTCCGGTAGGGGTAGGAGGTAATGCCGTTACACTTTGACTCCACCCTGGTGGGAGTTCCACGGTGACGTCGTGGGGTCGCGGCTTCAAATCGGCAGTAGTGATAAATGTCGGCGCTCCGTTGACCAAGGCGAAGTCGCTGTCTACCCAGTTGGTACGAACTGACATTTCGTGGCTGTAGACCCGATACGAAAGGATAATTGGTTCGGATCCACTTGTCTCAACCACCCAGCGATTCTTGCGAGTGCTTTCGATAATTAATTCAGAGCCGCTCGGGGTACGTGCCGTGATGTTCTCCAAGTTTCTGGCGAATTCCCGAACAAAATATGATCCGGGTGTCCACACTGGCATCATGAGGTCAATTGTCGGTTGGTCTGTAGATGGAATTAGTGCCTCGACCTCCATGTAGTGACTGTGTGGTTCTGGAAATCTAAGAGTGTAAGAAATAGGTTCGAGGGATTGAGCTCTGACAATAAGAGGGTTAGTCGCTGCCCAGACGAGTGTGAAAAAAACTAGGTGTCTGACGGTCAATGTGGGGCTTCCTTGATTGAGTTGTCGAGAAACAACACTCTATCATCGAATTGCTCGGAAGTTTAATTGCGGTTCTTGGTCTTCTACCAAGTGTCGACTGGTATCCAGAAACGGGAAACTTAAGTAGAACGCCCGGAGTGTTGAGTGTGTAACTTTTGAGCGGCTATAGCTGCTCCAATAAGTGGAGTCTCAGTGTCTAGAATGATGGCTACTGGAATTTTTTTAAGAAGATTACTCATTGGAAATTTTGATGTGAATGCTTGAAGGAAAAGTGGCTTCCTCAGTGCAGGAAGAATCTGTGGAGGTATTCCACCTCCTACGTAGACACCCGCAGTCGCCATGGATCGGAGACCCAAGTTTCCGGCTTCTGAGCCAAGAGCTTCGACGAATAGATTCACCGTTTCTGTGCATCCATCGCAGTCTTTACGGATTCCTGCCTTCGTAATACAAAAGGGCTGTTCGCTTCTAGGAATGCCGCCGGGTAATCCAGCACAATCCTCAGAGCCGTGTACGAATCGATGGAGATGCACTAATCCTGAACCCGAGAGGATTTCTTCGCATGAGACCCGACCGTGCGATGGGGTTAAAGTTTCCACTAATCTTTGTTCGTGTGTCGTACGTGCCGCGAAATCTGCGTGACCCCCTTCGGAAGGTGTGGGGATAAGTGTTCCGTCAATGTTCTGAAGTATAGATTCGCCTAAGCCAGTCCCAGAAGCGATCAATGCAGCGTTACCTTGAGTGTCACGGTGGCCTGTCTGAAGAAATTCAAGTTGGCGCCCAGTTAATTGGGGAATGGCATATGCTGCTGCTGTGACGTCGTTCAGTAATCGGACATAGGGAATCGAAAAAGACACAGAAATATCTTTGGCATCCACAATCCACGGTATGTTGGTTAAATCAGAGACGTTGTGTTGAACTGGTCCAGAAACACCTAGGCACGCGCTCTCAATAGAGCCACGATGACCAGTCAGAAACTTTTCTATCATCGCGGAGAGTTCGCTGAAGTCTAGCGTCCTGAATCGGGAAACTTTTAGTCGCAATGGTGGTGAGTGTGTTGAATCGAATAGACCCAAGAGCGTCTTAGTTCCACCGAGGTCGCCAGCTAACAGGATCGCCATGTAATTACAGTGTTGAACGACTTGACTTTATTATCATTCTCAAGCATCTTTCCAGCGGCTGGCATTTCGCATACTTACAATTACTACGAATATGACGCAGGCGTCTGCGCTCGGCGACAAACTCTCAGCACGGCCCCCGTTTCTCGATCAGGTCGTTGTCTTCACTGGAAAGCTGGCTTCTATTGGGCATCGGGAAGCATATGCTCTTGTTGAACGACAGGGCGGCTTGGCGTGTGATCAGGTCACGTCCAGAACGACTATTCTGGTGATTGGTGCTGCGGGTGTGGCCAGTGGAAAGAGTAACAAGCTTAGAAAAGCAGAGGCGGTTAATACCCGCTCTCCTGGCAGTATTCAGATTCTCAGTGAAGATGAATTCTGTCGTCTCGCCGCGCTGCAGTCCAGCGAATTGTTGAACCAGCTGTACCATAGTCTCAGTCAGATCCGGAGTCGATATCCTCGCATTCGAGAAGCCCAGTTACGCTATCTAGAAAAATGCGGTTTACTGCAACCAGTGGCCCGCACCAACACCGAAACCTACTACAACTTTAGTGATGTTTCGATATTGAAGCAGATTCATGATGAACTTGAGCAAAATGGTTCATTTCGTGGTGCAGTAAGGCGTAGGTTGGCTGCTAGAGAAGGTCAATTGGCACTTAATTTCAACGCTGCTCGCGGGGCAGTGCCAGCGGCAAAAGTGGTGGCTTTGAGACGAAGGGAGGCAACGAAAGTAACGATTTCGGTGCCTTCAGATCCGGAACTGGGTGGAGAGAAGACGGCGCTGGCGGCGCGGTTCTTCCTAGAAGGTTCAGAGCTTGATGAAGGGGGTGAGCAAGACCGTGAGCGGGCGTTGATCGCCTATCGTAAGGCTCTCCTACTAGACCCGACTCTTGTGCCAGCGATTGTGAACCTAGCGAATCTTCACTACGGACACGATGATCTTGTTGAAGCGCAAGCTCTCTACGGCCGGGCCTTGTTACTCGATTCTTCTTGTTTTGAAGCGCATTTCAACCTTGGGAACATTCACCATGATCTTGGCCGGTTGCAGGAAGCCATGACCTACTATGACGCAGCGTTGCACCTCAATCCGAAATACGCCGACGGTCATTTTTATGTTGCGGTCACGCTGGAAAAGATGGGTCGGTCGGAAGAAGCAAAAGAACACTGGCGTTTGTATCAAGAACTGGCGCCCGATGGTGAATGGTTTGATCTCGCCAAGGAATTTAGCGAGTAAACGTCGAAGCTTGTCTTAGGTTCCAGAGGTGTTTCTCAGTGGTCTGAGTAATGGTCGACCTGTTGTTGCTTGACAGCTCGTTTCGTTTTGAAGAACGAACACTCGAGACACCATGCTTCTGGCCTAAAACCGTTCTTGCCGGTAAAAGGTACGACTTCCCCATGGGAACAGTAGGATGCTCCAGTGCTCTGATTTTCGTGCCATCGGCACGCTTTGAATCTCTTTAAAGCAGTGTTTTCTTGCTGCGTCTTTTCCTCGCGGTCAGAAGCAGATTGATCAGCGACTGGTGGCTTTATGATTTCCACTGAATCTAGACAAAAAAAAGGTTCTTGATGGCCTGGGTTCAACGTTTGAAGTCGCCCTGTCGAATCCGAGCGAAATGTCTCATGGGGCAAAAAATATTTCCCAAAGACTAATTTTCAGCGAGCTCGAAACGTGATGATGCCGCGGGACGGATCGTAGGGTGAGACTCCGACGGTAACGCGATCTCCAGGCACCACTTTGATCCGAAAGCGTCTCATTCGACCACTTAATTGTGCCAAAACTTCATGACCAGGGTCACATTCGACCCGGTAGAGTCCGCCGCTGTGAACCGCTACTACAGTTCCCTGAACGTCAATGAGATCGTCTTTTGCCATCTAGCTCCTGAAACCGGAAGTATAGCAGCTTGAACATCGGTTGGTTACGAGCTCAACTAGGGTGTTAACACTCAAAGTTCACGCACAGCATCTTCGACTTGTTTTGCCAAGTCAGAATAATCGTCGCCTGTCAGATTCAGTGGTTTACCAAACGTAACTCTAGCTGGACCAGGCCTGGCCATACGCCAGGATTGATGGAGAATTCGATCGATGCCTTCTAGACGAACGGGAACGACAGGTATATTTAGACGACTGGCAATCATCCCGATTCCGGGTTGAAAGCGGTCGATTTCACCAGTGGTGGTGCGACGTCCCTCCGGAAAAATGAGGACTGAATTTCCGTCGCCGAGTAGTTCGCCCAGATATCGAATAGCTTCACGAGTGCCGGCTTCACGCTGGGGCAAAGGAAAAATGTTAAATAAGAGACTGCCCAGATAGTAATTAAACGAACTTGTCATGTGCTGCCGCCAGGAATGCTGTTCAGGATAAAAGTGAGCCGCAAAGAACTCTTTTGAGGCTGCTGTAGCCACTTGTATTCTTCGATTTACAGGCAGTGCCGCCAAGATGACCGGGCCGTCCAAGTGGCTCTGGTGATTGGCTGCGTAGACAACTGGGTCCGACGTAGAGTGGAGATGTTCGAGTCCTTCCACTTTGATCCACGCGAAAAGCCGTGCCAGAGGTAAAAGAAACGCGTTGAGGCTAATTCGTCGAATGATCTTGGCCGTTAAACTTCTGTTCCATTTTGGAAACGATAAAGGTGGAGCAGTTGAGACTCGGTCTTTCCTGGTTAGGTTAGACGGATCATCAGAGTTTAGGATCGCTTCAAGACCAGCGACGGTTCTAGCGTCTCTTAGGGTTTGCTCATCAAGTGAGCGATCAAGTTGTTGTTCGATGGCCATCATTAGTTCGATTCGTTCAATTGAATTGAAACCGAGTTCTTCAATGGTGGTATTCGCACTGATTTGCTGTTGGCCAGAAATATTTTGGATAATCGACCGCGTTGTTCCCGCTGTGCGCGGTGGCGGACTCATGAGGGTTTCTTTGTTCTCGAGCCATCGACGTATTTCGTGCCGCTTTAATTTTTGCGTGCCTTCAGTTCTTGGAAACTCGCCGCTCGGCCACAGACTGTAGCCTTTGATCATTTGATGCTCTTCAAGTTTTGCATTGGCAGTTTCTAATACACTTGACGGGGTGGTCTCTGGCCGCAGTATGAGGACAGCATGTACTTTCTCGGTGCCCTCAACGGCCGCTCCAACAACCGTCGCATCCCGAACACCTGCGATGTTCCGAAGTACTTGTTCGACGTCGTCAGGGAAAACGTTTAATCCGTCCGAGGTGACGATGGTTTCTTTTTTACGCCCTCGCACTGTGAGCTGACCGCTGGCGTCGAGGGCGCCGATATCACCAGTGTGAAACCATCCATCTTGAAACGCCGCTGTGGTGGCCGTCGGAGATTTGAAATAGCCGGTTGTTACATTTTCGCCGCGTACTAAAATTTCGCCATCCGAAGCAATCTTTACTTCAACGCCACCGATAGGTTTACCGACACTTCCGCGGCGTGTACGAAAAGGATGATTCAGAGTCACGATAGGCGCGGTTTCTGTGAGACCGTATCCCTGAATTACCAAGAAACCCAGTTTTGACCAGAACTCTTCGAGACGTCTGTCGAGTGCTGCAGCTCCCACGACAAATGTCCAGAATTTCATTCCAAACAATCGATGAACTCTACGGTAGCGCCACCATCGTAGAGCGACCGGTTCCTTCGGTTCGATCGGTTCAAGAACTTCCGGAGCAAGATGTTCTATGTGTTCTCGGAGCACCTCTAGCATCTTCGGAACACAGACCAAAACTGACACGCGATGTTTCCGGATCTGATTGACAATTTCAGATGGGTTATAGCCGTGCATGAATACCGTCACACCGGAAAGCATCGGAGGTATAAAGGTCGCCATGGCTTGTCCGAACATATGGCTGAGGGGAAGGAGGTTGAGGAACCGAATTGGAGAGAATGGCTTGGCGTATTTTCTATATTTCAATATTTCTCGTTCCACCGGTAGGGTGTTGGCGAGGATGTTGCGATGAGTTAATTGAACGCCTTTCGGATCTGCAGTGGCTCCCGAAGTGAAAATGATTTCGGCGAGATCAGTAGAGTTGTCGGTACCTGTGACAGGTGCTGATGACCCGGCTTTGATTCGGTTGGCTGTTAAGAGGTCTTTGAGTGGCCATGCTTGAATCTGGCCGTTCGGCGACGGGACCTCATCGCCAGTGAGTACAACATCACTTTCAACGATTGAAGCAATTTTTGACAATAAGTCTTCGGAAGCACGGTAATCGACCGGAACGACCACACACTGAGCGAGCCAAGAGCCCCACAGGGCCACGACCCACTCTGGGCGGTTTTCACTCCAAATGATCACCTTGTCTTGTTGGCGGAAACCAGCACCCACGAGGCGTTGTGCAAAATCGTAAGCGGCCTGACGGATTTCTTCGTAGCTGTATGTATACGATCGGTAGCCGTCGTCATAGACGAAGAAGTTCTGTCTTGACCGAATACGGTCATCAAAAAAATCAATTAAATTCTCCCGTTTCATCAGAGCATCTCAAGTAATGTAACTGACTCCATTCATCGGAAGGATGCACCGATGTTGAAGACCGCCAATGTTATACGTGGAGAACCAGGTTGTAAGTGTGTTCGGGGTAGCGGAGTCAGTGCGTAGAATCTAAGATCAAGGGAAAATGCGATATGGTCACTGGTAAACCAGCGTGCGCCTCCGCCGTAATTTAGTGAACGTGTATAACGAGTATTGTGTTCAGTTCCAGCCGGATATAGTCCTAGGGTCGAGCTCCCAAGACCACCGCTTAAGTAGCTCCAGCCGTCACGGCTACCGAAATTCAGTGACAGCTGTGGTGAAATTGCGAAGAAGTTAGCCCGAATGGCAGGTGCTTTGGTGTGAGATTCGGCTTGGATTGCACCTTTAGTGCCAAGTGATTTGTGGACAGTTCCGCCTATGCCTATTGTTATAACTCGCCAGCGATATAGATAAGCGTGCGCTCCAACTTCAAATCCCAGACCTATCCGAGGGGTCATAGACGTGTTGAGACCCCGAGCACTCGCAAATTGTCGATTTTGACCAAACAACGAGAGTGATCCGCGGATGTCGGTTACAAACCGGTCGATCGGCTGCGCGACTTCTTCCTGGGCCAGAACCGGTGCCGAACTCAAGAACCACGGTACTAGCAGAACAGCAGTGCAGATGGCCCGAACAAACCTATTCCGGTTAACCATAGTCATCAGTATATGCTTTGGCACAGGGTGACCTCTGTCGCTTCTCCTCTTACGCCTCTCAGGGATATTGAACGAGCTGCCATTCGGATCCATGGGACGGTGGTTCGGACGCCTCTCGTCGACGTGTCACGGCACGTGGGTCGCTCATTTCGCCTCAAAGCTGAGAATCTCCAAATGGCAGGCTCCTTTAAGTTGCGTGGCGCGTCAAACATGATGCTTGGACTTTCCTCTGACGAAAGGCAGCGTGGTGTAGTTACCTATTCATCTGGTAACCACGCGCAGGCGGTCGCGTACTCGGCACGGCTACTGGGTATTTCGGCGCTGGTTGTAATGCCGGTCACCGCACCGGCCGTGAAAGTTCTTGGGACTAAAGCTTTCGGCGCAGAAGTGGTTATGGAAGGGACGACTTCGGCGGAAAGAAAAGCGAGAGCGGAATACGAAGCTGACGTTCGAGGGCTGACGGTTGTGCCGCCTTTTGACCATCCTAAAATCATTGCTGGACAGGGGACGGTTGGATTAGAAATCGTCGAAGATTGCCCAGACGTCGACTGCGTGTATGTACCAATTGGTGGTGGTGGACTTATCGCTGGTGTGTCAGCGGCAGTGAAGCAGACCTGTCCACATGCACGTGTCATTGGCGTCGAACCAGCCGGGGCGGCGAAGATGTTAGCTTCGCTTTATGAAGGACGGCCTAGAACGCTTAGTTCTGTGAAGAGTGTGGCCGACGGCCTTCTGCCTGTGCGACCAGGTGACCTTACCTTCTTACATGTCAAAGAGTTTGTTGACACCGTAGTTACGGTCAAAGACGACGTGATCGAACGGGCAGTAGCTTGGCTATTTCGGTCCGCGAAACTTGTGGTGGAGCCGAGCGGTGCCGTAACTGTCGCCGCTGCTCTTGCGGCGACCGGATCGAGCAACTCCGAAACTTGCGTTGCGGTCGTCAGTGGAGGAAACATTTCAGGTTCTGCGCTGAGTAAGATACTGAATAGGAACGACAGCTTCGAAGCCTCAAATTTTTCTGACCAGCAGATTAGCGACTCAATAACTGTTAAGAAGGCCGAGAAATCTAAACTTTAATCGTCTCTAGAAAATCACACTGCACTACTGTTGGTCTCGGTCCTTAAAGGGGGTTGTTGTTTTTTTTCTGATCAATAATTTTGCTTCAGAGATCGCTTGATCAACTGATTCAACCGTGCCGTCCAATTGGAGTTCGTAGATGTGCTTCAAAATTTTACCAACCTCAGGCCCAGGGAGCAGTCCAAGTTGAAGTAAATGACGTCCTAAAAGCAGCGGCGCAGGTGCTTCGTGCTCTATGCCTAGCGCCCTGGCACGTTCCAGGAACCAATCCATAGCGGAACAGTCAAACATGCCTGTTCGTCCTCGACAGTCGGCCTTGGCCAGCACTGCGAGTAGTTCTAGGTCAACCTTTCGAGCCAATCGGCGAAATGCTCCATCAGTGACGCCATCTGGAGCCTTATGCCACATTCCAGGCGTTAGATGATGAGCGACGAGTCCGAGGATCTGTTGGCGCACGTCGTATCCATGGAGGGAGTGAATGTTGATACGATCGAGAAAAGTCTCGGTTGGTTTTATTCCCGCTTCTTCATGGTTGCGGGAACGGATCCGACCATCAATAAATGCTGTTGTGCTCGGCTTGCCAAAATCGTGGCTGATGGCGGCGAGCATCAGTGTCGACTGTTTAGGATGCGAGAGCTCTTTGAGGCTAGAGGCTGCTTGGTCTACCACTAGGAGGGTGTGAGTCCACACATCGCCTTCAGGATGCCACTCTGGTTCTTGTTTACATCCAATCAGTGCTGCAAGCTCAGGGAAAAGACGTTCAATTACGCCGAGTTCTAGAGCAAGTGTCAAACCGACAGAGGGTCGGGACGACCCCAACAGAAGTTTTTCGAGTTCTCCCCAGATGCGTTCTGGCGGGAGGTCGCCCAACGCAATGGAACGGCAAATTGTTCTAGTAGCTTCGTCAAGTGTAAAACCAAAACGGGCAGCGAACTGAATGGCTCGTAGTACGCGAAGACTGTCATCCGAAAATGTTTGGGAGTCGACCATCTTCAAGATGCCTTGTTTTAGGTCATTTTGTCCTTGGTATGGGTCGAGATATTGGTTGGTCAGTGGATTCCAAGCAATAGCGTTAATTGTGAAGTCTCGGCGTCGGGCAGCTTCTTTGAATGAAAGATTCGGGTCGCCTTCGATCGTGAAGCCCCGGTGCCCTCGTCCTGTTTTAGATTCTCGTCTGGGCAGGGAAACATCAATCCCACCTACTTTGTATACCGTGAAGCTTTCTCCGACGCGGTCGACGCGGTCGATTCGCTCCAGTAATGACCGGAGGTGTTCTGCGGTTACGCCATAAACCTCGACGTCAATGTCTTTTGATTTCCATCCGGCAAGACGATCACGAACCCAGCCTCCTACGAATAGTGCCTGACCCTCGGCTGCTCGAACCGCTTGCGCAATTTCCAGAGCTCGCGCGAACTCTGGGTTGCTCGGGTCAGCGTGCGAGGCGGAAGCCATAGTCTGTGTACCGAAACGACGGGTCCAGTTTACTTCTGGCCGAGACGCGACTAATAGTTAAGGCGTGACGCCACGAGCCACCGCGAGAGCTGCGTCGAACACCAGACGGCGGCCCCGGTGGGTTTTGCCGCGGCGAGTCGCGATAGTAAGTCCGTGAATGCCAGTCAGTGCACCACTCATGAATGTTCGCAGCGATACCATAGAGACCAAAATCGGATGCTTTGCCAAGTTCAACTGTCCACGGTCCATCTAGTGGGCCTCGGCCTCCAGCAGGGATCCATTTCGGGATCTCGTTTCCAGAAGGATAGTTACGCGCGACTTGGCGACCTCGAGCTGCCCGTTCCCATTCTGCTTCGGTCGGTAGCCGAACTAGGTCACCGTTTGAAGATCGCCACAGACAGTAGACAGTTGCGTCATTCCAGCTAACACCAACAACTGGATAAGCAGGATTTCCCAATAGTGGATTGTCCCAGTCCCTGGGATGTTCACGATTGGTGTCTTCTAGAAAGTGTTGATATTCGGACCGTGTGACTGGATAAATCGCCATCTGAAAGGTATCGACCCACACGCGGTGAATCGGAGATTCGTCGCGCTGACCCGTTTCACTTCCCATATCGAACCAACCAGCTGGAATTGTGACGAATGTTTTCACCACGATGATCATGGCACGGAATCACTTTCTGTGTGGAACCCAACTGGCGTATTACGTGAGGGCTGGTATGATCAAAAAAGGCTTTGTGAGCCTAGAACGTCAATGATGCGATTCGACACCAAATCTGGCTTTATTCCTCTCTGTCAGGGAGCGGTGATTCTTGCGATCGTTGTGAGTAGTGGCTGCTCTGTCAAATCGATGGCGGTTAACGCTCTTTCGGAGACCCTTTCTGACGGTGCTGATATTTACGCATCTGATGAAGATCCACAACTGGTGCGTGAGGCTTTACCATTCAATCTGAAGACTCTTGAGACACTATTGGAGTCGTCACCTGATCATCCGGGTCTTCTCCTGAATGCTTGTAGCACTTTTACTATTTACGCAGCGCTATTCATTCAACCCGATGCAGAAGTCGCAGAATGGGAAGATTTCGATTATGCGACCGCGGAGACGGCGGACCGGCGTGCTCTCAATATGTATGTTCGAGCACGCGACTACTGTCTCCGCCGGGTAGAAGTTAATTATGTAGGCCTTTCAGAGACACTACGTTTGGATCCGGAGAGGGCGGTTGCTACATTTCGTGTCGATGACGTTGAGACAATTTATTGGCTAGCTGGGTCGTGGGGTTTCGCTATTTCACTTGGGCTTGATAACCCGGAACTTGCCGCGGATCTACCGGTTGTGAGAGCGTTGTTGGGTCGTGCACTTGCACTAGACGAAGGCTACAATCGTGGAGCGCTGCATTCAGCGTCCATTGCACTTGAATCGGTTCCAGAGTTGCTCGGGGGGTCTTCCAGCCGTGCGCGTGTTCACTTTGAGCGTGCGGTAGAGTTGTCGGATGGTCTTGATGCCTCGCCCTATCTTGCCTTGGCAACTGGGGTATCGTTGGCAGCGCAGGACCGCGCGGAGTTTGAGTCGTTGCTTGGTTCCGCGCTTGCGGTTGACCCGGAGACTGATATCAGCCTCCGACTGGTGAATCTGGTGAATCAGAAACGGGCCCGTTTGCTTCTCGATCATGTCGATGAGCTGTTTGAGGAGCCAATTAGGGAGGAAGAACACTAACGATGAGGTCGCTCCGAATTGCCATCGCTGTATCTTTGTTGGTTAGCCCGGCTCTCCTTTTTGCTCAGAGGCCAATAACCCTTGGATCGATTGCCCCACCAAACTCTTTGTGGGACAGGGCGCTGAAGGAGATGGCGGCTGATCTTCAGCAAGTCACGAATCGAAGAGTACGGTTGCGCGTTGCTTCGAGTTCCCAAGGGGACGAGGCTACCATCGTGCGACGCCTGAAATTGAATTCGACCCAGGCAGCACTTCTTTCACAAACGGCCCTCGGTGAAATTGATCCGGCATTTAATGTCTTGGGAATGCCGTTCTTTTTTCAATCCGATGACGAAGCTCGCCACGTTCTGTCAGCGCTCAGGCCGACGTTTGAAGACGCTCTGGCTGATCAGGGATTTGTACTGGTCGGCTGGGGGCACACGGGGTGGGCCCATTTTTTTACAGCTGAGCCCGTTTCCACTCTCGAAGATTTGAGAGGCGCCAAGATCTTTACGTCGGCAGGAGACGATGCAATGGTGCAGTGGTATAAGGAGAATGGATTTGATCCAGTTCCACTGGCTGTGACTGACGTTGCGATGGGCTTAAATACCGGTTTAATCAATGCGTATCCACTGCCGCCTTACGCAGTGATGTTGGTCCAATATTATCGCTCTGCACCGCACATGCTCGATGTCCCTCTAGCGCCGGTCATCAATGCCCTACTGGTTACTGAAAGAGCTTGGGAGCGGCTCAGTGCTGACGATCAAGAGGCGTTTTTATCGATTGGTCAGGAGTTTGAAGACAACCAGTGGGATGAAGTTCCAAAGCAAGACCGCGAAGCGATAGACCTGATGCGTGATCGTGGACTAACAGTCTCGATGCCGGACGATGCAGCCATTGTCGCATTTCGTCAGACGGCCGATGAGTTAACCTCGTCGATGCGTGGGACCATGGTTCCACAAGATATCTACGATCTTGCCCTAAGGGAACGGAACAGTTTTCGTGGCCAATAGCGAACAGTTCTGTTGTCGGTGACGTAGTGAATTCTTCTCAGAGTTGATGGGTTCTACTGAGCATCCCAGAACGGATGTGTCACAACACTCGGCACCTAACGGGCCAAGTTTTCTCAGGTTTTTCCATAACGCTGAGGACTTGATAGCTGCAGGTGCCCTTGTGGCGATGGTTCTGCTTCCTTTGGCCGAAATAACTATCCGCCCGTTCATAGGGGGTGGCATTCCAGGATCGATTCCTTTTGTCCAACATTTAACTCTTTGGGTTGGCTTTCTCGGTGCGACACTCGCGGCCAGAGAAGGACAATTGATTGCTCTCGCAACCGGGACACTCATGCCTAAGGGGCGGGTGCGCACTGTGGCGGCGGTGTTCGCGGCTATGTTCGGCGGGGCGGTATCAGCGATGCTTGCCAGAGGCGCCGTCGATGTGGTTTTGGTTGAACGCGACATCGGTTCAGAGATTGCACTCGGTGTTCCGGTGTGGGTTGTCCTTTTGGTGCTTCCTTTTTCGTTTCTGCTGATTGCATTCCGCCTGATGTGGCATGTGGGCGAATCATGGAGCCAGCGAATATTAGTAGCGCTGGGGATGGTGGCTGGGTTGTGGCTGAGTAATTCCTACGAGTTTCTTGACGGTAGTTCCGCCTGGCCTTGGGTATTACTTGTAGTAGTGGCAGCGGTGGCGGGTGCTCCTATTTTTGCGGTGTTGGGGGGTGCTGCTGTCTTTCTATACATGACATTCTTTGTGCCACCTGCCCAAGTGGCACTTTATGCATACGACCTTGCCACTGAACCGCTTCTTCCCGCCATTCCATTGTTTACGTTGACTGGTTGCATTTTGGCCCAAGGCAGAGTTTCGGAACGTCTTCTGCGTCTGTTCCGAGCTCTAGTTGGCTGGATGCCAGGTGGAACGGCGGTTGTATGCGTTGTTGTTTGTGCTTTTTTTACGATCTTTTCTGGAGCGTCGGGTGTCACCATTTTGGCGCTCGGTGGATTACTGCTTCCTGCTCTTCTGAAAGATGGATATCGGGATCGTTTTTCCGTAGGCCTATTGACGGCATCTGGGTCGCTAGGTTTACTTTTACCTCCTGCGCTTCCACTAATTTTGTATGCCGTCGTTGCAGGAGTGTCTCTGGAAGACCTCTTTATCGGTGGGATATTGCCAGGGTTTCTACTTATCGGACTGGTTTCAGTTTGGGGCATGCGTGAAGGAGTGATCACTGGTGCAGGCCGTCGCCCCTTTGTCACTGCCGAGGTTTGGTCTGCGATCTGGGTAGCGAAATGGGAACTCGGACTTCCGATTGTTGTCTTGGTTTCTTATTTTAGTGGCTGGGCGACACTAGTCGAAGTATCGGCTTTGGCTGCGCTCTATGCCTTTGTATCAACTGGACTCATACATCGAGATTTTCCTTTTCTGAACGGCCTGCGCGCTGCTATTACCGAGTCAGTTGTTCTGGTCGGCGGAGTTCTGATCATCTTGGCGGCAGCCAAGGGGTTTACTGCTTACACGCTGGACGCAGACCTGCCTTTCCGCCTCCTTGAATGGACTCAGTCACAGATCCAATCCCCGTTGCTGTTTCTGTTAGCCCTAAATATTTTTCTGCTTCTTGTTGGTTGTCTTATGGACATTTTTTCGGCAATTTTCGTCGTGGTGCCGTTAATTAGTGCGCTGGGCGTTGCATACGGGATAGATCCGATTCACCTAGGCATTATTTTTATTGCTAATCTTGAATTGGGCTACTTGACGCCTCCCGTTGGACTTAACCTGTTCTTTGCTTCTTACCGGTTCGATCGTCCAATTTTGCACGTTTATCGAGCGGCTTTGCCGGTGCTGCTCATCTTGGGATTTGGCGTAATATTGATTACTTATGTACCCTGGCTTTCTCTTGTAATGTTGGAGCTTCTTGGTCGACGATAGAAGGGTTGATCGTTTGGAGTATCGTGAGATCGGGTAGGAGGATTAGATGACGTGGCATTGGTTCAGGTGCGTGCTTACAATTTTTTCAATTGTCTTAATGTCGGCATGCGGAGCGCCTAGCTCTGAAGAAACTGTGGTCGAGACCATTGAATCCAGCGATGAGGTGTCAGCCGATCCGGAAATACGTCTCGCAAACCTTCAGCAGTTGACGTTCGGCGGCGAAAATGCCGAAGCCTATTTCACTTCAGATGGTTCTGAGTTGATCTTTCAGTCGACTAGGGAAGGTGTTCCCTGTGACCAGATTTTCAGGATGGATTTGGACGGTTCAAATCTTCGAATGGTCTCAACGGGAGACGGCCGAACAACTTGCGGATACTTTTACCCTGATTCCGAATCTATCATTTATGCGTCGACCCATCTTGGTGGGCTCGAGTGTCCACCCCCGCCAAGTTTTTCGGCTGGATACGTCTGGGCTGTCTATGACACGTACGACATATTTCGAGCAGCGCCAGATGGTTCGGAATTGACCCGATTGACTGATACTCCAGGTTACGATGCCGAAGCCACGATAGGTCCGGACGGACGCGTGGTGTTTACCAGTGTCCGTGATGGTGATATGGAGATTTACTCCATGAATGGGGATGGGTCTGACGTGCGACGACTGACCAGTCGACAGGGACCCGATGGAGGTCCATTCTTTTCAGCCGATGGCTCAAAGATTGTATTTCGCGGCCGAGAGATTCCCGATGGCCCAGAGTATGACGATTACAAGCGTTTACTGGATGAGGGACTCTGGAGGCCCACCGAACTTGAGATTTTTGTCATGGATGCTGACGGCAGCAATCTTCACCAAGTGACTGACCTCGGTGGAGCGAGTTTTGGTCCGTTCTGGCATCCGGATGGCGAGCGAATTATTTTTTCGTCAAACTGGCACAATCCTGATGGCCGGAACTTTGATTTATTCATTATCAATGCCGATGGTGGTGGTTTAGAACAGATCACGTTTGGCGAGACTTTTGACGGGTTTCCGATGTTTTCGCCAGATGGACAGCAGTTGGTGTTTGCTTCGAATCGTGACAGTCAAGCAGAAGGTGATACGAACGTTTTTATTGCGGATTGGGTCGACTAGAAACGGGAATTTCCAGAGTTATTTCTTTTTTCGGTGTTTCAAAAACAACTCGTTCCTGGGCGGGTGGTTGGGTTAGTAACTGCAGGCTGGGTTGGCGGCCGGTTATCGCTCAATAAACTGGGAATTCCAATACTCAAAGCTTTCGTTAAGCGGTCGTTCACTTGTGCAAGACGGGCCGCCGCCTATCTTTCAGAAGGTGTTCGATTGTCCGTGCATAATATCGGAGTACCGTTCGCTCACGTACGCGATAGCGTTTTCCTTCAACGACAAGAATTCCTCGGGTTGCCAGTGGTGCGATAGCAGCTTCTACCGCTTCTTGCGCCGTGTCGATGTCGAGACGTGCTCCCGCTGCTCTGAGCATGTCTATTAGTCGATCGACTTCTGATTCTAGTTCACCGTGTTGAATGGACGGACGCATGGCTGCTGCAACAAGTGCTGTGGGTAATACGGTGTAAAGGCGACCAATCTCATCACGCAGTCTTCGATTCAGCTGTACCATTGAACGCCGTCCGTCTGGATCGTAGTCAGCTAGTGTAATTGGTTCGCCAAAACTCACGATCGCACGACTTTGGTAACCGACGGCGTATCGAATCATTTCTGCTACTTCGCGGGCAAATGGTCTCTGCTGACGTTTCACTCTCTGCCGAGAAAGAACAAAGTCTTCAAGCACTAAGTCGTATGCAATAGCGACGGGAATCACTACCACGTCAGTTCGTCGTGTCTGAGCTGCTGCGTGGAGAAGACCTGTTTTGAACCGTTTCAGTTCGCCGCTGTAACTCCTCCCACCTTCTAGGTAGAGGAATAAATCATGACGCTGGAGAACTTCGGCAACATAGGCTTTCAGAGTTGCCAGGTAGGCGGGATCTTTCATTGCACGCGCGTCTCGCCTGATCGGGATTGCGCCTGTTACGTGTTTGTGGATCAAGCCCAACGCCCCGCCGAATAAATTAATTCCAGCGGCAATGACCGGCGGACGAATGCCGTTGTCGTCAAGAACAAGTGGTTGAACGAGATAGTCTGTGTGGCTTTTATGATTTGACGCGTAAATTACACGTCTGTGCCGTGTTGCCTTCTTGGCGATTGAGACTTGAGCTTCCTGGCGGTCAATCTTTCTCAGGAGTGGATACAGCGGATGCTGTAGAGCCCGGTACATCTTGTAACGCTGTGTCGTCCTGAGCTCATCAAGGTAGGCATAAACCCGCTCTTGAGCTTCAAGGGGGCTTTCGTTTTCATTGCCTTGGAGGTATCGAATGACCTCTTCACGTTCAAGCACCGCCTGCGCGATTTCGTCATGCGGCACCCGCGAACTATAACATGGTGTGACCGGTTGATATTCGAGGCCTATTAGGGCGATCAGCTAATCACTAGACACATTACCCCCTGTCTTCGTAGACTTGACGGTTGGGCATACAATTGTGAAGAAGACATCACACGTCGTAGTTGTGGGAGCTGGAATCATTGGCTGCGCGGTGGCTTATGAACTGGCTAGGCGCGGTAGCCGCGTTCACGTGATTGACCGCCGGGAGGTAGGGCAGGGAGCGACCCAAGCTTCCGCCGGTGTCTTGGCTCCGTACATTACTGCCCATGAGGGTAGTCCGCTTCTTGAGTTAGGTGGACGAAGTCTTGAGCTCTACGACGAATTTGTCTCACGTGTGGTGGATGATTCCGGAGCGACCGTACAGTATGTCCGTAGTGGAACATTAGAAATTGCCCGCGATAAGGTTTCGGTCGACCGACTTCGAAGAATGGCATCTACCTACCGCGACTTGGGTATCGTTGCTGAATATCTTGACGAAAAGGCCATTCATCAAGAAGAACCACAGCTGTCTTCGAATGTGTTGTCGGGTCTTGTAGTTGAGGCTCATGGGTTTGTCGGAGCCACCGATTTAACCGGTGCACTGCGCCGAGCTGCAGGAGCTCACGGCGTGACCTTTACGGCTTCAATGTCGGCCGCGAGGGTCTTTAGTCGAGATGGAACACTACAAGTTGAAACACCGGTCGACACCGTCTCGTGCGATGCAGTAGTGATGGCTGCGGGAAGTTGGTCGGGTCAGGTTGAGGCCGAGGGAGAGGAAGCTGTTCCCGTTCGCCCGGTCCGGGGACAACTGCTTCATTTAGGGTGGCCCAAGTCGCCGCCAGAGCGTGTCATTTGGACAGACCAGTGCTATCTGGTTCCTTGGACAGACGGTTCCGTTCTCATCGGTGCAACTGTTGAAGACGTCGGGTTTGACGAGCGTGCGACAGTAGCCGGCGTTCAGCAATTGATTAATATGACTTGCGAGATTGTCCCAACTGCGAAGCAGGCTTGGTTTCAAGGTGTGAGAGTCGGTCTTCGACCTGGAACCCCAGATGACCTGCCTGCCATCGGTCCATCCGAAAGATTGCCCGGACTTTTTTACGCCACAGGACACTTTCGGAACGGAGTTCTACTGGCTCCGTTGACTGCTCGTATGGTTGCGGACTATTTACTCGACGGCAAGCGCGATAAGGCACTGGACGCGACCTCACTTAGCCGTTTTGCTGTACGTCAGGACAAACCGTAGGGAGTGCCGTTTGTGAAGCTGAAGCGTTCGTACAGCGCCCGCGAAGTGGCGGTCTTTACAGGTTTGTCCGCTCGCCAATTGCAATGGTGGGACGCTCGTCGTCTGTTTTCAGCAACAGTGGCCTCACGTCCGACAAAAGCCGGTGGTTTTACTGAGAGAAGATACTCTCCTATTGACCTCTATGAGTTACTTGCTTTAGCAGACCTGCGGCGACAAGGGTTTACGGTTCAGAATATTAGAACAATCCTCTCGGTTCTCCGCGAACAGTTTAATGTGCGACTTTTTGATGCTCTTGGAGATGGTGGGGATGTGACCCTCCTGACCGACGGCCGAGAGGTCTACGCTAAGACATCTGCCGACGAAATTTTCAATCTTCTGAGAAATCCTGACCAACCGCTGCTTGTTGTTGGAGGTGGAGATCAGCTCAAGGGGTTGAGTGGTCGCGCTCGCCCTCGCCGCAGGAAGACTGCTCGAAAAGCGACTAAAAGGAAGAAAGCCACTTCCTAATTTTGAGTCGAGATGGTTTCTATTTGGTAGTAAACGGAGTCTCTTTCTGGAAGGAAGGGTTTGGTAGACATTGCTTGAGTAATGGCGAGAACTTGGTATTGATTGTGTTGCTTTGACTTATGACATGATGCGAACGATGAACAGAGAATGGGAGTGATATCCTATTAGAAAGCCCGTTGGTCGCATAGCTCCCTTCTGCGGCCAGAATGTCCCGTAGTTGAACGGAGTCACTAAGGATGGATCAGGTACAGATTGCGATACCGGTACGCGGGTTTGGCGAAACCGCTCGGCGCGACAGATGGTGGATACAGCCGATCGCCGTTTTTATAGGTTTTTCGACGTTTCTTGTCTATTCGACTTGGGCGGCCTTTCAAGGTGAACACTATACCTACGGCAGCTATCTGTCGCCGATGTACTCGCCAGAAATATTCGGTGATTCGCCGCATAGCCTGTTTGGTCCTCAACCGGGTTGGTGGCCCATGTGGTTGCCGTTCTCTCCGGCATTTTTGATTCTGTGGGCACCTGCCGGGTTTCGATTGACTTGTTATTACTATCGCGGGGCTTACTACAAGGCTTTCTGGGCTGACCCACCGAATTGCGCGGTTGGCGAGCCACGGAACAGCTTTCGCGGAGAAAATTCGTTTCCCCTTATCTTGCAGAACGTACATCGTTATTTTTTGTACCTCGCTCTGGGATTTGTGCTGTTTCTCTCATACGACGTATGGAACGCGCTGTGGTTCGAAGATTCTGCTGGAAACGTGTCGTTCGGCATTGGCATCGGGACGCTGGTTCTCGCGCTCAATGTATTTCTTCTTGCAAGTTACGTATTCAGTTGCCATTCGCTTCGCCATTTAGTTGGTGGCCGCCAGGACTGTATGGCAGACAAACCGGCGCAACAGTTGGCGTATGACTGCGTCAGTTGTCTCAATGCGAGGCACATGTTATTCGCTTGGTTGAGTCTTCTGTGGGTGGGATTTTCTGATGTCTACGTCCGTATGTGCTCAATGGGGGTCTGGACAGACTTCCGGATTTTATAGGTAAGACAATGGAGTATCAGACCTTTGAACACGATGTGTTGGTAATTGGGGCAGGCGGTGCCGGCTTGCGTGCGGCAATTGAGGCTTCGGCGGGTGGGGTGTCCGTTGGTCTTGTGTGTAAGTCTTTATTAGGGAAGGCACACACTGTTATGGCTGAAGGCGGCATGGCTGCGTCACTCGCGAACGTTGATGACCGAGACGGGTGGGAAACCCATTTTGCGGACACCATGAGAGGCGGCCAGTATCTCAATAACTGGCGGATGGCCGAACTGCACGCCAAAGAAGCTCCTGACCGTGTTAGAGAACTGGAAGCGTGGGGTGCGGTGTTCGACCGTACGAAAGATGGCCGAATCTTGCAGAGGAATTTCGGTGGCCACAAATATCCGCGTCTCGCGCATGTCGGTGACCGGACGGGCCTCGAAATGATTCGGACGTTACAAGACTACGGTGTGCATCAGGGCATCGATGTGCATATGGAGTGCACGATCATCGAGTTATTGAAGGATGGTGATCGTATCGCTGGAGCCTTTGGCTACGACCGTGAGCGCGGCCGGTTTCGCCTTTTTAAGGCGAAAGCGATCGTATTGGCATCGGGTGGTATCGGGCGGGCGTTTAAGGTAACGAGCAATAGTTGGGAATATACCGGTGATGGTCATGCGCTTGCGTATCGGGCCGGTGCTGATCTGATCGATATGGAATTCGTGCAGTTTCATCCCACCGGAATGGTTTGGCCGCCTTCCGTGAAGGGAATCCTCGTGACCGAAGGAGTCCGCGGCGAGGGGGGTGTGCTACGAAATAGTGAGGGAAATCGATTCATGTTCGATGATATCCCCGATCTCTATAAGCACCAGACGGCTGATAATCCAGAGGAAGGATGGATTTATACCCAGGGTGATAAGAACGCTAGGCGGCCTCCTGAACTCTTGACGAGAGACCATGTGGCGCGATGTATCGTTCGAGAGATCAAAGAAGGTCGGGGTAGCCCACACGGCGGTGTCTTTCTTGACATTTCTTGGATTAAAGAGAAGTTACCTAATGCTCAGGAGCATATTAAGAAGAAATTGCCGAGCATGTACCACCAGTTTAAGCAACTAGCGGGTATTGACATTACGGCCGAACCGATGGAGGTTGGTCCGACGACTCATTATGTGATGGGAGGGGTTCGGGTTGACCCTGATTCGCAGATGTCGGCGGTCCCTGGCCTTTTTGCGGCGGGTGAGGTGGCGGGTGGCCTGCACGGTGCGAATCGACTGGGCGGCAATTCTTTGTCTGACCTAGTTGTTTTTGGCAAGCGCGCAGGTGAGCACGCTGCTCGGTTTGCTCAGGAACACGGCACGGTCAAGGTGGAGCAGGACCAGGTGGACGCGGTGGCTGGGCTTGCGCTCGAGCCACTTGAGCGACAAGGGGCCGGCGAGAATCCCTACCAATTGCAATATGACTTGCAGGAGATGATGCAGAGTCAAGTAGGAATCGTTCGAAACGAGGGAGAATTGGAACAAGCGATCGAAGGGCTTAAAGGTTTAGCGGACCGGGCTACTCGAGTGGAAGCACAAGGTAACCGTGAATACAACGCCGGATGGCATACAGCGCTTGACCTGCGCAATTTGATGCCGGTGGCTGAGGCGGTTGCCCGCGCTGCTGCTGAGCGTAAAGAAAGTCGTGGAGCTCATTTTCGGGAAGATCATCTCGGCAAAGACGACGAGTGGGGCAAGACGACATTGGTTATTCGACAAGCCGACGATAAATCGATGGAGGTCAGCCGAGAAGCGATTGCACCTCCACGAGACGACCTTCAGCGGATTATCGAAGAGAATCAGAAGTAGACTCGCGTTTAGACCAAACTTTTACGGAGAGGGCAATGGCGACCGCAATATTCAGGATCTGGCGTGGCAACGCAGAGGGCGGTGACTATCAGGACTTCAGCACTGAAGTTACAGAGGGAATGGTTGTGCTTGATGCTGTGCACCAGATCCAAGCTGAATCAGCAAACGATCTTGCAGTTCGTTGGAATTGTAAGGCGGGAAAATGTGGATCATGCTCGGCGGAAGTAAACGGTCAACCAAAATTGATGTGCATGACCCGGCTCAACAGTTTAGACCTGGACGAACCGGTCACGATTGAGCCGATGCGGGCGTTTCCGCCAATCCGTGATTTGGTTACTGACGTTTCTTGGAACTATGAAGTCAAGAAACGAATCAAGCCATTTAAGCCACGGCCTCCGGATGCAGATGATGGAAGTTGGCGGATGCTCCAGTCAGATGCTGAGCGGGTGCAGGAGTTTCGCAAGTGTATCGAGTGTTTCTTGTGTCAGGACGTCTGTCACGTGTTAAGAGATCACCGATTGCACGATGAGTTCATTGGGCCTCGTTTTTTTGTTCACAATGCTCAACTCGAGATGAATCCTCTCGACACTGAAGATCGAGCCCACGACCTTGCCAACGATCATGGTATTGGTTATTGCAATATAACCAAGTGTTGCACGAAGGTGTGTCCGGAAGAAATTACCATCACCGATAATGCAATTATTCCGTTAAAGGAACGGGTTGTTGATCAATTGTACGATCCAGTCAGCCGACTGCTGCGTGTTTTTTCAGGCGGGTGAGATTCGTTCAGTTGCTGGCGGTGTAGTGCTTTCAGTGCAGTCGATACTTTCGGCGGTGTTCCTCCCAAGTTGCTTGTTCCCATTCTTCTTCCATTTCCCACTGCCGTCTTCGTTCTCGCCGGCGTTGACGGTGTCGCCAAATGGCAACGATCGCCAGCAGCGTGGAAAAGCCCCAGAGTGTGAATGGGTGACCAGCAAAATTGATCCAGTATTTCCAAGTCATTTGATCTGCCCAGAAGCGATCGAGATGCTCTGAGATGGTGAGTCCGGTGGTTACATACAGTGCAGACTCAAAAGATGCTCCGGATCCCATTCGATTCAGCACGCTGGCAGCGGTGAACGAGCCGTAGCGTTGGAGTATGTACCGGACGAAGGCTTCGGAAATCACATAGGCTCGTGCAACGTCTTGGCGACTTTGGCCGAACAAAGATTCTAGTTGGGTGATGGTCATATCAGAGCCGACAAAGAGTTCCCAGGCAAAGCGGGATCGGTCTTCAAGGCTCCAGCTTTGTTCAGCTGCGCTCGCTAAGCCTTCGTTGAACCAGCGGGGTACCGACCGACCGTTCGCAGTTCGGCTGATCAAGATGTGCGCCACCTCATGAAAAAGGACACCTTCAAGTGACCGATAGGGATAGGAGCCGACCCGGTCGGGAAAGATTATTACAACGTCATTGGGGGGGTCAGCAAAGCCAGCGACCCAACTTGGCGTATTTTGTGCGGCAGTTGATTGTTCCGACAATAATAAGGTTCGGATGGGCGCTCCGGGGTTATGGGTTCCGGTTAGCCTCATCACGCTAACGAGTTCTCGGGAGTCAAATGTTCGCACCTGTTCGGCTATGCCATTGAGCTCGGTCGGAGATTCGATTAACAACTCTACCGAACTGTTTGATTGACTGAGTGCCGTAGGTATGACGTTACAGACGGTTATGAATGCCACGATCAAGACAGACTTCCGGTTACTAGTCATCCAATTGGCTTAAACGTTCGATGTCTGGCGCCAGCCCGCAAGTTGATGATCTCAACTGTCAGACTGAAAGCCATCGCAAAATAAACATAACCGCGTGGAAGATGTTGACCAAGACCATCGGCGATAAGTAAGACGCCAATCATTACCAAAAAAGCGAGGGCTAGTGTTTTCATCGACGGATGGCGCGCGATGAAATTACTTACTGTTTCGGCAAAGACGATCATGACCACAATCGCGATGACAACAGCCGTGATCATAATCTCGATCCGGTCCACCATTCCGATCGCTGTGATGACGGAGTCGAGGCTGAATACGAGATCGAGGATCACAATTTGCGCCAAGATATTCCCAACGGTAGCGGTTTTCTGTCGACGTTCGTTTTTCTGGTCAGGGTGTTCCATAAGGTGGTGAATTTCAAATGTGGCCTTCGCTAAGAGGAAGAGTCCTCCCAAGACGAGGATGAGGTCCCGCCCGCTAATGCTCAGCGGTGCACTAATGTCATCTCCAACCGTCTCTGTTAGAAAGGGAACTTCAAAGAGCGGTGCCGTCAAACGCATGACCCAGAAGATAGTCAACAGCAGGAGAATGCGCATTACCATCGCCAGGATTAATCCTGTTGTTCGCGTTGAGCGCCGGTGTTCTTCAGGAAGCCGGTCAGTGAGGACTGCGAGGAAAACAATATTGTCGATGCCAAGAACGATTTCGAGTGTCGTTAGTGTGAGGAGTGCGACAAAAGAGTCAAAGCTGAACAATATCGAACTATCCATTCTTGGTCCTCTGTGTGATTCGGGTGGTCAAAATAGTTCTACGCCCTTAGGTCGTTGATTTAATGGGCTTTATAGAGGTCAACACGACCACCGTGGCGCCCAGGTGGGAGTCAGGGGCATCCCAAAACTCCTTTACCTCAGGGTGGCGTTCGACTGTAGTGTGGACGATGGAACGTTGAACACCCGTGCCGCGGCCGTGAATCAACCGCACCTCTCGAAGCCCCGTCGCCGCGGCAGCGCAAAGGTACTCGGTCACAATCGATGAAACGTCTCGGGGAGCGAAGCAATGTAGGTCGAGTACCCCGTCTACCGGAACTTCATGAACCATCTTTGACGTAACTCGCTGTTACCTGTGTACTGATACCACCTCGAACTGAGAAATCACCAATGATCTCCATGGTCCTCGGATGGCACGCATCGACAAGGTTATCAAGGATCTGATTTGTGACGTGTTCATAAAAGATCCCCTTGTTTCGAAAGCTAATCAAGTAATGTTTAAGCGCTTTGAGTTCTAGGCACCGTTCATCGGGAGTGTAGGTGATTCGTATTTCACCGAAATCTGGCAGCCCGGTCTTTGGGCAGACTGAGGTGAATTCAGGGCAACGAATCTCAATTTTGTAATCGCGCTCTGGATGCTGATTGGGAAATGTTTCAACTTGGACTTCATCCATCACTTGATTCTAACCGGGATCTCTGGCAGGGGTCTTGGAATTACTAGAAGAAGAATGATTGACACCAGAAGGCCTGCGCGCTAGCATCAGGCGCGTTTTTATTGGGTTTTCTTCTGCGACGGTGGCTCGCGCGCGCGACCGGTTTTGCAGATCTTACAAGCGCGCACGTACCTTAGGGGGACGCCGATGGCAGATGGCAAACGAATGAGTAAGACCGAGCTCTTTTCGAACTTTGCGGATCGATTTGGTCTCAAGCGAACAGAAGCTCGTGACTTCTTTGATCATCTCCAGGAACTGTCCGAGAGTGAGCTGAAGCGTAGTGGAGAATTCGTGCTACCCGGAATGGTTAAATTGGTCGTGCAGACGCGGAAAGCGCGCATGGGTCGCAACCCGGCGACCGGTCAATCTATCCAGATACCAGAAAAGACCGTTGTTAAAGCGCGAATCGCGAAGCAGCTTAAGGACTCAGTACTGCCGAGTTAGTTCCATCTAGACGCACAGCGAAACTGTGTGGACCGGAGCTGGCTTGCGGGTGATCCGCTGGTCGGCTTCGTGTCCTTAGTCGTAACGAAGGTGCTACTGAAGTACCCAGTTAGCCTCAATGTCTGCTGGTTCGGATATAAGAACTGGCCACATCTGTTCTCTTTATGAACGGCCGATGAAACCAGTGGTCGTTACTGTGTACTGGTATCCAGTTCACCACCCATTGTGAATGTAGGAGCGGTTGTGGCGAGTACGCCATTTGTCGGGTGGCGGGCACACTAATTGAGGTAAGGCGCCTGTTTCTTGACACTCTTAGGATCCAAGGTTAACGTATCGCGCGCTATGCCTACTAACGTCTTGATGCCGCAGCTCGGCGAATCCATTGCTGAGGGGACAATCGTTCGGTGGCACAAGCAAGTGGGTGACAGTGTAGTACAAGAGGAACCGCTGTTCGAGGTTTCGACCGACAAAGTCGATGCGGAAATTCCGTCGCCAGCCGCAGGTGTAATAACTAAGATTGTGGCTGCCGAAGGTGACACTGTACTTGTGGATACGGTTGTTGCATTGATTGGTGAACGCGAGGACGTCGAAGTCACAGAGAGTGATGACGACGGGTCCCCGGCAGATCCGACAAGCGAACGATTACTAGATTCGGACAATGTCAAGTCCAAGCCCGTTCAGACGGAAGAACGTAACCAGGCCGTAAGTCACGGCTTCTCTCCAGTAGTTCGGAAGCTAGCTGCTGAGCACCAAATCGATCCCAACACGATTTCTGGTACTGGAACTGGCGGGCGCGTTACCAAGGCTGATGTGTTGAGAGCCGTTCGTGAAATGGAGAGTGTATCTGGTCGGGTTGAACCCATGACGGCAATGCGTAGTCGCATCGCAGAGCGCATGGTGGAAAGTCGACGCACTTCTGCTCATGTGCACACCGTGTTCGATGTTGATTTCTCACGTGTGTCAGAGCTTCGGGTGCTGCATCGTTCTACATATGAGGAAGCCGGACACAAATTAAGTTACCTGGTGTTTGTCGCAAAGGCGGTCGTCGAGGCGCTACAAGAAGTGCCGATTGTGAATGCATCAATGGACGGCAGTAATATTGTTTACAGCGCAGACGTGAATTTGGCTATAGCGGTTGCCCTCGACTGGGGATTAATAGCGCCAGTGATAAGGAATGCACACACTAAGAGTGTGGTAGAACTTAGTCGGTCGATAGGTGACCTATCGAACCGAGCACGTTCGAAGCAGCTTCAGCCTGAAGAGGTTGTTGGTGGGACTTTCACGGTTACCAATCCTGGTGTCTTTGGTTCGATTTTGGGGATGCCTATCATCAATCAACCGCAACTCGCGATCTTATGCATGGGTGCTGTCGAAGTCCGTCCTGTCGTAGTGAATGGAGAAGTTGTCGCTCAACCCCGTTCGTATCTTACGCTAGCGTTCGATCACCGTATTATTGATGGTGCAGTGGCTGACCGATTCATGAGTCGTGTCAAGGAGCATCTTGAAAAGTTCGAGGAAAGCCTTCTGTAAACTCGTTTTACAAACTTCCAGTCTAGGTTTATGTCAAGGCAGTCGGCGTTCGAAGTTCGTAAGCTGGGCATGATGCCGTACGCCGATGCCTTGGAAATCCAGCAGACACTAGTTAGACAGCGACGTAATAATGAGGTGCCTGATGTCTTGCTCTTGGTGGAACATCCACATGTTGTCACTCTTGGTGTAAACGCGCGCCATCGTCTTTCTAATCTTTTGGTAACCCCCGCGCAATTGTCCGCAAAGGGCGTCGAACTTCATGATGTAACACGTGGTGGAGATGTCACCTACCACGGCCCAGGCCAGTTGGTCGGCTATCCCATTCTCGATTTACGTCCTGACCGCTGCGATGTTCATCGTTACGTACGAGACTTGGAAGCCGTGATCATGAGAACGGTCTTGACGTTTGGTGTTCGCAGCAATCGGATTCCGGGTCTGACGGGTGTATGGGTTGGCGATAATAAACTCGCTGCTATCGGTGTCCGTTTTTCACGGTGGGTAACGAGTCACGGTTTCGCCCTGAATGTTTCAACTGATCTCACCTATTTCGATCTAATTCGACCGTGCGGTATTGATGGAAAGGGCGTAACCTCTCTGTCGCGTATAACGGGTTCTCGAATGTCATGCGAGTCAGTCGAGAATGTTCTGATTAAGGAATTTGGCTCTGTATTTGATCGTGTGGTGAGTCACCAGAAGACAGTAGTCTGAACTTCTTGGGTCGACCACGAGGTTGGTCGTTAAACATTGGCGCTGTGAAAATTATTGCTTGGACCTTCAAACGACGCACTAACGCTTCAAAAGCGCATTGTCGAGCGCCACCTGCTCTCTTATATTCAACACCGGCGGAACGATTTGTTTAATACCTGATCTGTCAATACTTGCCGTTACTGCAGCTACGCGACCGGGCAGGTTTGATTCTTCGTTGACGACAGCGTAGCAATTAATTCCATAGGTGCTTGTTTCCTGAAGAACGATTTCGCACAGTCGTGCTGCTGCGGCTGCCAGAGCGTAAGGACCGAGAGGCCAACGCCGGACTACTTTCTCCTGAATCAACTCGAGTGTTTTTTGAGAAAGCAATTCTGACAATTGAACGCCTTGGACCGACGCTCCACTCCATGGAATGACGAGTTTAGCCGGTGGGGCTCCGAGAACTGCTAAGGACACATCAAGGGCTGAACATTGTAGTTCGAGCGCTACTAGAGTTTTCAGTGCGTTCTGCAGCGCGTAGGGTCCAGAGCCGACGACGCGGTTTCCAGAGAGTGACGTTTCCGCAGCGCCTCGTTCGATTAACTGCCGATGTCCACTTCCAGCACAGACTATCAAGGCCCGCCGATTGAGATGCCCTAACTGTTGGAGTATTTCTAGACCATCATCGTCACTCCATTCTGTGGCAGGTCTTTTAGCCGGACCAGTCAGAATTACGATATCTGACCCAATGACTGCGGGTAATTCTCGATAGGACACAACCGTAGTATCAAATCTCTCGACGGCTCCTGCCTGCTGTATATCGAGTGCTGTTCCTGACGCAATTGCTTCGGTTGTGTCGATCAGTCTAATTTCACGAACTCTTTCATTAGTTGCGAGCGTAAACGCAAGCATACCGCCAAGCTGTCCCGCACCAACGATTGAAACAATTGACATTCTTGAACCTCTGGAGCGGTATTCTATTGCACATGACTGATGATCAGCTGGAAAGTAGGGTCGTAACTGTCACGGGAGCATCCCGTGGCATTGGTCAGGCCATTGCGACGGCGTTAGCGGCGCAGGGGTTCAACGTCATGCTCTCTGGCCGTTCAACCGATTTACTGTCTTCGGTTGCTCACCAGATTGCCACTACAGTTGGGCCTGAGAAGCAATCAGGTCGGATCGAAAGTTACTCAGCCGATGTTCGTGAGCCAGGGCAGATGGAAGACTTAATGGCACGGACGGTCGACACTTTTGGACGACTGGATATCTTGATTAATAACGCCGGCGTCGGACATTTCCAGGAATTGGCCAAGTTGTCGATAGAGGATTGGAACAAGGTGATCGAAACAAACCTCAGTGGTGTTTTCTTTGCGTGTCGAGCAGCTATCCCGTTACTGAAAGCTAGCCGAGGAGGGTGGATTATCAACATCAGCAGTTTGGCGGGTAGCCACCCGTTTTCTGGCGGTGCGGCGTACTGTGCGTCTAAGGCCGGTCTTGACGCGGTTAGCGAAGTGCTAATGCAGGAACTTCGGTACGACAATATTCGGGTGAGTTGTGTTGCGCCTGGCTCGGTTGATACTCGGTTTTCAGGCAATGATGAAAGTTCATCGATTACGAGAAAACTGGACCCCAGAGATGTTGCCCAAGTCGTCGTCGATTTGTTAGGTCATCAGCCTAGAAGTCTTCCTAGCCGTGTCGAAATTAGACCCTCACAACCTCGAAAGTAACGACTTATTCTTCAGAGACGATTAGTTCAAGTCGCCCCAATCTTAATCGGTCGCCAGAGTTGAGTTGCGACTCCGATATCCGCTGGTCGTTGACGAACGTCCCGTTCGTGCTGTTCATGTCTTCAACTGTTAACTCGTTATTCGTAATTAGTAGACGGCAATGTATTCTGGATAGCAACGCACCCGATAGAACGAAGTCCGACCTCGGGCCTCGTCCGACTGTTCGAGGGCTTCCAGGGGTTATTCTGAGAATGCGTTCTGTGTTGTCGTTTGAAGAGCGAAGGATCCACATGGGTTGCGAAGTTACGGGTTTAGTTTCAAGGTCTGCCCGATCCAATTGATTATTCTTTCAGTCACTGTCTTTGCTACCGTAGCTTCCGTCTGGTCAGGATAGTTGTCATTGATTACGGACTCCGATAAGAGATGATTGATTCCCTCAAGCGTGACTACGTCCACGGTCGCCCCGGATCGTGAACGTCTTTCAGCCAGTGTACCTAACTCGTTGGCGTGTCGAGACGAGATGTGCTGGTCAAGTGTTCCGTGAAGAATAAGGATCGGTTGGTTCACTTGGCGAATAGTGTCCGCTGGTTCGAATTCGATAAAACTTCGGAACCAGGGCGTGTCGGCCTGACGACGAATAGTGTTTGGAACACCGGTCCAATCGCCATCACCAACAACCGCGGCATGAATTGTGTGTTGTAGCGCAGCATATTCAGCTCGGTCTTGGTCAGACAGTTCGAGACGATCGAATTCCATAGCTTGTTGTTCGAGAATCAGAGTGGCGCCGTCAACACTGGGTGTGGCTAGCAAGACGAGAGCCGAAACTCTATTATCCTCTGCCGCGGCTTTCAGTCCGATCCATCCACCTTCACCGTGCGCGAGCAACGTAATTCGACTGCGATCGACGTCTGAACGGTTCCGGACCCTGTTAATGACCGCCCGTACGTCATCGGCGTAGTCCTCAATTCTTGCCGATTCCGGTCTCCCACCACTTTGTCCGACACCTCGTTTGTCGTATCTGACAACGAGATAGCCATTTTCACTCAACGCCGCGGCCAGCTGCGCAAAAATCGGCACGCCAAAAAGGTGCTCGTCACGGTCGATCGACCGTGTTCCCGGCGTCAGAATGACGACCGGCCAGCCAGACCGAGGAACCTCTCGATCAACCGGCGTCGTTATTGTTGCGGCGACACTGAAGCCAGTCATGGGAATTCGTTCAGGCGAATCCCCGGGGAGGTGGACACCACTCAATCGGGTCGAAACTAAAGATAAATCCTGTCGCATTACATCGAGATCCGCCGTTGGAAGCTTTACACGAAGTAAACGCCTGTCTTCATCAACCCACATTTCTACGTTGAGTGTACGTTCGGTTTGTTCTACTGCAAGTTGGTATACAGCGATGTCTTGAGGGCGTTGGCCTATTTCGAGGCGCCGTCGTACTGTTTCGAGGACAATTACGTTACCAGCGCCGTGCAGTGCGTTGTAGGTCGGTATGGGATCATCTTCGGACCGCGTTGCAAGTTGGATGGCTAATGCTTCGTACGAGCCAAAAAAATAATCTGGGAGAATTATGGAGTTAGCACTAACCGGTTCTTCGAGTTCCTCGATTGTGCTTCCGTCTGTGATGCTATTCGTAGCAAAACCATCAGAGAAGGAGGTTCGGACTAAAAACTCTTCATTCTGCCGACGTCCATCCATTACGAGTTGACGAGGTTCCCAGTTATCGTCGTATTCGATTTCTAAGTTTCGGTTCAAAAGTTCAATTGGAGGGGAGAGCTGTCCACTTGACGTAATAGTCCAGCCTGCAGTTGAACGATTCAAAGTCACTCGCTCGATACCGGCCAAGGTCGAGCCAAAAAATATGTTGAAAGTAGATAAACCTAATTCTTGGTCTGCGACTGTTTGACCACTGGCAGCGCCGGCAGTTGTGAGCAAGAGGACTAGAGTAACCAACATCAACATTTTTTCAGCATATCATTTCAGTCGAGGAATTATGAATCCTGATTGTTATCGGTCTTTGAAGGAGACGGTCGGCGTTGTCACAAGATCGAATCGCGGTCGGATTGCGATCGCCGGCGATGACCGAGCTGCCTACTTGCAGGGCCTACTAACTAATGACATCGTTAGCCTTCCAGAGGGGCACGGCTGTTACGCTGTCTATCTGACGCCTCAGGGGCGAATTGTGGCTGATGCGGAAGTGTTGAACGTAGGAGGCCGGCTCCTATTGGATGTACACGGAAGCGTCAAACAACTCCTCGTTGATCGCTTTGAGGAGCTTATTTTTACAGAGGACGTTTCGATTGAAGACTGGACCGATACGTGGGCTGGATATGTTCTCGCCGGGCCGAAGGCGGATTCGTATCTTGCGGAAGTCCTTCCTCAGCTGTCGGATCAGATTGGTCGTTGGCCAGTTAATGTATGCCAGCAGTTGTCAGTAGGTGGAGCGTCATTGATTGTCAGCCATAGTGATCCGTTTGGCATTAACGGATTTTCTTTGTGGGCTGAGCGAGAGACAACGGAGGACCTACGGCGCATGCTACTGGAAGCTGGGTGCTCTGAAGTCGACGAAAACACTGCCGATGTAGTCCGCATCGAACAAGGTCGCCCAGTCTTCCCAAACGATCTTAATGCCGACGTCATTCCACTAGAAGCTGGGATAGAAAATCGTGCGATTAGTTTCACAAAAGGGTGTTACGTGGGGCAGGAAGTGGTTGTAAGGATTCTTCATCGTGGCCACGGTCGTCTGGCGAGAAAATTGACTGGACTCCGAATGAAAAGCCTGTGTGATCAATCTTCTGGGCCAAGCGTTGGTGCACGTTTGTGGTCTGGTGCTGAGACAGTGGGGAAGATAACCAGCGTAGGTTTTTCTGGAACGACTGGGACCATGATTGGGTTAGGTTATGTGGATCGAAAATGGCTCGAGCCTGGAACATTACTCCATGTTGATGCTGGATCTGAGCGAGTGCCGGCAGAGGTGACGGAGTTACCTTTTTCTGATTAGCGAGGATTTGGGGCCTTCGATGTTTGGTTGTTTATTTTGAACGACCGACAATCTTTCCGCATAGGGCACTCCGGACAGTGTGGGGTCCGTGCTGCACATACAGTAGCTCCGAAGTCCATCAGGGCTTGATTGAAATCAAACACACGTTTCTGTGGTAACAGCGTCTCCGAAAGTTTCCAGAGGTGACGTTTGACCTTATGGTCCGTTGGGTCACCCTGGGCGATAAATATCCGAAAAAGCAACCGCGAGATATTTGTATCGACGATTGCAGCCCTCATACCGAAGGCGAAGCTTCTCACGGCCCCAACCGTGTAATCACCAAGGCCTTTGAACGACCTGAGCGTCGCTTCATCAGAGGGAAGTTGGCCACCATAATCCTGGACGACCTCTCGAGCAATTGCCTGTAGTCTCGTTGGGCGAACGTTGTATCCAAGTGGGGACCACCTCTGTTTGACCTGGCGTGGCGTAGCCGCGGCCAGCGACTCGAATGACGGAAATATCTCGAGCCACTCCAGGTATTTTGGTAAGACCCGGTCCACTTGGGTTTGTTGCAGCATAATCTCTGAAACCAGAATATGGTATGGATCTCGTGTGTCTCGCCAGGGTAAATCTCGACCGTGACGGTGATACCAATTTAACAACCGACGTCGAAAACGCCGACGGGCGGCTGGAGAGGGAAGAGGTGTTACGTTGCTATATTTGACGGCGGACATGGTCTGTGATGCAGCAGTATAGTAATGTCCCGACTGTAAAGACGGTGGCGCAGATATGAAACTTTACACAAAGACAGGTGATGGCGGAGAGACAGCGTTGTTTGATGGCACGAGGGTGCCGAAGTGCGATCAGCGAGTAACAGCGTACGGAGACATCGACGAATTGAACGCAATCCTTGGTTCGGCACTGGCCTACGGTATGGAGGATGACCTTGCGGCGTTGGTCCTTCAGATCCAGCGGGATTTATTTGCTGTGGGTGCACGTCTCGCTGACCCACGGGACCCCAGTCGAAATCGAGCACAGAAGACAACTATTGGAGAGCTTGAAGTGCGTCGCCTCGAAGACGCAATTGATCGTTACGAGGCTGAACTCAGTCCACTTCAAAGCTTTCTCCTTCCTGGGGGAAACCGAACGGCGGCAACATTTCATATCGCTCGATCGGTTTGCCGACGGGCAGAGCGAAATATTGTGGCTATTGACTCCAGCAGTGTTCCGCCGGAAGTGCTTAAGTATGTCAACCGGTTATCCGATCTTCTTTTTGTGCTGGCACGGGTGACTAACCGTCGTTGTGAGATTCCTGAGCAGAAGTGGTAAGCCGTTCTGGCGGCTGCGCTTTTTCTCTGAGTTCGATATCGTTCGCCACTGCCTCAAAGACCTGTCTAGCTAATTCTTGGGAGACTCGCTCCCGAATCGAACCGCACTCGACGACAACGGTTGTGTGTTTGAGATCAATCGCAACATCCCAGTGTTCCCGTTCGATAGTATCCGATTGCTGGAAATCTGATGGTGGCAGCGGCGTGGGGTCTGGAAGTAATTGTGAGACTCGAACGGAGATTGGTGCACCGCTGATCAATAAACGCGTTGATCGAATTTCTTCCTTTTGAATTATGTGTTTTTTCCAGTGAAATGCTCTGGTGTCTTCTGTGAAGAATTCTAGGCCGTCGGTTCCAGGAATTTCAGCGATGATCGACTGACCTGACGCTGTTATTGTCCGACGAATCTTGGACTGCCCCCGCTTGTACCACTGGAGAGAGGTGGCCATGCGCAGGGCGAACGCCACGAGTAGAAAAACGATGAGGACCGCGACGAAGTCGCGCATTGAGCACTATGCTATCAAACGGTGTCTACGTTGGATCCTTCATTTTCCAGAGCCTACGCGACTTGTGCTGATGTTGCGCGGCGCCATTACGAGAATTTTCCAGTTGCGTCGTGGGTCCTACCAGCTGAGATGCGCCCTCATATTGCGGCTGTTTACGCGTTTGCTCGCTATGCTGATGATTTCGCTGATGAGGGCGACCGTACCCCGAATGAACGACTGAAGCTGCTAGACGAGTGGTTACGTAGATTCCATGCTGCGGTGAGCGGAGATGTGAACCCTGATTCCGATCAGTCGAGCGATCTCGTTTTTGCGGCCGTAAATCACACGATGACACGATGCGATCTTCCAGTAAATCTTTTCGAAGACCTTATAAGTGCCTTTAGGCAGGATGTGACCGTCGATAGATATGAGAGTTGGGAGGCCCTGCTCGATTATTGTCGTCGGTCTGCTAATCCGATCGGGCGACTGGTTCTTAGGATTGCAGGCCGGCGGGAGGAGGCTCTAGAACGAACTTCGGACTGTTTGTGTTCCGCGCTGCAAATCGCAAATTTTCTCCAAGACTTCGATGTCGATTGGCAACGGGGTCGGCTTTATATCCCGTCAGAGGTCAGCCGAAAGTTTCGCGCTAGCGAGTCAGAATTGGACAGCGATCAACTTTCTCAGGCGTGGCGGGCTACCATCGCCGATGTTACCAGTCGCAATCGACAGCTATTCGACTTGGGACGATCTGTTTGCGATGAGGTTGGTGGCAGATTAGGTTGGGAGTTACGTTTCACTTGGCTGGGCGGTTGCCGGATCCTCGACCAACTAGAATCAAGTGACTACGATCCTCGTATGAGGCGACCGAAACTAGGGCCAGGCGATTTCTTGCCCATAATATGGAAGGCTGCTAATTGGCAGCGCTTACCGTGAGTCGAGATACCAGCTTTTACTATTCGTTTCTCGTGCTTCCAGACCACAAACGGCGGGCAATCATCGCTGTCTGGGATTTTTGTCGGGCGGTGGATGACGCAGTTGATCTGCCAACCGTGGATGGAGTCATGATGACTCGAACAGCAGCTGTTCTCGAGTCTGAGCTGGCTAGTTGGCGTCGTGAAGTGGATTGTTGCTTTACCGAAAAGGAACCGCTGACAGTGCAGGGACGCCGATTGAAGCCTTATGTGAAACAGTTCAATCTTCCGCGTCAGCCGCTGGAAGATTTAGTCGAAGGCGTCGAAATGGATATTCATAGTCGCCGGTACGAAACATTTAATGAACTTTATGAATATTGTCTGCGTGTGGCGTCGTCGGTTGGTCTCGTTTGCATCGAGATTTTTGGCTATAGCGACAGACGTGCACAAGATTATGCAATTAACTTAGGAGTGGCGTTACAACTAACCAACATAATTCGTGATTTGCCGACTGATCTTGAAGCGGGGCGTCTGTATTTACCACTTGAGGATCTTCGGCGGTTTGGATGTAGTCCTGAGGTTATCCGCCAAGGGATGTCAACGCCCGTCCATGAATTAATTCGATTTGAGTGCCAGCGAGCTCGCAAGTTCTATCAACAAGCGACGCATCTTATTCCACCAGCAGACAAGATGAATCTCGTCGCTGCAGAGATCATGCGGGCGATTTATTTTGAAATCCTTAAGCGCATTGAACGGCGTGGGTACGATGTGTTCTCTGAAGTTGTACGCGTGCCGCGTCCTCGAAGGGCCATGATTGCTGCGATTGTATGGAGTCAAGCTATTCTGTGCAGCCTGCACAGAAGTATGACTGTGCGACGTGGCGCCTGAAGACGATGAGTAAATATGATGCCGCCATAATAGGAGGCGGTTTTGCCGGGTTGAGTGCTGCAGTAAAGTTGTCTTCCCACAATTTCAGAGTTGTGGTCCTTGAGAGCCGCCCGAAGTTAGGTGGTCGTGCCACCTCGTACACGGATCGCTTTACCAACGATGAGGTCGACAACGGACAGCACGTCATGTTCGGTTGTTATCGGGAGACTCTACGATTTCTAAAAACTATCGGGGCCGACAAAGACGTTCATATACAAGACAGGTTAAGAGTTAGTTATATTGATGAAAACAGTCGACCTATTTGTTTTGCCTGTCCGGATCTTTCAGCTCCACTTCATTTGATTGGAGGTGTGCTTGAATGGGAGGAGTTGAGTTTTTCTGAGAAACTGTCTGCCTTGCGAATGGTCGGGCCGCTTCGGCGGCTTCGGCGACGTAAAAATAATGATTTCCCTGCTGATATCGTCAGGGAAGATGAAACTGTGCACGAATGGTTGATACGCTGCGGTCAGGCGCCGCGCCTGCGAGAGCTCTTGTGGGAGCCACTGGCACTGGCGGCACTCAATCAAAGTGCACGTGTAGCCGCCGCAAAGCCGTTTGCAAGAGTCTTGGGCGAACTCTGTGGTTCCCAGGTCACGGATTCAGCCATCGTCCTCCCTAATCGGCCTCTGGAGTCACTTTATGCGATCCCGGCACGTCGCTTTATCGAAACACGTGGGGGCGCGGTTTGGACTCGCGCTGAGGGACGGGTCGCGCTCGTTGATGGCCGTCTCGTTGGAGTTGAGGCCCGCAATCAGTTGGTCGATGCATCGGTAGTTATTGTCGCCGTACCTTGGTTTTCCCTCTCAAGGGTAATTAGTCCGCCGCCACCGTCGTTAGTCGCCACAGTGGAACGAGCCGAAGCTATGGATTCAGCGGCAATCGTCAGTGTGCATCTGTGGTTTAAATCACCAGTCACAACAGAACCATTCCTCGGGTTGTTGGGTAAGAAGACACAGTGGCTGTTCGCCAACCAGTCGAGTGCTAGGTGTTCTGGCGCGCGCGTGACAGTGGTGTCAAGTGCAGCGGAGAGTTTGGTGGGGCTTCCCGACGCTGCCATAATCGAGTTAGCTTTGTCTGATTTAAGATTAACCATACCAGCGGTTAGTAGGATTGAACTCGTACATGGGATGGTTATTCGTGAACGCCAGGCCACATTTTCATTGGCGCCTGGCCAGCCTCAGCGACCAGGGTCTCAGACTGGTATCCCTGGTTTATTTCTTGCCGGGGATTGGATCGAGACAGGGCTGCCTGGCACAATCGAGAGTGCAGTCGCAAGTGGGCATAACGCCGCCAACATAGCCTTTGAACAGTTCCACCAATAGAACCGATACATGGATTCCGTTATTGTTCGCTATCAAGAAATTGCTCTAAAGGGTCGTAACCGGCCCTGGTTTGTCGACCGGTTGGTTTCTAACCTCAGAGCTGTCACTGCTGACCTTGATGTGGTCCGTGTCCGGCCACTTATGGGCCGGTTGGAGCTGGTACTTGGTGCTAACGCTGACTGGGTGACAGTCAAACAACGAATAGCTAGTACGTTTGGTGTCGCGAACTTTGGACGTGCTTCTCGGTCGGGTCGGTCGATTGATCAATTGTCGACATCGATCTTGAAGATGTTGTCTACGCAGAGTCATGGCGACATCAAAAGCTTTCGGGTGACAGCGCGACGCGCCGACAAAACCTATGCGCTGACTTCTCCGGAAATTGAGAGGGAAATTGGGGGTCGTGTTAAGACTGCAATCGGATGGAATGTTGATCTTGTTCATCCTGACCTCGTTATCTGGATCGAAATACTTCCAACAGAGGCTTTCTACTCAATTGATAAGCATCCTGGGCCAGGTGGTCTGCCTTCTGGTACGAGTGGCCCAGTGATGAGTTTACTGTCAGGTGGTATCGATTCGCCGGTTGCGGCTTATCGACTCATGAAACGGGGATGTCGCGTTCGGTTCGTGCATTTCCACAGTTACCCACTGTTATCCCACGCATCGATAGACAAAGTTAGAGAATTAACACAGTTGCTAACGGGCTATCAGTTGAAGTCTCGCTTGTACCTCGTTGCGTTTGGTGATATCCAACGGCAGATTGTGCTCTCTGCACCTGCACCACTTCGCGTTGTCCTCTATAGACGCTTCATGATGAGGATCGCACAGCGTCTCGCAAGGCGCTGTCGGGCCCGCGCTCTTGTCACGGGTGAAGCCGTGGGGCAGGTTGCGTCTCAGACCATTGAGAACCTTTCCGTAATCAATGCTGCTGTCACCCTGCCAGTGCTTCGACCGCTGGTAGGTTCTGATAAAGACGAGATCTCGGATGAGTCTCGTAGACTTGGATCTTATCCAGTTTCAATTATTCCAGATGAGGATTGCTGTCAGTTGTTTACACCTCGCCACCCGGCGACGAAGGCCCATCTAGATCAGGTCGAAGCTGCTGAGTCACAGTTGGCCGTAGATGAGATGATTACGGCTGCAGTGGATGCAGTGGAGGTGGAGAATTTTAATTTTCCACCTCGCGACTCTACTGGAAACCAAAGTTAGCTGACCGCAATGAATCTGCTGGTTCTCTAGTAGGCTTCATTTCAACACCATGATCGAATCAAGGGAGACTACACGACGTGAGGCCAAAGGAGTCCTTGAAAAAACTGCCGGAGACCCTGCTGTGTACTTGGAAAGGCTAGTTCTGACCATGGTACGTCTGCTTCGGTGAACCATCCGGCCTCTAGAGATTCGTCTTCAGCTCGAAGTTGGCCACCAATTGAGGTTGCGCCGTAGACCACGACGATTGATGTTTGTTCCGGATACGAGTAAATATTTATCAGGCCATCTACGCGAATCTCTAATCGGGCTTCTTCCCATGCTTCACGTGAAGCGGCAGCAATGAGCGTTTCACCTCGGTCTACGTAGCCACCTGGAAAACTCCACTTGCCGTAGGCAGGTTCAATGGCGCGACGTACTAGAGCAACCTGATTATTGGCGTTACTAATAATCGTTCCAACGGTAACTTTCGGATCGAGATAAACGACATAACCACATGCTTCACAGACTGGACGCTTGGGTTCACCATCTTTAAGAAGTCGTTGGACCATGGTTTGACCGCATCGGGAGCAAAAGCGGTAGATTTCATGGTTGGCGTGGGCCGACATAGTCGAATTAGCACCCTAACGTATAATCGGCAAGCATGTCTATTCTTAAGGTGGCTCGCCTCGGGCATCCTGTACTCAGAACACCCGCGCGCTTGATCGAAGTATCAGAACTTAGGAATGATACGACGCAGCGATTGATCGATGACATGTTTGAGACCATGCGTGAGTATCAGGGAATTGGCTTGGCTGCACCTCAGGTACACGTGGGGATTCGTTTATTTGTTGCTGGTGTCGATGATCCGGATGGAGGGATGCCGCCAGTCGTGATGGTTAACCCAGAGATTATACCGATCGGAGACTCGACGGAGAATGATTGGGAGGGCTGTTTGAGTATCCCAGATATTCGTGGAATGGTGCCACGCCGAGATGAGATTCGTGTTCGGTCGTTAGACCGCGATGGGCGAGAACATACGATGACGGCGTCTGGGTTTCCGGCCCGTGTGATTCAGCATGAGACTGACCATCTTGACGGTGTGTTATTTCTTGATCGAATGACTTCATTGGAGACTTTGACGTATCTTTCCGAGTTCGAACGTCACAGCGATGTGTCCAACGGCGCTAACGACTCCTAACTGTGATGGCGGGTCGCAGGTATTACTGTTTTACTCCTGTTGCTGTTTTCGTCGCGCGGTAGCCCTTTCTGCTTCTAAGCGTTCGAGTTCTACGTCAGAGTGGTCCGCGAAGGCCAAAGAATCAGCGATGGCGTGATGCCCGGCCTGTTCCCTAATCAACCGATGCATCGTTTGACAGACTCGGCGATATGCAGGATGGCCTTGGGGTGCTGTTCTTAACTCTATGACATGCATTGCTTCTCTGGCGTTCATGTGCATATAGAACCTGATGCGATAGGCCATTGATACAGCATATTGGGCTACCAGTGGCGATACGGTTGTTTCTAACCGATGATGCAGTTCAGCTGACCTGTCCATCACCTGACGCCAATCTGACAAGGCGCCAACGTCTTCGATGACGGCCGGAGCTGTATATCCATTCGATGGACCAAGTTGCTGCCAGTCAATTGACAAAATCCGATGACGCTGGAGGTCTCGAAACGCTCCGTAGTCTGACAGTATGTCGAAGCAATATGTGGAACGCTCAAACGCTCGACCTGGACGATGCCTACGATTGATCCGGTTACCCACATACGATCGTAAGACGCTAATGCGGTCGTCGGGTGACATTCCTCTGGCAAGGTTGATTAATTGATTTTCTGGAAGCGACGAACTTGCATACATGGCCGCCGCTACGACCTTGATCTCTCCTTCTGGATCAAAGTCGGTTAACGCAACTTCAGGACTGTCAACGGGGTCAATGTTTCCAACCATCGTGCGAGTTAGTTGTGCCGTGTTGTTTCGGGTCATCGAAAGATATTGACTCCACCGAACTCCTCGGTCTGGCCGATCAACTCTCAGAAGAAAGGCTGGAATGACCTTGCGAAGCTCTGGCAGCATAAGGTTTGAGACCTCTTGTGCCTCGGCGAGCGGATTGGCTCGCATCCGAAGCAGCAGTCCCTCATAAGCTTGACCAGACCCATACAGTCCAACATTTGATTGTGTTGCAGCAGGTAGTAGGCCGCGAAGGGCATCAAGTGCTTTGGCCCGGATAACCGCGTTGTAGACGGCGTCTGAATCGTCTGGTGATTTTGGGTAAAGGGAGCAGAAGTGCGCTTGGAGAGGAGCGATCCATTTCGCATAAGTCTCAAATGCGTGGTCCAGAGTGGCTGAGAAAGCCGAGATCAAGGTGTTATCGTTCGTGGTCGTAAGCTCGGCTGGAACCACGTATTTCCATCTTCCATCCGGCTTGTCCGTATAGGGGACGTATCGTGTGGATTGCTCGAGATAAGACATGAGGCGACCACGCTCGAGTACTTTTGTCAAAACGTTCGATACACCTTCACAGGCAATATGAGCACCGCCGAGTTGCGCGACAGAGTCGTCACCGTATTGGTTAAAGACACGCTCATACAGGCGTTCTGCTCGGTCAAGGCCAACCGTATCTTGAACAGTCCCAGTAACAAGCTGATCAAGGAATTCATCGAGAAAAAGGCGACGGACCGTTTTCGCCGACCGTGAGTATCGAGCAAACAACGCGCCCTTGACCACTTCGGGTAAATTGGTCAGTACAAACACTTGGTGATCGACGTTGCCGAAGTATGGTTTGAGAAGTTGACGCTCTTGCGATGTAAAGGTTTCGGTGATCGAAGTGGAATCTGGCACGCAGTATAATTGACGGGCACCGAGGTCGACGTCAACTACTTGCTGCCATCTCGGATAGTTAATCTTGTGGCCGTTACCCTCATTTCGGGTTTTAATCCTGGGCCGTACACGGGCACTGGTAACAATACCTATCTAATTACCGGAAGTGAACCGGCGCTGATTGATGCTGGAATTGGCCATCCAAAACACTTAGCGGCTGTTAGGGATGCCTTGGCTGGTCACGCGCTGACCCGTGTTCTTGTCACCCACGGGCATCCTGATCATGCGGCCGGAGCGAGTCATCTCGCTAAAACATGGCCAGGCTTGAGCTTTGCCAAGATGCCGTGGTCGGACGTAGACAACCAGTTCGCGGTGCCGTGGGTGGCTCTAGCTGATGGCGATCAGATATCTGTTGGCGATGGGTATGTTCGTGTCATTCACACTCCGGGGCACTCTCCTGACCATATCTGTTTCTTTGACGAAGAGACTCGAACCTTGTTCTCTGGTGACCTTCTGATCAAAGGCGCTAGTGTCGTCATTCCAGTGAGCCGTGGTGGTAGCCTTACTGCGTACCTTCGCAGTCTCGAGCTGATACAGGCCCTAGAGCCCACCCGTGTCCTTCCGGCGCATGGCCCGGAAATCGACGACCTGTCGTCAGTGGTTCAACAATATGTCAAACATCGCCAGCATCGAGAGATCGAGATCCTTAACGTCCTTGGGGACCGGCCGGTTGGAGTAGACGCGATTGTTGCTCAGGTGTATTCAAGCCTGTCTGGAGTACTTCAACGCATGGCAAAAGAAAACGTATTGGCGCATTTAGCCAAGCTTCGTGACGAGGGTCGTGTCCGCGAAGATGATGATTTGTGGTCTTCAATAAGATGAGCTCTTTGTTTGAGCGCACGTTTCACTTGTCTGCATTAGGCACGACGATTCGGACCGAAGTTTTAGCTGGTAGCACCACATTCTTCACGCTTGCATACATCATTTTCGTTCAACCAACAGTACTTGGCGCAGCCGGTATGGATTTCGGGTCCGTCTTTGTCGCCACGTGTGTCGCCAGTGGCGTCGCGACGCTGATGATGGCATTTTTCTCGAACTACCCCATCGCGGTCGCTCCGGCGATGGGACACAATTTCTATTTTGCTTTTACGGTTGTTCTGGCGTCCGGTATTCCTTGGCAGACAGCACTAGGCGCCGTAGCGCTTGCAGGCATGCTCTTTGTAATCACAGCGGGTATCGGTTTGCGTGAACGCTTGATCACGGCAATTCCCAATTCACTTAAGCATGCGATTGCGGTCGGCATTGGTTTGTTAATCGCCATGGTCGGCTTGCAGTGGGCAGGAGTCATTGTTGATTCGCCTGGGACGCTGGTTATGCTTGGAGACCTTCGCACTACACCGGTCATGGTTGCTTTGACTGGATTCACCGTGATGGCGGTTCTGTCGGTGTGGAACTTTCGGTCAGCGTTACTCATTGGTCTACTTGTTGCCGGTACCGTAGCTTGGTTGACTGGAGTCACGGAGTATCAAGGTTTCGCAAGTTTGCCGCCATCCATCAGTCCGACTTTTCTGGAGTTTGATCTTTTGGCGGCACTGCAGCCTGACATGGCTGCTGTCATTCTAGTTTTTCTATTTCTGGCCTTATTTGATTCGGTCGGCACGCTGGTCGGGGTGGCCGAACAGGCGGGTTTGATGCAAGACGGTGTCTTGCCTCGTGCACGTGGCGCACTTATGGCTGACGCCGTTGGTACTGTCGTTGGCGCTGGGTTGGGGACGTCGACGGTCACGGCCTATGTCGAGAGCGCTACTGGTGTGGCTGCTGGTGGTCGGACGGGCTTAACGGCGGTTGTAACAGCGACTCTGTTTTTTCTGGCGCTATTTTTTGCTCCAATCGTGGCGATGATTGGTGGTGGCTACCAGCTTGATAACTCGGTGACTCTATATCCCGTGATTGCTCCAGCGTTGATCGTGGTAGGAACGATGATGTTGCGTAACGTCCGCCACATAAAATGGGATGATGCGACCGAAGCCATCCCGGCGTTTCTGACAATGCTTCTCATGCCGTTGACTGTAAGCATTACGGACGGTATTGCATTCGGATTTATTTCATTTGCGGTTCTTAAGGTTTCTGTAGGACGAGTGTCAGATATTGATTGGCTAGTGTTTCTCTTCGCTGGTCTGTTTGTGCTTCGGTATGCTTTTCTAGTCTGATTTGTCTGGTCCGTAGCCTTCAGTTTACAGCTGTGGAACAATGACCTATGTCTGCGATGTTGAAGGGCTACGTAAATTCTGAGCTTCTGATTACTCCGGGAGAGCTTGAACAGCAACGGTGCGGTTCAGTTCCACCGCTGATGATTGATCTACGCCCGGCCGAGAAATTTGCTCAGGGTCACATTCCAGGCGCTGTACACCTCGACCTTTTTGGTGTGAGTCTGATTGATACGCGCCCTGCGCCGCTTGAGGCGTTTCTGTGGATGGTTGGCCATTTGCTGACCACGCGGGGTGTATCTCAAGACCGACCAACCGTGGTCTACGACGAACAATCTGGAATACGTGCGGCACGGGCCTTTTGGTTTCTTGAGTTGTTTGGCCATTCTTGTCCCCGTGTTCTTGACGGAGGGTTTGGTGCTTGGATGCGTCAGGATTTCGAGGCGACTACTCAAACTTCGACGCCTGATAAGGCGGCATGGAACATTGCCTCAGCCAGTGACCGCGTTGCGACATGCGATGACGTTTCGTCAAGGGTGGGTCGTGATGGCGTTGTATTACTCGATACTAGAAGCGACGCTGAATATTATGGAACGAACGTTCGTGCTAAGCGCGGTGGCGCAATTCCAGGTGCAGTCCATATCGAATGGACTCGCAATCTCGATGACAGTGGTGCGTTTAAGGCTGCCTCCGAGCTTCGGGGCATGTACGAGGAGAACGGTGTAACTCCGGACAAGGAAGTCATCTCTTACTGCCAAGGTGGTTATCGTGCGGCACATAGTTATCTGGCGCTTCGATTGTTAGGGTATCCGCGAGTCAGAAATTATGTCGGGTCATGGAAAGAGTGGGGAGATCGAGAAGATCTTCCTGTTGAGAAACCGAGTCGGTAGTGAGCTGACACTGTTGTCGTAACGGAGCACGCCACGTAATCGGGTAGTAATCAAAATGGATAACGTTACTAATCACATTCATTCCAGTCGAGATCGTTATATCGAAGAACTAAAGGAGTTTCTCGCTATCCCGAGCGTTAGTGCGTTACCGGAACATTTAGACGATGTAAGGCGATGTGCCCAGTGGACGGCTGACGAACTCACTCGGGTTGGTCTTGAAAATGTTCGGTTGATTGAAACGCTCGGGAACCCGGTCGTCTACGCGGATTGGTTACATGCGGCCGGCGAGGATGTGCCGACGATTTTGTTTTATGGCCACTACGATGTGCAACCGGTCGATCCGTTGGACGAATGGTTGACGCCTCCGTTTGAGGCCGCTGTGCGCGAAGGTGAGATTTATGCCAGGGGTGCCGCTGACGACAAGGGCCAAATATTTATGCATTTTAAGGCAGTCGAAGCGTACTTGACTGATGGTGGCAATCTTCCCGTTAATATCAAATTTGTTATCGAAGGTGAGGAAGAAGTTGGCAGCAAGCATCTAGACGGATTTGTTCGTGATCACTCTGATGAGCTCCGTGCCGACGTTGTGGTGATATCCGATTCACCCATGTTTGATCGGGGTGTGCCATCGATCTGTTATGGATTGCGAGGTCTGGCATACTTGCAGGTTGATTTGCGCGGCACGAAGACCGACTTGCATTCGGGATCGTTCGGTGGAGCTGTTGCCAATCCAGCGTTTGTATTGGCACAGATTCTTAGCCGTATGAAGGATAGTGGAGGGCGAGTTAAGATTCCGGGCTTTTATGATGACGTTAGAGTACTCAGAGATGAGGAACGTCAGGAATTTGCTCGGTTACCTTTCCGCGAGCGGCAATATCGAGAGGACCTCGGTGCTCCGAAGCTGTTTGGCGAGCGAGGTTACACAACCTTGGAACGTATTTGGGCTCGCCCAACATTCGAAGTCAACGGTCTACTCTCAGGGTTCACGGGAACTGGTGCTAAGACGGTTATTCCGGCTGTGGCGATGGCGAAGGTAAGCATGCGCTTGGTTCCCGATCAGGATCCATTAAAAATCGCGGAGCAGTTCGAAGCCTACATTCAAAAGCTGTCACCGAATAGTGTCGAACTTCGTGTGACGCAGATGCATATGGGTAAACCTTGGATGACCGATTTTGACAATCCATTTGTCCAGGCGGCAGGCAGGGCGATCAAATTGGGGTTCGGACGGTCACCGGTGTTCAATCGCGAAGGGGGATCGATTCCAGTTGTTGCGACGTTTCAGGAGATACTCGGTCTTCCCTCAGTCTTGTTTGGGATTGGACTACCTGACGAGAATGCGCATGCTCCGAACGAGAAGCTTGATTTAACAAATTTTCATAACGGTGTGATTGCGTCAGCTGCCTTATATCGCGAGATCGGAAATCTGCGTTTGTAGGGTAGGTTGTCCGCTCGTAGGTGTTCGTACTCGCGGCGCTCTTTTCTTTTTCCTGTTTGGCCGAGGCTTCTAGTTTAGGCTGGCAACCCTCCGGCGCAGCGTTTTTACGTGTTCCCAGATTTCGGCGCGTTCGCCTTCGTGATCTCCGCCTGGTCCCCGTGAGGTAAATCGCAGGTAGGTTTCGAGATCGTGTAGAGCAGCCGAGAAGTCGTTCAGATGATAGGACAGTAGACCACGGTCGCGCAGTTCGGTCATTGCCGACGGCTTAAGTGCTAGTAGTAAGTGAGCAATTGATCGTCCTTGTGGGAAGGATCGCATGTTGACGTAGATACACTTCAAGTTAAATAGCATCCTGAACAGAATTTCGGTCTTGGTCGCACCCACTAAAGCCAGCCGATCAAAGCGTTCGGCGTCACCACCATGCTTGCGGATGAGATTGCGACAATCATTGTCTGAGAGGATAGCTCCACCATTAAAGGCGTCAATAATAAGGTCACTTGTGAGCTCTCCGGCGGCGGTCTTGCTTTGATAACGAAGCAAGAAATGCCCGGGAAAATTTAGTCCTTCAATGGCGATTCCAGCACGTCGTGCCACTTCCATATACACCGTGGCTAGAGTAATCGGAATGCCGGTTCGGCGATCCAATACTTCATTCAAGAAACTATTTCGAGGGTCATCGTAATGGTGTTCATTGCCTGAGAAACCTTCTTCATTGAATAAATAGGCGTTCAGTTTTTGGATTACCTGCACCGGCTCGCCAATATTTTCAAATTCCATGACTCGCTGGCGAGCAATTTCTCCCATTTGGTTGAGGCGCTCAACATATGTTCCCGCGTCCAGTTTCGGGTATTCAAGTCGAGCCACCAGCAGTGACACAGTAGCAAGGTCAGGGTCGGGTGTTTGTGCGATTTCTGTGAACTTATGGATGAATTCAGAAGAGACCATTTGTATCCGGTTTTAAACGAGTGACTCTATCAACGCTACCATACCAAGACTTTTCATGTCTGACGCGACTATTCGACAGGGCGAGTTTACGTTCGGCAAGACTCCATAGTTGTGTGATTAATAGGGCACAGCTTGATATTCGCTGCCGTCAATTGTTCTCAGAATTCGCGCTCACTGACAATGTAGCGAAGCATTGCTCAAGAACAGAGGCGGTTGAGGAAATCCTTATCGACAGTATCGAGGTTCTCAACGATCGCATCGGCTATGCTCAAGCTTGATGCAGGATAAGTATTGGTAATGCCGATGGTCTTCAGTCCAGCCGACCGAGCAGCCTCGAGTCCCCACCTTGAGTCTTCAATCGCGACATAGCATCCAGTGGAGGGCGTAGCGCCACGCTGGCCCAACTTGGCAACTGCTTGAAGATATCCATCCGGTGCTGGTTTGGGGTGGTCCACGTGATCTGCTGCGACGATAATCTCAAAATATTTTTGCAATGCGTTTGCACTAAGAATTTGGCTGATCTCGCGGTGCAGAGCTCCGGAAGCAATTGCTAGTTTAGTCTGGGTTGAAAGGCGTCGAATACATTCGACGCAGTTTGGAAAAAGAACATCTTCGCCACGGATCAACGTTTCAAAGTGACGGCTTTTCATTGCAAGTAGCTGGGCTAGCTCTGATTGCGCCAGAGTTCTTCCTTGAGCATGTGCGACTGCGGTAATTACGCCGATGTCGTCGTATCCTAGGTAGTACGCGAAGTAGTCGGACCTTGACAACGACAAGTTCCAATCAGACAGGGTCTCTTGGTAGGCTCTGAGGTGTAGAGCCTCAGTGTCGGCTATAACACCGTCGAAGTCGAAAACAACCCCACACAAGGGCATAATTGCGATTCTAGTTCCGGCTAGGGGTTAGCGTCTGAGTTTCTTTGAGAACCTTGGCCCGTTGCCGAAGTCGATGACGGCAACGGGATTCGCTGTTCGCTTTCTGGTGGTAACCGTTCTCCCGCCCGTATCTCGGTCGCAAGCCGATTTTCAGGAGGAGGGAATGGACATTCGTACTCTTCATTGAAGTAGCAATAGGGATGATAAGCGCGATTGAAATCTAGGTCATAGATCCCCGTTTGTGTATTCGGTAAGTCCAAGTATCTCCCTGCCGGGTATGTTTCGCTTCCACTGGTCTCATCCCGAAACGGCACAAACAGCTGGCCTGAATTTTCGACAGGCAATTCGACCAATGCGGCTAAGTTCATGGATTTACCCTTAAGAACGAACTGCAGTGTACCCACTCGTTGAACCGTTCGAAATTGGCCCGTTGAGGTCGGGATCTCAAAAATCGGTTGTTCGTCTCCAATGGTGAGCTGTGCCGGGACACGATAGTTAGCATCTGGTTCGTAGTAACGCAACGGCACCATCCAGGCCTGCCGGTCGAGCGGAACAATTGAATTGACACCACTAAACTCACGGTCCTTGATCTCACGATCGGTGACGAGTTGATCAAGATAACGGTCTTCGTCAGGTCGCGGAGGACTACAGGCCGCGCTGGCCAGGTTGACTAGCAGAGATGCCATGACAAGGAGATATCCGCCGATGGAATGATCCCACTGCCAATTACTTGGCGATGTCGTTCGTATGGAGTGCACACCCATAAGCTAGAATGTATATCCTGCCTGCTGTACTGCCGCATCTGCAAGGCCGCGTCTCAGAGTTACTGTATTGATCGGAGATACCTTAAGTAACCTTCGCAGTGCTGCTAAATGAGTACGGAGCGTGTCACCTTCAGTCATCGCGGCGACAGCCGCCTTGGCAGCAGCATCGATGCGGTTAGCGGCGTCGTTGACAAAGAGTGATGCCGTATCCTCGTGTAGTTTTGCGGTAGCCGCTGTTGTAGCTGCCGCACGCTGAGCTCGTAAGACAACGCTCTCGGAGGCGTAGGTGTCCATCAGAATATCTGACACAAATGACAGCACTTCTTGTTGGTCAGTCAGTTTCTCGCCATAGCTTTGCATAGCCAGACCCAAGGTTGCCAGACTCACTTTTTTGAACATCGTGACCGCCGCGTACTGTTTTCCAAGTGGACTCGAATCTGGACTTGGAGTTTGTGTGGGACTGAGAATCTCATCCTGAAGTTTCTTCGCTGCAGCCACTAGTGGGACATGTCCTTGTAGGCCACGTCTGACGAGCATGCCAGGGATAAGTAGTCTGTTGATTTCATTAGTGCCCTCGAAAATACGATTCACTCGGGAATCACGGTAGTGCCGCTCTGCCGGATAATCTTTGACGAAGCCGTTGCCGCCATGAATTTGAACGTTTTCGTCGAGGACGTAGTTTAGATACTCGCTTCCGGTAACTTTCACGATGGAAGATTCAATCGCATATTCTTCCAGTGCGGTGAGCATGGCGTTGTCGTTTGTTGATTCATGATCGCTCAACATCGCATCGAGCAGTCCAGCAGTTCTGAATACCATGGACTCAATTGCATAGGTCCGGGCGACCATTTCACCTAGTTTGTGCTTGATCGCTCCGAAGTTACAGATGGGTTGTCCGAACTGTTGTCGCTCACTGGCGTATCGAGCCGATTCTCCCAGTGCCAACTTGCAACTACCAACGGCTGAGGCTCCCAACTTGAAACGACCATAATTGAGAACGTTGAAGGCAACCTTGTGGCCCTTGCCGATTTCTCCTAGGAGGTTTGCTGCCGGAACTCTAACGTTTTGAAGAATCACCGGTGTGGTAGATGAACCAAAAAGGCCCATCTTATGTTCTTCCGGTCCGCTCGTCACACCGTCGAACCCTCGTTCAACGATGAACGCTGTGAAGTGTTCGCCGTCAACCTTTGCGAATACGACAAATAAGTCGGCAAACCCCCCGTTTGTGATCCACATCTTTTCGCCGTTCAGGATGTAGGAACCGTCGTCTTGGCGTACCGCGCGAGTCTTGGCTCCGAGGGCATCGGAACCAGAGCCAGATTCGCTTAGGCAGTAGGCACCGACCGTTTCACCACTGACGAGGGTCGGCAGGTAACGTTCTTTTTGTTCTGCGGTACCAAATGTGTAAATCGGCATCACAACCAAACCAGTTTGCGCGCCGAAAACTGAACCAAAAGATCCACCTTGTCCCATGCGATTCGCAATAATGGCCGCAGTGACCTTGTCCAGGGGAACACCACCATAGGTTTCAGGGACGTCAGTTCCCAAGAGCCCAAGGTCACCAGCTTGTCGCAGAAGTCGTCGCGCTAGGTCCCAATCCTTGGTTTCAAGCTGATCGTGGTTTGGTGTGATTTCTTTAGTAACGAATTCGAGAGCTGTTTGATCCACAAGACGATGCTCGCCAGTCATCATTTCTGGGGTAAACACGTTCTCTTGAGCTGGTGCATCGAATAGCCATGCGCCGCCTTTTTGGACGGGCGATACAAGTGTGGTTGCCATTACAGTCTCCGTTGGTGCTTTTATCTATAAACGTTCGAATATGCCAGCCGCCCCCATACCGCCACCGACACACATGCTGACCATTCCAAAACGGCCGTTTCGACGACGTAATTCGTAAAGCAGCGTTGTTAAAAGTTTGGCCCCGGTGCAACCGAGCGGGTGACCTAAAGCTATCGCCCCGCCATTCACGTTCAGCTTATCGGAGTCGATAGGAAATTCTCTGAGGCAAGCCAGAATCTGCGCCGCGAATGCTTCATTTAGTTCGACTAGGTCAATGTCGTCGATTGTGAGGGACGCAAACTTGAGCGCTTTCTTCATCGCTGGCACTGGTCCTATGCCAAACAATTCAGGTTTGACGCCGGCGGTTGCGAATGTGACAAATCGTGCCAGTGGTTGTAACCCGAGTTCGCGCGCTCGGTCCAGTGAGGTCACAACGACGGCTGCGGCACCGTCACTGGTCTGGGATGAATTGCCGGCGGTCACTGACCCGGAGGCGTGAAATACCGGTTTCAACTTCGAAAGTGCTTCGACGGATGTATCCCGTCTGGGCCCTTCGTCAGTTGTGAACTTAACTTCACGTATCGCCGGTTGTAGTTCGCGCGCGTTACCTGGGGCCGCGATCTTTACTTGGAGCGGAACGGTTTCGTCAGCGAATCGCCCCTCTTCGATTGCCGCCAGTGCTCGCTGGTGGCTCCGATACGCAAACTCATCCTGCTCTTCACGAGAAATGTCAGACTCCAAGGCGTGATTTTCGGCGACGAGACCAGTGCTCAAATACACATCGGGATAGTTAGTCATGAGTTCTGGATTGGGCGCGATTTTGTGTCCTCCCATTGGAACCATACTCATTGACTCCGTCCCTCCAGCCACGATCGTGCCAGCTGTACCGCACATAATTCGTTCAGCGGCAAACGCGACTGCCTGCAGGCCTGATGAACAGAAGCGGTTAATCGTAACTGCGGAGCTTTCCACAGGGAGTCCAGCTCTCAGACTGGCGATGCGGGCAACGTTCATACCTTGCTCAGCTTCAGGCATCGCGCAGCCAAGTATGACGTCGTCAATTTCCTCATGTTCAATGCCGGGAGCTCGGCGAAGTGATTCTTCAATAGCCACCGCGGCCATCTCATCGGGTCTGGTATAGCGAAGCGCCCCTTTGGGTGCTTTGCCTGCGGGTGTTCTAACGGCCGATGCAATCACTGCGTCTTTCATGATTCGAAGTCTCCTAATAGGTCTTCAATGGCGTCACCAACTTCAGATACTTTGCCATCAAACAAATGGTCTGCCGCGTCGATCACGACCAATTCCTTTGGTTCCTGCAATGTCCCATAAAGCTTCCAGATGTTCTGTAATGGGATAAGTTCGTCGGCTTCGCCGTGGATTAAGAACTTTGGTTTTTTACTGTGTTTAAAGTCGGTTAAATCGTAATGGGTTGGTGGGGCGATACCCAAGAGCAGACCGACACGATCGTCTGACGTGCCGGCGTTAAGCGCGACCCACGCACCAAATGAAAATCCCGCGGCCCAGACAGAAGTGTCAGGATATTGTGTTACCGCCCAGTCGACTACTGCACGGAAATCTTGCATTTCACCACGCCCCTCATCGTAGCTACCATCGCTCTTTCCGACACCGCGAAAGTTGAATCTCAGAGTCGCACATCCAATTTGGGACAAAGTTTTTGCTGATTGGTAGACAACCTTATTGTGCATGGTGCCACCCAGTTCCGGATGCGGGTGGGCGAATATCGTAATGGCCCTTGCGGTCGATTCTGGTTCATCCAGTAGGACTTCCAGACGGCCGGCCGGACCGTCTATCGTTCGAACTCGATCAGTCTTAACATTAGCCACGCTAGTTCCGGAGTGTTTTACCTGTTTTTAAGGTATGGGAAATTCGTTCAAGCGTTTTGGCTTCACCGCACAAGCTGAGAAACACTTCTCGCTCAAGGTCCAGCAAGTGTTGCTCCGGTACTGTCGTCGGATGGGCTACGTCACCACCAGAAAGAATTCGAGCTAGTTTTCGGCCAATCGTTGCATCATGGTCACTGATGTAACCACCACGCCATGCAATATGTAATCCCAACTCCAGTCCGGCCCGTACACCAGCACCGCCCACTTTGACCATGGGGGGTTTTGGTGGCTGGTATCCGGTACGGGCAAGATCAAGAACGAACTGTTTAGCATCAGAGATGATTCGGTCCCGGTTCATTGTGATTCGATCGTGTGAGCTAAGCAATCCTAATTGTTGCGCCTCCGGTGCACTGGTGGAGACCTTGGCTAGACCGATCAGTTCAAATGCTTGACGAACGAATGGTAGCGAATCTTCGATCGTAAGGGGTTGTTGTTTCATGCTTCGAGCAAGAAGTTCCTTTGTGCCGCCGCCGGCTGGTATCAAGCCAACTCCGACTTCAACCTGTCCCATATAAGTTTCGGCTGCCGCTTGGACACCGTCACCATGTAGGGCGATTTCACATCCACCGCCAAGAGTTAGCCCCGCTGGGGCGACGACAACTGGAATGTCGGCGTAACGAAGCTCTAAGACTGCTGTTTGAAACGATTGAACCATCAGTTCAATTTCGTCCCAGTTGCTCTCTTGGGCCTCGAGCAGAACGAGCATTAAATTGGCTCCGGCTGAAAACGTTGTGGATTCATTGCCGATTACGAGTCCTACGAAATTGTTTTGCGCTTCAGCAACACCTGCATGAAGCATTTCGATGGTATCGCCACCGATGGCATTCATTTTTGAATGAAACTCGACCGCGAGCACTCCATCCCCAAGGTCCACGAGACTGGCGCCTGGATTCTGCTTGACAACGGACTGGCTTCTTTTACGTTGCGTCAGGAGTGACAAATCGGCATGACCGAATGGCAGTGGTTCCTCACGTAAACGGTTGAGCTGTGGTGGCACGGCGCGTTGGGGCGTCCTTGAGGTCAATTTGTTAATCAGCGGTGGAGGTTCGGAGATGTTACAGGCTTCCAATATGTTGTCTACTCCAATGGCATCCCAGAGTTCGAAGGGTCCAAGTTCCCAGCCATAGCCCCACCGCATAGCACGGTCTATGTTGTCGACAGAGTCTGCGATCTCATCTGCCACGTGCGCGGTGTAGAGTAATGTTTGTCCTAGGGTCGCCCGAAGAAAATCGCCCACCCGGTCGCGCCCGAGGAAGAGTGCTCGCATTCGTTCCGATAGGTCGCTAATGGACGACGCCGAATCGAGGGACGCCAGACGCGGCGTTTGGCGCTCTCGGTAAACCATCGCGGCAGGGTCTAACGTCAGGATCCGGCTACCGTCAGGCCCGCGGTCTTTCTTGTAAAAGCCTTGGCCCGCCTTTTCACCGATCCATCCTCGGTCCACAAGTTCTGTAACGAGAGGCGGTTGTGCGAAGGCCATTTGTTCTTCTTCGCCTTCCAGTCGGTCTGAAAGTGTTGCTGCAACGCGGGCTAATATGTCGATCCCAGCGATATCCATCGTGCGAAACGTAGCGCTTTTGGGGCGACCGATGATCGGACCAGTTATCGCATCGATTTCCTCGATGGTAAATCGTCCGTCAGCAAGGAATTCCAGTACGCGGATAACTCCGTAGACGCCTAGGCGATTACCGATAAAGCCTGGCGTGTCTTTCGCCAGCACCACACCTTTTCCGAGGAAGCGATCGCCAAAAGTTTGCAGCGTATCAATCACACTAGGGTGCGTATCTGCTGTGGGAATAATTTCGAGAAGGGGTAAATATCTCGGTGGATTAAAGAAGTGAGTGCCTAGCCACTGTTGTCTAAACTCTTCGGACAAGCCATCGGCAATGCTGGCAATCGGGATGCCAGAAGTGTTCGAACTGATGATTGCGTGGCTTGCCCGAAAGGGTTCGATTTGGGTCATTAGAGACTGTTTAATGTCGAGTTGTTCGATTACGGCTTCGATGATCCAGTCATACTCTTTCAGTTGTGGCAGGTCGCCGTCGAATCCACCTAGGGAGATTAAGTCAGTCGACGCTCGAGTGAAGAATGGATTGGGTTTAAGTTTGGTTGCACGACGCAATCCGTCGGCGGCAGTTTGTCGATCTACATCTAATAGTAGGACGGGCAAACCTGCGTTTGCGAGGTGTGCCGCAATTTGAGATCCCATCGTACCGGCACCGAGTACAGCAGCCGAATGAATATACATTGCGCGTTTTCCCCGTGTTACGACTTGGTTGATGGAACGGTCACACTGGACACCATTGGTCGCGTTCGATCACTTGTACACAGAAAAGACGCAAGCCGTGTCGGGTTGCGTCTTTTTCTATATTGATTTCGTAGTTTGACTCTCTAGGGTAATGCGGACAACGTGGCTTGGGCTTGCACGCCGTCCTCAGAACTTGGCGCGATATCAATCACCTTTTGGAAGTGTTGTTTCGCGGTTTCGAAGTCGCCCAGATTAAGAGAAACAAGTGCCAACTTAAACCACGGCTTTTCCCAATTTGGGTCAAGAGCAGCGGCTTTTCCATACCAGTCGACTGCGGTTTCCATTTCACCCTTGGCGAATTCAACTTCGCCCAGGTTGAATAGGTCTTCCCTTGACGCGTTGGCTCCAGCCGTCGCTATGTCTGCGGCGGCATCAAGATCGCCCATCGCCAACCGGGTCCGCGCGATTTCAACTTTTGCCTGTTCACCTCTCTCAGGATCGCCTGTGAGTAGTCCGTAGGCGGCGAGTGCAGCCTCGTAATCACCACTACCTCGATGAGCATTCCCGATATTGAGGTGTAGGTAGGTCATGCTTGGGAGAACTGACAACAGTTGGTTGTATGCGGCGATCGCTGTGGCATAGTCCTGTGTGTCAAAAGCGTCATCGGCAGCGTTCAGATCCGCTTCTAGGGCAGTGGCATCAAGACCTTCCAACGCCTCTTCGCCGACTAAACGTTCAAATGGAGACAGAACCCTGTTGAGGCTGAAATTTGCAGTTGCCGCACCCTGCTGGGTCACTGCGGAGATTACTTGGCCAGACTGATAGCCGTCGATTTGGGCAGTGATCGTCCAGGTGCCAGACGAAAATCCGATCATCGAAAACCGGCCATCATCTTCACTGACCGTTGCCAGCATATCTCGTCCCGGAGAGTTGGCTTCGATCGTAACTGCGGCAATCGCTTCCCCGTCACCGTCCAGTACCCTTCCGGTGACTCGCCCACGGGTGGCTTGCGCCAATACGGATGGGACGGCGATAGCAAGCAATAATGCCAAAACTGACAAGCCTCGCAACAAATGTGCAAACCTCATGGAGTACTCCCTAAGTAACAGTAGATTCGACGGATAGTATAGCTGATGCTGAGCACTGGCGAGTCATCTTGCTGGTGCTACGCTGTCGAGTTCCTTCAGTGCGGACTCGGCTTCTTTGCTGGCAGGTGTGTTAGACGGTACTTTGCGATAGGCCGCCCGCGCTTCGGTGAAATCCTGGTTTTCCTTGTAGGCGTGGCCGATCTGGAGGTTGAGACTTGAAAATTGAGGCACTTGCTCGAGGATGACCTGATATGCAGAAATAGCGCCGGTGTAGTCACCCCGGTCAAATAGTGCGTTAGCGGCATCGACCTCCGTCTGAAGGTCATCGGCTCGAATGCCAGCCAAGACGCCGGTGGACGCGACCGGAGGGTCCAGCAGATCGATCTCCATGGTTAGTGAGACGACGCCACTGTTACCGGCCCGTCTGACTGGCGCGAAGCCCTGAGTGGGTCGGTAACCCCGTTTCTGAATTGTGAACAGCCATCGCCCGCGTTCGAGTCCAATAAACGAAAATCGGCCGGAATCGTCTGTTTCTGTTTCACCGATCCGAGGTGTCACATTACTTTCCGCCCTGACTGCGGCTTCAATAATGGGGTTGCCGGCCGTGTCACGAACAACACCTCGGATTACGGATTGTTGTGCCAAGGTCGGCTGCACGGTGATTAGCCAGGTACACGAAAAAAGCACAAACAGAGACAGCAGGCGTTGGGGCGTGTCAATTCTCATAGCTATCCAAGTGAAAATGATACCCACAGTATAATGCAGATCAAATGCGCTCCTCGACTGGGGCCCCTCCGCGCTGCTGGTGTGGCATTCCGATTACGGTTGCCGTTTCTATCTTCCTGTTTTGTGCATTTGGTCATCTGGTAAGTGAGGTAGTTGCACAGGACGCAGAAGTTAGTGTTCAAGTTAATACTGCCCGGCTGGATGATATTGATGACGCAGTGAATACTGCGATTCGTAACGCAGACCTGCCTGGTGCCATTGTCTTGATTTCGCACCACGGTCAAATCATCTATCACAAGGCGTTCGGCCGTCGTGCGGTGCAACCAATACCAGAAGCGATGACGACCGACACGATTTTTGATCTTGCTTCACTGACGAAGGTTGTCGCAACGGCCCCAGCTGTGATGATGTTGGTGGAAGATGGACTGATCAGCTTACGAGACCCAGTGGCTCGCTACATTCCAGGTTTCGAGCGTCATGATAAGGACCAAATCACGGTTGAGCATCTCTTAACCCACATGTCTGGATTGAGACCTGATTTTCCTCTTGACGAGGAATTTCAAGGCTATCAGAAAGCGATTGCCCAGGCGATTGAGGAGCGACCAGTTCACGCTGCAGGAACGCAGTTTGTGTATAGCGACATCAATTTTATTGTTCTTGCTGAAATTGTGGCGCGTATAAGTGGCACACCTTTCGATCAATTTGTCGATCGCCGGCTATTTTCACCACTCAGGATGACCGACACAGGCTTTTTACCGTCACCTGCCGAGCAAGTCAGGGTTGCACCGACCGAATCCTGTCGTCCCTTCGGTTGGCCTTGTGGAGATGAGGGCAGTGTGATGTTGCGGGGCGTTGTGCATGACCCGACGGCGAGGAGGATGGGAGGCATTGCTGGACATGCGGGTTTGTTTGGAACCGCGGACGATTTGGCTCGGTACGGTGGGATGTTACTGGCAAATGGCATGTTGGATGAGGCACATATTTTGTCTCCCTTGTCTGTCGCCAGGATGACGCGGCCAGCCACGACTTTTGGGATGGGAGAACAACGAGGGTTGGGTTGGGATATCAGTTCACGATACTCGTCAAACAGGGGAGATTTGTTCTCTACTGGGTCTTATGGCCACACTGGTTTTACGGGAACCTCGATTTGGATTGATCCAGCTACGCAGACCGTGGTGGTGTTTCTGTCAAATCGGATGCATCCCAACGGTGGTGGCAACGTGACAGCGCTGCGCGGGAGGGTTGCAACGTTGGCGGCGGCGGCGGTGACAATTGACGTGGCACGCGAGAACGAGAGTAATAGTTCTGTCAGAACTGGGATCGACCGTCTCCGAGACGAGAATTTTTCCCGACTTGAGGGTCAACGCGTGGGTCTGGTGACGAATCAAACTGGCCGGGCGTCCAGTGGCTCTACCACGATTGATTTACTGCACGGTGCGCAGAATGTTGTTCTAACGCGCTTGTTTAGTCCTGAGCACGGGATTCGTGGAGACGTTGAATCTGAAGTAGCAGACGCCATCGATCCCACGACGGGGCTAACGATTTACTCGCTGTACGGTGACACCAGACGACCGAAGTCGATCATGCTCGATGGATTAGACACGATTGTTGTGGACCTCCAGGACGCTGGTGCCAGGTTCTACACTTACGCCACTACGTTAGGCTACATGATGGAGGCGGCCGCTGAGAGGAACATCAAAGTGGTCGTTCTGGATCGCCCAAATCCAATCAATGGTGTATCAGTCGAAGGGCCACTTCTTGACGACACACTGCAGGGGTTTACTGGATATTTGTCCATGCCGATTCGCCATGGACTGACGTTGGGTGAATTGGCTCAAGTGTTTAATGCAGAACGAAACATTGGCGTTGAGTTGGAGGTTGTTCGTATGGAGGGATGGCGTCGCCGACTTTGGTACGACGAAACAGGTCTGTTGTGGATTAATCCCTCTCCTAACCTTCGATCTGTCACTCAAGCCACACTCTATCCGGGAATTGGTTCCATCGAGCATACGAACCTTTCGGTGGGGCGCGGCACTGATGGCCCCTTCGAATACGTTGGAGCCCCTTGGATTGATGGAACCAGATTAGCGAAGGTTCTCAACGCCCGCCATTTGGATGGTGTGCGCTTTTACCCGATGGAGTTCATTCCTGACCGTGACCGCTATGCGGACGAACTGTGTTTTGGTGTTGGAATGACCGTTATTGATCGAGACGTCATGCGCCCTGTTAGAGTCGGTGTTGAAATTGCGGCGGCCTTACTTCGTTTGTATCCGAATGAATTTGACCTTGACTCAGCGACTCGACTAGTGGGTTCGCGCGCAACCATTCAACGTATTCAAGTGGGTCGCGATCCTGCCGACATTGCGTTGGACTGGACCGCTGGTGAACGTCAGTGGCGGGAACGGATTGCCGCGCATCTTCTGTATGAACCTTGAAGGAGACGGTTTTGGGCCGGTGAGTGGAACTAGAGCTGGTACAACATGACATACACCACCACACCCGTGACGGATACATACAACCATAAGGGCAGCGTCCACCGGGCTATTCGTGCATGACGGTCGAACCTCTCTCGTAATGCATGGACGAGTGTAATGAGGGCCAATGGCAAAATCACTGCTGCTAGGACGACGTGCGTGATCAAGATCGTGAAATAAACAAACCGGATGACACCCGTCCCTGTGAACGATACTGACCCGACATTGTAGTGATAGATCAAATAAGAGACCAAAAACACGGTCGAGGTGGCAAATGCACCGAGCATGCAGGCTCGATGTGCTTTAATTCGACGCCGCCGAATTAGGACGTATCCGGCGGTCAAAAACAGACCAGCAATTCCGTTGAGTAGTGCATTGAGCGTGGGTAAACTAGACAATTCGATCAATGGGAACCTCTCAGCTAGCTACGACGGTGCGTTACACTCCAGCTACTTAGGGCCAACATTACTAGGCCAAAGGTTGCAACAAATACGAGCGGCCTTGTTATTCCTATCGATGCCGTCTCGGTACCTATCGCAGGATTTGTCAGGACGGTTCTGAGTGCCGACACACCATAACTCATAGGGTTCAGCAGCATTGCGCCGCGAATCCAGCCTGCCGCGCCACTTGCTGGAAAGACTGCGCCCGATAAGAGCCACATCGGAAATAGTAGCAAGTTCATAATGGCGTGAAAGCCCTGTGTCGAATCAAGCATCCATGCCAATACGAAACCAAGGCTTGTTAATGCGAACGCCAGTATGACCAGCACGGCCAATAACAACGGGACGCTCGCGATATTGATCTGCGTGTTGGCCAATGGTGCAAGGAGGAGGAACAACGATGCTTGCAGAACCGCTAGCGTCGTTCCTCCGAGGATCTTACCCAGAGCAATTGCACTCCGCGGGACTGGAGCCACGAGGACTCCTTGAAGGAATCCATCATGGCGGTCTTCGATCACTGAGATTGTTGAAAAGATCGCGGTAAACAACAAGATCAGTGCGAGAGTGCCGGGATAGAAATATTCGAGATATCCGCCAGCTGGTACCCCGAGGTTGCCCACACTGAACGAACTGCCAAGTCCAGACCCGAGTAGGACCCAGAACACGATTGGTGTGCCCAGCGCTCCGACGATACGCGATCGCTGCCGCAGGAACTGTGCGAGTTCGCGGCGCCAGAGGGTGTAAATAGCGAGTGTTAACTCCATCGTTGTCCAGTGTGATGTAAAAACACATCCTCAAGGGTTGGTTTCCCGACGGCTATGCCGTCGACTTGTCCCGGGAATGCCTCAATCAACTCCGAGACGAAGGAACGTCCGTTGGTTCGTTCTATGCGGACACAACCATCGACTACCGACACGTCCTGTCCAAAACGGTGATGGATATCCTCAGCCAGTACCGAGGGAGTCTTTGATGTAATCATGATGACGTCACCTCCGATCTCGGCGACCAAGTCATCGGGAGATCCTAAGGCAACGAGATGTCCTTCGTGGAGGACGGCGACGCGGTCTGATTTTTCCGCTTCATCCATGAGATGAGTCGTCAGCATGACCGTAGTGCCGAGTGTGTGCTTGAGGTTGTCCAAGTGATCCCATAATTCTCTTCGGGCACCCGGGTCGAGGCCGGTACTCGGTTCGTCCAACACGAGGAGCTTTGGTTCTGGAAGCAGAGCTTTGGCAATTTCGACCCGCCGTTGGAGTCCGCCCGATAGAGTTCCGACGAAGTCTTGAGCACGGTCCGCCAGTGCGACTAGAGTGAGCACGTCGGTAATGCGAGTAGCAAGGCGTTTGCCCCTGAGGCCATATAGGTGCCCGTGAGTCTTAAGGTTCTCTGCCACCGTCAGGCGACTGTCGAGGGCGGGTGATTGAAACACGACGCCCATGACCCGCCGTATTTGCTGTGCGTCGCTCGCAATGTCGTGACCAAACACTGAGACATGTCCAGGTGTCGTTGGAAGTAGTGTGGTGATGATCCGAAAGAGCGTTGTCTTGCCCCCTCCATTGGGGCCGAGAAGGGCAAAACTACTGCCAGCATCAGCCGAAAACGTCACATCAATTAGCGCTTGGCGGTCGCCGTACCGGTGATTGAGCGACGAGATCTGGAGGGCTGGAAGCTTAGAAGACACTGTTGATAACCAATAATCCCCACACTAGTGGGAGATAGACCAGAGAGCCGACAAATAGCGATCGGGCTCTAATATCCGATGGTTCTTCGAAAAAACGCCACGCGAGAATTACAAATGCCGCTCCAAAACCAACCGCGGCTCCCGCATAGAACCGACCAGTGAGGCCGACAACCGTCGGCGCCAGACTGACGGGCACGAGGGCTCCGGCGAACAGCAATGCATACTTTGCGTTGCGACGCCCGTCCTGATCAACTACGGCCATGAGTGGCAGTTTTGCTCTTCGGAAGTCCTCTCGATACATCCATGACAGAGCGTGGAAGTGAGGTAGCTGCCAGAGGAACACTATGCCAAACAACACCCACGCTTCGATACCTAACGAATCGCGCGCGGCAGCCCAACCAATTACTGGTGGCAGCGCGCCTGGTACGGCCCCGATAACTGTGGACCAAGACGTTCGCCGCTTCAGCGGCGTGTAAATTGCCACGTAACTGACCAAGGTTGCTACTGCGACGACCATAGATAAGAGATTCGCTCCAGTCCTAAGCTCCACTAGACCGAATGTCGTTAGCAGTCCTGCCAGTACAAACGCTTCCCACGGTTGAACTCGACCAGCCGGAATTGGTCGCTGACGCGTTCGTTCCATAATTCCGTCAATGTCACGTTCGGCTATTTGGTTATAGGCTGCTGCACCTCCAGCTACGAGCGTTGATCCAATGACGGTGTGGAGGAGGGTTAGAAGGTTAAAGGAACCGGTAGAGCCGAGGCAGTAACCGATCCCGGTTGTGAAGACTACTAACGAGTTCAATCGTGGTTTTGTAAGGGCCAAAAAGTCGATCACTCGTGACCGTTTCGTCGAGGTCGAGGCCGCACTCGTTTTCATACGCCTGCTCCGCGGGAACTGTGAGGTGTCAAGGTTACAGACGTCGCTTGACCCTCGTGCCCAAGGGTGTGTGGGGTGTCGAATTGGTCACGATACACGCGGAGCGCAAGTACAACCGAGGTGACCCATAACAATGCTCCATTGGCCACATGTGCGGTGTTGATAGCAACATGTTTCTCGCTCAGCACCGTCCAAGCACCAAGGGCAAATTGCGCGATGACGACCACCAGCAGAAGGATGGCCGGTCGAACTAGTTCATGCCTGGTTCTCAACCGAGCCAAGATATGGGCACTCAGGGCTATTACGAACGAGACCACAATTACTGCCCCGATACGATGTGCAAAATTAATCGCGATACTAGGATTCCAGATCGGTGGAACGATACCGCCAAATGCGAGAGGAAAGTCAGGAATGGCGAGTCCGGCTCCCGTGTGGCGCATGGTTGCGCCAATGATGATCTGGATATACACAGCAACTGGCGTGAACATCGCCAAGCGACGCAAGGCCACGTCGCCGATGATGGTCTCCGTTTCAACCTGACTGCAACTGTAGCGGTTCCGCCACCCCGGAGACGTGAAGAGGGCAAGACTGACGACAAGCATGAAGAAAATCTGTGCCAGTCCTGCATGGCTAATTGAAATCGGAGCTGGCAAGAAATATAGAACGGTAAGACCACCGAGCACGCCTTGGGTGATAACTGCTAAAAGGGCGATCCAGCCCAAGCGCTGAACCCACCGTCGTGGATCCACCCACGTCAGCCAGAGTGCCAGCACGATCGTCATTAGCCCGACGGTACTAGCGATCAGTCGATGTCCGTGCTCGTACAAAATGCCCCCTACCATCATCGACAGGGGAAAGCTGAACATGAAGTGACCATAGGTACTAGGCCAGTCTGGAACAGCTAGGCCAGAGCCCGTACTAGTGACCAGACCACCCGCTGCAATCAGCAACAACGATGTGGCGGTAAGCAGTTTGGTGTAGCGGTGCAGCCAAAGCATAGTCAGATGCAGCCGCCGATCTAACCAGAAACCGTGGGAGGGAAAAATGGCGGGCGTCCCGTTAGTGAACGCCCGCCCCATCTTGCAATTGGGTCTCTGGGAATTATGCGACCTCGTCTTTGTGTCGCCGGTAGAGACTTACCCTACAGTAAACGTGAAATTTAGCTCAGCGGTTGCACCTTCACCAACGGTCACGTTCTGGGTCTGAGTGCCGAGTTCTTCGTGCCAGGCCTCCACGACGTAATCTCCAGGTGGTAAACCACTGAGGTTAAAAGAGCCGTCCTCACCAGTGACCCCGAAGAACGGATGGTCTAAGACTCCGACGTAGGCATTCATCCAGCCGTGAACATCACACTGGAACGGTACCATCACTTCGGGGGAATCGAAGACTCTCTCGTAGACCATACCTTCGATGGGTTGTCCCGTGTTGAATTCTTCGTTGACGGCCGGCGTCGCGTGAATATTATGTAGAGTCGCATCGTTGTTGATAATTGACACGGTTTGTCCGACTTGGACTCCAAACACGTGTGGAATGTAACGACAGCCATCTTGGCTCAGTTCAATCACGCCACTGGCTGCTGGAAACGACTGACCTTCCAGTCCCTCTTTGACGTACACGAAGACGTTACCAAGACCACCTGACCCTCCAACAATGTAGTACTCGGTCTGGGTGTCAGTTGCCTCCATGACACAAGCTGGGTCGGAGTTCATCCTGATCTCTTCTGGATCTGGAGCCATTCCGTCAAGCGTAATGGTCCCCGTCACATTTCCGGCCGTGGCGGGGTCGAACGCCGGTGCTGCCGGTTCGGGTGCTGGTGCCGGTGCGTCGGATTCACCACCGCCACACGCTACTGCTATTACAACGGTTAGGGCTGAGGCGAACGCCCACAATGTTCGGTGCTGCATCTAAAATCTCCTAGTGCGATGTTTGGGTACAAGAAATGCTCGCTGGATAGCTGCCCGTTGACAGCGCTCTCATGCGTTTAACTCCACAAAGATATCATACCGATATTCGTGGCGCCACGGGCAAACCGTTTATCGAGTCGAGGGATCAGTAAGTGGGGAGATTAAGGTTTGGCGCAGTTTCCGTTCGATGCGATCCTCGATCCAATGCTCATCCCACCACTCGATCGGCGTGACCGGGTGCCCTTGCAGGAATAGGGCAAAGTGTAAGTGATCGCCGCCAGCGAGACCCGTGCTTCCGCTGTTTCCAAGCGGTTGGCCGCGGGTGACTTCGTCGCCCACAGCAACGGAAATAGACGATAAATGCGCGTACAGTGATTGCAGTCCCATACCGTGGTCGATGAAGACACAGTTGCCATAAATACCTAGGTAGTCGGCGTAAAGGACGGTCCCGGCGTTGGCTGCTGATATCGACGTATTCGCAGTAGAAGCTAGGTCAAACCCCAGGTGAACTTGTTGATCGATTTCAGTGTCCTGATAAATGTAGGTTCGATGGTCTGCGAATCCAGATTCAACCTGTGAATTGGCGAGTTGAAGAAACGGTTCCTGCCATTGTCGGTGTGCACTGGTAGCGCCGGCAAACGATGCTACGAAATCACGGTTGCGTTGTCTCAAGGTTCTGTTAATGAAGAGGTAGAGGTCAGTAAGTTCAGAGAGAGATGGTGACGCAGTGAGCTCTTCATCGGCTAGTTCAGGGGCTTGTTCCACAATAGCGGGTACGACGGTTTGCAGAAAGCGGTCGTTTAGGATGATCCGTGACCGTCGAAATGGCTTTGGAAACATTCGGTGATCGAAGGGCGCACTTGTTTCATTGCCAGCCGAGTCCTTGGCGTACAGCTCAACGGGTGTGCCGAGGTCTTGGTCGTAGAGCAGTGCAAAGAAAGACATCCGGAGGGTTTCGTCCGTCGTCTCATTGGTTGATATCGGATAACCCGGGTAAAAGCGGTTGCCGACGCGGACGCCGGAATCGGCATCTGGTGGGCGGACACGGTAGATTACGAGTTCGGAGCCACCGTGATTAACGTAGTGAAACGTGGACGCCACTTCGAGGCGCGGTGGGTCCAAGCGAACTTCTACATCGACAGCCGCCACACTGTTGACCTCACGAAGCCCGAATAGAATAGGCCGTGTCGCCGACAGAACAATCCGTGCCTCGCCAGCGACGAGTTCAGGATGTGACGTCCGGTCGATACGGCGGGTCACTCGGATACGGTCGGTACCATCTTGTTGTACTTGGCCTTCAAGCGGCCGACTGAGAGAATAGAGTGGTATTTGCCGTCCGGCTTGTTCAATAAACCCCTCAAGTGAGGTTAGATTTCCGTTTGGTGTCGAAACCGTGGCTTCAAAGGACGCGGAGCGACCGATAAAGCGCGTTGGAGTGAGAATTGTGAGGTCCGGTCCACTAGCTCGACTAGCTAAGAACAGAGCGGTCCCTACAGTCACAAATAGGATAAGGGTCGCACCTATGCCAAGTAAACGCATTACCAGATTATGATATAAACGAAGGCTAGTTTTTGAAAGTAAGGCGGTATCGTCTAGGGGTTAGGATACGTGGTTCTCATCCACGAGACCGGGGTTCGATTCCCCGTACCGCTACCAACCATACAGGACTTACTTGACAGCTAGTGAGCGGCACATTATTTTTTTCAAGCGATGAAAATTCACATCATCGGTTGCGTAGCATTGTTGGTCGCGGTCCTCCTTGCGGCACCGGCGGCACACGATCTACATGATTCCACTGACAGCGATTGCCTGTTCTGTCAATTGCGACAGGGTGACACCGCGGTTCTTGTGACTGCTTCGGCGTTCGCAATGGACTTTGAACAAAAGTTTCGACGAGACAGCACCAGTATCGGTTGGGTCGAGTCGAGCTTGCTGTTAGCTGCTCAACCCAGAGCCCCTCCAGCTTAGTTTCTTTCGATGAGTTCATTATTTTTGTGCAACCGCTATTGCCGCGCCAATTTGTGAGGGTGTTAAGTCAACTGCGATTGTTCAGACATACGTAATAAGAAGAAACTATAGGGATGGTTGTTTTCATCGTGATATCAATTGCAGCCAGAACGTCTGTTGTCGCATGCGAATTACGATGGGAGAGTCATAGAATCTCGAGTCAAGTTCATAACTTGAAGCCAGAAGAGTGAATGAAGAAAAAGCGAACGATTTTAGATCGAAAAATAAAACGTTTACTGTGCTCGTGCGGTGTTGTTTTGGCGACTTCACTGCTCTTAGTTGGACCAGTGTTTGCCCAGAACGGTATTACGGTTACTGGAGTGGTCTCGGATGAAACTGGCGGTGTGCTTCCAGGTGTGACGGTTGAACTGTTACGCGCGGGCGTGGAGGTGGTGGCTACCACCGACGAACGGGGCTTCTATCGTTTTGAGGGATTAGACAGAGGAACGGTAGAGTTGGTGTTTCGATTGATTAATTTCTCCACGTTGCGGCGTGAGATCGAGGTCGGCGACGAAGAACAGACTGCCAATGTGATTTTAACCCTCGGCCTTACCGCCGATGTTGTGGTCACCGGTAGTCGGACCTTTCGGAACATTGCTGATCTTGACGACCCTCGTGAGAGCTTGGTTGGCATCGCAACTTCGGCGAGTGTCGGAGCTGTGACGGCCGATCAGTTAGAGGCGAGACCAATCATGCGCCCGGGAGAGGTGCTCGAAGCAGTTCCTGGATTTATCACCAGTCAACATAGCGGTGAGGGAAAGGCGAACCAATACTATCTGCGGGGATTTAATCTGGACCATGGGTCAGATTTCGCGACGACAGTGGCCGGTGTCCCAATGAATGAATCATCAGGGGCGCATGCCCATGGCTACAGCGACGTCAATCTGTTGATTCCGGAGTTGGTCAGTGGGGTGCAGTACACGAAAGGGCCGTATTTTGCTGAACACGGTGATTTTTCCGCAGCGGGGTCAGCCAATATTAGTTACACGAACAAGCTCGACCGCCCCGTGTTGAGTCTAAGTACTGGCGGGTTTGGGTGGTCTCGTCTGTTTGGTGCTGTGTCTCCTGAGGTTGCAGGAGGGAATATGCTGTTTGGTCTTGAGTTAAGCAAGAACGACGGCCCATGGGAACTGGCTGACGACATGCGGAAGGTAAACACTGTCTTACGTTACAGCCAAGGAGATGCTCGCAACGGGTTTTCCATTACGGGTATGGCCTATGCTGCCCGGTGGAACTCAACGGACCAAATACCCCTTCGAGCAACAAAAAGCGGTTTCATTTCACGCTATGGCAACATTGATGCCACGGATGCCGGTCGTACGACTCGCTACAGTGTCGCAGGCGACTGGCTTCGGTCAGGGACTAACTACTCAACACGGATTACCGCGTATGCACTCAGGGGCGGGCTGAACCTGTTTCAGAACTTTACGTATTTTCTCGTGGACCCGGTTAATGGCGACCAGGTGGAACAAGAAGGTCGACGCTGGGTGTCGGGTGGGAAGGTTACACATCGACGGATGGGCAATTGGCTTGGCCGCCATATTGAATCGGCTGTTGGCGTCAATGTACGGAACGACGCGGTGGGGACCGTTGGACTGTATACGACACGAGGGCGCCAGTTTCTTGATGCGATTCGTCGCGATACGGTCGGCCAGACAACACTGGGATTGTTCGGCCAGAGCGAGGTTGAATGGAGTTCGGTGTTTCGCACCACGCTGGGTCTTCGGGGAGACGTCTATCGCTACAGCGTGAATGCGTTGAGACCACTCAATACTGGGACCGGTGTGACGGGGTTGGTCAGTCCGAAAGTCACAGCAGTGTTAGGTCCGTGGAAGGCAACCGAAGTCTACCTAAATTACGGTCATGGATATCACAGTAACGATGCTAGGGCGGCGACAACAGTCGTGGACCCAATTAGTGGTGAACCAGTGGAGTCAGAAAATCCACTGGTGCCGGCCCGCGGCGGGGAATTTGGGTTGCGTAGTGTGGCTGTGCCCGGCCTGCAGACAACGATGGCACTCTGGTACCTGGCCTTTGATTCAGAACTGATCTTTGTTGGTGACGCGGGTATCGCTGAAGCCAGTCGTCCGAGTCAACGCTACGGGCTCGAATGGACGAATTATCTCAAGCTGACTGACTGGCTGGTTGGTGAGCTAGATGTCAGCGTGTCTCGTGCCGAATTTTCAGACGATGACCCGGCTGGCTCTTTGATTCCTGGTGCTCTCGACCGTGTGATCTCTGGTGCGCTCAGTGTTTTGCCAAGCCAGCGGTTCTATGGGAGCGTGCGGTTGCGGCATTTCGGTCCCCGGCCACTTGTCGAAGACGGGAGTCAGATGTCGGCGTCAACGACGATCTGGAATGGCGAGTTCAGCGCGAGAATCAACGAACGTCTGACGGTGGTGGTGGAGGGATTTAATCTTCTTAACAGTTCGGTATCAGACATCGATTACTTCTACACATCACGCTTACCTGGTGAACCACTGGACGGCGTGGATGATATCCATTTCCATCCCTCTATTCCCCGTACAGCACGGGTCAAGTTGGATATAAGCTTTTAGCGGTGATACTGATGGCGACCGTTTAGGCCAGTTGTGTCGCCGCTGCTGTGGTTCCTAATCGGATCAATTACGAGAATTTGCTGGTGGCAGATGGACGAGGTAGTTCGTGCCATCTCGGTTCAGCCACACACGGACGTAATCACGTTCCTTCAAGACTACTACTTGTGCCTCGTTTCTGAGCGTTCCGCTTTCGGATACTTCGCCGATGTCTCCGTCCGGTATCACGACGGCTAATCCTCGTCCTGCGACGGTTTCCCCGTCAAGGAACTCGACCCAGCGTCCACGAGGGGCCGCGGTGTTTGTCGTCGGACCGTCCGCAGCCAAGTTAAGCTGGTAAGTGCCGGCGGAGAGTTCTTGTCCGTCGGCCAGCACCGTTGAAGGAATGGTGACATCGCCTCGCGCCCGCCGGGCTGCTTCTTCTTCGCGAGCTTGTTCCAATTCAGCCACAAGTATGGTGATTGCTCGGTTGATCGCGTTGGCCGAAGCGAGTGCAGATTCAGCCTCAGCGCGCGCTCCAATGAGTTGCTCTCCGGCTAAGAGTCGAGCCGTCTCTGCCAGCGACGATTCCACAGTTGCAAGATCTTCATCCCAAGTTGTCGCCTGTTCTTCCTCGAGATCGTTAGTTGGAATAGCCTCGATCGACGCTCGGGCGGTCGTGACGGCCCCTTCGGTATCGCCAACTAGCCGCTCGGTCTCGGTCCGCAATCTTGATTTCTCGGCCTCGATGGCATTCTCCACCGCATCGACCGCCGTTTCAACTGAACCGATTAGTTCGAGGGCGCGCTCGTACGAGCGAAACAGAACAAAACTGGCCGCCTGCGTGTCAAGTTCAGCATCAAGTGCTGTAGCAGCAGCTTCAGCGCTCCTGTACGCGGCGGCGGCGTAAGTATTTGCGTCGTTTGCGACGGCGTCTAATCGTGCCTTTGCGGCATCGACTCCCGCAGTCGGCGGCTCCGCACAGCCGACGAGACAAATAGCGAGCGATAATGTCAACAGCGTCAGTAGATTTCGGTTCTTCACTTGAGTCTCCGTGAAATTGGTCTCGCCGACCCGTCTAGCTTAGCGCGCTCCGGCGGGTGGTTCAATGTGGAAGTGGTCCTGCTGTTTTGAGACTGGACCCATACGTTTGAGGTAGGCTGCGTTGTCCATGAACATATTACTGAAAACGATTGATGCGCACGTGGCGGGTCAACCGTTGCGATTGATTGTCGAGGGGTTTCCGAACCCTGTCGGTCCAACGATGCTTGCCAAGCAACGGTGGCTTACCAAGCATCATGACGGACTTCGACGTTTACTCATGCTGGAACCTCGTGGTCACACGGATATGTGCGGTGCTGTCTTGACCGAGCCTGTAGAGACAGGGTCTCACGCTGGTGTGCTCTTCATGAATACTCAAGGTTTTGGATTTGTGTCTATTGACGGCGTGATTGGTGTTGTCACCGTCGCGCTTGAGAAAGGACTGTTGCAGGTGGCGGATGAGACAGATATTCGCTTGGATACACCCGTGGGAACCGTTCGCGCGGTGGCAACCCGTGAGGGTGACCGGGTGAATCAAGTGTCGGTCGTGGCGGTCCCTTCCTTCGTGTCCGTTCCTCGCCTCGACGTCAAACTTGGCGCACGTGACGTCAGTCTAGACGTCGCGTTTGGTGGGGGGTTCTACGTCATTATCGACAGCGAAACTGCCGGGGTACCGATTTTACCGAGTTATGCGCCTGCCCTCAGTGCACTAGGGATGGAGATCGCGGACGTCGTTGAATCTCGGATTAACGTCAGCCACCCTGAACTGTCTCATCTCAGGGGACTCCATGGAACCATCTTTACTGGCTTGCCTCACGCCGCCGACGCCGATTTGAGAAGTGTGACGGTTTCTGTGAATGGACAGGTAGACCGGTCGCCAGGTGGGAATGGAACCGCCGCAGTGATGTCTGTACTTGATGCGATGAACCTGCTTCCAGTTGACCGACCCTTTGTGCACGAGAGCATCATCGGCACATCATTCGAAGGCAGGATTGAACAACGCATCTTGATGGGTGAAACTTCGGCGATAGTGCCTTGCGTTACAGGAGCTGCGTGGATCACGGGAGACCATGCATTTTTTCTTGACACTAGAGACCCAGTCGGCAATGGATTCTTACTTTGAGCGAACCCGGCGGACGATAAAAAATTAATGCCGGCATTGAGTGGGATCGGTCCCAGGGCATTGTGGCAACAGGTGACGTAATCGTCGTGACCGCTGGGATCTCTAATCGAGAGGGCAGTACCAACATGCTGCGCATCGGTCGGGTGACCTGACCGATATCGCTATTCGCCAAGGTCAAGTGCAACGATTTCTTGTCGGTCACGGACGTAAAGAGTGCTTCCAATAAGCGTCGGTGGCGTCCAGGAATTTTCGGTCAATAGGGTTTTACGTGCATGAACGTTCAGGCCACGGTCGGAGACCGACGCGACGGCCACGTCCCCATCTTCGTCAACAAGCACGACAACGTCATCCGCATAGAGGAGGTGAGCACGAGCGAAACTCCGGTCTCGCCATACCTCTTCTCCCGTATCAGCATGCAACGCCGTCAAGAATGCGGGTCCGAAGTCCCCACTGCTTCCGAGGATGAGATGTTCTACTCGAAGCGCATTGCTAAAATGCAAACGTGTGCGTGGCGTGGACCAGACTTCGTTGACAGATGCCTGGTTGCCGTCTTGTTCAATCTGGAGCATTCGACTGCCACCGTTGTAAGCAGAGGACACAAAGAGGTGCTGAGTATCACTCCAGATCGGAGTGGCAACATTTAATCCAAGATCATTGCTGTGCGGATGTGTCCACAGTCTCGTGCCGTTCCGCACGTCGAGTCCGACGAGTTCTTGTTGTCCCCAGACGACGAGTTGGTCGTAATTATTAACGGCGATTAGTTGGGGTGACCCTGGTCCTAGAGGAAAGGATTCGCTTTCCCAAGCGATAGCCCCCGTTTCCTGATCGAAGGCAACCACGCCGTGACTACTGCCACCCATCGGCAAGATGACGTTACCGCGGTAGGCCACAGGGCTTGAAGCGAAGGCATTGTAGTCAACCAACGTAAAGCGCTCGACAAGGTTTTGTGACCATCGGAGTGTGCCGGATTGGAGGTCGAGGGCATGAAAGTGACCATTGACGCCAACGGCATAGACGAGTTCGTTGACAATTAAGGGAGTTGCATAAGGGCCAGGTCCTGCGGCGTTGAGCCACACATCAAAATAGCCATCGTGAACCAACGGTGCGTCATAGGCGTACTCCCAAAGCGTTGTGCCGCTGTCAGCGTCGAGAGCCGCAATTATTTCATCGTCACCGTTACGGTACATCGTTACAAGGATGCCGTTCTGCTCGAGAATGGCTGAGTAGCCTTCGCCAAGGGGTCGTCGCCAAAGCTCAGGCGGCCCCGTCTCGGGCCACGTTCGCGCTAACGTGTCGGCGTGAACATGGAAGTTTCGCTCGGCCCCACCCCACTGTGGCCAAGAGGAACCGAAGTTCTGGGCAATTGCCGTGGTGGTGCCGATGAGACACATCCAGATGATCACGAGAACCTGAGGCGAACGAACGCTTTGCATGAATCTATACATAGCAATCAACTAGTGTAGTTATTTCGTTGCTCGGCCTGTCCGACGTATAGCATCGATGAACGAATCCAGTCGACTGCGTTGTTCGAAAAGAATGCGATGGTTCCATGTCGCGCGAAGCGTGTCGAGTACAGTTTCGTGGTACCAGATCATTTCCTCGGGAGACGCCGAAAAAACATCCATATAGCTTGCGCCATGTTCTAGAAGTCCTTGGGTCATGTTTGAGAGGTTGTGGATCTTATCTGCTGCCGCTACGGCAAACGATTCATGGCGTTGGCTCTTACGAAGACCTTCAATATAGGCGAGTTTTCGGTCTCGCCAATTCTTTTGCTTCGGCGGTTCCGTGACATCCTGAACAATGGCGAGCACCTGACTTCCGAACCTGGATTCGATGACCTCGACCGGAAGGTGGGTATCCTCAAGTGTGTCATGTAGAACGGCCGCAATTATTACGTCTTCATCGAAGCCGTAGTCCGAGACAATGGTCGCCACCGACAAAACGTGTGTAGCTTGAAAACCTGGTCCGGCCTTACGCCGGTTGAGGCCGTGTGCCTCGAGCATTGTCCTGACGGCGTCCTCGAATCTCTTGGAATACATTAGTGGTTACGAACATTCTGTTGGAAGGGTCAAATGGTTGCTCATTTTAATAGTTCAGCACCGCCAAGGGGTCCACACGATGGATATTGACATTTCCGTTCGAGTCAGACGTCCAGTTACAATCTGCAGGAGTAGCAAGCTGAAAGAGACTGATGACAATTTGACGAGGTTAGCGAATGCTACCAGCTAAGGCAATGAGTCGCGGTTTGATCGCGTTGGCGGGGCCGTGGTGCTGTTGGTCAGGACTTGGAGGTCATGCATGAAGCGGTTAAGTTTGCTTGTTGTGGTCATGCTGTGTGCGGTGCCGGTGGCTGCAGAGTTACCCGCGACGATTACTTCGCCGTATTTAAAACTGCAGGTTGGCCTTGCTGGTGATTCCATCAATGGTGTTTCCGAGCATGCACGCGCCATAGTAGAGGCAGCGGTGGTACTTGGTGCCGATGCCGATGCCGTGGTTGTCGCTGCGAAAGCGCTTGCTGCTGCCCAAGATATTGCAGCGGCAAGGGAGGCTTTTGGGAGCTTGAGTGATGCGCTGATTCACTACTTGGAACTGGTTGGACTTGGTGAACTGAAAGTCGCTTATTGTCCGATGCTGGACAAGTCGTGGGTTCAGGAGGAGGGACCAATTGCGAATCCATTCTACGGTGCGATGATGCTTAATTGCGGCTCATTTAGATAGCGAAGCGGGTAGTTCTCACCTTGACCGACCAAAATGGTCGGATATAGACTGGAACCTTGTAAATGAGACTGAGTCTCATTTTTTAATCGGTTCGCCACGGTGGCCTCACACTGTGGGTTTCAGGAGTTGTCCCCAGCTTGGACCAAGGCTCTTCCACGTTAGACCAGTTGCCGATTGGCCAGACTGCCGTGGTTAATGCTGTCGGTGGTGATCGACAAGTGTCAGGCCGTCTCATGGAAATGGGATTATTGCCTGGTACTCGGGTCGAGGCCATCCGCAGAGCTCCACTCGGTGATCCACTGGAGATCCGACTGCGCGGTTATTCACTCTCGATGCGGCTAGCCGATGCTGCCAAGATTGAACTGTCGCCACAGTCAATGGCTGTCGTCTCGCCGTTATCTGTGGCTCAGTTATTTCAGTTTCCGACCCACGAGGAAAAAGTTGTTTCGACAACACACATTCCCCGAATCTTAGTGGCTGGCAATGCAAATTCGGGTAAGACCACAATCTTTAATGCATTGACGGGCAGCCGGGCGCAGGTCGGCAACTATCCGGGAGTCACCGTTAGCCGTTCTTCCCGAAGGGTAACGTTGCCAGATGGCACACTCACGGAAATTTTCGATCTTCCTGGCACTTATTCGCTCAGTGCCCATTCGCCCGATGAGCAGGTAGCAGTTGATGCCGTGCATGGTCGACTGGGAGATCGTCCGGATGTAGTGGTTGTGGTTGTTGATGCTGGTACGTTTGAGCGAAGTCTGTACTTAGTGCTACAGATCGCGGAAATCGGCGTGCCGGTCGTGATGACTTTGAACATGATCGATGAAGCAACCGCGAGTGGTATCACTTTCGAGGCCTCTCGACTGTCAAGCTGGCTTGGGGTGCCGGTGGTTTCCACTGTAGCGTCGAGAGGTGTTGGACTCGATGAATTGCGCGAGGTGCTCTCGTCAGCTATCCGGCTGACTTATAGGGATCATGTGGTGTGGACGGGATTTTCAGAAACGGTGGAACAGGAGATTCTAGCGGTTGAAGAGTCCGTAGCCGAGGCGGAGTTGGGTGAGACGGCAGCTGCTCGACGTTCATGGGCTCTTTGGTCATTACTTTCTGTCGAAAGCGATGACGGTGTTAGTTTTAGAATTCCCTCGACTGTGCGAGCGACGGTCGATCAGGTCAGACGACGGGCGACCGAAGAGCAACGGTCGATTGATCAAGAAATCATCGGAGCACGGTACAAGTGGATTGAGAGCGTTGCGCAGGACGTGCGAACTACTGCCAGGCCTGATACGCGTAGCTGGACCGATCGTATAGACAGTGTTCTCACGCATCGAGTCGCCGGCATGGCGGTTTTTGCAGTCGTTATGGCCGTTTTGTTTGAGGCACTATTCTCATGGTCGGAACCGCTGATCGGGTTGATCGAAGGTCTGACCGCAAGGCTGCAGGTTGGCGCGACGGCGCTGCTTCCGGCTGGTCCGGTCAGCGGTTTGGTAGTGGATGGCGTCATTGCGGGTGTCGGAAATGTTGTGGTCTTTGTGCCACAGATTGCGATGCTCTTTCTCTTTATCGCGGTGCTTGAAGATGTGGGGTATCTAGCGCGCGTCGCGTTTATGATCGATCGACTGATGGGGAGAGTTGGATTGCATGGTCGGGCCTTCGTGCCCATGTTATCTGGTTTTGCATGCGCCATTCCGGCGGTGATGGCCACGCGGACGATTGAGAGCCGTCGGGACCGACTGATCACGATGCTCACACTGCCGATGGTCTCTTGCAGTGCTCGGTTACCGATCTATGCTTTGGTAACCGCCGTGGTTTTCTCGGCAGAGTCCAGAGTATTTGGAATCTTGAGCGTCGGTGCTGTTGTGTTGTTTGGAATGTACGCATTGTCTGTAGTCGCAACTTTGTCTGCTGCAGCCGTTCTTCGTCGAACGGTGCTGCGAGGTCCGAGGCTTCCGCTTGTTCTGGAACTTCCGCCTTATCGTATGCCGGTCTTGAGCAATGTTGGTCTGGTTACTTGGCGTCGAGTTCAGAAATTTCTATCGGATGCGGGCACAATTATTCTCACGATGACGATTATCCTGTGGGCCCTGTTATCGTTTCCAAAGAGTGTTGATATTGAGGCCCGCTACGATGCTGAGAGAGCCGGTGTGACGGGTTTGTCAGACTCTGTTGAGCACGCAGCCGAGCGATCAAGACTGGATGGGTTGGAGGCGGCTGAACAGATTCGGTTTAGTGTTGCGGGTCGAGTAGGGCAGGTGGTGGAGCCAGTGCTTGCGCCCCTTGGGTTTGATTGGCGCATTGGCGTTGGTATTCTGGGTGCCTTTGCGGCTCGAGAGGTTTTTGTTTCAACACTTGGAATCGTATTTGGTATCGAAGGGGCAGATGAGGAGAGTGGAACGCTCCGCTCATCGCTACAGACGGCACGTCGAGAAGACGGTTCACCGTTGATGACACCACTCGCTGGTGTATCGATTATGGTGTTCTTCGTGCTAGCGTGTCAGTGTATGAGCACGCTCGTCGTGGTTCGTAAAGAGTCCGGAACGTGGAAGTGGCCGCTTTTCATGTTCGCATATATGTCGGTGTTGGCTTATACGGCGTCGCTGGCGGTTTACCAAACAGGATTGTTTTTTAGCTGGGGTGTTGCGTGACTTGGCAGGAACCAGTAGTCGCAATCGCCGTTGGATTTGCTGTGGTGTCACTCTATCGACATGTACGAGATTTGATTGGGGTGACCAAGCCTGGGGAGCAGGCGTCATGTCACGGTTGTGAGGAGTGTGAGGATGAGTCTGCCTTGGCTACACAGGGGACAGACGCGTCAAGCAGGAGGTCTGGGTGAGGCTATTGGACTGGACTACGGTACTTGGGTTTTGCTTGTTTTTATCCTGTTCGTCAGTGCCACCACAAGAAGTAGCGACAGAGTCTGGAAATGGACCGCCCTGCGATCCAGATAATGGTGGTTTGGAGCTTGCCGACGGCTTTTGCGCTGTAGTCGTGGCTGACGGCCTCCAGAGCCCGCGCCATATTGATGTGGCTCCTAACGGTGATGTTTATGTTCATAACCGTGGAAATCGAGGACGCGCGGAGAACGAACCAGGTGGAGGTGTCGTGGTTCTGCGTGACGTCGACGATGACGGACATGCCGATGTTATTGAACGATTTTCAGACCATTATGGTACTGGTCTGCAGCTCCGTGGTGATTACCTGTATCTTTCGACGACAACGGCCGTTTACCGCTATGCGATGGTACCTGGTGAGCTAGTCCCGTCGGGTGAGGCCGAACTAGTGGTGGGAGGTTTTCCCGAACAGCGTAGCCATGCATCGAAGGCATTTGCCTTCGATGGTGTTGGCAACCTCTATGTCAACGTTGGCGCTCCGTCCAACGCTTGTATGGAGGTGGCACGAACACGAGGGTCAAAGGGGCTGACCCCGTGCCCTCAACGTATTCGACAGGCCAGTGTCTGGAGATTCGACGCTGACCGGCTTGGCCAGACGCAGGAGAACGACGGGCATCAATTTGTAACGGGTACGAGAAACATTGTGGGTATTGGTTGGGACCCCAGGACCCGGGGTATTTATGCAGCCCAGCATGGTCGCGACTCACTGGGCTCGTTATGGGATTTTGATGACGAGGGCAATGCTGAAATTCCTTCCGAAGAGTTTTTTCAGTTGACCGACGGCGCAGATTTTGGGTGGCCGTTCTGTTATCACGATCGGTTTCAGAATAGGCGACTACTTGCTCCCGAGTACGGTGGTGACGGCCATGAAGTTGGTGAGTGTGCGCAGTATGTTGAACCGCTGATAGCGTTTCCGGGGCACTGGGCACCGAATGACCTGCTGTTTTACACAGGTGGCCAGTTTCCCGAACGTTACCGAAATGGAGTATTGGTTGTATTTCACGGTTCGTGGAATAGGGCACCTCGGGAGCAAGGCGGGTATCAGATCGCATTCGCTCCTCGCGTGGACGGTGAATTTACCGGGGATTGGACCATGTTTGCTGGTGGTTTTCAGGGTGAGAGCCCTCTGATGTCACCCCAGGATGCGAAACATAGACCCGTAGGTATTGCGCAAGGTCCGGATGGGTCCGTTTTCGTCAGCGATGATGTCGGCGGGCGTATTTGGAGGATCTTTTTCAACGGAGAATAAAGCGGTTGTGATTCACGCTGCCGTACCTAATCTATTCAGCCCAGCGTTTCCGAGTTGTGCAGGAGTTCGAGTCTTCAATTGTCAAACTACCGCCACACGAAAAATCCTACGAATCAAGGGGAGAATAGTTCTTGCCCATGAGCGATAGGCCTAGGACAACAACGAAGACGGTGCGTGAGCAGCTCGATGCCGCACTGTCAGAGCGTGTGATCGTGCTTGATGGAGCCATGGGCACGATGCTCCAGCGCCGCGAGTTACAGGAAGAAGATTTTCGTGGGCAGCGTTTTACCAACCATCCTCATGATCTCAAGGGTAATTTTGATGTATTGGTCTTGACTCAACCATCAGTCATTGCCGAAATCCACGCGGCGTTTTTCGAAGCGGGGGCTGACATTGTTGAAACGGACACCTTCAACGCGAATGCCATTGTTCAAGCTGACTATGGTCTTGAGTCGGTCGTTTACGAACTGAACTGTGAGGCGGCCAAGATAGCTAAACAGGTTGCCAAAGACTGGAATGAACGGACGCCAGATCGGCCACGGTTCGTGGCGGGTGCCATTGGTCCAACAAACAAGCCGTTGTCTATTTCTCCTGACGTAAACGATCCCACTGCCCGGTCAGTGAATTTCGATGATGTACGAAAGGCATATGCCGAGCAAACACGCGGCCTCGTCGACGGGGGCTGCGATTTGCTTCTCGTCGAAACAATATTTGACACACTGAATGCCAAGGCGGCAATCCTAGCGATTGGAGACGTTTTAGAAGAGAAAAATGTCGATCTTCCGCTGATGATCTCGGTAACGGTTACTGATCGAAGTGGTCGCACCCTTTCTGGTCAAACGATTGATGCTTTTTGGGTGTCAATTGCCCACGCCCAGCCGTTTTCAGTTGGAATTAATTGTTCGTTGGGTGCGCATGGTATGCGACCGTATGTGGCCGAGTTGGCACGAATTTCGCCAGCCTACATTAGCTGTTATCCAAATGCAGGATTGCCAAATGCTTTTGGCGAGTATGACGAGTCTCCTGATCAGACTAGTCAATTGCTTAAAGAGTTCGCGACAAGTGGGCTCGTCAATATGGTGGGTGGTTGTTGTGGAACTACACCCGACCATATCGAAGCGATCATGCAATCTGTCAATGGGGTAAAACCGCGCCAACGCCCCATAAAAAAGGAATTAACCACGCAGTTTAGTGGTCTTGAAACACTAACGATTCGCCCGGAAAGTAATTTCATTATGGTTGGCGAGCGGACGAATGTTACCGGATCTCGCCGGTTTGCGAATCTCATTACCTCGGACAATTTTACTGAAGCGGTTGAAGTGGCCGTTGATCAGGTTCGCGGCGGTGCAAACGTTCTTGATGTGAACATGGATGAAGGAATGCTTGATTCGGAGCAGGCGATGACTAGATTCTTGAATTACATCGCGACGGAGCCAGAAATAGCGCGTGTGCCGATCATGGTCGACAGTTCCAAATGGTCAGTGATCGAGGCGGGTCTTAAGTGCGTCCAGGGTAAGGCGATCATAAATTCCATCAGCCTGAAAGAGGGAGAACTTGATTTTCTGGAGAAGGCCGAACTCGCTCGACGGTACGGAGCGGGCGTTGTCGTTATGGCATTCGATGAAACTGGACAGGCAGATACGGTTGCGAGAAAGGTTGACATTTGCACACGGGCGTATCGGTTGCTGACAGAGCAGATTCACTTTGACGCTCACGACATTATTTTCGATCCCAACGTGTTGGCGATTGCCACCGGCATCGAAGAGCACAACGACTACGCGATTAATTACATAGAGGCGACGCGACGTATTAAGCAAGACTGTCCAGGGGTGAAGGTCAGCGGTGGTGTCAGTAATTTATCGTTTTCATTTCGTGGCAATGATGTGGTGCGTGAGGCAATGCATTCTGCCTTCTTGTACCACGCGGTGCGAGCTGGTATGGACATGGGTATCGTAAATGCCGGTCAACTTGTTGTGTACGAGGACATTCCGACCGATCTTTTAACTCATGTTGAGGATGTCATCTTTAATCGGCGTGCTGATGCCACCGATCGAATGGTTGAACTGGCTGAAACAGTGAAAGGTGTGGGCCAGAAGCGTCAGGTGGATTTAGACTGGCGCGAGGCCAACGTTGATGGTCGCCTGGCCCATGCACTCGTACATGGCATTGTTGATTTTATTGAGACTGATGTCGAAGAGGCTCGACAACAGAGTGTGCGTCCCCTCGACGTTATCGAGGGGCCGCTGATGAACGGTATGAAGGTGGTCGGAGATCTCTTTGGTGCCGGTAAGATGTTTCTGCCACAGGTTGTTAAGAGTGCGAGAGCAATGAAGAAAGCCGTATCTTATCTTCAACCGTACATGGAGGCGGACCAATCGAATGAACAGATAGCTGCCAAAAAAATCGTGATGGCCACAGTTAAAGGCGACGTACATGATATCGGTAAGAATATTGTTGCGGTAGTGCTTCGGTGTAATGGATATGAAGTCATTGATTTAGGTGTGATGGTGCCATGCGACACAATTTTGCAAACCGCGGAAGATGAGCGGGTAGATGTTGTCGGTCTTAGTGGTTTAATCACGCCGTCACTTGAAGAGATGGTATTGGTGGCTTCTGAAATGGAGCGGCGAGGCATTGGTCTACCGCTGTTAATTGGAGGAGCAACGACGAGTCGTCAGCACACCGCAGTCAAGATTGCACCGGTCTTTGACGGTAGCGTGACCCATGTGTCGGATGCATCCCGAGTGGCCGATGTAATGGCGAGTTTATTGAATCCGGTGAAGCGTGAAACTTTCGTCACAGCTAACAAGAAAGACCAATCGATCTTGCGGGAGCAGTACACCGCAAGACGAGAACGGAAGATCCGGTCGTATGAAGAAGCCAAACGTCTTTGTGTCGAGGTGGATTGGTCAACAATTCAGATTCCAGTCCCTGCGTTTACTGGGCGACGCGAGATCACGGTCGAACTCGATACCTTAGTGCCGCTCATTGACTGGACTTACTTTTTTTCGGCTTGGCAGCTCAAAGGGCGCTACCCGGCTATTCTAGATGACCCAGACCGAGGCACAGCGGCGCGCGAACTGTACAACCATGCGACTGGTTTGTTGTCGACGATTACTAACGAGGGACTTCTTAAAGCCACGGGTGTTTATGGTTTTTGGCCGGCGGCTAGCGATGGAGACGACATCATCGTTTATGTTCCAGAAGATTCAAGTAAACCTGGTACAGGAACAGAGCAGTTGCGTTTTAACATGTTACGGCAACAGGATATCGGCGACGGTAAAGTCAGTCGGTCATTGGCAGACTTTATCGCGCCAATCCATAGCCAAAAAATTGATTACATTGGTGCGTTTGCGCTTACTACCGGGGCTGGTGTTGACCAACTGGTCGAGCGATATGAGCGAGATCACGACGACTATAAGGCGATTATGGTCAAGGCACTTGCAGACCGTTTGGCCGAGGCGTTTGCGGAGTACCTGCATTTTAGAGTGCGGGATGAATGGGGTTATGGGGACAGTGAGGAACTAAGTCGAGAGGCACTCCTCGCGGAGGAGTATCGGGGTATCAGACCGGCGTTTGGGTATCCGGCCTGTCCCGACCATAGTGAGAAATTCAAGTTGTTTGATTTATTGAATGTCGAATCTGTGGGTATTTCATTAACAGAGTCCGCGTCGATGATTCCGGCAGCTAGCGTTAGTGGACTGTATTTTTCTTCTCCAGATGCTCGCTACTTTACAGTTGGCCGGATTGGCAGCGATCAGATAACGGAGTACGCATCACGAAAAGGGTTTACGGTTCAGGAAGTTGAACGATGGTTGGCTTCGAACCTGGCCTATGAACCCGAGAGGTGAGATATTAACAAGTTTCGTCTGGTGACCTTGGAGTCGTTCTGACGAGACTAAACAACGGTAGCTTGTGTCACTTGTTTGACTAATTTACTGGCAGGACCGCTTGTTTGCCGAACTGACTGAAGACGTGAATGTATGATGTCGGCCAGCTGCTAAGAGGGGTCGATGCGATCAGAAAATCATCCTGAATATCACATTCGACAGTACGCGCTCAGCCAAGGCGCCTTGGAGATCGAATACATCGAGGAACATTTTGGTGAGTACCGTCGCCGCAAACGGGCTGTGGAAGTGGTTGACCGTCTCGACGGTCGCGACCACCACATTCTCATGGCGGAAGCATCGTTGGCTGCTGACCCATCTAATCTGTTTCCGGTCGCTTATAAGGTGTCACATGAGATTGGCCTCGGCGAAGCCGATCCAAAACTTAAGGATCTTGTCTCACGTCTCCAAGAATTTGTGCAGTTTCAAGATCGGAAAGTGCTATACAGCTGGATTGGTGGAACCCGGAGAGATTGGCGCGGGCAGGGATTTTTTCGTGCATTGACGGAAGAACAGGAGACTTGGGCTCTTGATAACGGTTTTGACGAAATCTTGGTCAAGACGAAAAATCGCTTCTACGATATGCGGAGCACACTTGACCACCTCGAGTTTAATGTCATTAAGTTTGAGCTCAACGTCGCGGACAACCGAGAATCGAAGGTCTACCTTAGTAAACACCTCGGTGTTGAGGTGGTCGACCGTCATCGCAGCACCCGTTCGGTCTTGCAGTCCACTTGAACATGGACTGATCGCAAAGAGATTATGTTTTGGAAATCGTTCATGTTGTATCGCTCGACGACCACCGACTTTCTGCTTTCAGAGATATTCCCGATCCGACACGACTCCGTGAGCTTGGCAACTTCGTAGTTGAGGGGCGACTGGCTGTTCGCCGACTCCTGACTGAAAACAAGTTTTGCATTAAGGCTCTTCTCGTCACCGCTACAACATTGCAGGCGCTGAATGAGTTCAAGACTTTCGATATGCCTGAATGTCCGGTCTACGTGACTAGCCGTGACATGATCAAGAACATTGGTGGCTTCGATTTTCACCAAGGGTGTCTTGGTCTTGTAGAACGACCTCCGCCGAAGACCGTTCAGACCCTGTTGCGGCTGGTGACTTTCCCGAAACCTATCATCGTGTTAGAGCAGGTTGGCAACGCCGATAATATTGGTGGAATTTTTCGTAATGCTGCGGCTTTTGGAGCGGCGGGCGTCTTAATGAGTCCGGGATGTTGTGACCCATTATATCGTAAGGCCATACGCACTTCGATCGGTACGACTTTGCAGATTCCATATGCAGTTGTTGAAGACTGGCCAGCGGGTCTTGAGGCACTCCGTTGTCGCGGGTACGATCTAGTGGCGCTTACTCCTGATGATGATGCGATCTGTCTCAATCACTTTGAGTTCTTCAAGAATGGTCGTAGCAATGCATTAATACTAGGAAACGAAGGTGACGGTCTCTCGCTGCCGACGCTAGAACTGGCGGATGCCAGGGTTCGAATTCCACTCGAGCCGGTGGTTGATTCTCTCAACGTGGCCACTACCGCTGCGATTGCACTCTGTCATCTCAGTCGGTTCGATGAGGTTGGTGAACGGATCGGTGTCGAAAACAACTGACTAGATGGTCGTTGACCATGCCTGTGGATTGCATGAAGGCATAACAGATCGTCGTTCCCACGAATCGGAATCCCCGACCTTTGAGATCTTTACTCATCGCGTCTGATTCAGGTGTGTTCGCTGGAACTTGAACCATTTGTGTCCAATCGTTCTGTTTTGGAACATCCTTCACAAACCGCCAGATGTATCGATCGAAGGAACCGAATTCATTTTGCACAGAGATAAAGGCTTGAGCGTTCTTGATGGTTGATTCAATCTTGAGGCGGTTTCGCACGATGCCGCGGTTTGTTAACAATTCTTGGCGTTTGCCAAGGTCGTAACGAGCAATTAGTTCAGGTGTGAATTCTGAAAATGCCGAGCGATAGTTTTCTCGCTTCTTTAGTATGGTGATCCAACTTAGTCCAGCCTGGGCACCCTCGAGAGTCAGCATTTCAAAGAACTTGCGATCATCGTGAACAGGGACACCCCATTCCTGGTCATGATAGCTCGTATACAAAGGGTCTGAATTACCCCACGGACAGCGTGTTGGTGCCCTGCGCATGGCCTTCGAATGATACCCTTGATGCCTATGTGTTTTCGGTTATTAGGAATCTTTGTGATGATTCTAGCCTTGTCACCATGCGTTTTATTGGGCCAAGGTGCGGTCGAGAGTGAAGAATTATTTGTAACACCGTGGACGCTTGATGACATGAGCGACAAACAGGCAGTTTTTGAAACAGATTTCGGAACTATTGTGATTAACCTGCTGCCGAAGCTCGCTCCCAATCACGTCGGTTTTATTATGGAATTGGCCGAACAAGGCGAATTCGATGGAACCACATTTCACCGAATGGTTCGGCATGGAATTATTCAGGGTGGAGACCCGTTGACGAAAGATCCCGAAGAATCCGCCCGATATGGACAGGGGGGGTTGCAGAGGGTTGGCGATGAGTTGAGCGCCGGGCCTCATCTGCGTGGAGCTGTGGCGGCTATTGTCGTGCCGAATCAACCGGATAGTGGGGGATCCCAGTTTTTCATTTCGGCGGTGGATCAACCAGGACTGGACGGGCAATACACCATATGGGGACAAGTCGTTGAAGGCATCAACGTTGTTACGACAATTTCCGAGACGACGGTTGACCCAGAGGGTCGTGCTATGGAACGAGTCACAGTCCGTAGTGCCAACATTCGCGATCGGCCTCCGCCGGAACCTTTACCGTTTTCAGAGGAAACACCGGAAGAGCTCGGTCGTTACCGGGCCGTGATTGAAACCAGTTTTGGTTCGATGACGGTGGAGTTCTTTTCAGACCTAGCACCAAACCATGTGCGTAACTTTCTTCGTTTGGCAGATGCGGGTGTTTACGATGAAATGTCGTTCCATCGCGTTGTATCAGATTTCGTGATTCAGACAGGCCATTTGCCGACCCGGCGCGATCCATTGAGCGAACGCCAAGAACGCCTAATTAAGGACTTAGACCCAGAATTTAACGACACAAAGCATGTTCTTGGAATCGTGTCTATGGCTCACGGTGAAGATCCGGCAAGTGCGTCGACGTCATTCTTTATCTGCACCGATGTAGCTGAAGAATTAGACAATCAGTACACAGCCTTCGGTGTTGTTGTCGAAGGTCTCGACGTTGTTACAACGATCGAATCTGTACCTACGGAGGGAGAGCGTCCACTAGACCGTGTTGATGTTGTCTCAGTTCGAGTAGTCCGCAACTAGTCCGGGAGGATGGGTCAATCGGCGAGCAAGCGCTTGGCAAGTGTGACGTAATGTTCGACTGAATCAATCATTTCTGGGATTGATACGTGTTCGTTATCGGTGTGCGCGACCAACACAGAGCCTGGACCAAACAAAAGAGGCTTTCCCCAGGCCGACAAGAAAGGAATGTCTGTTGTGTAGGGGAACACTTCGGTCGAGAATCCGGATAGTGTCTCAAGTGCAACCGGCGGCACTTCAACCACGGCTTCAAGGTCAACCAGAGACGTCAGACTTGCAAGCGCAAGCTTTACTTCTTTTGCTTCGCCGATCGTACGAAAATTTACTTCAGCTTCGGCATTCGGTGGCACAACGTTCGGAGCCAAGCCACCCGACATCAAGCCGACAGTGTAGTAGGTATTTCCCAAAAGTTGGTCTTTGGGTAAGGGAAGGCTGCGGAGCTTGAGGAGTGCATCAAGAAGTTTTTCGATTGCGGATTCACCCAACTCGGGATGAGAAGAGTGCGCGGCCCGGCCATGGGCGACGAGACGGGTCCGATAGACCCCTCTGGTGGCGGAACCAAGTTTATTGTCTGTCGGTTCACCATTGATAAGGTATTGAGATCCGAGTGGACGAGTGTTTGCAGCTCGAGCACCTTGGCTTCCTCGTTCTTCACCAACAACCACTAGGAGAGCCACTCGATGCTCACCTTCCGATCGTAGTCGTTCAAGTGCGGCTAACTGCGCAGCGAGAATACCTTTCGCATCACAGGCACCTCGGCCAAAAAGCAGTTCGTCTTCTTCGCGACTGGGAAAGAATGGAGGAACACAATCAATGTGTGTTGAAAACACAACATCGGGCGAAGGATCAAGTGTGGCTATGATGTTGAAGCGGTCGTTCGCGACAGGTTGTTCAACCACCTGATAGTTACGGTCTCGAAGCCAGCTTCCTAACCATTTACAGGCTTCAGTTTCTCGTCCGGATGTCGAATCGATGTCGATCAGCGACCGAGCCAGTTTTATGATGTCTATCGAATCCATGCCTCAAGCTCTGTCCGCGTGTCTGTTCGATCGTCTCGATATTTCACAATTACTGGCGTGTATAACGAAACACCCCAATCCTTACCTTGTGGCGTGGTTACAGATCGTGCGCCAGGCACCACCACAGCACCTTCCGGGATCACGATTGGCATACCAGGCTCGGATTTGATCAATTTGCCTTTTGGCAGGTCCACGATGGGTGTCGAATTAGTTATCACTGTTCCTGCTCCGATTACCGCACGGCGGCGTACGACAGTCCCCTCGTAGAGTCCTGTATTCCCACCGACCAAGGCATCGTCCTCAACGATGACCGGCATAGCTCCAATCGGTTCAAGTACACCTCCGATCTGCGCTCCTGCACTAATGTGAACACGTGCTCCAATCTGGGCACAAGATCCTACAAGGGCGTGGGAATCAATCAGACTTGCTGCATCGATGTATGCGCCGATGTTGATATACATTGGAGGCATACATATGACTTTAGGGCCAACATAAGAACCGTCGCGAATAGACGACCCGCCCGGAACGATGCGGACTCCGGAAGTATTATCGAGAGATTTGAGTGGAAGCGTATCTTTGTCCAGATATGGAGCATCACTACTTGGTGACGGATAAGACACTACGGAACCGACTCGAAATCCAACGAGGATTCCTTTCTTTACCCAAGAGTTGACTTTCCAGCCGGTAGGAGTGGACGTGTCAGGTTCGGCGGCTCGAACCTTTCCTTGTGATAATTCGTCTCGAAGTTCGGCAAACGTATCACGTGCTTGTTGGACATCTGCATCAGTCCCAAGTTCGTAGAGGTGTTCGATTCTTGTGGCCAGCGGTGGAATTGGCATACGTGTCACATTCGGGTTGAGAGTCTACTTTCGAATTAGTTCGTCTTGTTATGACTCATCGCCAAGAAAACCAAGATCTTGCAGTACGTCGGCTATGCGTTGGCGATTATGTTCTTCCGGAGCTACGAGCGGTAATCGGTAGCGTGCGGCAAGAAGTCCCATCTCAGCAAGCGCCGCCTTCACTGGGATCGGATTCGATTCGACAAAATTGGCCTGCATTAAAGGTAGAAGTCGTTTGTGAATAGACAAAGCGGTTGCAAAATCATCCTCGAGAGCCGCGTTTACCAAGGCAGACATTTCAGAAGGCGCTTCATTCGAGACGACTGAGATGACGCCAAGGCCGCCTACTGCCATCATGGGCAGGGTGTATTCATCGTCACCAGAAAGAACGCTGAATGTTTCTGAGGCGTCCGAACAGATTTGAGAAATCTGACCAAGGTTTCCAGACGCCTCTTTGATGCCGACGATATTGGGTAATGTGGCGAGTCGCCGCAAAGTTTTAGGATCGATATTTACACCGGTGCGGCTTGGAACGTTATATACCATCACTGGACAGTCTAGATTTTCTGCAACATTACAAAAGTGCTGATAGATGCCCTCCGGTGAAGGTTTGTTGTAGTACGGTGCGACGGAGAGGATACCATTGACTCCGGCGCGAACCATGTCTTGGGCAAGAGCGACTACCGACTTAGTGTCATAACCGCCGGCGCCTGCTAGTACAGGAATCTTGTCATCGGCTTCTTGGACGACAAGATCGACGACTCGAAGCTTCTCCGAGTTCGACAGTGTCGGACTTTCTCCAGTTGTTCCGCATGGAACCAAGAAATGGATGCCGTTTTCAATCTGACGTTTAGCGAGACGGCTGATAGCTTCCTCGTCAATGTTCCCGGCTTCCGTAAACGGGGTCACCAATGCCGTTCCACATCCTGACCAGCGGTGTTTCATAGTTATCCGATTCTCATTCTCAATCGAGCGCTAGTACGTCGCGCATAGTAAACCAACCCTTACGGCCCTTAACCCACCTTGCAGCCTCGAGCGCCCCTTGGGCAAATGTTGCACGGTTTCGGGCCGTATGGGTCAGAGTAATGGTTTCGAACGGTCCGTCAAAACCAATGGTATGGGTTCCCGGCAATGATCCCGCTCGGGTCGATGCTAGATTTATCTGATTCGTGTAACCCGATGTTTTCATCGTCTCATTTAGTGCTAGTGCCGTTCCTGACGGGGAGTCAACCTTAGCAGCATGATGAGATTCGTGAATCCATGCGCCGAAATCGTCCTGGTCCTTAAAGAGGGACGATGCACGTTCGACAATACCCAGGAGTATGTTGACGCCAACAGAAAAATTGGCGGCTACTACGACACCGATACCAGCATTTTCGACTAGTTGTCGCATAGCACGTTCACTGTCATTCCAACCCGTGGTTCCGACCACAACATTGATGCCCGCTGCCGCCAGTTTAGGGAGGTTGTTCACTGTCGCGTCCGCAGTCGAAAAATCAATTGCCACGTCGCTTCCTTGCAAGGTTTCCGCAGTGAGTCCTTCACCGAGAGCATTGTTGTGGATATCCAACCGATTGACGATGGTGTAGCCCCGGGCCTTTCCTAGGGCGTCGATTTCCTTCCCCATGCGACCATAACCAATTATTGTGATTCGCAAGCTCATTGTCGTCCCTGTTAGGTTATACCTTGGTGGTATTCGCGACCTTTCGTATCAGTGGGCGTGCCTTAAGAGCGTCTTCTTCTGTTCGAAATCCGAGAATCGCTGAATAACGTTGGTCGACAACTTGCGCTGAAAGAAATCGGACCGTGATTCCAGCCCATGCGATAGCAGTGGTGACAGCATACGCGAGTCCAGGTCGGTTATTCCCTTCAACTAAAAGTACCGGCGTTGGTGAAAGGGTGAATCCGGCAGCGTGTGCTGCAAGTGTCGCACTACGTCCGGAGCCAGCTAAGATTTCAACTGTAGCCCGACTTGAGCGGCTGGAAAGGCTATATTTCATGACAACGCTCAAATCGGCACCCGCTTGAGCGAGTGGTTCTAGAGTCGACGCAAGTACGCCGGGTCGATTCCGGATTGACGTTCGCCACATCTTGACTCGTCTAATTCTTACCGTCATTGTGAGTCGTTTCGAAGAGAGGAAGCATGCACCGTTCTTCTGGTAACGCGTGACACTGATTATACCTTTGGCTCAGGTGTCGTGACTCATGGCAGACGTGTATAGTTGTCAGCCTTACGTAATTTCCTGTGACAGGATTGGGGCGAAATGGTCCGAAACATACCATCGAAAATGCGTGTTATTGAGGTCGTCAAGCCTGGACCGGTTGAACGCCTGACAGTTGCCGAGCGAGCGGTTCCTACGCCTTCGCCTGAGGAACTTCTCGTCAAGATAGCAGGATGTGGTGTCAATCGAGCAGATGTCATGCAACGCCAAGGACATTACCCCCCTCCGGTCGGCGCTTCCGACATCCTGGGACTTGAGATTTCGGGCACAGTTGTGGCGATTGGTAACGCTGTCTCGAATTGGCAAGTCGGTGACCAGGTGTGCAGCATTGTGACCGGTGGTGGATATGCTGAGTTTTGTGTTGTTCCTGCGCCCCAATGTCTGCCGATCCCTGAGGGTATTGACGTAGTCACTGCCGCGGCCTTACCGGAGGCGTGTATGACTGTGTGGACGAACGTTTTCGATCGGGCTGGGCTTGAGAGCAGCGAGCGTTTCTTGGTGCACGGCGGTTCAAGTGGTATCGGAACAACGGCTATTCAAATGGCTCGGTTATCAGGAGCCGAGGTGTTCGCTACTGCGGGTACTGCGGAGAAGTGTGTGGCGTGTGAACGTCTCGGAGCGGCGCGAGCATTTAACTATCACGAAGTCGATTTTCATGAAGCTGTTCGGACCGCAACCGAAGGTGAGGGAGTCGAGGTTATTCTAGACATGATTGGTGGTCCCTATCTCGAACCGAACCTCAAAACGCTGTCGGTGGAGGGGCGACTCGTTTTAATCGGTCTAATGGGCGGAGCGACTGCGGAAATTAACTTAGCCTCATTGATGTCCCGGCGTCTCTTTTTGACTGGTTCGACGCTTAGATCTCGATCTATCAATGAAAAAGCAGCTATTGCTGAGGCGATGCGATCACATGTCTGGCCGTGGATTGCTGATAAACGCTTCCTTCCAGTCGTACATGCGACGTTTCCATTGGAGGAGGCAACTGAAGCCCATCGGACGATGGAAGCCAGCAGTCATATCGGGAAGCTGTTATTACAACCATAAAGTTCGCTCGTTATGAAACCATTGAACGTCGATTTATTGCAGTAGAAGATTATCGTTTCTTATTTGTTCTTTAGAGTGCTCGACTTTCTAATGAACTAGCTGACGGTATACTTATGATTCTCTGACACAGCAAGCGGTGTCTAAGCTCGCGGAGGAGTAATGGCCGTTGCCAAAGTTGGACGAAATGATCCGTGCCCGTGTGGAAGCGGGCTGAAGTTTAAACAGTGCTGTGAGCGCAAGCACGACCAGATGTCACGTGTGAGTCTCGTTGCCATTGCTGGCGTAGTATTGGCTGTGGTCGCCGTACTGGTCTATAACTTTACGATTGAACGTGGATCTGGTTCTCGCCAAGTATGGGACCCTGACCATGGACACTACCACACGGTGCCATAGTCAACTCGCGGTGGGCTGCGTTGTTATTCAGTTGGTCCCACAAACACGAGCGCGTGACAGAATTTCTCTCTACTTATGCAGTACGTGCGGCTAGGGCAAACAGGTCTGTTGGTGTCACCGATTTGCCTTGGTGCCATGTCCTTTGGTTCAACTAAATGGCGGCCGTGGGTGCTCAGTGAGACTGAGAGCCGGCCCTTTTTTAGACGTGCTATTGAGGCTGGCATCAATTTTTTTGACACAGCCGATATGTACTCCCAAGGTCTTAGTGAAGAGATTGTGGGTCGAGCGGTCCTTAACTTTACGACACGTGATCAGGTAGTGATTGCGACTAAGGCTTACTTCCCAACAGGGAATGGTCCGAATGATCGTGGATTGTCGAGAAAGCATTTATTGAAGGCAATTGACGCTTCACTAGTGCGCTTGGGGACTGACTATGTCGACTTGTATCAAATCCACCGATTTGATTCACAAACGCCGATTGAGGAAACGCTTGGCACGCTGAACGATATTGTCCGCTCGGGAAAAGTGAGGTACATCGGTGCGTCAAGTATGTACGCGTGGCAGTTTCTTCAAATGCTTCAGTTGTCGAAACAGCGTGGATGGTCCCAATTTGTGTCGATGCAAAACCATTACAATTTGATTTACAGAGAAGAGGAGCGAGAAATGCTTCCCCTTTGCCGCGCTGAAGGCGTCGGGGTAATTCCCTGGAGTCCACTTGCCCGCGGATTTTTGGCGGGGAACCGAACTCGACCGACCGCGAAGCGTGTAGACAGTGGCCGCGAGACTTTGCGAGCAGCGACTGACGATTATGCACGCAATCTCTATTACAGCGAGTCCGATTTTCAGGTGGTTGAGCGGGTTGTCGAATTGGCAAGCCGGAGAGGCGTTGTCCCTGCTCAGATTGCCTTAGCTTGGTTGATGTCCAAGCCTGCCGTCAGTTCTCCTATCGTTGGTATGACAAAGATTGAACACTTAAATGCCGCTATTGCAGCACTTGAGATTAAGCTGGATTCTCAGGAATGTGTCTGGCTTGAAGAACCGTATGTGCCACATCCTGTATTGGGACTCACATAGAGAGTTTTGGTACTTGGTTTGGTGGGACATTTTTGGCTTACTCGACATTTCCAATAAAAAATGTCGCTGCCGGTTCTAGGATGGTGTGTCTCGCGTAAAAGAAGTAGGCCCTGGAAATATTTCCAAGGCCTACTAAATAATTTTTTCTCTACTGATTGTTGCGTTGAGACTTTGTTCTTTGCTTGCAGTTCGCCTAACTGCTGTCATGACTTCTTCAAGTTAATTCCCAGATTCTTTGACTGTCTTGATTATCGCTGCAGCCACCTTGTAAGGGTCCGCATTGGATGCGGGTCGACGATCTTCCAGTCTTCCTTTCCAACCGGCGTCAATTGTTCCAACGGGAATTCGGATTGATGCGCCACGATCAGAAATTCCGAAACTAAATTTGTCGAGAGCTTCTGTTTCATGGGCACCTGTCAGTCGTTGGTCATTGTCGGCGCCGTAGACATCAATATGTCTCTGAATCTGTTTTCCAAATGCTTCACAAATTTTAGTGAACGTGGCTTCATTGCCAGCGTTACGCATTGCGCCATTTGAGAAATTGGCATGCATACCAGAACCGTTCCAGTCGGTTGCGCCCAGTGGTTTCGGATGCAACTCAATCGCATAGCCATATTTTTCGCCGCAGCGCTCTAGGATGTAACGAGCAACCCACGTTTCGTCGCCCGCCCGCTTTGCGCCTTTACCAAAGACCTGGAATTCCCACTGACCAGATGCCACTTCCGCATTGATACCTTCCACATTGATGCCCGCTTCTAAACATGCGTCGAGGTGCTCGTCAACGCAGGCTCGGCCGTAGGCATTTTTTGCGCCCACGGAACAGTAATAAGGCCCCTGTGGTCCAGGGTAACCACGTTCTGGAAAACCTGGCGGCAGTTGGGTGCGGATATCCCACAAGAAGTATTCTTGTTCATAACCGAACCAAAAATCGTCGTCATCGTCATCGATCGTGGCGCGTCCATTCGACTCGTGCGGCGTTCCATCTGCATTTAGAACTTCGGTCATCACCAAGTAGCCGTTCTTTCGGCATGGGTCAGGATAAATGGCCACTGGTTTTAACAAGCAGTCCGAATCGTCGCCGGTGGCTTGTTCGGTCGAACTGCCATCGAACGACCACATAGGACATTCTTCGAGGGTGCCATTGAAATTCTTTTCGATTCGTGTTTTCGACCGTAGACTCTGGGTTGGTTTGTAGCCATCCAACCAGATGTACTCTAGCTTTTTAGTCATCGTGCAATTAGCTCCTTATGTGGGTACGAGAGAATGTATAGATTTCTCTTAAGAAAAGCTATTAATGTGTGAGTAATTACGACGTTCTCGCTGCCATGAATGTTGTGTGCATCAAACGCGCATTCAATCATTGTCCTGACCGTTTTTGAGTAAGTTCTCCAGCTCGCTACGCAGATGGTCAGAGTCCAGGGGTGACAGCTTTGAACCGTTCTTGGTGAGGTGGAACACGTCGACTGCGCGGCTACCTTCTGTCGATGCTAACACCAATTCGATGTCGCACTGATGCTGGGAAATTACTCGACTGATACGGTACAACAACCCCCACGAGTTCTGGCTGATAATTTCAACAATACTGAAACGATCTGAATACTCGTTGTCCACATGTACAACAACTCGGACTCTTCCAGATGGCGTCCGCCCCGAAAAGCCTTGTTCTCTTGGTTTCAGGGTGGCGGCAATATCTTCACGACCAGCGACGACGTCTTTTAATCTGTGAACGAACTCTTTTTGTCCTCCCGGGTTTAGGCGGAAAAAACTCTCTGCATCCGTGAACTGAAAGATATCAAGGGCCACGCCGTGCTTGTTTGACATGGCTTGACCTCGCAAGATATCCATTCCGAAATACGACAAGGCACCACAAATTTTTGCATAAAGTCTTGGCTGATCGACCGAGACAACCGTGAGTTCCCAGATAGAGTCTGTCGCTTCCAGTGCGCAATGAACGTCAGAGGAATCGAGGTTTCGTGAGAGACGGATATGTTCGTAGATGCCAGCAGTATCAACCAAGCGAAGGTAGCGGTGAGGCAGCCCGTCGAGGAACAAATCCAGTTCAGTATGGTCGATGTCGTTCGGGCGTTCTTCCTGTAATTCGCTTAAGCTAGTTCCAGTCGGATCGATTACTTCATCGCCGTATCCGAGCGTCAATTTGTTGTAAGTGTCAACGTACAGTCGCCAAAGTAACTCTTCCTTCCACGGCGTCATAACTTCAGGTCCTACGGCTTCAATGTCGACAAGAGTCAGTAGGCACAACAGTTTTAGTCGATCTTCGGTTCCCACAAGCGTAGCCAGACGCTGAACGACATCAGGATCTTCCGCATCTCGTCTGAATGCGGCAGTTGACATTTGTAGGTGGTGACGGATCAGAAACGATACGGTGGTGATGTCGCGTTCGGGTAATCGAATTCGCCGGAGAGCTCCCAGAGCCATCCGGACCCCTTCTTCACAGTGGTTTCGGTTGGTCCATTTTCCGACGTCGTGAAAAAGGAGTGCCACTACCAATAATTCTGGTGCTGGTAATTCTTCGAGTAAATTGCTAAATCGTCTTCGGTTGTCCCGTTTGGGATTGCATAGAGACTCGAGGTTCTTAATCGTTCGCAAGGTGTGTTCGTCGACAGTGAACTTGTGATAATAGTCTCGAATAACGAAACAGTAGACTTTCTGAAATTCTGGAAACATGCGGCCAAGAAGGCCGCTGTCGTGCATTTCAGACAGCCGAGCGTACAGACCTGGTTTAGGTTTTAGAATACGTAGCAAGCAGTCGCGCTCTTCCTCAGTCGGAAAAAAACGTTCAGGTGAGTAGCGGTCACCATGACGCTCGATACAGGTTAAGACTTCCGCCGATACGCCACAGCCTTCGTTGAGGGCAACTTCAAAGGTGGTCAGCCACGTATCCGGACGCAGTGATGCATGTGTGACATCTATGAATGACACTTCCTCGCACTGTTTCACCAATTGTTTGCCGACGGGGACTGGTTTGTTGTCAGAGAGTGGTGTCAGCGCTTTGGTCGATTCGGCCAACGAACGGCTCACAATACGTGCATGGTGAAAATAAGTACTCATCAATGTTTCGACTATGCGACGAGGGGTCGAATTTCCCAAGTTGAATGCCGATGCCACAATGTCTTGAAGCTCGTGGCTTAACAGGTTGAAATTTCTGCCGCGCTCTAGGTGCAGAATCGAGCGAATACGAAGCATAAAATCTTCAGCTTCGGCGAGTCGTCCGACCTCGAGGGCGAGTCGCGGGTGGGAGTCTGACAAAGCTTGCAACATCCGGCTCGCCGAAATATCGCGAAGTCCACCAGGGACATTTTTGATGTCAGGTTCCAGATGGTAGAGCGTGTTCGCGAATTGTGAATGTCGAATCCTAATAAGTTCACATAGAGCCTCACGCGTGCCGGTCCTCCAAACGGTATTGCTCGCAAGACAAGACTTGGAAAAGTCGTTGAATACCGTCGTGTTACCCGCGAGAAATCTAGCGTCCAGAAGGGACACTAGATATTCTGGATTTTCACTCTCCACGGCTTCGAGGGTGGCAAGTTCTCTAACATGATGGCCTACCTCCAGTCGGAGGTCCCATAGAGGGTGCAACATCGACTTTAGAAAGGTTTCTTCAGACGGTCCAACTGGTTGGTCGAATACGATAAGGATATCCACGTCTGAATGCAGCACCATTTGCCTGCGACCATAACCACCAACGGCAATAACCGCATGAGGCGCTTCCGTGTTTTGCTGGGCTTTCTTGTATATCAGGCCGAGCAGGTCGTCGATTTGATCAGAGTACTCACCAAGCGCCGTGAGCCCAGCGCCGGCCGTTCGTGTTCTTCGAATCAGTTCCGCTTGGGCTTGGTCTAGATGGTTTTGCAGAGGCGCTACGGACGTAGTATCCGACGGCGATACTCTTAGCTCAGATGACGTCATCACAATTTTCAATCCACAGATTAGTCTCGGAATCGACGACCATCAATATCGTATTTCTTGACTTTGTAGCTGATGATTCGCTCAGTTGAGTTTAAGAGTTTAGCGGCTTGTAGCCGATTCCCCCTGGTTGTTTTGAGGGCGTCTTGAATCAGGTCCTTCTCATAAGCCCCAACCGCTTCGGCCAGCGATGAGCTCGTGAATGTATCGGACGCCTCTGCCGTCTGGAGCGTAGGGGGGAGGTGATGGGCATGGACTACACTTCCGTCACAGACCAGCACAGCACGTTCAATGGTATTTTCTAACTCTCGGACATTACCTGGCCAGTGGTAGGCCATTAACATGTCAATAGCTGGTGTTGATATACGCCTGATCGCTTTTCCATGTTCCACAGCATATTTTTCAAGAAAGTTGTCTGCTAACAAAAGCATATCTGTCTTCCGGTCTCGCAGTGGTGGTACAAAAATGGTGAAGACATTAAGTCGATAATGGAGGTCCTCTCGAAAAGTTTTAGCGGCGATTGCCTTTTCGAGGTCGGCATTGGTCGCGGCGATTAGCCTTACATCCGCTTTGACTGATTCCGTGCCTCCAAGCCGCTCGAATTCACGATCTTGGAGGACTCTGAGGAGCTTGACCTGAGTAGAGAGATTAATGTCACCAATTTCGTCCAGAAACAAACTGCCTCGTTCAGCGCGCTCGAATCGGCCTTTCTTGCGTTTGTTTGCACCGGTAAACGCACCTTTTTCATAACCGAAGAGCTCAGATTCAATTAATGAATCTGGTAGAGCTGCACAACTGACTTTAATAAAAGGGTTTTTCGATCTAGCGGAGTTGTAGTGTATCGCATGGGCGATCAGTTCCTTACCAGTGCCCGACTCGCCTCGAATCAGGACGGTTGTATTGGTTGCTGCGACACGAGCGATTTGTTCGAAGACTTGTCTCATCGGACCACTGGTCCCGATGATGTGTGAAAAATCGTAGCGTTCTTTCAGTTCTTGCTTGAGGTGGATATTTTCGTCAAGTAGACGTTGTCGTTCGGCTTCGACTAGCTGCTTAACCCGGAGAGCTTGGCCAAACATCGTAGCAACTACCTGAAATAGTTGAAGGTCTCGATCGTAGTCACGGTCTTTAACAAAAGGTAAGTCAACGTTCATAGCGCCGACCGATTTTCGCTGCCCAGCGATGGGCACACAGATGAAGGAAGTTTCTGACGTTCTGTCTTTGAGTCGCCGCCCGGTCCGATGGAGAAAAGTTGGCTCTTGACTGATTCGAGGTACTACCACTGGACGACCTGTCTGAACCACCTGGCCCGTTATGCCTTCGCCAGCTTTCCATGTGGCCTTACGACCCTCGGCAGTTAGACCTTCGGAAGCTTCGATCTCCAGACGATTTGTGTCCGGGTTCTGGAGAACAACAGAGGTTCGAGAAACTCCGTAGAGATGTCCAAGGATTTGAAGGCCACGCTGTAAACCGGCGCGTGGACTTCGTGCCGCAGCTAGCGCTCGGTTGACGTCAGCCAGTGTCGCGAGAAACGTTGCCTCAGATGAGACTTTCTTCTTCATCGTTGTTGTAAACCGCGCTAGCAGGCTTAGTGTCTACAAAGGTGCCCTAAGAGTCGATGAGCCCATCAGGTAGGCATCTAGACTACGCGCGGCGCTCCGACCCTCAGCGATAGCCCAAACGATAAGGGATTGGCCTTTCTGCATATCTCCTGCTGTAAAGATGCCGGGAGTAGAAGTCATCCATTGCTCGTCTCGCGAGACCGTTCCTCGGTCCGTTAGTTGAATATCTAGTTCGGTCAGCAGGCCATTCCTTTCCGGTCCGACAAAGCCCATCGCCAGAAGAACGAGATCGACTTTTATTTCAAAATTGTCTTCTGGAATTGAGTTGAATTTCGGTCGGCCGTCCGCATAAGTGACCTCCACCTTGTTCCCGTGAAGTACGGTTACCTGTCCGTTCGCATCGCCACTAAAATTTTGCGTCGAGACTGCGTAGAGTCGGTCGCCTCCTTCTTCATGAGCCGAAGACACTCGAAAGACATTTGGCCAGTTCGGCCAAGGGTTATCTGCGGCCCTCGAATCAGGGGGGCGCTCAAGTAGTTCCAGTTGCGAAACCGAGGCAGCCCCTTGGCGATGAGCCGTGCCGAGACAGTCTGCTCCGGTATCACCACCGCCAATGATCACGACGTGCTTGCCACTGGCCGAGATAATTTCACTGTCTCCAATTGTGTCACCTTCGCAAATGCGGTTTTGTTGAGTGAGATACTCCATGGCAAAGTGAATGCCTGTGAGTTCTCGTCCGGGCACCTTTAGGTCGCGAGGCCAGCCAGCCCCACCCGCCAGAAGCATCGCATCATGTTCCCGTTGAATCTGTTTTGCGGAGACGTCAACTCCTACGTTTATTCCTGTTCGAAAGAGGATTCCTTCTTCTTCAAGAATCGACAGCCGCCGCGATAAGAACCGCTTCTCCATTTTGAACGTGGGAATTCCGTATCGAAGCAGACCTCCGATACGGTCTGATTTTTCGTAGACTGTGACGGTGTGCCCCGCCTGATTGAGTTGGTCGGCCGCGGCTAGGCCAGCAGGCCCTGATCCAACTATGGCTACGGTCTTACCAGATCTCTTGTCCGGTGGTGTCGCGCGTATCCACCCTTCGTTAAAAGCTCGTTCCACTATCGCCAGTTCTATTGATTTGATAGTCACGGGATCGCGATCAATTGCGAGTACGCAGGAACCTTCACATGGTGCAGGACACAGACGCCCGGTCCACTCCGGAAAGTTATTTGTTTTGTGTAGGCGGTCAATCGCGGCATGCCATTTGTCGCGGTACACCAAATCGTTCCAGTCAGGTATCAGATTTCCAAGGGGACAGCCCTCGTGGCAAAAAGGGATGCCGCAGTCCATACACCGAGCACCTTGATCCCGGAGGTCGGCCGAAGCATACGGGAGGTAGACCTCACGCCAATCCTTAATTCGTTCGTTTATTGGTCGAGTTGGCGGCTTTTGCCGTTCGACCTCAATAAAGCCCTTGAGTTTACCCATCTAATTATCAATCCTTATCTATACGGGCCACTCGGATCGACGAGACGGTGAAGCGGAGCCCCGATTAATTCGGAGAACTCTGGTTCACGTGATTCAGCACGAGCACGAGCCTCGGCTTGCAAGACACGCTTATAATCTCGCGGCATGATTTTGACGAAGCCTACGCCGCTATCCGCCAGGAGTGCTTCCCAGTTGTCTAACACCCATTGGCCGCGATGACTATTAGTAAGATCAACGTGGCGAGCTACTAAATCACGTACGAACGACGAATCGTCCGCATCGAGCGGTTCAAGATCGACCATCGCTGGATTACAGCGTCTTTCAAAGTTACCTTCTAAATCGAGTACATAGGCAATGCCGCCACTCATTCCCGCGGCAAAGTTCCAGCCGGTAGGACCAAGAATAACAGCGCGGCCACCGGTCATATACTCGCAACCGTGGTCCCCAATCCCTTCCACAACGGCATTTGCGCCGCTGTTTCTTACACAGAATCGCTCACCGGCAATTCCACGAATAAACGCTTCACCGCCAGTTGCTCCATACAAAGCCACGTTACCAATAATGATGTTGTCTTCTGCGACAAACGTCGAACGATCTGAGGGATAAATTGTTAGCTTGCCTCCTGACAGTCCTTTCCCAAAATAATCGTTAGCGTCACCAATGATCGTTAAGGAAATTCCAGGTGGAACAAATGCTCCGAAACTCTGTCCGGCTGATCCATCAAAAGTGACTCGGATAGTGTCACCCGGTAAACCGGTCCCACCACAGCGGCTAGTTAATTCGTAACCGAGCATTGTTCCAACGGTTCTGTTGACATTTCGAATGGGTAAACGAAATTCAACCGGTGTGCCATGTTCGAGTGCGTCGCGAGAAGATCGAATTAACTCATTGTCCAGAGCTTGGTCTAAGCCATGATCTTGCGATTGGGTGCACCGACGTCCGACTTCAGGCGACACTTCTGGTTGCTCGAGAATCTTAGAAAGGTCCAAGCCCTTGGCCTTCCAGTGGTCAACCGCCTTGGCCACGTCTAACTCATCGGCTCGACCGATCATGTCGTCCATGGTTCGAAAACCTAGACTGGCCATCAATTCACGCACTTCCTCGGCGATAAAACGAAAGAAATTTTCAACGAACTCAGGCTTGCCGGTGAAATGTTTACGAAGTTCAGGGTTTTGGGTGGCGATTCCGACTGGGCATGTGTCGAGGTGACAGACTCGCATCATTATGCAACCCGATACAACGAGCGGAGCAGTAGAGAAACCGTATTCTTCGGCACCCAGTAACGCGGCAATAACGACATCGCGGCCGGTTTTCATTTGACCATCTACTTGCACCACGATCCGATCCCGAAGATCATTCAACACGAGCACTTGTTGAGTCTCGGCAAGACCAAGTTCCCAAGGCACTCCCGCGTGCTTGATGCTAGTCAAAGGTGAGGCGCCGGTGCCGCCATCATGGCCAGAGATTAGTACGACGTCTGAGTGGGCCTTTGAAACACCCGCCGCGACGGTTCCAACACCGACCTCAGCGACCAACTTCACATGAACCCGAGCTCTCGGATTTGCGTTCTTTAGGTCGTGAATCAACTGTGCCAAGTCTTCAATCGAATAAATGTCATGATGTGGTGGAGGTGAAATTAGTCCAACGCCAGGTGTTGAGTAGCGTACTTTTGCAATCCAAGGGTAGACCTTAAATCCTGGTAGTTGACCACCTTCACCCGGTTTCGCACCTTGCGCCATCTTGATTTGAAGATCATCCGCGTTGACCAAATATTCACTGGTGACGCCAAAGCGTCCAGAGGCCACTTGCTTAACCGCACTGCGTCTCAGATCTCCATTCGAGTCCGGTGAAAAACGACTCGGATCTTCACCGCCTTCTCCAGTATTCGATTTTCCACCGAGTCGGTTCATCGCGATCGCTAACGTTTCGTGGGCTTCCGCGCTGATAGACCCATATGACATTGCCCCCGTTGAAAATCTCTTAAAGATTGCTTCGACTGGTTCAACCTCATCGACCGGGACTGATTGTCGTGTGTTCTTGAACGTAAAAAGACCACGCAGTGTCGCACGACGCCGACTTTGGTCGTTGACGTATTCTGCATACTCTCGATATATCTCAAACTGACCCGAACGGGAGGCGTGCTGGAGTTTGAATACCGTTTCAGGATTGAAAAGGTGATATTCGCCATCACGCCGCCACTGATATTCGCCCCCGGAATCAAGCTCTTCATCTTCCCGACCGCGTTGAGGAAAAGCATGAGCATGCCGCCGGATAATTTCTTCTGCAACGGTTTCGATTCCGATGCCGCCAAGTCGTGAGGCGGTGGAAGTGAAGTATTGTTCGACGAAGGTCTGATTAAGTCCGACCGCCTCAAAGATCTGTGCACCACGGTAACTCTGTAAGGCCGAGATACCCATCTTGGACATTACTTTCAACACACCCTTCGTGCAGGCCTTTATGTAGTGCTGAGTTGCTTCCGTAAGGTCACGCTCACCCACTTCACCGTCGGCGATCAGTTGTTCGATTGTTTCGAATGCCAGATACGGGTTGATTGCTGCGGCACCGTAGCCCAAGAGGAGGGCCATGTGATGGACTTCCCTGGCTTCGCCCGATTCGACGATTAGAGCACACTTTGCCCTAGTGCCTTCCCGTACAAGATGATGGTGCACACCGGCCGTCGCGAGAAGACTTGGAATAGCCGCGTTGTTTTCATCAATTCCACGGTCAGACAGTATCAGGAGCGTGTGGTTAGACGCGACGGCCTCACTTGCTAGGTTGCACAGTTCTGTCATTGAAGCTTCAAGGCCGGCCGCGCCCTTTTCAGGTGAGAAGAGCATCGGTAGTGTTACTGACCGAAATGCAGGGTCGGTGACATGTTGTAGCGTTGCCAGGTCGTTGTTGTCTATGACGGGGTCATCGATCTTGATTAGATGACATGATTGTCGTTCTGGGACCAAAAGATTAGATTCAGCTCCCAATGTCGAACCCATGTCGGTGACCAATTCTTCCCGAATGGCGTCGAGAGGAGGATTTGTCACTTGTGCAAACAACTGCTGGAAGTAGTCGTACAGGAGTCGCGCGCGGTCCGATAAAACTGCTAACGAAGTATCAGTGCCCATGGACCCGAGGGGTTCGGTTGACGTGTCAACCATCGGCCCGATAAGAATCCTCAAATCTTCCTCGGTGTAACCGAAAGCGCGCTGGCGGCGTCCTACCGTTGCTCGGTCGGTCTGAGGTACAGAGGGCGATGGTGGAAGGTTTTTTATGTGTACCAATTCTTGTGCGACCCAGTCACCGTATGGGCGTTCATTCGATAAATCGTTCTTGATCTCTTCATCATCGATGATCCGACCTTGTGCGGTATCAACGAGAAAGATCCGGCCGGGATGTAGGCGTCCTTTGACGAGGATATTTTCAGGTGCAATATCCAAGACTCCCACTTCTGAGGCCATGATGACCATGTCGTCTTTGGTTACGTAGTAGCGCGACGGACGTAAACCGTTACGGTCCAGTGCGGCTCCGATTACTGTGCCATCAGTAAATGCGATTGAAGCCGGACCATCCCAAGGTTCCATCAAGGCGGCGTGGTATTCATAAAACGCTCTACGAGCTGGTGTCATCGATTGGCTATGACGCCACGGTTCTGGGACCATCATTAGGACTGCGTGGGCGATCGGACGTCCGGTAAGTACTAAGAATTCGAGAACGCTGTCAAATGTTGCAGTGTCACTTTGCCCCTCTTCGACAATCGGGAAAAGTTTCGTGAGATCAGAACCAAATAAGTCGGATTGGCATAAAGCTTCACGGGCCTTCATCCAGTTGATGTTGCCACGGAGCGTATTGATCTCCCCGTTATGCGCGATGTAACGATAGGGATGAGCCAACGGCCAAGATGGAAAGGTGTTGGTTGAAAAACGCTGGTGAACTAGGGCTAAAGCTGATTCCACTAGCGGATTGACCAGGTCAGGAAACATTTGCTCAACTTGATCAGCGATGAGCATGCCCTTGTAGACAATTGTGTTCGAGGACAGGCTGGCTACATAGAAGAGATGCTTTTCTTTAAGCGCACGAAGCTGAACGGATCGTTCTACTCGTTTCCGAATTACAAAAAGTTTTCGTTCGAAACTTTGGTGTGGGTCAGATTGGTGTGAGGTTGACTGACCTCGCTCAATGAACACTTGGCGAATAACGGGTTCGCTGTGCCGTGCCGTACTGCCTATGTGTGAATCGTCGGTAGGGACGTCTCGCCAGCCTAAGATTCGTTGACCTTCTTCTGAGGCGATACCTTCGAATAGTTCTTCGATCTCTCCGCGTTCCTCTTTGTTCCGTGGCAGGAAGACCATACCGACGCCGTAGGCGCCAGAATCAGGAAGAGCGATTCCGAGCTTTTCAACTTCAGCTTGGAAGAATCGATGTGGCAGTTGCAGCAGCACGCCCGCGCCGTCTCCGGTATTGACCTCGCAACCACACGCACCCCGGTGCAGTAGGTTAATCGCGACCTCGAGTGATTGTTTGACGAGTTTGTGCGACTTCTGACCATTGATATTGACTAAGAAACCTACGCCACAGGAGTCATGTTCGTGACTAGGATCGTAGAGACCTCCTGAAATTCCAGATCGGTTTGGCAAGGCCTTCTGAAATTTCATGCTGACGCTCCAACTTTTCTGGGCTCTGACGATAGTTTCGACATTGCTACAGCCAGTTCGGCCGGAGCTATGAGAAGGTCGATAAATGCCATTACTGCAGGATTTAACCTTCGTCCCCGTCGGTGCAGAATGCTCAATGGGCGGATCAACGGAGGAGTGTCAGCTCCTAAACGGAAAGCGAGCTTGACTAGCGTCATACTGTCAACTTCTCGACGGAGTGTTGATTCTGGCAGGATAGCGATACCTGCTCCATCCTCAATGGCCTGCTTGATGTTCTCGATGTTGTCAAATTCAGCAACGACTTTCACCTCGGCTTTGTGCCGGCGGAGGAAGCGGTCGATCTCTTTGCGGACAGGCAGACCGCGGTCGAATGTAATGAAGGCTTCACCTGAGAGGTCGCCCGGATTTACATCAGTAGTGTTCGCATGCGACACAAACCGGTGCGTTGGTAGGCATGCGACTACCATTTCTTGGTTTTCCCACTGAATTGCTGTCAATTCACGGCCAGGATTAGCGAATGAGATCAGACCGAGGTCGTATTGGTCATTAAGAACCTGATCATGCACTTGGTCGGGGTGCATATAGGCGACTTCTACGTTGGCTGCTGGAACGACGTCTTGAAATTTATTGATGTAACTAGTTAGGTCATTTAAATGGATCGAATAAATTGAAGCCACACGAACAGTGTGGCCCGATGCTGCCTGCCGCTGGCGAATAGCATCTTGGAGTTCGTGATAGCGTTCGACAATCTCTTGGCAGCCCTTAAAGAAGATCTTGCCTTCGGCAGTCAGGCTCCATGGTCTTTTGGACCTGTCAATTAGCTGAATTCCTAGTTGGTTTTCGAGTTGACGGACGGTCTGGCTGGCGGCTGATTGGCTCACTGAGCTGGCGCTCGCGCCACGCGAAAAGCTTTGATGACGCACTACTTCGCAAAAAATATTCAGGGCTTCAACGTGCATGGAGATAACACTCTATCACAATTTATCTAATATTGAGATCTGGCATTATAAGCAAACATGATTCTATGGTGATGTTTCTAGTGGGGAAACAGGAATTCATTTAATTTGTGTAACTTAAGGCTTTCGACTGTTCTGATCGAAGCGCTCAAAAAGAGAATCTAACGAAATTGACTGTGAGGTCGTCAGTTGAATCCGTAGACGATTTTGAGAGTGTGGGTTTATTTCTATTTGGTGAGCTTCACCTGGGTAGCCAATGCTCATAAGTTTTTGCAGCGCGGGGGTGAGGGAAGAAACTGATTCGGTCCCTGGCGGAGCGAGTAAGCGGTCGTTTGCGTGGAACTGAAATTCGGTGGAGTTAAAACGGAGTCGACCTTCAAACGTGATGTCATCTTCTAAGAGCCGAGCGGCTTCAATTAGGTTCTTTGCTACGCTGGCTAAGCGCTCAGCGAAGGAGCCAGTTTGGGGTTGCTTGGATGTACAGAGGAGTCCGGCTCGACCTTCAGCCGTATCTATCGCCAAGTTACCTTCGTGTGCGACGAGAAGCACACTCGGACCGCTTGAAAGATGTGTGTAGTCGGCGACGTCGATAAGCAGAAGATCTAACGCTTGGGTTTGGATCCAACGATGAAAGATGGGGATACAGTCGGCACTGTTAAGCGTACAGTCGGGTTCGACGAAAAGTTTTAAACCAAATCGGTAAAGTCCTTCGATCGATTGAGCCATTATGTCCGCGGAGTACCGTTCTGGAGGTCAGACTGAGACTTCTCTGTTGCGAGGCGTGCTTGGCATGCATGACTTGCCTCAAGAAATAGTTGGGCCTCTTCAATGAGTTGTCTCGCTGATTCAGTCGTTGCAGGTTTCGACTCTCGCTTATGGCGTCTAAAGAGGTACATGGCGAACTTTCCTCCGGCATATTTGTCGAAGAATAGTTCGGTATCGAAGAAACGTTTTTTGAACTCACGAACGATGCTGTCTGGATCATCCGTAACATCAATAAACTCGGTTTTGATTAGGCCCTTCGCGGCGAGTAGCATGGCATGATAGGCAAGCTCGTCGGCTTTAGAGCAGTCCTCCTCTTCTAGCTTGAGCTGCGCCTCAAACACCTGCGCTTCGGCGGCCGCAAGATCGAATTCAGCGAGTGACACGACTTCACCTGCACACTCGCCGACACCCATGTCACCGAGCGTAAATTCTCTCGGATCGCCCCAGTCAGAATAGAACTCGGGATTTTCACTATGGGACGGAACCTTGGTCAAGTCATCAAGAGTAGTCTTTAGAGAGCGCTTGCCGACACGAGAAACAAATTCTTGAAAGGTTTCTTGATCTTGACGCTCAGACTCAAATCGGTTGCTGATTTTTTCGACCGCTTCAGGAATCCGCTTTGACGGGACCGCGCCGATGGCGAGGCCGTAGGCGCCACCGTTGTCACGCCACTTGCCACCGAGCACAACTTGAAAATGAGGAACCGAGTAGCCATCGACGGTGCGACTCACACCGTAGAATCCAAGGTCTGCAATGTGATGTTGGCCGCATGAATTGAAACAGCCACTCGCTTTTATTCGAAGTCCTTGTGTCCCTGCGTCCAACGTATCGCCGCTATTTGTGAGGCCATTACGTAGCGTTGCAGCAAGGCCACGAGAGGACGCTATTCCCAGTTTGCAAGTGTCTGTCCCAGGGCACGCTGTGATATCTGTTACTGTGCCAGCGCCGCCTTCGGCTAATCCTGCTGCCTTCAAATCACTGTATAGATGGGTCAGTTCAGACTCATGTACCCATCGGATCACGATGTTTTGCTCGACGGTTGTTCTGATGTTAGTGCCGACGTAGCGTTGGGCTATTTCGGCTAGGGCGCGCATTTGGTGTGAAGTGAGATCACCAAGTGGTAAGACGACTGTGGCAACCACGTAACCTGGCTGTCTTTGTCGATATGCGTTCGTCAAAGACCACTGGTCGAAGCCATCGGGAGGGTCAATGTGAGTAGCCGTTTTATTCGAGTTGGTCCTGACGCTGCTAGCACTCGGTGACTGGTCGAGGTGTTCTGTCCAGCGTGTATCAAGTGGCAACGAGTCCCGTTCTTCTTTCACAAGACGTTGAAATTCAGCGAGGCCCAATTGGGCAACTAGGAACTTGATTCTGGCTCGTGCACGATTCTTCTTCTCACCAAGCCGCGCAAAGACCCTGGCAATTGCTTGCGCGGTGGGGAGTAATTCTTCAACGGGCAAGAAATCTGAAAAAAGCTTTGCTTGGTGCGGCACAGCGCCCAGTCCGCCGCCAACATAGGTCTCAAAACCCTGATACTCCACGCCATCGATAATCTTGGTCCGAGCGATGAGGCCGAGATCATGCATCGAGACCAAGCCACAAGCATGCTCCGCGCATCCAGAGAAGGCCACCTTGAATTTTCGTCCGAAGTCTTGGGTATCAGGATGACCGAGGAGAAAACGCATACAGGCGATCGTGTGTGGCGTGACGTCAAAGCTTTCGTCTCGACAGACACCGGCCAGAGGGCAGGCGGTGACGTTACGAACGGTGTTCCCGCACGCCTCCCGTGTGGTGATACCGACAGACGCCAGTCGACGCATTAGGTCTGGCGTATCGGCGATATGAACAAAATGCAGTTGAATGTCTTGTCGAGTCGTAACGTGGCAGACTTCGTCGCTGTATTCTTCTGCGACGTCGGCCAGTACCTCCATCTGTTCCGGAGTTAAATCCCCAAATGGGATCTTAATCCGCATCATTCCAGGGGCATCCCACACCGTGTCAGGCCCCTTCGTTAGGCCATTCGAAGGAAAGGCCAGTTGCTTGGTCCCTGTTCCGTCGTTGCGCTGGCCATTGTCGTAGCGCTGTCCATAAACTCCTCGACGTAGACGAGTCTCTGCAAACACTTTTTCGTCAATCTTGCCTTGTCGCCGAAGCGTGATCTGGCTCTCGAATGTGTCAATCTCATCGATTAACGTCTGCGACATTCTTGGTGACAGTAGTTCCTTCCACGTCATAGAGCACCTGAGCCTTGCTGTTCGAGCGCCATAGCGTCAGCGAGATACTGTGCAGCTCGATCGGTTTCAATCTCAGACCGAAGGCCGACGACGTCTCCGACCACTATGGTGCCAGGGCCGGACCCCTTGGGGTCGACAGGCGTCCGTCTAAGATCGTCCAGTGTTCCTGTCCAAGTATGCATTTGGGGTGTTCCAGCTTCAATAACGATTGCCGCCGGTGTCGTGTTACTCCAGCCACACCGAAGAAGTCGCTGAGCAATGGAGGACTGAGCGGCGAGACCCATCAATACCACCACAGTCATACTGTGCGGGCCAAGGTCGTCGATGATGGGACCGAAGGCTTCCTCGGAGTGACCCGAAACCACCACGAATCCGGAAACGATGCCACGGTGTGTAACTGGGATTCCAGCTAGGCCAGCCGCTGCTACTGCGGTAGTTATGCCGGGGATGACTTCGAATGGAACATTTGCCTTCTTTAGAGCCAAGGCTTCTTCGGCGCCCCGCCCGAAGACGAATGGGTCACCGCTCTTCAGCCGGACGACCCGTTTACCACGTTGTGCTCCCCGAATCATTAGACGATTGATAGTCGATTGGTCCACCGTTCGCTGACGGGCACGTTTTCCAACGCAGAAGCGTTGTGCCTGTCGAGCTAAAGCAATAACTGTGGTGTCGATTAAGCTGTCATATAGCAGCAAGTCGGCCGACTTCAGACGCCGGACGGCTTTGACCGTTAATAGTTCCGGGTCCCCGGGTCCCGCACCGATCACAGATACAAATCCAGGCATTTATGCTCGCTAGTTCTCTAGATCGTAACTTTTTATTAACGCCTGTAGGAGTTGTGGTCGACGGTCAGACATCGGCACCTGGTTTTCCTTCCACTTTCTTCGCATTTCTTTGGCTTCGACAATCCATTTTTCTAAGTCACTTGCGGGCAGTAATGTGTCGAGTCCTTCGCGAATTAGACCAGCTAGGGCCGGAGCGTTGCCGTCAGTCGAGACCGCAACGGTAACTCCGGGTCGACGTGTAACACCGCCAAGGTAGGCGCTAGCGTTACTTGGGTCATCTACGGCGTTGACAAAGATGTGACGCTGTTCTGCTGCTGCCGCAACCGCACGATTTACATCGGACGTGGCCGCAGCTACAACGAACCATGCTTCATCTAGGTCTGATGTTTGAAAACATCTTTGGCTAATTCTGACTGCCATCGACTTGATTACAGGATTTATTTCAGGCGCGACGACATGGACCTCGGCTCCAGAAGCAACCAGTGCGTGAAGTTTACTTGCCGCAACAGAACCGGCTCCCACAACGAGCACAGAGCGTCCGGCTAGTTTCAGAAATAACGGAAAAAGAGGTTTGTGGGTCGTCATTACAACCCTTGGTCTAGCTTAGGAGCCCTCGTGCATTGATTGTGGAGTCGCGATAGCAGAACCATGAAGGCCACATTCGGTTTTGGCGGTGCCACGCCAGCGACCCGATCTGTCGTCTTCTCCCACTGCCACCACCGTTGTGCACGGCATACAGCCGATACTTGGGTATCCATCGTCGTGAAGCTTATTGTAAGGCACATCGTATTGATTGAGATGGTCCCATACGTGCTGTTTAGTCCATCTAACCAAAGGGTTGACTTTGGCCATTTCAAATTTCTTGTCCCATTCAACGACACGGGCATTAGCTCGCTCGGATGTTTGGTCTCGTCTAATTGCCGTTATCCATGCGTCGGCCTTAGACAATTCTGCCCTTAAAGGAATTACCTTTCGTAGCTTGCAACATTGGTCTGGAATACGTTCCCAGAGCTTATCGCCGTGTTCAGCGCTCTGTTCGTCGACCGATTGGAGTGGACGAACCGCTCGAATTGTCAGGCTGTATTTATCTTCAAGTTGTTGCCAAAGAGTTTGTGTTTCAGGAAACAAAAGACCGGTATCGAGTGTGAAGATATCGACTGGGAGATCATGTCGACCAATCAAATCGATCAGTACGCAACCTTCCGGACCGAACCCTGTGGCAAATGTTAGGCCGTCACCGTAGCTCTCGATTGCCCAAGTTAACGTCTCTAGAGGTGATGCGTGCTCTAGTGTTGCAGCAAACGACTGAAGGTCATCGGTCGCGATCTTGGGTTCAACAAGCCTATTCGAATGACCAACAGGGTCTGATTGGTTCATGGCTCTATTTTCTCCAGTTTGGACAGGTCTGGCGCGACTAATTGCCGTCCGAATCCAAGTTTGTTCCAGATACGCTCATGGGCAAAGTAGAGCACCCCTTTTGCCAGAGCTTCCAAAAGACCGACCGTAATGGCTAGGTCGAACCGGCCTGTAAATACGAACACCAAAAGCGTGGTGGTTAGTGTGGCAATGCATCGCCACGATAGTGCTTTTACAACAGAGCGTGTTAATGATTCTTTGAACATGCCTAAGGAGCCTCCTCTTCCATACGCCACCCGGCAAAAATTTCTATCATCGAATTGTTTCCTTGTTTTCTCTATTGACACAAAAAAAGGCCCGGGAAGCTTTTGCCTCCCGGGCCTTCGGTATCGTGCGTCCTTGAATTTACGCTGAATCTAGTGATGAATAGGCGTCAAAGTCACACGTCCGTTGGCACGGGGGCCCTTTTGGGCCTCCATACAACCGCAACAAGTGATTGAGACACGCCTAAACATGAGCGGCCATTGTGACTGCTGGCAGTCTTTGCCGTCAAGCAGGTCAGGTAGAAAAGGTTTTATCTGTGTTCAGCACTCTCGGTTTAGTTCCACCGGTGACCGCGATGCGATTAAACGCATTTAAACGTTTACACTGTCAGTTGTGGAGTCCAGAGAAATATCGCTAGAAGCGGTGAAGGCCGTCGCAGTACGCGCGGGCACAGCAGTGCTGGAGGTCTACCGTCGCCAGGCGGCTTGGGTCCGTCGGAAGGCAGATGGTTCACCTGTGACCGAAGCAGATATAGCCGCTGAAAAGGTGATCCGAGCCGGCTTGGGTGCTGTAGACCCGTCAATCCCATATTTATCGGAAGAGTCGACACTATCGAGTTATGTATCACGAAGAGAGTGGCAACGCTTCTGGTTAGTGGACCCGCTCGATGGGACGAAGGAGTTCATCAAGGGGACAGACGAATTTACCGTCAATATCGCGCTGATCGAAAATGGTCAACCGGTCCTCGGCGTGATCGTAGTGCCAGCGGTTGGCTCGATTTACTACGCATCCAAGTACGAAGGCGCTTGGAAGAACCACACCAGTGCTGAGCCGACGCGACTGTCTTCTCAACTTGCCGATGTTGATAGACCACTTCGTGTTATTGAGAGTGTGTCCCACCCGAGTCCTGAGCTTGAACACTTCTTGGAAGGCTTTGAGGTTGCGGACAGGTTGAAGATCGGCAGTTCTCTCAAGTTTTGTCTCTTGGCTGAGGGAGTCGCTGATGTGTACCCTCGACTGGGTCCCACGATGGAGTGGGATGTTGCTGCAGGTGACTGCATCTATCGCTATTCTGGTCCGAACGGTTCGCCGCATCCGAGTCCACTGACTTATAACAAAGAGTCTCTCTGTAACGACTGGTTCGTTCTCGGATTGAAGCCAGGTAGCTACAGCTTGCCTCGTTCTGTTGTGTGACGTTCTGAACAATAGCCGCAGCAAAGCATTAATTAGACCGAAACCCGCTTTCTCTCTAGTCGGCTTGACGCCTAATGCTGGGAGCGGTCAGAATGTCTGCTCATGTTCACGCGTCGCACAGGCACTTGCTGCAGTTGTATGGAGGTCCACAAGGGCCCCCGCGCCGACGGATGTGTGACTTTGACGTCTAATTAGACTCAGCGTAAATTTAAGACCGCACGATACCGCCGGCCCGGAGGCAAATGCTTCCCGGGCCTTTTTTGTGTCATTAAAATCAAGAGTTTTGTATGAACGGTTAGGAGAATAGTGTTTTGGCTGATCATTTAATTGCACCTCATGGGGGAGAACTGGTTAACCTCCTTACAGATATCGACCGGGCCGCAAGTCTGAAGACTGAATCGCGGGACTGGCCATCATTGGACTTGAATGCGCGGCAACTCTGTGATCTTGAACTGTTGTTGAGCGGTGCGTTTTCTCCACTTCAAGGATTTCTAACTAAGGCGGACTACGAGCGGGTCTGCGGCGAAATGCGGCTGGCGGACGGTACGCTGTGGCCGATTCCAATCATGCTTGATGTGCCGGAAGAACTGGCTGAAAAACTCAGTGCTGGTTCTAACATCGCTCTCCGTGACGCCGAAGGTGTCATGATTGCAGCGTTGAATGTCGAGGATGTCTGGCAACCCGACCGCGAGGAGGAAGCGAACGCGGTCTTCGGGACTACTAACCGTGAGCATCCCGGTGTGGCACAGTTGCTGGACCGAACGAATCCCTACTATGTTGGCGGCACGATTACCGGTCTCAGTGCAGTTGGCCACTACGATTACAAGCTTCTAAGACATACACCTGCGGAGCTCCGATCCGAATTTGCCAAGTTGGGATGGACGAAGGTGGTGGCCTTTCAGACCCGTAACCCGATGCACCGCGCACATCAGGAACTGACACTTCGAGCCGCGAAGGAAATCGAAGCGAATTTGCTGATTCATCCGGTTGTCGGGATGACTAAGCCTGGCGATGTGGACCATTACACACGTGTAAGGTGCTATCAGGCCTTACTCCATCGATATCCGCGGAAGACGGCCATGTTGTCGCTTTTGCCACTAGCGATGCGGATGGCTGGACCGCGAGAGGCGGTTTGGCATGCCATTATTCGCAAAAATCACGGGTGTACACATCTCATTGTCGGCCGTGACCATGCGGGGCCAGGAAACGATTCAAGTGGCCAGGCATTCTACGGTCCCTATGATGCGCAGGAGCTACTCCAACAGCACGAAGCTGAATTGGGTGTCGCGATGGTGCCGTTTAAGTTGATGGTCTACGTTCAAGATCAAGACACGTATGCTCCGATCGACGAAATCAAGGAAGGCACGCGAACATTGAACATCTCGGGCACAGAGTTGCGGAATCGTTTGGCGATGGGCAAAGAAATTCCTGAGTGGTTTACGTTCGCTGATGTCGCTACTGAGCTTCGCCGCAGCCATCCACCTCGCCACCAGCAAGGATTCACAGTGTTCTTCACTGGGTTGTCAGGTTCAGGGAAATCGACGATCGCCAATGTGCTTCTAGTGAAATTTCTTGAAATGGGCGGCCGCCCGGTAACTCTATTGGACGGTGATTTGGTGCGGAAGCATCTGTCGTCAGAACTTGGTTTTTCAAAGGAACATCGTGACATCAACATTAAGCGGATTGGATATGTTGCTTCGGAGGTCACGAAGAACGGTGGTGTCGCGATTTGCGCGCCGATCGCTCCTTACGACTCGGTGAGAAAAGATGTCCGTTCGATGATTCAACCGGTCGGTGGCTTCCTGTTGGTCCATGTTGCTACCCCGATTGAGGTATGTGAGCAACGCGACCGTAAGGGGCTCTACGCAAAGGCCCGCGCTGGAATTATCAAGGAATTTACGGGAATCTCTGACCCCTACGAAGAACCGGTCGATGCCGATATTGTCATTGACACGACAAAACTAACGGCCGAAGAAGCTGCGCAGCAAATTCTTTTGCACTGTGAGAAAGAAGGTTACGTCGCAGGCGACGTTTGATTTTCTCTCATCCGCTGAGCGCTTTTTCGATAAGCGAGTTTAAGTGGGAGTCTAGTTTTAATTCGGCCGCTGCCGAATGACCTGCACTAGACATTTTTCGCCAAGTCTTTCGAAGAATGTCGATGAGTTTTGTCTCATTGTGGCTGGTTACAAACTCGGCGAGATAATGTTCAAGAAAGACAAGACATGCAACGTCTTCAAGTGTTTGTACTTCGGCATCGCTCTTGAGGTTTTCTTTCCGTAGAAGCCTGCCAACTTGTTGAATGATGGTTTCGTCGTAGTCAAGTTGTCGAAGGATCTCTCCTGCCGTCTTGGCGTGAAAAGTGGCGAGATGTTTTCTCCATTCGCGGTAGCCCGTTCGGCCGGCCGGAAAGCGTGACCGGGGGATAGTCCAGCGCCGAATATGCTGACATCTCGCGGCAAGTTTCAGAGTTTCTGAAGCATCTGGTGCAAATTGTTTAAGACGGGCGGTCATTCTCTTTGCATAGATCAACTCCTTTGCTTGAGATGTCCCGCCAACGAGTATTCGGTTTGGATCTTCAGCGTTGGCACGGTCGAAATGGTCGAACGCTTTGTCCAAGCGTGATCGATAATCGGTGTCATCGGTTTTAGTGTTCATGGAACTTGTTGTCCCGATTTGTTCCGCCAGATTGCCGCAGCGATGCTCCCCAGCAGAGAATGAAACACGGCAGAGATGGCACATGGAATAGCCACCAATGGATTTACAAAGTTTTGTTGAGCCAGTACGACGCCGAGTCCTGAATTTTGCATGCCCACCTCAATCGAAACCGTCCGAGCGGCGCGTTCCTGACTCAACAAAGTTCGCCCGGCCAGATACCCAAACAAGAACCCACCAACGTGCAGACAGAAGACAGCAGCCACGAGTCGGGGGCCAGCTTCGAGGACTTGGGTTCGACCTGCACCAATCACTGACGCTACAATCAACGTAATAGCGACGACGGCAACCAAAGGAGCGAAGGGTAGAACCCGTGCACTTGCCGTTGGTAACTTCGCTTTCAGCACGACACCCGCCACGACGGGCATCACGACGACTTGCACTGTATCTAGAAGCAATCCCGTAGCCGGTACGTCGACACGGCTTCCGGCAAGTGTTTCAGTAAGTAGAGGTGTCATTAGAGCGGCGATTAATGTGGATATGGCAGTCATGGAGACTGACAACGCAACGTCGGCCCGAGCGAGGAAGCAAATCACATTTGACGCGGTGCCCCCAGGACAGCAGGACACTAGAATTAGACCAACGGCAAACGGTGTAGGAAGGTTAAACAGAGTAGCTAATGTCCATCCGAGCAATGGCATCAGCGTGTATTGGAGAACAACTCCCGGGATTACGCTTGTCCGTTGTTGGCCAATTCGTCGAAAGTCCTCAAATCCGATCGTCATACCCATGCTAAGCATGATGATGCCGAGTCCGACCGGGATGAGTGGTCCACTGAACCAAGTGAACAAACTTGGTTCTAGAAGTGCCAGACAACTGGCCAGGAGCACCCAAAACGGAAAAGCGTTCGTAAGTGTGGTAACGAGTTTCAACTGAGAGATTGTATTACGGAGGGTGATGAATGACTTTTCAATCCGATTCACTTAGTGGCAAGACGGCGCTCATCACGGGTGGTGGGACAGGAATTTGTCGCGGCCTCGCGCTGGCTTTGGCAGCACATGGATGCGACGTAGCGATTACGAGTCGAAAAGCGGAGAACCTTGAATCGACAATGAAAGAGATTCAGAGTTTGGGCCGGCGGTCAGTTGCAGTTCCGGCCGACGTACGTGATCCCGCAGCAGTCGAGGCGGCTGTTGAGGAGACCGCAGCTACGTTGGGTGGAATCGACGTTCTTGTGAACGGGGCCGCAGGAAATTTTCTGTGCCTGGCGGAAGACCTGTCGCCCAATGGGTTTGGTGCGGTCGTCGATATCGATCTCAAGGGGACATTTCATATGTCGAAGGCAGCTCTTCCGCATCTGAAGAAGCGTGGTGGGGTAGTCCTCAATATCAGCGCGACGTTGCACTACTACGGCACGGTTGCCCAGTTGCATGTATCGTCGGCGAAGGCTGGTGTTGACGCACTTACGCGGGTGTTGGCGGTGGAATGGGGTCAGTATGGGATTCGGGTTAACGGCATTGCTCCCGGCCCTGTGGCTGATACCGAGGGAGTAAAGCGCCTCTTAGTTGGTGAAACTAAGGAACGGGTAAGTAAGGCGACCCCCCTCGGTCGTCTGGGTGCCATTGATGACGTTAGTAACGCGGCGCTGTTTTTGTGCTCGGAGGCTGCTACATTTATTACGGGCGTTACATTGGTTGTAGATGGGGGATTATGGTTGACATCAAATCGAATGGCGGAAGCCTGGACTGAAAGTGTTGGCAACCTGAAAAGTTAGCCTGCTTTGATGATCTCAAAAACTCGACGAGCCAAGTTAAACACACAATCTATCTGTCCGAATCCGACTGCTATAGTCTTTGATAATCCGCCCGCCATGTGACGATCAATTCTTTGATTGCTTTACGGTCGTTGATGCCATCCTCAAGGACCTTCCCTGCCAAATTTGGTAGTTCGTTGTCGCTGGCGAATCTGAGGGCGGCCAATTGGTCCATCGTAAAATCATGAATGCGTGGTTTTAATTCGTCCGGGAGAAGCGTCTGCAGCCGCATTCGTTCCTCGAGGCGAATGACCCGATCTTGGGCTTGTAACGCGAAAATCCTGGCGAAGAGAGCAATCATGATCAACGCTACCGCCATGAACGTGCTCCAAGCCGTGAACATCGAGAACGCCGTAGCGCTGTGATAGATACTCAGAAGTAAATTAATTAATAGAATTGGTAAGAGTACGTAGTGGAAGGGGGCTACCATTTTGGCGTGGTTTTGTAATGTTTGAGGGGTTTTCTCTGACATTGCTTCTCCAGGGTTCGACAAAAAGTTGAGTGACTATCGCGCCGCAACCTAATACTTGCTAAGTGATCAACGAATTGGTGGCTACTATGACTCTTCGGCTCAAGATATTCTTAGTATTTAATCTGGGAGTTTCGGGGCCAGGCGGTAAATCATACGCTAGTGTGCCATTGATTGTATGAACCGGAATGTCAAAAGTGTGATGGCGAGGATTTGATGAGCGAACTTTCGAGTAAACAGTGCGTGCCGTGCCGCGGCGGTGTTCCACCGCTCAAAGGACCCGAGCTTGCTGCGTTACAAGATCAGTTGAGTGCGGGATGGACGGTTGTTGATGGGCATCACCTTGAGAAGGAGTATCGCTTCCAAGACTTCCGAGAGGCACTCGATTTCACAAACAAGATTGGTGAGATGGCGGAGGAGCAGGATCACCACCCTGCCCTTCTGTTAACGTGGGGAGCAGTGAAGGTAACGATTTGGACGCACAAGATTGACGGTCTGACGGAGAGCGATTTCATTTTTGCCGCTAAGGCCGATGTCTTATAGGTCTTCTTCCCATGAGACGTTGTCGCCCGTGGCGATTACAGCGTCATTGAGGACTTCGGCATAGACACCTCCAGCCCAGTGTGAGTCCAGTGCCGCACGTAAACCTGGAAGAGCCTCGTCCATTCGTTCGCAGGGACGGGTTTCACCGTTTACTTTCAGCCGGCACGTTCCAATAACCAGCACTTTCCCGCGGCTTTTTTCTAGGTTAATCCCAGATATCAAGAGGTTTGCTCGCCGCACGCTGGGTTCTGCTTTAACACCCATGGCAGCAGTGACTATCTGCCACCGTTCCTGTGAAATGATCGTGATTTGACGGAAGCCACGTTGGTCAACGTTATCCACTAGGCCTGCTCGCGCGCGAACCTGCGCTGTTGACTGCGCATCCATTGGTCCTCGCCTGCATCGCTTTTTCCAAATATTTTCAAGGCAACCGGCCATGTTACGTATCCGTTCAGAATTTGCCTCCACAGAAGATGACTCTGCTTTGGCCATGAACCGACAGCTGTCGTTCGTCGCCGACGAGTGAGACGAAAACGAGATAGGACCGGCTCGCTTTACCAGGCTACTAGTGTAAGATCACAGGTTGATGAAAACCCAGTTATCTGTTGGTGAAAGCGTCGTGGCAGGGTCGCGCGAGCGACTCGACAAATGGGTTCGGGAGATCATGGCTTGGCACTTTGATCCAACGACCGGCTGTCCGTTTTGGTTGAACTGGGCGGAAAAGGCCGGATGGGATCCGAGAACAGAGATTGTTGGATTCAGTGATTTGACAAAATTTGGCCATTTTGAAGATGAATCGCTTCGAGGTGGACCGCTTCAACGTTGGATACCCCGTGGTTTGTCTGACAAGCCTGTTTATGTGTTTGAGACGGGTGGAACGACGGGTATTCCGAAGAGCCGTGTGGCCATTGAAGACTTCCGCGTGGATTACGAGCTCTTTTCAGAGACTCTACCGGACGAACACTTTCCAATAGGAGCTAATTGGCTCATGTTGGGACCGAGTGGGCCCAGGCGTTTACGATTAGCGGTCGAACATCTAGCGCAACATCGGAAGGGTATTTCCTTCTGCGTTGATCTTGATCCACGTTGGGTGATCAAGTTGATCAAGAAGGGGTGGATGGACCACCTGAAAGCCTATCAGGATCACGTTATTGATCAGGCGTTGATGGTGTTGTCCGCGGGACATGACATCAAGTGCATGTTTTCAACTCCTAAGTTAATTGAGGCTTTGGCGAACCGTCTCGAAGCGGAGGGTTCGAGTATCAAGGATGCTGGTATTGTTGGTATCTTTGCTGGTGGGACAGAATTTACCCCACAATGGAATCGTTTCGCACAGGAAGAAATGCTAGACGGAGTCTATATGACTCCGACCTACGGCAATACTTTGATGGGGTTGGCAGCAAGTCCGCCGAGTGGTTCGGAAAATGGCTACAAGATCACGTACTATGCTCCTCAGCCTCGCGCCGTACTTGAGGTGGTCGACCCGGATGAACCCAGCCAGGTGACGGAGTATGGCGAAACAGGAAGAGTCATGCTGACAACGTTAACGAAAGAATTTTTTGTGCCGCGGTTTCTTGAACGAGACGAAGGAGAGCGGGAGCCGCCGTGTGAGCTCTATCCATGGGATGGGGTTAGTGGCGTCCGTCCATTTGGTGGTTTGGCATCAGGTACGACGGTTGGTGTGTATTAAATTCGTAGATTCTAGAGTAAGGCGGTGTGTAACCGCCTGCTGAAGTAAGGTATGTTTTTTAAGGAGAATCAAGCATGAGTAATGTCAGAAGCTTTCTAATGAATCGGAGTTGGTTGGCTGGAATTACGGTTTTTGTTGCCGTGGCTACGGCATGTGGTGGTGGTGAGGCGCCGGAGTCAGCTGGTGAAATGGAGATGGCGGAGCCTGAGAGCGCACCGGAACCGATGGGTGACCCACGTGTCTTTTTTGTGGCACCACGAGACGGTGAAGAGATTTCGGTTGACGTGCCTGTAGCCTTTGAGTTTGGCACGGAGAACTTTGAAATCAGTCCGGTTCCAGAGACGGTTCCGCCGGTGCGGGAAAGTCTGGGCCATTTTCATCTCGGTGTCGACACCGATTGTTTAGCTGCTGGTGAAGTAATCCCGCAGAGTGATCCATGGATCCACTTTGGTGATGGGTCTAACACGATCGAAATGTCCCTCGAACCAGGCGAACATCAGTTCGCGGTGCAGATTGGTGACGACGAACATCGGACCCTTGACGGGCTCTGTGAGACGATTACGGTCATGCTCGAAGAAGGAATCTAGGTGATTCACTTTCCGATTCTGCGGTGGGGCAGTCCATACAAGAGTCTTGAACTGAACCAAGTAGTTCACTTCGACACGGGTGAGCCTGTGGCTGAGGTGAGCCAAGCGAACCCCGGTTTGGTCAGCCGGGACATGAAGAAGGCGGGTCGGGCACGGGAGGTGCTCCGTAACATACCGGTCCCCGAGCTTATCGCTATGGTGAAAAAAGCTGGCGAACTCTTTTCGTCAGCCGAATTACCACTTGGTGAAGGGACCCAGACACCCGAGGAGTTCGTTCGTCAGCAGTCGGCAACGACTGGTTTGTCCGAGCAGATGTGTCGGATGAATATGGAAAAGCTTCGGTTTGTTTTGGACCACATGGATGAGATTCTTGTTTCTTTGACTAGGCGGTTGGACCCAAGCATCCTCTCGCAGGGCTACGGAGAAGAAGATGGTGTGATGCGAAGCTACCAGGCCACGACGCCGGTCCTTGGGATGGTGCTTCCCTCGAACTCGCCTGGTGTCCACAGCCTTTGGCTTCCGGTGATCCCACTGCAAATTGGGTTGGTGTTAAAGCCAGGACCTCAAGAACCCTGGACACCGTGGCGATTGACGCAAGCGTTTTTTGAGGCCGGCATCCCACGCGAATCCATATCGCTCTATCCAGGACTCGGTGAGGTTGGCGCTTCTGTGCTTAACAATTGTGCCCGCAGCCTAATCTTCGGAGGCACGGCGACGGTTGATCAGTATGCGGGGCACCCTGGGGTACAGGTGCACGGACCAGGTTTTAGCAAGATTCTGCTTGGTGATGACCAAGTCGATAGATGGGAAGAACATCTTGATCTGATGGTTGACAGTATCTTGGTGAATAGCGGCCGCGGGTGTATTAACTGTTCTGGAATCTGGGCGTCCCGGCACACGGCGGAAATTGCTGGAGCATTGGGAGAGAAACTTGGGCCGGTAGCGCCCTTGCCGCCAGACGATCCCGCCGCTGCGCTGGCTGCGTTCACGGTGCCTGGTCAAGCACAGGCAATTTCTGCCGACATCGATGAGGTGGTCCAGGAGTCCGGTGTTGAAGATGTGACCGCTCGATTTCGCGACGGTCGTCTTGTCGCGAAAGAGCGCTGTGACTATCTTCGCCCGACGGTTTTACACTGTGAATCCCCGGATAGCGCGGCGTCGAAGAAAGAGTACATGTTTCCCTTTGCTACGGTTGTGCAGTGTCCACAAGAAAAAATGTTGTCTGCGATTGGGCCAACATTAGTAGCCACGGCGATTACGGAGGATGAGTCGTTCAGGCGGACGTTGGTTGATGCCGGAAACATCGACCGTTTGAATATTGGGCCGATACCGACAATCAAACTCAATTGGCTCCAGCCTCACGAAGGTAACATTGTCGACTTCCTGTTCCGCCCACGTGCGTTCCAGTTGGTGTCCTAGCCGGTAGCAGGTCAGACAGCAACGTTGTTCATGGAACGCGAACAATGTTGGGGAGTGCCACCGTGCTCAAAGTAGAAAATCTGAGCAAGCAATACTCCACAGCCCAGGGACCATTGCCGATCCTTTCGGAGGTCACCTTCAGTCTTGCCCCGGGTGATTCCATGTCGATCATCGGGCCGTCTGGCGTTGGTAAAAGTACGCTTCTTTATGTACTTGGGGCTCTTGACCCTCCGACAACGGGAACGGTGACGCTCGATGGTGAAAATCCATTCACTTTGCCAGAGTCAGAGTTGGCAGTCTTTCGCAATAGTCAGGTTGGATTTGTCTTTCAAGACCACTTGTTACTCCCTCAGTGTACCGTGCTCGAAAATGTTCTTCTGCCCACGCTGGTAGCTCCGGCGGACGCCAGTATCAGGGAACGTGCTGTTGAACTGATCGACCAAGTAGGGCTTAAACCTAGACTGGAACATCGGCCGGGGGAATTGTCTGGTGGAGAACGACAGCGCGTTGCTTTGGCCCGGGCGTTGATCCGACAGCCACAGTTGTTACTGTGTGATGAACCGACAGGAAATTTGGACCGTGAGTCGGCCGATACGGTGTCCTCTTTGCTCTTCGATTTGCACAGGCAACGACAGGCAATTCTTGTCGTGGTAACTCACAACGTCGTACTGGCGCAGCGCTGTGCGAGGCAGTACCAATTGACTGAACGAACTTTGGGGCCAGTGTCACTGTAACCCATGACAATTCAGGCACTTATTCGCCGCAACCTGTTGCACTTCTGGCGGACAAATCTGGCCGTGGTGGTTGGCGTCGGTGTTGCCGTCGCCGTGCTGGCGGGCGCATTACTTGTTGGGTCGTCAGTGCGAGCCAGCCTGCAAAGTTTGGCTCTTGAGCGATTGGGTTCGGTGGATATCGTTGTTACAAGTGCCAGTTTCGTTCAAGAGTCTCTTGCCGAGAAAGTATTGGATACCGGTTCCACACGAGAATGGTTCGGCGGGGCTGTTCCGATTATCGCGGTTGAGGGTTTTGTGACTCACCAAGAGAGCGGTCGTCGTGCGTCCGGAGTTCAGGTTTATGGTGTCGATGAACGGTTCTGGGACTTCCATGAACAGAATGCGGAGTCGCTCACTTTGGAGCGGAACCGTGTTTTTGTGAGTGAAGGACTGGCCAGTGAGCTGGGTGTGACGGTTGACGACAGCGTCTTAGTTCGAGTGGAACTCCCGTCAGCTATTCCGATCAGTTCGTTGCACGGACGGCGCGACGATTTAGGTCGGACACTTCGACTTGGAATAGAGCGTGTTCTTCCGCCTGAGGCAGAGGGCGAGTTTTCGTTTCGCCCTCAACAGGGACGGGCACGATCAGTTTTTGTTTCCTTGACTCGGTTGCAACAAGCCCTTGAGCAAGAAGGACGAGTCAACACGGTTCTTCTCGGTGTTGGCGACCTCACGAGTGGTGGTTCTGTTGAGGCGGCTACTAGACTAACCGCCGCTGAGTCTGCTGTGCGATCGGCCGCATCGTTGGATGACATTGGCTTGAGGGTACGGGTTGTTGCGGATCGCAACGAATTGGCAGTTGAAGCGGTTGGCGGGTTGGTCAATGAAACGACAGCTCAATCGGTTGGTTCCGTTGCTGGGGCGAGTGGTATCGAAATGAGACCGGTCTTGACTTACTTGGTTAACAAGTTGATACGCGGTGACCGGATAATGCCGTACTCCCTCGTGTCGGCCATTGACCTTGAGCTTGTCAGCGACCAGTCAGGTAATTTTACGAACAGTGAGAATAGTGCTGTTCCGCTGGTGCTGAATGAATGGGCAGCCGATGACTTGAGTGTCTCCGAAGGTGATTTCGTCGAATTCGAGTATTTCGTTTGGGAAGATGAAGGCCGACTTGTTACCCATGATGCGAGTTTCCGTGTCGCCGACGTCGTACCGATTGCTGGTGCCGCAGGTGACTCGAGCTTAGCTCCGGATTATCCAGGGATCACGGAGGCAGTTGACCTCACCGGGTGGGATCCTCCGTTTGAGATCGATTTGGGGCTCATTCGGCCACAGGATGAAGATTATTGGGATGAGTATCGAACTATACCAAAAGCTTTCATCCCACTGGAAACAGGCCAACAGTTATGGGAATCGCGCTGGGGTTCTTTGACGTCGATTCGTCTTAAGCCAACCGGAGACTTGGAAGTCGCAGCGGAGCAGTTCGGTCGAGACCTTCTAGCTGTTGTGGATCCAGTCGCGGCAGGATTCGTCGTCTATCCGGCTAGAGCACTGGCTGTGGAATCGTCTGTAGGTGCGACCGACTTTGGCCTGTATTTTATTTATTTCAGTTTTTTTCTTGTCGTTTCTGCACTGCTGCTGGCGAGTCTTTTTTTTCGTTTGGGTGTGGAGCAGCGATTAGCGGAAATTGGTTTACTGCGTGCTGCTGGTTTCTCGAATAAAACGATCTGGAGAATTTTTAGTAGGGAAGCTTTATTACTGTCTGTGATGGGAAGCCTCATTGGCGTGGTTGGGGCAGTTGTTTATGCGGAATTCATCATGTGGGGACTTAGGACATGGTGGGTTGACGCGGTTGGAACCACCCGGCTCACTCTTTTTGTTTCCCCATTAGCTCTAATGTCTGGGGCGCTTGGAGGTGTTTTTGCTGCGTTTCTGTCGATCGCTTTGACCCTGCGGTCGCTTAGTCCAGTATCTCCACGAAGTTTGTTGTCCGGAATACTCACAGAGAATACGTTTTCAGGAAATCCTGGCTCTCGGTCACGTCTTGTTACTCTTGCGGTGGGCTTGTCTTGTCTCGGGATTGGTTTGATTGTGGCTTCGACTGTGGACTTGTTGACCCCGACAGTCGGCTTTTTCGGCGGAGGAATATCGTTACTGTGTAGTTTGCTTGTCACCACGTCGGTCTTGCTCCGCGGCGGCTATCGTCGCCAGGCTGGAAGGCCGTGGTCGATTGTCCAAGTTGGGTTCAGGAATGCAAGTGCCCGTCCTGGACGAAGTGTGTTGTGTATCGCCCTTATCGCATCGGCAGCATTCATCATTGTCGCAGTTGATGCTTTCCACCGCGAAGGTGCTGAGAACGAATTAAACCCACAATCTGGAACTGGAGGCTACCCACTTCTCGCTGACACATTACTGCCGATTGCTCACGATCTGTCGATGGTGGCTGGTCAAGATGCGCTCAACTTGTTTGATTTTTATGAATCTGGTGGGGTTCTTGAAGGCGTAACGTTCACGCGGTTTCGCCTGAGACCCGGTGAAGATGCCAGTTGCCTTAATTTGTATCAAGCCAAGGATCCGAGAGTCTTGGCGGCGACTGAAACGTTTTTGTCGGAGGGGCGATTTTCATTTACTGGGAGTCTGGCCGAAACTGAAGTTGAGAAGGAGAATCCGTGGCAACTCTTGCACCGGACGTTTGAGGATGGAGCGATTCCCGCGATTGCGGATGCGACCTCGTTGACCTACGCGTTGCATCTCAAAGTAGGTGATGATTTCGTTTTGAATCGCGATACAGACAATCCAATCCGGTTACGCATTGTTGCCGCACTGTCTGACAGCATTTTTCAACGAGAACTGGTGGTTTCAGAAGAGCACTTCGACCGGTTCTTTCCGCAGTACGACGGGTACCGATTTTTCTTGATCGATGCGCCGCTGAACCGGACGGATGAAGTGACTGCTGCATTAGAGGGGCGATTGGCAGACTATGGATTCGATGTGGTTTCGACCGCTGAGCGATTAGCTGGATTCCATCGCGTCGAGAATACTTATCTGGCCACTTTTCAGGCATTAGGTGGTCTCGGTTTGGTGCTCGGTACGTTCGGGCTTGGAGCGGTGTTACTTCGGAATGTATTTGAGCGACGACGAGAGTTGGCGCTTTTACGTGCCGTGGGTTTTAATTCACGGCATCTATCGTTACTGGTCCTGTCCGAAAACGCTTTTCTGTTACTTGTTGGTTTGTTTACCGGTACGGTCTCGGCGGTGGTGGCTATTGCCCCTGCCTGGGTTTCTCGGGGAGGTAGTCTTCCATTCTTGTCACTGGGGTCTTTATTGGTCATCGTTCTCGTTGCTGGGTTTTCTGCGTCCGTTTTTGCGACTTTATCTGCGGTCCGAGCTCCGCTTCTTCCTTCGCTTCGTTCTGAGTGATTTTATTTATGCCACCGCCGATTCTAGAGAAGCGCCCCCATCACCTTGAACTCAATGGTGATGTTCGAGTGGATGAATATTATTGGCTGAGAGAACGATCGAATCCTGAGGTTACGGCATATTTAACTGCTGAGAACCAGTATGTTGACGAGTGTTTGGGGCACACACGGGAACGTCAGGAGACGTTATTTGAGGAGATCAAGGGGCGGATCAAACAGACTGACGTTTCGGTGCCATACCGCGACGGTAAGCATCTGTATTACTGGCGTTACGAGAATGGGCGAGAGTATCGAATTTATTGCCGACAATTAGAAATAGGCGCCGCTGAGGAAGTGACACTTGACGTTAACAAGATTGCTGAAGGACATAGCTACTGCGATGTTGGCGGACTCAAGGTCAGCCCGGATGAGCGACTGCTTGGGTATGCGGTCGATACAGTCGGCCGGCGGCGATATGACATTTGTTTTCAAAACGTTAACAAGGGAGTTGCAGTTAGTGATGTGATTAAAGATGTCACAGGAAATTTCGTATGGGCCAACGACAATGCGACTATTTTTTACACCCGCCAGCATGATTCGACGCTGCGGGCCTATCAGGTCTATCGCCATCATCTCGGTCAGGATGTGTCAACAGATGAATTGGTCTATGAAGAAACTGACGAGACTTTTGGATGCGGTGTTGGTAAAAGTCGGTCCCAGCGACACATTCTGATTGGTTGCTACCAAACGCTCACGACAGAGTACCACGTTCTTGATGCGGACCATCCAGAGAATCCTCCGCGCGCATTTGTTCGCCGAAAAAATGGACACGAGTATCACATCGACCACTATAACGATAGATTCTTTGTCCGGAGTAATGAGGGAGCCAAGAATTATCGTCTTTTAGAAACAAGCGATGAGCCGAGCCGGTGGAGTGAGGAACACTGGCAGGAACTCGTTCCCCATAGAGACGGAGTGTTGCTGGAAACATTTGAATTATTTGCACAGTTTCTAGTGCTGCAAGAACGAGTTGATGGTCTTGTGAGGCTTTGCGTTCGACCGTGGAATGGAGATGGTGCACACGAAGTTACCTTCCCTGAACCTGCCTACGACGCGTATATCGATGCGCATAACAAAGTAGTAGATACGACAGTGCTTCGTTTCGGATATAGCTCTCTAAGTACGCCAGCATCTGAATACGATTACGACATGGTCACGCGTGAGAGAACTCTGTTGAAATGTGAGGAAGTCCTCGGTGGGTTTCAATCTGAGAATTATCGAACGCGGCGACTTCTGGCCAAGACTGCCGATGGTGTTGAGGTTCCGATCTCACTAGTGTCCCGTTGTGACACACCGGTGGATGGGTCTAGCCCACTGTTGTTGTACGGATATGGGTCGTATGGGATCAGCATGGATGCTGATTTTCGATCAACTCGACTCAGTTTGTTGGACCGAGGGTTTGTCTTTGCAATCGCTCATGTTCGGGGTGGTGAGGAACTCGGTCGTGAGTGGTATGACGCGGGGAAACTACTAAATAAAAAAAATACATTTACGGATTTCGTGTCGTGCGCTGAGCATCTCATCGCCGAGCGTTACACATCTGCAGACCGGCTATTTGCGATGGGAGGGAGTGCTGGCGGTTTGTTGATGGGGGCGGTCTGCAATATGCGACCTGATTTGTTTCACGCCGTTGTTGCCCAGGTGCCCTTTGTCGATGTTGTGACGACGATGTCAGACCACACGATTCCGTTGACGACTGGCGAGTTTGACGAATGGGGAGACCCGCAGGATGCACTTTACTACGACTATATAAAATCGTACTCGCCTTATGACAACGTCACTCCGCAGGCATACCCGCATCTGTTGGTAATGGCCGGACTTCATGATTCGCAGGTGCAGTACTGGGAGCCAGCCAAATGGGTTGCCAAACTTCGCACGGTCAAGACCGACGATAATCTTCTACTCCTCAAAACGAATATGGATGCAGGGCATAGTGGATCTTCAGGGCGCTATCGCCGATACCGTGAGGTTGCACTCCAGTATGCTTTCTTGCTTGATCTGGCGCCGCCTGGGACTACTTCAAACACGCTCTCTTGACGGCGTAAGGGTGGTGTGTCGTAATTTCTGATCTACGATTAGTAGACCGTTTCAGGAAGTGGGGGGCACGTGAGACAAAAAGTTCGAGTCGGATATCGAGAGATGGTTTCGATCTCGTTGCGGCACAACGCGATCGGGCAGTTGTTACGCTTAACGAGTCCGCTGGTCCTTTTACTTGTCCTGGCTTCGCAGGTGCCAATTTTTGCCAACAATTGGCCAAATTGGCGAGGGCCGACGAGAAACGGTGTATCCACAGAAGCTGTACCGGTTGAGTGGGACGCGGACAAGAATGTGGTCTGGAAGCTTGAGATGCCAGACTGGACCGGTTCAACTCCAGCGATCTGGGAAGAATCGATTTTCCTTAATGTTGCAGCCGGTGACAATTTGGAATTGTGGTGTCTGGACCGCAATACGGGACAACCGGTCTGGAAGCGCTTTCTAAGTGACGGCAATCATCGCCAGCGGAAACAGAACATGTCGTCGCCATCGCCGGTCACTGATGGCGAGTATGTGTGGGTGATAACGGGTACGGGCGTATTGAGGGCATTCAACTTTGCTGGCGATGAAATCTGGATGCGAGACATTCAGGCGGATTACGGTCCGTTTGGGTTGAACTGGGGGTACGCCTCATCGCCGCTGCTTTATGGCAATGCGTTGTATGTGCAGGTGCTTCACGGTATGAAGACCGACGATCCTTCATATGTTTTACGAATCGATGCAGCTAATGGCGAGACTGTTTGGAGGCAAGAACGTCCAACTGAAGCTTTACGTGAGTCACCAGATTCCTATACGACCCCCGCTTTACTGACCTACGATGGCATGACAGAGATAGTCATTACTGGTGGTGACGCCGTTACCGGGCATGATCCTGAAAGCGGCCAAGAACTGTGGCGAGCCGACGGGTTGAATCCCACCAGAAACGGCGCTTATCGGATCGTGGCTTCACCGGTGATTGAGGCTGGTCTGATCATTGCTCCGACTCGTGTGAGGCCGCTATTGGTTCTTGAAGCAGGGGGCCGGGGTGACGTGCTCGCTTCTCATGTGGTGTGGGAGGCCGAAGATGGACCCGATGTCCCGACACCAGTTACTGACGGGGACTACCTATATATCGTTAACGACCAGGGAATTGTCTATGTGCATGAACTGAGGACCGGCACTTTGGTTTATGGACGTCAGCGGTTACGGCCAGGGACATACAGTGCATCACCGGTGATTGCGGACGGTCGAATCTATGTCACCAATGAATCTGGGTTAACGAGTGTGTTCAGCACCGGCCCAGAATTTCAGCTATTGGCTGAAAATGATTTGGATGATTACACGTTAAGTTCACCGGCGCTTTCGGATGGCCAAATTTTCATACGGACTACTGAGTATCTGTACGCGATCGGAGAGCGTCGCCGAGGCAGTGCTGAGTAAGCCTAGGTCGTCAGACTACGCGGTCTCGCGGTGACAGGCAATCTTTCATCCTGTAGTGACTAGTGTGGCAGCTGAGCCTCCGCCGAACAGATATGGCTGTTGCCTCAATTAATAGTCTGTCGGATAGAGATTCATGACTTCGATGAAAAACTTCCTGCTGGGTCTTGGTGTAGTTGCGTTATATGCCCTGCATCAGGACATCTGGTTCTGGGATGTGGCTCAACCGCTTGTATTTGGATTCCTACCAGTAGGACTTTTCTATCACGCAGTCTATTCAGTTGCTATTGCATTGTTCATGATTCTTCTGGTGAGAGTTGCTTGGCCTGCGGAGCTTGAACGCGAAGTCGAGCGTGAATCGCCTGATTCAGCTGAGGACGTTTCATGATTCCCGCTGCGGTTGTGTTCGTTTATCTAGGGATCGTGCTCTACATTGGAATCTTTGCATCCCGTCGTTTTGATCAGGGGTCGGCTGAGGGTTACTTTCTCGCTGGAAGGTCGCTGGGGCCGGCAGTGTTCTTGCTGTCGCTGTTCGGTACTAACATGACGGCGTTTACCATTTTGGGTTCTGCGGGGCATGCGTTTTCAAACGGGATCGTTACATATGGGTTGATGGCGTCGTCCTCGGCGCTCGTCATCCCGATCACACTATTTCTGATTGGCACACGAATGTGGGCTCTCGGCAAGCGGCATGGATTCATTACACCAGTTCAAATGTTCCGGGACCGGTGGGAGTGCGGTCACATCGGAACATTGATTTTTGGACTCCAGGCAGTATTACTTTTGCCCTACATCATCATTGCGGTGATGGGAGGCGGGACGACTTTAAGCGCCGTGAGCGGTGGCATTGTGCCGTACTGGTTAGGTGGCGCTGTGGTTGCGCTTGTTGTGATGAGCTATGTGTTTTTCGGTGGGATGCGAGGAACAGCGTGGGTTAACAGTTTTCAAACCGTTCTCTTCCTCGTATTCGGTGCGGCCGCGTTGGGGTTGATTGGTTCAAGCTTGGGTGGTTTTTCCCAGACGATGACCCGTCTACTAGAATCTGAAGCGACAGCTTCACTCTTGACCCGCGAACGTATATCGCCCCAGTTCTTCTTGAGTTATACATTCATTCCGTTGTCGACGATCGTCTTTCCTCACATCATTATTTTTTGCTTGACGGCGCGACGGATGACGCAGTTCAAGAAGACCGTTATTTACTACCCGCTGTGTATTCTCGCTATCTGGTTGCCGTGCGTGTTTCTTGGTGTCGCCGCCAATGCCATGCTTGATGTACCCGGTATTGCAGCCAAGCTTGATGCTCGTGAGTTGCTGGCTTCAGGCGAAGTGCTTTCGGTCGCAATGGTGACCGAGTTACGCCAAATAGCGGCGGGTGATGATGTGATCATCTTAATGCTTGAACACTACGCACCGCTGTGGATGGCTGGATTACTCGGAGCGGGCATTATGGCGGCGGTTATGGCGAGTGATTCGCAGATTCTAGCGTTGTCGACGATGTTTACTGAAGACGTCTTCACATTCTATGGTGGCACGAAACGCTTTGGTGAACGTGTTCAGGTACAAATGGGTCGACTGTTTGTCGTGTTGATTGCCGGGCTTGCCTACGTTATTGCTCTTCGTGCGTCTGCCGGAATCTTTAATCTGGCAGTGCAGTACGCTTTCTCTGGTTATGCAGCGCTCTTTCCTCTCCTTGTTGGCGCACTCTTTTGGAAACGTAGTACAAAATGGGGCGCGTTTGCGGTAACCCTGTGGACCGCCACGACAGTCGCGGCGGTTGCTGTGTTTCAGGGGGTAGTCCCTGCGTCTGCTCCAGGAACAACAGTGCCCTATTGGACAGTCGCTGGCGTGGATGTCATTGCGCGAACACCAGGCGGCACGGATGTCCTTGGTTTTATGCCGGTAGTACCAATGACTATTGTTTCAGCGCTGTTAATGGTAGCGGTTTCACTCGTTACTCCCCGCCCCAGTCAAGCCACCTTAGAAAAGTACTTTTGATCGATGAAATACTGGCGTCTGACTTTTGGTCACCATTGACGCTCTTTAGTGTTCAGTCGATACGATGCTTTGGTGGAAACCTTCGAGACCAGCGTAACAGGCGGAGTCGCCAAGGGAATGCTCAATCTCGATCAACCGATTGAATTTTGCAATTCGTTCGCCTCGGCAGCCGGAACCAGTCTTAATGTGCCCGCAATCGGTCGCCACGGCGAGGTCAGCTATAAATGTATCTTCTGTTTCACCTGAACGGTGTGACACATAGACACCGTAGCCACATTTTTGCGCGAGTTGTACACACTCCAGTGTCTCGGACACAGTTCCAATCTGGTTTAGCTTGATTAGGATGGAATTTCCAACGCCTTTTTCAATAGCTTCCTGCAGAATTAATGGATTTGTGCAGAAGATATCGTCGCCGACTAGTTCTACTTGGTCACCCAACGCCGTGGTCAACTGTTTCCAACCCAACCAGTCATTCTCAGCCAGCGCATCTTCGATCAGTACGATCGGATACTTGTTTACCCATGTTTCCCACAATTTGATCATCTCCTGCGTTGTCATATCCTCTTGACCTGATTTCTCGAAAACGTAGGTGCCATTGTTCCAAAGTTCGCTGGTCGCCGGGTCTAGACACAAGACAATATCTTCACCTGGTCGATATCCGGCTTTTTCAATTGCCCTCAGTATGAATTCAACCGCGTCCTCATCGTTACGGAGGTCAGGGGCGAACCCACCTTCATCTCCGACGCCAGTCGCCTTTCCTTCAGTTCGAAGAAGAGTCTTAAGCGCATGGAACGTCTCAATGCCCATACGCAGTCCTTCCGAAAATGACGATGCGTTGTGAGGGGCTATCTGAAATTCTTGAAAATCCACTGTGTTGTCAGCGTGGCGTCCGCCGTTTATCACGTTGAGGCAGGGAACAGGCAGCGGTGACTCTTGGTTGCCACCGAGGTACTTGAATAATGGTTGTCCCGTTGCGGATGCGGCTGCACGTGCCGCCGCCATTGATACGCCAAGTATTGCGTTTGCGCCCAACCGAGATTTGTTTGGTGTGCCATCAAGTTCAATAAGCCGGTCATCGAGACGTTTCTGGTCTGTAACGTCATATCCGACGAGTGCAGCATGAATTTCAGTTCGGACGTGAGTAACCGCGGTTTGAACGCCTTTACCGCCATAGCGGTTGGGGTCACCATCCCTTAATTCGGCGGCTTCACGTTCGCCGGTGGATGCGCCTGATGGAACGATGGCTGAAGCGACTGTGCCATCTTGCAAGTGGATCTGGGCCGATACCGTTGGATTTCCTCTGGAATCGAGAAATTCAAGCGCGCCGACTGAGCTAATCTTCATCTACCAACAACCTCCCTAGTGTTCGATTCGTATGGAACATGATAATTCTAGAGTTCTTTTTTTGTGAGAAAGTCGCACATGCCATCGTCTCAAGGCCTGATGGGTGCAGAGAAGATTAGTCAGTTTCTTTCCTGCTGTCGATTGATGACCAAGATAGCAACGAACAATACGACACCAGCCAGGTCAACTATAGGAACCGACAAACCAATCAACGCGATTGAAGGACCAGGCACCAGCAGTAAAGCCGCTGCGACTAGGATGGCCCCACGAAGGCCAATGTTGAGAGGAGCTCGTAGCTGTCCGGCGATACCGGCGGCAAAGCAGGTGATACCGAGTATTGCAATTCCAAGTGATGGCAGTATGTTTAGCCAATGTGCCGATGTTCCGTCGGCTGACAGCATCAAGAGTTCAGGACGGTAGATAAACATGTAAGGAAGCGTGAATCCAACGAGCGCATATCTGAACGACGCGAGTGCGGTCGGTATGATGGCAGTCCCGGCGATTGACGATGCTGCATATGCAGCGAGTGCGACCGGTGGGGTAACCATTGACATCATTCCGAAGTAAAAGATGAAGAGATGGGCTGCTAGTGGAATAACGCCAAGATTTCCCAGCACTGGTCCTATTAGCGTTGCCATTAGCAGATAGCAGACCGCAGAAGGCAGTCCCATACCGAGAATGATCGAAGACACCATGATCAGCAATAACGCCAGAAACAAACTCTGTTCGGCTAGCGGAATTATGGTTGCGGGCAACCGTGTCCCAATTCCGGTGAGAGTCACTGTGCCAATAATTATTCCGACACAGGCCGCTGCTACCACAAGGGGAACAACGCCACGAGCAGCACTGATTAGCCCGCGAACCGTCGTTGTAAGTCTTAAGCGTGTGCTCTCGTGAAAACTGCTTGTGACAATAATTGCTACCAGTGCGAGACTTACGGCACGAAACGCCGTGTATCCTAAAATCAGAAACACAAGCAAACTGCCTAAAGCACTAGCAAAGACGATTCCTTCAAAGCGTGTAGTGGGAGGAGTGTCTAAGTCTTTATCTGCGGCAGTCGTTGTCGTAAGCGCTATGCGGCGCGCATGAAAATGGACGATTAGCAACAACGAGAGATAGAACAGGAGAGCTGGAATTAATGCAGCTCTCACGATTTCGAGGTATGTTACAGCCGGCTCGACAATTTCCAGCATCATGTAAGCGCCGGCTCCCATCACCGGTGGCATCAACGCTCCGCCTGAACTCGCGGCGGCCTGAATTCCGGCGGCGGTTACCGGTTTAAAACCAGCGCTTCGCATCATCGGGATTGTGAACGTCCCAGTTGTAGCTGTGTTGGCAACGGCGCTACCTGACAGAGAACCCATTAGCCCACTACTGAGCACTGCTACTTTCGCTGGTCCACCCGGGCTTTTTCCGAACACGCGCTGGGCGAAATCGACTATGAACCGAGTGGCACCGGTCGCTTCAAGAAATGCCCCGAAGATAACGAACAAAAAAACATATGTGAACATCACGCTCAGGGCCGTTCCGAATATTCCTTGGCTGTGTAGAAATGTTTGCGCAACGATTCGAGGCAGCGAGTAGCCCCGGTGGGGAAACAACCACGACGGAAAGGATGAGCCGAAAGCTGCATAAGACAGAAAGATGATCGACAGAATTGGTAGCGCCAAACCGAGTGACCGACGCGCTGCCTCGATGACCACCAGCAGGCCCAGGAGACCAATAACCGTATCAGTTGTGGTTTCGAAACCTGCGCGGTTACCAAGAGATTGACCATCGACCCAGAAAGCCTCAAACAATGGGTCGGTCTGTACAACGATGTAGCCACAGCAGACTATGGCGGCCACTCCGAGTGCCACGTCGACGACATGAGCGACAACAGTCGATTTGAATCGTGGGTGAATAGGGATATTGACAAAGCAAAGCACTAGTCCAAATAGCGCGAACATACCCAACCGACTCTGGGGCGCAAGCAAGGGATAATTCACTTCGACCAGAGTGAAAACACACAACGTGATCCCAAGGACGCTGGTAATGAGTGGCCTGAGGTCTGTTGTCCTAGAGACTGGTTCGCTAGTCATCGTGAGCATCCACGCTTACCCAATAAAGTATTTCGTGCGTTACGCTCGCAACCGGCGATTCGTTTCGGTTGGTGGTGCAGTAGCGACTGGGTGTTGATTCTGTATGGCCATGTCGCAACTCGGTGTTGTGTTTCAGCCCGCCGAGAGACGATGTTCGTTCTACCGGCCTCTGCTACTAAGGCCAAATCCCGATTTCCTCGTAATATCGAATTGCTCCAGGATGAAATTCAGTACCAGTATCACGGACGACATTATTTGGATTAATGGCCCGCCCCGCGGCATGTCTTTCAACAACAAGCTCGCGATTCTCGTACAAGAGGCGGGTGACCGTGTACACGAGCTCATCCGATGCATCAGCAGAGGTTATGAAGTGCATCGAGCCAACGTCTAGGCCGTCGAATGGTTCGGTTTGGTTGCGATAGGTTTCGGCTGGAATTGTCGCAGGTCGGAAGAAAAGAAAATCGTTGATCAGCTGTGTCTTTTCCATTTCTCCGAATGGTAGAAACCTGATATCCATTGATGCGGAGGCCTGTGTAATAGATGCAGTTGGAACAGCACCTCCTAGAAAAGCAGCGTCTGAAGATCCATCAGTAAGCATGTCGACTGCGGCTTGTTGGGTGGCATTCAGAGGACTGAAATCGTCGTAACTGATGCCGTGCGCTGAGAGTAGAGGACCTACAAAGTATTCGAATCCAGCTCCTGCGGGCCCAACTGTCACACGGTTTCCTCTGAGGTCTTCAAGTGTTTCGATTCCAGAATCAGTAGGGGTCACAAACAAGGCGACGTTGGGGGCAAGAGTCATGACAGACCGTACCGGATAGGCTTGGTCCCAACCTTCAGTGCCTCTAACAGCAAAGAATGTTATCGCAGAGTTGGATAGTGCGAAGTCCAGTTCACCGGTGAGCAACCGGCGGATGTTTTCTTGGGACCCACTGGTTGCTTCCCCAGTTACGCTGAATCCTTCTTCGACACCGGTTTCCGTGATGACCTCAGCCAGTGCGCTGCCGACGACAAAGAAGGCGCCTCCCGGTGGAGCGGTTCCCATACTCAAGAAGACAGGTGCGGTTTCTGAGTCACTTGTCTCATTACTGCCTCCGCACGATACGACCAAAGTGGCAATCAAAACGGTGAACGGAACAAATAGAGCGCGGTACACAGACCCTCCCTAGGACATTTCCCTGATCTAACCGCCTATGGTACTACGGACCGAAGGTGCAGGGCTGTGGGATAGGCTAGATGTTAGGGAATTGTCTTCTGAGACTAAGGACCGCGAGATTAATAGGTCCGAGTCTCATGATCGGTGGAAGAGTTGCAAACTGAGAATCCACGTCTAACGCAGTGGTCGGAAGAATTGCCGAAGATCCTCATTACTGGTACAAACTTTTAACCAGTTTAGTTTCCCTTGAGAATAAAGCGGCGGGCCTTCATTTCGAAGCGAGGGAGTGCGCCTTTCTCCACAGTCTTCACAACCACAGACAGGCCGAGCGCCTCACGCAATTTGATTTCAACGAGTCGGGTGACTTCGTTCGGGTTCGATGCGTTAACTTCAATTTCGACTAGCAATGTTCCGAGAGCGCCGTCCTGAGTGACCGAGGCGCGGTATTCTACGACTTCGCTGACTGTGCGCACTACGGATTCGACAGCAGTTGGATAGATATTGACGCCGCGCAGACAGACCATATCGTCGGCGCGAGATAAGATGCCTCCCTTTAAACGCGCCAAGGTTCTTCCGCACTGACACCTTTCTGCGGTTCTAATGACGATATCTCGAGTTCGATATCGGATGACAGGACTTGCTAGGCGGCCTAGGTTGGTGACTACCAACTCACCTTGGTTACCGTCCGGGACCAAAACTCCTGTGTCTGGGTCAATCACTTCGCAGATGTACTCGTTCTCGTTCAAGTGCACAAATCCAGGACTGTCCCAGCATTCAAAACTGATTGGACCGACCTCAGTGAGACCATGATGGTCAATTACACGTGCTCCCCAACCATGTTCGATCTGCTGCCGGGTTGCCGCAATGCTGCCCCCGGGTTCTCCGGCGACAATCAAGACCCTCACTGAGCTGGCTGCGAGAGAGAGAGTTTCACTTTGATTTTGCTCTTTTGACACTTCGACTAATCGGAGCGCGTAGGTTGGTGTGCAGCACACTATGGTTGGACGAACGACATCTATTAACCCCAAGCGCATTTCACTGGTCATGCCACCCGCTGGTACGCATTGCGCACCAAGTTGCGTTCCAGCTTCAAACGCTGTCCAGAATCCTAAAAACGGGCCAAACGAAAACGGAAAGAAAATTCGATCAGTTGAGTTGACTCCGGCAGCTTGATAGACCGCTTTCCAGCATTCAAGCATCCATTGCCAACTAGCGTTGGTATCGAGCCAGCGTAAAGGTCTTCCGGTGGTTGACGATGTCTGGTTGTAGCGCGTGTAGTTGGCAAGGGGTTCAGATAGCGCGGTTCCCCAAGGAGGAGTGCTATTTTGGTCAGCGATGAGTTCGGCCTTCTCTGTGAAAGGAAGTTTTTCCAGGTCATCGGGAAGGTTCAGGCTACTGACGGTAATTCCCTCGTCTGCAAATTTGTTGTTGTAAAACCGGTTTCGGCCATCGATTATTTCGAGAAGCCGTTTCAAACGGTTAGCTTGGTTGACTTCGATCTCGTCTCGAGCAAGCTGTTCCGTGGCTGGGGGTTGGGTGGTGGCCATTCTGATACCTACGACTTACGATTCGACTTCAAAGCGGTCAGCGATTCCAGCGGGAATCGCAATTGCCTTCATCGGTTTCCCAAGTGTCTTCCTGACACAGATGATAGTTAGACTTCCAGTCGCGATGTGATTGTCACCTGAGGTTACGGTCGCGGTGTAGCAAATCGTTTTTGCCGTAATTTCTTTAACAACGAGATCAATCTCGAATTCGTCTTCAAAATACAGAGGACGGTGGAAGTCAAAAGATGCCGAAACACGAGGAAATCCAACCTCCTCTTCTTCGCGTGGTGCGATGCTCAGACCCACCTCACGCCAGAGGGCGTGTTCGGCTTCCTCCATATAGCGATAGAACCAGCTAAAGTGGACAATGCCGGCTGCGTCGGTCTCGTAAAATTGAACGCGGCGTTTGAGGCGATAGTGACTCGGCACGACCTATTGTCGCATGATCAATGTCTCAGGCCAGGTTTTGGGTTCTTGTATTGTCCGTTCGGGTTGAGAACTCGCTTAGCGCGTTGAATAGGGGCTTTAGGTCTGTATAAACATTACCAACTAGTGCGTCCACGAGTCGACTCTGCAGTTCGGGATACGTTTTAATGAAGGTGCCGAAGTTAAACGATTCGTTATAGAAGGCGAGGACGAGTTGGCGGAACTGGTCCAAAGCCCACCTGAACTCACGTTCATAGTTGCTAAACGTTGCACTTGTTACTGCGCCTGTTTCGTCGAGACCTTGATGTATGGCGTCCGCAGCCAGTTCGCCACTCTTTAACGCTAAGAACAAGCCTGAGGAAAAAACTGGGTCGAGAAATGAATAAGCATCACCAACAAGACAGAATCCGTCGCCAGAGATTTTCTGTGCCCGGTAACTGAATTCACCCGTGACCCGCATAGGACCCAGGTACTGCGCTTGAGCGATATGGTCTTTAATCCATCTGCATGCTTCGGCTTCACGACAGAAGATCGACTCCGGGTCTCTGCTATCTCGGTAAAGATATTCTGAGTCCGCAACGACACCCACACTGACTCTGTCATTGGACAACGGGATGTACCAGAACCACCCTTTGTCAGGGATATAGGCAACCGTCGTGGCTCCTTCGTCCAGTCCGGGGTCTCGTTTTGCACCAGAAAAATAAGTAAAAATTGCAATCTTATTTAAATCAGGGTCACGGTGTTTCCAGTCCATTTTTGAGGCCAACAATGTGTCCCGTCCGGTCGCATCAATTACAACTTTGGCATGAAGAGTCTCCGCACCGTCATTTCCATTCGTGCGGACACCGATTACACGTCCATTTTCGGTGACGATGTCGCGGACCGTGACACCATGGCGGACTGTGACACCTTTCGCGGTGGCATTGTCTAGCATCATTTGGTCGAAATCGGTCCTGAGCACCTGCCAGGTAGTCGCACATTCGTGCTTGATAGTCTGGAAGAAATAAAACGGTTGAGACACTTGTCCTTTTGCCGACACAAACTGCACGGAGTGCTTTTTTGGACAGGCGGCTTTTTCGAACCAGTCAAGCACTCCGAGTCGTTCGAATGTAAACCATGTATACGGTATGAGTGATTCTCCAACGTGATACCGGGGGAAATGGTCACGTTCAAGGAGCATCACCTTGCGACCATGCTGAGCGAGTACGGTAGCTGCAGTCGCCCCTGCGGGTCCACCGCCGACGACGATACCATCATATTCCGTTGTCATTGTTACCGGAACACCAACGGTAGAACCTCAACGATGTCACCAATCTTGGTCTGATTATGAATTACTTCTGTGCGTCTACCGTACAAGACCCGCGCTTCACGCATCCAAAAGACCCCCATCATTTCGGCGTTTGGTGTGATGCGCAGATAGGATTTCACACGGCTTTCATAATTGAATTTCCCATCCCTCAACAGCCGACCCAGTGGAATCTTGTTTTGAAGGATCTTTGACCTCAACTGGTCGCTAAAGACGTCGAGTCGCATGCGGATGGCGCCCATTTCGACCGGGCGTCCTGAATACTTTTGTACAAGCAAGACTCTCCTGAAATACGAGCGCCCGCTGGTAAAGGTTGATAACGGTCGCAACGTGACACGGTCCCCAAAGTGACGTTCTAAGGTCAATGTCATGTCGGTGTCGTGGACGAGAAGGGAGCGATAGGGTTGCGGGATCTGTTTAGTCGTGACAACTTTGACTTGGGGCATGTCGACCCCGGCCCGAGTGTAGACAAGGTCGAGCGGATATAAGAGACCATTTTGATTCGGTCTCGATTTGGCTGACGTTCTAGGAGCTTGTTTCAACAAAAACCCCGTCTGTGTTATTCGTTAAGTGACGTGCTACGTGTACCGGATATCTGTGTGTTCTGGCAGAAAAAATTTGGGTAGCAGGCTATCGACCCGAAGTAAACCATTACGCGTGAGCGATATGCGGTCGCCATCGACGGTGTTGATATACCCATCCCCGATCAGTGAATCTAGGGTCTGTGCAAAACGCGTTCCTACGTCGACGTCGTATTTTTGTTGAAAATATGACGGCCGAACCGAACCAAGTTTCAGTTGGAGTACCAGTTCTCGGATAAGACGCTCGTCTTCGGTCGGTCGGTAGGCGCGATGCAACGGAATCTTGCCTTCGCGGACAGCCGACGCATACGGTCCCCACGAATCGATATTTTGCATGTGGACGCCATTGATGTGGCCAAACGAAGCTACACCAAGTCCTGCCAAGTCTGCTCCTTGCCACAGGCGGTCGCGGTATACGAATTTGGTGTTCGTAGGGTTCTTAACTGCGGTATACGCACTGCCGATCGAGTATCCAGCACTCTCGAATTGCTCAAATGCTTCTGCCACCCAACGCTGTTTTGTTAACCATGTTGCGACGCTCTGTTTGAATTGCCCACGGCCCTCCATTACGTCTGCGCTGATTGTGGTGTTGAATGGTAACTCCATCTGATAGACAGTGATACTGTCCGGTTCAAGTTTTAGTGTTTCCGCAATACACCGTTGCCAATTGTCATCAGTCTCACCGAGCATGCCGGCGATGAGGTCGATATTGATTTGGGGGAATCCAATTGAGCGCGCATAAGTATAGGCACGGAAGATTTCCGCAGACCGATGTGCTCGACCATTAAGTTCTAGAATCCCATCATCAAAGTTTTCGACTCCTAGACTGAGTCGGGTCACACCGAGTTGTCGAATGGCTGCAAGCTTCGATTCGGTTAAGGTGCCAGGTTCGCATTCAAAGGTGATCTCTTCTGCGGTCGACCACGGGATGACCGCATTCAAGCGCTTGACAAGACCTTCTAGTTGCCGCACGGAGAGAAATGAAGGCGTGCCACCGCCAAAATAGACAAAGTTGAGTGGACGCCCCTGGATGGCCGGTTCTTTGGCGTAAAGTTCCCATTCGCGGCCCAGTACATCAAGGTAGTCTTGGACTTCGCTAGCATTCTTTTCGGTATAGACCCTGAAATAACAAAAGTGACACCGCTTGCGACAAAACGGAATGTGCAGGTAGAGCCCGAGCGGGATGTTTGCTGGGGTTCGGGCTAATGCCGGTGCCGCCTCCGTTAGCACGTTGTCAGTGTTCCAAACCGAGAACGGTGGGTAATTCGCGACAAAATAGCTACCCACCTCGGTTTCTTGGACGGTGGCTGGTTGTCCAGACTCGCTCATATCATCAACTATAACGGAACGAGACCACCGTTGTTGAGTTGAGTTGAATCTACTGGTGGGAACTAGCCGAAGCAGTACAAAATGCCATCTTGAGATCCGATCACGATCTTACCGTCAGCGATGGCTGGGGAAGCGAAAAGTGGCGCTGCTGTGTCGAACTCCCAGAGTTTTTCACCGGTCTTAAGGTCTAGCACATAAAATCGGCCGTCCCCAGACCCGACATAGACTCGGTTGCCTGACGCGACAGGAGACGAGTCTACCCGTGCGCCAGTCATAAACGTCCACACTTCCTCGCCAGTTTCTTCATCAATGGCGTGAATAATGCGGTCGCGTCCACCGATGATGACTTTGCCATCTACATTCAGAGCTGACGAATAAAACGGAAAGTGTCTGGTGTGATGTTCATATCGCCAGATAATCTCTTGGCGTTGAAGGTCAAGTCCGAGCACTTCGTTGTCAAATGTACCAAAGTACACGCGGTTATCGTTTATAACCGGTGACGCAGCGGTGTAGGCACCGGCCGGGAGGTTGAACACCTCTTGGCCGTCGGAAATGCGAACACCGCGAAAGACTTCGTCGCATCCGCCAAAGTAGGCCACGCCATCGGCAACGGCCGGCGTAGCGTGGACATAATTTAGAGTCTCGTATTTCCAGATCAGCGTTCCATCGATAGCCGATAAGCCATACAAATAACCGTCGTATGATCCAATGAGTAAGTGGTCACCGACAACAACTGGGGAGGATTTAATCTCACCCTCTGTTTGAAAGGTCCATGCGCGTTCACCCGTGTTCCTGTGAACGGCATGTAGCATTCCTGAAAGATCTCCGATAAATACCAAGCCGTGTCCAACAGCAGGTGATGATTCGCCGATTCCTACATCAGTGCTGGCCTGATATCGCCATTTAGGTTCTCCCGTATCAAGGTCGACCGCAATTAATTCTCCCAAGTAGGTACCGACATAGACTGTGCTATCGACAATCGACGCAGATGAATCGATTGATTCGCCAGCATCAAAAGTCCAAAGGAGTTCTAATGTGTCTGGAATGGCCGCTGTCGACACACCACTGAGAGCGGGAGTTCCGCGGAACTGCGACCATTTGTCTGCTGCTGCCGATGAGTCCGTGCCAGTCTGAGCGAGAACTAGGGACGGAGAATTGATCGCCAGCGAGAAATTGATCACGGTCAACACAAGGAGTATTTGGAGCACGCACTTGTTGGCAGATTGTGACGGTCTATTCCTCACGAAGGCTCCTAGTAGGCGCATTCGTATACCTCCAACGCCTCCGAAGTGCTGAATGGCCGCGGGTTGAAAGTGCCAGTCCATTGCTCAGCTGCTGCACGCGCGAGAGCTTCCAGGTCATTTTCCATTACACCCGTGTCCCGCAGTCGACTGGGGAAGCCGCAGGCGTTGCCGATGTTAACCAGTCTATCGGCTAATTGGCGACCGCTATCCATGGTGGTCGTTGTTTCTTTTAGATTATCGCTATTGCTCATCAGTTCTCGATATAGGTCAGCACTCGTCTTCGCATTCCAGCGGACCACGTGTGGTAGGACGATCCCAAGCGCAACGCCGTGTGCCATCTGAAATCGAGCGGTCAATGGGTTAGCACAGGCATGGGCGGCACCAAGCATTGATTGTTCGATTGCAATGCCTGCGTAAAATGCACCCAACTGCATCGCCGCACGGGCCATGACATCGTGTGGAGTCTCCAACACGTTTTCGAAGTGATGGTTCAAGAGGCAAAAGGCTTCACGGGAATACATAGCGGATATCGCATTGCGCCTCGTCGTGACGGCCGTTTCGACGGCGTGGGCGATCGCGTCAAATCCGGCTGCTGCTGTGACCGCTTCTGGTTGTGACAATGTTAGTTCTGGGTCAAGTATGGCAACACGAAAAGCTGCTTTCGGGTCACCACACGCCATTTTTATCTTTGTTTCAGTATCTGAAATCACGGCGTAACTTTGTGCTTCGGAACCTGTTCCGGCCGTGGTGGGCACTGCGATCATCGGCAGCATTGGCTTGGTTGCCTTCCCATAACCACGATAGTCCGCCATCGTTCCACCGTTACTTAATACGAAATTAACTCCCTTCGCACAGTCTAGCGAGCTACCACCGCCTAAACCGATGATCGAGTCAACCTTTTGACTTCTGGCAAATACCGCTCCTTGAGTAACCATCTCGGAATCAGGGTTAACGTCGAATTCGTGAAACGGAACTGCATCAAGATGCGCGTTACGGAGAAGTGCGACAACCCGCTCGACGTGTCCTGCCTCTTGGAGCCCTTTATCGGCCACGAGTAATGGACGCGTAAAGTTAAGTTCCTTTGAGATTGTCCCAACCCGATCAATTGACCCGACACCGAAGACGAGACCGGTACGAAGATTGAACTCAAACGATTCCATGTTTAACGTATTCGTCAGAAGAGCAGTCGGATACCTATCTGCATGCGTCGCGCACTGCCCGCTGACCCGATCTGGGCAAATCTGGGCGAGCCAAGAAAAGCATTCGGAAGCCCAAGGTTAACGCGATTGAGGAGATTAAACGCTTCGACCCGGAACTGTAACCGCCCACCAGCCGAAATATTCGCATGCTTTACGAGTGCGAGGTTTATATTTGCAAAACCGGGTCCCTCTAGGGTGTTGCGCCCAGCGTTGCCAAAAGTTCCATATGGTGGGAGTTCAAATGCTTTCGTGTTGAACCAGCCGTTAGCCGAAGGGTTTTGAATATTTGGGTCGGCAATCAGGTTTGGCCGGTCATTGAATCCAAAACCTAACGCGGCGCGACCGGTGTTGCTATTGTCAAGCTCGGAAAGAAGAGAGACAGTGAATGGCGACCCACTCTGGACCGTTATGATGCCATTGGCTTGCCAATCACCGAACAGTGCTGCTGCCCAGCCCCGAGTCGCAGATGATCGACTAGACCCGTATGGCAGGTCGTACGAAAAACTCATGGTAAAACGGTGTCGGACATCGAAAGCCGAACGGCCAAATTCTGCGCTAGGGTTGTTACTGTCTTGTGGGAAGTTTGGATCACCGGTGCTCGAAAAGAAACCGGACGCGTCGTCCTGTGATTCACTAAGCGTATAGGCTACAAGTACTGACCCGTGGGACATGCGTTCGTTAAATCGAATTTGAAGAGCGTCATATGTCGATCGTGCCTTTGATTCCACTGACACGATATCTGCGAAGAAAGGGTTAGGACGCAAATTATAGGGATTTGGGCTTGGTTGGGCCTGGTTGATATCTCGCCCGCGAATTAGGTTTCGACCCCTCGAACCAACGTAGGCAACCTCAAAAGTTCTCCCGCGCCCCACCTCCTGTTGTACACCAAAATTCCACTGGTGTGTGTACGGTGTCTGCAGGTCCCTCTGGAAAGTCAGCGCTGATGGAGGGAGTGGAAATGGAAAATCATCTGGAAAAGGGTCGTTCAGCGTCAGCAAACGTGTGGGAAGGGGAAAAAATAGACGCATGTCAAAATATGGTTGGTTAAAGTAGAGGCCTTCTCCTGGGGCCAAAGCTGACTGGTTGTAGTAAACGCCATATCCCGTCCGAACTACTGTTCGACCTTGGTTGGTCGACCACGCGGCGCCAAGACGAGGCGCTATGTTGTTCTTGTCGGTGAGATAACCGCCTCTCGGAACGTTTGCTGTTCCAACTTGTAGCAGCTGTCCCGTCTCAGCATCGTAGATATTGGCCCGGTCGTCTGCGTCGACCGGTGGTGTGTTGATTTCGTAACGCAGTCCGGCCGAGAGAGTGAACTGTGGCGTGATCTCAATTGTGTCATTAATAAAGAAGTTATAACTCTGGGCACGTAACTGCTGAGGATTGTCAAGTCGGGCAGCGCCTGTCGTGATTGGCAGTCCAAGGAGCATGTCCGCCAGAGCGTTCCCAGTAAATCCAAAATCTGAAAAACTCAAAAATCCCCTTGATTGAACGTCACGAAAACCGTCTTGTTTCGTGAACCGCAGGTCGGTGCCAGCCGACACCATGTGTGCACCTTTGGACCACGTGATCGCGTCTAACACTTGAATCGTGGTCAGCTCGGTGTTCTGAGGATTGTTGTATTCGTCCCCGAGAGGAGAGAATCCCGTCACGGTGGTGAAACTGAGTCCCCACGTTCTTGGGTTGTCCGACAGGTTCTCCAGGCCCACTTTCTGGTTTAAAGATTGGCCGATATTTTCTTGCTCAACTCCGCTTGCGACACGATTGAAAACTATCCGAATGTCATTCACCAGATTCGACGAAACCACCTGAGTTTGACTAATCAGTAGGTTCTGACCTCGGCGGGGTACCGTAGCACCGAAACCTGGAACCTCAGCAAAGCCACCAGCGGAATACGGTTCAAACAGTCTGCGATCGTTGAAGCTGTATCGTACGCTTAGTTTCGAAGAGGCAGTGATATTGTGGTCGATCTTAACGTCGAAATGGTCAATTGCATCTTCAAGTGTGGGTGACGCAACGAAGTTTTGGAAAGGCACGTCCCGGTTGGGGAATGGATACAAGCTCGCTAATGCGACCCCAGTGGGATGAAGAAAATACTGAGGAATTTTGTTGCCAGGAAAAGGCTGTCCTGTAAATAAATTGATCGGCGGTCGGTGGCTATTTGAAAAGTCACCTTGGCGCTCGGCAGCGGTAGGCACGTTGGTGACTCGGGTAACCCCTTCGGTTAGCCGTGTCGCTTCGTAGTCAACGAAGAAAAAAGTGCGATTCTGTGCGATAGCTCCGCCGAGAGAAAATCCGGCTTGTGTACGGTTGTAGTCCGGCGCTGGTTCATTTTTTGGGGCAAAGAAATGTCTCGCATTCATTTCCTTGGTTCGAAAAAATCCGTACGCAGTACCTGACAAATTATTGGTACCGGATTTCGTAATGACGTTGACTTGAGCACCGGCGTTACGACCAAAAGATGCGTCGTAACCAGTGGTCAGCACTTTGAACTCAGCAATGGCATCGACGGGTGGGCGAACGGCCGGTGTGTTCAGCTTGGAATCGACGTTATACGCGCCATCCAAGAGGAAACTGTTGGCATCATCTCGACCTCCGCCGGCGGTGAAAGTAAAGTCTCCACGGACAGAACCAGCTGAACCCGGGGCAGCCGGTGCAGTCCCTGGTGCGAGCAGTGCCAGTTCAAGGAAGTTACGTCCGTCTAGTGGCAGCATCTGAATTTCACGATTTTCGAGAACTGTTCCGAGACCTGTTGAGATTTGGTCTAGCGCTAGCGGCGGTGCAGTGACAACAACCTGCTCATTGACGGTTCCAAGTTCAAGTTGAACATCAAGGCGGAGCCGTTGGTTGACTGCTAGCGTTACTTGGTTAATAGATAGTTTGTAGCCGACGATTTCCACCTCAAGACGATATGAACCAGGTTGTAACTGTGCGATGTCGTAGACACCGTTTCTGGTGCTGGCCCCACTGCGACTAATACCTGTTTCCTCTGAGACTAAGTGATAGGTGGCGTTTGCGACCGACGCGCCAGTCGGGTCTAGAATCGAACCGCGTATCGACCCAAGGTGTGTCTGGGTCAACGCTGGTGTGTGGTAGTTAAGGAACGTAAGACAAAATGTTACACACAATTTCAGAATGAACCCCGAAGAACGTCTGTGAGCCATGAACTACCTCAACTACTCCAGATTCAGCAATGGAACCATTGGAAGGACAGTATGAACTTATCGTATCAGCTTGACAGAATATCGTTTTGAAAAATGACGGCGTCTGCCCTCGGACAGCTACGAGAAGTCTTATTTCTTAGGCCGGAAACGGGGTCGTTAGTGCAAATTGGGTTTGAGGGTGTCTTTATGCCCCCCTACTAGACATCAAGGTCATCTGCTTGGTCTGCTTTGTCCATAATAAACCGGAACCTCGCGCCCGCGTCTTTACCCATTAATTCGTGGATCACGCGGTCTGTAGTAATTTGATCACTGATGTGGACTCTTATTAGGCGGCGGGTTTTTGGGTTCAGTGTTGTATTCCAGAGCACCTTCGGCATCATTTCACCTAAACCCTTAAAGCGTGTAATTTCGTGAGAGTGTGATGTCCCGTGCTGATTTAATATTTGGTCCCGGTCTTCGTCGTCGAGGGCCCAAAAAGTCTTTCGGCCGATGTCGATTCGATAGAGTGGTGGCTGTGCTAAAAAGACCCGCCCGTGAGTAATCAACGGAGTCATATGGCGATACAAGAAGGTTAAGAGCAACGTAGCTATGTGATTGCCATCTGAATCTGCATCGGCCAGGATGATGACGCGGTTATAGCGAAGTTTCTCCAGGTCACAGGATTTTCCTAGCCCACATCCCAGAGCTGTGGCGAGATCCGAAAGTTCCTTGTTCTCAAGTACTTTCGTCATCGATGCACTTTCGACGTTGAGAACCTTTCCGCGTAGCGGAAGGATTGCTTGACATCTCCGGTCTCGCGCCTGCTTTGCCGACCCGCCTGCCGAGTCGCCTTCGACAACAAACAGTTCGCGTTCAGGACGGTTTGTCGTGGAGCAGTCACTCAATTTTCCAGGCAAGTTCAAACGTGATGATGCCACGCTTTTTCGGTTCAGTTGCTGTTGCGCGGCCCGGCTCGCCTCTCGTGCCCTGGCGGCCAATGTAATACGCGCTACGATTGCTTCAGCTACGCTGATGTTGTGGTTGAGCCAGTGTTCTAGGGCTGGTCTAATCAATGAATCCAAGGTCGACGCGATCTCAGGGTTGTTTAGGCGGTCCTTGGTTTGGCCTTGAAACTGGGGGTCCGGTACGAAGACACTTAGAATTCCGGTCAGTCCTTCACGGATGTCTTCAGACGTGACTGTTACACCCTTTGGGGACAAGTTGTGCGTTTCCATAAAATTTCGAATTGCCTTACCGACACCCGATCGGAAACCGTTTTCATGTGTGCCACCCGATGCGGTTGGAATTCCATTGACATAACTCCGAAGCAGTTCGTCCGTAGACTCAGTCCACCGGAGCACCACCGCTGCTTTCGAGCCACTGTCCACGTGAGTTCGTTCAAGCGAAAAAATAGCGTCGTGGACAGGAGCGGACCGCTGCGTGTTTACGATGTGTGCGAGATAGTCAACCAACCCGGCGTTATGCTGAAAGGTGTGGCGGCGGTTGTGAGTGTCGTCATCGAACGTTAGCTTTACTCCGCTGTGTAAGTAGCTGGCGATCTCAAGGCGTTCAGCTATCAGATCGGAATCAAATTCAGTGCGCGGAAATACTTGAGGATCTGGGCGAAAGAAGATTGTCGTTCCGGTACCACGGACGCTGCGGAGACGCTTCAATGTTTTTGACGGCTTACCACGATGAAAGGTTTGGCTCCATTCAGAACCATCTCTTCTTGAATGTGCGATCAGGTCTTTGGATAGTGCGTTTACGACGCTGGCACCGACGCCGTGCAATCCTCCGGCCGTTCGATAAGTGCGGTGCTCAAACTTTCCACCCGCATGGAGTGTCGTGAAAATCACCTCCAAAGCGCTCTTTCCGGTTTTTGGGTGTCGGTCAATCGGGATGCCTCGACCATCATCGGTGACGGTCAAGGATGAACCGTCAGCATGTAGTGTGACTTGGATATTCTGTGCGTGACCGTTCATAGCTTCGTCGACGGCATTGTCGACAATTTCCCACACTAGATGGTGTAGGCCAGACATTCCGACTCCGCCTATATACATTCCTGGACGTTTGCGAACCGGTTCTAGGCCTTCCAGTACGGTGATGTCCTTTGCGGTATAGGATCGACCTCCCACTTATCCAGCCTCTTCTTTTAAACTACTTGAGTATTCGTCAAGTGTTAAGAAACTCATGGATTTGATTCCGTGCTTCTCATTGGTGAGACTGATTTCTGGTCGTTTGAGAACGACTGGTGTCTTGCCTGTGGGTTTCATTTCAGTCGTTCTCTTCTTCGAGTGAAGGCGTTTCTATGGGCAGTGGGATTACTCGAATGAACTGTCCTCGTTGTAACAGCTGTCGCCCTTTTCCCCCCCGACCACTGACGCCGTATTTCATCCTACTGATCGTTTGGTGCGCTCCCCGACTAGTTTCGACTGTGAGTAGTTGACGTTCTTTACGAGACACTACGAAGCCCAAGACACTGTCTGGATCGCCATCAGTTTTGGACAGCTTAATCAACGTGACTCCTTTTCCTGGTCCAGACAAGAAATTAATGGCCTTCAAGTTACAAAGAATAGCGCGTGCTGATTTTGTGGCGGCGATGACGATTCCGGTTCCATCAACTCGCTCGACTCCTACAATCTCAGCATTCTTTGTGGGACGTGCGAAGCGTCGACCGGTTCGAGTACTGGGTTCTGCATACGGTTCTATGCTGAAACGTAGAGCATAACCATCATTGCTGACTGCAAGAGCGTGGGTTCGCGGAATTGTTCCTGCTCTTTTTTGGACTATGTCTGAGGTGATTCGTGGATCAAGACTGAGTGCGGCCACGACGCGTTCCCCGTCCCTGAACTTGAAATGTCTCTGGATTGGTTCACCGTAGCCGGTGGAGGCCGGAATATCTATAAGCCTACACGTGTACGCGACGCCGAAGTTTGTAAAGAACACGCCGGTAGATCTGGTGCTACCAGCTAAAGCAGTTAGGAGGGAATCCCCTTCTCTGAGACGAGTGGTCGAAACATCACGAACTTCCTTTTGGCGTTTCACCCAGCCGTCATGAGAAACCAGTACGACACAGTTTTCGTCGATTATGAAATCGTCTTCACTGTACTCAGGTTCTTCAGCAACGCTTTCGATCAGAGTGCGCCGCGGGTATTTCTTCGGGTTTCCGTAGGATTTCTGGATTTCTCTGATCTCGTCACGGACGACGTTCCACCGGCGATCCTCATGGCTTAATAAACCACCGATATGTTGCGCACGTTTTCGCTTATCGGATAGTTCATTTCGGATGATCAGAATTTCAAGTCTTGCGAGACGATAGACCTTGAGTTCCAAGATGGCGTCAGTTTGTTCTGCGTCCAGTTTGAAGCGGCGCATGATTTTCGTCGCGGCATCGGATTTGCTGTCTGATGCTCTAATGAGTTTGATAATTGTGTCGAGTGCATCGAATACCTTTGCGAATCCTTCAAGAACATGAATCCTTTTCTTTAATTCCCTAAGGTCGTGCTCAAATGCATTGGTAACGACTTCGAGCCTAAACTTGAGAAAATATTGCAGTAGTTGCCTGAGATCGAGGCGTTCGGGTCGACCTATGTCCTCTTGATCGGTTGGAACTAGACACGTCATGTTGACCGAGAAATTGCTCTGGAGAGGCGTGTTCTTGAAGAGGTAAGCCATGACCAGTTGTTCGTCTGCATTATCTTTTAGCTCTAAGGCGATTCGTACGTTGTCGGTTGATTCATCTCGGATGTCAACAAGTGGTGGAAGTTTTCGTGCCAGGATGATCTCGGCAATGCGCTCCACGATCTGAGCTTTGTTAGTAGCAAAGGGAAGACTGGTGATGTAAACGGTCTTGGCGGTCTTGGTGGAGGAACCTTTATCCCATGTTGCGCGAAGCTTCAGAGTGCCAGAGCCGCTGCTGTAGATTTGCTTGAGTTCCTCAGATGTGTTTAGGAGTTGTCCACCGGTCGGAAAATCAGGGCCCTTTATGTAGTTGCAGAGGCGAATGCTGCTGAGTTCAGGATTGTCTACGAGTTTAAGCAATGCCGTGCAAACTTCTCCGAGATGGTGAGAAGGAATGTTTGTTGCCATACCGACGGCGATACCGGTCGAGCCGTTGATTAGTAGTGTTGGCAGTCGGGATGGCAATACTACGGGCTCTCGATTCGTCCCGTCGTAGGTCGACTTAAACGCTACCGTTTGTTTTCCGAGAGCATCGAGCAACTCGGTGCTAGGCGCAGCTAGGCGACATTCTGTGTACCGCATTGCAGCAGCTCTGTCGCCATCAATCGACCCAAAATTGCCGACCCCTTCAATCAAGGGATATCTCAGTGCGAACGGCTGTGCCATTCGTACAAGTGTGTCGTAGATGGCCGTGTCACCATGTGGATGGTAGCTGCCCATAACGTCTCCGACGACCTTTGCGCATTTCCTCGGTTTTGCGTCTGGCGTCAGGCGCTGTTGCCACATCGTAAATAAGATGCGTCGCTGAACTGGCTTGAGGCCGTCTCTAACGTCTGGAAGGGCTCTTGCGGTGATGACAGAAAGTGCGTAGTTGAGATAGCGAGATTGCGCGGCTTCATGTAGTGGGACCACATTGGCGTCAGCATTGTGGACCTCTACATTCGCCTCTATGACGTCGAGTAACGGTGCGTGGCTTTCTTTCTTCTGTCGTTTGGCCAAGCTAGGGTTCTCCTAACTTACACGATTAGGTGGCCGCTACCGGCCCGAGTCCATCGAGCAACCACGGATCCGGTAGCGACGTTCCGATAACCGTAAGTAACTCACCTAATATCATGGCGGTTGCTCCCCACACCCGCTCATCTTCCACATTAAAGTAAGGTACTCGGTAACAGTCATTCTTGTGCAAACGATAGCCAAGATGAAGGCCTTCTGGCCCGATGAGTGTAATCATGGGAATCTCTAAGATCCGCTTGACTTCAGTTGTCTTGGATAAAAACTTCGGTCGACTGTCAGCTATACCGATAATCGGAAACAAGGCGAAACCACTGGCTGGAATATACAGCGGGGATAGTTTTCCAAGTAACCGGACCTGGCGTGGATCGAGACCTACTTCTTCATGACTTTCTCTCAGCGCCGCGTTTTCGACGGTCTCATTCGGTTCTAGCCGTCCGCCGGGGAACGAGACTTGGCCGGCGTGTTGGGGTAGGTGATCACCTCGCACGGTAAGAAGGGTATAGGCCTCTCCAGAAAATGGAAAAAGTAGGATCAATGCTGCGGATGGCTTGGCTTCAGGCGGAATTTGACCGGGATCCCAGCCATGTCTGGGACGAGGTGCGAGGAGACAGTGGGCGCTTGCGCCTGGAAGCGGCTGAGTCAGGGCGCCCTGAATACTCGCTTCGATCTGATAGAGTGTTCCGGATGCGCGTATCACAGTGTGCTTGATTAACTAGTTTACTGCGACTCCCTCCGTCGATCTCATCTAATGAGTAACGGGACTTCACAACAAAAGCAGTTTGACCGGACCATCGTCGAAGGGCCTCTTCCTGGGGCCGTTTGGAAGATTGCTTGGCCAACCATGCTCCAGAATGTGTTTGGCGGCATGCAGGGCATCATTGACCAGGCGATGGTTGGCCAGTATGTCGGGTTTACCGCAAATGCTGCAATTGGTGTCAGTGTTCAAATTTTTATCCTTGTGATCGTGTTTGTTGCTTCCGTATTTAGCGGGATGGCTGTCCTCGTAGCCAGGTTTACCGGCGCTAATGATCCTGAGAGCGTCAATCGGGTCGTCTATCAAGCATTCCTAACAGCCGTTTTCATGGCAGTAGGTATTTTGGCGCCACTTGGTTATTTCTTTTCGCCGTGGTTACTCGACATGGTTAATGCCTCGCCAGCAGTCCAACTCGAAGCGCTGCCATTTCTTCGGATTAATTTTGTCTTCAGCATTGGGGTGTTGGTCTTTTTCATGATGAGTGGTGCTTTGAGATCTGCCGGCGACGCTCGGACCCCGCTGCGACTTGGATTCATGATGACGATCGTTAACATCGTGTTGAATGTCATCTTGATTCGGGGATTTGGTCCCATCCCGGCTTTTGGCACTGTTGGTGCTGCCATGGGGACGGCAATCGCTAGTGGGATCACAGCAGTTGGCTTTATGTGGCTACTGTTTTCCGGTCGTCTCGTGATCCGATTTTCGAGGCAAATGTCGTTTCGACCTGACTTCAGAATCATTCGCGAGCTGTTTAAATTTGGGTTACCAACCGGGTTTCAAGGCATTGTCATGAACCTGGCGGGTTTGTTTCTCCTTCGATTCATCGGCGGACTCCAGTACAGTGCGGCGGCCCAGGCAGCATATTCGATTGGCTACACTCAACTCTTTGCTCTGATTACGTGGACATCTGTTGGCCTGATGGGCGCTACGTCTGCGGTGGCGGGCCAGAATCTAGGTGCGGGTTATCCGGACCGAAGCGAACGGGCGGCCAAGGTAGCGGCCGGGATGGGTCTTGTGGTGGCCAGTTTTGTCAGCCTGTTGTTTGTGCTGTTTCCCGAGCAACTGTTTGCAGTGTTTGCACTGCGGCCCTTCGGAGCAGATGAAGGTATTGCCTTTGAACTAGGGAGTCAACTGTTAGGGTATTTGGCCGTGTCGGGTTTCTTCGTTACGGTTGCGCTTACGTATACCGGAGCGCTACAAGGAACCGGTGACACCCGCAGCCCACTCTATATTTCGATTGTTTCACAGTTTTTGCTTCCTATCGGGCTTTGCGCTTTTCTCTCTTCGACACGTGGTCTGGTGGCCGCAGATATTTGGCTCGCTATTGTGCTTGGTCACCTGACACGGGCAGTACTGAGTGTGCTCAGATTTCGCCAGGGTAAATGGCGCGGCATCGTCGTGGATATTGGAACGGCGAAAGTGTGATACTTCTTTCAGTAACGTGTTCTTATGTCGAAGCTGAAACGGTCAACGCTCGCTGCGCAGGCACTAGGGTGGCGCGATTCTATCACCGGTTCGCTGGTTCCACCTTTGATAGCTTCTGCCCCCTATGAACGTGCTGCGGATGGCAGCTATACCGCAGGTCGTATTTATACCCGCGATCAAAACCCTACTTATGACCAGGCCGAAGCTCTGCTTGCGGAGTTGGAATGCGGAGCTGGAGCGATGTTGTTCAGTTCTGGCATGGCGGCTGCCACGACAGTTTTTGAGACGCTGGAATCTGGGTCTCATGTCGTGGCACAGCGGAACATGTACTGGACGATTCGTCGGTGGTTGGAGGAGTTGGCTGCGGCTGGCCGAATTAGTCTAGACCTAGTTCCCAATGGCAATCTGGAGTGTCTCAAATCCGTCATTCGCCCGGGTGAAACGAAGATCGTTTGGATCGAAACACCAGCGAATCCAACGTGTGAGATTACCGACATTGCCGCAAGTGCAGAGGTTGCGCATGCAGGTGGTGCACGTGTGGTTGTTGACAGCACGCTAGCTACACCAGTGTTGTGTCAACCTCTTGAATGGGGCGCTGATTTGGTTATGCACTCCGCTACCAAACAGCTCAACGGGCATTCCGATGTGCTTGCAGGTGCGTTGGTTACGAAGGTTGCAGATGACCTGTGGGCACGCATTGGTCACGACAGAGCCAGTCGTGGTGCCGTATTGGGTCCGTTCGAAGCATGGTTGTTGCTCCGTGGTATGCGTACTTTATTTCTCAGGGTACCGACGGCCGCCCGTAATGCCTTTCGGGTTGCCGAGCTGCTAACTGAGCATTCAAGTGTTGCTGAGGTTATGTATCCCGGTCTTGCTGGTCACCTTGGTCATTCCATTGCGGCAGGGCAGATGCAGGGTGGATATGGGACGATACTTTCATTTCGTCCCGTAGGTGGTGAAATAGCCGCAAAACGAGTAGTTGGTGCGTTGAAGCTGTTCAGAAATGCTACTTCCCTCGGCGGCGTTGAAAGCTTGGTCGAACACCGGGCACCAGTAGAAGGGCCGGATACAAATGTTCCTAATGATCTGATTCGCCTGTCGTTAGGCATCGAAGACGAGACAGACCTTGTGTCCGATCTTGAACAAGCACTGGAGACGGTCGAATCTGGCTAGCTTGAGTGTGACTATCGATATCCTAGCGTCGTTAGCGACTGAAGTTAACACCTGATCTATCTGCGGCGGGCGGCAGAGCTTTAACTCCATTATCTAGAGATAAACACTATGGTGACAGAAATGAACCTCAGAATTGAGAAGGTTCGAGAGACAGATATCGGTCTGGTGCTCTCATTGATTAAGGATCTCGCGGCTTATGAAAAGATGTCGGATGCGGTAGTTGCCACGGAGGAAGACCTTCGACACGCACTGTTTTCAGACCCGCCACGAGTCGAAGCCTTGATCGCCTGGTTGGGGAGCGAAGCCGTTGGTTTTACGTTGTTCTTCTCTAATTTTTCGACCTTTCTTGGCCGACCTGGTCTCTACTTGGAAGACCTATACATCAAACCTCAATGGCGCCATCAGGGTTTTGGTCGGCGGTTACTAACCGCACTCGCGCAGTTAGCAGTTGATAGGAAATACGGACGGATGGAATGGTCAGTCCTTGATTGGAACGAGCTTGCCATAAAGTCGTACCGACAGGTTGGTGCATCGCCGTTAAAGGCGTGGACTACGTGGCGCATCGTAGGTAGCTCGCTCGAACACCTGGCTGCATCGGCGCCTTCCACTTCGAGTAAATTGGCCATGGGAGGAGCGGATGAGCAAACATGATTAGTTATCAGCTCACCGAATTTGGTCAGCCGCTGGAATGTAAGAATTCCGCATCGCCGAATCCGCGAGGAGATGAGATCCTTTTACGTGTACATGCCTGTGGCGTGTGTCACAGCGATGTGCATTTGTGTGATGGATTCTTTGATTTAGGTCAAGGCAGACATCTCGATTTATCGAAAGGGCGCGAGCTTCCTCTGACGTTAGGACACGAAATTTCCGGTGAAGTCGTAGCCATGGGACCTACTTGCCGAGGAGTTAGGGTCGGTGACCGGCGAGTTGTTTATCCCTGGGTAGGTTGTGGGACGTGTGGGGTGTGTGCGACTGGTGACGAGCATTTGTGCCCGTCGCCAAGGTCAATAGGTGTCGTGCGCGATGGTGGTTTTTCAGATCACGTTATAGTGCCTCACCCTCGTTACCTATTCGACCTGTCAACTATAGATCCAACGTTGGCGTGCACCTACGCATGTTCCGGCTTAACAGCCTATAGTGCGCTCATGAAGGTTCAGCGTAAAACGGATCGTAAGCACGTGTTGTTAATAGGTGCCGGAGGCGTGGGTCTGGCTGCTCTAAACCTGGCAAGTGTTGTTCTCAACGCCAGAGTTGTCGTGGCTGACATTGATGTAACACGCCGGGAGGCGGCGCAGGACGCTGGGGCTGACCAAGTTATCGATTCCTCACTCGATGGCGCAGCTAAATTGACAAAAGAGATAACTGAGGGTGGTCCAGTGGCCGTAGTAGATTTTGTTGGGTCTGAAGCGTCGGTCAAGTTTGGCTTGGGGAGCATGAGGCCGGGTGGAACATTGATAATTGTCGGTCTATTCGGAGGTAGACTTCCGATGTCTCTCCCATTGTTTCCGCTGAAGCAACTAACTGTAGGTGGGTCATTTGTTGGAAGTTTGAATGAAATGTCTGCACTGTCTGACTTAATCCGAAGCCAACAGGTTTCTCCGTTGCCACTTCGGATTCGTCCGTTAGCTGAAGCTCAAGCTGCGTTGAATGAGTTGCGAGATGGTGTCGGCATTGGTCGAAGCGTACTGAGCCCTTAAGTGTCAAAGATGTTGGGCTAGGGCCTAGGCCGGTTCACCTGATTCTCCGGCTATCATGTCCCGTGCGGCATCACGAAGCCTTACGATTTCAGGCCAGTCGGTTCCCTTAGGCACTAAGGGGCTGCCGACGGTAATTACAATGGATGTACGACGTAAGAGCAGTGTGTCGGCTGGAAACATCTGCCGTGTACCTCGAATAGCTACGGGCACGATTGGACATCCAGTTTCAACTGCGGCGCGGAATGCTCCAAGACGGAACGGTAACAGTCCTGAAGTGGCGACGAAGGTTCCTTCTGGGAATACGAATACGGACTGTCCAGATTGCAAAGGTTTTAGGACAGCACTTGCACCTTCGATCTGTTTTGACAGGTCACTCTTTTCGATCAGGATGTGTCCACCTTTTCTGAGAGCGGTGCCGAGAACGGGGTAACTCGCCAGACGGGATTTCGCGGCAAAACGTATCTCCAAGGGCAGGACGGACATCATAAGTAATGCGTCCAGATAACTAGCGTGGTTGGCAACATAAACTGCCGCGTTTATATCCTTGAGGTTGTCAAGACCAAGGACGGTCACTGGAGAACCACTTAATTTGAAAAGGAGTCGTGTTGATTGTCCGACAACACGGTTGACCCAGGAACCCTTCGGCCCGAGTACGAGGGCTAACCACAGAAATGGAACAGTTGGCAGGAGTAGGATCCAGACCCAACTGGTGAATATGAGTCGATTTATTTGGTTGCGCCAGCGTTCGACATGTCCGCGACCTGCCTGGAGTATCAACCTTGTCCACTGGAGAAATACCGAGCGGTTTTGCTTTTGAAGTTGACCAGTTAAGTAGGCGTCTCGTGTGGCGCCACGACGTATTTTTCCACTCGAAGTCTTAAGCACCGACCCGGCCGGGCTTAAAACGATCACGTCGGGAGGCACGCCTAGGGAGGTAGTGACACGTTCGATAATGGTTGATTCCAGCTCTACTTTTGATTTGGCATCTGTTAGACGTGTTTCGGCCACGATCACAAACCGTTCGGTTCCGCGGTTTGGGTCTAAAACACCGAATGCTGCCACACAACCTTTACGCACCCCAGGTGTCGCCGCCGCGATTTCTTCTGCTTCGTGTGGCTGGAGGTTCCGTCCGGCTTTGATAATGAGGTCTTTGTGTCGTCCTGTCAGGAACAGTTCGTCATCAACGAGGTAGCCGAGGTCTCCAGTTTTCAGCCAGCCATCTTCCCGGATTAACGCTCTGGTTGCTTCAGGGTTCCGGTAATAGCCGGTCGTCGCCGATGGCCCGCGAAATTCAACGAGTCCTTCATGTCTGTTGTCGACTCGCCGGCCACTGGTATCGACAACGCGAATTTCATGACCTGGCAATGCGCGACCACATGCCACAAATCTTAGGGTCCCATCAGCGTTGTCGTCACTGGTGATTGCTCGTCCGGTTTCCTGAAACTGACGGCGCCGAATCGTATCGATCAGTGGAGAGCGGCTATTTTGTGGCGCGGCGAGTCCGACTGAACATTCAGCTAAACCATAGACTGGAGCCAACGCTTCAGGTTTCAGTCCATAGGCTTTAAAGCGGGTAATAAACCGTGACAGAGTTTCCGGCTGTACTGCCTCTGACCCGTTTAGTAGGACGCGAACGGCGCTCAGGTCGAGTCCATCGAGTTCTTCATCATTGATGCGGTGTGCACAAAGATCGTAAGCAAAATTCGGTGCGGGAGACACCGTCGCTTTGTGAGCATGGAGTGACCATAGCCACCTAGCTGGTCGAGCTAGAAAGGTTATCGGAGACATTACGGCGAGTGGTGCTCCTACGTACAACGAACCTAACCATGAGCCGATCAACCCCATGTCGTGATAGAGCGGAAGCCAACTAACCACAACGTCACTTGCTTTTACTTCAAGCCTGTCTACGACGGCTCTGATGTTAGCGAGCAAATTGGCATGGGATAGGAGCACTCCTTTGGGTTGGTCGGTACTGCCTGAAGTGTATTGAATCAGTGCTGGATCGGCAGTGCCGAGTTCGGTGTGTTGCCGGTGCACTACCGGTGATTTCTGGCCGTATTCAGTGAGGTTGTCTACAGTAACAACCGATTCGAGTGAGGGAACGTGTCCGGTTAGCAAGATGGCAACCCGTTCCACTTCCGCGAATGTGATCATCATTCGAGTACCGGCGTTTCGCAAAATGGACGCTTGGCGTTTCGTGTATTCCTCGATCCGGTCAGCGCGTACTGGTGGATACATAGGAACCGGGATGCCTCCGGCAATGAGCGATCCAAAAAACGCAGTAAAGAACGCTTCTTCGGTGCGAAGCATTAATGCGACGGTGTCATTCCGGTTAAGGCCTTTGGCCAGAAGGCCTTTGGCCACAGCACTCGCGCCTTGCCACAGCTTGCCGTACGTTAGCGGAAGTTCGTCAGCATCACCCTGGCGAAGATAGATGTGAACACGTTCAGGATGTCGGTCGCAGTGCCATCGAAGGGCATCGACCAATGTGAGGGCACCTGACGGGGTAGAAGTCTCTGTAGTTGGTTCGTGGGCGACCGTGGTCCACGACTCTCTAACGTTTGGGTCAGCGACTAGAATGGCACGAGTCAGATCTCGAGGCGTTTCCGCCTCTGACATGACTGCATCACCCAGTCGAACCTTGAAGAGACCCTCCAGGCGGATCAGGAGTTCAACTCGTTCTAGGCTGCTAATACCTAGCTCTCGTTCGAGTGAATCGAGAGGGCCGACCTGAGGCGGTGTGCCCTGTCCTCGAAGCTCCTGGACGAGCTTTGAGACAACGTCAATTACCTGTGCTTCGAGGCGGTCTGACACCTACTCAGTTCGTCGAATATGATTAATTGTAACGGGTTGTCTTGGCACGTCAGCCTGACCGCGGGCCGTAGTGTAGGTTGACGTTCTTTCGATCTTCTCCACTACATCCATCCCATCGATGACGCGTCCAAACACAGCGTACCCATAACCTTCGGCGGTGGTATTCCGGTGATCAAGTGCAGCATTATTGGCTGTATTAATAAAAAATTGTGCGCGACCAGAATTTGGGTCTGCTGTACGAGCTACCGCGATGGTGCCTTCAAGGTTCTTAAGACCGTTGGTGGCTTCATTTAGAATGCCTCCACGAAGTTCACCGCTGGCCGGATTTAGATCGGTATCAAATCCGCCACCTTGGATCATGAAATTTCGAATAACCCGATGGAAGATAGTGCCATCATAGAAGCCGTCGCGGACATACGTCAGGAAGTTAACAACTGTAACTCGGGCTTCTGACCGGAACAATTCGACCGTGATGTCTCCTTCGCTCGTTTCGATAACGACCTGCGGGTTTGGTTGGGGTTGAGGTTCTTGTCCAGTTACGCTTGTGGACAAGACGGCTAGAGTCAACGTTAGAAACAGCACAAGAGATCTTCTAGGCATGAGTTACTGAACCTTTATTGAATTAATAGTGACGGTGTCCACCGGCACGTTTTGATGCCCGCCTTGAGGAGTGGTTTCGACTGCTGCGATGGCGTCGACTACATCCATGCCTTCTGTAACCCGACCAAAGACCGTATAGCCGTAGTCAGCAGGTTCCAGACCGCGGTGGTCCAGCGACCGAGCATTGTCTACGGTATTGATAAAGAATTGGGATGTCGCGCTATCGACAATATTTGTTCGTGCCATTGCGAGTGTTCCCCGCGCATTAGTAACGCCGTTTCTGGCTTCGTTTTCTATTGGTGGGCGGGTCGGTTTTGGACTTAAATTCGGTAGCATACCGCCGCCTTGGATCATGAACTGCTGGATAACACGATGAAATACGGTTCCTTCGTAGAATCCGTCATTGACGTATGCAAGAAAATTTTCAACACTTTTTGGGGCATCACTTTCCAGTAATTCGATCGTGATACTCCCAAGGCTCGTGTCCAGCACGACTGTTGGGTTTTCTTGGGCCGCGGCGGGAGTGCCTAGAATGACTATGAAAGAGATTACACTAACGGTGAATGCGCGATACCACATGGGATGAACTCCTTCATTTAAGGGGGCGATTGGAGAATACTTTCCGCATTTATCCAGAATTAGGGATTCAAAATCCAATCAAATGAATTAAAATTTTGTAAGTCTTATGGACTAGGCTGTTTTCCGTTTAAATTCAACAGATTTAAGTTGCCCGCAACACATGAAACCCGGTCCCGAGTATGCATAATCCTTTTGCAGCTGTCCAGTAGTTGACGGCTTAATCATATGAAGCTTCTCGAAAAATTTCGATCTTCGCCAGAGTGGCAGAGTAAAGACCCGCTACAGCGCGCTACCGCTGTGCGCTCTATGTCGAGTTCCAATGAGAACCAAGAACTCCTTGTTGAGATCGCTTGTGGCGACGAAGACCCGTCTGTTCGCATGGAAGCAGTATTAAGACTCGGAGATCTGGATGCACTTGCGGCAGTTATCAGAAACGATTCAGATATGGCTGTGCGAGATGAGGCGGAAGCGATATTGAGTGACTTGGTGATTGAGGCTGACGACGCAAGCGTCGTCAGTCCCGGTGTCTACGAAGTGTTGCCTGATAGTAAGTTGGTCACAATTGCACGTTCCGCCCGGTTGGAATCGGTTGGCGAATTAGCACTTGCGGCGCTTACCACCCAGCGCTCGATCGGGTCGGTTGCCCGCAGGGCGGTCTGGAATAAGGTTGCAGCAGAGGCGCTGTCAAAACTTGATGCTCCTGAGGAAATTTTAGCGGTTGCAATGAAGTCGGACGACAAGACGGTTGCGACCACAGCGTTCGAGCGTTTGACTGATAGCGATTTACCTCGAGACGTTTTGGAGGAGCTCGCTAAGCGAGCTAAACAGAAAACCGTTCGGCGCCGTGCGAATGTCGCGATTGGTGCTCTAGACCAAGTCGCCATCACTCCCGCGTTGCACTTGGAGCATCTGGCGCTCTGTGAAAAAGTTGAAGCGATAGTTACAGAGACTAATCTCGATCGAGGCCAAGACACGCTTCAGCGATTGTTGGCTCAATGGTCATCTTTAGATTCGACAACTGACCCCATGATCGCTAAGCGCTTTACTCTGGCTCGTGCTGGTGCCGAGTCTCGACTCGCAGAGATCGAAGCTATTGAGAGCGCTGAACAACATCTCAAACAGCGGCGCAGTCACTTGCTTGTGGATGCTGACGCACTTTGCCAAGAGATTGAATCACTGTCTGGATCGGCAAAGCAGGAAACCGCGGAAGAGTTGCATCAGAAGTGGTCGCTTTTGACGAGGGAGCTAATGGGTGACGCAGATGATGCGCACGACGATGCAGCGTCAATAGCCGATGAAATGTTGGCATTAGATGAACGGTTCAAGCGTGGACTTGCCAAGTTTGAAGACCGTAGAAGTGAGATTCACGATTTCCATCTAAGGCTGAGTGAGGTGGAAAAGACTGTTGTTGAGATGGAATCGCTCGGAGAGGAGCTGGACGATTCGACTATGAAGCGATGGGTTCAACTGGTTGCTGTGCTTGACAGCTATCTTTCTAAAAAAACTGATAAATCTTGGCGATCGTTCGCACCACTCAGTGCGGGAGATGATGCGGTCGACGCTGTTGCAGGTTTGCGTCAGCGCTATATGGCGGTCAAAGCGATTCGGCAAGCGTTCTTCGAAAAGGAAAACACTGAGAAAAAGAAGGCTGACCAGGAAAATGCGAATCGCCTTATACAGCGTTGTCGAACGGTTGAAGGCCTCGTTTTATCGGACAAACTGACTTTAAAGGAGGCCGAGCGTCAACTCCGTTCGATCAGTCGTTTGATAGACGATACAGGTGCGATTCCTCGTCGGGACAAGGAAGCTCTGATGCGACAGCTGCGTCGTGCTCGTAGTGGAATGTTAGGTCGAGTTCGAGAGCTTCGTGAATTTGCGGATTGGCAGCGCTGGGCGAATCTTGGTATTCAGGAAGAAGTGTGTCGTTCGATGGAGAGGCTCGGCCAAGCGACTGACCTAGAGGAGCCGGATCTGGCAAGTCAATTTCAAGTGCTTATGGAGAAATGGCGGCAAGCGTCAGATATTCCTAAAAACCGTCGGCAAGAGCTCTTAACTCGATTCAAGATTGCCCATGACGGTGTTTTTCCTCGATGTCAAACGTTTATAGAAACAGAGGCTGCCCTCTGCGAACAAAACCTCACTCGCCAAAGAGCGATCGTAAAGGAGTGCGACGGTCTCAAGAAATCAACGGATTGGTTGAAGACTGCGAAGACAATTACGGCACTCCAGAATGAATGGAAACAGCTGAAGCCGGTTCCCCAACGACAACAGAAGGAGTTATGGGGGCGTTTCAGAGCCGCAACTAGCATGTTTTTTGACCGCAGAAAGAACGATTTAATTGAACGTAAAAAAGAGTGGGCGAGAAACCTTGCACTGAAAGAATCTCTTTGTGACCATGTATCTACGTTGGTCCAAATAGACAATATTGATGAGGCGCTGGCCGGAACCAAGAAAGCACAGGTGGAGTGGAAGGCTATCGGTCCGGTTCGCCGTAACAAATCAGATGCGGTGTGGCAACGTTTCCGTGCTTCCTGCGATGCTGTCTTTGACCGTAGACATCAGGAGAGACGTGCGGAATTTGCGGAGAAGGCTGCAGTCCGGGAAGCTTTATGTGTCGAGGTTGAATCGATGTTGAGCGTGCCAGTCGACGACATGGCGGACAAGATTCGTCAGCTTCAACAACGATGGCGTCAGGCGCCAGAGATTCCACTGGAGTTTAGTCGAAAGCTTGCTGCTCGCTTTGGTCAGGCACTTACACGGTTGAGTGAGACATATCCGGATTGCTTTAGAGGTACTGATTTAGATCCGGAACGGAAGTTGACGCGCCTTGTAAAGCTCTGTGAGCGTGTAGAGGCACTTAAACCTCAGGATGCTTCAGTGTCGGATGTTGCTTCTCCTGCTGAGATTTTGGCAACGAAGTGGAGAGACGCCTTGGCGAGTAATCTGATGGGTGCACCAGTTGATGCGATGACGGAGCGTCGGTCTGCGCTAGAGGAAGTTAAGCGTGCAAAGATCGATTGTCGTCGACTTGGAACGGTTTCTGGCGATCAGGCGAAAAAATTGCTGGATCGGTTTCACTCGGCATGCAACGAAGTTCTAAAGTGGGCAGAGTCAAAAAAATAGTTCAACACTTCAAACAACGGACAGTGGTTCTTAGGAGCCTCGTCACGTCAGTGAGAAAGTAAGCAGTCACTGTCTGCCGATTAAGGAGAGCGATTTTTATGCGCGAATTGCCTCGAGTTCTGGTCCTTATATGTGTCGCGCTCTTGGGCGGCTGTTCGACTACGAACGAACCGATTTCCATGGATACGCGGACACTGGTTGAGGTGTTGGCCGACGATGAATTCGGAGGTCGTCTGACGGGGACCGAAGGCAGTGCGCTTGCCGCTGATTACATCATTGAACAGTTGCGACTCATTGGCGCGGTTCCCTTGCCAGGAGTCGAAGGATTCAAATTTCCGTTCGAGTTTACGGCCGGTTTGAGTGATGGTGGGAGTCGTGCCAGCCTAATGGTAGATGGTCGAGAGCCCGAACTTTGGGAAAACGGTCTGGTTCGCGCAATGTCGTTTTCTGAGAGTGGGTCAGTTTCCGGCGACTTGGTGTTTGCGGGTTATGGGTTGTCTGTTCCTGAAACTGATGGATTCAGCTATGACAGTTACGCGACACTGGATGTAGCCGACAAGATCGTTATGGTCCTTCGCTATTTCCCAGAGGACACTGACGGCGAACTTCGGGGCATACTGTCGCGCTACTCGGGTCTTCGGTACAAAGCTTTAGCTGCCCGTGAACGAGGCGCTAAGGGATTGATAGTCGTAACAGGTCCTCGGTCGCCCAATGCGGGAAGTCTGGTCCCCATGACTTTCGACACAGCGCTCTCTGGGTCCAATATTGTTGCAGGCAGCGTGACTGGAGATGTTGGAGAACATCTTATTGCGTTAACTGGACAAACGCTTGAAGAAGTCCAAGCGTCGCTTGATACCGGGAACCCACATGTGACTGGATTCAGCATACCTGGCGCGCAAGTGACGCTGGAGATGGTCATTAATAGAGAGGCTCGCACCGGGCACAACGTGGTTGCCGTGCTTCCTGCCACGGAGACGACTGAAGTTGAAAAATCCTATGTCTTGTTGGGTGCGCATTACGACCATCTGGGTCGTGGGCGGGGCGGCAACTCGTTAGCTCTTGAGGGCGAAATGGGTGAGATCCATAACGGTGCTGACGATAACGCTTCTGGTGTGGCTGCTGTGTTGTCGGTCGGCGCGCGTCTGGCGGGCGTAGACCGACAGCGACATGTGCTTCTTGCATTTTGGACCGGAGAAGAACTCGGCCTGCTCGGGTCGGCCGACTTCGTCAAGACATCACCTATAGCCATGGAAGAGATTGCCGCATACCTTAACTTCGACATGGTTGGACGGTTGGTGGATAATCGATTAACTGTCCAAGCCGTTGGTACGAGTCCTGTTTGGATCGAATTAGTCACGGAGTTGAATGGCTTAAGTGGATTTGATGTTGAGTTAATCGAGGACCCGTATCTACCGACCGATATTACAAGTCTCAATGGTGTCGAAGTTCCGAGCATTGGTTTCTTTACTGGGAGTCACGAAGATTACCATCGTCCAACAGACGATGTGGAGACATTGAATTATGCAGGGATAGACCGGATCGTTGAACTCGCGTCGGCCGTGGTGGAACGGTTAGCGATACGGTCTGATGCGCCGGCTTTTGTAAAGGTTGAGCAGCCAGCACGCCAAGGTAGTCAAGCTGCAATGAGGATTTTTACAGGCACTATTCCAGATTACACCCAAGAGGCTGATGGTCTGTTACTGTCTGGTGTTGTTGGCGGTGGCCCTGCTGACACCGCTGGTTTACAAGCCGGTGACCTGATCGTGGAGCTTGCCGGACAATCGATCGCGAATATCTACGATTACACATACGCCCTAGATCTCTTGCGAGTCAACCAACCAGCATCAGTTACTTTTATCCGGGACGATAACCAAATAGAGGTGGAGTTGATTCCCGAAGCACGACAATAAAAGAAGAGACTTTGTCTACGTGCGATGCTCTCTATTCTAATGGTTCACCTTGAGCACCATCCTGAAGTGCCCACAAACGGTTCCGCGTAAGGATGTATAGGACACCGTCGTGAGCTATCGGTGTGCTGTAGACTGAAGCTCCGAGATTAAACTCGCCGATCTCTTCAAGTTCTCTTCCGGCTCGAAGAATTGCTATGTCGCCGTCTTCGTCACCAATGTAAACTTTGCCGTCCGCGACAAACGGTGAACCCCAGACCGCGGCGAAAGTGTCATACGTCCAGAATTCATCTCCTGTTTCGACATCAAGTGCGTGCAGAAATCCTGAAAGACTGGAGATGTAAAGGATTCCGTCTTGAATTGCTGCAGTAGACATAGTCCGATAAAAATCTTCGCCGCCTCGATGCCAAACGACATGAGTATCGGTGACATCACCAGTTCCAGTTGCATCAATAACCCAAAAGTGTCCTGGTGCTTCACCGTGTTCAGGGTCTTGCCCCACACCAATAAATACTTTGTCGTCATAGACGACTGCCGTGGACAAAATATTATTGCGCGTGCCTCGACCACCGAGGATCCATTCGGCGTCTTTCGGATTGCAGTCGAACTCCCAGATTGTTTCTCCGGTCTCAGCATCGAGACTGTAAATCACACCGTTTCCACCCGGGAAGATGACTTGTCCTCGACCATTGATCTCTGCATAGGTAGGATTGGTCCAACTGCCATGCAAAACGTTTTCTCCGACGACAACGCTTTCCCATGCAAGCTCACCAGTGTCTTTGTGAATGGCGATAAAATTTGGAGAAAAGGGCGACGGAATATTTACATGGCCTTCGTCGACGCCGTTGCTAGTGACCGTATACAACAGGTCTCCCACAATCACTGGTGAGCCAGTAGCTAGGTTGTGCGGGAAGACATCAAGCTCTCCGATCATGTCGTATGACCAGATAACGTCGCCGGCCATCATTGAGGTATCGGATTCATCGGTTATTGGGCCATCGTTCTCACCGTCCGTAAATCCTTCGGCATCTAGACAAACAACTTGGGCTTGGTTCGAAACGTAGTAGATGCGACCGTCCTCCATATATGCCGTCGAGCACACACCCTGGAGTGGCCAGTCATTGACACGGCCAGTTGTTAGTTTGTCATGGACCATTTGCCAAAGAAACTCACCGGATAAGGCATCGAATATCATCACAACACCTTTGTCGCCTTCAATGTTCGGGTCACGGCGCCCTTCATTATTGGTGCCCACATAGACTTTTCCATCAGCGGCGACTGCACCTCCGTAGGCTTGCGAACCAACGGGCTGCGACCACAGGACGTTCGTGCCAGTGGAGGCATCCCAGCTAGCTGGCAAACCGGTCTCGTCAGAAACCATGTTGCGGGATGGACTATTGCCGAACATGCCTGGCTGTTGTCCGTGCGTGTCGGCGACTAAGCCTCCGGCGATCAAACACACCGCGGTTAAAGTTCGAATAAAGCTCTGTCGATTCATTGATTCTCCACCACCCTAACGTTGTCGATGTAAATGTCGATTGGCGAATATGCAATCAGGCCGGGACTTCCATTTCGGATTGGATGTGGGTCTTCGGCCGTTACCGTCCACGTCGACGGTTCGGTTTCGTTTCGTTCCCAGACCTTTCCCCTAATTATCGCTCGGTCGTTTTCAAGGTCTACTCTTAGCTTGAGCGTATACCACACGTCGGCTTCCCAAGTGAACTCTGTACGTTCGTCGATACGAAGTTCTGCAGCCCACGATTGGAGTTGCGCACGCTGGGCGTTGCCTTGGAGATCAAGTGTGTATCCGCTATTGATTAACCCGAGGTCTGGTCGCCGCCGGCGCCACTCGGTCGCCATCATGTCAGCTTGGACCGTATAACTGCTCATGTCTGAGGGGCCGAGGTAAACAGCATGTCTGTGAAGTCCGTTTGGAGATGCACTCTTTCGAAAGACTTGTTGGCCTCCTACATCCACAACTGAAAGACGCGGACCGCCACCCACCCAAAACGGTGGTCGGCCGCTCTCGAAGTTTTCTGTCCAGGGTAGGGGTGAAAATAGGCGAACCTGAGCCGAGGCGGTCATACCATTAACGCTCGCGACAACCTTGCCACCGTGATTATTCGTATCGGCGCTGGTAGAAAGTACTCCGCTAGGAGAGACTGTGGCGCCAACGAGACCATCGACGGCCCAAGTGGCAGCCCGAGTTCCCAGTAGTTGACCGTTGGCATCTAGGGCACGCACTTCGAACGTAGCAGTTTCTCCAGCAGACAAAATGATTTCAGCTGGAATGACTTGAAGATGAGCAACCTCTCCTTTTGGTCTTTCCTCGCCGAGGATATTGGGGTTCACATTGTCAGTGCTGAACGCTGTCGCAGTATTTCCGATCGCATAGATTCCAGATTCAGCCGTGAAGTACAATCGGCCATAAGCCGGCGCAAATGATCCGTAGATTTCGGCATATCGACCGTCCTCTACTGTGAGTTCGTCGCTGTCGAGAACTGTAACGCCAGAGTCATTCGGCTGCAGAATATGAACGTTTCCGTTGACTTCGGTGATGTACAGTTTTCCGTCCGCCCACACCGGGGAAGATTTACCGACGTTGCCGATGCTGTGTCGCCACAAAACATTCCCGCGGTCGGCATCGAGAGCTAACAAATTCGCAGAGTTGTCGATCAGATAGAGAATGTTGCCTGACAATGTTGGTGATGCGAAACCCACCGCCAAGTCGTTGACTCGCCATTTTTCGTGAGTAGCCGTGATGTCACCAGTTCCTGTCGCGTCGATGGCCACGACGCGCCCCATTGTGCCTTGGTCGATATTTTCTTCACTATGTGCAACATAGACCGTAGTTCCGTCAACGATCGGCGAGACGTTAATCCCACGTTTGCTAAGGTTGTATTCCCAGACTTTTTTTCCGGTACGGGCTTGTAGAGCGTAGACGTGGCCGTCTGCGTTTCCGTCTATGAGTAATCGCTGGCCATCTATGACCGTAACAATTGGAACGGATTGGGTGTTCATGTCAAATACGTTTCCGCCCGGCGTAGCGATCCATTGCACTTCTCCGGTCTGTTTGTCGAAAGAGAAGTAGCGGTGCCTCGGTGGACCACCGTAATCACCCCAGAGCGCACCAATGATTGAGAGAATCACTTGGTCTTCATCGATGACGGGTGTTGAGGTTCGGCCCCCGTAACCGGAGGCGCGGCCAAGATTTTCAGCCAACCTCCACGTCCAGACGATGTTACCGCTGCGATCAAAAACATTGAAGTGGCCATCGATATTCATGGCGTAGAGAAAACCAGTTTCCGAGTCGCCGGTCACGTTTCCCCAGCCGACGCGGTTGAACGGAACAGTAGTGTTCGCAATTCCAAAACTGTGCTCCCACAATTTTGTCCCATTCTCGGCATCCCAACAGGCGACAATCTCTTTCTCGGTGACGCCATTTCCAGTTCGACCGTTCGCACATACGCGTCCGTCGAAGACAGCTGGGGTTGACCGCCCGATCCAAGCGTCTGACCAAATGAGATTCTCACCATCCACAGACCATGTAGAAGGGAGATTTGTATCGTTGGAGACACCATTTTGTGCGTGCCCGCGCCAGCTGGGCCAGTCATTGGCCACCGCTGTCTCAACACTGAAGCCGAGAACAAGCAATACGGTCATACGTGCGAATGTACGAGCTGTCTTCATGCGAAACCTCTCACAACGTTAGAGAAATCGGCGAACGACGATGATATCACGGGACTTTCGTTACTAGTAGAACACCTGTTCAACGGTCCAAACGAGTCCAATAACGCCAATGATTACCGAAGCGGGTATAGCAACTCGGTGTCGGTACCAGGTCCGATTCTTGAGCCAGCCAACAGTAGCGAGGGCGAGGCTGAGGATCATCAGCTGACCTGCCTCAATGCCCGCGTTGAAGGTCAATATGGCAAATAATCGATCATTGTTGGGTAGTCCGAGTTCATTTAGGACACTCGCAAAGCCCAAACCGTGGACTAATCCAAACAGAAAGACGACCGTGGTACGCCAACGGCTCAGTTGAGGGGTTCGGATGTTTTCAACGGCAATCCACACAATGGAGAGCGAGATCAAAGGTTCCACAAATTGTGGTGGTAGCGCAATAACTTCTGCCGCGCCGAGTGCTAAAGTGACCGCATGGGATACGGTGAAGGCGGTGACTTGCCAGATGAGTATTCGAGCCCTGAGGCTCAGAAAAAAAAGCCCTAAAACGAATAGGATGTGATCTATTCCCCCGGGAAGGATATGCACGAAGCCAAGTCGGAAATACTGCCATGCGCCTGCTTGACTTGGTGTTAGTGCGCTGCCGGTAGTGAGTTGAAACGGTTCGCTTCTAGCGCCGCGTTCTAGAATTGATTGAACGCTAACGTCCCGAACTTTGTCGATTATGGTCAAGTTGACTTCCGAAAACGATCGCGAGGCAAAGAATTCAACCTCCAGCGCCCCGGTGGGGACGGTTCCACTTAATCTGGCTGTTAGCCCTAACACAGTGGGGATCGTCGACTCGGTTGCTCGGCTGGTGCGGTAGTCTGGAAAGGTCACATCAAACGGCTCTGGATTTCCATCAAAACGTACCCGAACGCGTCTGAGAAATAATTGTCTAAGGCGCGCTGTGAGACTGGAAAGCTCCGTTGCCGAGAAGGCATTCAATGTCGCTGAGAGTTTAGCGTCGTCCGCGTCTTGAGGGACACCCAGAGCAAGTGCATCTAGGTCACAGACCAAGTCAACTTGAAACGTCCCGTCAACATTCAGCACCAGGGTGGTCTCTGTAAAGGACAACGGATGAGCTTGAACAACTAAGGGAGAGAGCGTTAGGAGGAAAGTAAGAAGACTTAGTCTTGACCAGGACATATGGAAATCCGACTTGGCAAGCATGTGGCATGACAGGCTTTAATTCTTTGGTTCAAAACGAGCTTTCTGTCTTAGGAGGATCAGCCAGTGCGGACACTTTTCTTCATCAGCGTACAGTCGTTCGCAATCGTCACATCGGACGCATTCAGAGGTCAGGATTTTTGGTCCGTCGATCGCACCCCATTCACAGGTTTTCTCGCAAAGTTTGCACGTCTTACACTCGCTCCATCGTTTAATTCGAAAGACTGTTAAGTTCGAAAGTAATCCAAGACCAGCGCCGACTGAGCAGAGATAGCGGCAGTATAAATTCCGTATAAAGATGGTTGAAAGTAGCAAGAGAGTTAGAAGAGTCCACATGATGGCGTTACCGTTAAGCGTGAACATCCAGAATGGCTCAATATATCGATAGACCAATGTATCGCCACCGGTGACAACATAGAGCACCGCTCCAACCAGAATCACGTACTTTAAATAAATTGCCCAGCGGTCTACTGCAGGAGGTAGTTCGAACCGAAATCGATCAGGAACGATGCGGTCAATCAACTGTGTGAGTGCTCCAAATGCACAGATGCGACCACAATAGAAACGCCCCCAGAGCACCGTTGATCCTACGGTGAAGGCAATCAATATGTAGTAGGAAATAGCGTAGGAGAACGCGGGTAGACTTAGTCGAATTGCGCCGAAAATATCGACTATGGAAACCAGACTGGCTTTAACGAAACCCAGATATATAACTGAGAGAAGAAGGCTCACTATTTTTAGGCGATCGCTTTTGCGAAAAAAACTGACGAGACCAAATGCTAAAACAAATACAAGAGCGGCAATATCAAGGACTGTTTGACGATCGAGTAGAGATGACGCTGATTGGGTTTCCTCTTCTAGGAGAGCATCAAGTTGACTGAGGTCGTCCAGTGTTAGTGTCTGTTCTTCTGGAGGCTGATTGGTCAGGAGAGAAGCCGTCGCGGGCGCAACGCTAGTGAACAGACTTACACAGATAAAAAAAATGTAGCTTGGCCGACTCAACCAATTCATTTTCGCTCAGACAAAAATTGACGGACCAATTGACGCGATCCTTGCCGAATGGCTCGTGTGGCAGCCTCGACCGTGATCGTGGCCCGTGAGACTGCGTCGATATCATGGCCCACCTCAAGCGGCTCAAGAATGCTTTTTCCTATGAATTGTTCGCCGTACTCTGAAGGATCAATAGAGAAATAGCCGAACGGTTCTGCGTGGTAGTCAATCGAGACGCCCGTCAGGACACCATTTGTGGTCATGCCGACTAGCATCCAGAACTGAGCTTTGTACCCATAGATTTTTGGGTCGAGTTCGTTGGTGAAGAAAGCCAGTCCGACAAGTGTTCGCTTGCCATTCGTATCTTCGGCGTAGGCTTTAAAATGTGGAAGAGAGGCATTCTCAAACGTAAAGACATCAGCATTGGGAAGCACTTGGCGAAGTCTGGGTTCCTGCCGATCAAGTTGACGGAATTGATCAACAGCCGATGATTGAGCCAAGGCAGTTTGATTATTGAGTGTTACTACCGCAGAAAATGCAAGGAGTATCGCAACTGTCAGAAATGTTCGATCGATTCTTGTGACCAGCATATCCAATCAATTCTTCCTGAGTTTGACCCGATAGGGGCGTCCTTGCCGAAGGAAGTTTACGATCGTGTCACTGAGAGGGTTTATCTGTGAGAGGCGGTCAGCCGCCGAGGCACTACTGTCGACATCGACACCACCTACTCGGTAAATCACATCTCCAGGTTGGAGTCCGGCTTCGGATGATATGCCCATTTCCACAACTTCAAACACCAGTGCCCCTTCGCGCGACTGCAAGTTGTCGGAGTCTCGTCTCAAGTCAAGCTCTGATGTGGGGTTGGCGTCACAGAGAGTGACGCCAACCGTTGGCACATCAGTCGGCATAGTGCTGGTGCAGGCATAGAGTTGTGTGGTTTCGGCTTGTTGATATCCGTGCACATCAACAGTATGTGTTACCAGTAAAACGGACAGGCAGCCAGCTATGAGCGAGCCAACCGCCACACCGTAAAGCCTAGAGAGTCCCATGCTTCGGCGGTTCAGAAGGTCATACACGCCCACTAACCAAAGACTCTACGACACTCGGGTCGGCCAGGGTGCTGGTATCACCTAAGTCGTCAACGTCGCCTTCTGCAATTTTACGCAAGATACGGCGCATGATTTTGCCAGACCGAGTTTTCGGAACGCCTTCAGTGAATTGAATTTTCTCCGGAGAGGCGTGTGGTCCGATAGTTGCCCGGACGGCTTTTACGATTTCTGCCTTCATCTCGTCAGTTGATGTCTGACCTGTCTTCAAAGTAACGAATGCGTAGATCGCATTGCCTTTTATGTCATGCGGATAACCAACGACGGCTGCTTCTGCGACGGAAGGATGTGTGCCGATCGCACCTTCTATTTCGGCAGTGCCCAGGTTGTGTCCGGAGACGATAATGACATCGTCGACACGTCCGGTGATCCAGTAATAGCCGTCCGCATCACGCAGGCAGCCGTCACCCGGAAAGTATTTACCTGGAAACCGAGCGAAGTAGGTATCAAAGAAGCGTTGTTGGTCACCGTAAACGCCTCTCATTTGACCGGGCCAAGACTCCAGAATAACGAGGTTGCCACGGACGCCGTTACCGTCGAGGACAGCCCCGTCGTCATCGACCAACGCAGGCTTAATGCCAAAGAGTGGGAATGTTGCTGAGCCTGGTTTCGTTGGTGTTGCACCCGGCAAGGGCGAAATGAGAATGCCACCAGTTTCCGTCTGCCACCAGGTGTCTACGATGGGACAGTTCTCTTTACCGATGACCTTGTGATACCAAGTCCATTCTGGTGATTTGATGGGTTCACCAACAGTACCGAGTAGTCGCAAGTTTCCTAGATCATATTTTTCAGGCCAGGTGTCACCTTCCTTCATTAACGCGCGAAGAGCGGTCGGTGCCGTATAAAAGATATTGACCTTATGTTTTTCACAGATCTCCCAGAATCGCCCCCAATCCGGGTAGTTGGGCACGCCCTCGTACATCATGGTGATTGCTCCGTTGGCGAGCGGACCATAAGTGATGTAACTGTGGCCTGTCACCCAACCGATGTCAGCCGTGCACCAGTACACGTCACCGGGTTGGTAGTCAAAGACGTAGTTGAAAGTAGTCGCAACGTAGGTCAGGTATCCTCCCGTCGTGTGAAGCACACCTTTGGGTTTTCCTGTTGATCCGGAAGTGTAGAGAATGAACAGTGGGTCTTCAGCATCCATGGCTTCTGGTGTGCAAACCGCGTCCGCAGCCTCCAGTGCTTCATGCCACCACACATCTCGACCATCCGTCATCTCAACGGGTGCTCCCGTGCGGCGGACGACAATAATCTTCTCGATACTAGGAGTCTGCTCAACAGCCTTGTCGGCATTGGCTTTCATTGCTACGTCCTGCTTGGTGCCGCGTACACCCGTGTCTTGGGTGATTATTGCCTTGCAGTGTGAGTCATTGATTCGGGTCACAAGACTGTCTGCCGTGAACGCTCCGAACACTATCGAATGGACCGCACCGATTCGCGCACAGGCCAGCATCGCGATCGCCAGCTCTGGAATCATTTGCATGTAAATACAGACACGGTCGCCTTTTTCAACACCGAGTGCTTTTAAGGCGTTTCCGGCTTTTTGAACTTCAGTATGCAGATCGTCATAGGTGTAGTTCTTACTTTCAGCTGGGTCGTTACCTTCCCATATGAGAGCGGTGTCATTGCCGCGCCCAGACTCAACATGGCGGTCGACACAGTTATAGCAGGCGTTGAGTTTGCCTCCTAAGTACCATGCAATTTCAGCTTTGTGGTAGTCGACTTGCCTAACGGTGTGCCATTTTTCAAACCATGTAATCCGTTGGTCAGCTTGTTCAGCCCAAAAACCTTCTGGGTCGGCAATAGACCGATCGTAAATCTCACGGTATTCATCAAGCGACGTCACGTGGGACTTGGCGGAGAACTCCGCCTTAGGGTTATAAACTGGCGTTTCAGATGCGTTGTTTTCGGCCACGGTCATCTCCTAATTCAATAAATCTTCGAGCGTTGGGCACAGCATTTTACAATCTCTTGCGTGCTAAAAGGATATCTTGTTCTCATTCAGTTATTAGTTCAATTCGCCGAATCGGACTTTCGCTTCTTGTCTTCGCGCATGGAGGATCGGTTCGGTATAACCGTTAGGTTGTTCAAGGCCTTTAAATACAAGGTCACAAGCGGCTTGAAAGGCGATACTACCGTCGAAATTTGGAGCCATCGGATGATACTTCGGGTCACCGGAGTTCTGTCTGTCCACCACGGCGGCCATCCGTTGCATCGTCTCGCGGACCTGTGCTTCGGTACAAATGCCGTGTCGTAGCCAATTGGCAATGTGTTGGCTAGAGATGCGCAATGTCGCACGGTCTTCCATCAGCGCCACATTATTAATATCTGGGACTTTGGAACAACCGATGCCTTGGTCCACCCAGCGAACGACGTAACCCAATATGCCTTGGGCATTATTGTCAAGTTCTTGTTGGATTTCATCGGCAGACCAATTTGGGTTTTCAGCTCTCGGAATTGTCAGGATCATGTCGAGATTAGCTACAGGTCGAGATTTTAGTTCGGCTTGCCTGACGGAGACGTTGGTTTGGTGATAGTGAGTCGCGTGAAGGGTGGCAGCGGTGGGTGATGGCACCCAAGCCGTATTAGCACCGGCGTTCGGATGACCGATCTTTACTTTTAACATCTCTGCCATTAAGTCAGGCATGGCCCACATACCTTTTCCTATCTGGGCGCGCCCGGGAAGACCGCAGGACAAACCGATATCAACGTTCCAATCTTCGTAAGTCACCATCCAGTCGGCGCTCTTCATTTCCTTTTTGGGAATCATTGGACCAGCTTCCATCGCCGTGTGCATCTCATCACCGGTACGATCGAGAAAACCAGTGTTGATGAAGAACACACGGTCCTTCGCGGCGCGTATACATTCCTTAAGGTTGACGGTCGTTCGCCGTTCTTCGTCCATAATGCCGATTTTGAGGGTGTACTGGTCGAGACCGAGCGCGCTTTCAACCTGACTCAGTAACTCATCCGTGAACAAAACTTCTTCTGGTCCATGCATTTTCGGTTTCACGATGTAGATGGAGCCAGCACTACTGTTCTTACGGTTCTTCAAATCGTGTATGCCGATCATTGAGGAGACCATGGCGTCAAGGATGCCTTCCGGCACTTCGTTGCCATCTTTGTCTAATACCGCTGGGTTGGTCATAAGATGTCCTACGTTCCGGATTAGCATCAGACTAATACCTGATAGCGTGACTTCCGACCCGTTGCGTGCGATATAAATACGGTCTGGGTTCATCGCGCGGTCAACCAGACGGCCACCCTTGTCAAAGCGGACGGTTAGATCGCCTTTGAGTAAGCCAAGCCAGTTCCGATACGCAACTACCTTGTCACCTGCGTCTACGGTCGATACCGAGTCCTCAAGGTCCATGATGGTGGTTATGGCAGCTTCAACCGCGATGTCTTTAACCCCAGCAGCGTCGTCCTGGCCGACGGGATGGGTACGGTCGACAGCAATTTCAATATGCAGGCCGTTATTTCTCAGTAAGATGGCCGATGGTGAGATGGTGTCGCCACGATATCCGACGAATTTTGATGGCTCGGTTAAGCCCGTGAGCGTGCCGTCTTTAAGTGTTACAGCCAACTCACCATCGACGACAGCATACAAGGTCGCGTTCGCATGGCTTCCATTAGACAGAGGTGATGCTGAATCAAGAAAATCGCGGGCATGCGCAATGACTCTGGCGCCCCGTACGTGATTGTAGTTCTCTGTGCGCTCGGCCCCGTTGTCTTCAGGAATTACGTCGGTTCCATAAAGAGCGTCATAGAGGCTGCCCCAGCGGGCGTTGGCGGCATTTAGCGCATATCTTGGGTTCGTGACGGGAACTACGAGCTGTGGCCCAGCAATAGTCGAGATCTCTGGGTCGACGTTCGCTGTGTTCACCGTGAAATCGTCTCCCTCTGGAACAAGGTAGCCGATCTCTTGGAGGGCGGTTTTGTACGCTGTGAGATTGATGGACTGCTGGCGGTTTTTCAAGTACCACGCGTCGATTTTTCTCTGGAGTTCATCACGTTTCGCCAACAACTCACGGTTTCTCGGTACTAGATTACGGACCAATTTTCCAAAGCCGGACCAGAACGACTCCGGTGACACGCCAGTTCCTGGTAACGCCTCGTCGTTAATGAAATCACTGAGTTTCGTGTCGACTTGGAGGCCTCCGAGTTCGATCCGGTCTGTCATTCTCTCACCTTGATTATTCTTGCCACGTGAAGGGCCCCGTAAGGGATTTGACGATCATATCGCAGGACAGGGTATCTCCGACCATTTTCATGGAGTCTCAGGCCAATACCGAGTAATTCAAACAACACAATCGAATTTTAGGTTCTAGGTCTGGGAATGAAGTGCCACACTGTTTTATGCTCGGATTGGTATTCCATTCTGATTCGTATGTTTAAGAAGTCAGTTGCGTAGAAGTCGTCTTCATGAAACCTAGAAGCGTTGATCTCAATAGTGACGTCGGTGAGCACTCAGAGCGTGAATTGGATGCGAGTCTCATGTCTAGTATTACCTCTGCCAACATTGCTTGTGGCTGTCATGCCGGTGATTCGGTGTCGATGAGAGAAACGGTGAGACACGCTATCGATCACGGTGTTGCGATCGGTGCTCATCCAGGATTTTCAGATCCGGAAGGGTTCGGCCGTCGATCTATTGAGTTGTCTCCAGAGGAAGTGGAAAGACTTGTTTTAGATCAAGTCAAAGAACTCGCTGAAATTGCCATTATTGAAGGAGGACAGCTCGCTCATGTGAAGCCACACGGCGCGCTTTATCATATGGCTTCAGAGCGTCGCGCGATTGCTGATGCTGTAGTGCGGGCGGTGAGGGCGGTTGATGACCAGTTGGTCTTGTTTGGCATGTCAGGGTCAGCTTTGCTCTTGGCAGGACAAGCGGTTGGATTAAGGGTTGTCTCGGAGGTATTCGCCGATCGCCAATATAGGTCGGCTGCGGCACTTGTGCCACGGGAGAACCGAGAGGCTCTCGTGGTCGATGGTCGCCGGGTTGTCGATCGTGTTGTAAAGATGGTTCTTGCTGGAACTGTCACCTGTGTAGATGGTGTCCTGGCGAAGGTTCAGGTGCAAACCATTTGTGTCCATGGAGACACGCCTGGTTCCGTTGAACTTGCGAGTGCAGTAAAGGTTGGTCTAGAGGCTCACGGAATTGTTGTTGCGGCTCCGTCGGTGGAGACATCCGGCCGACTTAGCCATCGCGATTCAACTAACGAAGTTTGTTAGTGAATCGTATACGGTTCACTAAGTGTAAACGGGGCGACTTGGGCGTCAAACCGGTCACCACCTGTTGTCACCATTTGATATGTTCCATGCATTGTGCCAAACGGCGTCTTGAGGGGGCATCCCGAGGTGTACTCGAAGGATTCGCCAGGATTCAGAGTGGGCTGCTGGCCAATGACGCCGAGTCCTCGGACTTCCTCAACAGTTTCGTCAGCATCGGTTATTGTCCAATGTCGACTAATCAGTTGGACGGTGTCCGAACTCTCATTGGTAATTTCGATTGTATAAAGAAAAAACCACAGATTTCGAAGTGGTTCAGAACGCGCTTGGGAGAAACGTGCTTTGACGGACACTCGTACCCCGCGGGTAGTTGCCTCGGAGGCATGTGTTCCATCTTGTGTAGATTCGTAGCTCACGGTCGATAATACGACGTCGCAATGATTCCCATCAACACATTACTCGCAGCTTATCGGGTAGGTGCCTTTCCAATGGCCGTCGACGGCCAGGTTAGTTGGTATGCTCCGGTACACCGAGGTGTCCTTCCGATTGACACGTTCCATGCTCCTAGACGGTTGCGCCGCTTAATAAGGCAACGCCGCTTTAAGATAACGATCAATCACAACTTTCGTGGCGTGATCTGTGCTTGTGCGTCTAGATCTGATGAAGAAGGCAACTGGATTAGTGGCGAAATTATCGACAGCTATAGTGTTTTGCACGAAGCCGGGTTTGCTCACTCTGTAGAGGTGTGGTCTGGGGCCAGGCTTGTTGGTGGGCTGTATGGTGTCAGTTTAGGCAGTGCCTTCTTCGGAGAATCTATGTTTCACATTGAGACGGATGCTTCCAAGGTTGCGTTGTGCAGTCTCGTCAGGAGATTGCGGGAGAAGGGGTATCAGCTTCTTGATATTCAATGGTTAACGAGTCATTTGGTTCAGTTCGGCGCGGTTGAAATTCTACAAAACGAATATCTTGAACGACTCCAGTTCGCCTTGAAGCGCGAGTGTCAGTTCGTTGACTCGTCCAACGCTGAACCTAAATGAAGAAGAAGTAGCCAGGTTGTCCGCGCATTTCCAGGATGACCTGTCTTCGAAAGTTCAGTCTATTTAGTTGAACTGGGGGCGTTGGTCACTCTGCGCGAGCGACCAGCTCATCTCGTGCACCAAGCGGACCACTTGAGACATTTTTTCATAGTTGAGGGCCTCGGGTTGGTCGTCCAGCGTATGGTAATCAGGGTGGAGACCCGTGTGCACGAACAATGCTGGAACACCTTGTGTCAGAAACGGCCAATGGTCACTTCGGCGCAGCAAATTTGATGGACTGTCGTCATATCTGAATCGCAGTTGTAGACCGATCTGCGCATTCGCGGCGTCAGCGGTAAGACGGAGATCATTGCTAAAGCTGTATCCAAGTAGGTTGACTGCGCTTTCGTTCGATTCTGCCGTTTGCGGTTCGAGTCCGTAGAATCGGCGCCCGCCGTTTTCGGGTATCTCTTCGTTGCGACCAATCATATCCATGTTGAGGACAGCGACAGTATCGGCTAGCGGTATTAGTGGTTCCTCGACGTAAGCCCATGCTCCAAGGAGGCCTCGTTCTTCGGCGTTCCATGCAGCCAAAAGGATCGAGCGCTTTGGTCGCTGGCCATTCTTCGCGGCTAGTGCGTAAGCCTCGGCAATTTCGAGTAACCCTGCGACACCAGACGCGTCGTCGTCAGCACCCCTAAAGATTCCATTCGAAGTCGTTCCTTCATGGTCATAATGAGCGCACAAGATAATCCACTCGTTTCGAAGCACAGGGTCTGTGCCTTCGATGAGTCCCACTACGTTGTGCTCAGGAATCCGTTCTCTGTATACGGTCGTTGTGATGTCCAACCGAATATCAGGGCGTTTAATCAAAGTTGCTCCACCAGAAGTCTCAGCCAATTGCACTAGCGAGCTTAGCGGATCGTTCTCTGAGCTCATTAAAAGGCGTTCGGCGTGCTCTACTGATATACGCACGGCGGGGATCCGCAGTTCGTTGACCCAGCTACCTAGTTGATAACGTGGCACACGCCCTTGGTCCCTCGGCCAAGTAGTGCTCATTCGCTGACTAAACGATCGTCCTATTGAATGGTTATGGGTGTCTGCGATGAGTACTATCGCTACAGCGCCGCGTCGCTGGGCCTCCAGCGCTTTCCTCACGGACCGTGAATATTCAGACAGCATCGTTCCGTCAAATGAACTGTTCGGGTCTGCTTCACCAGGTTCATGGTCAAACACTAGAACGACTTGATTGGTGACGTCCGCGTCGCCGTAGTCGTCATGGCCGAGTTCTGGTGCCGATATTCCATAACCAGCAAACGCGAGTGTGCCTTCTGCCGTTCCAGTGCCGCTGAATCGTTCGGGAAAGAAATCACTACCAAGTCGAGACGAGAAAGGTTCGTTGCCAACAGTCAAATTTAGGTGATTGTTAGTTCCCAGACGCGGAATAATGAGCTCAAACGTATGCCGATAATTTGCTTCTTGATCGACCGGTGTCAATCCAAGATCGGCAAAGCGGTCCGCGATGAAATCAGCCGCTAGGCGGTTACCATCGGTGCCAACGAGTCGTCCACCCATTTCGTCTGACGCGAGTTGGAATACGTCGTGTTTGAGATCGGCTGCTGTGATGGAGGATGTTTCGGGCGCTGACCCGGCACCCATCCCGGACAGAGATGCGACGGCCAAAAGACTGAACATCGCCAATGTGCTTTTTGTCGAGACCCGCATCTTTACTCATTGTATGAGGAACTGTTCCCACTATGTAAAACAGGATTTCGAATCAGACTCAGACTGGTGAGATGAATATCTGAGTAGGTAGTAGAAAAATAGGTTCAAACGGTGTGGGTTTGGTCGGTCGAAGGGAATGGAATGCATCGATTTCCCGACCAAATATTGTCAGCTGTGCGCGACTATACATTGCAATGGGTGGCGCAATTCGGGACACTACCGGCGGACTGTTGGACGGAATTAATGAATTAGTTTGTTCGATTTGAGTGAGGAGGACATCATGGGCCAAAATTTGCCCCCGTCTTGGGTTTACTTTCCGCGCCTCTTATTGCTCGTTATTGGTTCCGCCTTTTTCATAACCTCAGTCGCCTGCGTTGAGTCCAGCGGCGGTTCTGAGGTTGTTTTTGATGTCACCGAGAAATCGATTCGGGAATTGAATAGTGCTCTTGAATCTGGATTGGTGACGTCCGAAGAGCTCGTCAATTTGTATTACGAACGAATTGAGGCATTCGATCGTCGGGGACCGGTACTTAATTCGGTAATCACTTTGAATGCGAATGCATTGAGCGATGCGGCAAGGCTTGATGAGGAACGTTTCAACGGAGATGTACGTGGCCCGTTGCATGGGATTCCGGTACTGGTGAAGGACAATTACGACACCTTTGATATGCCGACTACGGCGGGCACGCTTGGTCTTGCGACATCTGTGCCACCGGACGATGCTTTTCAGGTTCACAGGTTGAGACAAGCCGGTGCAGTGATTCTTGGAAAGACCAATATGCACGAGTTGGCCCGTGGGATCACGACGGTCAGTTCGCTTACCGGACAGACGAGGAATCCCTATGATCCCACCCGAAACCCGGGCGGTTCTAGCGGAGGGACAGGTGCTGCCATCGGGGCAAGCTTTGCGGCTGTTGGAATGGGGAGCGACACATGCGGTTCTATCCGGATTCCCTCATCACATCAGGCTTTGGTGGGACTGCGTGGTACTCGCGGGCTTGCAAGCGGTGATGGCATCATTCCGCTGTCGACTACTCAGGATATTGGAGGACCTTTAGCACGGTCGGTTGAAGATTTGGCCATTACGCTGGATGCGACCGTTGGTTACGACCCAGAGGATCCAACGACTGAGCTGAGTCGTGGCAATGTTCCCGATAGCTATACGGAGTACTTGGACGCCGATAGTTTGCAAGGAGCTCGATTAGGCATCGTCATGTCGTTGATGGGTTCGGGCAGAGCCGAACAACCGGTTCGCGATGTCATTGAAGCGGCTGTTCAGGAGATGGTTGAACATGGTGCAGAAATTATCGAAATTGAAGAACCTGACCTGACGGAACTGCTTCAAGGGGCATCCGTGATTGGGCAAGAGTTCAAGTTTGATTTTGATGCGTATCTGGAGCAAACGCCCGGAGCTGCTGTGGGTTCACTGAGCGACATGATTTCCTTGGGCCTGTATCACGAAATAATAGACACCGGTCTCCATGCTTCTCTTGAATACGAAAGCCGAGATACTGACGAGTATCGCGAGCGACTCGAAAAACGGAACGAAGTCCGAAGTACTGCAGTTGGAGTGATGGAAGAGCATCAGTTAGATGCATTGGTCTATCCGACAATTAGGCAGACGGCGAGACCGATTGGCCAGTCGCAGCCAGGCAGTTCTTGCGCGTTGAGTGCTATTTCTGGATTACCAGCGATCTCGGTGCCGGCTGGCTTCGCCGTGGATGGCATGCCAGTTGGTGTAGAACTCTTAGGACGTCCATTCGACGAATCACGCCTGATCAGTTTAGCCTTTGCTTTTGAGCAAACGACTTCCCATCGTAAACCGCCAGACTTCACACCGAGCTTGGCAACGGCACCTTTACCAGTTGATCTTGCGGCAACGGTGATTGCGACAACTGATGTGTCTGGCCGTGCCAGCTTTATGTTGGATTTGTCGACCCGTCGAGTCGATTACTCAGTTGCGGTATATGGAATTCGCGATTCTGATGTTTTAGCGATTGACCTGCACCGAAGACTAGACAACTCTGAAAATGGACCATCCATGCGTCGCTTGGGCGGCAAACGTGCGCGAATCTCTGGTCACTTGATCTTGACGGGTCGGGAGCTTCACTTCTTAAAAGAGGGGCATCTTTATCTTGACGTGCATACGCAAGACAATGTGCCGGGTGTGTTGAAGGTTAATCTCTCGATGCCTGTTTCTTAAAACTACTCAAGTGTCAGTCCTGCCCCAGGTCCAACTGGCAGGCCAAGAAGCATCCAGACTACAAGTACTACTGACCAGACCAACATAAAGACCACTGTGTATGGCAACATAGTGGCGATGACCGTTCCGATACCAGATTTCTTGTCGTACCGCTCAAAGAACGCAACGATTAGGGCAAAGTAGGACATCATTGGCGAGATTATGTTTGATGAACTGTCACCAATTCGGTAAGCCGTTTGCGTCAGTTCTGGCGTATATCCGAGAAGCATGAACATGGGAACAAAAACTGGGGCCATGACAGCCCACTTGGCTGAGGCACTGCCCATAAAGAGATTAATAATCGATGACAGCACGACGAATGCCAGCATCAGTGGAATTCCTCCGAGTCCAGATGCTTGCAGTGTTTCCGCTCCCTTTACAGCGAATATTAAGCCCAGATTCGTCCAGTTGAAATAGGCGACAAATTGAGCAGCGAAGAAGACCAAGACTAGGTAGCTTCCCAGCGTGCTAACGGTTTTCCCCATGCCGTCCATGACGTCGGTGTCGCTGCGAAATTTTCCGCTGCCTACGCCGTAGGAAACTCCTACGGCAGTTCCTCCAAGAAATATAAAGGCAACAATTCCAGAGAGAAATGGCGATCTCAGAAGGCTTCCAGTTTCAGGGTTGCGTAGAAAACCGTCAGAGGGAACCGTGCCCCAGAGAACCCAGGCGCCGACTAAGACGAATGCGGCTGCGGCGAATCGGAGTCCTCGCCATTCTTCCTGTGACAGGGCTTCGATTTTAGACTGCTTCTCTTCACCCTGGTACTCGCCGAGGCGAGGAATAACGATACGTTCAGTGACCCAGGTCCCGGTCGCGGATACGACGAAGGTCGAAACGACCATAAAGAAGTAATTGGCGGCTGGATTTACGCGATAGCCGTCGTCAACGATGCGCGCTGCTTCTTCTGACAAGCCGGCAAGCAGTGGGTCTACAGTTCCCAACAGCAAGTTGGCGCTGTATCCGCCGGACACTCCTGCGAACGCTGCGGCTATTCCAGCTATTGGATGACGTCCTGCGCCGAGAAAAATGATGCCACCCAGTGGCACGAGGAGAACATATCCAATCTCGCTAGCAGTATTCGACAGCACTCCGGCAAAAACGATTACAAAGGTGAGAAGACGCCTCGGTGCGGATAGTACAAGTAGACGAAGAGCGGCGGCGATCAAGCCGCTCGCTTCCATTACTCCGATTCCGAGCATAGACACGAGGACAACACCTAACGGGGCGAACCCACTGAAGTTAGTGACCATTTCGGTCAGGATTCGGTGAAGTCCATCGACCGTTAGTAAACTGACGGGGCGCACTAACTCACCGGTACCAGGATGCGTCACCTCGAGACCTAAGGTCGAAGCTATTCCTGACACAATGATTATGACTACCGCGAGGATGGCGAAGAGAGTCGCCGGATGTGGCAAGCGGTTTCCTACCCTCTCGACTGTGCCGAGGAAAATTGAGGTCCAGTTGTCCAGGAAGCCGACTTGCTTGGCCATGTCTGAGTGTTATGCTACGTGTCAGTCGGTTTTGTTTCCACTTCTACACGAATTTCAGGACTCAATTGATGGCGCATTCAACACCGGAGAAGGGTAGCCGTGCAAGTCAGCGTGGGGTTGCTGTCCTTGTCGGCGTCGACGTCGCTGCGCGTCACCTGTTCCTCTGTTGCGATCAGACAAATCCGAAATGTTGTGACAAGGACCGTAGTCTGGTTGCTTGGGAATATCTTAAACGTCGATTGAAAGAATTGGGACTTTCTGAACGTGGTGGCATTCTTCGAACAAAAGCGAACTGTCTGCGAATATGTGAGGGTGGACCCATTGCAGTTGTCTATCCTGAGGGCGTTTGGTACAGGGGATGTGACCCGCCAGTTATTGAACGGATCATCCAAGAGCACTTGATTGCTGGCCAACCAGTTGCAGATGCCATAGTTTTGTCGCAGCCTCTGTTGGCTGAACGTGAAACTAGATGCCGGGCGGAAGGTTCTTGATAGCGAGTTGCGGTCTTAAAATCTTCGGATTGCGATTTTATACTTCACTTGACCGCTCGACTCATTGCACGAAATAACGTTGAGACTAGTCGACTGTTTTCCACCCGGTGCGCGCGGTTAAAATGTGACAATGGATCTAAGAGGTGTATATCCGCCGATTCCGACACCATTTTCTGGCGTCGAAGAGAATATCGATTATGCAGCACTCTCGAATAACGTCGATCGTTGGTTGACCACTGGTATTCGTGGTTTTGTCGTGCTGGGTTCTAACGGGGAGGCGCCTTTGCTGGACGACCGGGAGTCGGATGCTGTGATTACCACGGTTCGAGACCGGGTCCCCGATAGTCATTTGGTGATTGCCGGGACTGGTCGTGAATCAACAAAGGCGTCGGTCGCAGCGTCCCAACGTGCGTCGGAGTTAGGAGTTGATGCGGTCTTGGTACGGACGCCATCAATTTTCAAGGCACAGACAACCGATCAGGCGTTTATTGATCACTACACGACGATTGCAGAGGGTTCGCAAGCTCCTATCATTCTGTATAACTTTACGGCCTTAACAGGGGTTACCCTTTCAGTTGAAGTTGTAGCTGCCCTTGCGGAGCATCCGAATATTGTCGGTATAAAGGAATCTGGTCCGGATATTGGCTATGTCTCGGCCCTTGTTGACCAGACCCCTGACGATTTTAGTGTTCTTGTTGGTTCGGCTCCTACCTTCTATGCGAGCCTCATGTCAGGTGCCGCAGGTGGGATTCTGGCCTTGGCTGTAGTTGTTCCTGACGAATGTGTCGAACTATTTGATCTGGTTCAGTCATTTGAATATGAGCGAGCAAGAGTGCTCCAAAGACGATTGACGCCTCTGGCAAAACTCGTCACTCGGGTGCATGGTATCTCAGGCCTGAAAGCAGCCCTTGATCTGGTTGGTTATGTGGGTGGGGACCCACGTTTCCCCCTCACTGCTGCGAATCAGGATGTACGGATCGAATTGACTCAAGCCTTTATATCGCTGGATCCGGAGTTAATGCGTCGGTCATCCTTAGGCGATCTCGTCTAGACTTCCAAGGTATTAACTCTATTTCTAACAATACGTTACAGGTGTCCAGAGGCTTGACACTGTCATTGTCGCGGGTGAGAATGGCAATAGTTAAATGGAGCAGACGCTTTTATTAAACGCCACTTACGAACCCTTAAAGGTTGTGGATTGGCGCAAGGCGATCACGCTCTTGTGCCAAGGCAAAGTGGAGATTATCTCTGTCTATGACCGTGAGGTGAGGTCCGTTTCTGTTAGCTTTAAGCTTCCCTCTGTGATTCGTCTCTTGCGGTATATCACGATTGGGCGGCGTTTCAATTATGTGCCGTTTTCCCGTGCAAACATCTACGCTCGCGATAATCACGAATGTCAGTATTGTGGCAGAGGGTTTCCAGTTTCAGAATTGACATTCGATCATTTAGTACCGGTTTCCCAAGGTGGACGAAAGGATTGGGAGAATATCGTCACTTCTTGTATTAAGTGTAATCGTCGAAAAGGAGGGCGGACACCAGAACAAGCTGGGTTACGACTTATCCGCCAACCTCGCCGTCCAACTCGTCAGCCCCTCGTACGTTTTACGGTTGGAATCGACGCTGCTCCTGAGAGTTGGCAGGACTATTTATACTGGAATGTCGAGTTGGACGATTCGTAACACGGGTTCAGTGAGTGAAATCATTTCTTCACACTTTTTGATATCGATAGTTCGTTGATGCACTCCTCAATTGACCGTCCTCGTATTAATGCTATCCAACCGCAGTGGGCTCTCCAGGGCGGTAGGTTTACTATCGAAGGAACCAACTTAATATCTGATGGGACAGCATTCCCTGTTGTCCATCTGGGAACAGACCGTGCTCAGGTTGTAACCGTTTCGGATCGAAAAATTACAGCCGTGGTACCCGCAGAAGCAAAAGGTGGAACTACACCGGTTCGCATCGAAGGCGCTCTTGGTGAAACGGGTTTTCTTGAGGTTGGTGAACGCGTCGCTACTGGCATTCATCAAGTTGACAGCCCGGCCGTTGATAGTCAGGGGCGAATCTATCTGACATATAGTGGGACCCGGGGCGAGCAGTCGCCAGTTTCGTTGTTTCGCGTTGAGAATAATAAGTTTCGGGCACCTTTTGCGTCCGGAATCACCAATGCTACTTCTCTGGCATTTTCTCCAGATGGACGACTGCATGTTTCGAGTCGGTTTGAAGGCGTTGTGTATTGTGTCGGTGACAAAGGAACATCTGAGTCTGTTGTTTCGGATCTCGGTGTGGCCTGTGGTCTTGTTTTCTCGTCAGATGGGACTCTATATGTTGGCGATCGTTCTGGAACGATTTTTCGGGTATCAACCTCTGGTCAGACTGAGCCATTTGCAACGCTTCCAGCGAGTGTCGCGGCATTTCACCTAGCCGAAGGACCAGATGGTTGCCTTTATGTGACTGCGCCTACTCTTTCGCCACGCGATTCAGTTTACCGGGTGGACCAAAATGGAAAGGTCGAGTCAATCTGTTCTTTTTTCGGTCGACCACAAGGCCTAGCTTTCGATGCACAGGGACACTTGTACGTTGTTGAGGCGTTGGCTGGACTTAGCGGCATCTATCGCGTTGAAAACGATGGGACAACGAGTCTTGTGTTAGCAGCGGTCGGCCTCGTTGGTCTAGCTTTCGACCCACGAGGCGGCATGATAGTAGTCTCAAACGACACCGCTTATCGTCTTAACGTACCACTTCTACCTTTAAGCAGCGGCCGGTGAACATGTTACGATCATTAGCTTAATTTCTAGACCAGACGATCGACGTTACTCATGCCACAGGACTGGATCGATGTACGCGGTGCCCGTGTACATAATCTCAAGAATATCGATGTCCAGATTCCACGGCGCCAGTTAGTTGTTGTTACTGGCCTGTCAGGCTCCGGGAAGTCTTCACTAGCTTTCGACACGGTTTATGCTGAAGGTCAGCGACGCTATGTTGAGTCGCTTTCGGCCTATGCTCGTCAGTTTCTTGAGCAGGTTGATAAACCGGATGTGGATCAAATCGATGGATTGTCTCCGGCGATTTCCATCGAGCAGCGTACGACGGGAGTTAACCCACGGTCCACCGTCGGAACTGTTACCGAGATTTACGATTACTTCCGTCTACTATTTGCAAACATAGGAATTCCACATTGCTGCTCATGTGGAATTCCTATTTCATCGCAGTCGGTGTCCCAAATTGTCGAAGCGGTGACCAGTGGCCCCACCGACGAACGCGTAAATGTTTTAGCTCCCATTGTGCGAGGAAGAAAGGGCGAGTTCAAAAAAGAACTGGCTAGTCTTAGGAAGAAGGGATTTCTTAAAGCACGAGTTGACGGTGAAATCCGATCGCTTGAAGACGGCATCCGATTGGACCGCAGAAAAAATCACTGGATTGAAGTGGTCGTCGATCGATTGCTGGTGCGGTCTAGTGTTGTCAGTCGTGTCACTAGGTCAGTTGAGTTGGCACTAACTCTCGCGAATGACGTTGTGATTGTAAATACCTTAAGTGGCGGCGATCGACTGTTTTCTAGACGATTGGCGTGTGTTAAATGTGGGGTGAACATGCCCGAGTTGTCGCCCCGGATCTTTTCTTTTAATTCGCTTCACGGCGCGTGTTCTCAGTGTCAGGGGCTTGGTGCCGTCGAAGATTTTGATCCAGTGCGAATAGTCCCTGATCATTCAAAGTCATTAGCAGACGGTGCGATTGACCTTTGGGCTGAGGCCGATGAGAGGTTTGTAAAGCACGCTTTGTCAAAACTGGCGCGTCACTTCGGTTTGGATCTAACGCTGCCATTCGCACGGTTGTCGCGAAAGCACCGAGAAGTGTTGCTTTATGGCCCGACCGGGAATAGGGCTTCTAGATCGGCACCTTCTGGACGTCGGAGAAATGGACGTTTAAAGGCCGAACCATTTGGACGAGACTTTGAAGGGATTATTCCTAACCTGCGAAAACGATACGAGGAGGGTTCTTGGGAGCAGCAGGAGAAACTCGATTCATATCGGGCACTACGGCCTTGCCCAGCTTGTAGTGGTGACCGACTCCGACCTGAGAGCTGTGCGGTCAAGGTCAAGAGCCGGACGATATCCGACTATGTCAATTTACCAATTGCCGAAGTGAAGCGCGTCGTCGATAGTCTCCAGTTAGAAGGACGAGAGGCACTTGTGGGCGACCGCGTGGTTCGAGAAATACGTGAGCGCTTAGAGTTCTTGACGGACGTCGGCGTAGGATATCTTACGCTGGCACGCGGGACTGCGACGCTCTCGGGAGGTGAAGCCCAGCGTATCCGGCTGGCTACTCAGATTGGCTCCAATCTGACCGGAGTACTCTATGTTCTTGACGAACCTTCAATCGGACTGCATCAACGTGACAACCGGCTGCTATTGGGAACTCTTAGCCGTTTGCGAGACTTGGGAAACACAGTCGTTGTTGTGGAACATGATGAAGAGACGATCAGATCGGCTGACTATGTCATTGACCTTGGCCGTGGCGCGGGTGAGCATGGGGGAGAGGTAGTTTTTCAGGGTCCGCCGTCACAATTGTTGACCGACGGCGACGGGTCGCTCACAGGGCAGTATCTGCGAGCGGAACGAACGATTCCGGTGCCAGTGACTCGACGGCCCCTGTCGAAAGGACAACTTATTGTTAGAGGAGCGAGGGAAAATAACCTTAAATCCATTGACGTGGCAATCCCGTTGGGCGTGTTGATCGCAGTGACGGGTGTGAGTGGTTCTGGAAAGTCGACCCTGGTAAACGACATTCTGTACCGCTCGCTTGCTCAAGCGATTTATAGATCGGTGGCTGAGCCTGGTGCCCATGATGGCATTGAAGGACTTGAACTAATAGATAAGATAATTCAGATCGACCAGTCACCTATTGGGAGGACACCGCGGTCGAATCCAGCGACTTACACGGGAGCTTTCACTTTCATTCGTGATCTGTTTGCGATGCTTCCTGAGTCTCGTGCGAGAGGCTATAAGCCTGGCCGTTTTTCGTTCAACATCAAAGGTGGTCGTTGTGAGACGTGCCAGGGTGCTGGTCTCATGCCAATCGAAATGCATTTTCTTCCCAATGTCTACGTCACCTGTGAGCATTGCAAAGGTAGAAGATACAATCGCGAAACGCTCGAAGTGTCCTATCGAGGAACCTCTATCGCTGAGGTCCTTAACTTGACGGTTGATCAAGCTATGGTTTTGTTGGAACATTTTCCTACGATAGCGAAAAAAATGGCGACGTTGCAGGATGTTGGTCTCGGTTATATCCAACTTGGTCAGTCGGCCACTACGTTAAGCGGGGGTGAGGCACAGCGAGTAAAACTCTCCAAGGAATTGTCGCGGCGAAGTACAGGTAAAACCCTTTATATTCTAGATGAACCAACAACTGGGCTTCATTTTGAGGATACAAGTCGACTTCTGGATGTTCTTAATAAGCTTGTGGACCAAGGGAATACGGTTGTCGTCATCGAACATCATCTCGACGTAATCAAATCGGCTGACCATGTGATTGACCTTGGCCCAGAGGGAGGCGAAGCTGGCGGAGAGATTGTGGCAGAAGGTACTCCGGAGGAGGTCGCACAGGTCGAGTCGTCGTGGACCGGTCGTCATTTGGGACCAATGTTACAGAGGCATCTTGACGAGACTCTTTGAGAGTGCTCAGATTTATCAGTTGAGCTTTTGTGATAACTTTATGAAGTATTTTTTTTGGCTTTGATAGTTATGTCAAGCTTGACCGGCATGAGAGATGAGTTAGATTTTCATCAGAGACATGCGCCAATTAGGGAATTACTGTAAAGTTAAATAAAATAAGTGTCAAACGGTCGTTTGAATGAGTATTGTGCCCGGTTTTTATCTGTACGTATATAACTTTCCTGACTAACTATATGGAAGGAATTTCCTCGATTGTGAGTAACTTTCAGCAGACTATTCGACGTCCTGTTGCATGTTCTGGTATCGGACTTCATTCCGGACAGAAGGTTACTCTTCGTCTCAGGCCTGCTCCAGTTGATCACGGAATAGTTTTCAAACGACTCGATCTTGATGGTTTGGAGATTCCGGCCGATGTGACTCATGTCGATAGCATGCACTATGCGACAGGGTTGGCTCGTGATGCAGCATCTGTCGAGACAGTCGAACACCTGCTTGCAGCACTAGTGAGTCTTGAAATTGACAACGCGATTGTTGAGCTTAATCAAGCCGAAGTTCCAATCATGGATGGCAGTGCGGCGTCATTTGTCTACTTGGTACACGAAGCTGGTATTCGGAAGCTTGGGGCATCTCGAAAATTTTTGAAGGTTATCCGACCGATTGCCTTATCACGTGGCGACAAGCGAATCGCGTTGTATCCATCCGACCATTTTAAGGTCACATATAGCATTAGCTTTGACCATCCTTTGCTCCGCCACCAGTCGAAAACGATGCGACTTACCGAAGCTGTCTTTGTGGATGAGATTGCGCCAGCTCGGACGTTTGGCTTTCTTAAAGAGGCTGAAATGCTTCGGCAGCGTGGTCTGGCACTAGGCGCGTCGCTAGACAACGCAGTCGTTTTGGGCGAAACCGGAGTGTTGAATAGTTCATTACGATTTGAAGACGAGTTTGTCCGACATAAGATTCTTGATGTGATTGGTGATTTGTCCTTGGTCGGATACCCGATCATTGGCCATTTGGTTGCCCACCGGGGTGGGCATGCTTTACACGCGAGCTTTGCTCAGAAAATTCTTGAGGATGTTAATGCGTGGCGTCTTGTTGAGTCCTCGACGGAACCAGCCATGGTTCAACCCACCGCTACACCTGTCCACGAAACCCTGACGAGTTCTTAGTGCGAAAACGCCCGACCTAGGGCACCGGTTATTCAGTCTCATGTAATTGAAGGTGCTTACGACAGGGACTGGTATCGTGGGTTACTCTTGGACCGTCAAACTTCCACAGCGTACAATGTTTTTTTTTGCGGATTTAAATGGGCTGGCGCGAGTACTCCGATGCAGGACGATCGACTAGTAGGCTTGGAATATGATGGCGAAATTCTCATCTGGATCGACGACCGTCTGTGACGATGTTTTGATTGAAGCGATAGTGCGAGAAGAGGGCACTCCGGTTTATGTTTACGATGCGTCGGTCGTTCGAGATCGCTATCGGGCGCTTGATGCAGCATTTGGTGATTACCCACATCGGATCCACTATGCACTTAAAGCTAATTCCACAATTGGGATTGCACGGCTCATCCGGAGTCTTGGCGGCCGCGTGGATGCGAATTCTGGTGGTGAAATAGCGGTTGCGACAAAGGCCGGGTTCGATCCAGCTGACATTGTGTTTACAGGTGTTGGGAAATCTCCAGCGGAACTTGAACTTGCGGTTCGTTTGGGTGTGTTCGCTATTAATGTAGAGTCGCGGGGAGAGCTGGAGCGTATTGCGAGTATCGCTAGAGCTCATGGTATTAAAGCTCGCGTTGCGGTGAGAATCAATCCCGGTGTTGAATCCGGAACTCATCCACAAATTTCCACTGGTCAGCTATCCCATAAGTTTGGTATTCCTATTCATCAGGCTAGGGAAGCCTGCCGCTGGGTGGTCTCGCAGGAAGGGCTTAACCTAGTCGGTTTACATGTTCATATCGGATCTCAGTTAGTAGATCTAGAACCGATTAAGAACGCATCGGAAACTGTGGTCTCTTTTTCCCGCGATCTTGCCAGTGTCGGGGTTAATTTGGAGTACCTCGATGTTGGTGGTGGTCTCGGTATTTCGTACGATGGAACGACGGCGCCCTCTGCGGCTGCGTATGGGGAAACTGTAGTTGGCGCCATTAAAGAAACCCGTTTGCCGATCATTACCGAGCCAGGTCGATGGATTATTGGTCCTGCGGGTGTACTTATTTCAGCCGTAGTTGATGTTAAGCCCCAAGGCAACGGTCGGTATTTTGTTGTTGTTGACGCCGGCATGAGCGAGTTGATTCGACCGGCGTTGTATGGTGCCTTCCACCGGATCGAATTATTGAAACCGAACGACGCTGCTCTTGTCACGTGTGATGTGGTGGGCCCGATTTGTGAAACAAGTGACGTATTTGGAACGAAGATTATGATGCCATTACCTTGCGTCGGCGATCTTATTGCTATTTGTGATACTGGCGCATATGGATCAACGATGGCATCCAACTATAATCGCCACCCGTTGCCGGCGGAAGTACTGGTTGATAATTCCAATTGGAATGTGATTCGACGTCGGCAAACAACAGAGGAAATGCTGGCTCAAGAAAGCTAGGACCTTAAAGTTTTATTTTGCAAAACAACTTGATGTCATGCTGATAGCATTCGAAGGCTTAGACCAAAGCGGGAAGGAAACTCAATCAAAGCGGCTCCGTGATCAGCTTCGGGCCGCTGGCCGGAAGGCACGAGTTGTTTCTTTTCCAGATTACGGCACATCTATTGGTGAAGAGATTGCCAGAGCGTTGCAAGGCGAACGGGATTACACTGCCGAAGTAATGCAGCTGCTCTACGTAGCAAATCGTTGCGAACGAAAGTCAGATGTTGAACGGTGGCAGCAGGCGGGTATTACCCTATTGTGTGACCGATACATAGCATCTAGCATCGCATATGGAGAAGCCCAAGGGCTTGATGTTGAATGGCTTGTAACTATTCAGCGGTTCTTGCCAGCGCCGGATCTGACAGTCTTTCTCGATATTGCTCCAGAAACTGCTTTAAAACGTAAGGCGACAGGACGTGACCGCTACGAGCAAGATCATGCACTCCAAGTTGGTGTTCAAGAAAGTTATCTTCGTCAGGCTCAGCATTCAAGTTGGCTTCGGGTAGACGGCGAGCAACCTCCTGACGATGTTGCTTTGGAGGTGGCTACCTTAGTCGAGGCTCGATTTGAAACCTCAGGATAATTATTCTTCGCCTCACCAACACTCGTTACGCAGTGTGACGCTCTTCACGGTAGGGTCTTAACTATTTTCATCTATATCTTCAGTTCGAATTAGAGAATTCCATACGGGCTGCATTTCCCCAAAGGCGGTCAAGGTCATAAAAAAGACGCGTTTCTTTGGTGAAGACATGGACTATGAAGTCGAAACAGTCGATAAGCACCCATTCTCCATTATCGTATCCTTCCACATGAGACGGCCTAGTGCCATTTTCTCGAAGCATCTTAAGAATTCCGTCAACGATGGCCCGAACTTGACGTCCCGTTTGTCCGGAACAGACTACAAAGTAATCGGTGAATGCACCCGATGTGGAAAGATTGAGCACGACTAGATCTTGCCCCTTCTTTTCTAGGGCAGCATTTACAGCTTCACTGATCATGTCTGGCAGGATCAGTGTGGTCTTAAAGTTTTTGATTTTAGGTTCATCCATTTTCACCACCGTCCGTGTCACGAATGGCATACGTTCGATATTGTTTTATGTGTGCTGCAACTAGTGGTGGCACTAAGTCAGCGATTGATTTTCCATCGGCCAGTCGATTTTTGATGTCCGAGGATGAAATGTCTCTTGTTTCGTCGTCCACCAACCAGATCCATGTTTGTCGGTTTTGAGAATTCTCACTGACCTGCATGTTGACATCCTTCATCCTGGACGCCAGATTAGGCAGTTGATTCCGCAGTGCAGAGACTGGTCGAGTTGGACGGGACACAATTAGAAAATGAGCCAAGTCGAGTATGTGTGGGTAGTTATACCAAGAGGTAATGTCGGCAAACGCATCAACTCCAGCGATAAAGAAAAGTTGCAATGGACTTGTACCGGCCTTAAGGAACATCTCAAGGGTGTCGGATGTGTAAGTTGGGCCAGTTTCTCGTAACTCTTGGTCGCTGACTCGATAGCTGCTAGCGTCAGTGATGGCCAATTTCACCATAGCTAAACGGTCATGACCTGAGGCAATAGGCGCGGAGTTTCGATGAGGAGAATGTTTGGTAGGAACGAAAATTATTTTGGATAGATTCAGCGACCGAAGCGCAGATTTCGCTACATCCAAATGGCCCGAGTGGATTGGATCAAACGTGCCACCAAAAACTCCAATACGTGATGATTCACTCACTCCAACGGATCTCCTGTCGTCTGATGAGGCGGTGTGTCGATAGAATTTACTTCCTGCCAAATTGATTCTCGAAATTGCTCCAAGCCTTTTCCCGTGACTGCCGATATTTCGAAGAGAGGAACACCAAGTATTTCAAGGTGTTCGCGCAGTTTCTTTAAGCGGCTCGGGTCGTCAAGTGCATCGATTTTATTTGCTGCAACCACCTGTGGTTTGGTCCCCAGAGCTGTGGTGATTGATTCTACCGATGAGACAGAATACGACGTGAGCTCGCGGCAGATAACTTCAAAGTCTTCAATGGGATCTCGCCCTGATGCAGAGGACACGTCAATAACTTGTACCAAGACTTTCGTGCGTTCAAGATGACTCAAGAAGCGATGCCCGAGTCCTTGACCTTCATGAGCTCCTTCGATGAGACCCGGCACGTCGGCCATGACAAAGCTGCGCTGGTCGCTCAGGGTCACAACGCCTAGATGTGGAGTCAGAGTTGTGAAGGGATAATTGGCGACTTTGGGTTTTGCCGCAGACAATCGAGAGATAAGGGTTGATTTGCCTACGTTGGGAAAGCCGACGAGACCGACGTCCGCGAGCAGTTTAAGGGAAAGGGTTAAGTTGCGTAGTTCCCCTGGTTGTCCTGGCTCGGAGCGGCGCGGGGACTGGTTGGTTGAACTGGAGAAATGTTGGTTGCCACGTCCTCCGCGGCCACCACGAGCAACAATTACATCTTGGTCGACGGTCGTCAGATCGGCGAGTTTAAAGAGTTCGTCTTCCTGGGTTTTGTGGAAAACGATTGTCCCAACTGGAACCTCAAGGTAGAGGTCTTCACCCGAGCGCCCTGACCGGTTCGAGCCCTCTCCATGAGCGCCACGCTTAGCGCGAAACTGTGGATGAAATCTGTAGTTGATCAGCGTGTTGTGGTGTGAACTTGCTTTGATATGTATCGAGCCCCCCCGACCGCCGTCGCCGCCGTCGGGGCCACCTTGGGGAACAAATTTTTCACGGCGAAAGCTTGAACAACCCCTTCCGCCATCACCGGCCGCTACCGAAATTTCGACGTGGTCGACGAACATACCGGTACCGAGGATGGCTATCCAGGGAACGGTACAATACTGATCACACGACCGCGAGAACCGTGGTCTTCAAACTGGACCCGACCAGCTGTGGTTGCAAACAAAGTATCGTCTTTTCCTAGGCCTACATTGGTGCCCGGCTTGAAGCGGCGTCCGCGTTGACGCACTAGGATGGCGCCTCCTTTAACGATGTTGCCATCGAAGCGTTTTACTCCCAGTCGCTGAGCTTGGCTATCTCGACCGTTTCTGGAGCTTCCTTGACCTTTCTTGTGTGCCATAATCGCTTGGCCCCTGGCTTATTTTGTTTTGATCTCCGTGATTCGAACCTGTGTGAACTTCGTTCGATGACCGATTGTTCGACGCATACCCTTCCGCCGTTTTTTTATGAACACCCGAACCTTGTTGTCTAGCACTTCACCTTCGATGACTCCAATTACCTTGGCGCCCGCTACATGGGGTGACCCACTTGCAAACGTTCCGTCGTCGGTGGCGACGAGCAAAACGTTGTCGAAGGTGACAGGCTCACCTATCGCTTCAGGTCGACGGCTAACTGTGACCTGTTTCCCAGACTCGACCTTCGTCTGGCCTCCACCGCTATCAATGATCGCATACACCAGACAACCCTTTCGTGAATTTAACTACGATCTTGTATCTGTCGACTAGCGACCACACTTAGTGCAGACACCTTCTATGAGGCGTGCCAGCCCAAAACACAAACAGACAGAGTACTACTGCAGTTGGTTCTCTGTAAAGCTATCCTATCGAAGTAGGAATCGACTGCCGCGAATGGATTCGTTGCTTAAGGTTCCCAAGAATGAAGGTAAAAGGCGGTCCATCAGTTCAAAATATGACGATAATGCAGGCGTATTTTGGCGAGCGTCGTAGAGAATCTCTTCGCGATGCCGCTCTGTATATAGGGTCGCACCCGTGCCACCGTCTATGAAAATGAATTTTGGACTAAGAACGTACCCTCTACGTTCTTGATAGGTACGGGTCGGAACAACTCGCCGTCTTCCTAGCGAATCGTAGACTTCTCGCTCGCGCGACACCATGCCCGCGCGTTCGTATGGGGCGAAATGGATAGTTCCCGTCACGATAAGTGGGTTTTGATGTTCTTCGCCGAGTTGCCGCCAGTAACTGGCGTCTGAGAAGATTTGCTCGTAAGCTTCCAGATCTTCTTCTGAGAGTTGTTCTGTCGACTCGGCATCGGCGTCGCCTAGTTGCTGATTGGCCGAGTTGTTTTCTTCAGGCGTCGGTCCAATTGGTGGGACGAAATCGGCTTGTTCTTCGGCGGCAGTTATTAAGGCAATAACTTCGGAATCGATGACGTCGAGATCTGAATTAGTCCGCAGCTGACTCCTTAACAATCTGGCAGTCTCCAGATTGGTGTCGACATCATCGGTTCCGCCAACGACGAATCCCGCGATCAAAATACGCTGAAAACCAGTGGTGTCTAGTTTAGGCTCAAGTGGCGTTTCGACAGGAATCTCGTACAAGTTTGTACACGCCAAACTTGTTAGTAGCAGAGTCAGACTAGCGATCACTCTGAATACGGTCATTGATTTCTCTAAAGAGATCATAGTTCTGTTGGATCATGATGTTATTCGGTTCTAAATCAAGCGCGACTTCATAGGCTTCCCGGGCCTCTGAGAATAGGCCCTCCTGTTCGTACGCAATACCAAGATTGTTCCAGGCGGCAGCATAGTCGGGATCAATCTTCGAAGCTCGTTCCCAGCGATAGATCGCTTCTTTCCAGAGACCTTTTTGCGCGACGGCAATTCCGAAATCAACCTGAGCCCTTGCGTCAGAGCGCTCGTCAGCCTGGGCAAAAACTGGATTACTGACGGTTATCAGACTCGCGAGTAGTAGGCTCCTTAAAAGCATATCGTTCCTATCCACTATAGCCACGTGTTCATGGGCCGGCAAGTCTCATTATTTTTGGGATTTTGAGGGTTGCATACTCAGTGTATATATCTCGGGTTTGACGCGACAGAGAGGGGGGTCTTTTCGACACGTTGTCAAATTTCCAGAGCATGCCAATACTTATGGTGGCTATCGAGTTGCTAGGAATTTGTGTACTGACGGAAGGGAAGAATTCTTACGGCAATTTTGAATCCGTTCGTCCGCAGACCGACTGGTAAGCATAGTCCTGTAGCTCATGAGAGCTGCGGTGTCGCCTGAGTTTTGGTCTTGTCACTCCTTCTTAACTGTTGATTGGCCTGAACTTAAGACGTTTACGGACATGGTGAGGCGAGTTCTTGCTGCTCTTGCCTATCAAGAATACCGTCAAGAAGGGAGTCTAAACAGCGGTTTTATAACTCTAAATTGCGAATTCTTGCATCAATTTGTCGGTTTGAGGATTCTCTATTGGTCAAATCAATCCTGGCCGGCACGGCATAGTCTCTTGCCGGGATGATGTAACGTAGATATATATGAAGGTCGTTACCCAGAGTTTATGAGGAAAGTTGAGACCACATGGCGAAAGCTCTTGTTATCGTTGAATCGCCGGCCAAGGCTAAGACGATAGGCAAATATCTCGGGAAGGACTATAAGGTCAAAGCTTCGGTGGGCCACGTGCGTGATTTACCGAAGTCTCCCAAGAAAGTATCTAAGGCTGGCCACCGGTTGGATGAGGGCATTGCCACGAACAACGGTTTTGTTCTCGATTACGAAATTACCAATGAAAAAGTTATAAAAGAGTTGAAAGCCGATGCAAAGGCTGTGGACGAAATCTATATCGCGACAGACCCAGACCGGGAAGGGGAAGCGATCGCCTGGCATTTGGCCGAACTGCTCAGTACCAAACGAAAGAAGCGAAAAATTGGTCGACTTATTTTTAACGAGATTACGAAACGAGCAGTTTCGGAGGCCCTCGATAACGTTGGAGAAATTAACCGTCGTATGGTTGATGCACAACAGGCGCGTCGGGCTGTCGACAGGCTTGTAGGGTACAAGCTAAGCAAGTTGATGTGGGGCAAAGTCAAACGAGGATTAAGTGCAGGCCGTGTCCAATCGGTTGCCTTGAGGTTGATATGTGATCGTGAGGACGAGATCGATGCGTTTCAATCTGAAGAGTATTGGCACGTGTTCGCTCAGCTTGCAGGGGCCTCGCCGCCAGAATTTCAGGCCAAACTTGCTAAGAAAGGTAAGAACGCTGTCAAGATTGAAAACGAAGCGCAGGCGAACGAGATACTGGCAGACCTCGAAAAGTCTCAATTCAGTGTTAGGTCTGTCTCCACGAAAGAGCGCAAGAAGTCGGCAGCTCCACCGTTTATAACCAGTAAGTTGCAACAAGCCTCTCGGGCTCCGGTGCAAAAAACCATGAGGGTGGCGCAGCAATTGTATGAAGGCATTGAGTTGCCTGGCGCGGGCGTCGTTGGTCTTATTACTTACATGCGAACTGATTCGACGCGGGTGTCGGACCAGGCCATTGGAGATGTGCGTGATCTCATCCGGAAAACGTATGGAGATGAGTTTGTTCCGGAATCCCCTAATAAATATAAGACGAAGAAGAATGCGCAGGATGCTCATGAAGCGATTCGGCCGACCTCGACTGCCTATGATCCAGAGACGGTTCGACGGCACTTAAACAATGACCAGTACTACCTCTACCGCTTGATTTGGAATCGATTCGTTGCGTCACAAATGCCACCAGCAACATTCGATGACACCACTGTGGATATTGCTGCTGCTGACTACTTATTTCGTGCCAAAGGTTCGGTGCCTAAATTTAGTGGCTGGATGGCTGTGTATGAAAAAGATACGTCGCAAGGGGATGCCGAGAAGGTTGGAACGTCATCGGATAAAGAATCTCGCGACGAAAGTGGGTTGTTGCCAAGCCTTCGTGAAGGCGACGTACTTACGGTCAAGAAATTGATACCGGAGCAGAAGTTTACGCAGCCTCCGCCGCGGTTTACAGAAGCGACACTTGTGAAGGAACTCGAAGAGAATGGAATCGGCCGTCCGAGTACCTATGCGAACATCATTGGAAAAGTTCAGGAGCGGGATTACGTCTTTAAGATTGACGGTCGTTTGAAACCACGCCGACTCGGTCGGGTTGTGACAAGACTTTTGGTTGAGAACTACGACGCGATTGTCCAGGTCGATTACACACGAGAAATGGAAGGAAAACTGGACAACATTGAAAGCGGCGCTGACGAATACGCGAATGTCCTGACGAAGTTTTACGACCCGCTGGTCAAAGATATCGAGCGAGTCAAGGAAGAGATGAAGGACATTCGTGGGGGGGTGCCCACAGGTGATACGTGCCCAGATTGCAACAAGGTGTTGCTTGAAAAACCAGGGAAATTTGGGATGTTTCTGGCGTGTAGTGGCTATCCAGACTGCAGTTACACTGGCGAGATTGAAAATGAAAAAGAGCTAGCAGATGAGGCCGAAAAAGAGCCGTGTGAGAATTGTGGAAAGCCGATGGTGCTGAAGCGTGGGCAGTGGGGGCCGTTTTTTGCTTGCACACAGTACCCGAAGTGCAAGACCACGCGAAAAGTTATTTCGAGTTCGACTGGATTCGCGGCGGCAAAACCCGATCAGCCGCTGGAAGAAAAGTGCCCGAAGTGTGAATCTCACCTGGTTATTAAGCAGGGTAAGTTCGGGGAGTTTACTGCTTGCAGTAGTTACCCAAAGTGTCGATATATCAAACTAAAGACGATTGGGATAGCCTGTCCAGTTGATGCGGGTGATATTGTCGAGCGGAAATCGAAGCGAGGCAAGGTCTTTTATGGGTGTGCGAATTATCCTGATTGTGACTTTACGGTTTGGAACAAACCACTCGATGAGTCATGCCCGTCGTGCAAAGCGCCGTTTCTAGTTGAGAAAGTGACCAAGCGCTGGGGACGGCAACTACTCTGTCACGCTGACGATTGTGACTACGTCAGAACAGAGGATGAGTTGGTTGCCGGTTAGTAGATTGAAGGTCGACTTAGAACTGGTTCTACCGAAACAGTTTGTCCTGCGTTTAATCTGTTTGTTCGGATCATTGATTCTCGTGTCTCGGAATCGCACTGTCGCATGATTTCTATCGTTGGTGGTGGACTTGCGGGAAGCGAAGCGGCCTGGCAGGCCGCACAACGGGGTGTCCCGGTTGCCCTCTACGAAATGCGTCCAGTCAGGCCGACACGAGTGCATCAGACTGATTACTTTGCAGAATTGGTTTGCAGTAATTCGTTCCGAGGCGCACAGCTTGAAAATGCTGTGGGCCTTCTGAAGGAAGAGATGCGACAGCTCGGCTCTCTGATCATACGGGTTGCCGATGAAACTCGGGTTCCGGCCGGTGGTGCGTTAGCTGTTGACCGCGAACGATTTGCTGTGGGTGTTACTACGGCTCTTGAAGCGCATCCGTTGATTCATATTCACCGTCAGGAAGTAATCACTATTCCAGAAACTAATGCTCAGGCGCCGTTTATTGTCGCCACAGGACCGCTAACTTCAGAGGCACTCTCTTCTGAGATCGTGAGGTTGGTTGGCGATGAACATCTCTTTTTCTATGATGCGATCAGTCCTATCGTAAGTAATGACTCTATCGATCGCGACAAAGTGTTTCGAGCATCTCGATATGGTCGTGACATGCCAGGTGAATTGCCAACGGTACCGGCTGGTAACGCGGTCTTAACCGCTGGGAAACCCACTGAGACCGGAGACTATCTGAATTGCCCATTGGATCGTGAGCAATATTTGTTGCTCCATCAAGCCATTTGCGCTGCCGACTGCGCGGAGGTTCATGATTTTGATAACACAAAGTTTTTCGAAGGGTGTCTGCCAGTCGAAGTACTGGCAGACCGTGGTGTGGATACGTTACGTTTCGGTCCGATGAAGCCGGTTGGGCTGCGCGATCCAAACACTGGTCGTCGACCCTACGCGGTCGTCCAGCTTCGCCAAGACGATTTGGCCGCGGATCACTTTAGCTTGGTGGGGTTTCAGACACAGATGAAATGGGGAGACCAGCAGCGCGTACTTCGATTAATTCCTGGTCTGGAGCAGGCCGAGTTTGTTCGATATGGGATGATCCATCGAAATACTTACATTAATGCGCCTCGTGTACTTGAACCGACGTGGCAAATGCGAAACCGGCCCGAGTTGTTTTTTGCAGGACAGGTCTCGGGCGTTGAAGGCTACGTCGAATCAGCGGCATCCGGCCTGATTGCAGGTCTTGCAGCAGCCGCACTCCACAGTGGGTTTTCATTTCCGTGCTTGCCTAGAACAACGGCGTTGGGGGCTATCGGCTTTTATGTTTCCCATGCCAGTCCGATTAACTATCAACCGACCAATATCACATTTGGTTTGTTCCCGTCGCTTGACGACCCCGTCCGAGACAAACGAAGTCGCCGGCGAGCGATGGCAGACCGTGCTTTGCGTGATCTAACTAGATGGCAAGAGAGTTTATTCGTAGAGCGGATGGTGAGTCCGAGTGAGCAAATCCAATATCGCGACTGAACAAGTTCAGGCGTTTCTTCAGTATCTCGAGCGTCACCGAAATTATTCTCGGAATACGCTGAGAGCTTACCGAACGGATTTGTCCCAATATCTGTTGTTTCTTCAGACGTCGCACAAACTGAATGGATTAACCGATGTGACCCTGGAATATCTCAACAGTGACACGGTGTGGGCATTTCTGAGCGAGTTAGATAAAAGACAGAGACGACACTCGTCTTCGGCACGCAAACTTGCGGCTATTCGGTCGTTCGTCAAATATCTGAAACAGGAAGAACTCCTGAATGATGATCTGAGAAGGCGTAGAAAGAAACTGCGTCCTGATCGAAAATTGCCGGTGCGTCTAGACATTAACGAAATGCAGACGTTGCTAGCCACTCCGGATACAGATAAACGTCTTGGCCGCCGCGATCGTGCCATTCTGGAGTTGCTGTATGCCTCCGGTTTACGGGTGAGTGAATTGGTGGCAGTTAATCTTGGAGACCTTAACTTAAGTACCCGGTCGCTGAGGGTGATAGGTAAAGGCGACAAAGAAAGGGTTGTGCCCTTTAATCGAACGGCAGCCCGCGCCATTCAGGATTATTTTTCGGATCGAAGACAACTTGTTAAAACGGAGGGGTCGTCAAGAGGAAAGGATGCTACATATTTCCAGGACGAGCCATTATTCGTTAACTATCGGGGCGGGCGACTTTCAACCCGCAGTGTCGCTCGGTTGGTGCGCCATTATGTCATCAAGTCCAGTACGAAACTCGAGGTTAGTCCTCACAGCTTGCGACACTCGTTCGCAACGCATCTGCTCGAGCGGGGCGCCAGTTTACGGGATATTCAAGAATTGCTGGGCCATTCGGACATAACTACTACGCAGCGCTATACCCATGTGAACGCCGCACATTTGACACGGCAATACCGAAATGCACACCCACGAGCGTGACCGACCGTTGTAAGAGGGGCAGTTCCAGCGGGTTCAGTAGTTCGGTATGAGAGTTGACTAAGTGTCTATTGTTTCTTGTAGAGCCTCCCATTGGTTCATGAGATCTCCAACTTTCCACATGAGGTTTTGGTGCTCACTAATCTTTTCTTGGGCGGATGCTTTGTCAGCGTAGAACTCAGGTTGAGCCATTGCTATTTCAAGCTCACGAATGGCTAACTCATGCGTGTGGATCCGTCGCTCCAGCTCCACAATTCTGGCTTCCGAGACCTTCCTTTGTCGTTCGTGACGACGAACTGTGACTTGTTTTTTTCGATGAGCCGCGGCTGAACCCGGCTTAGAAGTAACCGGGCTACTTGCAGGCTGGCGCGCACGCGTAGGATGCCCGGTTCGCTCTAACTGGCTTAGACGGAATTCTTCATAAAGTCCGGGATAAAGCACCGCCTCGCCGTTTCCTATTTCCAAAATCTTGGAAGCAAGTCGGTCAACAAAGTAGCGGTCGTGCGAGACAAAGATGAGCGTGCCTTTATAGTCGGCTAGTGCGTCTAAAAGTACGTTTGTAGAATCGATGTCAAGGTGGTTGGTCGGTTCATCGAGAAGGAGTGTGTTTGAGGGGCGAAGCAGCATTCGGGCTACCGCTAACCTTGTGCGCTCACCGCCAGACAAAACAGCAACACGTTTGTGAATGTCATCACCTGAGAAAAGAAATCCGCCGAGGATGTTCCGAATGGCTGGGACCATCTGAACGGGCGAGTTGGCAGCTAGGGTATCGTGAACGGTAAGTTTCTCATCAAGGCGCGTGGCTTCGTCTTGAGCAAAGTATTGAGCTACGACGTTACTACCTTCGATTCGGTCACCGGTGTCAGGTGCTTCTGCACCGGCTAGTATTCTCATGAGTGTTGATTTTCCAGATCCGTTTGGACCCACAAGGGCAACGCGGTCGCCTCGTTCGACCAGAACATTCGCGCGATCAAAAACATTTAGTTCTCCATAGGTTTTTTTGATCTCCTTTAATTCGATTACTGCTCTCGCACTTCGGGTGCAACTTGGGAACGTGAAATGGACCCGTTTTCGTTCCGGCGGAACCTCAATCGGGTTGATCTTCTCGAGCATCTTGACTCGACTCTGTACTTGAGCGGCTTTGGTCGCTTGGTATCGGAAACGGTTAATAAACGCTTCCATACGAGCAACCTCATCGTCTTGACGGCGCTTCTGTTCTTGTAGACGCTGGAGACGGGCTTCCCGTTCAACCAAGTAGTCGCTGTAACCGCCTTGATACGTGGTCAGCTTGCTCAGGCCTATCTCTACAACTGTTGTAACGACGGTATCGAGGAAGAATCGATCATGAGAAACCAGGACCACGGCGTGTGGATACGATAGTAGGTAATCCTCTAGCCAGTTTCGAGCTTCTAGATCGAGATGGTTCGTCGGTTCATCTAAGAGCAGGAGGTGTGGACTGCCTAGAAGAAGTTTTGCGAGTGCAATTCGCATCTGCCAACCGCCGGAGAAGGTCTCACACGAATTGTTAAATTGTTCCAGTCGAAAACCTAAGCCCCGGAGTACAACTGTAGCTTTGGCCTCGATATCGTAGCCACCTTGATCGCGGAACGTTTGCTGGACATCACTGTAGCGATCAAGCATTTGATTATGTTCGGCTTCAGGGATGTTCGGGTCACCGAGTCGGCTCTCCAGGTCATGCATTTCCCGCTGGATTGAGAGCAGTTCGCCAAAGCCTTCGCAGGCTTCCGTAAATAGCGAGTTCCCACTATGATTCAGTCCCTCTTGTGGCAAGTAGCCGACAGTTAGGCCGGTAGATCGTGTGATCTCCCCTTTATCAGGCCCATCCAAGCCGGCCATTATCCGAAGCAATGTGGTTTTACCGGAGCCATTTGGGCCACAGAGTCCCACGCGATCCCCTGAATTAACGTGCCAATTCACAGCGTCGATGAGGACGCGAGCGCCAAATGCCTTTCGAACCCCTGAAAGTTGAATTCTCACAGAACTATAAGTCTGACCTCACTAAGGAATGAGCTCGATGAAGAGTCATTGGCAACCAACTCAAAGACTCAACTAGGATGTCCTATGTTTAATCTAAATGATGTTGTGCCTGCCAGTATGTTGAACATCTGGTCGTTATGATTCTGTCGTCTGAGCCTTTATTGATACGTTCATTACGTTGTATTGAACAATCGAATTACTGCCGATTCAGTACGCAGCCTCTTGAGTTGATGGCCATTAAGATGTTGATAATTTAGTTGGTTACGACGCCAATGAACAAGGTGCGACAGTGTATACAGAAGTACCCAAACTCATCAACACTTGCCGTCGTCCAACTAATTGGCGAGAAACGCCGGTGGTTTAGTTGCAGGTGAACTGATCTACAATGCCAAGGATCAGAGTGTGCGATATGAGTCAACAGACCTCGTGTTTACGTTTATTCAGTTTCTTGGCGGTCGCTATATTGGTAGGTTGCAGCTCGCCTATATCTGTTGATCAGGCAATCTCTGTAGAGGACGTCACTACAGGTTGGCTCGATTTTGGAATCGATAATTTGGGCCGCAATAAACTGGTTCCTACAATTTCTTTCCGTCTGGCGAACCAGTCTACCGAATCAGTTCGGACGCTACAGCTCATGTCCTCATTTCGGCGCTGTTTCACGGAGGGGCAAATGGATACCCTACCAGAGGATTCACCACCTGATCCGATAGCTGGAACATGCGCAGGTGAAATGCAGGAGTGGGGTAGTGCTTACCTACGTGCTGTCGGTCGCGAGGGGCTTGCGTCTGGTGCAGCCACCGAAACGTTTACGATGGATTCGGGTCGAGGCTATACCGGAGAGCAGTCGAGACTTGACATGCTAGAGCATCGATTGTTCGTCGACGTTAAAGTTGAGCTTTTTGTCAGGCGCGGGTCAGATCAATGGGTAACTCTTGGCGAGCATCCAATTGACCGGCAGCTGCTTACCCGGTAGCGGCCTCACATGTCAGCTTTAGCTGCTGCAGCGACACGTTTCCCCTTAGGCGCGCCGCTAACGATAGCCTAAAAGTTATCGGGGCCATCATTTGACATCAGACACTGGCACATCACCCTCCGACGGTTCTCTCGGTGTGGGTCTTCGTAAAGGATTCGGCCCCTTAGACGGCGCGTCGATTATTGTTTCGAATGTTATTGGGAGCGGTATCTTCATCGTGCCCATTTTTGTCGCACAAGCCATTCCCAACCCAATCGCGATCTTGAGTGTTTGGCTTATTGGAGGGGTCTTGGCTTTTGCAGGTGCCATGGCGTACGCCGAGCTTGCCTCACTCCGACCTCGTGCTGGGGGCGAGTATGTTTATCTTCATGAGGCATTTGGTCCTGTGGTTGGATTCCTAACTGGCTGGACGTCATTTGTTGCCGGCTTCTCGGGTGCAATAGCAGCTAGTGCTGTTGGGTTTGTGACCTATCTCGAAAGATTTTTCTTCACTGCCGGAGACACGGAACCGATCCTGAGTCTTTCATTCGGATTGATGACTCTGAGTGTCTCGCCTCAATCAATTATTGCTCTTGGGGTCATTGCAGTTTTTACGGTTGTACATGTTGTTGGAGTTGGTCCAGGTGGTCTTGTTCAAAACTTTCTTGCGACTCTTAAGGTGGTTTTGTTACTAGCCTTCGTTGTGCTTGGATTTTCGTTCGGTCAAGGAGGGGGGCACAATTTTGTTGACAGCGGCGGGCCTGTAACGATGTCGACTTTACTGCTGGCTTTAATTCCAGTCATGTTTAGCTATTCCGGATGGAATGCCGCAACGTATGTCGCTGAGGAAATTAGGGATCCTGGCCGGAATATACCCTTGGCAATGGGAATTGGTACAGCACTTGTCGTGACGATTTATCTTCTCTTAAACGCTCTCTACCTCTATGCCCTGCCGGTGTCCACGTTGGCGACGGTTGAAACACGTGTGATTGATGCGACGGCCGGTCAGTTGTTTGGTTCGGCCGTCGCCGCGCCGCTAGCGATTGCTTCGGCGGCTATGATCGCGGCGAGTGTGAGTGCTATGGTCTTGGCGGGTCCTCGCGTGTACTACGCAATGGCTCAAAATGGACAATTCTTTTCGGCAATGGCTAGGATCCATCCTCGATATCGGACTCCTGCGATTGCGATCATTGCCCAAAGCCTCTGGGCTGGCGTATTGGTGCTGACGGGAACATTTGAGCAGTTGATTGAATACACTGGATTTGCAGTGGTCCTGTTTGCCGGGTTCGCAGTGTCGGCTGTCTTCGTTTTAAGACATCGACACCCTAATGCCCATCGACCGTTTAAAGCGTGGGGCTACCCAGTCGCGCCGTTGGTGTTCGTGTCTGGAAGTTTTATGATGGTGGTCAACGCGATCTTTCGGAGTCCGGTTACTTCCTTAGTGGGACTGGCCATTATCGCTGCGGGCGTGCCCGTTTACTTCGCCGTTTGGAAGAAATCGACATTGAGAAAGTCATGACCCAAAACATCAAGAATGGCACTTTTTATGGCACCACGGTAGTATCGGTGCGTCACTTGGGGAATACGGTGATGGCCGGCGATGGTCAGGTCACGCTAGGGGCGACGGTTGTCAAACAGGGGGCATCCAAGGTTCGCCGTCTTTACAATGACAAGGTTCTTGCGGGCTTCGCGGGCTCCGCAGCAGACTCATTTGCGCTTTACTCACGTTTTGAATCTAAGCTTGAAGCTTATCGCGGAAATCTTGAACGGTCGGTTGTGGAGTTGGCCAAGGACTGGCGAACCGACCGCGTTCTCCGACGACTTGAAGCAATGCTTGTTGTTGCCGACCAGTCATCTACCTTTCTCTTATCCGGCACAGGTGACGTCATTGAACCCGATGATGGCATTGTAGGGATAGGCTCTGGAGGTGCGTATGCAGTGGCTGCAGCAAAATCGTTGGCCCGCAACACTGACCTTACGGCAAGCGTAATTGCTACCGAAGCCATGAAGGTGGCCGCCGAGATTTGCATTTACACGAATACCAATGTCACGATCGAAGAACTCTGAGCCGCTTTTTTCACCGGCGATGAGGGATGTTCATACCAAGGCTGATGCCAATTTATCTTCCTGAAACCACCGCTACTAGTGTTGATGCTCTGACACCTCGTCAGATCGTCACCGAGCTCGACAAATATGTGGTTGGCCAGAGTCGGGCTAAGCGTGCCGTAGCTATTGCACTTCGCAACCGGATGCGGCGGCAAAAGCTTTCGCCAGACTTGGCCGAAGAAGTTGCTCCCAAGAACATTTTGATGATTGGTCCCACCGGGGTGGGTAAGACCGAAATTGCTCGACGACTGGCTCGTTTGGCCCAGTCACCATTCATTAAGGTTGAGGCTTCGAAATTTACGGAAGTTGGCTATGTGGGGCGCGACGTCGAGGCAATGGTCCGCGACTTGGTCGAGCTAGCGGTGGACATGGTTCGAGAAGAGCGTTTAATCGAGGTGAAAGAAAAGGCTCAAGAGAACGCCGAAGACCGCTTGCTCGATCTCCTCCTGCCTCCCGTACCTGTACCGACGACTGGAACACCCCCCGATCCTCAAGGGGCTCGGGACTTGGCCAATCGAACCCGTGAGAAGTTCCGAGAGCAACTTCACGCTGGTCTTCTTGATTCGCGAGTTGTTGAGGTTGACGTTCGTGAGCGGGGCACGCCATCGTTCGAGATTGTTACTGGAACTTCGGTGGAAGAGATTGATATCAACGTTAAAGATATGCTGCCAAATCTGTTTCAGGGGCGCTCGAGGAAGAGCCGGATGAAGGTTCCTGAAGCGCTTGAGCACTTGACGCAAGAGGAAGAACAAAAACTTGTGGATATGGAGAGCGTTGGCCGTGCTGCTGTAACAAGGGTTGAGCAGGCCGGCATTATTTTTATCGATGAAATCGACAAAATCGCAGGGCAGGGAGGAGCTCAAGGCCCGGATGTGAGTCGGGAGGGTGTTCAGCGGGACATTTTGCCGATTGTAGAAGGTACAACGGTCAACACAAAACATGGCATGGTTCGAACAGACCACATTCTTTTCATAGCGGCCGGTGCGTTTCATGTGTCGAAGCCGTCTGATTTGATTCCTGAGCTGCAAGGACGGTTTCCGATTCGGGTCGAGTTGGAGGCTTTAGGCACGGACGAATTTGTTCGAATTCTGACCGAGCCGAAAGGTGCGCTTGTCACTCAGTACATGGCCCTGCTTGCGACTGAGGGGCTAGACCTTCGTTTTGGTGAGGATGCGGTGAAGCGAATCGCGGAGTTTGCCACACTTGTGAACGAGCGCACCGAGAATATCGGCGCGCGACGGTTGCATACGGTGCTGGAGAAACTCCTGGACGAGATTTCTTTCGAAGCCCCGGATATGCTGGAGCGGCAAGTTTCGATCGATGCAGAGTATGTCGACAAGATGCTAATCGACATAGTGAAGAATGATGACCTATCTCGTTACATTTTGTGACCCAGTTGAAGCGCAGTGTTTTTCCTTGTTTGGTTCGTCGCGCCCAGACCCGTGTAATGATTAGATCCCTTAGGTGGGGGACAGTGGTAAACGTAGCAGCGATGCTAGCCGCGCTCGGTGTGGCATTCGGCTGTGGGATGCGTGGTCCTCCACTTCCACCCTTAGTATTCGTGCCCGGTTCAGTAACGAACTTAGAGATTGAACGAGTCGATGACGAGGTTTTCATCACTCTAGAGGTGCCCTCCGTGAATTCAGACGGCATCCAACCCGCTGACCTGGCTCGCCTGGAAGTCTACGGCCTGACCACGCAAGTTGTTCCGGCCCAACCGGTGTTTTTGTTGCCGTTAACAGAGTGGCTGGAGTATGCCACGCTAGTCGCTACGATTGTCGTAGAGCAATCGGATAGCGTTACGGAGACGGATGCCTCGGCTGAGCTTGGTCAATCTCAGTTGCTACGTCAAGGAGAAGAGGTGACCGTGGTCGAGTCGTTGACTCCTGAAGTGATGGCGCCAGTCTTAGTGGAACCTGAGATGAATGAAAATGCAGAGGAACAGCCAGTGTTTGGCATGCCTGTCAAACGATTGTCCCTGGTGTTGGCAGCTACGCCGCCGCCGCCCAGACGGACTTACGTTGTGGTTGGTGTTTCAAGTCAGGGCCGCCAAGGTCTCCCATCGGAGCGTCTAGACATAACATTGGGAGGTGCTGCCACTGCCCCGGGAGCACCGACAATTACCTACACTGAAACAGCCATGTCTTTAAAGTGGCTTCCGCCCCGGTCAGTACGATTGCCGATACAAGAATTGATCGATGACTCGCTGCTATCATCTGAACCGATCGTCGAATGGCCGGCTGAGACAAAGTACTTTGTATACGCGGTCTCAACTGATGTTGACGGCGACCGCACTACTGAGCGAGAGGAAATCGAACCACTTAATGCTAGCCCGACGGTGGAGACTTCACATGTGGAGTCCGAGATAACGTTTGGATTAGAGTCGTGTTATTCGGTACGAGCCCTGGATGAAGTTGATTCACTCCCGGTTCAAGGTCCCGCGTCGCCATCGACTTGTGTGACGCCTGTGGACACCTTCGCGCCAGAACCACCAGTTGGTTTGTTGACCGTGGCCAGCCAAGATGCGATTAGTCTCGCGTGGGACCAGAGTCCTGAAACTGACATTTCAGGGTATCTGGTCTTGCGTCGAAATGATCCAGGTGCGACACTTCAACCGCTGACACCAGAACCGATTACTGAAACCACGTTCCGCGATGTCGACATTCGTAGTGACCAACGGTATGTGTATGCCGTACAGGCAGTTGATAATGCCACACCGCCGAATATTAGTTTTCCGTCACTTGAGGTTCGGGAGCAAGCTCGGTAAGAGAAGTCATGGAACGTATCTTTAGAATTGAACTGAAGGGTTCTTCCGTATACGCCCTTCGGGATGATGAGGAAAACACGTGGTATCGCCTCAGCGGCGACCTATTTGGCGAGTTTGGTCGAGGTCAAGCAATAGAGGGCGGAGAGTTTCGGCTCCTTGCGCCGGTCCGACCGTCAAAGATAGTGGCAGTCGGATTGAACTACCGGGATCATGCCAAAGAGATGAACAAACCGTTGCCAGAGGAACCGCTAATCTTTTTAAAACCCTCGACCGCGATTATTGGCCACGGTGACGCTATTGTGCTCCCTCCGACGGTTGGGCGAGTTGATTATGAGGCCGAACTTGGAATCGTCATTGGTAGACGAGCGAAGTCAGTGACAGCGGAAATTGCGTCGAATTATATCCTCGGGCTAACTTGTGTGAACGACGTGACGGCGCGAGAGCTGCAGGCAAAAGACGTACAGTACACGCGAGCCAAAGGTTTTGATACGTTTGCACCAATTGGACCTTGTATCGTGACGGGTCTGGATGGCAGTGCACTGGATGTCGAATCTTGGGTGAATGGTGAGCGCAGACAGGCATCCAATACCCGCGAGTTAATTTTTGGCCTTCGACAATTGGTTGCCTTCGTTTCTGGCGTTATGACGTTGCTGCCCGGCGACGTCATAGCAACTGGTACACCCTCGGGTGTTGGTCCGTTGACAGCGGGTGACCAGGTTGTCATTAAGGTTGAGCAGGTGGGTGAACTTTCTAGTCAGGTAGTCGCGAAATCAGGTGAAGATGGAGAATCAAAGCTATGAAACTGTTCGTCGATACGGCCGCGATTGAAGAGATAGAGGAACTTTTACCGCTTGGCATAGTCGATGGGGTAACTACAAATCCTTCACTTCTTGCAAAGGCAGGCGGCGATTCTCGGCAAGTACTCAAGACAATCTGTGAGCGGGTCGGTGGACCGGTTAGTGCTGAGGTCGTCGCCACTGATGCCGAGGCTATGATTCAGGAAGGCCGTAGTTTGGCAGCGATAGACGAACATATCGTTGTCAAGGTGCCCTTTGGGCGCGCCGGCGTTACTGCTTGTGGCGTGTTGGCGGGCGAGGAAATCCGCGTTAACGTGACGTTAGTGTTTTCTGCGACGCAGGCTCTGTTGGCTGCCAAAGCTGGTGCGACCTATTGCAGTCCTTTTGTAGGGCGACTCGATGACGTCGGTGTGCCTGGAATGGATCTGATCAGCCAGATCGTGAATATCTATGACAACTACGATTTCACGACGGAGGTGCTTGTTGCGAGTGTCAGGGGGCCTATGCACATCATTGAGTCCGCACAACTGGGTGCGGATATATGCACCTGTCCCGCCAAGGTGATCGATGCAATGTTTAAGCACCCATTGACCGACATAGGATTGAAAAAGTTCTTGGCTGACTGGGAGAAAGCCCAAACCGAACGTGTGTAATATTCAACTCTCATGGATAAGAATCGTCGTCTTGCTGAATACGAGAAACAAGCTGAGTTAGGCGGTGGGGATGCCCGGCTAAAACGCCAGCATGACGCCGGAAAATTAAGTGCGCGTGAGCGAATAGAACAGTTTTTCGACAACGAGACCTTTCATGAACTTGACAAGCTGGTAACACATCGCTGTCGTGATTTCGGGATGGAGGAGCAGTTGATTCCCGGGGATGGTGTAGTTACAGGTTATGGCCGAGTTGATGGTCGTATCGTGTACGCGTTTGCCCAGGACTTTACCGTGTTTGGCGGATCGCTATCCGAGACTAACGCCTTAAAGATAGTTAAGGTTATGGATCTGGCGGTTCAAAACGGTGCGCCGATGGTGGGTTTGAACGATTCTGGCGGTGCCCGTATTCAAGAGGGTGTACTGTCGCTTGGCGGATATGCGGATATTTTCCTTCGGAACACTTTGGCTTCCGGAGTGGTGCCGCAGATCTCGGCGATTATGGGGCCTTGCGCCGGTGGGGCCGTTTATTCTCCTGCAATTACGGATTTTACAGTCATGGTCCAAGGAACAAGTTACATGTTTGTAACGGGCCCTGATGTTCTTAAGACGGTTACCCATGAAGAAGTTTCAAAGGAAGAATTAGGTGGCGCAGCAACGCACAATGAACAGAGTGGGGTAGCGCATTTTTCAGTTGCCACAGACCAGGAATGCTTACATCTCATCCGGACACTCTTGGGGTATCTGCCAAGCAACAATCTAGACGATGTGCCACGGGGCGACTCTACTGACCCGGTTGATCGAGAAGAAGAGAGCCTTGATACCTTGGTGCCAGAAGCTCCAAACCAACCGTACGATATTCTCGACCTCATTAAGCGCGTTGTTGATGACGGTGAGTTTCTTGAGGTGCACAAGCATTTTGCCCGGAACCTCGTCGTTGGATTTGCCCATTTGGGTGGTCGATCAGTTGGCATTGTAGCCAATCAGCCGGCTCACCTAGCCGGTACCCTTGATATCGATGCGTCGGTTAAGGGCGCTCGATTTGTTCGCTTTTGTGACGCATTTAACATTCCCTTGGTTACTTTCGAGGATGTTCCGGGGTTCTTGCCGGGAACTCGCCAAGAGTACGGAGGCATTATTAGGCATGGTGCCAAGTTGTTGTTTGCCTTCGCTGAGGCGACTGTTCCGAAACTGACAGTTATCACGCGGAAAGCATATGGAGGCGCGTATTGCGTGATGTCCAGTAAGCACCTCAGAACCGATTTGAACCTCGCGTGGCCGACAGCTGAGATTGCGGTTATGGGACCAGAGGGAGCAGTCAATATCTTGTACAAACGGGACTTAGAGTCGGCTGATGACGCGGACCAGCTACGAAAACAGCGGGTCGAGGAGTTCCGAGAAAAGTTAGCCAACCCATTTGTTGCGGCGTCCCGAGGGTTTATCGACGAGGTAATTCAGCCACGCGCCACCAGACCAAGACTGATTGCCGCATTGGCGAGTCTTGATGGAAAACGGGACAAGAATCCTCCCAAGAAACACGGAAACATTCCTCTTTGAGCGAGTTGCAGTGTTGGTGACGCTCTGGCTATTCGATGATTATCAGATGGTCGTGGCCCGCCTCCTGTTTTCAGCCATAACTCCCACTAACTGCTACACTTAAACGACAATTCGTTTTCTCTGGGCTCAGGCGCTTAATAGGTGAACTGTGAAAGTTCTTATTGCCAATAGAGGTGAGATTGCCGTCCGCATTATGCGGGCATGCCGAGAACTTGGTCTGCCGGCGGTCGCGGTTTATTCAGATAGCGATCGTTTGGCGCCGCATGTTCGGTATGCCGACGAAGCTATTGGCCTGCATGCTGATTCACCCGACGATACCTACCTTGACATCGAAAAGTTGATTGACGCTGCTCATCAAACCGGGGCTGAAATGATGCATCCGGGATACGGGTTCCTCGCTGAGAATGCTGAATTTGCCACTGCCTGCCTAGACGCAGGACTTAAGTTTGTAGGCCCTCCGCCTGAGGTTATCGCTCTGATGGGAGGCAAAACGAGCGCTCGGTTGGCGGCTAAGAAGGCTGGCGTACCCGTCGTGCCTGGCACCGAATCATCCCTAGATGCCTCCTCTACGGAGCATGCAGTCTTGGAAACGGCCAAAAATATTGGCTATCCACTTTTCGTAAAAGCTGTTGCGGGCGGAGGGGGAAAGGGAATGCGCTTGGTGAAAGAGGCTTCCGCGTTAATTGGAGCGGTCCAGACTGCCCGTTCAGAAGCGCAAGGTGCATTCGGTGACTCAGCGGTTTATCTGGAACGTTCTGTGAGTCCGGCCCGCCACATTGAGGTGCAGATAATGGCCGATAACCACGGCCGGGTTGTGCCGTTTGTCGAACGTGAATGTTCGGTCCAGCGTCGACACCAGAAGGTCATTGAAGAAACCCCCTCACCTGCCGTTAGCGAGGAAACCCGCCAAGAGTTAGCTGCGGCTGCTCGTGCTCTTGCTGAGGGTGTGGGCTATGTCAACGCGGGAACCGTTGAGTTTCTTCTAGATAACGACGAGAAATTTTATTTTTTAGAAATGAACACCCGCTTACAGGTGGAGCACCCAATAACAGAGATGGTCACGGGTATCGATCTTGTTCATTGTCAGCTTCGTGTTGCTGCCGGTGAGGCGTTGAATCTTGACTCTGAGAAGGCAATCAAGCCGCAGGGGCACGCTATCGAATGTCGGGTCTACGCGGAAGATCCAGAAGTTGGTTTTATTCCATCTCCTGGCCGCATTACGAGGCTTGTCCAGCCGTCGGGACCTGGAATTCGGGACGACAGTGGTGTCGACGAAGGTTTCACAGTGCCAGTGTTTTATGACTCGATGATCTCAAAACTGGTTGCGTGGGCCCCCGATCGGAGTCAAGCCATCGAACGAATGAGGCGAGCGTTGGCCGAATATCAAATTGAGGGTGTCAAAACGACGCTACCGTTCTTTCGTTGGATGCTTCGACAACCCACTTTCTTAGAGGGGAATGTCGATACCGCATTTCTAGACCAACTTTTGGCGGACAGGCAGCGTGGCAGTTTTTCTGTGGTCACGAGTGAGATTGAGGAACAAGTTGTGCTGGCGGCTGCGGTCCACACATTTTTGACGACCAAAAATAAATCGTATGAATCATTGCCGCTTCAGGACTCGGGCATATGGCGTCGGATCGCACGACGGGAGAGTCTTCGATGACAGCGTCAAAACCGATCGAAATCGAGGTCGCGGGAAAGCTGCATAGCGTGACCGTGGAACCAATTTCAACAGCGGTCGGCCGCTTCCGCGTAATGTGGGATGAGAATGAGTACGTCATCAATGCCGGCCGACTGGACTCCCAGACCTTGTCCTTGATAGGAGTTGGAAAGAACAGTTCAAGCATTGAAGCACGAGTAGTGGACTTCGGGAGTCGAGGCGACCTTAACGTTACGATCAACGGCCTGTCGCAACGTGTCAAAGTTAACCAAGGACCGCGAGTCGTTAGTGGCGATAACGGTGATGCGTTGGTGGGCCAGAACGAAGTTGTTGCGCCGATGCCAGGAAGAGTAGCGAGGTTACTGGTCCAAGTGGGGGATACGGTTGTAGCCAGCCAGAGTGTTGTTGTTGTCGAAGCGATGAAGATGGAGAACGAACTTTCAACTGAACGAGCTGGTACCGTTAAACGAATCTTGACCTCGGAAGGGGCATCTGTTGATGCAGGAACCGTGCTTCTTGTAGTCGAATAATTGAGTGCGAATACATGAGTGACGAACAGTCAACGTCATCTGAATCGTCGTCGTCGAACAGTACCAGTGCGTCGTGGGCAACGCGCTGGCGGCGCCTATCTCTAGTCCAGTATCTACCTCTCAAGTTTCGCCGGTATGCTGGCCGACTAGTTATTGCTGCTGTCGCGCTGATTGCAGCAGTATTGGTGTCTGTAGTTACGGTTGATTTGGGTCCTGCTGTAAGGGCGCAAGCCGAACGAGCTGCATCAACTCAGCTCGACCGACCTGTGCATATCGGTCGCCTTGGCACTTATCTGCTCCCTGGACGGTTCCTAGTTGAGGATTTTGTTATCGAAGGGTTGTCAGCTAGGGACGAACCGTTTTTTACGGCCGATCAGATTGTCGTGTCGACTTCGTGGCTAGCTCTACTTCGAGGTGAGATTCTTGTTGATGACGTTGAAATAGGTCCTTGGCGAATGGTTGCGGAAAGTTTTCAAGATGGCCGGCAGAGTTTTCCTCGATTCGTGCCCCAAGAAGAAACTCGAACTGATTCGGCTATCGCTGCTGATGACGTAGTTTCAGACGAAAATAATGGTCGGCGCATTGTGACGACTGTCCAGAGACTTCTCGCACATGACGGTGAGTTTATTTACCGCGACCACAACGTTCCTTGGAATGTGACCGCTAGAAATGTCGACTTGATGATGGCTAAGGGTGACAACTATGGCGGGGAAGTGTCGTTTACTGACGGGTTGGTAGAGATCATGACGTTCGAGCCGATGACGGTCGAGATGCGTGCCGACTATGAACTAGATGGCGGTGACGTGAACTTGTCTCAGATCGACTTGACGATGGACGGGTTTTATTCGGATGTCACTGGAAAAGTTGATCTTGCAAATTGGCCAGAACAGATCTACCAGATTGTGGATTCGGATATTGATCTGCCCACAATGAAGGATATTTTCTTTGCCGACGACCCCTTTACAGTTGCTGGTGATGCTCGTTTCGTTGGGGCGTGGCACATCTTTGATGGTGGCCGTGAACTGACGGGGCGGTTTCAGAGCGATGACTGGACACTGAATGGGTTGGCGTTCCCCGACACGAATGGCTCTTTAGTTTGGACACGAGATAGATTCGAGGTTTTCGACTATGTGTCTGGGTTTTACGGTGGCGATGCTCGGTTGACGTATTTGATGGCTCCGCTTGGCACTAACGAGCAGGGTATGGCAACCCTCGACACTGCAGTCACGGATGTTGATGTCCGCGCTTTGTCGGAAGCTGTCGCGTTGGCCGGCGTGAGGCCAGACGGGGCGGTTAGTGGTCACAATCTACTTCGTTGGCCCCTGGGTCAGTTTGACAGCCATACCGGCACAGGACATTTTGAGGTCACCGCACCGAGTGGGTCTGCTCCGCTGATGACTCCCCGGGCAACGGGCAACAATCCGTCGGCAATCGGGTCATACGCCGCCGTCGAATTTTCACCAAGTGGCGTGCCTTGGATGTTTCCAGTCGGCGGTGAGGTCACCTACACAATCAAACCTGAGTGGATTGAGATTGCGCCGAGCCGATTGGCCACACCGGCAACTTATATCGATTTTGAAGGCAAGACGGCCTTTGGTGAAGAGTCCAACATACCGTTCAAGGTATCTAGTATCGACTGGCAGGAAAGCGATCGATTGATGTCCGCCTTCATGACCGCCTTTGGTCGCGACACCAATGAGTTCTCGATTGGTGGTCGAGGTCACCTAAATGGTGTCATGCTGGGAACATTTTCTCGACCTCGGATTGAGGCTTCTTTTGACGGCGAGGCGATCGAAGCATGGAATGTACCCTGGGGCCGTGGTACGGGTCGCGTCGTTGTTGAAAATTCTTATCTTGATGTGGTTGATGGCATTTTTGACCAAACTGGGGCTGTCGTTCATGTGGATGGACGATTTGCTATTGGTTTTCCGAGAGTTGATGGCGGTGAAGAAATCAACGCTCGATTTGATCTGGCGTCATTTCCCGCCCAACGTTTGCGCGATGTCTTTTCAGTTGATGGATATGCGATTGATGGTCCCCTTACCGGTGAGATTCATCTGTATGGCTACTACCGGCAGCCGTTCGGGTTTGGAAGTTTGAGACTCGCAGAACCGGAAGCATGGGGTGAGCCCTTTGACTTTGCAGCGGCTGGTCTTCGGTTCGAGGGGGCCGGTGTCAGGATGGATGGCTTGGAGATTGGTAAGGGGAGTGGCCAGCTTACAGGTGCCACGTACATTAGATGGGACGGAACTTATTCGTTCAATATCGATGGTCGAGACATCCCTCTGGAATCAGTTCAAGGTTTTGGTATTACCCGTGCGCGACTGGGTGGAAGTGCAACGTTTGCGGCTACCGGAGCCGGGGTGTTGGCTGATCCCAGCTATGAGCTGCGTGGAGCCATCAGCGACCTCAGTGTTAATGATGAGATTGTGGGACAGTTGTCGGGTCGCGTGAACGTCCGCGAGGGGTTGATGGGGATTGAAGTGGAAGCCGGGTCACCGAGTTTGGCAATTTCGGGTTCTGGTCGGGTCGATCTGTCTTCCGACAATGACGCTGATTTGCTTTTGCGTTTCACCAACACGACATTAGACCCTTATGTTCGTGCATATACCTCAGTGGTGCCTCAAGCGGCGTCAATGGTTGTTTCAGGTACGTTGCAGGTAACGGGGCACTTGGAAAATATCGATTCGCTTCTCGTGCGAGCAACCGTTGAGCAACTTGAACTTGGTGTTTTTGACTACTTAGTCCGCAATCAGGATCCGGTTGAACTCGTGTTTGACGACAACGTTCTTCAGGTTCAACACATGAATCTTGTTGGGGAAGGGACTGCGCTCAACGTGTTGGGACAGGTTAATTTGGTCGATGAACAGATCGGATTACGTGCTGAAGGTGATGCGAACCTCAGATTTTTGCAAGGATTTTTCCCAGACCTCCGTAGCTCAGGGACGGGAAACTTGAGTGCTGAGATCAGCGGAACATTTCGTCAACCAATTATCGTGGGTAATGCCACTGTCTCGGGCGGGCGGGTTAGACACCTCTCCCTTCCTCACAGCCTTGAGGGCATTGACGGCGAAATTGTATTCGAGCCGAACGGCATTCGTTTTGATGCTCTCAGTGGTGTGATGGCCGATGGTCAGGTGCAGTTTGGCGGACGAGTTGGTCTTAGAGGCTACGAGATTGGAGAACTGAACATCACTGCCACGGCGTCCGAGATGAAACTCAGGTTTCCAGAAGGTATCCGTTCGGTTGTTGACGCTGAGTTAACACTTGGTGGTGAGATCGATGACGCCGTACTGGCTGGTCGCGTCGACGTTCGAGACGCTGTATGGCTGAATTTGTTTGAGCCGAGCACGGAATTTTTAAGTTTTGTGGATACCGACAGTGCGTTAGTCCAGCAGTCGCTTGAATCGACCTTGCCGCTGAGATACGACGTGCGTATCGTTGCTCCTTCGAGTTTACGTATCAGTGACAACACGGCTCGCATTGTGTCGAGCGCTGAGTTGACCTTGTCTGGCAACTTCGATCAACCACTGCTCCTGGGCAATGCCGAGATTGAGCGAGGGGAAGTGTTTTTTGAGGGGAATCGCTACCGGGTTACGCGTGGTAGCATAGCGTTCACCGATCCGACGTCGACGGAACCGTTCTTCGACATCGAGGCGGAGACTGATATTCGTGTGCCTGGCCAGACCTACCGGGTAACGATCGGTGTCAGTGGAACCATGGACCGGCTCGATCCTGAATTGTCGTCAGATCCGCCACTACAAGAAACGGAGATTCTGTCGCTTTTGCTCGGTGACATTCGGGATCCTCAAGCGGCTGAGATTCGGGCGTTACGAGCCCAAGAGGCTTCCCGCCAAGAACTTTTGCAAGCTGGCGCGGCACGTCTGTTAACCAGCCCAATTTCCTCGGGTGTTGGTCGTGTCGTGGAAGAGTCTTTCGGTGTTGATTCTTTTGAAATAACTCCAGCCCTGGACCCGGCGACGCTGCAGTCAACCCAGTTGTTGCCGACAGCGAGGTTGTTAATCGGAAAACGTATTTCGAACCGAGCCCATGTCACGTTCTCGCGGGCGGTGAGCGGCGCTAATCAAGATTTAATTGTTGTACTCGAGTACGACCAAAACGATCGGCTTTCTTGGATCGTGTCACAAAATGAAGATCGGACCTACGCACTCGATTTCCGGGTGCGCCATGCTTTCTGATGTCTGCCACGAAGAAGTGTTTGCTGAAAGGGTTACTGGTACTCAGCTTTGCTGTTGCGGGCTCGGTTTTAGCGAACGCCTCGCAGATTGACAAATTTGTTGGCGAAACTGTCAGCGAGGTCACACTTGTCAGAGAGGGGCGAGTTCTTCGAGATCCGTCGGTTCTGGAACTTGTTGAAACAGAGGTTGGGCAGCCACTTTCGATGCGACAGGTTCGCGAGAGCCTGACCCATTTATTCAGCCTTGGCCTGTTCGAAGACGTTCAGGTTATTGCTGGTCTGACTGAATCCAAGTTGTCACTGCGGTACGATCTTCGACCGCTTGCGGTGATCGACCGGATCGAATTCAAAGGTGATACTGGAATCTCAACTGGCGAGCTTCGCGATGCGATTCGACAAGCTCACGGGACGTCTTTTGAAGCCAGTGTGGTGGAATCGGTAACCCGCACTATTCAAGATGTTTACCACTCGAGAGGATTTTTTCAGTCTCGCGTGACTACTCGAATAGAAAGAAACGGTTCAGGACGCACACTCTATGCTGCGGTTGAACCTGGGCCACGGGCTCTGATTAGCCAGATCTTTGTCACTGGTATTTCGTCGACATTGTATTCCTTTACCCTCAACCGACTTGATCTCGAAGTGGGACAGGCCTATGACGGTAACGTCGTTGATGAACGATTGCTTGATTACGAAGATGACCTGAGGCGAGAACGGTACTACGAAGCAGATTTAAATCACTCGATTGAGGTCAGTCCATCAGGTGGACAAGTTGACCTGAGATTGAATATTCGGCGTGGGCCACGCATTGACGTCATGCTTGTTGGTGACAACGTCCCGGGTGCGGACTTGACTGATCTTGTTCCTGTTGAACGAGAGGGTTCGATTGACGAAGATCTTTTGGAAGATGCTGACCGAAGAATTGAAGGGCTTCTTACGGGGTTAGGATACCGAGATGCCAACGTCCTTCACAGTCGCGAGAGCGCCAATGAAGACCTTGCGATCGTTTTTACGGTTAACCGAGGGCAACTCTATGAAATTGGAGAGGTGGTAATCAGCGGTCATGTGTCTGTATCAGATACTGAACTGCAGGAACTGGTCGACTTGCCGGTTGGCCAGCCTCTGATTGTGAGTGAACTGGACACGGCAGTTTCTTTGATCACAGACCATTACAGTCGACTGGGGTTTGCGACGGTTCTAGTGGAGTCGGTAGTTGCGGAGATGGATAACTCAGGACAGGCAAATGGTGAGCTGCGAGTACGTTGCGAAATCAAGATCACCGAAGGTGTGTTGACGCGTGTGCAATCAGTCACGGTAGAAGGAGATCGACAGTTGCCTCGACAAGTTTTGGAGACGGCTATTCGGTCGCGCGTTGATGAACCGTATTATCCACAGCAAGTCGTTTCAGACCGTGATGCCATTCGCCTTTTGTATTTGAATGCGGGGTTTGAACGCGCAGTCGTAACAGTCGAACCGGAGTTCGATGATAGCTTAGAATTCGTTGACTTGGTTTACCGGGTAATTGAGGGGCCCCAAGTCATGATCGAACACGTGTTGATTGTTGGCAACAATACGATTGAGTCTGCCGCAGTCAGACGAGAAGTCACCCTGCGTGCCGGTGACCCCTTGAGTCTTGTTGAGGTTGCCGAGACGAGACGGCAGCTTAATGCACTCGGGCTTTTTCGACGGATTGATATTCGAGAGTTTAGCCATGGTGGCCGAGACTTACGCGATGTTGTGGTTATTGTCGACGAGGCGCCGGCTACGAGGATTGGCTACGGCGGTGGGCTTGAGGCTTCGGTTCGACTGCGGCGTGAGACTGGCTTAGAGGGTAGTCAAGCAGTTGAGCGTCTTGAGTTTGCTCCAAGGGGATTCTTTCAGATTGGTCGGCAAAACCTTTGGGGAAAGAATCGTTCGATTAATCTGTTCACTCGCGTGAGTCTTCGACGTCAGAATGATCCAGCCCTGCTGCAGATAGGGGAAGGAATTAACAGCCTTGGATTCAATGAATACCGCGTGCTCAGCACGTTTCAAGAACCGCGCGTAATGGGGACTAATTGGGACGGCTTTATTACGGGTTTTATAGAGCAGGCTATCCGACCTGGATTTGACTTGTTTAGCCGAGGTGTCAATGCTCAGATCGCGCGTCAGCTAACCTCGACGACAACTGCGTCTGTTGATTACGGTTGGGGGCAAAACAACACTTCGAACAAGGCACTGAATCCTGAAGACGAACCGTTGGTCGACCGATTGTTTCCTCAGGTCAGATTATCGACGTTTTCTGGGAGTTTGGCTCGTGACACCAGAGACGACGCCGCTGACCCGAGGCGCGGTGAAGTACTTAGCGTCGATGCTGAGGTGGCTGGCCGCGCTATCGGGTCAGAGGTTGGATTTGTCAAGACATTCATGCAGGCCTTCGTGTACCGAGAAATACCAGGCGCGCCGCGCTTTGTCGTGGCGGCCGGTGCGCGAGTTGGCCTTGCAAGGGCATTCATAAGATCGGTCGAGTTTTTTGAACCACTGAACAAGCCGGGTGCCGTTCTCGATTCTCCAGTTGAGCTTGAGGTAGGTGAGTTGCCACTTAGTGAAAGATTTTTTACGGGCGGTGACACCACTGTTCGAGGATTCGCACTTGACCGACTGGGTGATAACGACACAATCGATCAAGATGGATTTCCGCAAGGAGGCAATGCAGCGCTAATCTTCAACGCGGAACTACGGACCAGAGTTACTAGAACCATAGACCTCGTTGGGTTCTTGGACGCTGGCAATGTTTATAACCGCGTCAGCACGGTCAGCCTTTCTCGTATACGAGGTGGCGCCGGGTTCGGTGTACGATATCGTTCGCCGGTTGGTCCCATTCGCGTTGATCTTGGTTTCAAGTTGGACCGGAAAACTTTTGACAATGGTGACTTGGAGCGACTCACAGCTCTTCATATCAGTATCGGGCAGGCGTTCTAGACGCGACCGCGTAGACACTCGTTTGCCCGGATCGCTTTGTTCGGCTCTGGCTATAGCAACGCTGCTGTCCCTAGTTTCTTCGGTTTCTGTCATAACCCAGGTTGTGACACTTGACAGAATTTTGGCAATAGTCAACGGCCAGGTTATAACCCACTCCGATGTCCGGACCTTTATTGACCTGCGTCTTGTAGAAATCCCGGCTGGACCAGTTCAGGAGGTTGAGGTGCTTAATTTTTTAATTGAGCGCCGAGTCGTTCTGGATGAGGTTAATCGGTTTGTAATCACTGAACCGATTTCTGTTGCCGTTGACCGGCGGCTAGACCTTTTGCTGAGCCGATTGCCGGATGGATTTGAACTCAATGTAGTTCTTGGTCGTGTTGGTTTAACAGTTGCTGATCTGCGTCAACTGCTCGCTGATGAAATTCGGCGTGAAGTTTACTTGGTAGATCGTTTCGGTGTGATAGGAGAAGAACTTCGTGAAACGGCGGAGGCCGACTGGGTGGCAGACTTAGTCCGTCGTGCCCAAGTTAGGCGCGTGCCACAGCCGCCGGACATTCGGGAGTAGCTGCAGAAGAGACTACGAACGAGAGTCGAACTGTTGGGAAGGCTAGCTTGAGCTGTTGCTCACTCCGGCCAGAAAGAGCAAGATTTCGACGATATTGAAACTGGTGTGACTAACGATCGTAGAAATGACACTTCGCCTTAATAAATAGATACTTCCCCATAGAGCACCGAGTAACGCTGTTATGATCGCCGCATCCCAACCTTGGAGTGCGTGCCCTAAGCCAAAGACCAAACTAAAGATTACAAGACCAACCTTGGCACCTCCTAGATGTTGGTCGAAGCGCAAGAGGATGAACGCTCGCTGTAGTTCTTCTCGGATTCCTCCCGCAATAACCGCTGCCGTTGTGAACAGGGCAACGTTCATAGGTGACGTCAAAAGTGCAGTAAATGGATTCTCTGGTACATTTCGCAGAGTCGGCCACAGATGATGCAGTAGTGTTGCGCTTGTCAAAGTTATGCCCAATATTAATGGCGTTAGCATCAGGCCGAATAGAAACTCGCCTCGAAACTGACGGCGGCCTAGGAAAACTTCGACAGGATTTTCTTGGCGTTGTCTCAGAAAGTAAAAGATCAAAAATAGAAGCAGTATGGTGTCTGAGATTGACAAGAGAAAGATGTAGCTAATCGATAGTGTTCCGGACGTGTCGGTCGAAGCTATGCCGAGCATAGCGAGTATGCCAACAAACAAGAGCTGCGTAGGAAACCCACAGCAAATCACAACTTCGAATAAGGCGGTCCATTGTTGGTTCCGCTTGAAGTTTTCTGGTGTCATAAGGACCGTTTGTGGTGAAAAATTAGGAATTTTTTTGACGGTCGGGAGAGAACTTTTTGACGCTACCAATAGCGGCACTCTATCACAGGCTAAAGTCAAAATTTGAATGCTCAAACCACATATTGGGTTTATTGGAAAGTGTCAACCCCATATCTGGTGTTTTCTGCCTTGACAGACAACAGGCTATGGCCGCATAGTAGGCGTCTTAGCGGGGATGGTCGGCCACGAGAATATTCCAGCTTCTCGACTACCGATAGAGAGTAGACCGGTCGTTCCCGTGTCATACCAGTGAGGCAGTTTTGGGCACGGCGTTGGGGTAGCGGTTGTGCCCGATTTCGGGAGAGGCAAGAACATGCCAAGAGGTTCTGCACAAGAGCACGAGTCTCATCACCTTCAGTCGCAAACCACACCAATCGAACCTGATGATACGGCTCCAGGAATTACATTCCTCAGGCACTTCAGTCGAGAAGGTATAGACCCTTTTGATGAGATTGAATGGGACTTGCGATCGGCGGTAATTGCTAACGAGAAGGGTGAGACCGTTTTTGAGCAGCACGATGTTGAGATGCCAAAGACTTGGTCACAACTAGCCACCAACATAGTTGTATCCAAGTACTTTCGAGGTCAACTTGGTTCACCGGAACGTGAACGGAGTGTCAAGCAGTTAATCGGACGGGTGGTCGAAACGATTACAGAATGGGCACGGAAGCAACACTATTTTGTTAGCGACGATGATCTGAATGCCTTTAGCAATGATCTTAAGTATCTTCTTGTTCATCAGAAGGCGGCTTTTAACAGCCCCGTTTGGTTCAACTGTGGATTTGAGACTGCGCCGCAGTGTTCGGCGTGCTTCATTAACTCGGTTGACGATACGATGGAATCCATACTGACGTTAGCCAAGACAGAAGGAATGCTATTCAAGTTTGGTTCTGGAACTGGGACAAACCTCTCGTCGATTCGATCGTCTAGAGAGATGTTGGCCGGCGGCGGAACGGCGTCAGGCCCCGTGTCTTTTATGAAGGGATACGATGCGTTTGCTGGTGTTATTAAGTCAGGTGGGAAGACCCGCCGGGCAGCCAAAATGGTGATCCTTAATGCTGATCATCCCGACATTGTTGAATTTATTAACTGTAAGGTTGAGGAAGAGCGGAAAGCTTGGGCGTTGATTGATGCGGGTTACGATGGTTCGTTTACGGGACCGGCTTATGCATCGGTATTTTTCCAGAATTCTAATAACAGTGTACGAGCATCAGACGATTTTATGCGAGCGGTAGCGGACGATGGAGAATGGCAGACCCATGCCATCCGTGATGGTAGTGTAATGGATACTTACCGCGCGCGCGATCTAATGAATATGATCGCGGAAGGCACGAATGTTTGCGGCGATCCGGGTATGCAGTTTGATACGACCATTAATGACTGGCATACATGTCCAAATACCGATCGAATCAACGCATCCAATCCTTGTTCCGAGTATATGTTCCTTGATGATTCCGCGTGTAACCTGGCGTCACTGAATCTCATGGGTTTCCTTGGCGAGACTGAAGGCGGTGAGACGGACTTTGATGTCACAGCATTCAGGGCGGCTGTGCGGACGCTAATAACGGCACAAGAAATACTTGTACCCAACGCGAAATATCCCACGCCGTCGATTAAACAGAACAGCCATGACTATCGCCCACTTGGGCTTGGTTACGCGAACCTGGGTGCCCTATTGATGTCCCGAGGTGTACCGTACGATAGCGACGAAGGTCGAGATTATGCTGCGGCAATTACTGCAGTGATGACCGGTGATGCTTACGCTCAGTCCGCACGTATAGCAAGGGACCACGGCGGTTCGTTCGATGGTTATTTGGACAACCGCGATCCATTTTTGCGGGTTATGGGAAAACACCGTTCGGCACTCAAGGATGTAGCCGAGGCCTATGTTCCTAAGTCGCTTTATGATGCGGCACAGGAAGCGTGGGACGATGCGGTAGAGCTAGGGGAACAGCATGGGTATCGCAACGCACAGGCAACCGTGCTGGCGCCTACGGGCACCATTGGATTCATGATGGATTGCGACACAACCGGTGTGGAGCCTGACATCGCACTCGTCAAATACAAGAAACTCGTGGGCGGTGGATTGATGAAGATTGTCAATCAGACTGTGCCAATGGCGTTGACGAGGCTCGGTTACACAGAAGAACAGATTAAAGCAATTGTCGAGCACATCGACAGCAACGAGACGATTGAGGGAGCGCCGCATCTAGACTCAAAACATTTACCGGTATTTGACTGTGCTTTTAAACCGGCCAATGGTCAGCGGTCAATACACTATGCGGGACACATCAAGATGATTGGTGCGACACAGCCATTCATTTCTGGTGCGATTTCAAAAACGATTAACGTCCCGACTGATGCGACTGTCGAGCAGATAAAACAGGCCTATATTGATGCATGGCGTCTTGGAACGAAGGCTGTTTCTATTTATCGAGACGGGAGTAAACGTACACAACCGCTTAATACCTCGCAAGATGCTCAAGTGGATGAGGCGATTGCCCAAGCTTCTGGCGACTCTCAACCGGTAAGGCGAAAATTGCCTGACGAAAGGCAGGCCATTACGCATAAGTTCGATATAGCAGGACACGAGGGATACATCACCGTCGGTTTATATGAAGACGGCGCACCGGGAGAGATTTTCTTGGTTATGGCCAAGGAGGGTTCAACGATTTCTGGTTTTGCCGATGCTTTTGCGCAGGCCGTGTCCTACGCGCTCCAGTACGGTGTTCCACTACAGGCCCTTGTTGATAAATTTAGCCACGCTCGTTTTGAACCGTCAGGACTGACGAAAAATCCTGATGTCCGGCTGGCGAAATCGATAGTTGATTATATTTTCCGCTGGATGGCTACTAAGTTTCTGTCTCAGACGGCACAGTACCGGGCTGGCGTCAACCTTCGTGAGGAGACCGACGATGCCACCGATGCTGAGCAACTTGAACTGGCCCAGACCCATCGGGAACTAGGAGACGAAACGAACAACCAAAAAGCCACGCCCTTTGCGATTCAAAACGACCAGGACGCACCGCCGTGTTCCACATGCGGTGCAATCATGATTCGCAACGGTGCATGCTACAAATGTGTGAATTGTGGTGCTACCAGCGGCTGTGGCTAGAAAATGGTATGAGGTAGATTTCGTTTAACCTTTCTTTGCTTTGTAAAGCTCAATCTATACGTGGTGTAGGTTCACGGTCTATTTGAGTCCTGTCTTCATCCCATCCCGCATATGCGAGTGTGATTTATGAATCTTGAGTTGACAGACAAGATCGCAATCGTTACTGGCTCGAGTCGTGGACTCGGCCTTGCTAGTGCCAGAGCGTTACTTCTAGAAGGGTGTCGCGTCTGTATTTGCGCCAGAGGACAGAAGCGACTGAATGAAGCAGCGGAGGAGTTGAGAGACCAAGTTGGCGCTCATGAACGCGTCATTACCGTGAATACCGATTTAAGCCAGAGAGAAGGGGTGGAGTCGGTTATCCAAGAGACTGTAGACCACTTTGGCGGACTCGATATCCTTATCAACAGTGTGGGGAAGGCCGGAGGTGGCGATTTGCTCGATACAAGCGATGAGGACTGGGCGAGTGCTTTCGATCAGACGTTATACCCAGCGATACGGGCTTCCAGATTGGCTGTACCCCACATGCAGAAACGAGGTGGAGGAGTTATTTTGATTATTGCATCGATCTGGGGTCGAGAGTCTGGAGGTCGAATGACCTACAATGCTGTTAAGGCTGCTGAAATTAGTTTGGCAAAGGCCTTGGCTCAACAACTTGCTTCAAAGAACATAAGAGTTAATAGCGTGGCGCCAGGTTCAATCTTGTTTCCCGGTGGTTCATGGCATCGTCGCCAGCAAAGTGATCCGGAGGGAATGGCGACCTTTGTGTCCCAAAACTTGCCATTTGGACGATTTGGGGAAGCGGACGAGGTAGGAACAGTGGTTGCTTTCCTAGCTTCTCCAAGAGCGAGTTGGGTAAGTGGCGCTAGTATTGCTGTCGACGGTTGCCAATCCAAGTCTCTATTTTAGTTTTTGTAGACTAGGAAGAGCGCTCTGCCAGTTTTTTCTTACGATCGAGTTCCTGTTGTTTTCTGGTTTCAACCGTCACTTGACCAAATTTCTTAGTAAAACGTTCGACTCGACCTTCCGTATCGATAAGTTTCTGACGTCCAGTAAAGAACGGGTGGCAGTTTGAGCAGATTTCAAGGTGCAGTTCTGACTTAGTCGAGCGTGTTTTCCACGTTGCACCACATGCGCATCGAACGTCGACGTTGTGATATTCGGGATGTATCCCTGTCTTCACTGTGTGCTCCTTAATACGACCTAGAACTGCCCATTATAACAGTCTTAGCAGACGCTTCAATTCTTTCCAGAGCAGTGACATGTTCTCGCCTGTTTCCGTCGAGACGGTGACCAAGAGCGGTAATTGTGAAACTGACACATCAGATTGATGAAGTGCTTCGAGATGTCTCTCTGCCATCTTGGTCCGTCTCGACCGAGAAATTCGATCGGCTTTAGTTGCCACGACGACAACCGGGTAACGTTGTCTTGAGATCCAAGTTAAGGCCTCCTTGTCCGATTCTAGGCCTGGGTGTCTTACATCAACGACAAGCAACACTCCGGCCAGTTGAATCTGACCTGTGGCTGGTCCAGGGATACCTACGGTCACCTGTCTGAAGAAGCTATCGGTCAGGGCCTGAAAAGATTCACGGGCCTTGGTGCCGCCTCGCGCGTAGCCATAGCCAGGTAAGTCGACCAGCAAGAATGGGGGAACGTCATTAGAGGGTGTTTCAATTCGGTACAGATTGATCAGTCGTGTTGTTCCTGGCTTTCCGCCCGACCGTGCGATACGTTTTCTGACAAGAGTATTAATCAGACTCGATTTACCAACATTCGATCGGCCGACGAGTGCGACCACAGGCAGTCCGTCGGTAGGGACGACGCCACCCTCCGAGACGCTCGTTACGAACTTCCCGGCCAAAGGTTTCATAAAGACAAGGTAAGTCAAGTGAACAGAAACTGGAGATCTTGATTAAGCCAGCTTCAATTCACGTTCTGAAAGCAACTGGTGTTTATCGCTCTTACTCTGATTTAATCGTTGTGCATTGATTAATGTGTGAGTCCCTCAGACGAAGTCGGCTGATCGACAGTGTCGTCCGATGCTAGGTTAGGACGCATCGGTTCAGCCAACGCAATCTTCAGAACTTCGTCGATGCTATCGACTAGATAAAGCTCAAGCGTGTCTAGAATATTCTTCGGGATCTCGGCTAAATCTTTTTCATTGTCCCTGGGGAGAATGATTGTTGTGAGCCCAGCGCGATGAGCAGCCAAAACCTTTTCTTTTACCCCTCCGATCGGTAGGACTTTGCCACGGAGGGTCATTTCGCCGGTCATTGCGACGTCGCGCCGAGTTGCGATGTTGGCTAAGGTTGACACTAGCGCTGTTGTAATGGTGATGCCAGCAGAAGGTCCGTCCTTTGGGATGGCGCCTTCTGGGACATGAACGTGTACGTCCGTACGTCGGTTAAAGTTTTTTGGAATGCCCAACTGATCCGCCTTTGCGCGTACAAAACTCATTGCAGCTTGGGCTGACTCCTGCATAACGTCGCCAAGTTGTCCCGTCAGCGTTAATGCTCCTTTACCCGGCATCAAGCTGGCCTCAGTGACTAGCAGTTCACCCCCTGCTTCGGTCCAGGCTAGACCCGTGGCAATACCAACCTCATTCTCTTTCTCGGCCACAAGTGGTCTGTACTTGGGAACGCCGAGATATTCAGTTACTTTCTCTTGTGTAATTTCTTCAGAGAAACCTTTACCTTCGGCAACAACTTTTCGTGCGATCTTTCTACAAATAGAGGCAATTTCGCGTTCTAGGTTCCTAACACCTGCCTCGCGTGTATATCGGCGGATCACTGTTTCGTAGGCGTCGTCTGTGAACGAGACATTTTTGTTTGTTAGACCGGTCGCTTTAAGCGTTTTTTGAATAAGAAAACGCTTCGCAATCTCAACCTTTTCAGTCTCGGTGTAACCAGCCAACTGCAATACTTCCATTCGGTCTCGTAACGCTTGCGGAACGGTGTGAAGTACGTTCGCGGTGCATATAAACATTACATTCGAAAGGTCATATTCAACATCCAGGTAATGGTCTAAAAACACGTGGTTTTGTTCCGGATCGAGCACTTCGAGCAACGCCGCTGACGGGTCGCCGCGAAAGTCCATAGACATCTTGTCTACTTCATCCAGTAGGAACACTGGATTCAATGTCCCTGCCTTTTTCATCATCTGAATGAGTTGGCCTGGAAACGCACCTATATAAGTTCGGCGATGTCCACGGATTTCGGCTTCGTCCCTAACGCCACCTAATGAAAGGCGAACGAATTTTCGATTTGTCGCGTGGGCAATTGATTTAGCTAGAGACGTTTTTCCGACTCCAGGAGGTCCTGCGAGAGTGAGAATCGTGCCTTTCGGTTTTCGAACGAGACTACGAACCGCAAGAAATTCAAGGATGCGGTCTTTGATCTTTTCCAGACCATAGTGGTCTTCGTTCAAAATCTTTTCGGCGCGATCTAGGTCACGACCCTCTCGTGTTTTCTTGTGCCAGGGAACTGCAATCAGCCAGTCAAGATAGTTACGTGACACCGTTGCTTCTGCCGACATAGGTGGCATAGCTTCGAGCCGTTTAAGTTCTTGGATCGCCTTTTCCTCAACTTCATGAGGCATTTTGCTTTCTTCAATCTTTTTCTTAAGGTCTTCGTTTTCGTTGCCTCGTTCTTCTTTTCGACCCAATTCTTTCTGAATTGCCTTCATTTTCTCGTTGAGGTAGTACTCCTTTTGAGCCTTCTCCATTTGTTTCTTAACTCTGGATTGAATCCGGCGATCAACTTGGAGTTTCTCGACTTCGGTTTCTAGAAGACTGGCTATACGCAGTAGTCTCTCGAGCGGAGAAATAATCTCTAATAAGTTCTGTTTCTCTTCTACTCCAACAATGAGATGGGCAGCGATGGTATCAGCAAGTTTGCTTGGGTCATCAACTTTCACTGCAGCAACCATCGCGTCATATTGGAGTGTATTCGATAGTTTTACATACTGTTCAAATAGAGAAACGACACGGCTCATACTACCTTCGATATCTCCACTGCCTTCTGGGTGTGAAAGCACTTTGGTGACTACCCGGAAAAACCCTTTGTCCTCTTTCCATTCGACCACTCTTGCACGTTCCACACCTTCAACCAATACCTTGACGTTTCCGTCAGGAAGCTTAAGGCTCTGAACCACATTTGCAACACAACCGAGAGTATAGATTTCGTCTGGGTTGGGGTCGTCGTTTGTTGCATCTTTTTGAGCAGAGAGAAAGATGCGTTTGTCTTTGAGTAGCGCATGATCCAAGGCCCGTGTTGACGATGGTCGCCCGATTACAAATGGCATCATCATGTGGGGAAACACCACGACATCACGGAGAGGAACGATGGGGAGAGTATCGTAATCTTCCACTAGCCTGCCTTTTCAACGAGAGTGATTGGCTGGTCCTTCGCGAGGACCGCCTCACGGGTGATCACGCATTCCTTGATCTCTTTTTGTCCAGGTAGCGTGTACATGAGTTCAAGCATTAATTCTTCAATAATCATTCTTAGACCGCGCGCGCCGATCTTGCGTTCCAGCGTGGCGTCAGCGATTGCTTCAAGTCCATCATCAGTGAAACTTAGTTTGACGTTCTCATATTCAAAAAGGCGTTGATACTGACGCGTGATCGCATTCCGGGGAGTGGTGAGAATTTGGACCAACGCCGCTCGGTCGAGTTCGTGAAGAGTGCCAACTACTGGAAGCCGACCGACGAATTCAGGGATTAAGCCATATCTAATGAGGTCTTCTGGTCCAACGTGCTCCAGTACTGAACCTACCTTCGCATCTCCACTTGCCTGAATGTCAGCTTTAAAACCCAATGTCTTCCTGCCACGTCTCCGCTGAATCATCTTGTCTAGGCCAACGAATGCTCCACCACAGATAAAAAGTATGTTTGTGGTATCGACTTGGAAAAACTCTTGATGGGGATGTTTTCGTCCACCTTGAGGAGGCACGTTAGCTACTGTACCCTCAAGAATCTTGAGAAGCGCCTGTTGAACTCCTTCTCCGGACACATCTCTCGTGATGGACGGGTTTTCATCTTTCCGACAGATTTTGTCAATTTCGTCGATATAAATGATGCCGCGTTGGCATTTTTCGATATCACCACCAGCGGCTTGTAGCAGTTTTAAAACAATATTTTCAACGTCCTCACCGACGTAGCCAGCTTCGGTGAGTGTTGTCGCATCAACGATCGTAAACGGAACCGCCAAAAGACGAGCTAGAGTTTGCGCAAGCAACGTCTTACCGGTACCGGTCGGACCTATTAACAAGATGTTCGACTTCGTTAGTTCTGTTTCTTGATGGTTCTTGGATTGTTTCTGAATTTCGACTCGCTTGTAGTGATTATAGACGGCTACGGCAAGCTTCTTCTTGGTTTGTCCCTGTCCGATCACGTACTGGTCAAGAAACTTCTTGATCTCTTTGGGTACGGGAAGAGAGGAACCGAGTTCTTCTTTTTCACCAGGATCACTGTCGTCGGCAATAATATCGTTACAAACATCAACGCACTCGTCGCAGATGAACACGGTCGGCCCGGCGATCAGTTTTCGGACGTCGTTCTGGTCTTTATTGCAGAACGAACACCGAAGGATTTCGCTGTCAGAAGTTTTCTTTGCCATGGTCAGCTGCGTTGCCGGATGACATCATCAATAATACCGTATTCACTACTTTGGTCAGCCGACATGATGTAATCACGGTCGGTATCTTCTCGGATTCGTTCGAGAGATTGTCCGGTATGCGTTGACAGAATTTCATTTAATCGCGAACGCATGCGCAAGATTTCTTTGGCATGGATGTCAATATCTGTTGCCTGTCCTGCAAGACCAGACATTAGCGGTTGGTGGATGATGATGCGAGAGTTGGGTAGAGAGAAACGTTTTCCTTTAGCGCCAGCGCTCAATAACACTGCAGCCATTGAGGCTGCTTGTCCAATGCAGTAGGTCTGGACGTCGGGACGAATGAACTGCATTGTGTCGTAGATAGCGAAGCCGGCCGAGATCGATCCGCCTGGACTGTTAATGTAAAGAAGGATGTCGCGATCCGGGTCTTCGGCCTCTAGAAACAGCATCTGAGCTATGACCAGATTGGCCAAACTATCGTCAATAGGTGCGCCAACAAAGACGATGCTGTCCTTAAGAAGACGCGAGTAAATATCATAAGCTCGCTCTCCGCGATTGGTATGCTCTACGACCATCGGGATCAACTGGTTCTTCAAGTCAGCCATGGACTATCGCTCGTTTCAGTATCGGTTCTATTCAAGTTATTAAAATGTTGAAAGATGACTTGGTTCTTAGGCAGTCACGACGGTCGCTTCCTTCAAGATGAAGTCAATTGTTTTCTCTCGTTTTAAACCTTCTTTTAGTTTCACCATTCCTCCATCTTTTTCCAAGAGCGCCTTTGCCGCTGAGGGCGTACGACCGGCTCGTTCAGCCTGACGTTGTAGCTCCGCTTCAATTTCTGCTTCCTTAACGGTCAGTGACTCTTTGCGGGCGATCTCGTCAATCACAAGCATGCTCCGAACTGTCGCCGTCGCTGGTTCACGTTGTTCCTTTCTGAATGTATCCCAATCTATATTCGCCTGCCTAGGGTCAACACGTTGTGAGATCAGGTGCTCGACAAATCGTTGAACCCGTCTGTCAATTTCTTGATCAATAAGGGCTTCTGGTACCTCTCCCGAGATCGAGTTGGCCAATTTACGCAAAAGTTCACTTCGCACCTGTCCATCCGCATCTAACTCAGCTTGGCTTTCCAAGTCCGCCTTCACTTGAGTGGTCAGGGACTCCAGTGAGTCGAATTCACCCAAGTCGCGCGCGAAATCATCGTTTAGCTCTGGCAATGTCTTCTTCCGGATCAATTTGAGCTTTATCTTGTATTTGACTTGGGTTCCAGCGAGCCCCTTGGACTCATGATCGTCGGGGTAGCTCAGAACGAATGTTCTGGTTTCTTCTAAAGCCATTCCTATGATTTCTTCGTCGAAACCAGGTGGGTTCGAGGAACCGCCTATCTCGATCTCAATGTCATTATGCGATTCTGGACCATTATGTTTTGACGAGTCTTGTGCCGAGGTTTTAATCACATGACGTTCTAGGTCGATTGTGACAGTATCGCCGTTCTTGACGTTTCTTTCTTCGACTGCTTCGAGATGTGCGGAATGCTCACGTAATCGCTGAACTGCTTCGGTCACTGACTCGTCTGTAACCTGAATAGGCGGACGTCGCAAGGTCAATCCCTTATATTCCCCAGGCTCCACTGGCGGCAATACCTCAAAAAGTGCCGTAAAGGTTAATGGTTGCCCTTCTTCGGTTTTCACGTCGCTAATTGTCGGGCTGGCAATAGGTTGCAAATCGTGGTCACGAAGGGCTTCATCCACAGCTCTTGGGATGAGTGCCTGTGCTACCTCGTGAAGAATCTGATCGTGTAGACGCGCTCGAACAAGTCTGACAGGTGCTTTCCCTGGCCGAAAGCCAGGAATTTTCAGCGTGCGTCGGTAGTCTTGTGATAATCGCGCTATCTCGTTATCGACCGTCTCAGACGGAACCTCGACCGCAAGGCTCTTACGGGTTTCACTAAGATCTTTAAGGTTCACTTTCATCTTGTTGTATCGGTCGCGAACTCACACAACATTCGCTTTATTAGAGTAATCAATTATTGTTCCATTCGATCCGACTTTAGAAGCCGTCTGTATTTGATCAACCTGCCAAGAGCAAGCGACGAACAGACAGCTCATCAAACACTTCCACTGGTGCGAAAGGGGGGACTCGAACCCCCATGACCTTTCGGTCACCGGATCCTAAATCCGGCGCGTCTGCCAATTCCGCCACTTTCGCATTGAAGCTCAAGACGCGAGTAGAGACACTAGCATATCCACGCTTCCCGGTCTCAAATCTGGGTCCTCGCGCAGGCGTACCCGGAAACCAATAAGCCTCCGCTACAGTAGCGTTCGTCTGAAGCTTAACCCTAGTTACATGTGTATAGTGGCATAGTAATTTTGAACGGCGACGAAAGGTAAGCTTCTGTGAATGTTGGTGAAGTCATGGTTGTCAAGTTCTTCACATTTTGTTCGTAATAATAGGTGACACATTAGATCGTCCCTTCGTTTTGACCAGAACGAGTCTGATAGTGTTGGGCCTCATATTTGGCGAATACGTTTTTGAGTAAATCAATGACCACGGAAGACCGTCGAAATTCTGACGCCGGCACTAGAGTTTTGGTTGGTGCCGCAAGTTTTGTGATCATCGTGGCGGGCCTTCGAGCTGCTCAGCAGTTGGCGGTACCTTTCCTACTGGCTGTATTTCTGGCAGTGGTGAGTGTCCCTTTTATGCGATGGCTGCAGAGCAAGCACGTTCCCAGGCTAGTGGCGATGTTTAGCACTGTCCTTGCGGCGGTTGGAGTGATCGCATTACTGGCGCTTGTACTCGGGCGGTCCGTTAATCAGTTTGCGGAAGTTGCACCTCAATATCAGCAACGACTTGAAGTTTTGATCGATGCATCTTTTGGTCTTCTTAACGGTTGGGGAATACCGACCGAAGAATGGCAGTCCTTGGACCTGTTGCCGATTGGCCTATTTGACGTTTTAGGTGGGGCTTTGAGTGCCTTGGCGTCGTTCGCATCCAACACTTTTCTTGTCTTACTAGCAGTCATTTTTATTCTCATGGAGGTTGCTGGATTTAATTCGAAGCTGCGAGTTGTCTTCGGAACGGACACTCAGTTTGGACCACTCGAAAGAATGACTCGCCAGGTACAGAATTACCTCGTTATTAAGACAGTGATAAGTGCTGTCACAGGCACAGTCGTGGGATGTTGGGTCGCGGCAATGGGATTGGATTTTGCGATACTGTGGGGATTGGTTGCGTTTCTCCTTAACTTTATTCCGAGCCTTGGTTCGATTATTGCCGCAGTACCTGCCGTCTTTTTAGCTTTGATTCAACTGGGTCCTGGACGAGCAGCTGTTATTGCGGTTGGATATCTTGTAGTTAACATCCTGTTGGGAAATTTCATTGAGCCTATGTTGATGGGGCGTCGACTGGGGTTGTCCACTTTGGTGGTCTTTCTGTCAGTCGTTTTCTGGGGATGGGTGTGGGGGCCGGTTGGGATGCTTCTTTCGGTTCCACTGACAATGGTGTTAAGGATCGCCCTTGAAAACACTGAAGACTTTCGATGGATGGCGTTAATGATGGACGCTGATCCGTCAACCAGTGCTCCAACTTCAAAACAGATGTGATGGTGGCGTCGGATAAGTTATTGGCCGCTGCGCAGTTGTTTCACAGTTTCGAGATGCTCGCGGTAGGTCAGTCGAGCTTTGACAAAATCGTCATGGCTGAGTCCAAGTTCTTTGGCAATTTGTCCTGCCTGACCTTCTTCAAGCACACTAATTGATTCGTCTGCCGCTGACACGGCAAAGATGCAGTCAAGTAGCTCCGTTCGCTGCTCTTGAGATGTCATATCTTTAAATCGTCTTGTAATCAGAAAGTTCTCGGTTCCGCCGAACAACTGCACCTGATTTTTTGCGATCTCAACGACTAGTACAGCTTGAGCTTCTGGAAGGTGTCCAAGATCTTGGACAATTTCTTGCATCTTGGAGGTTTCCGCCTCGCTGAATACCGAATCGGCGTGTGCGACCCGCCCGAGGATATAAGCAAAAGCGGCCACGTGATTCGCTCGATTTTTCGGCAACGTATCCAACTTGGCAGCTATGCGGCTCATCGTGTCAGCCTCAGTTGCGGTTGGAGTTGTGACCGTTTTACTCGTACTTGAATCTAAACCAAGATATCTAAGGAGGGACATAGCGGCCATAGAACCATGTTAGAAGCGAGACGCTTGAAGCCAGATGTCTGAGCGTTCCCAACTGGCTTCTAATTCTTTGTCGACTTCTAGTGATGATTTTCCTTGAGCTTCAAGCGCAGCTTTGAGTCCAAATAGCGACCATCCATTGTTCGGATGGTCCGCCAGTTCGTCGCGGTAGACCTGCTCAGCTTCTCCGTATCTTTCAGTTTCAATTAGGAGAGCTCCCAGCCAGTGCCTCGCCGCAAAGGGTAGGGGCTCAGGTTCGTCGTAGACCAACTCGTCTTCGAGTGTGACGGCCTCTTCAAACGAAACTATTGCCGAATCGGTGTCACCTAGATCCTTATGTAGCTCACCCAAAAGAATGGCGCCGACGATTCCCAATAAATGTGATGCAGGGTGTCGCCGAAGTTCATCTTCAGAGGTCTCCGCACCATCCAGTACTCGCTGGAGATAGACTTCGGCAAAGTCTCGCTCGCCTGTCCGAAGATACGCGTAACCTTGCGCAAAATCCCACAAGCCGGCTGAGACTTCGTTGCGTTCCGAACGTCCATCTGTAAGCTGAAGGATTTCGTCGAATCGCCCGAATCGAAGCAAAGTAAGCGCATGATAGAGGCCATCGCGCGTGACTTTGGCGTAATCTTTTCCAGCTTGAATCGCAATCGCACCTTGACCGTCCATTGAGGCAGCGAATAAGAGCATATGAAGATTGTGTGATGGATAGATTGCGAAGCCCTTGCCGATCTCGGCTCTCTGATCGGAGTGCCACGCCATCAAATTAGACCGCACGCCATCCGCCCACCGTCCAATCTCATTCCACGTGTGCGAAGGCATGTGGTTGATATGACTGGCACCAGGAATCGCAAACCCAAGGTATTCAGCGCACTCAGCGGCTTTCTCTGGAGCAGTGGTTGACTCAGTGGCATGAATGTAGAGGTGGCAGGCGCCGGGGTGCTTGATGTCCTTAGCCAACACACTTTCTAAAACGGAGTGGAGTCGTTGCACTCTTGGATCGTTAAGATCTCTCGTGCCTCGCCTGGGTTCGAGTAAAAAGAGTGCATCTGCATAGAGGGTGATCGCATCAAGGTCATCAGGATAACGTTCTGCGACAAGTCGCATCGCGTCGGCGTACGCCTCGTCTTGCTCGACTCGCTGATCCGGTTCGTAGTCCTCTACGTATCGAACTGACATGGCATTGATAAAGGCTTGTTCTGCCGGGGTGGCGTGGTCGGATGCTAGCGCCATAGCTTTTTGAATAGCCGCGTAGGCGTGTGGAGCGTCTTCTTCTCGAATCTGTCCATTCAAGTATGAGCCCCACGCCCACGCTTCACCCCAGTAACAGATGGCGCAGTTAGGGTCGAGCTTCCATGCTTCTCTAAATGATCTCGCAGCCTCCATTTTCGCGAAGGCGTACATCATTTGAAAGCCTTGATTGAAATAGTCTTGAGCGTTGGCGTCAGGGGTTGAGATGGCGCGAGTAAATGGTCCCAGAGCTTCGCTGTAAAGTGGAAACGTAGCGCGAAAGCCCTCCGGTAGATTGGCGTCGTTTTCTTCTTGCGCTTCGATATGCGACACCGGGACCAGAAGGAGGGCTATCAGTAATAGGATTAGCCGTCCGAACGTCGTTCGGTTTGCACCACTCTTCATGTTCTACTCCTTCAACAAGGCGGATATGGTCTTACGGCTTCATGTGCTTTCGCAGCATTCTTGGTCCGACCTCAGCACCGTAGACATTACCATCGTGGTCGACAGCAACGCCTTCTGCGGCACTAGTTCCAGAATTGTCTTGGTCAGGTTCGGGGTCTGGGATAAATGAAAAAATACGCATGTCGCTAATGTGAGCCACACGAATCCCACGTTTGTATCCTGGATTTCGACGAAAGTTTGATTCTGAGTCGGCCACGTAAATATTATCGTCACGGTCAATGGTCACACCGCTAGCGCGTCCAAAATTGTAGAAATCCTTTACAAACGTGCCGTCCTGTTGGAATACCTGAATGCGCCGATTGCTGCGATCTCCCACATAGAGCAGACCCTGCGAGTCCATCGCCAGTGCATGGGGGGTCCTAAATTGGCCGGGCGCGGATCCTGTCCCGCCCCATGCCATCAGATAGGTACCGTCACTGGAAAACTTGACGATTCTGTTGTTTCCATTGGCAGGATGTCCATCCGCGACAAAGATATCGCCATTGGGAGCCACGAGAACGTCGTTTGGCTGGTCAAAAGTCGTTGGCGTTCGGCCAGCGACACCTGCAGTTCCCAGTTTCATGAGAACCTCGCCATCTGAGCTAAACTTTGTTACCTGGTGTCCTCGGTTGCCTTCACCTCTCGCGTCAGCAACCCACACGTTACCGTCGTCATCTACGTCAATTCCGTGCGGCCAGACAAACATACCTGCACCGAATTGTTTGAGGATATTTCCATCTAGATCGAATTGGAAGACGATGTCCAAATCGTCATGTCCGACACAGGTGTTTTCACCGCAGCGGTCAATGGCCCAGATTGTTTGACCGTCTGGGGAGGTCTCGACCGCGCTGGTTGAGCCCCAACTGCGTCCGTCTGGCAGTGCGGCCCACACTCCTTCCACGGCTTCGTAGGGATTGGGAGCACTGTTTTGCGCAAAGGCAACAGCGGTGGACGTAAGCAGGGTGATGGCAGCTATGCACACGAGTAATCGATGTTTACGTTTAAGCATGTAAGAGTTCTCCCTTGGAACAGTTGCTACTGGCAATCAAGGCTGGAATTGTATCACTCGGAGCATCCTGTCGTGGTCTGTTGGTGCTAGTGCGGCGACGTTGTTGGGCACCAACGAACTTTTGTCATAGGGCGTGGCCTTGAGCAGTCTGGGCTTTTGTAAGTCCGTCATCTTGGTCTTCAGACGTCCTCGGTGGAAGATGTATCCTATGTGTTTCAATCAACGGACGGTTCGGCCCAGAAGAGCTGACCGACATAGTAACTGTTAAACAGAGCTAAAGGAGCACACTAATGAGCAGGTGGTTGCCATTCGTTCTACTCACCGTGTTGAGTTGGGGGACATATATTCCTACTCTGCACAAAGGCCAAGTTGCGCTCAATGGAAGTGGCGTTCACGCGTTCCTGATGGTGGGTGTAGCTTACATCTTGGTGGCAATCGCGATCCCAGGCGTCATGATTGCGAGGGCAGGGAGCTGGGACGTTTTCACGACCAGCGGTGTAACTTTTACTATCGGGGCTGGAGTGCTTGGTGCGCTAGGGGCATTAGGAATCGTGTTGGCCTTGGTAAATGGAGGTCGACCCAATGTTGTTCCGCCTCTAGTGTTTGCAGGAGCTCCCGTTGTCAGCGTTTTCGTTGCGGCGCTGTACAACCCACCACAACAGAGTCCATCACCGATCTTCTATTTAGGGATTCTGATGGCGGCGGTCGGAGCGTGGTTGGTGCTGTCATATCGCCCTGTGTAAAGTCCGAAGGCGACTGGGTGCTTTTTTCGCCAACTTTGTTTGGTCTTTCTTTACTGACTGCCGGACTCGAACCGTGCTTCGCCCTTCATTAAGGCTGCCCTGATTGTAGCGGCCCATATTTGTGTGCCTTTTTCGTTGAGGTGAAGATTGTCATCGACAAAAATGTCGGTCATCACTTCACCGTTGGTATCCAAAAGTGGCGTAGCAACATCGATGTAGGTTAGGAGGTCATTACCCGTAACCAGTTTCTTGAGAAGTTCGTTGGTTTCTCGTGCTTTGTCCCAAAACGGCTGCCGCAATACGCTGGGTTTAACTGAGAGAACGTAGACGCGCGTTTCAGGCAGCGCTTTATGAATCTTGTCCACGATTTTGATGAATTGGTCCACTATTGTTGAAGGTGGAACCAGGTATCGTCCTGTGTCGTTATCACCCTCATAGACAACTACTGCACGAGGCTTATGTTTAATAGCGAGGCGATCGATAAAGTGCAGCGCATCTTTCATAGTGCTTCCGCCGAAGCCACGAGGAATGATGGTGAGGGGGGCGAGGTCCTTTACGATACTGTTGTGCCACCGGCGAATACTTGAACTACCAGTAATGACAATGGCCCCCTTGGGCGGAGGATTAACGCGATCTTTGGACTCAAAAGCCAAAATGTCCTCTTCGTAGCGAAGCGGGTCAATTGTTGGTGGGACAGTCTGTTGCGTCGATTGTGCAGTAGCGAGTGTTGTCAATCCTAGGACGAGCAATACCGTCATTCTGGCTACGAACGGACTATTCTGCATTACTATCCTCTCAGAACTTCTATTTCTTCGTGAGCGCATCCAGATCTCTCAATTCGCCCGGTAACCGGTCGTCGCCGAGTGAATCCATCCAGTCAGGATACTCCACTTGGAGTGCGCTGATGTCATCAAGCGTCTTCATTTCTTCACTTGTCAGTGTGACGTCGATCGAAGCCAGATTGTCGTCCAGTTGTGCGATCCGTTTCGCGCCGATGATCACACTGGTGACTGACGTTTTGTGCAGTAGCCAGGCGAGCGCGATTTGTGCGATCGATACTTCATGGGCTGTAGCGATGAGTTGCATTGCATCGATGATGTCGAAACCGCGGGTTTCGTCGACCGGCGGGAATTTAAACGTGGCTCGTCTTGCGTCTGGGTCCGAGCTACCATTTCGGCTGAACTTGCCCGACAAGAATCCACCAGCCAGAGGACTCCACACAAGCAATCCTAACCTTTGATTGTCCAGCAACGGGATGGTTTCGCGTTCTAACTCTCTGCCGACGAGTGAATAGTACGACTGGCTGGCCTTGAACAGCTCCAGGCCTTTTTGCCTTGAAACACCCAGGGCTTGCATCAGTTCCCACGCGGGTAGGTTTGAACAGCCGATGTAACGGACTTTGCCAGAACGGACGAGTTCCGTGAGTGCAGTTAACGTCTCTTCGATATCCGTTTCATGGTCGGCGCGATGGATTTGGTAGAGGTCAATGTAGTCGGTACCGAGACGCCTGAGACTCGCGTCAACTGATTGGATGATATGCAGTCTCGACAGTCCGACTTCGTTCGGTCCAGGTCCCATTCGCCCTCGGACCTTGGTGGCGATGACGACATCCTGCCGTTTGTGCGCAAGGGATTTCCCGAGGATTTCTTCGGAGTCGCCCAGTGAATACACATCCGCTGTGTCAAAGAAATTGATACCGGCATCCAGAGAACGATGCACTAGCTCGTCAGCGGCGTCTTGTTGTAGCGCCCCGATAGCTTCCCATCGACTGCCAAACGTCATTGCACCGAGACAGAGTTGTGACACAAACACACCCGTATCGCCTAGCTTTCGGTATTTCATCTATGGTCCTCGTCGTTGTCGCTGAATTTAAAGTAAGTCAGTGATTATAGGCTGATAAGAGTTCGCCGGTGCGACGTGTGACCATAATGCACAGTGAGTTGTGTTCAGTGTGGGTTACTGGCGCTGTCCTAAATTTCATCCACAGTTCGAAAGTTACTAGACTACTCACGTGTCGCGGATACGGATTGTCATACTTCAACGTGTGTATTGCTGGATAGTGTGAACCTTAAATGAACTTAACTCGTCGTGCGTTATTGGCCGGTGGATTCGGCGCAGCGGCATCGGCTATTACCAATGCTGCCGGTCCGACGGGTGTGAGTGGAGTATCGGCTGAAGCTATGGCGGTGTTGCTCGGTGACAGTAGACAGTGGCTTCACCAGCAGTATCCCGACCTCCGCCGGCATTTTGTTTTTGAGTACTACCCCTGGTACGGCCGGAATCCGATGCGTCATTGGCAACAGTGGGGGCGCGTGCCACCGCTCGACCTCGCGGCAAATACGATGCCAGCATTGGGTGCTTACGACTCTAGGATGGTCTCGGTTGTGGAACAACATGCGCGTTGGATCAATGAGTCGGGTGTTGGGGCGGTTAACTTGAGTTGGTGGGGGCGCGGTGAATTTGAGGACCGAGCCGTCCATCTAATTATGGACGTCATGCACGATCACGATATCCGTGTGACATTTCATCTTGAACCGTATGGCCCGAAACGTGTTGAGCAATTTCCTGCTGACGTGGCTTATATCCTTCAGGAGTACGGAGAGAAACGACAGTGGGATTGTTTGTTGCTTCACCGGTGGTCTGATGGAACGACAGGGCCTGTCTTTAAACTGTTTAACTCGCTTGTTCCGAAAAGCATCCGTGATTGCCACGGCAAAGAGGTCGAGTTGCGTGACTATGTGCCCCAGGGGACATGGCGGCGCGTCACCGATGAAATACGGAGGACCCTCAGACATGATTTTGACCACGTGACGATTCTTTCGGAATCGCCGAATGCTGGGGATGTTGCCTCCGCAGGATTTGACGGCCTTGCGATTTATGGTCCGGATTCTTTACAGACGCATTGGCTTAAATGGGCACTCGAGGCCAGCCGGAAGGGTTTGGCATTTACGTTCAATGTGAATCCAGGTCTTGACGAAATTGAGCAACGGAACGTCGCGTTTGGTTCATGCTATCAACCGCGTTCTTTTATACCGGCCACTTCGCCGCTTCAGTGGAGGAAGAGTTCGGACCGTGAGCGAGCGAGATACCTGAGCGAACACCAAATTGGCGAGACATTGGCGACCTCAGTGTTGTTACAAACGCATCCGTGGCTGGAAAATGTGCGCCAAGGATTTTTTCTTGTATATGTGTGTTCGTTTAATGAGTGGCACGAGGGACATCAGTTTGAGCCGATGAAGGATTGGGCGGCACTAACGGCCCAGGAGCGTGTCCATGGTTACCACAATCCGGTTGACGGCGCGTACCGTCTTCGGTGTCTGCAGCAGTGGCTCAGGCGTTTGTTATGACCGTGGAATTCCCTCGTCACCTCACGGGCAACTTGAATCCGGCGATTACGTAGAACGCTCGAGTTTTAGGGTGGTCGGTATCCGCCATGATGCTGTTTATTCCTGTGGTATACCGTGCTTCTAAGGTAAAACCGTCCACGTACACACCAGCCCCGAACACGCCACCGATATCGTTCCGCCTAATATGGTCGCCTGGTATGTCGGTTTCGACGCCATTTAACTCAACTGTCGCATTCACGTTGGCGCTGACAGAACCACCGGCGTAAAAAAATGGAACTACTGGTCCTTGTCTCGGCAGTGAGATCACGCCGAGTATCGGGACTTCGAGATAATCAAGGGTCACCGTGCCATCGAGGTCCGTCGCCTTTAGTTTGGCACCCTTTTGAACCAATATGAGTTGTGGGCGAACGGAGAAGAAATCCGATAGCGCAAGATCGATGTAACCACCGGCGACGTAACCCCCTTTTGATCGTGGATCTGGGAAATCATCAGAATCTGTCAGAGTGCCCAAGCTGCTGCCCAGCAGTCCTCCGTAGCTGATTTCCTGTCCAAAGCCTGAGTTCACCACTAGTAGTAGTAGACACACACATAGCGTCAAGCTAAGACGCAACTTCATACCGTTCCTCCGCACAGTGGATGTATAGGTGTCAGATCGAGACGTAGTGACCTTCTGCTGCATAACAGTAACAGACCAAGTGTGCATGAGGCAGCAGATGGACACGCGGAATCAACTTTGTAAGTCCGACGTGTCGTCGAAAACTATTGCGACACCGCGCACCGAATGGCTACAAATGTTTCTACTGTTCTGATCCTGTCTCGTCGGCTGTCGCCCGTTCCTCTGCCCGATGCCCGGCGAGGATTCCCTCCATTCCAATGTTTCCCTCGTGACAGGCGTATTCAAAAATCGCATCGTCGGTATGTCGGAGAGGAATTGACGCCGTCCAGGGCTTTACCCATGTAGCTCTATCTTCAAACGTGACGTCATAATTCAGAATATCCGGACCTGTCCTAGTGAAGCGCTCTGTAACCTGTAGGTCAGGTGTGGCTCCTCTGAAGGTGGATTCTGCAGTGTAGTTCGACGTTTCAATAACGAGCGTGTCGCCTTCCCAGTGAGCTCTGGAGTCGCCATGAAGCTGTCGAATCGATTCTGGAAGAGCAGGATGGTCGCCGATTGGAATGACCCGTGCATCGTGAATCATTTCCTGATAAACGACGACATAGTCCTTGCTCTGAAAGATCTGGAAATAGCTGTTATAGCCGGCGCCAATTCTCGGGACGCCATAACTAACACACCGCTCGGCTAAGGGACGGTCAGTATATGTGTCAGCCGGATGTTCTCGGCGATGGACGGCTCGCTGTGCTCGCCGCGCGCTGGCTTGCGAAGTGACCTCAGGAATACGACCGTCTGGTGGATCAATGATAAGTGAGGTGCGGTCTGTGTTGAACGTCCGGTCTGCGATCCAGAACTGATTGTAGTTGCCGGTTGTTGGGTCGTAGGATTTGGCTGTGGTCTTTTCAATTGCGGCCAGGACGAGTTGGTCTCCGAAGAGGGCATCTTGGCCTGGGTCACTCGCTTCGGCGGCGGCGGCCATAACTTGACTTAGTTCTTCTTGGGAAAGATGTTCCTTCTCCGACCAAGCTTCAGGTCGTTGGAGGGGTGTTGCATTATTGTTTGCCCACACGCCCTGAAAGTCTGGTTGGCCATCACTCGTTCTCGGCACAGTCCACCCGTCTGGCGCGGGTTGTCCTATTGCCGGTATAGGCGCGAGGAACACTAAACTGCAGAGAACCATCCAACCGAACGGTAATACTCGCTTCACGGGGAACCTCCAAATTCAACAAGCCGAAAGAAATACGTTGTTCCGGTCATGATACTAGAGGAGTGTCGAACCGAACAAAAGCCCCGGTTACTATCCTGGCAGGAGCTTGGTATTTAGGCGGTGGGGCTTATTTGTTGTTGGATGATGTCTGCACGATTGAACTCGGTCTTGTAGAAAAGACGTCGGGTTCTAGAATTGGACTTGAATTCCAGCGAATCCACTGCGTGGAGCCCCAGGCCCGAGAAAACGGGGGTCTTCTGCGGTAGGTGCTTCTGCTAGGTAAACCTCGAGTTCGGCGAGGATGCCGAATGTGGAGTAGTCCTTATCGAATAGGTTCTCGATACGTACGAACATTTCGAGATTTGGGGTAAAACGATAGGTAGACCGCAGATTGGCAATTCCGTAGCCGTCAAGCAATGCTTGGTCGTTACCTTCATCACCAACGAAGACTCGACTTGAACTAACAATAGTTTCAAGGTCGATGTTCCAGTCGGTTGTTACGGCTATACCGAGACCAGTTTTGAAACTGTGCCTCGGGATGCCTGGTAATCGGTCGCCAGGTTCGACGGCAAGCGAACCGAGTTCTTCGTTGGCGGCATCGTTCACTTCAGAATTTCCTGGAAGCTCTAGTGGTGATGCGAAGGTCGCTTCCACCAGTCCGTAGCTGACAAACCCAGCGAATCGGTCGGTTTGTCCACGGACTTCGAGATCCAGACCAAATCTGCGAGTGTCGCCTGCATTTTGAAAAAATCCAGTGCCGATCAGTTTGGGTGACGCCACGAACAGAATGTCGTCCTCTATTTCCGTGCGATACACAACCAGTGACCAATTGAGGTTTCCGCCTGATTGATAAACCGATTGTCCTCGCACACCGGCTTCCAGGGAATGGGCAACGGCCTGCTCCAGTGGTGGGTCGGACACGAATGCATTCGGTACCCGGCACGGTTCTTCCGGATCGGCGCAACTGAGTTCGGCTGCCGTGGGAGCGCGATTTGCCTCGCTGTACCGGCCAAAGACCGAGACACTATCGGTCGTCTCATAGACCGCCCCGACACCGATATTGAATCTGGAGAAGTTGTGCTGACCGTTGAGCGAAGTGCCCAAGAGGTCGAGAATATCGACTTGGGCGTCGTTGAATCGCCCGGACACAGTCAGATGAGTTCTCGCGGTTGCAGAGAAAGTGTCTGAGAAATAGAGGCCAATCGAACGGTTGTCTGAGTCTAACGCGGTGTTAAAGATGTCATCGGGCGCAGTCCCAAACAATCCAGTAAAAAGGCCCGACCCGGCCACGGTGCGTTGATCAGTAAGGTCGCCAATCTCACTGTTAGAGGAGAAGTTCACATTGGCCAGGTCAGCGGACAATCCGAGAACCAGCACATTGGTTCGAACGTTCTCGCCGGTCCGTGCTGTGGCCTGAATGGTCCCGCCATATCCGGTGGTGTGGGTCTGGCTTCGATTGTAAGCTCCCGTGCCGTCGGTCTCATTCTCTGTAATGAATTCGCCCGTTCGAATATCGACTAGCGGGGTTTCCTCAGAGTCATCGTCGTCATCATCATCGTCGAGCGCGGCGAGGCCTTGAGTAAGGTTTGTGTCGTCATCGTCGTCGTCATCATCATCACCGAGGCAGAGAGTATTGGCTGGTGCACCAGTTGGCAGAGAATCATCATCGCAGGTCACGAACTCGGCTTCGTCGCCGTTAAGGGTGTTACTGTCGAGGTCACGGTAATAGCCAGTCATTTGCACGGACCAGACAGGTGAGGCCTGGAGGTTGAAACGTCCTTGGACAAATCCAAGCTGATTTTCGGTGATGTCGGGATAAGTGAAGACGGCAGAACGGTCGACTTGCAGTAAGTCAATCGGTGCTGGACCGTTCCCGTTTAGCCGCGAGTCTGCGTAGCTGAAACTGATGCCGGCATCGACGGAGCCCTGCCGGTAGGCGAGGTCGGCTACAGCCTGTGTAACTTCGGAGGGAGATTCAATTCGCCACCCAGTCTCATTGAACCGAGTCGCGCCGAGGTACAGAGCCCACGGTCCCCGGTTGGCACCCCATTCTGTGGTTGCACTGACACGGCCAAACGAGCCACCAGAAAGTTCTCCTCGAAATCCGACCGCGTCAAATCCGTTCTTGAGATTGAGTGCCAGTGCACCACCCAACGCGTTTAGTCCATATGTTGGGTCGGCTCCCGCGCTCAGTTGTATCCGCTCAAGTGCAAACTGAGGGATGAGATCAAACTGCACAGTATCACCGAACGGTTCGTTGATTCGAACGCCGTTTTGATAGACGGCGATTCCCTGAGGTAAACCAAGGAGCGGAGACGCCGTGAATCCACGAAATCGGACGGTCGGTTGAAAAAGATTTGCGGTGGTGCCTTCGATGCTGACGGCGCCCAATTGCTCTTGTAGCGCGTCGGCCAGCGAGACCGTGTGCCGTTCGCGAATTTCGGTCGCAGAAATGCTGGAGATAATTGCGGGGATGTGGTCCGGGTCTATCCCGGTTCCACTGAGAGGAGTTACTCCAACTACATCCACCTGTTGACTGAAGCCTCCGACCGCGAGTTCAACATCCACGGTGGTGACTGCATTTGGGCCCACTCGTACGCCTTGACGTAATTCGTTTTGAAATCCTGCCATCGTGATTGTGATGGCGTAGATGCCTTCGTTCAGTGACTGAAAACGGTACTGCCCGGTGATGTCGGTTGCAGTTTCGATAGACGGTGTCGCAGTTGAAGTAGCGATGACTGATGCTCCCTCAATGGGGCGCCCTTGTTGGTCTCTGACATGGCCGGTCAGTTCTACTGTTTGTGCCGCCGCCGGGTAATCGGCCAGCGAGCTAACTGCGACAACAGTCCACACAAACAAGATGGAACGAAGACTTCGTTTTAGTAACAGATAGATGTTGAGCATCGGCGGTCTTTTTAGTGTTCGGATGAACCTGAAAACACTAAAAACAAGTCAATAATTATTTTAGATAAAAATGAACCTGAAAAATTTTAAAAAGGAGCATTTTTAAGCTGCTGCGTTAGAAAGAGCCGTCTTCTGCCGTGCTTGGCACGGTATCATTTAGTCAGAATAGTTAAATGATGTATCAAAATTACACCAAAAACCGCACTAGGAATCTGCTCAACTCAAACGAGATCAGTCTTTTTAAGTTGTCACGATTCAAGCTTGAGATGTTCATTAAGTGTCTTCGTTAAAGCCCATGGTTCCACTGTCGGTACTTGATTTGGCTCCGGTTGGACCAGATTCATCTCCCCGCGAGGCGATTGCTGATTCGGTAACTCTTGCTCAGCGCTGCGATGCTCTTGGCTACGAACGATATTGGGTGGCCGAGCACCACAGTATGCCCAGTATCGCGACGTCGGCGCCAGAAGTGCTTGTGGCGCATGTGGCGGCAGTCACACGACGCATTCGTGTCGGAACTGGCGGTATCATGTTGCCTAATCATAATCCTCTGCGGCTTGTAGAGATTTTCAGGACGTTGGAAGCCCTTTACCCCGGGCGTATCGATTTTGGGGTCGGTCGTGCACCGGGTACTGACCCGGTTACCGCATCCGCGTTACAGCGTGGTGGAACAAGTGATCCAAATGAACGGTTGGCCGAGTTACTAGCATTTGATCAATCAGCATTTCCGGACCAGCATCCGTTCCGGAACATTGTTCCGATGCCATCCGACGTTCGACTTCCACCAATCTGGATGTTGGGATCAACGATGGCGGGTGCCACTATTGCGGCTTCTTTGGGATTACGGTACGCCTTTGCCGGGCATTTCGCGATGCGTAATGCGCGCAGTGCACTGAGGTTGTACCGAGAGCAATTCCGCCCGGCAAACGGTTTGGCGGCACCGCGTGCAATGCTCGCTGTTACCGTAATCTGTGGTGAAGATGACGCCCACGCCAATGACCTGACGATCCCATTGAGGCTGGCTGTGGTTAGAAATCGAACAGGTAAGCAGGCGCCGCTTTCGTCAATTGAGGAAGCTAAAGCTTACCGGTTCACAGCAGATGAAGAACGAATTGCAGACGAATTCTTGCACGGGGCAATCATTGGTGGAACTACACGAGTACGTGCGGGGCTTGAGCAGCTCGTGTCGGAGACGGGCGCTGATGAACTCATGCTTGCCGCATTTGTGCCTGACATCACAGAACGTTTGCAATCATACGAACGCGTGGCTCAGGTGGTTGAGCTCGATGATTCGTCAGACGACACATAAACACATAAGTAGATAGGTCCACACAGTCCTTTGTTGCGAGTCTTCTTTAAATGAGTATTGTCGGCTTGAAGGTTCTTCGCTGCCTACACGTTGTCATGGTTTGCTTCTTGGTATCGGGTCTACAGACTACTAGAGCCCAACCTTTGACTACGGTCACGGGTGTGGTGCTCGATGGTGTGACCAATGCGCCCATCGCAAATGTTGACGTTGTTAGCGGACAGCGCACGGTGGTCACAGGTTCAGACGGTCGCTTTTCGATCGCAGTCGATACCGAGACATCCGAGTTGCGCTTTACGGCAGATGGATATCTCGATAGTGTCGTGCTGTTAGTCGGGGGGGACCTAGAGGTTCGACTCTTTTCCAGCCGGTTTGCCGAGACCGTTGAGGTGGTCTCCGATATTGCTGAGATTGAAGGGCCGTCATCCACGCCAGTGACTCCAGACGCTGTGTTCAGGGCACCGGGCAGCATTGATAATGTCTTTCGCACTCTCGATACATTGGCGGGAGTAGCCTCGACCGACGATTTCGGGAGCCGTTTGGCTGTGCGAGGTGGAACCCCTGACCAGAACCTGACGGTGATGGACGGTATCGAAGTGCACAACCCATACCGACTTTTTGGTATAGCCAGTGCGTTTAACCCTGAAACCGTTGAGAATTTTCAGCTCACCGCCGGGGGGTTCGGAGCTGCATACGGGGACCGGTTGTCATCCCTCTTGATTGTTGACAACCGACGCGGACGGTCTGAATTTCACGGATCGACCTCAGTCAGTGTGACTGACGCCAACGTGGTCGTCGAAGGTGGTGTGCCGATAGGTCAGGGAGGCAGTTGGTTGTTTAGTGCCCGTCGAACCTATTACGACTTAGTGGCTGGGCGGTTACAAGATCAGAATTTTCCATCGTTTGCGGACCTACAACTACAAGTGGGATGGGAGTTTGGTCCAGGGCATCGCCTGACCCTGACGGGGCTTCGAAGCATCGAAAACGCCGATTTGGATTTCGATATTGATCGACCCAACGAACGCGCAGCATTGGGTTCTGATGTTGTGAATAACTTGGCGTCGGCGCGTTTCGACGCCGTCCTCGGCAGCAGGGCGACGACGACGACGACTCTGTCGTGGTATCGCAACCAGGAGACCATTGATTTTGATGGACTTATACGTGCGGATGCCAGACGGTCGAACACTCCGGATGACGCACTAGCATTTGGACTGTCAACAATCTTGTTCGACCGGTCAATTAATGTTCGAGACCTTTCGTTCCGGCAGGAAATTGGTGTCCAGGCTTCTCCGCGCCATTTATTGAGTACAGGAGTTGAATTGCACGGGTTGGCGACGAGTGTCGGGTTTTCAATTACCGGAGATCGTAACGAGAATGTTGCAAACGGGTCCAGCGTGCGAGGTGGCGCGGGACTACCCGGGCAGCTCGACTCACGACTACAGGGCACACGAGGTGCACTTTGGTTTCAGGACACCTTCACGCCGTCGACGAGATTTTCTTTTGAGCCCGGGCTACGTCTGGACTGGAGCACTGTGAATGGAGGGACGACGCTCTCGCCGCGCTTAGCGGCCAGTTATTTACTCGGTCGAGGAGCCAGAATGCGATTGGCGACCGGGTTATATACGCAGAGTCCAGGTTACGAGAAGTTAACCCAGTCCGACTATTTTATTGACCTGTCGTCGGCACGAGAGGCGGGTCTTCTTCATGAGAAGGCCGTGCATGTGGTCCTTGGGATCGAACAGGAACTCAGTCCTGATCTGACCGCTCGGGTGGAAGGGTATTTTAAGCGGTTTGACGATCTACTGGTTGGTCGTCTTGAGACGGATGCTGAACGAGTAGCGCGCGTCGCACAGTACGATTTTCCTGTGGCGTTGCGAGACAGTATCCCGTTCGCTCCGAGTATCGTCAGCGATCCTACCAACGATGCGGGTGGGGACGCCTACGGCCTGGATGTGTTCGTATCTCACTCGAATCCGACGGCGCCGGTAACTGGATGGCTGTCCTATGGGTGGGGGCACGCCAATCGGGAAAGTTACGGTCGTCGCTATGCATTTGAGTACGATCGACGCCATGCCTTCAATGCTGTCGGTCGGTATCAATTGACGAGCCGCTGGGACGTGGCAGGTACGATGCGTCTTGCGAGTGGGTTTCCTCACACGGCTCCGGTCGGGCTGCGGGTTTCCGCCGTCCGGGATCGCCGGGGGCGACTGGTACCGGCAACTGACGCGGTTGGCAACCTTGTTTACGGCGTGGACTACGGAGGGACCGACAATCTTAACCGGGAACGCTTACCTCACTATGCGCGGGTAGACCTCCGTGTGACGTACCAACGTGGCGGAGCTAGTGGGCCTTGGTCGTTCTATATCGAGGTGATTAATTTGTTAAATCGGAACAACGCTGTGGTACTAGAACCTCGGCTGAGCCACGATCCCGGGTCTGAAAGACCCCGTCTCTCTGAAGTGCCGGAACAGGGCTTTCCCCGTATTCCGACCTTTGGATTGCGGATTCGCTTCTAGCGTGTACTGGTATTTCGAGGTTGTTCCTAAACGTTTGGAGTACGCAGAAAATCGATTTATAGGACGTCATTACTTTCATTCAGAGACATAGCGATTATGAAAAACCCTCACCGTCGAAATGTGGCCATCATCGCCCACGTCGACCACGGCAAGACAACGCTGGTTGATGCACTTTTTCATCAAAGCGGCGTTTTTCGTGAAAACCAACGCGTGGCGGAACGTGCTCTCGACAATACCGATCTGGAACGAGAGCGTGGTATTACCATCATGGCCAAGAATACCGCTGTCCGCTACAAGGATGTGACTATCAATATTGTTGATACCCCTGGGCACGCCGATTTCGGTGGGGAAGTTGAACGGACCCTCTTGATGGTCGATGGTGTCTTGCTTCTAGTCGATGCATCGGAAGGACCACTGCCTCAAACTCGGTTCGTGCTTCGGAAGGCATTGGAACACGGTCTTGCACCGATCGTGGTCATAAACAAAATTGACCGTCAGGATGCACGACCCGCCGAAGTGCTCAGTGAAGTCTACGACCTGTTTATCGACCTTGACGCGACTGAGAACCAAATTGAATTTCCGGTTCTCTACGCCAACGCCAAAGCTGGAACCGTCACGGCGGACGTTACGAGTCCTGGTGAGACGGTCCGTCCACTTCTTGAAGCAATTTTGGATCGGATACCCCCACCGGACGGTGATCCAGCTGCTGCCCTCCAACTCCTCGTAGCCAACCTCGATTCAAGTGACTATCTGGGGCGGATCGCGATTGGTCGCATTTTTAACGGCACTGTAAAAATTGGCGACAATGTGGCGGTTTCGAAGCTTGACGGAGAGATGCAGCGAACGAGAGTGACGAAACTGTTTATGTTTGATGGTTTGCAACGTGTGGAGGTCGATGATGCTTCGGCTGGAGATATTGTCTGCCTAGCTGGTCTCAGTGACATCACGATCGGCGAAACCATTACCGATCCGGACCAACCGGCGCCCCTGTCAAAGATCCAGGTAGATGAGCCCACCGTCTCGATGGTCTTTGGTGTCAACACGTCACCCATGGCGGGACGTGAAGGCCAGTACGTCACCTCACGGAATTTGCGCGATCGATTAACCCGAGAATTGATTGGCAATGTATCGATTCGTGTTGAAGACACCGATTCAGCGGACCAGATGAGGGTAATAGGTCGCGGTGAACTCCAATTGTCGATTTTGATTGAGATGATGCGCCGTGAAGGGCATGAGCTTCAGGTTTCCCGACCTGAAATTGTGACGAGAGATATGGACGGTCGCGTTGAGGAACCCGTCGAGGAGTTAGTAGTCGACGTTGCGGAAGAATTTCAAGGAGTGGTCATCGCCGGACTAGGCACCCGCCGGGCGACGATGACGAAGCTGGTGAATCATGGTAGCGGGCGGATTCGATTGGAATTTCGTATTCCAACCCGCGGCTTGATTGGATTCCGCTCACAGTTCCTCACGGACACTCGTGGGACCGGCATCCTGAATCATCTCTTTGCTGGTTGGGAACCATGGCATGGTCCGATTGCGGGGCGTCCTACCGGTGCCCTAGTAGCGGATCGTAGTGGGCGAGCGACGCCCTACGCCATGTATAACCTCCAGGTGCGAGGCGAACTGTTCATTGAACCCACCACTGAGGTCTACGAGGGAATGGTCATCGGTGAGAATGCGCGTTCGGAAGACATGGACGTAAACATTACGAAAGAGAAGAAACTGACCAACATGAGGACATCGTCCGCTGACGAAGCAATCCGATTAATTCCGCCACGCAAGCTTAATCTGGAGCAAGCGATTGAGTTTATTAGCGAAGACGAACTTGTTGAAGTCACACCCTTAAGTCTTCGGATTCGTAAACGTGCTTTGATTGCGAATCAGCGCGAAAAAGATCAACGGGGTGTTTCCTCGTGAGCCAAGTGAACTATCCAGCGTTGTCGACTACTCTACGAATTCTTGGTATGGAGTTTTTACACTAAGAAAGTTAGAGGCTGACTTGAACACAACTGTCATGAATCTACTCGTTGTGGGGTCTGGAGGATTTCTTGGTGTCGTTGCCCGTTATGGACTGACTTTGTTGGTCCAGCGCTCGGTTGGTCCACTGACCACGTTTCCGTATGGAACCCTTGCGGTAAACCTTCTCGGGTGCCTTGCCATTGGGATGTTCGTCGGTTTCATTGAGTCCCGTCAGTTGTTTGGTACGTCATTTCGTTTGTTTGCACTTGTTGGAATGCTGGGGGGCTTTACGACCTTCTCGACATTCGGTTACGAAACGCTCACGCTGCTTCGGTCGCAGCAGTTCATGCACGTGGTCGCGAGTGTGGGAATCCATATCTTTATTGGGGTTGCGTTAGTGGCGCTCGGTTTCTGGCTCACGATGCCAAGATAGGGTGAATTATGGGCAGTGGTGAATCGTTGACGGATGTACTAAAGGAACTTGCGGCGACGCTGAAAATTGAGCGTCCTCTGGCGGTCGTGGATGTGGAGACAACCGGTACGTGGATTAACTACGACCGAATTGTCCAAGTCGCGCTCGTGAGTATTACGCCCGACCTCGATGTGACCAGTCTGGATCAACTCATTAATCCAGAAATGCTCATTCCGGATGAAGTGATCGAAATTCATCGTATTACGAATGAAGCGGTGGCTCAGGCGCCAACATTTGGCAAGTTCGCACCTTCATTACGGGAAGCCCTGGCAGGTCATGACTTCGTTGGCTACAACTTCAGGTTTGATCGCGACATGCTTGAGGCTGAATTTACGCGTGTTCAGGTTCCGTTTTCGTTTTCGGGGGCGGCGCTGATTGATCCGCTGCATCTCTGGCAACGTGTCGAACCACGCACTTTGCAAGACGCAGCCGAACGGTTTGTAGGCCAGAAGCCCGACGAAGCCCATCGGGCCGATGCTGACATCGAAACCACGGCGCGTGTGCTACTCGGGCAATTACGGACGCATGGTGCGACAGAACAGCTTCCGAGTTCCGTGCCGGCGCTTGCGGCCTTACGAAGTGATCGGGGGGCGACGTCTCTTGACGCTGGCGGGCGGATCAAATGGCGCGATGGAGCAGCCCGATTTAACTTTGGGAAGCACCGAGGAGCCACGCTGCAAGAAATGCGAGACACGCATTCTGGTTATCTCGAGTGGATCCTAGCGAAAGACTTTCCAGACGATCTCAAGACAATTGTTCGTGAAGCGCTGAAAGGAAACTACCCCGTTGATCCAAGTGCCGGTCATGATGACAGCGCGTCATGATCTCGAAGGGGGCAAGAGTTCTTATGCGGACTGTTCCTTTTGGAAGACGACAATACGATTAGTATTTGTTCCGGCTGTTTGATTGTCGATGCCCCACGTGTTGGCCGTCTTGGTAAATTCCTGCACGTTGACTAACACGATTACAGGCGTAAGTCCCGCCTCAACGCCTGCAGGAAGGACCAATTCTTCCAATAGAAGGGTTCCGTTTCTGATTTCTCCCACCTCAAATGCGACGTAACCACCTGGCCGGAGGACCCGGCGCAGGTCTCTCAGCACGTTGGTCACCATCAACTGCCAGTCTTCGACACGTCTCAGTTGTGCGATGTTGATGGTGGAAGAATCAATATTTAAAAACCAGCATCGCATCCAGTTGTCGGCTTGATAGTCAACGACGTCAAGAAAGGGAGGAGAGGTCACAACGAGTTGCGTTGATCCAGACGGGATTCCTGTAGCGGTATGAGCCTCTTCTGTAGTTAACGTAGGGTTGAGGTTGAGGTGATGATCATGGCGGGCCGACGCAGTCCAATCCTTCAGCAGTGATTTCGATCTTCGAAGAATCCGCGGCACGATGTCCTTGGGTTCAGGTTTTTGCTCACGGGTCTTATTGATCTTAGTTTGGGCCTCGATGGAGACCGCTTGATTGGGAGGCAGCGAATAGACGGAGAAGAAGCCAGGCGAGTGGCCAGTGAGTCGGTTGATTGCGACCATTCGAATCCATCGGTCGACTTGGTCGATGGCACCCGTCTGTTCTCTTTTTAGCAAGTATTCCTTTAGTGCGATGATCTGTCGCAGTGTCGTCGAATGAAAGAATACTTCCAGCGCCGGAAAATTCTCTTTTGCCCTTGTAAGATCGATCGAGTCGAGTCGTTCAGCAATGTTGTCGAGTGTTGGCGGGGTGAGGCGAGGTTCCAATAATGCTCGGCTCAGCGGGTTAATGTCGTTGCCAAGTGGCCGACAGCCACGAAGAAACGCCTCCAATGGGGTGGTTCCACGTCCCATGAATGGGTCGTAAACCCCATCCCCTGGGCTGGCTAGTCGTGAGATAAAGAACCCTGGCAATTGGGGCTTGAAGCAGGCCCGATAGGAAATTTCATGGAGGCTGTGTCCTTGGCGCTGAGCACTTGTCCAGTACTCGTTGAATGCTTTCAAGGTGCGACCTGAGCGACTTCTAGTCGCCCACTTGAATTCTTCAAATCGAGTCTTTGTGCCGAATTCGTCGAAGGACTCGACACAGCCAATGAATTCGTTTTTGGTGAGTGGCACGCTATTTCAATCCACCTAAACGTATAGTCTACTAGCTGCAGACTTGAAGATTTGTTTGCTGAAACTAACAACTGGGTAAAGAGAAACTCATGATGAATTTCATAGGGGTAGTTCTTGTTGCAGTCGGATTAATATTTTTTGGCGGATGTAGTCCGTCGCTAAGTGGGCTCGAGGCAGACACTGTGTATCACAACGGTGTGGTTGTCACGATGAACGGCGACCAAGTGATGCAGGCGGTAGCAGTTCGCGGTGATGAAATCATTGCGGTCGGGTCCAATCAGGAAGTCCAAGAACTGGTTGGTGTGTCTACAGAGGTTATTGATCTTGACGGCAAGACCATGCTGCCAGGTTTTTACGCGCCTCACGATCACTTTCCTGGGTCCGGTCGTGTAGCCGTTTCCTCGGTCGATTTGAATAGTCCTCCAATTGGCACAGTGGAGACGATGGCTGAGTTGGTTGCTGCACTGAGTGTGCGAGCGGCTGATACTCCGGCTGGGCAATGGGTCCAAGGCCGTGGTTACGACGATACCCTGCTGGCAGAACAACGGCATCCGACTCGGGCAGACCTTGATGCGGTGTCGACCGAGCACCCCATCTATATCAGTCACACGTCTGGCCATCTTGGTGTTGCAAATAGTGTGGCACTTGAGCTTGCGGGGATTACTCGTGCTACACCGGACCCTCCTGGCGGTGTCATCCAAAAGGATCCGGATACTGGCGAGCCGAACGGTGTGTTTGAGGAGAGTGGCGGTATGGTTAGTCGACTTATTCCACCTCCCACCAGGGACCAACAGTTAGAGGCGTTTCGGTGGGCGGTTCAGGACTATGTCGAAGATGGTGTCACGACCGCTGTGATCGCTGGTGGTAGCCGCACCAGTCTCATCAACTTGCGCGCGGCCCGCGACGAAGGACTTTTGTCATTGAGAATTATCACGATGATGTCACGAGGCACCCCGGGTCAACCGAGTGCGGCCGAAGCCGGGGGGTTGGGTTCTCACTTCGGCGATACCCGCCTGAAAGTGGGTGCCATCAAGATTGTCCAGGATGGTTCGAATCAAGGATATACAGGATATTTCACCGAACCGTACCATACTCCCTTTAAAGGCGACGCTGACTATCGAGGGTATCCACGACGGAGTCGTGAGGATTTGACGACGATGGTTAAGGAATTGCATCGTGAGGGCTACCAGATCGCCATTCACGCTAACGGCGATGCGGCGATCGATGATGTTATTCATGCTTTCCGTGAAGCCCAGCAGGAATATCCGCGTTCTGACGCAAGACATCGGATTGAACACTGTCAGATGGTTCGGGCGGACCAGCTGGACTCTATTGCTGAGTTAGGGTTATCGCCGTCGTTCTTCGTCGGCCATGTGTTTTACTGGGGTGATCGACACCGAGATATCTTTATGGGGCCCGACCGAGCTGCAGGAATCAGTGCCTTACGTTCAGCTACGGATCGTGGGATCCGGTTTACGGTTCATGACGACACGCCGGTGACGCCAGTAAACCCTTTGCAATTGGTCTGGGTATCGGTTAACCGGTTGACGAAAACTGGTCAGGTGCTTGGACCGGAGGAGCGTGTAACGCCGTTACAGGCCTTGCGGGCGGTCACAATTGACGCGGCGTGGCAGAACTTCGAGGAAGATATCAAGGGGTCGATTGAACCCGGCAAGTTCGCCGATTTGGTGATTGTGTCCGACAATCCTTTGACCGTGGATTCTGAAGCGATCGCGGAAATCGATGTACTGCAGACCATTGTCGGTGGAGTCAGTGTCTACGTTCGCCCATAGGTAAATTCAGGGTCAGCGCGTTAGTCTAGTACGTCACGAATCGATTCTGTGAGAATCTGCACAGTTTGGTCCATTTGCGCAGTTGTGATCACGACTGCTGGGGCAAGCAGGTAATTGTCGCCCTTGATTCGACTGAATAGACCTCGCGTGATAGCTGCTTGGTTTACTCGGAGACCAACTCGATCGCTTGGTTTGAACGGCTGTTTGGTCGATTTGTCTTGAACGAGTTCCACGGCGCACATCAACCCTTTTCCTCGGATGTCGCCGACATGAGGATGGTCGGCTAACGCGGCGGTAAGTGCTCGCAAGAGGTAGTCTCCCTTGTTTGCTGCTTGTTCAGGGAACCCTTCTTCTTTGATGATCCGGAGTGTGCGTAGCGCAACGCTACAACCGACCGGATGGGCACTATAGGTGTATGCATGCATCCAGGTATCTTCGGCGGCGTGTAGTGTCTCCGCGATCATGTCACTGATTCCGATTCCTCCAAACGGGAAGTAACCCGACGTGATCGCTTTGGCAAACTGCACAATATCGGGCTCGATCCCCCAATGGTCCAAGGCGAACAGTTTCCCGGTTCGACCGAACCCGGTAATAACTTCGTCGGCTACGAGCAACACATCGTACTGAGAGCAGATGTCTCGAATTCTCGAGAAGTAATCATCCTGCGGCACAATGACGCCCCCAGCACCCTGAACGGGTTCTGCTATGAACATTGCTACTGTTTCTGGTCCCTCTCGCAAAATCGCTTGTTCAAGTTCATTTGCTGCGGCTACCCCTTGACTCGTTCCCGTGGGATTCTCGTAGCGATACGGGTAAGGTGAAGGAATATGCACGAATCCAGGCACGCGTGGTTCGAATAGCGGCCAGTAAATACTGAGTCCGGTGGCACTCATGGCGGCCATAGTGACGCCGTGGTAGCCGTCGATACGCGAGATGACCTTCGTCTTCAAGGGGTGGCCCTTGAGTTTCCAGTAGGCACGCGACATCTTGATGCTACTTTCGGTCGCTTCGGCGCCGCCACTGGTGAAGAAGAAATGATTGATAGAGGGGTAACAAAGAGTGGCCAGCTGTTCTGCTAGTTCGATCGCGGGCTGATTCGAACTTCCACTATAGCCCGATGCATAGGCGAGTGTTGATGCCTGCTCGTGCATCGCGTCAGCCAGTTCCGTCCGCCCGTGCCCGGCTGTGACATTCCAGAGACCGGCCAACCCATCGATGAATTCGCGTCCATCGGCATTGGTCAATATGGCGCCGTTACCTCGGACCCAGACGTGCGCGTTTTCATGAAGCGCGCGGTTATGTAGGGGATGAATGAAATGAGCGAGGTCGCGGTCTCGCAAATCAGCGTTGCTTTTCCGAGGAGCGGTGGACATGGTTCATGACCTTTCGGCGGGCAGCATAGCACGCGCCAAGTGATTACGGACGCGACCGTGAAATCATCAGAGTAGTCTTATATAGACTTTCGAGATCGGACTTTGCCGAGGATCAGTCGGTCCAACGTATCTCCAGGAATTGAGGAATATGTGCGTGCCCGAATCAGCCAGAACATGAGGCCGAGCGTACACCAGACACTCAATGCGGCCCATGATGGTGGAGCCATGAACGCTGGCATGCCAGGGACGGACAACAGAACGACGAACCCTACGGAAAGGCCTGCCCCGCCGATCGCCATGATTCGGTCCCACGTGGTGGCCCGATTGACGCCTGTGCGGGCGACAGCGTAGGCCGCGACACAGGTGTAGGCAAAACCGACTGCGGTGCCTACAGCTGACATGTCGACAATCCAGGCGATTACCTGCCGGCCGAACCATGGTGCCAGCAGTGACACTAACGCCGTGAAGAGAATGGCGTTTGTTGGGGTGCCGTGGGTGGGGTGAATTCTGGCGAACCACGCTGGAAGGAGTTGTGCCCGGCCCATGCTGAACAGCAGGCGACTCGTTGCCATGTAGAAGCCGTTAACCCCGGTGGCGACAGCGGTTACTACGGCAACTGCCAGTAGTGTTAGTCCAGTCGGTCCCAGACTGGCTCGTACCGTCGTACCGGTCGCCCAGATCGGATGCCCGGCTACCAATTGCTCCCACGGCATCACCGAGGCGGTGGCAAGAATGACGGCAACGTACATGATTCCGCCTGCCAAAATGGACCACAGCATTAGTTGGCGACCACGGCGAGGTGGAAAATCAAATTCTTCTGCGGCCTGCGGCAAAGTATCGAAGCCGACATAGAGCCATGGAGAAATCGCGACGATGGCCAGTACTGCTGCGAGTGGTGATTTATCCGATGCGAATAGAGGTTGCCAATTGTCCGCCGAGGCCACCGTCGTCAGCGGTGTACCGATGGCTATGGCCATCACCCCGCTGACGAGTAAAACGGTGAGGAGTAGTTGCAGGCCACCAACTTGTCGCACCCCACGATATTGGAAGATACCAATGCCGACAATTGCCGCGGCTGCCAATCCGACTTCACCCGCAAACACGTCAAATCCCGCTACCGTGTAGAGATAACCACGGGCAAAGAGGTCAGGCGCAAGAAATTTTGCCAACACACCTAAGGCTGTGGCGTTGAGGGGCACAATGCTGAGGTAACCCAATGTCAGTAACCAGCCGCAAACATATGCATGGTACCGACCGGCCAGAGAATAGGCGTACGCGAACTCGGCGCCAGCAACGGGAAAGACTTGGACCATGAGACCGTAACTTCGGGCGATCACCAGCATCGCGAGGCCTCCGATAATCACCCCAAGACTGGCTCCGGCAGGACCAGCCGTCGCTAGAAAGTCTCCCGGAAGTACGAAGCATCCGAAACCAATAATGCAGCCAAGTGCTAACGCTCCGACGTGAACGGGTCTGAGAATGGTTCTTAGTTGTGGCCGGTCGGTCATAGTTCTCCGGATAATTCAACGACGGTGGTACGTTGCGCACCACCGTGAAAGACCAGAATGATTTGTTCTCGCCATTCTTGCGATCGTGTGGGATGGGCAACGCATGTGTCTAAATCATCAGGCGTTCATCCACGGGGCTTCTTGCCGAGGCTTTGATATTTCTCTAGTAGTCGGAGCGGTTGTGGACGAAAGGCATCACGTCGGAACGGCTCTGAGAGGTCTCGTGTCAGGTGTAATTCCAAGACTGTTGGCATGTTGGAGGCAACGGCTGATTTGAGGGCGTCGCCCACTTGGTCGGCATGACCGACAGATATACCGGATGCACCCATGGCACGTGCGATTTCGGCAAAGCTCGGATTATCGAGGTCGGTCGCGACGCAGCGACCATCAAAGAAATCCAGTTGGTTTCGTTGTTCGGCACCCCACTGCTGATTTTCGAAGACTACAGCCACGACCGGAATCTGCTCACGCACACAGGTCATCACTTCGGTCAGACTCATCCCCCATGCCCCATCACCAACATAGGCGATAGCCGGTCGGTCCGGCTGTCCCACCTTGGCACCCATGGCGGCGGGCATCGCGTAGCCACAATTTCCCCAACTCATGGCGGCGAGAAAACTTTTGGGTTCCTCGAAGTTTAGGTAACTATTCGAAACTGAGCAGACATTGCCAATGTCGGTTGAGACCATGGCGCGTGCCGGCATAGCCTTGGCGAGCTCCGTCAGTGCGGTTCTCGGATCGATCCGCTCGGCATCGGAATCAGACGACTTGGCTTTATCTGCGAGTTCTCCAGCCCATAGAATCCTCTGTTTTATGATTTTTTGAAGACGGTCGGTGTGTGTCTCTGGGGAAGCGTGGCGAGATTGTAGACGGCCGTGCAGCGCGTTGGCAGCCAACGCTGCGTCGCCACAAATACCTAACTCGATCGGCTTTACTAGTCCGAGCACTCGACTATCTGTGTCAATTTGGATGATCTTGGCAGCAGTTGGCCAGTAATCGATTCCATATTGTGGCAGGGTCCCAAATGGGCCGAGTCGAGTGCCGAGGGCCAGAACGACATCAGCTTTGGACAAAAGAGTCATTGCTGCTTTTGATCCTTGGTATCCGAGTGGTCCACACGCCAAATCATGACTAGAAGGGAAGGCGTCGTTGTGCAAATAGCTCGTGACCACTGGACAGGACAGGTGTTCGGCCAAGGCTGTGAGCGGCGTCACGCCGTCTGCTATGACCACGCCGCCACCGGCAATGATCACTGGGAATTTTGCGTCGTTGAGCATGGCGGCAGCTTTGTCCAGCGAGTCCGACCCACCGGCACTACGCTCAAGTGGTTGCGGTGGGGCGATAGAGGCATCGATCTCACCGTAGAAGTAGTCACGAGGCACGTTGATTTGGACTGGTCCCCGTTCATGCAAAGCAATGGTCATGGCCCGATGGGTCAGTTCGGCGATTCGAGCAGGCGAATTAACATGTGCTTGGTACTTGGTAATCTTTGAAAAGATAGGAAGCTGGTCTGTCTCTTGAAACCCTCCGAGGCCCGCCGTCATACTTCCGGCCTCTGGAGTGATGGCAACGACGGGAGAGTGAGCCCAGTAGGCGGCGGCAATTGCGGTTACAAAGTTGGTCACGCCTGGCCCATTTTGCGCGACGCAAACGCCGTGACGACCAGTCACTCTCGAGTATCCGTCTGCCATGTGCGCAGCGTTCTGTTCGTGGGCGACCGAGATAAGACGAATACCAGCTGCTGGAAATAGGTCCATAGCATCCATATAGGCGGATCCAGCAATGCCGAAGATGTCACGTACGCCGTGAGCTACCAGTGTTTCGACGAAGGCTTCGCTTGGTGTCATTCTTGTGTGGCTACTCATGGCATACCCTTTGAGTGATCATTTATCTGCGTTCTGAATCGTACTTTTCGGGACACAGTTAGTTGTTAGTTAGCTGAACCATTCTGCAAATTGTGGTGTGTCAAGTTACCATGAATGAACAGCGTCACGTGGCTGAGTGAGGGTGTCCGCAGTGATATCGCTTACCTATTTCATTTCGTATTGACACATTAATATCGACTAGGTCCAGTAGTATTACCCTTCGGTGAGCACGGATTTTCTGAGAGCGTCGTCCGTTTTTTTGATTATTGTGGTGAGTGTAGTTAACCCAGATCGGGTTCTCGCTCAATCGGACCAGGCTGTTTCTGATCAGCGGAGACATCCACCTGGCACCGTAGCTGAAACCATTAACAGTGACCGGCCTGATACGAGTCTAGTTGATGGTCCGCTCCCACCAATAGAACCTGATGTCATGCGACGTGACGACCAAGGGCGTACAACAGTCCGCGCGATCAAGCTTTCGGCAGGTATTGTTCTGGATGGACGGTTAGACGAACCGGTATATCAGAGCATTCCGGCGATCACGGACTTTATACAACAGGTGCCGGACCCAGGGGCCGCCGCGACCGAGCGCACCGAAGCATGGATTATGTTCGATGAGACGAATGTCTATGTGTCGGCACGTGTGTGGGATTCGGCGCCGGAAAGTGAGTGGATCGCTAATGAGATGCGGCGTGATACCAGTCAATTGCGACAAAACGATACCTTTACGGCCTTTTTTGACACCTTCTATGATCGGCGGAATGGATTTAATTTTTACACCAATCCCCTCGGAGCACGTGCAGACCAGCAGTTCACCAACGAGGGAAATCCCAATTCGGATTGGAATCCGGTTTGGGATGTACGCACCGGTCGGTTTGAGGGTGGCTGGACGGCAGAGATGGAAATTCCATTCAAGACACTCCGTTATCGGTCTGGGGCGCCCCAGATTTGGGGCGTGCAACTCCGTCGGTCGATTCGGCGGAAAAACGAATGGGTCTATCTAACCCGCCTCCCGATTTCGGCAGGTGGAGGAAGAGGGTCATCAGGAATTTTTCGTGTCTCAGCCGCGGGAACATTGGTTGGCATTGAAGTGCCGCCGGTCAGTCGAAATCTTGAAATCAAGCCGTACGGAATTGGAGGGTTGACGACAGACCGCAGTGCGACACCGAAACTCGAGAATCACGGGTACGGGGAAGTTGGGCTTGACGTGAAGTACGGCATCACCCAGAACCTGACGGCGGATTTTACCGTGAACACGGACTTTGCCCAAGTTGAAGTTGACGAGCAGCAGGTCAACCTGACGCGTTTCAGTCTATTTTTTCCTGAGAAACGTGAGTTCTTTCTGGAAGGCCGTGGCATTTTCGGATTTGCGCGCGGTGGGGTTGGTGGCGGGTTTCGCGGTGGTGCCGGCGGCGTCTTCGGGGGTGTGAATAGTCCGACGTTGTTTTATAGCCGGCGAATTGGATTGGCTAATGGTCGGGTTGTACCCATTTTGGGCGGTGGGCGCGTGACTGGGAAGGTCGGCCAGTTTGATGTTGGCGCTCTGAGTATTCAGACTGGAGACGAGTCCGTCTCTGGAGCAGAGTCAACGAACTTTACGGTCCTGCGCCTTAAGCGCGACATCCTCAGGCGCAGCACGGTCGGCGCCCTTTTTACAAATCGGTCAGTCGCGACTATGGGGCAGGGTAGCAGTCAAACATACGGCCTAGACACTACGTTCGCCTTTTATGACAACCTCAGCATGATTGGCTATGTGGCGCGGACAGAAATGCCAGGATTGAATGGTGAGAACTCGAGCTATCAAGCGCAGTTTGATTATGGTGCGGACCGGTATGGTCTACAGCTTGATCACTTGGTGATTGAGGACAACTTTGTACCGGATGTTGGATTCCTTCGGCGGGATAATTTTAGGCGAACGTTTCTTGAAGGTCGTTTCAGTCCGCGACCGGAATCGATTGACTTGGTCAGACGATTCAGTCTGACGGGTTCCATTGACTATATTCTGATGGCCGATACGAATGTTCTCGAAACGCGCCTGAACCAAGTTCGGTTCGATACGCAGTTCGAGTCGAGTGATCAACTGTCGGTTACGGTCAATGACAATTATGAACTGCTGCTCAGTCCTTTTTCTCCTGCACCCGATGTCAGATTGCCGGTTGGTGGCTACGACTTTACCGATGTGGAGGTGGCGTATGCGATCGGTGAACAGCGGCGGGTGAATGGTCAACTATCCGTCCAGAGAGGTGGCTATTTTGATGGTGACATTACCGCGTTTGCGTTTCGTCAGGGACGGGTCGCCGTGTTGCCGCAACTGTCGATTGAGCCGAGTATTTCGGTCAATTGGATTGACACCCCTGGGGGATCATTTCGAACAGATCTCCTAGTGACTCGGCTAAACTACGCCTTCAACCCTAGGATGTTTTTTAGCGGTCTCATTCAATACAATTCGGCAAATGATACGGTGAGTAATAACCTCAGATTTCGTTGGGAATACAGTCCGGGTAGCGAGTTGTTTGTCGTCTACACCGAAGACCACACGACGACGCCCCTTCGTCCCAATCGAGTTACCGACCTACGAAATCGTGGCTTGGTGATTAAATTCAACCGTCTGTTTCGCTATTAATCTGCAATGAGGAGTCAGGTTTGTTCTGCTCTTTTCGGATGATGCCACCTGCTAAGATCGGGGCTAAATAAACGCAGTCTTTACCTCAACATTTAGGAGGACACTTTGGACTTGACCACACCAACCGGTGAAGGCTCTGTCGCCATTACAACTGTGACAGTTGATGCCAGTGGAACGTCACTCAATTGTGAGGGTGATGTCGGAAAATACGGCAGAGTGTTTGTAACTCTGGATCTAACGGCCAGTGACGAAGCGCGTGAAGCTGGAGAACTTGAAGGTAATGCGCGAACTATTACTGACGATGGCACTATGATTACGGCCACCTTGGCCGGTTCGTGGAGACGAGACAAACAACAATTAAAGGTCTTCTTTGTGGACAACTGCAGTAATGGGGACCAAAATTTCGTCACCTGGGACATTGATATTGCGAATAAATCAGCCACGATCAAGTTTTATTCGACTCTTTGAGAAACTATTCAACCGAACTGTCTGGGAAGACATATGCGAGCACCTCGATTGTTATTCCTTTTGATCATCGGACTGTTTGTGGTCGAGAGTCCTGGGGTGGGCGTCGGGTTATCAGCCGATGACGCCGCGGGGCGCTCACTAATCGTAAAGGCGCTGGAACGGTTTGCTTGGTACGAGGAGCAGTATTTCAGGAGCCGCCGGCGTAGCTTGATGACTCGGGAGGTGCGCCGTTTCGACGGCGATGGGGAAGTTGAGGAAAGCGACCAAGGGAACTACGAGGTCTTTCCGATTGACGGGGCGCCCTACAACCGCCGTCTCACAATAAACGGGCGTTCGTTGAGCGACGAGGAGTTGGGGTGGGAAGCTGAGCGAGAGGCCGAATTCCGTGAAGAACTCCAGCGAATCCGGAACGAGGAGAACGAGCCGGACGAGGACGAAGACGAAGTCGTCTTTAACGAACAGTTGATGGAACGGTATGTGTTTACGCTGGTCGGTGAAGAAGCGTGGCGGAATCGCGTAACCCATCGGATCTCGTTCCGACCACGACAGGGCGATCTTCCGGTCAGACGGAATATCGACCATGCCCTCAATAACACACAGGGCCAGGTGTGGGTCGATGCCGAGACTTTCGAGGTGGCCCGTATGGAGTTTGAGTTGATTGACCGGGTGCCCCTTTGGTGGGGAGTCCTTGGCACGATCTACGAGGCACGGGGCTCGCTGGACCGGTCACCGGTAATCGATGACACCTGGGGGCAGATTCAGTACGAGACCTACAGCGACATTCGCGTGCTGTTCAAACGCACGCGCCGCGCCGAATTACAGCAGTGGCGTCAGTTCGAGTTGATCGAGGAGTAGACGTCTCCAAGGAGTCGGCCTAATGCTTCCCGTTCGTGTTGTCTTTGTGGCGTCATTACTTTTTCCATTTGTTCAAGATAGTGGACCTGCATTTCTTAAGTGGAGCGCAGAAGACCTATCGGAGCGGAATGTCGCCCTGTCGACACAAATGCGTGCTGATCAGTCTGCGCGAGAGACCCTAGCGGCGTACGGGAACCCCAGTGGTGCGCATCGAATCCGTTTTATTCGCCGGGATGCGGACGGTGTTCCTGAACAACATGTGGCTATTGAAGATGTGGTCTTCGTGCAAAGCGGTGCGGGAAGTGTGGTCGTCGGCGGTGAACTAGTTGGTCAAACTGGAGGGTCCGGTGAGTATAGAGGAACGGACATTGAAGGAGGCCTAGAATATGCAGTCGGTGCTGGTGATGTAATTCATATTCCAGCGAATGTTCCACACCGCTATCTCGTGCCCGATGGTGGGCATGTGACGTATGTGCTAGTCAGGTTGCCGGCATTGACTGACGCGGTTGTGCCCGACGATGCACCAGTGCTGGCCTTCGATCCTCAGGGATTTGCCATTTGGAGCGAATCAGAACTTCAGAATCGGCATGTGGTGCTGACCGGTCAGCTTCGGCCGGATCGTTCCGCGCGCGCGACATTAGCGGATTTTGGGAGTCCAACGCGGTCGCATCGATTTCGCTACATCCACCGGGATGCGGATGGTGTTCCTGAAATTCATGACGATATTATCGACCTTGTTTTTGTGAAGAGTGGTGCGGGTATGCTGGTGGTCGGCGGCGAGATGCTGAACCGTCGTGGCAGCCTCGGGAGTGGTATTGCTGGTGGCACTAAGTATCCTGTTGCTGCCGGAGACGTCCTACATATTCCAGCCAAAACCCCTCATGGCTATCTGATCCCAGATGGTGGCCATATCACTTATGTGCTCGTCCGGGTCCCTGCGTTCTTTTGAGCACTCATGATCTGATGAAAGAAAACTTCGCATTCAGCAAGATTGATGTCTTGGTGTTGGATCAAGTGTTACGAGTCTAGTGATTCTTCAACTAGACCGTGGAAGTGTTACTAAGAGGAGTGTTGCTCGATAGCGTTGTTAATGGCGTCGGCGGTAACACCGAAGTGAGACGCCTCCCACACGGCACGGCCTTCTTGAATTAATAGCACCTGCGGCGTTTCATGCCGAACATTGAAGTGTGTCTCGATGGCATCTGACACATTACGATGGGTTTGCACAGTAACGATGGCGTATTGGGTGCTGTGTTGGTCTTCACTAAGATGTGCGACAAGTTCGTCGTGGGCTTGTGCACTGGTACCGCACGTGACACTGTGCTTGAACAACAAGACTAAGTGCTCCCCTGAGGCCGCAATGGTACGGTCGAGTGCATCAATGCTGTCGAGAACGATCAAATTCGAACCCATGACGGAAGTGTAGCAGTGGTCAACCCCCAACGGAGGTCCTCCCAGGGGCACTCGCACGGCTTCTGCTTCGATTTGCGAGCGTTTTCGCCGTATCCTTGTATATCAGGATAGGTTGTAAGAAATATAGAACATGATTGGAGAGTAGATGGAGAGCGAAAAAAAGTGCCCGGTGTTGGGCGGATCTCATAAACATACAGCAGTTGGAACCACTTCGAACCAACACTGGTGGCCGAATCAATTAAACCTAAAAGTGCTCCACCAGAACTCTTCTCTGTCAGATCCTATGGACGCCGAGTTTAGCTACGCTGCAGCGTTTGAGACAGTTGATTTGGATGCGCTGAAGAAGGATGTCGACGAGGTAATGACGACATCGAAAGATTGGTGGCCGGCCGACTACGGTCACTATGGACCGCTTTTTATTCGAATGGCCTGGCATAGTGCAGGGACCTACCGGATTGGTGACGGCCGAGGTGGTGCCTCATCGGGCACGTTACGCTTTGCACCCCTCAATAGTTGGCCTGATAACGTGAATCTTGACAAGGCGCGCCGGTTGCTCTGGCCGATTAAGAAGAAGTACGGCTCAAAAATCTCGTGGGCCGATCTAATGATATTTGCTGGCAACTGCGCCCTGGAATCTATGGGATTTAAGACGCTCGGGTTCGCTGGCGGACGGGCGGACGTGTGGGAACCTGAAGAGGATATTTACTGGGGACCTGAGAACACGTGGCTGGCGGACGAGCGCTACCGTGGAGACCGAGAACTCGAAGATCCCCTCGGTGCCGTTCAAATGGGTCTGATTTATGTAAATCCTGAAGGACCGAACGGCACCCCTGATCCTCTCGCGGCGGCAAGGGACATTCGAGAAACCTTTCGCCGCATGGCCATGAATGACGAGGAGACGGTTGCGCTCATTGCGGGCGGACACACATTTGGCAAAGCGCATGGTGCTGCCGATGCGGACCAGCACGTTGGTTCCGACCCAGAAGGTGCCACGCTGGAGGAGCAAGGTCTCGGCTGGTCAAACAGTTTTGGCAGTGGCAAAGCCGGCGACACGATCACTAGCGGGTTGGAAGGTGCATGGACCACCGACCCGGTGAAGTGGGACAACAATTACTTTGACAACCTGTTCGGCTACGAGTGGGAGCAGGTGAAAAGTCCTGCCGGCGCAACACAGTGGACTCCCACGACTACGTCAGCCGAGGGCACCGTGCCGGATGCGCATGATGCCTCTAAAAAGCATGCCCCCATAATGTTCACAACGGACCTGGCGTTGAAAATGGATCCGACCTATGCGCCGATCTCGAAGCGTTTTCACGAGAATCCCGTGGAGTTTGCAGACGCCTTTGCCAGGGCGTGGTACAAGCTGACCCACCGCGACATGGGTCCCCGGACGCGGTGTCTCGGGCCGCTGGTTCCTGCGGAGCCACAGTTGTGGCAAGACCCAGTCCCGAACGTTAGCCATGAATTGATTGGCGAGCAAGATGTCGTTGCCCTCAAGGGCACGATACTCGCATCAGGGCTGTCTATCTCCCAACTCGTCTCGACGGCCTGGGCGTCGGCGGCGACGTTCCGCGGCACCGACAAACGCGGTGGGGCGAATGGCGCTCGCATATGCCTTGAGCCACAGAAGGATTGGGAAGTGAATAACCCGGTAGAACTGAAAAAGGTACTGAAGACACTGGAGGAAATCCAATCAGCATTTAATAGCGCGCAGTCCAACGGGAAGAGGGTCTCACTCGCAGATCTAATCGTGTTGGGTGGATGCGCAGCCGTCGAGGAGGCTGGAAAGAACGCCGAGCATGACGTGCAAGTTGCCTTCTCGCCAGGACGGGCCGACGCATTGCAGGAGCAAACCGACGTCGATTCGTTTGCCGTGCTTGAACCGACTGCGGACGGGTTTCGTAACCACCTCGGCTCGGGCCACCAAAGATCGGCGGAAGAACTGTTGGTGGATCGGGCGCATAAGCTGACGTTGACTGCGCCTGAGATGACAGTTCTGGTCGGTGGCATGCGTGTGCTGAATGCAAACACGGGACAGTCTGAACTTGGCGTCTTGACCAAGCGGCCTGAGTTGTTGACTAATGATTTCTTTGTAAATCTGCTCGACGTGAAGACCGAGTGGCAGACGTCTTCAACATCCGGGGATGTGTTTGAGGGACGCGATCAGGAGACAGGTAAATTCAAGTGGACCGCGACGGCCGTCGACCTCGTCTTCGGTTCGAACTCCCAACTCCGAGCCATTGCGGAAGTCTATGCGTGTGACAACTCGGAGCAGACGTTCGTAAGTGAGTTTGTGTCTGCATGGGAGAAGGTGATGAATCTCGATCGTTTCGACCTTGCTTAATTCCAGAGAGGTCCATGTAACGGTCGCCTGAGAGTCGGCAGCGTCTAGTTGATCCCAAAAAGGCCGATTGTCGGGTCGGCCTTTTTGCATTAAGCATTGAACATTTCACCACAACTAGACGCGAGAGCAAGGTAGGTGAATGGCGTTGCTGGCTTTGGTGCGGGCTTAACCATTTATGACTGGGTATACGAACGTACTGCTCGCGACCGTGATGTTCCTTGGGTCTGGCCTGTGGACCAATCAGGAACTGACTCTTCTTGAGGTCTTGTCGCGCTCGACGGAGTCTGTAAATACGCTGCACGTGCAGTTGCAAGGTGTGGTGATGGAAGAGCGGTATGAGCAGCGTGTCAGCTCACGCGGGACCGGTGGGTTTGGTGGGTTCCAGAGCGACGGGTATGAACGCATTACATTGAGATCAGATTACCTGTTGGTTCAACCAGAGGGTGCGGAGCGACATTTTGGCTTTCGTGATGTGTTTGAGACGGATGGTCGACCGGTACGCGATCGAGAAGACCGGCTTACGCGGTTGTTCCTGAGTGACACGCCGTCAGCCGAGCGTCAAATTCAAGGTATTTTGTCTGAGAGTGCTCGCTACAACCTTGGTGATATAGAACGAACTATCAACACGCCGACGCTCGCTTTGCTGTTTCTTAGCTCTGACTACAAACCACGATTCTCATTTAAGCGGGGAGTGAGGGAGTCACCGTCTCTTGGTATGGATTTTCAGGAGATGGATAACGCTGAGGATGTCTGGGTTGTTGAGTATGTTGAAACGTGGCCGTGGACGGTTGTGAGTGGGCGTAATGGTCGGAATATGCCTGCTCAGGGTCGCTTTTGGATCGAATCGAGGACGGGCGGAGTGTTGATGAGCGAAGTACGATTTGAGGCGCGTGAGTTTAATGCGACTATCGTTGTCGCGTACGAATTCAACTCTGAGCTGGGTCACGCGGTGCCTACGGAAATGCGAGAACGGTATCAAACGCGGAGCGGTTCTCGGATTGATGGCACAGCCACCTACAGCGACGTTAGACGGTTTGAAGTGCAGGTTGACGTAGCGGAACCGTTTCGTGAGTAAGTCCCCGCCGCTGGGCTGTTCACCGTGAAGATGGGTTAACCGATCATGACAAACAGTAATGTGATGAGCTTGTTCATTATGGTCTCCCAGTTGGATATCACGCTATTACTGTAGGTGCCGATCCTACTGCTTGCTGGTTGGCGGTTCAACGGTTCGTGCCCATCGCGGTAGCCGGTCAGAACTCCTGAATGGTGCACCATCATTTCCAATAAACCCATTTCTGTTCCCTTCGAAAAGTGGCACAATGCCGCGAGATGGAGGCGTTTACGGGACGAAGTCTCAAGGAGGGTGCAAAGTGAACCTACTAATCCACTCGCGTGCCAGAGTGTTGATTCGTATCTTATTGCTTCTATGCGTGTTTAACGTGCCGGCAGTTTCGGTTGCCCAGGAGGCTGCGGAGAGCGACCCATCGCAATGGGTCATGCCCAACGCCAATTATGCAGGCTGGAACTACAGCGCGCTGGATCAGATTAACGTTGAGAACGTCCAGACCCTCGAAATGGCCTGGACAATGCAACTCGGCATCCAGGATTCACACGAAGCATCGCCACTCGTGATTGGCGACACGATGTACATCGTGACACCGAAACCGAACTATGTGTACGCACTCGACCTCATGCGTCAAGGGGTCATCAAGTGGGAGTTTCGGCCTGAGTTTCCTGATTTGGAAACAGCGGTAAGGAGTGCGTGCTGCGGCGCGCAGACCCGCGGCTTGAGCTATGCCGACGGTCGGATCTTCTTCGCCACTCTTGACGGTCAGGTGTTTGCGCTCGATGCGGAGACCGGAGACGTCATCTGGCGGGCTGAGAACGCCGACATCACAATGGGTGAGACGGTGAGCACTCCGCCGTTGGTAGTCAATGACAAGGTCATAGTGGGTGTTGCGGGCGGGGAATTCGGCGTAAGGGGCCACGTCACTGCATACAACATCGACACCGGTAGTTTCAGATGGCGCTACTACAGCATGGGGCCGAACAATGAAGTTGGCATTGGGCCCCGCTTTGACCCCTTCTACCCGGACGATCGGATCGCCAACCCGGCGCTCGACTCGTGGTATGGCGATTCCTGGCGGCGTGGCGGAGGCTCGGTCTGGGGGTGGTTCACGTTCGACCCGGAGCTAAATCTGTTCTACTACGGCACAAGCAACTGCGGCCCGTGGAATCCGGACTACCGTCGAGAGTGGGGCGTCGTCGAGCTGGACGAGCAGGGCGGGTTGACCGGCTATCGGAACAACTACTGCGCATCGATTCTGGCCCGCGATGCCGACAGCGGCGAGTTGATCTGGGCATATAACGTAACCCCTCAAGACCAGTGGGACCTCGACGAGCCCAGCGCGATGGTACTTATGGACCTTGAGATCGATGGTCGCCAGCGAGAGGCACTGGTTCACCCGGGAAGGAACGGGTTCTTCTACGTGTTCGATCGCGCCACTGGGGAGATGATTGTTGAGCCCTGGATGTTCGTCTACAACGACCTCATCGCGGGGGTCAACATGGAAACCGGCCGACCGCGGTACGACATTAACAAGATGATGTTCACCGACCTCGCGGATCGACAGAACTACGTGCCTGACGCCGAAGATGTCGCCGTCGGCTGGTGTCCTGGAATCGCTGCCAGAAATTGGCAGAACGACGCGTATTCGCCGCGTACCGGACTTGTGTACACCTCGACGTCAAATACCTGCGGACTTATTCAAATGGTCGAGGGGGAGTATGTTCCCGGTAACCGCTATACCCTACGTGAGCGCGGTGGTCGGGCCCCGAGCCCTCCGGATGAGGAGGTTGTCGGAGAGCTGCAGGCCAACGACCCGATTGCGGGAGAGACCGTATGGAGGGTCCAGTGGACGACCGCTAACAACACGCCGGTCATGGCTACTGGAGGGGACCTAGTGTTCCAGGGCGGTCCAAACGAGGGCGTGGTCCGCGCGATCGATGCTCGGAGCGGCGAGATTGTGTGGACGTTCCGGACTGGGAGTGACTTCCGGAATGCGCCCATCACCTACATCGGACCGGACGGTCGGCAGTATGTCGCCATCATCGGTAGTGCGCGAACGGGTAACGACCAAGTGACGGCGGATACGGAACCGGACGACAGTGCCCGCTTTCGACGGGCCGGCAGTGCGCTCTATGTGTTCGCGTTGCCTGCAGCGCCAGCTCAAGACTGAGCGGTGGTCAGTGGGTTGTCGATTCCTGAACAGTTCTCTGATTAAGGAGGAAGTGTCATGAGGAATGAACGCAGCGTAAGAACAGTGTTGATGGTCGCAGCGGTAGCCGTGTCGATCCCGATCTTGTTCGGTGTCCGAGCAGTGGTTGATCAGGTGACTCTACTAGAGGCGGCACAGGAGTCAACGTCGATGAGCGATCGTGCGAAGTTTGTTGGGACGTACAGACTGATCACGACTGAGATCAAGGATGCAAATACCGGAGAATGGTCCGAGACCCCAAACTTTAATCGAATCGGATACATCACTTACGCCGACACTGGTCATATGGGCGTACACATCATGCCCCGCAGTCGGCTGCCGTTTTCTTCTAATCCGCCGCCCGGGGCGGAGGTGCAGGTTGCACTGCAAGGGTACACCGCGTACTTCGGATCGTTCACGGTGGACGAAGAGCAGCAGTTCGTCGAGCATCAACGCTTTGGCCACATTAATCAGGGCGGCATTGTTGACGTGAAACGTTTCTACGATTTCGAGGGTGATCGCTTGGTCCTCACACCGGCTCCGGCAGATGGCGGCGGCAAGTCCACAGCGACCCGCCGTCTGGTGTGGGAGCGGCTGCCGAACGCGCCGCTGTCAGCGGAAGCGAAGAAGTTCGTCGGGTTCCATCGTCTGTTGTACACAGACCGCTACAGGGAGAAAGACGGAGAGCAGATATTTCACGGCCAGCGTAACGAGGAACGTGCCGGCACTTCCTACATCATCTACACACCAACCGGTCACATGATGGTTCACCTTATGCACAAGGAGGGCCGAACGAAGTACGCCGGTGTCCGACCGACACCCGACGAGGCGCTAGAGGCGTTTCAGACTTACGGCGGCTATTTTGGGCGCTTCACCACCTATGAAAACTATGAGCCGCGGTTTGTCATGCACAATCAGCAAGGTAGTCTTCGCCCCGCCCGAGACGTGGATGCGACGAAACGGTTCTATCAGTTCACGGGTAATGTGTTGAGGCTCGGCGGCCCACCGAGACTCAACGAGGCTGGCGAAATGGAGGGCGGCCACCTGTATTGGGAGAAGCAGGGGCCTATCGACTAGCGGCGTGGAGGTCCATATGCGATCAGAGGAGATCACTCCGGAGGTGAGCTATGAGCGAATCAGCGGACGGTAAGATGAGTTGTGACGACCTCGTCTACCTGCTGAAGCGGCGGCCGCGGATCAGCCGGCTGGTCATTGGCTTCTTGAGTGCCACGCTAGTGTGTGCCGTCATCGTGCGCGCCTCATTGGCCACCGCTGGCCAGAGCCCGGCGGCACAGGTGATGGCTTCCGAACAAGTGTGTGCAGAGTTGGTGAGTCTGACATTTGAAGGCAACACGACCATCGTGGCGACGGCGACGGTATCCACGGGGTCCTTGGTGACACCGACAGACCAAAGTTTGACAGACCTTCCGGTGTTTTGCCGTGTGGTTGGTGTGAGCCGGCCCACTAACGATTCGACCATCAATTTCGAAGTCTGGTTGCCGGCCGATTCGTGGAACGGAAAGTTCGTCTCCTCAGGGGAGGGTGGTTTTGCGGGGAGGCTCAACTACACGCGGCTTGGTCTGGACGGCGGTCTTGATGAATGGGTGAGGCGTGGATACGCGACTGCGTCAACCGATACCGGGCATCTTTCGACCGACGACAGCTGGGCCATTGGCCATCCGGAAAGGGTGATCGACTATGCCTATCGGTCGAAACATCTCGTGACTGTGGCGGCGAAAGGTCTGATCGAAGCGTATTACGGCCGAGCGGCCACGCATTCCTACTTCAATTCGTGCTCGAATGGTGGACGCCAGGCTCTTATGGAAGTCCAGCGGTATCCGGGCGATTTTGACGGAGTCGTTGTGGGAGCTCCGTGGAATTATCAGTCGCACTCGAATGCGGGGTTTGTTTGGAGCGCGCAGGCACTTAGTGCGACAGGAGCAGCGATACCGACGGCTAAGTTACCTGCGATTGAGGCTGCGGCGATTGCCGCGTGCGATGCGACCGACGGACTTGTCGACGGTCTGATTGAGGAGCCTAACAAGTGCACCTTCGAGCCCGAGAGCCTGCGGTGTGCCACGGTGGACAGCGATGACTGTTTGACTGAGCCGCAGGTAGCGTCGTTGGAGAAACTCTACAGTGGTCCGAAGCATCCGCGGACCGGCGCCTCCATCTTTCCCGGGTGGGCAATCGGTAGTGAGCGTGGTTGGGAGAGATGGGTTGTAGCCGACGGAGTGACGAATCTCGGGCGGACGTACTTCTCAAACCTGGTATTTGAAGATCTCAACTGGGACTATCGAACCTTTGATTTTGATGCCGACCTGGCGTTAGCTGAATCCAAGGTTGGTTCGCTGGCCGACGCCATCGAAACAGATCTTTCGGCTGCGAAACAGCAGGGCGTCAAGATTATCCAGTATCACGGCTGGAACGATCAGACGCTGCAACCTGGTTACAGCCCGATCTATTACGAGCGTGTGGTGGCGGAAATGGGGGGGCTAGTTGAGACCCAGGATTTCTATCGACTGTTCATGGTCCCGGGGATGGCGCATTGCTACCGTGGCGCTGGGGCGAATAGCTTCGGAGGAGTCGGCCAACAGATTCCTCCCCACCGTGACGCGATGCACGACGTTCAGGTCGCCTTGGAGGAGTGGGTAGAAACGGGTGTGGCGCCGGACCAGTTAATTGCCACGAAGTACGCCAACGACGACGCGAACACGACGAGTGTGGAGTTCACTCGCAAGCTGTGTCCGTATCCGTCCGTCGCGCGATACAGTCAAACGGGGGATTCCCGTAAGGCCGAGAGTTTCGTCTGCGCGAATCCGTGACAGGCGCGGACCTCCGGGCGGTGTGACCCAGAACCAACAACTGTTCTACTAGTGGTTCGCCCGGTTTTTTGGAGGCTCCAAGCCACCAAGCACATGCTCGTGGAACTGAGACGTTCGAGTTTGACCCCCATCTAGATGATGTAGACTGGTGACCTGGCTTCCCCTAAATCTCCCCAAAATGGCTCCGGCATACCGGTCGAGTTTGCGAGTGATCGGAAGATTCGTAACCGCAACAAGATCCCGTATCGACTCGCTCATTGGCCTATCTGGATTTGGGTATTCTTCATCGCTCCGGGGCCACTAACGTTCGACCTTTTTGATGCAGGTTTTGACCAGAGAATGGCCGCTTGGCTTGGCGCCGTCCTTCTTGTAACTGGAATCGCCGGACTGTGTGGTCAGCTTCCAGGTGTCGAACCGTACCCCTACATCATACGCTTCACTGAGGACAAACCTAACCCACTCTACCGACGCATATGTTACACGTTTGCCTGGAGCGCCGTGCTCACGTTCGTGGTGCTGAACGTTACGGGTTTCGTCGTTGCAGTGCTGACCGGTCAGTGGTATCTACGATACATGTACGAGGTGGCATATTTCCCGATTGCGATCGTCGTCTGGAGCCTCGGCGCACTCGGGCAGCTCCCACGTGTCAAGCGTTCCACTAAGGGCGAGGGTCATGAACGTCGATACTTCTACGGATCGGCCTGGGCCGTGTGTCTGGCTCACCCGGTAGTTTGGTTTCTTTGGGCCGTCTTGCCAACCACCCGTGCCGTCGACGTGCTGCAATTGTTTATCTTCGTGGGTATCTTGGGGTTCGTAGGGTGGCTTTCTTATCGAGGCAAACTACCACGTACGCGCGTGATTGTCCCTGGCGAACTAGCCGTCAGCGACTGATTTGCCTCGATGACCTCAGTACTCAAGCTTGAATGAGATTCCATTTGACGTCTTCGGTCCAGATGGTCGCGAACTAGCTTTTCGTAGGTGGTGCAGCGACCGCATCGGCGACACCGGTTAATCTTCGGCTTGGTCTATCATGACTAGGCGAAAACAACTTCACGTAAGGGGGAAGCGAATTGGCGAGTTTCACAGAGCGGATAATCGGAGCGGCCAAGCTCGACGTGCATGTCTTTGAAGAAGTGGAGGCCGACAGTGGTGCCACTGGCCAAGCTGCGGGAGTCGTGCTTCTGACCAGTCTCGCTGGTGGGATCGGATCAGTTGGCTTGGGGGCTGGAGGTTTTGGCTTGTTCATTATCGGCGCCATCGCGGCGTTGATAGGGTGGGTCACTTGGGCCTTTACGACTTACATCATTGGCACCCGGCTGTTGCCAGAGCCCCAAACGCGCGCAGATGTCGGCGAGCTTATGCGGACCCTGGGGTTCGCCCAAGCACCGGGACTGCTTCGCATTTTCGGAGGGCTTCCCGGTGTGGGTCCCCTCGTCTTGAGTCTCACCCAGATTTGGCTGTTGGTCGCCATGGTGGTTGCCATCCGCCAGGCCTTGGACTACCACAGTACCTTTCGGGCGGTGGGGGTGTGTCTTGTGGGGTGGGTACTTGCGACTGCAATTGGTGTCGTCTTGGTACTGTTCGTCGCTTCTTGACGGGCCTCGTCGCACTCCCACGGATGATCAGGGCTTTCCTTGTATTGGTGTGCCATTCCTGAAGAAGTCGTATTGGCTCGCTCCTTCGCGTATCATGTATCCGGAGGTCCAGTATGTCGCGTTTACTCATCGTCCGAGCCTTACTAATCGTCGTCAGCACTCTGGTTGTTGCCACGGCGGCGTCGGCGCAATTTGTACCCAGCCTTGACTCCTATGATGGAGTCGCGGTGCGGATTCTGCAGAGCAACAACGCCGGAAATATCCATCACGTTATCGATCCGTCCATCAATGAAGTGGTGGGGTTGATCCGGGGCTGCCCGAACGCCCACAACCTTACCGTTCACCCCGACGGACTCTACTACTACTGCTCGAACGAGATGGAGCACACCGTCGATGTGTTCGATACGAAGACTCTGGAGCTCGTGCAGCAGATTCCGCTGTCGGAACGGCCGAACAAGATTGCGGTCAACAAGAAGCATCGGAAGATTTATGCGGGGAACATCCGCAGGTCGGCCAACCCGCTTGGGCCAGGTGTTCAGGTCGACAGTGATAGTCAATTTCCAGCGCTCGTCGACGTGATCGACATCGATACCCACACGCTGATCAAGAGCATCGAGGTGCACAACCCGGTCCACAATGTGTTCATGACGCCTGACGAGAATTTCGCCGTGGCGGGTCTTCGAGGACAGGTCGGACCCGGAATGCCAACAATTCAGGTGATTGACCCCGTGACCGACACCGTAGTCTGGGAGATGGATCTGACAGGGTACGAACAGTATGGCCGGACCTATCACGGTGTGCGCCCCATGGCGTTCGAGGCCAACGACGACGGATCAACCAAGCGGATGTTCGCTCAGGCGACCGGCATCAACGCTGTCTGGGTCATTGACTGGGACAAGCGCGAGGTCGTCGACATGATTTGGCCTCCCGAGCTGCCGTTGTGGGAGAAGAACGCTGATGGGATTCAGACTGGCGACATGCACGGTCTCGAGGTACTGCCGGATCGCTCGGCCCTGTGGGCGTCGAGCCGACTTGACAGTCGGATCTACGGCTGGACACTGCCCGATCTGGAGTACATCGGTGCTGTTGTAGTTGGTCCCAGTGCTAACTGGATAACCTCCACCCCTGATAGCCGCTATATGTACGTGGGGGTCTCTGGCACGGACCAGACCTTGGCCATCGACCTCCAGACGCTCGAGATCGTGGCCAGCATCACGACGGGTGCCAGACCGGCACGCATCAGCACCGTGGTACTGCCACCCGACCGCGTGAACCCCAGAGGAGCCGGAATGCCGTCCGGTCAGTAGACGATGATGAACACTAGACAATCCGACTCGCAGTCCCGTCGTGGGACATCCCTGACCGGCATCAGGACCAGCTTGGGGCTGGTCCCTCTTGCTGCGCTTGCCATGTTTCTTAGCGCCTGCGCATCTGCTCCCTTCCCCAGCGCCGACGATGTGGAGACGTATCGGAACACAGTTGAGAGCGTCTTCATGGAGGATCGTGGCGGAACCATGAGCGGCGGCGAAAGGTCGTACGCGTCGTGCGTGATGTGCCACACCTGGCAGACGGACGTGCGGTTCAGCCTTGAGAGGCCGGAAACTAACAGCGGGTGGACCAGCGAGCAATCGCGGCGTAACTTCGACGTGGTCAGCCAACTGATCAACACGGATGACCCAGAGAGCAGCCGCCTGTTGCTGAAACCTCTCGATTCTGAAGCGGGTGGACTCACGCACACCGGGGGGACGTACTGGACGTCGCGTGACGATCCCGAGTACGGCGCCGTCCTTCAATGGATCCAAAGCCTGCCGAACCAATACGTCCCGGAGCCTGAACCCGAGATCGACTTCGAGTTCTTCCGCGCGTGCGTTCAGCCCGTTTTTCAGGCTGGGCGTGAAGGCCAGATCCGTTGTAGTCGCTGCCATTCGAGTGGCCTTAACGGTTTCGCGCCGGAGCCTCAGCGCGATAACGAGTGGAGCGACGAGGAAGCCGAGCGCGCATACCGATTGATCTCTCGAGTGATTGCTCCAGGCAACGCCGAGCAGAGTCGCTTTCTCCTGAAGCCGCTCCATCCGGATGGTGGCGGAGCCTACACCCACAACGGACCGCGCCGGTGGCAGAGTCGCGACGATCCGGAGTGGCAGATGCTGGCGGAGTGGGTCCGCGGTGAACGCAGTGGGGGTAGCTGTTCGTAGCCGCACAACTTGACAAGATCCTAACCCGGTCGCGCGTGGGTATAGGGATGGGTATATCGTGGTGGTCCTCACCTTTGGCCTGGCGAAGAACAGACGTGTTCCCTAGGAAAAAAGTGGTGAGCCGCCGGGGACTCGAACCCCAAACCCGCAGATTAAGAGTCTGCTGCTCTACCAGTTGAGCTAGCGGCCCACGTGAAGTGGTAAGCAGGATTAGTGGCGCGCCCGGCAGGATTCGAACCTGCGACCTCCTGCTCCGGAGGCAGGCGCTCTATCCAGCTGAGCTACGGGCGCAGCGACACTAACCTACATCTATAACGTTCGTCATGGCATCGCCGCTAATGGTGTGACACGCAAACAGTAACGTCTGCCACAGACGAGAAAATGGCGCGCCCGGAGGGACTCGAACCCCCGACCTACGGGTTCGAAGCCCGGCGCTCTATCCAGCTGAGCTACAGGCGCATTTAAATTCACAGTTAGCTTCGAACCAAAGCAAAATCTTACCACGGACATCGCTACGGGCCGTGTCGGAGTTCTGCCTGTCGCCTAGTACACGGCATCAGGTGTGTCTGTGTCAAAGCACTGGTCGTGGCGTTTCGAGTCTGGCCAAGATACAACTTGCTGTGACTGTGACAAACCACACCATGGGTGTTTAGGGGGTGCGGGATGAGGTTACTCAAGTCCGAGATTAAACGCCGCCATTTCTCTTGCATTCCTGACAAGGAGCTGGCCATTCTCGAGAGCCGGAACGTTCCACGTTTTACCGTCGATCGCCGGCGTACGGGCAACTTCGTCGTGGCCATATGGGTTGGCATAGACCAGCACCAAATCGCCATCTTCTGTTAAGACGACGAGATGGTCGCCGGCTAAGAGGAGTTGACCATACCCGTACCGACCACCTTTCCACTGTAGTTCGCCAGTCGCGACATCGATACAGGCAAGAATCGATTCGTCGAGCCCGTAAATGTAGCCTTCGTGCAGCACGGAGCTGCTAAAACGGTTCTTCATTCGGTTGTTTTGCCAGACAAGTTCGACGGAGAGACGATTGCCGTCGTTAACGAAGTTGAGCAGCGTCGCGCCATGGCCATAGGATGCGGACAGAAACAACTGTGTGTCATCGACGAGTATGGGTTGTGCGATATTGGGAACCATCGACGGAGACCACGGATACTCCCAGAGAAGACGCCCATCTTGAATTTCGAGTCCAACCACCCGATCCGCGGTTACGACGATCACCTGCTGCTGGCCTGCAAGCGTGGCAAGCATCGGTGATGTATACGATTGGAGATCGTCGAGCGTATGCCATACCACATCACCGGTGCCGAGGTCGTATGCGACGACGGACCATCCGTTTTGGCCGCCCGGTTGAACGATCAGTAAATTATCGACGACGAGGGGTGAGGAGGCCATGGCCCATTGCAGGTTAGTGGCTTGACTGTCTTCGAGAATATTACGACTCCAAATGACGTTGCCGGTTGCAGCATCCAAACTCCACAGGTAACCAGTTGCCCCGAGGGCATAGACTCGACGGTCGTGCCAAGTCGGCGTCGCTCGAGGCCCTGGACCACCCTGAAATTCCTTAAATTCAGCCGCCCATGCATGATTCCAGAGTTCTCGGCCGGTCTGGAGATCATAGGCAGTGACGACTTCTTCGTCACGACGTTGTTCAATCGTTATGGCACGGCCCTCGGCGACGACGAATGATGCGTAGCCCCCTCCGATGGGTTGGTGCCACTGTGGCGTCAAGCCGTCTGATGGCCAATCGGTTCTGATTGCGGTCTGGGTGTAACGGCCATCCCTGGTCGGGCCTCTGAAGTTCGTCCAGTAGGGACCGCCGGCGTTTCCTGGGTCGGGTGCAGTCGAAGCAGCTGGAAGCAAGTGTGAGTAGTGTTGAGCTCGGTTCTCTTCAAGTTGACTGAAGTGTTCTTCTGGGTCGTCAAAGAGGAATGCTGGACGGAGACCGTTACCGGTCATCTCAATTCGCATGCCGAACGCGATTACCAGAATCGCGACCGTGGTAGCGCTGAGCGCCAGCGTAACCCCAAGAACTACGAGACTGGAACGCACCCATTTCAGGCTAGCCATATCTGATGATGGACGATTTTGAGGACGGTGTCATTAGTCTCATAACGAATCAGATTAAATATTCATACGTCAGAACTAATGACGAGGGCGGGTAAATATATATTGACTATGGAATAATCGGTCAGGATTTACCTGTCTCGATCGGAGGTTCGTTACATATGCGCAACTATGGTTGTTTTTTTATCACGCTTGTTATGTTGCTTGCGGTCGCCGTGAGTGGCTGCCAGGTGTCGGAGAGTTCCGAGCCGCCGCCGGCATCGGGTTCCAGCCAATCGGTTCCGATTGAACCTCACCCGATGACCCAATCTCCAGAGAAATTGGTTACGCACGAGCAAATGCTTGCATGGGAGCAGGAGATGAAGAATTGGGGCCGGTGGGGTCCCGATGATGAGCGAGGCACGCTTAATCTGATCACCGAGGAGAAAACGCAGGCAGCGGTGAAATTGGTCGAAGAAGGTATTTCGGTCTCTTTGTACCACTTTCCAGACCCAATCAATCTTGCCGAACCCGGTATCGACACCTCGAACATGCGAGTACTGAATAGACATTGGATGCCCGGCCTGGATCCCGAGACAGGCGAGGTGCGTGGAGCCCTTGATGCCATCAGTTTTGCAATCCATGATGGTGGTAACGCCCATATTGACGCGATTTGTCATTACGTCGTGCAAAGCGATCGTGAGAACCCCACCATTTACAACGGGAAGCCACAGAATTTGACCGAGAACGGTTGCGAAGGGGGATCGTCGATCGACAAGATGGGACTTGGCTACGTTACCCGTGGTGTCTTGATCGACATTCCCTTGTTGAAAGGAGTTCCGTATCTCGAAAAACGCCTGCCGATTTTTGTGGAAGACCTTGAAGCCTGGGAAGAATTCGCTGGGGTGACTATCGGAAGTGGGGACGCGGTGTTTCTTAGGACTGGACGTTGGGCACGTCGTGATCAGGAAGGTCCCTGGGATTATGCCGGCGAATCCGCGGGACTTCACGCGTCTGTCTTACCGTGGTTAAAGGAACGCGATATCGCTATCTTGGGAAGTGACGCCGTCGCTGATGTTCAACCGTCCGGTGTCGAAAGATTTTGGCGACGACCGATTCATGACATCCTGATTCCGATCTGGGGAACCCCGACGATCGACAACGGCTATTTCAAGGACCTCTCAGAAGTATCAGCGCGCTTGAAGCGCTGGGAGTTTATGGTGTCGTGGGTAGCCATGCCCGTGCCGAACGGAACCGCGACACCGTTCATGGGATTGGCCACCTTTTAGTGTTGTGAGTCGGCTGAATGAATGAGTTCATCTAATGGGTGATTTTCGATAGTGGGTTGTTATGTCTTGCGAATCACACTTTGTTGACGTTCTCGGTTCGAAAATGCATTACGTGGAAGGAGGTCACGGCGATCCCATTCTGTTTCTGCATGGGAATCCGACCTCTTCATACCTGTGGCGGCATATCTTGCCGCATCTTGAGTCGGGGGCACGGGTAATCGCACCTGATCTCATTGGTATGGGGAAGTCAGACAAACCGGACCTTGAGTATCGCCTTGTGGATCATGTGCGATATGTCGAAGGGTTTATCGAGGCACTGGGACTCCAACGAATAACATTGGTCATTCATGATTGGGGTTCGGCACTGGGGTTCCATTACGCTCGGCGCCACGAGACGAATGTCAAGGGTGTCGCATTCATGGAGGCCATTGTTCGGTCGATGACGTGGGGAGAGTGGCCACATACGGTGCGTCCCCTCTTTCAAGCGTTTCGCACACCCGAGGTGGGATGGGACTTGATTGTGAACAAGAATGTGTTTGTTGAGCAGGTGCTGCCAGGTGCGATTCAACGCAAATTGACGGACGACGAGATGCAGTCCTATCGTGAGCCATTTATCGAACCATCGAGTCGAAAGCCGGTGTGGCGATGGCCGAACGAGATCCCGGTCGATGGACATCCCGAGGAGGTTGTCCAGTTGGTTGACACCTACACATCGTGGCTTGCCACGTCGGAGGTGTCCAAGTTGTTGTTATACGCGACGCCAGGTGCGTTAATCCGGAAAGAGCAGGTTCAGTGGTGTCGCGACCATATCAAGAACCTGGAGACGGTTGATTTAGGTTCCGGTCTTCACTTTGTCCAAGAAGACCGTCCAGATGAAATCGGCCGGGCACTTCGCGAGTGGTATGAGCGGCTTGAGTAAGGGGACTAGTAGTCTTACTCGATCATGCGAATAGGATGATGGATTTGGGGATTGGTCACGCATCTCAAAATGTTTGGAGACCGGTCACCACGTGTATGCGCTGAATATTATGATGAGTGGAAGTTGTGTGCGATGGCTGAGTTTAGAGCGACCGATAAAAAGTTGTACGCAATGCTCACAGATTCTCGTTTCAACCTACCGAAAGTCGCCCCGAACGGCGTCTACCGGTGATCTAACTGCGTCATAGGAATAACGAGGAAAGTACCAACCTAACCTCAGAAGTGATAGGTGGGCTTCCCGTGAGGGGCTAGAACCGCTCTCGACCCTTATCTTCTTGACATTAGAACTGGTGATGGGCACTCTGACCCTCACATGCGTAGGCGCTAGGCGTTGGCCTACCCAGCTAGTCTTTTTAGGGACCCGTAAGTGTGATTGAGAGGAGCCACTCATGCACAACCAAAAACTGCGCAAGCTAGGCGCCGTGGTCTTGATGGCTGTCGTCGTTGGTGCGATGACCTATGTCTCGCAGACCAGTGCTTCGAAACTGGAAGCTGCGCAAACAGAGCAGTCTAACGCGCCACTAACACCGTGGGGTGAACCGGACCTGCAAGGTATCTGGAGTGTTGAACTTCTTGTGCCTCTCGAACGTCCCAACGGGGTCACAACTGAGTTTTACACTGAAGAACAGGTTGCAGAACTTGACCGTGAACGTGCTGAAGGTTCAGTGTTCGGGAACCATGTCCGCGCCGAACGGGGCAGCGAAGCGGACGTAGCCGGTGCGTACAATGCAGTGTTTACCTCGCAGCGGCCGACCGGGCGACGAACAGGCATGGTCATCGATCCGCCCGACGGCAAGGTTCCGCCACTGACACCAGAAGCGCGAGCCAGGCAAACTGAACTCTTTGAGTATCAGGCGGCGTTGTTGCAGAACACCGTGGTATGTCGGGACGGCCTTGACGGGTGCATTGGTGGCACCTACGGGCCACGATCACCATTACGAGACCAGCAACCTCCGTACTATTCGACGCGAAACATCAATCGTGCCAACGGACCAGAGGACCGCAGTTTGGGCGAGCGTTGTATGAGTGGGAATTTGCCGAATTTCCGAGGGGGTTTTACGGGGATTCATTATCGGATTGTCCAGTCTCCAGGGGCTGTCACGATTTTTTACGATGTGGGACAGGGCCAAGGCTTCAATCGCGTTATTCCAATTACCGATGCTCCGCATCTGCCGGCTCACGTCCGACAGTGGTGGGGGGATTCTCGCGGCCGGTGGGAGGGTGACACGCTCGTGGTCGACGTGACGAACTTCAGTGGCAAAACGGAATTCAGGGGTGCTCGTGAGAATCTGCGTCTCATTGAGCGATGGAGACGAACGGGCCCAGAGACCCTTGAGGTTGTCTCTACGCTGGAGGATTCGACCGTCTGGACGCGACCGTGGACAGTTATCCAGGATTTCGCCAAGCAACCCGAAGCACCAAACCGCATCTATTACGAACCGCGGTGTCACGAGGGTAATTATGGGTTACCTGGTTTGCTCGTCGGGTCCCGTGCTGAAGACGAAGCCTTTGCAGAGGGCCGTGGACGTGACCCGGGCACAAGATGTATTGCGGGTTGTGCGTCGCCGGAAGGACGTGACCCGTTGGCGTTACGGTAAGTGACGCACGTTCCCCGTCCAATCTAGATGGGTGGATTTTTGGCCGAGCGACTAAGTCTTGAGGTCCCTCACCTATAACTGGGAGAAAAGTCTTATGCAGAATCAAAAGCTCCAAGCGCTCGGTGCAGTGGTCCTAATAGCTATCGTCGCCGCGACTATGACCTATGTGATCCAAACGAACGCTCCTGCGTTGCAGGCTGCTCAGGCACCGGATGTTCCCGCGCCACTGACGCCATGGGGTGAACCTGATCTTCAAGGTATCTGGAGTGTTGAGCTTCTCGTGCCGCTGCAGCGTCCCGATGGGGTCACGACCGAGTTTTATACTGAGGAACAAGTCGCTGAAATTGATCGAGAACGGGCTGAAGGTTCAGTGTTCGGGAACCATGTTCGCGCCGAACGGGGCAGCGAAGCGGACGTAGCCGGTGCGTACAATGCAGTGTATACCTCGCAGCGGCCGACCGGGCGACGAACAGGCATGGTCATCGATCCACCGGACGGAAAAGTCCCACCTTTCACGTCGGAGGCGCGGGCGAGGCTGGCGGAAATCGGCGCATATAATATGGCCCTCTTGCAGCACACCGTGGTCTGCAGGGATGGTTTGGACGGTTGTCAGGCTTTTTTTAATGGACCATCCGGGCAATACGGGCCACGGTCACCTCTAAGAGAAGAGCAGCCTCCGTATTACTCGACACAAAATATTAATCGTGCTGATGGTCCGGAGGACCGTAGTTTGGGTGAGCGTTGCATGAGTGGCACCGTTCCAAATTTTGGTGGAGGTTTTACCGGAATTCATTATCGGGTTGTCCAGTCTCCAGGGACTGTGACTATTTTTTATGATGTGGGACAGGGCCAAGGCTTCAATCGTGTTATTCCGATTACGGATGACCCGCATCTGCCGGCTCATGTTCGTCAGTGGTGGGGAGATTCTCGCGGTCGATGGGAAGGCGATACCCTTGTTGTTGACGTGACCAACTTTAGCGAAAAAGTGGACTTCAGAGGCTCTCGCGAAAACCTGCATCTTGTCGAACGTTTTCGACGTACCGGTCCAGATACCCTTGAGATTGTTTCCACGATGGAGGATTCGACCGTCTGGACGAGACCGTGGACGGTCATTCAGGATTTTGTGCGGCAACCCGAAGAGTCAAACAGAATCTATTACGAGCCCCGGTGTCACGAGGGCAATTACGGGTTGCCTGGTTTACTGGTCGGTTCGCGTGCCGAAGACCAGGCGTTTGCCGACGGCCGAGGCCCTGACCCCGCGACCAAGTGTATCGTGGACTGTTCGTCGCCTGAAGGGCGGGATCCGTTTGCGTTACGTTAACTGAAACATTGAGCCCGTGGGTTACGAGATCGACAGAATTGAGAAGGAGAGCGTCATGTGGAACTGGATTAAAGGTTCGATGGTAGGTGTGGTTGTTGTGACCGCGGTTGTGAGTACTGTTATTGCGGTGACTGTGACTCGTACGGCCGGTCAGGCGCCGGAGACACGACCCGCCAGAACGGTAGATGACAAGCCAAATTTCAGTGGAATTTGGCAGTCCAACAACGAAGCGCATTGGGATTTGGAGGCGCACGCCGCCCGTGCAGGTGCGGTGATGCAAGACGGTGTCTATCCGTACGACTTCGCCCAGGTGCCAGCGGCACCAGTTTTGGCTTTGGGTGCAGCAGCGGGAGTTCCCGGGTCGATTGGGGTGGTCGAGGGCGATGGTCAGATTCCCTACACACCGGAGGCCGCTGCGCTTAAACAGGAGAACGGCGAAAACTGGATCGACCGCGACCCCGAACTCAAGTGTTACTTGCCCGGTATTCCGCGGGCGATGTATATGCCCTATCCGTTTCAGATCGTACAAAGTACAAACAAGATTCACATGGCGTACGCCTTTTCGAGTACGGCGCGTACGATTCATTTGGATGAGGTTGCCGGACCCCCTGACTATACCTATATGGGGCACTCGGTCGGCCGCTGGGAAGGGGACACGTTGGTCGTGGACGTGACGGACTTTAATGGCAAGAATTGGTTTGATCGCGCGGGAAACTTTCACAGCGAAGCCCTACGTCTTGAAGAACGCTTTACACCGATTTCTCCGGATGCCATTCAATACGAAGTCACGATAGAGGACCCGAATGTCTTTACCAGACCGTGGCGGATCTCAATGCCGATCTATCGGCGACTCGAGTCGAACATGCAACTGCTTGAGTATCGTTGTATTGAGTTTGCGGAGGAGTTTCTCTATGGACATCTTCGCAAGGAACCGCTGGTAACACGATGGGAAGGCGAGACAATCATCGTCGACATTACGCGGAAGATTCCCCAAGGCGACGCGCTTTACGACTGGTACCGAAAATAGTCTGTTGTTAAGTAGGTAGGTACGCAGAAGTGCAGGGTGTATAGGTCGTAACGACAAGTGTGGTCGGAATGCTGCAGTGAATAGACTCGGTGGCTGTATCTTTCTCCTCTTGGCTGGATTGAATGCTCAACCTGCGGCGCAGCTTGCCGCGCCGAATGAGGCAGGTGTTGCTATGGGACATCTGCACTATTACGTCCGCGACATTGAAGCCAACACGCGTTTCTGGACGGCTCTCGGTGGCGAAGTGCGCAGTCGGGGCGCAGCGACACTCATTGAGTTTCCCGACGTCCTGGTGGTTCTCAGTGCCGGCGAGTCATCAGGGGGGACCGAAGGTTCGGTGCTCAATCATATGGCCTTCAGGGTGCGGTCCTTGGATGACATTGCGGCTGCTGGGTTCAAGTTTGAGCACTCGGGATCCGGCGTGACCAACATATTTTCACCGGAAGGTGAGCGGATTGAGTTATTTGACGAGACGGCCACGAATTTGACGTTCACTGCCGACGACGGTCGGACAGGGCCGGTTGTCGAACGGCACAATGAGCCTCTGCGTGTGCCGGTCATTGCCCACCATCTCCATTTATATCTGACCGAAGATGTCGTGGAGGAGGCACAGGACTGGTACGTGTCAGCCTTCGGTGGGGTCTCCGGGACGCGGTGGCGTTATGACGCGGTGGACCTTCCTGGTATCAATTTAAACTTTTCCTACAACCCAGAGTCCGGGGGTGCATCTACCCGTGGGCGAATGCTGGATCACATCGGCTTTGAAGTGGTGAATCTTGAAAGATTCTGTCGAGACCTTGAGGCGGACGGTGTCGTGTTTGACGTGCCCTACACCACGACGACGTCGGGTGTTGGCGTTGCTTTTTTGACCGATCCGTGGGGCACGTATATTGAGTTGACCGAAGGGCTTCGGAATCCTTCCTAAAATAAAGAAAGCCTGGGTGAAACCTCGCAAGAGAGGTTTCACCCAGGCTAATGAACACTACTAGAAAAATTCTAGAAGTCGATCTGCCCGCCGATCTCGAAAATCCTTGGGTCCATAATTGAAGTCGGGTTACCCCAGCGTGAACCATATGTGCCGTTGACCGACCGGACCGACGCTGAGTTCAACGCATTGTAGGCGTCAAAGTTGATCTGGAACCTGAAGCGGTTGTAGTTAATGATTTTGCTCAGGCGGAAATCGAGCCGCCGAATCCGATCATCAAACAGTGTTTGCGGTGCGACGAGAGGCACGACCGCTGTGCGTCGTCCTCCAGCTAAAGGTCGACCCAGTGACGGTTCAATGGCCGCAGTCGTGTACGCGTAATTCGCATCGTATGCCGGTCCGGACAGATCCTGATACGTCGCACTGGCGACCACATCGCCAGGTAGTGGCACCGACCCGAACAACTTGAACTGTGTTTGCGCCTTGAACGGCGTGGTGATTTTGCAATTCAGTAGCTGTTGTGGCGAATCCACAACGAAGCACTGGTCTTGCACGGAGCGGCCGGTGTCAAATCCTCCGCCGACCTGGATACCGTTCTGAAGTCGCCCATCAAGACTGACATTAAAGAAGTGGTGGCCCAGGCCGAATTCACCGAAGTTCGAGACTGGGCTGATGACGCTCTCCACCTGACCAAACTTGGCTGGATCGATGTCATAGAGGCCGCAGATCTGGTAGCCACCACCGTCCGGTAGTCGTGGATCGGTTGGTGCGGTGACACAGTATTCTGAAAAGTCGTTTTGGCCCACCAGCACGTTGTCGGTTAGTCGAATCTTGCTGGCGCCCAAATTGCCGTAGCCCGATCCGCTCGAGAAATAGCCGCCGGTGTTGAAGAAGTAACCAGCACTGACGGATAGGCCCGACGTGATCTCTTGCTGTAACTCTAGCGAGAAATCCCAGTTGTAGTCCCGTTGGCCAAATCCTGACAACAGTGATTGGTCCCACGTGATGGCGTTCGGGTTCTGTTTGCCGAAGAACTGATTGCTGATACCTCCGCACTCGCCATTGGCACTGAAGTTACCCAGATCGCAGTCTGGCACGTAGTTGCCGTTCGCGTCGTTCCACGAGCGATTCGCCGACAGGATCGAGGTGTTGATAGGGTTGTTGGCCGCGGTCATGTTGGTACTGGATTTTCCGACATATCGACCCAGTGATGTCTTGATCGCCGTACGACCGTCGCCGAACACATCGTATGCTAAACCGACGCGAGGACTGATGTCTTTCCAGTTGGGTAGTCCGGACCGTGCCGCATAGTTCGTGGCGGGGAGCCAACTGTTACCAAATGTGACGCCCTGCCAGGTGCCGGGGTCTTGGGTGCCTGGAAAGTCCTGCGCCGGCACATGCCCAACCATCATGTCGAGGCGCACACCCAGGTTGAGTGTCAACCGGTCGATGGTCCACTGGTCCTGGGCGTAGATCCCCGTTTCATTCACTCGATTCTTCTCAAGTGCTGGAGTGGCAAACAGGGTAATTCGATTCGGCACGCCGTTCCGGAACCGGTAGGTAGCGTTGGTGCTTCTGAAAAAGAAGTTGTCCCGCGTCAGATGCTCAAGGAGGAATCCAGCTTTAAAGTTGTGTGTGCCTGTGACGTAGGAGACAGAGCCACGTGCCGAATAACGGTCCGTGTTGTTTGGGTCGCCGCGGTAGACGGAACTGGCACCGTAGTCGATCCCAAGACCTTGGTCTTGGATTCGAACCATGCTCGGTGTGACGCCAGGCATGAAGAATTGATTCCACTGAGAAATTGCAACTGTGCCACCCGCTTCGATCAACAGGCGACTCGTCTGCGTGGATGTCCAAGTGGCTTGCATTAAGCGATTGGGATCGAAACGATAGCCAGGGTTGCGCTCTTGCATGCGGTTTGCCCTGGTCGAGCCACAGTTACACGCTCGCTGCTCGTCATGGGTGAAGTTGAATTTGTTGGCGTCTGATGCTTGCCACGTGATTCTGGTGAGATAGGAGTCGTACCATTCAAGCCGTCCAATAAAGCGATCATTGGGACGATCTGTCCATGGAATAAAGTTCACAACCTCACGTTCTGCTCCGGGCGGTGAGAGGAAGACTGGTTGTCCGGTCGGTGGAGCGCCCGGTGCTGTACTTTGATTCCAGTAGACGCCAGCGTGTTTCCGTGAGAAACCCCAACTGCGTGCGGCAAAGAAGAACCAGAGTTTGTCTTGTTTGATGGGTCCACCGAGACTAAACGCCTCGTCCCACAGTTTCAGGGTCTGGTTCGATGTTTTGAGCCCACGTGCTTGGAGCGCAGGAGTGAGGTTGGTACCTTCCATACTGTCATTGGCGAGGAAGCCGGACAGAATCCCACTGAACGTGTTGCCGCCCTCCTTGGGAATAATATTGACTACGGGACCGTCGGCGTTGGTGTCAGCTGAAATCCCGCTGGTCTGGAGTACCATCTCTTGCACGGCTGCTGCATTAATTTGATAGCTACTGTTTCCGGAGGTGTTCTCGACACCCATACCGTCGAAGGCCACTTTGGTGCCCCGCTTGCCGTGGTACGAGCCGCCCACCTGCGAACTGTAATTACCGCCGACATCAGCTAAGCCCGTAAATCCAGGCGTCAGCGTGACAAGATTGTTGACGTGCTTGGTGCTCATCGGGAGCGTTGAAAGCACTTCAGCCGTGGCCAGCGTTTGCCGCCGCACGTTCTGAATATCGACCACCGGACTTGCGCCCGTGACCGTAATGGTTTCTTCGATACCGCCCACACCAAGTTCAACGCTGATGTTAGCGGTGAAACCAGACGTTAACACGACGCCTTCTCGGCGAATCTGGTTAAACCCGGGCAGGGAGAATTCGATTGAGTAAGTTCCTACCGCAAGGCCGCCGAACGCGAATCGACCTTCACCGTCGGTGATAGCGATTCGTTGTTGTTCGATTAGGGCTGGACTTGCTGCGGTGACGGTGACACCAGGCAACACACCGCCGGTATCATCCGACACGTTACCAGCGATTCCCGCGTCTTGTGCGAGTGCTGGCGTAACAACGAAGCACACACAGGCTATTACTGGCACGATCAGTTGAAAGAATTTAAATTGACCAACCGACATGGGGTTTCCTCCGTTTTTGAGAAAAGACGGATTAACTTCTCTATCTTAATGGGCTATATCGACAGACCTAACCAAATTTAAATGCCATTAAACGTATCTATCTGGTGTTTGTATCAGTAAATATGGCTAGAAGTCAACATAACGGAGGGGAGAGAGCGTGAATGCAAAAGGATAGGAAGCACTCGTGCGGCGGCCTCTCAGGATTTCATGGTAAATCGGGAGAGGCCGCGCGAGATTTACCGGCTGGAGTTCTCTGAAATGCGGTACAGCTTGGATTGCGTTCGTATAAATAGACTGCTCTGTGCAATCGCTGGGGTCGATAGCGAAAATTCATTAAGAGGATTACGTCCGATGACTTCGAAGTCGGGACCGGCTTGGATGACGTACGTATCGCCGTCCTCACTCAGCACGAAAATCTTGTCATCGTAGGCCCACGGTGATGAACTGAACGCAGCGCCGACCTCGATTCGCTGTCGACCGTACACTTCTTCGCCCGTCCGGGCATCGTGACAGGTAAAGAAGCCTCGGTCGAGCAGTGTGTAATAGTAGTCACCGTATATCAGGGGCGACGGGTTATACGGTGCAGCTTGTCCGTTAGACCAGACGATGAACTCGTTACGGGTCTCGGTGTCTCGCAGAGAGATGTTGCCGCTGGCCCCAGGGCGAATCGCAAAAACCGGTCGTTCTTGATCGCCGATATATCCTGAGCTAATGAAGAGCATCCCAAACGCACTGAACGGCGTTGGCACGGTGATTGAGGACAGGCCATTCAGTTCCCACAGGACGTTTCCATCGAGGTCGTAAGAACGGACTTTGTTTGTGCCAGTAGTCACCAGTTCGGTACGTGACTCATGTTCCCAGATGAATGGCGTTGACCAGTTCGTTGCTTCATCTCGTTCTGTTCGCCAGACTTCCGCACCGGTTTCAGTGCTGATGGCGGATACGTACGATTGGTCATCATTGTCGTTGACAATGTAAAGACGGTCACGATAGAGCACCGGGGAGGCGGCCGTGCCCCAACCCAGTCGGTTGTCGGTAGCTTCGATGGGAAGTGACCACTGAACCACACCGTTTGTGTCAAGACTGAATAAACCAACGTTGCCGAAGTAGGCATACACAGACTCACCATCAGTTACTGGGGTTTCAGAGGCCAAGGTGTTCTTGAGATGGTGCCCTCGGGGGGGGCTACCGCGATGCACCTCCCGTTCCCACTTCACGGCACCGCTCTCAACATCGAATGCATAGACGAGCCACCGATGCTCGGCCTCCGAGGCACGCCACGTTTCACTGCCGCGGTACAGACCTCCCAGTGGTGTTTCCACGGTTTCAGAGCTAACTACCGTTGTGAGGTAGACGGTCCCGTCCCATACGATCGGTGAGCTCCACCCGAATCCAGGGATGTCAGCAGTCCAGACCACGTTTTCAGTAGTAGTCCATCTCGTAGGCAGTCCAGATTCGTCTGAGACCCCACGCGCCCCAGGGCCTCGAAATTGTGGCCACCGGTCGTCGGCTGAGCCCGACTGGACGGACATTACGAAACAAAGTATTAGCAACACTGAAAATATCCGTCGGTCCATCCGTCTTGATCCTCTCGTTCGTAGGGTCGGCATCAGGTTTCTGAACTTTCAGTTTACCGAAAGCGCGTGATTTAACCAGTAGTTCATAACGAACCGGTCACGGGAGTGTAGTGCATTCGTGTCGCGCCCGCAGCCGTCGTCAAATTTCTCGCTTGGCGAAACCGCGGTCGTCAGGTCAGCTAACTCGCGGTGTGTGAAATCAATTCGAGTTTTATCCAGGGAGACTGTCTCCTGAACGGGAACGACCGATTACAATCCGATAGCGTGTTGCGTGTGGTGTCGCTGAAATAACTGCCAGTGAAGGAAACTGACGCTTAGCGGTGTCCGGTTCCACTGACAAAGGGTTTCGCTCATATCGTTTAGAGGGAGGATACTGATGAGCACTCAGAATTGGATAAAGGGTTTCGCGTTGGTATTGTCCGGTGGGCTGGTGGGGTGCACACCCGCTGCAGATGAGATGCCGGTGTCATTGAACGAACTTGACCCGGTTGTGGCTGACTACAGTCCTCCGGTTGTGAATCCTGAATCCCATGATCTTACGCAGGAGGATATCGAACGACTAATCGAGGAGTTATCCAATTGGGGACGTTGGGGACCAGATGATCAGATAGGCGCAGCGAATCTTATTACTCCTGCGAAACGGTTAGAGGCTGCTGCGTTAGTAACTGAGGGCATTACCGTGTCACTGGCGCAACCGCTTTTGACAACAGAAGCTGCAGATGTTCCGAGCCCCTTTGAGCACCGCATGCTTGGGGTCCCGGACTTGGACGCTGAACCAGCGTTTATGGGAGGCGTCAGCGACAACTACGGTATTAGTTATCACGGGTACTCTCATAGTCACTTAGATGCGCTCTGCCACATTATGTATAAGGGGAAGATGTACAACGGCGTGTCGCAGGACACCATCACGGAGGACGGTTGTTCGAATGCGGCGATCGATAACCTAAGGGAAGGTATTGTCACTCGGGGTGTTTTGTTTGACATCCCACGTCTCAAGGGCGTCCCTTATCTGGAGCCAGGAACTCCTATTTACATGGAAGATCTCGAAGCTTGGGAGGAGATGGCTGGTGTGACCGTTCGCCCGGGTGATGCAATTTTCATTCGAACCGGCCGATGGGCCCGGCGGGCGGAGCATGGACCGTGGGCCGTGTCCGAATCAGCGGCGGGACTTCACGCCTCAACGATGCCCTGGGTGAAGGCTCGAGATGTATCGTTTCTCGGGAGTGACGCGGCGGCCGATGTCGCGCCTTCACAGGTCGAGGGCGTGGGGCTTCCGGTGCACATCTTAACGATTGTAGCGATGGGGGTTGATTTGTTTGACAATCAGAATCTTGAAGACTTAGCCGAGACTGCGGCTGAATTGAACCGATGGGAGTTCATGTTGGTGGCTGCGCCTCTTCCGGTCGAAGGTGGGACCGGGTCACCGCTGAACGCCTTGGCCATGTTCTAGATTTTGGTGGTGCAAGCACGTAGTCTGTGAGTGGCGGTTTCGACCCCATCCCAGTGTTTTAATGGTAGCGAGTTCGAGGTGTTATGGCGGAGTCTGATCAGATCGAACAAATGATCAAGGTGGCAGCCGAGGCGACGTCCGCCGAAGATTATGCCACTGCAGAGCGAACGCTCCGGCGACTACTTCGGTTACAGGAAGCTGACCTTGGGTTGTCTCATCCTGATGTCGCGACGACGCATAATGACCTCGGCGTTGTTTGTGATCGTCTCGGTCGACCCGAAGAGGCTGAGTTTTTGTATCGCCGGGCTCTTGGTATCGCGAGGCGCGCACTTGGCCCGGGTCACACCTCTGTAGCTAAAAGTGTAGAAAATCTGTCAAAGCTTTACCGAGCTCAGGGTGAAACTGAGAAATTGGCGAAACTTTCGAGTGGTGGAGCTGTTGGTCTCGACACACCAAGTTCTGAAGTGAGTGCGGTCATTCCAGATGAACCCGCACTAGCGACGGCGTCCGCGGAGCCGCAGAGTGTGGTCGCTTCTGCTCAATCCAGTCACTCTGGACCGGATAACAGTAGCCAGACGGAGGAGTCTCAGGTACGTAAGTGGTTCACCAGATGGGTCGGGGGCTTCGTTCTGCTGGCGGTTGGTGGTGGGTTACTTGTTATTTGGTTACTTTTGGGCCGCAATCCAGTGACTGACTCTGCTAGTGAAGAGGGCACCCGCACCTCGCAATCACCGCGTTTGTCCACTGATGATGTCTCCACCGGTGTTGGGGAAGCGATTCCCACGCGTGAGACAGACCAGTCAGAACCGCCGCTATCAACTGCGATTACGGCGACGGGGTCCGAGTCAAGCCGCGAGAACCTAAGCGCGTCACTCTCTTCTCCTCCGGATCGGACAGTGGAGTCGTCGGCAGCCGAAGCAATTGCCTCTGGTGGAGAAGAAGATGACGTGTCTTTGACGCGAAGTGTGGGAACACTCGGGTCACGCACGACGTTGGGTGGTTCAGATACTGTTACCGTTGTGACCGCTGAGGTTTGTTCCCGGTTGGAAACACGTGACAACGACGGGAACTCGCTGGCAGAATGGAGATGTGACGCTGTCGGCGACCAAGCGATTCCTGGACAGTTGTTTTTCTACACGCGCATCAGGTCGCCACGGGGTACGACTGTTGCGCATCAGTGGTTTCGAAATGACTTCCTAGTCGATTCGGTTACGCTCGAGATTGGAGCCAACGCCGGGCCGGGATATCGAACCTACAGTTCCCACACCGTGTCGACTGAAGAACGCGGTCGGTGGCGTGTCGAGTTGCGGTCTCTTGATGAAGCAGTGATTCACTCGGATGAGTTCGTCGTGCCCTAACCCGGCACTGTGTTTTCGGTCTATATAATCCCTGTCGTGCTGCGTGTTAACGGTAGGGCGATTCTATTACGCTCCATGGACATAGTTGCTCAGACATTATTGACAGGCATTCACCGGCTAGGTCAATTGCGATTGAATCACACCGGCGTAGGGGTTGCAAAAGTCATCAATCCAAGGGGCGCGTGCTCACTGGTGCTGCCGTTCATACTCTTTGCTACAGTCGTAATTTCCGCCGAGACCAACTCATCAAATGACGATGCGGCGTTAGCAATTGGGACTATCGAGGTGATTGCCAATGAGGTCTTCGATGGGACTGCCGACGAACAATCGTTTCTTTATCGTGTTGCCAACCGTATTCATGCGGGAACCCGCGAGCATGTGATTCGGCGAGAATTGTTATTTGAAAGTGGCGATCCATTCAATCGAGAACTAATCGAACAAACGGAACGCAACTTGCGGTCGTTAAGATTTTTGCGGAACGCTCGTGTTGTAGCGACACCGATTGATGACAACGGTGATGGTCAGGCGGAACGTGTCGATGTTCGGGTGGAAACGTGGGACACGTGGTCTCTGGAGCCAGTTATTCATTTTCGACAAATCGACAATCACTCGATTTGGAAGTTTGGTGTCATGAACAGAAGTGTTCTTGGATTTGGCAAAGAGCTCACTGTCAGTCGCCGTCGGAACCTGGACAGAACCATCGACCGCGCTTTGTACCACGACCCGCAGTTACTGGGGTCCCGGTTTGTACTTACGGCGTCCGCTGCCAGCTTAAGTGACGGCGCTGAAGGTTCATTGGTGATCGGTCGTCCCTACGTCTCGTTGGCGGATCCTTGGTCCGTGTCACTCAGGGCCAATACGTTCAACCGCATGGATTCGCTGTTTGACAACGGGAGACAGGTGGCGGTGTTGCCCCATCACAGCCAGTCGAGCGACTTCGAGTTCGGCAGAGCCGTTCAGCGGCGCGCTACGAGTGCGTTCCGGATGCACGTGGCTTACCGATCCAGGTTGGACCGGGTCGGAACAGATGTACGAGATTTTGGCATTGTCGAGGTCGGGTTTCAATCCTTACAGCATCGGTTCACTCAGTTGACCCACGTGAATCGTTTCGAACAACCCGAGGATTTCAACTTGGGAGCTCAATCGTGGGGACGAATTGGGTTGTCAACCACAGCATTCGGCGGCGAAGAGGGGCGTGCGATTTTTGCGTCGGCTGGACATACTCGCGGTTTCAACTTTGGGCCAGGGCACTTTCTGATGCTTGGTGGCAGCGTTGGCGGCCGGCACCAATGGGGGCGTTGGAGCAATGGGCTGGCTCATCTTCGGCTTCGCTACCTGCAAAAACAATCGACGAGAACTGCGTTCGTAGGGAAGGTCGAAATTTATCGAGGCCATAACCTTGATGACGAAGTCCAAATCCTATTGGGTGCTGCAACTGGCCTGCGTGGATATCCGGTTCGACAGTTTGCCGGAACTCGTTCTCTCTTGTTGAGCGCCGAGGAGCGATGGTTCATTGCGGATGACGTTTTACAGCTCGTTTCGTTGGGTCTTGCAGCTTTTATTGATAGTGGGTTTGCGTGGAGCGACCAGGAGTCTGTTGACCTTTCTGATTTGAAGACGGCCGTCGGGGGAAGCCTCTTGGTAGGTAGTAATCGATTGTCGTCGAGTGGTTCGGCTCGGTTCGATGTTGGATATGCTGTCAACAAGATGACCGCGGTTGGTCACTGGGTGTTTTTTGCCGGATCCGATATTGAGTTCTAGGCCTCTGTCGAACGTGTGGTAGCGTGTCTGTTGGCTAGCGGTCCGCCGTGCGGTCTTTATTGCTGCGGTGTTTGCAAGTTTCGCTCAGTAGGTGTGAGTGCGTTATTGACCTAACCTGATAACCAGGTCAAGTAGGCCGGTCCTAATCGAAACCCACCAGTGATGAACCTTGGAAGAAAAGCATCAGCCGCGTTGGCCAGAAAGGCGTGACTGATCGCAAGAGCGAAAAGGTTTGGCTCCCGCCGAAACAGGCTACTCCAGAGCCATCCTCCCAGAAAGACTAGAACCATGAGTCCCATGTTCGGTGCATGAATAACAGCGAAGATGGTAGCGGCACAGATCGGGGCTGATCGATTAAGTCCGGTATCAAGCAGTCTGAGGAGAACGAAACCTTGGAGTGCATACTGCTGAGCAAATCCCCACACTAGGTAATACAAGAAATTAACAATCGTTCGTCCAATATCCGCTTCAGGTGCCACGAGCACTATGCTGACCATTGCCAGTGCAACGCCTGCTGCGAGAGTCGGTCGAAGCATCATCCGGCCGGCCATGACAAAATTGTCAAGTCTGATACCGAGACGATTCAGAGAATCACCGTGCCAAAGATTGGAACCTAGCATCGCTGTGACAACTAGGAAGCGAATGCTGAAATCGAGCGCCAGCAAACCGAGAGGTTGAAGTACCCAAATAATGACGAGAATGGATGCGAGAACCACGAACAGTTCTATGGCAGAGGCCCATGCGGACCAGGCGTCGCGACGTGGTGAACTTGTAGCGGCTTCCATCTTATTTCTGCTGGCGTCTGTTCAAGTGCTCTGGTTCACTGTATTGCCTGATCTTGATCCAACGGGCAATGTCTGGAGTGTCTCGCTTCTGTTTGTCATTCTTGTTGGTGCCTATCTCGGACTCAGTGTCAGCGATGCACGTGAACGGATATGGTTTCTACTGGGCGGTTCGACCCGACGTCTCTTAATTGGCCCAGGGTTTCTTCTTATAGTTGCACTTGCCTATGCCTGGACAAACAGGCTCCCGATGGAACCGCGAGTTACCGTTTACGCCGCTTATCTTTTCGCGCCTCCCGTGTTGATTCTTCTTTGTTGCCGAAGCAGCGCATCGACGTCGCTGTGGGGGTTGGCTGCGGCGCTTCTTTTCTGGATGCCCATAGAGTTTGACCTGTTGCCTTCACTGCCGTTTCCTCCTCCGGATGGCTACGACGTTAGTCGGGTCGTTGCGATTGTTGCGGCATTTTATCTGTTTCTTGTCGGGTGGCCATTAAAAGGGATTGGCTATTCTCTGTCGTTTGGCTGGGACGATTTAAAATTAGCGGGTACGGCTTTTGTGATCTACGCATTAGTGGCACTTCCGCTGGGGCTTACCATCGGGTTTCTGGCTTGGCGACCGGATGTCAGTATTGGAGGGCTGTTGGTGACGCCGATTGTCATCTATTTGATCACGGCTCTACCAGAGGAGTTTCTGTTCCGAGGTGTGATGCAGAATATTCTTATGCGCTACTGCGGTTCAAAGATCGGCCTAATACTGGCGGCCATTATTTTCGGACTGGCCCACCTGCCCGACCTGCGGTATGTCCTCCTTGCTACATTGGCTGGTCTTGCGTACGGGTGGGTATATTCGCGGACCGGAAGAATTACGGCTTCGGCTCTGACTCACACAAGTGTGAACTGGATCTGGGGTCTCTTGCTATCCTATCCATGAACCATGAATTATCATGTGCTGATTGGATGTTTTGGTGGAGTAATCGGCAACGTTGTGGCTAAGTAAATCGACTGGTTGTAGGAGGCTGGACATGAAGAAGCGACTGCTGAAACTAATCGGTGCAAGCATCGTCATTAGTCCCATCGCCGTAGCGCTCCAACTGACGACAGTTGATGTGGGCGGGCAAACTCAAGATACGACGACGTGGGGTCACCCTAATCTAGAAGGTATTTGGCTCGATGTTTACGATACACCGTTTCAACGGGCGCCTGAACTCGCTGACCGAGAATTTACGACCGCCGAAGAGCGGGCCGAACGAGATCAGGCGCGTATGGGCAGTTCCGGGCGTAATCGGCGCGTGACGCGCGGGAGCCAGCAGGATGTTGCCGGTGCGTATAACGCTGTCTACACTTCCGCCAAGCCCGCCGGTCCACGGACGTCATTGGTCGTCGATCCGCCGAATGGGAGAATACCCGAACTGACAAAGGAGGCTCAGCGACAGAGCGTCGTGCAGCGAGAGTGGCGTCTCATGCTTCTACGAAATACCGAGACTTGCCAATATGAAGCGCGTGCCTGTGTTGGTGGAGAATATGGACCACCGTCACCGCGGCGCTACGATATTGCTCCGTTCTATAACACCAGCCGTATGAACCGCCATGATGGTCCAGAGGATCAAAGTATGGGCGACCGTTGCATGTCGGGGACCACACCTGAGTTTCGGGGATTTCGTCGCATCGTCCAGGGCGAAGATTCGATTGCTCTGGCCTATGACACGGGACAGGGTCAAGGTTACCAGCGTGTCGTCAACTTGAGTGGCAAACATCCGCCGAGTCGAATTCGTTTGCGACATGGCGACTCGCGTGGCCATTGGGAAGGTGACACCTTAGTGATCGAGACGACAAATTTTTCACCCAAGTTCACGTTTTCGCCAGTTCGTGGAGGTGCTGCATCAGGTGGGAACCGAACCTTGATCGAACGGTATCGGCGTGTTGATGACGACACCCTCGAGTACGAAGTGACCGTCTCGGATCCGACGGTGTGGGCGGCAGCTTGGACTGTTCGGCAGGAACTTAAACGTCAGAGTGATGAGCAAAATAGAATCTACTATGAACCGCGCTGCCACGAAGGCAATTACGGGCTTCCGGCGTTGTTGATTGGTGCCAGGATCGAAGAACAGGCGTTTGCGTCAGGTCGAGGCCCTGATCCGTTTTCTTTAGATACCGCTACGGACTTTGGTGGAGGTGTGCAGTAGTGAACAATAGCCTTATGCGCGCCGAGCATCATTTACGTTTCTAAATTGGTGCGCTCAATTTGGTCACCAACGAAAATGGCCGATGGGGGATTCGTGCACGGTCGAATTTCTCGCCGTTACTAGAGATTCATGCGCGTTAACGTCGGTGGTCGGCTTTTTCGATTTTGGTTGCTGACTCTCGCACTTGCAGTTGTGAGTCTGACGTCGCTCGCCTGTACCCCAGAACCTGATGGTGCTGTCGTATTTGCTGACCACTGTGCCTCGTGTCATCTGGACCCCCTATTTCCACGTGCGCCTCCCCTTGACATGATGCAGGGGTGGAGGCCGGAGTTGATTGTGATGACGCTCACTACCGGGCTAATGCAGGAGCAGGGTCAGTTGCTTACTTCGCAAGAACAGCAGTCAGTGGCAGAGTTCATCAGTGTTGGCGCTCATGACGATGCTGAATGAGAGGGCTCATAGGTTCCGAGATGCGCTCGCCCTAATGCTGGAGGACGAACAAATGACAAGACGACCGCGTGGCACATTCTTGATCGTTGGTTTGATAGTGGGGTGTCTGACCGTGAGTGTCGAGGCACGTGTGGTCCGAATCGTGGTTGAGCGGACCACACCCTACAATGAGGGTCAGAGTTTCGGGACTGTCGGTTCCTTTGAGCGTTTAGAGGGGACCGTGTATATGGAGATCGATCCGGACAATGCGCTCAATGATGTGATTGTCAATATTGAACGAGTTCCACGGAACTCGGATGGCTTGGTGGAATTTAGTGCGCCGTTCGTCATCATTAAGCCGGTGGATATGATGCGTGGGAATCGCAAGATTCTCTATGGAATTAATAATCGCGGTAATGCGATTGAGATTCCTTTCCAGACTTTTCCACCACTGCCACCAGGTGCGTCTCCTGAGTCAGCTGACGGTCTGTTTTTTCGGCTTGGTTACACACTTGTCGATGCAGGTTGGGCAGGTGATATTGTGACGACCGCTACGCGCCTTGGGGCGAATCTTCCAGTGGCTGTCCAGCCTGATGGGAGTCCGATCGTTTCACACATTCGTGTCGAGTATCCGGCTGACTCGCCTGGTGGCCCTACCGGAAGCGGCGATGACATGATTTCGAGCTATTCGCTCCCGCTCAAGGGAACGGACCGGTTTGTGTCTTACGAAACTGCTGACACTCGCACGGTCAACTCAACATTAACCGTTCGCGATTCGATCGACGGTGTACGACAGTCGATTGCTTCTGACCGTTGGGCGTTTGGGACATGCTCGACCGGTCAGTCATCACATGCACCAACAACTCGAGACATTTGTATTTTTGATGGATTGAAGCGTGACCATATATACGAACTTATCTATCCAGCCAAGAATCCATGGGTGATGGGTTTAGGCTATGCCGTGACTCGGGATTTGGCTGCGTTCCTTCGTTATGAGACTGCCGACGCGGTAGGTGCGCCGAACCCACTGTTTACTAACAACGCTATCGAGGGCATTCGTCGTGTTTATGGACTCGGGATTTCGTCGACCGGGATGTATTTACGGGATTTTCTCTATCTTGGCTTCAACGAAGATGAAGCGCATCGGCAAGTCTTTGACGCGGTTCGAATTCACATTCCTGGAACCCACAGACTTTTCGCGAACGTTGAGTTTGCAGACCCGAATATCTATTCACGCCAAGACCGAACTGCTGACTTTATTTCAACCGCGTATCCGCCGCTCACTTATGCAGTGACAACGGATCCGATTACCAACATTCGGGACGGTATCCTGAAGAGACCAGAGACAGACCCACTTGTATTCCACATTGACACCAGTAATGAGTTTTGGCAGATGAAGGCATCACTTAACGTGCACGATGGTGTCGGTAACCCAGTACCGATTCCTGAAAACGTTCGGTTTTACTTTATGTCTAGTCATCCGCACGGTGGCGCTACAGGAGTAGGGCTAGTTCCAACAGACCGGGGTGCATGCGAGTACGTAACGAACAGCTATCGCAGCACCGCGCCCACGATGCGAGCGCTTTTGGTTGCACTGGACGAGTGGGCCGACCAAGGAGTTGAACCGCCGAGTTCTAAATACCCCGATATCCGACGCGGAACACTCTCGACAGTTGAAGAAGTGGCTCGAACGTTCCCCAATATTCCTGGCGTGGTTTTTCCTACGCGTGTTAATGAGCTTCGGGTGCTTGACTTCGGGCCAATGTTTGGTTCGTCGGGAGGACGGCAGACCATCTTGCCGCCTTCACGTGGGCAATCCTATCAAGCGCTTATTCCTACGGTCGATCGAGACGGGCACGACGTCGCAGGAATTCGTTCAGTTGACGTTGCTGTTCCCGTCGGTACAAATACGGGTTGGAATCTCTATCCCTCAGGTCCACGTCAACGGGATTTGTGCGGTTTGGCGGGATCATTTTTTGCCTTTGCCAAGACCCGTGCAGAGCGACTTTCGAACGGTGACCCGAGACGTTCACTTGAAGAGCGGTACGGCGATCATGACGGCTTCGTACAGGCAGTTCGCCGCGCGGCCCAGGATTCGGTAGCTCAGCGAACCTTGCTTCAGGAAGATGCGGATATTGTTATCAGCATGGCGCAAAAGAGCGATATTCTTCACTGAGAAACTATTGTTGTCCTTGGCTGCCCTAAGGTAGCCTACGTCAGCGAGGAGCGTGAATTCATGAAACGTCTATCCATCGTCCTCTCGCTTTCCCTGTTTGGTCTTGGTGGTGTTGCCACCGGCCAAGTGCCGAGTTCTGAAATCGAGACGTCGTCTTTTGAACCTGTCACCTGGGAACGCCTTGTCAACGCCGAAGAGGAGCCACAAAATTGGCTCATGTATTCCGGCACCTTTGACAGCAAACGCCACAGTCGGCTCGACCAGGTCCATACTCGAAATGTAAATCGTCTTGAACTGAAATGGACACACCAACTGTCGGCATTGGACCGGGCTGAGACGACACCGCTCGTTGTCGACGGCGTCATGTTTATCACTGAAGCTCCCAGTAACGTGCTTGCCGTTGACGCTGCGACTGGACGACCGTATTGGCGGTATGAGCACGAGTTGCCAGAAGATCTGCGCATTTGTTGTGGCCGGAACAACCGCGGTGTTGCGATTCTTGGCGATACTCTCTACATGAGTACGCTCGATGCACACTTGGCGGCTATCGACGCCAGAACTGGAAATCTTTTGTGGGCATCTGCGGCCGCTGACTATCGGTCCGGCTACAGTAAGACGGCCGCGCCTCTTATTGTTAAGGACAAGGTGGTCACTGGTATCGCAGGGGGTGAATTTGGGATCCGCGGGTTCCTTGATGCCTACAACGCCTCGACGGGCACGCGTGACTGGCGCACCTATACGATTCCTGGTCCTGATAATCCTGACAACCAAAGTTGGTCTGGTGATTCGTGGCGCACTGGTGGCTCGCCCACGTGGATCACCGGGTCTTATGACCCGGAACTTGACTTGGTGTATTGGGGGACCGGGAATCCAGGTCCAGACTATAACGGGGATGTACGAATGGGTGACAACCTGTACGCTGATTCAGCATTAGCCCTGGATGGAGACACTGGAGACTTGAGTTGGTATTTCCAGTTCACACCGCACGACGTGCACGATTGGGACGCCATTCAGATACCCGTGCTTACCGACTTGGAAGTCGATGGCCGGGTCCGAAAAGTGATGATGTGGGCCAATCGCAATGCATTTTTCTATGTCATTGATCGTGAAACGGGTGAGTATCTGTCTGGCACTCCGTTTGCGAAACAAACTTGGGCTGAGGGGTTGGACGAAAACGGACGACCGATTCGACGTCCGAACACATTTCCTACACCAGAGGGCGTTTTGGTGGCGCCTGACGCAAGCGGTGGGACGAACTGGCAGTCTCCGGCATACAGTCCTCGAACTGAACTGTTTTACGTGATGGCTTTTGATGGTGAGGCTGAGTTTTACATCCGTGACGAAGATTACATTGACGGGGAACGATTTACTGGTGGTGGGCAACAGAGAATGCTGCCAATTGACAGCTACACGAGTGCGGTTCGTGCCATCGACCCACGAACTGGAAATCGTCGGTGGGAATACCAAGTGCAACCACAGACATGGTCAGGGCTACTTTCCACGGCTGGCGATATTGTTTTCGGGGGAACGGTTGATGGCTATTTCTATGCACTCGACGCTGTGAATGGCGAAGAACTGTGGCATATTTCTCTCGGTGCGGAAGTTCGTGCCGCACCGATGACTTACGCCGTTGATGGTCAGCAGTATGTGGCGATTGCAGCTGGCAATGTTGTTTACTCCTTCGGACTTATAGAGGAAGTGGATTAGGCTCACCAACCCATGTCTATCTTGTTGCCTAGGAGTGCAAAACAAATCTTGGTGGTCAGATGGCGAGCGCGCCAATGACCTACGAAGTCGATGACAAGCAGTTTGTGGCTATTATCGCGGGACATTCCCTATCGGTATTTGCTCTTCGTGACTGATTTAACGTTATATTAAGGCAGTCAGAGTGTGGGTGTTGTGACGTATTCCTTGGTATCTACAGTGATACCGTAGGCGTCTATATCTTGATGAGGTAGAAACGATGACTATTCGAGCATTCGGTTTTGTGGTTGCGATCAGCTTGTTCGCAGTGCTTCTGTCGATTCCAGTCGCTGCGCAATCTAGTGGTGGTTCAACGTCGGCGAGCCCGCCGGAAGGGCAGCCCGATATCAGCGGCGTGTGGGATTTCAGGACCGTCACTCCGCTTGAACGGCCCGAGGAATTTGCCGACCAGGCATTCCTGTCTGAAGAAGAGGTTGCAGCCTACGCCGCGGAGCGGGTTTTAGAAAACAACGCGGACCTGAACCGAGACGAGAAGAAAGAGATCACGACCGACCGAGGAACTGTCAATGGCACTCCTGAGACTCGTGACGTGGCCCTAGCCTACAACGATTTCTGGTGGGATCGCGGGACCGTCGTGGTCGAGACTCGGCGGACGTCCTTGATTGTTGATCCACCAAACGGCCGGATTCCAGCCTTAACCGAATCGGGATCTGCTCGAAGGGCTGAACGTATTCGCGTCAGCCAACGACCGACGGAGGGTCCAGAAGATCGTTCCCTCGGCGAGCGCTGCATCACTGGTTTTAATTCTGGTCCGCCGATGTTACCCGCTGCTTACAACATGAATGTGCAAATTTTTCAGACCCCAGATCACGTCGTCTTGTTAAATGAGATGGTTCACAACGCACGTATTATTCCGTTGGATGGAAGTGGGCATTCGGAGGTGCCGCTGTGGACCGGTGTGTCGAGAGGGCATTGGGAAGGGGAAACTCTGGTTGTCGAAACTAAGAACTTCTTGCGGGAGACTAGTTTTCAAAATTCGAGTAACAAGATGCATTTGGTCGAACGGTTTGAACGGATGGATGACAATACATTGCTCTACACGTTTACGGTTACAGATCCCAGCACGTGGACCGAGCCGTGGACGGTGGAGCTTCCGATGCGCCAGAGCGATCTCCCGATATATGAATACGCCTGCCATGAAGGCAACTACGGTATGCCAGGCACGCTGAGTGGTGCTCGGGCGATCGAGCAGGAAATCGGACAATAAGTCGAGTCTTTTGGGACGAATACTGACGCCTTGGTATTAAGCTTTCTGCAGACGGAGTAGTAATTACCCTGGACAGCCGACCTCGAGAGATCGAGGTCGGCTGTTTCGCCTTAGACTGCGCTTAGCGTGATCAATTGATAAAAATTAGGACCAGTTGAGGTGGGAGAACGGTCGACTACCTGTAGATAGAATGAGGGGACATCCGGATGGCAACATGTAGAAGTATTTTTCTAGCATTAGTCGTTTCGCTGGTTTTTCAGACCATAGGCTGGACCCAGGGCCTTCCGGTCGTGGCGCCTGGGGACGTCGGTCTTTCTTCGGAGCGTCTGGAGAGATTAGAACAGGTTGTTCAGGGCTATATAGACGCCAATGCTGTCGCGGGGGCCGTGACCTTAGTAGCGCGGAAGGGCGGCCAAGCACATCTTCAGGCTTACGGCATGGCGGATAGAGCGACCGGTCGGGCAATGACTTCTGATGCTATCTTTCGATTCGCGTCAATGACTAAGCCGATCACGAGTGTGGCCGTAATGATGCTCTACGAAGAAGGGCATTTTAAGCTCAACGACCCCGTTGGCCTTTACATTCCAGAGTTGTCCTCGCTCGAGATCCTTTCGGCGAATGAAGACGGAGGTGACGGGTTTTCGCGTGTTGCGGCCGAGCGGTCCATCACCATTCGCCAGTTGCTGACCCACACGTCGGGTATCAGTTATCGGTTTCTTGGTGATCTTGGCGCGACTCCGGCTCAGAGCCATGTTTCTGAACTCTACGGGTCAGCAGGGATTGTTGATGGACTTTCGGAGTACACCGGCACGATCCAAGACATGGTGAACAATTTGGGTGGGCTACCACTTTTGCATGAACCCGGGGCTGCCTTTACTTACGGTTTGTCAACGGATGTCTTGGGTCGACTCGTGGAAGTAGTTTCGGGGATGTCGTTTGACGAGTTTCTGCGCACCAGGTTGTTTGAGCCATTGGGAATGAATGACACCTTCTTTTATATTCCAGCAGACAAGGCTAACCGACTTGCGTCGCTCTACACGCCGAACGCTGCCGGCAACCTTGATGAGGTTGACGGAACTGTGGAGGGGGAGCATCTTGTCTATTCAGCAACCTACTCCGCTGGTGCGGCTCGCACAAATTTTTCTGGTGGGGCCGGTCTAAACTCAACCATTTTTGACTACTCCCGGTTTTTGCAGATGTTACTGAACGGAGGTTCCTTTGGCGGAGCTCGGATTCTCAGTCCAGTGACAGTTGATCTAATGACACGCGATCATATTGGTGAGATTCCGAATGGTTCGGTCGTGGCTCCAGGGAGTGGTGGTTTTGGTTTGGGGTTTGCTATTACCGGAGAGCCTGGTGTGGACGGAGAACTTGGTTCCGCCGGCGCCTATTATTGGGCCGGATTTTTTAATACGAGTTTCTGGGTGGACCCCAAGGAGCAGCTGTTTGGAATTTTGTTGACGCAAGTGTTTCCGTCTGGGTCGGACATTCAGGAGAAATTTCGACTCATGACGTACCAGACAATTGTTAACTAGAGAGTAGGCACGGTTCGGTTGTCTATGTTTCTTTACATCGAATCGATAATGGCGTTGAAGGTCTTGCTGGGGCGCATTGCTTTTTCAGATAAGACTGGGTCAGGGCGATAGTAACCGCCTAGGTTGACTGGGTTACCTTGGTTGGCAAGTAACTCCGCTGTAATCACGGACTCGTTTTCGGCGAGCTGATTGGCGATCGTGGAAAATCTCGATTTAAGTGCTGCGTCTTGGTCTTGGGCTGCTAGCGCTTGCGCCCAGTACAATGCGAGGTAGAACGTACTCCCCCGATTGTCGATCTCATTGACTTTTCGTGAAGGATACCTGGCGTTCTCCAAGTAGCTGCCGATGGCTTCGTCGAGTGTGTGAGCTAACAGTTCTGCGCGGTCATTATTATTGGTTCTGGCGACTAACTGAAGCGACGGGACCAACGCGCAATATTCACCAAGAGAATCCCATCGGAGATGTCCTTCCTTGATGAATTGCTGAACATGTTTCGGGGCAGACCCACCGGCACCAGTTTCGAATAAACCGCCGCCATTCAGTAAGGGCACGATCGAAAGCATTCTTGCACTCGTGCCTAGCTCGAGAATGGGAAAGAGGTCCGTCAGATAGTCACGTAGCACGTTACCCGTCACCGATATCGTATGTTGACCGTTTCGGACCCTCGCCAGTGAAAATCTCATGGCGTCGGCTGGTTTCATGATTTGAATATCTAGGCCCGCTGTGTCGTGTAGGGCTAGGTATTCGTTTGCTTTCTTAATAATTTCGCTGTCGTGAGCCCGATTTTCATCAAGCCAAAATATCGCCGGCGCTTTTGATGCTGTGGCTCGGGCGATGGCCAGTTTGACCCAATCCTGAATGGGTTCATCTCTTGTCTGACACATACGGAAGATGTCGCCTTCTTGAACCGCCTGCTCGAGCAGAACGGTATCAGTGTCGTCGACGACACGAATTGTGCCTTCTGCTGGCGCCATAAAGGTTTTATCGTGTGAACCGTACTCTTCTGCTTTCTGAGCCATCAAGCCAACGTTAGAGACGCTTCCCATTTTCGCTGGGTCGAATTGCCCGTTTACTTGGCAATCTTCAATGATGGCTTGATACATCGTGGCGTAACTGCGGTCTGGGATCATTGCGAGGGTGTCCTGCAACTCATCATCCTTGTTCCACATTCGGCCACCATCTCGTACGACATTGGGCATTGAGGCATCGATAATGACGTTATTCGGAACGTGAAGATTGGTGACGCCCTTGCGTGAGTCAACCATGGCTAAAGATGGGCGTGTTTCGTAGACCGCAGCAATATCCTTTTCGATCTCAGCTTTTGTTGCTGTAGGAAGTTTGCTCAGTTTGTCGAGAACACCAGCTAGGCCATTGTTGACGTTGGCTCCGATCTCTCGGAGTGTATCTGCGTGTTTCTTCAAAGCCTCTTCGTAATAAACCGATACGCAATGTCCAAACATCACTGGGTCTGAGACTTTCATCATCGTTGCCTTCAGGTGCAGCGATAGAAGAGCGTCCTGGTTCTGAGCTTCCTTGATCGCATGGGAAAAAAAAGTCCTAAGCGCAGCCACATGCATCACCGCACTGTCGATAACGTCACCTGCTAACACGGAGACTTTTTCTTTCAGAACGGTCGCTTGACCATCGTTGGCGACGAACTGAATGCTTACATTTATTGCCTGTGCAAGCGTGGTTGATTTTTCACTACCGTAGAAATCATTTTCCGTCATATGGATCACCCGGGCTCGCGAACCCGACGTAGGCCAATCTTTCATCATGCGATGCGGGTGTTTTTGAGCGAACATTTTGACTGACACTGCCGCGCGACGGTCGGAGTTGCCTTCGCGTAGCACCGGGTTGACCGCTGAGCCCAATATTTTAGTAAAACGGGCCTGTAGTTCGTGTTCGGTGTCGTTGGTGGGTTCTTCGGGATAGTCCGGGATGTCATAGCCTTGGTCTTGCAGTTCCTTAATTGCTGCCTGAAGTTGCGGGATCGAGGCGCTAATATTTGGGAGCTTAATAATATTGGCGACGGGGGTTTTGGCTAATTCGCCGAGCCGGGTCAACTCATCAGGAATCTTTTGCGGGGCAGTTAATTGGTCGGGAAAATTGGCCAGAATCCGGCCTGAAAGAGAAATGTCGCTCGTTTCGAACTCTACGCCACTGCCTTTCGCGTAGGCTTGCAGAATAGGCAGTAGTGAATAGCTCGCTAGTGCGGGCGCTTCGTCGATCTTGGTCCAGATGATGTTGACGGATGACATCGCTTTCCTTTGTTTGTTAAAAGCGCCATGCTGTCATGGCAACGGCCACAAATAGTGGCGACAACCCCTTATGGTATCGCGATTGCGGTCGACCAAGCACGGAGCTGAGCTTGAGAAGAGTAAAATGAACCTGCCCGTTGGGTTTGAGAAATTAGGCACACTCAGGAGGACCCATGTTGATACGTCTCTGTCTGTTCGTCGTCAGCACGACGTTAATCCTGTCAGGGATCGCTTTTGCACAAACTGAGGATGAAGGCTCGGTGGTGCCTTTAACACCGTGGGGACACCCGGATTTACAGGGAGTTTGGGATTTTCGTACTGCGACGCCGCTCCAACGCCCTGCGAGTCAAACTGACAAAGCATTCTTGACTGAGGAGGAAGCGGCTGCTTTTGAAGCACAAGGTGCGGCGCGGCGGGCGCGACTTCTTGAGCCGAGCGAAGTCAGGACTGAGCCGTTAGCTGCAGGTGGTGGTGGACGAGCGGTGGGTGCCTATAACGACTTCTGGTTAGATTACGGAACCAACGTGATTGCGGACCGAAGAACGTCGCTGATCGTAGATCCTCCTGATGGCCGACTTCCTCCATTGACAGCAGAAGGTGAGGATTCGCGACAGATTGGTTCTTTGTGGGAAGACCTTCCGATTGTGGCACCAGTTCGTGTGCGTAGTGCCGGCACAGGGTCCGACCATCCCGAGGACCGAGGGTTAGCAGAACGGTGCCTGATGGGATTCAATAGTGGACCGCCAATGATGCCGAGTGGCTACAACAACAACATGCAGTTGTTCCAGTCAGCAGACACGGTGGTGATTGTCAACGAGATGGTACACGACGCACGAATCATTCCACTCGATTCAAGAAATGCATTGTCGGACAATATCCGGCAATGGATGGGTAGCTCCCGTGGGCATTGGGACGGGGACACGCTGGTTGTCGAAACATCGAATTTCAGTAGTAAAAGAGCCAGCTTTGATCCTTCAGCGACGACAGCAATCGGAACGGGTGAGACAGTTCACCTCACGGAACGGTTCAGTCGCTTGGACCCTGCGACCCTACTTTACGAGTTTACGATTGACGATCCGGCTACGTTCACAAAACCATTTACCGTAGCCATTCCGATGCGGCACTCTGTCGAACCGATGTTTGAGTATGCTTGCCACGAGGGCAATTACGGTCTCTTGAATATTTTGCGTGGCGCTCGTGTGGATGAATTGACGTCCCCGAGTGCTCGATGAGCTTTCGAAACTAGGATATTGGTCTATGGACCCCGTATTCTTGTGGGTAGAATCAAGTGCCTTTAGTGTGTGGGCACGTGAATCAACCTCAGTCTTTGCATTCCCTACTTTCCTGGCCGGTCATGCATTGGGTATGGCCTGTGTTGTGGGGATCAATGTCGCTGTTAGCTTACGCCTTCTGGGAGTCACACCAGGTTTTTCCGGAACCGAACTGAAGAAAGTCTTTCCTTTGTTTTGGGTAGGTGTTTGGTTGGCAGTGATTTCAGGGACCATCTTGTTAATTGCGTATCCTACGAAGGCTCTCACTAACCCATTTTTCTACGCTAAGCTGGTCTTTGTTGGCCTAGGTTTTTGGCAAGTAAGAATGATCGAAAACAAGGTGCTCGGCAGTCCTGATCTGGACATACCACCGAGCCCGAAATGGGTGCGGTTGTTAGCCGTGTCATCAATGGTGTGCTGGTTCGGCGTGATCGCCACCGGGCGGTTTCTTGCTTACACCTATGGTCGACTTTTGGTCAACTGGTAGGTTTCGAAGATGGGAGAACTGCAACTGTGGTTGGTCGAGACACTCGGAAGCGTTGACGCCGTCTCGACGCTCATGCGCACCAGGTGGGCGTGGCCTATTTGTGAGACGCTTCATTTTTTTGGGCTGTGTCTGCTGTTCGGGACGGTTGGGATGTTTGACCTTCGGTTACTTGGATTTGCGAGAGGCATTCCGATCGCGACCTTACACCGGTTAGTGCCGTGGGGTGTTGGCGGCTACTGTCTCAATGTGCTCACGGGATCGTTATTTCTTCTGACCGAACCCGACCAGTACGTTTTTAATACGGCGTTTCATTTAAAGATGTTATTCATGAGCCTTGCTGGCGTGAACGTCGCGATCTTTTATTTGAAGGTGTTTCGAGAAGTGAAACCGGTGACTGCTGGAGGTGAGTTGCCGCGGCTTGCAAAAGTTATCGGAGGAGCATCGTTGTTTTTTTGGGTCAGCGTCATGGTCTGTGGGCGGCTATTGACTTTTTACCGGCCATATCTGTGTGATCCTGACCCTGGATTTCTGTTGAACTGTCTTCCCTACGGATGATCGTGACGGGCGACGTGCGGTCGTTTGCCACTTACCGGCTGCGTCTAACGAGCCTGTCATGTCGTACGTGCTTTCATAATATTACGTTTGGATCGCAAGTGATATCGACCAGCGGTTGGCGGCCGGACTTCCTGTTATACGTTGGAGGAACGTTCCTAGAGACCGCCACGAAAACAATTCAAGGGACAAGTTTTGTAGCCGGTAAATCTGATTCAAGCCTAGGAAGGATGTTGTGGAGACCCGACCGTATTTCGTCTTTGGTGACTTGATCAGTAATCTGGCGACTGGGGCGGTCGTCGGCGGCCTTTGCACTGTAATTGTCACTCTCAATTGGGAGGTTTCGATCGCAATGGTTGTCGGCATGGCGATTGGGATGGTGGCGTCGTTACCTGCAGGGATTCTCTTTGGCAGTTTATTCGGTGCGCTCGAGGTGTTCCTTCCTGTGATGACAACGGGGATGGTTGCTGGCATGGTGGTTGGCATGCGATCAAGTATGGACGTGATTGCTTTTGTTGATGCTGTGTGGGTTGGCGGAGCATGTGGTATCGGGATAGTCATTGTGACCTATCTAGCTAATGTATTGATTCAGCGTGGTACACAGCGATGGACGACATAACGCGTAAGAAATGGGATCGCGCCGCGCCAACCTTCGACCTTTGGTCGAGCAGTGGACAAGAGAAGCGGTGGAATCCATTCAAGCGGATACTCTTCTCAAATATGGGCAATCAGAAGGTTCTTTTTGTGGCCTTAGGCACGGGGCTCGATGTTGCTTGTTTTCCAGAAGATCGGTCAATTACAGCGATCGACATTAGTCAGAAGATGCTCGACAAAGCAAAGGTTCGAACCGATGCGTACACCGGTGACCTTCGGGTCCTACAGGCGGACGTGCACGACATGCCGTTTCACGAGTCACAGTTCGATCAGGTGTTCACTTCATGCACTTTTTGCTCCGTTCCGGACCCGATTGGAGGTCTTCGGGCGCTGAGGCGGGTCCTTAAGCCAGGAGGCGAGTTATTCATGTTTGAACACACGGGCAGTCGATTTTTTCCGTTTAAGATAATGATGGACTTGATGACAGTCGTCTCGAGAAGATTTGGACCTGAAATGAATCGTCCGACAGTCGATAATGTTGTTAAAGCGGGTTACAGGCTGAAGGAAGTTACGCCCGTGTATTTAGACGTGGTCAAGACCATCCACGCCGTCTCAACGAAGTAGTTACTTCGATTTTAGTTTGTTTCAGATACGGCATAGAGGTTACATGCAGAGAGACACTCTTCTCGTCAAAGCTATAATTATTTCGATTATACAGAGCGATCCTTTGAGTATTTCTGAGATGTAAAGGAGTCTATGATGCCAGCAGTGAGTTCTTGCCGGTTGTCAATTGTTTTTATCTGTGTGATCGCTTGGATGGGCATCGCCGCGCCGGTAATGGCGCAGATTGACCGCGTGGTCGATCCTAATTGGACCCACCCGCGCACATCGGACGGGCAACCCGATCTTCAGGGGATGTGGGGTAATAAGACGATTACGCCGATAGAGCGTCCTGACTCCGTTCAAGGGAAAGCTTTTCTGACGCGTGAAGAGGTTGCTGTGCTTGAAAGGACGACGGCCGAACGACGAGCCTATGCGGAGGCCAACCCGAACCCGAATGCCGTGGGCGGCTATGACAATCATTGGCTAGATTCGGGAGACACGGTACTCTCGACCGGTCAGACTTCATTAATTATTGATCCGCCAACTGGTCGTGCTCCGGTCAAGTCCTGGGCCTTGGCGGCCAAGGCGTACAATTTGGATCACCTTGGTGACCACTATCGACACATGAGCGTGTGGGATCGTTGTCTTTCTCGGGGCGTGCCTGGCTCGATGCTTCCCGCCGGCTACAACAATGCCTACCGCATCGTTCAAACACCTGACTATGTTGTTATTCAACACGAAATGATTCACGACGTTAGGATCATCCCACTTTCTGATCGGCCTCACATTGATCCCAACATTACGCAGTGGATGGGTGACGCTCGCGCTTATTGGGATGACAATACTCTCGTTGTTCATACGAAGAATTTTCACGACCGAGGGTGGATTGCTTCAAGTGCGGCCGGAGCGCGGCTCAAAGGCATTCCTACCAGTCTTCGGCTTGATGTTGTCGAACGCTACGACCGCGTATCTGACGATACGATCATTTGGACCGTCAGAATCGACGACCCGAATGTCTATATGCAGCCGTGGACTATTTCGATGCCTCTAACGCGAGACGCGGATTATGAGATGTACGAGTATGCATGCCATGAGGGTAACTGGGCGGTCAGGAATGCGCTGAGCGGCCAAAGAGCACTTGACGCCAATGGCGACTCAGATCAGGAATAGTGAGAGATTAGCAATTGCGGTCCGTTGATCGCTTTGGAGATTAATTATGAAATATACGTCGATTCTTTGGTGTTTCTTGGTCGTGGCTTTTCCAACCGGTGCACAAGGACAGACTGATGATTCACTTGTGCCTCGGCTGTCAAACGGACGACCTGACCTGCAAGGTATCTGGGACTATCGCACGATGACACCGCTGGAGAGGCCTGCTGACTTACAGGGGAAGTCCGTGTTTACGGACGAAGAGGCTGCGGAGTTTCTTCGGGAAGCGCTGGATAATCGTAATGCTGATAGACGCGACGGGACTGACCAGTCGGCCGGTATCGGGAGTGATGTCGAACGTGCCTATAACGACTTTTGGTGGGACTACGGCAGGACACTGACCGATGACAATCGCACATCTCTGATCATTGATCCTCCTGACGGCAGAATTCCTTATACCACCGAAGCACGATTGGAGGAGTCATCTCGATTTGACCGGTTCTTTGCGATTGTTGCGGCTGGTCCTGAGGACCGAGGACTGTGGGAGCGCTGTATTACCCGTGACCTTCCTCGTTTGTCTGGGGCTTACAACAACAATTTTCAATTATTTCAAACAGAAGAATACGTAGCGATTTTGAATGAGATGGTTCATGAGGTTCGAATGATTCCGTTGGATAAACGTTCACATGTATCGGAACACATTCGACAATGGCAGGGAAACTCCGTCGGTCACTGGGACGGAGACACTCTTGTTGTAGAGACAAGAAATTTTACCGACAAAACCAACTTCAGAGGCAGTCGTGCAAATTTGCTGCTAGTGGAACGGTTCACTCGGCTCGATACTGATACGTTGCTTTACGAATTTACAGTTGAAGATTCTTCGGTCTGGACTCGAGAATGGACGGCTGCAGTGCCCATGGTGAGGAATGATGGCCGGATGTATGAGTACGCGTGCCACGAGGGAAATTATGGCATGGTCGGTATTTTGGCTGGTGCACGCGCAGACGAGAAAATGGCGACTGTGGAGACTGGCGCGGAATCACGTTAGTCTAAGACTGGATACTGATTGTGAAACGACTTATTTCACTCAGCATATTGCTCGTGGTTGGCGGCGGTGCCATAAGAGGAGCGTTAGGTTCAGTTGTACAGGAACCGGGCCCGGTTACGATTCAGACCATGGATGTTCGCGAGAATCTCTATGTCATCAGTGGAGGTGGAGGACATACAGCTGCGCTGATAACTGACGGAGACGGCGTCGTGTTGGTTGACACCAAGTTGGCCGGCTGGGGACGACCTGTTCTCGAAGCGATTCAGGCCATCACGAGTGAGCCAGTCACCGTCATCATTAATACCCACAGTCACGGTGACCATGTGGGGGGGAATGCTGACTTTCCTAATCAAGTAGAAATTATTGCGCAGGTAAATACCGCCGCCAATATGGAGCGTATGGAAACGTTCATGGGCGACGGAGAACAGTTTTTGCCAGACCGCACCTTTGATGACCGCCTAACGTTGTTTGACGGCCGTGATCAAATCGATCTCTATCATTTCGGCCCTGGGCACACCGATGGTGACGTGATTGTGGTTTTTCCGGCTCTCGGTGTCGCTCACATGGGAGACCTGTTTGCTGTTAGAGGAACACCAATCATCGATGTGCGAAACGGCGGTAGCGGTGTTGCCTATCCACGGACATTGGAACGGGCTGTGGAGGCTATTTCCGGTGTTCGCCGTGTGATTCCTGGACATATTGTCCCCCCAGCAGGGAGCCCTATTCCACAGTGGGCTACGTGGGATGATGTCGTCGAGTACGCTCAATTTAATCGTGATTTTCTTGATGCGGTGAAGACGGCGAAGGAGGCGGGCCAATCGATTGAGGCTGCTGTTGCCGGACTCGATTTTGCAACTCAGTATCCCGAGTATGACATGAATCGAGCAGACCGCAATGTTCGGGTGATCTACGACGAGTTGGGTTTATGAATCAAGTTTGTTCTTTGCGCGGTGTTGCCTTAATTTTCGGCCTACTAACGATCATCACGCCTAGCCTCACAGCTGATGACTGGCCGGAGTTTCGTGGACAAGGACGCAACGGAGTATGGGCGGAAACGGGGATTCTTGAGACCTTTCCAGAGGGTGGACTTGATATTCGTTGGAGAACGCCCATTAATCGAGGATTTTCAGGGCCTGCTGTGGCTGCCGGTAGAGTATTCCTGACCGATTTTGAACGCACCCAAGGGTTAAATGGGATCGAGCGAATCGTATGTTTGGATGAAGGGACCGGCCAACTGCTCTGGAGTCAGAGTTGGGAGGCAAATTATGCAGGTATCTCTTGGGATGAAGGGCCGCGCGCAACACCAACGGTCGACGGCGACCGGGTATACGCAGTGGGCGCAAGCGGCGTACTCATCGCCTTAACTGTTGAGACCGGTGAGATTTTATGGCGGACCTCCTTCGCCGAGGAATTTGGCGCGGAGATACCAACGTGGGGGTTTTCGAGTGCGCCTATTGTTGATGGGAACAGGATTATCACCATTGTGGGAGGGGAGCCAAACGCAAAAGTTGTCGCTTTCGACAAACTAACTGGTGAAGAAGTGTGGCGAGCGCTTTCGTCGATTGAGTCTGGACCTGGTGTTGGCCAGCCGATCATCATCGAGGCCGGTGGCACTCAGCAACTGATTATCTGGCACCCTTCGGCAGTGTCTTCACTTGATCCTGAAACAGGGGAGGTCTATTGGGAACAGCCTTTTGAGGTGGGCTGGGACATGACAGTGGCCACACCCGTCAGGGCCGGGTCAGCGCTATTTGTAACGACGTTTTATGATGGGCCAATGATGTTAGCGCTCAATAACGATCGTCCATCGGCTGAATTGCGGTGGCAAGGTACAAGCCAGAGTGAGATTTTGACTGATGGCCTCCATGCTGTAATCGGGACTCCGATAATTCAGGGCGATTACATTTACGGATTTGGTAGTTACGGTCAACTTCGGTGCTTGGTTGCCGCAACGGGCGAGCGTGTATGGGAATCACAGGAAGCGACCGGTGAGCGTGGCCGGTGGGTGAGCGCGTTTATGGTAAAACACGAGGATCGTGTCTTTATTAACAATGATCGAGGAGATTTGATTATTGCGCGGCTTTCTCCAGAGGGATACGAGGAGATCAGTCGTACATTTCTGATTACTCCTACTTCCAGACCTGGAAATCGCCGAGAGTTGACGTATGTAAACTGGTCGCAGCCCGCTTATGCCAATCGACATATCTATGCGCGAAACGACGAGGAAATCATTTCAGCGTCTTTGGCCGCGCGGTGACAGGGTTAGCCGCGTATCGCAATACCATCTTATGGGGTGGACTGCTGCGTAAATCCCGAATATCGTAGTGAACGTCGTCCTTAGCTATGCCACTAAGAATTCTCCTTACCGGCGCTGTAGTTAGCCTTTTGGCTGTCGTTTCACTTGAGGCGATCCGTTCCGGTGGAGTCATGTCGCAGGAACTTATTCGCCAGACCGTTTCAGCTCCATCAACTGATTCAGCGTGGCAGCGAGACTTTTTCGATCAGTACTGCATTACATGTCATAACGATAGAGTTCGAACGGCTGGGCTGTCCCTTGAGACCGTCCGCCTTGATCACATTGGCCAAGTGCCAGAGGAGTTGGCCATATGGGAGAAGGTTGTCAGAAAGTTACGCTCGCAGGCGATGCCACCGGCGGGTCAGCGACGGCCGGACTCAAGTTCTTATGACCGGGTCGCGTCGTGGCTGGAAGGCGAACTGGACACCGCGTTTTCGGTGGCGCCAAACCCTGGTCGTCGGATTGTTCACCGTCTGAATCGCGCCGAATACACCAACGCCATCCGAGACCTGTTGGGACTTGAGATTGACGGACGTGAGATGTTACCGGCGGATGATTCTGGTTATGGTTTCGACAACATCGCAGACGTACTGGCACTATCACCCAGTCTACTTGAGCGGTACATGATTGCGTCGGCGCGGGTTGCTCAACTGGCGGTCGCCGATCCCAGGATGCTACCTACCTTGAAGACGTATCGGGTGCGGCCAACCTTGCTGCAGTACCAACGCATGAGTGAAAAGTTGTCTTTTGGTACCCGTGGTGGGATGGCGGCCAGCCATTACTTCCCTCTGGATGGTGAATATCGGCTTAAGATCCGTCTCCAGCGCACCCATGCTAGCCAGATTCGTGGTTTGTCTGAACCAAATACCATCGAGGTGCGGTTTGATCGCAAGTGGGTGACGGACTTCACCGTTGGAGGAGACGGTGTGATTAACCCATGGTCTGCGGTGATGGACGCGTCGGCGTACGAACAGACTGCCGATGAGGGGCTTGAGCTGACGCTATCCGTAAAAGCGGGAACACACACGGTGGGCGTTTCTTTTCCAGAGCGGCGAGGTTTACCAGAAGGACCTCTCGAACCTCGATTGTCGGTAGCATCCTACGAATTTGCTGGCGATCGAGATGCACCGATGAGTCTCGAAAGTCTCTCGATCAGTGGACCCTATGATGCTTCAAAACCTGAGACGACGCCTGTTCGATCAAGAATATTCGTGTGCACGCCGGACCCGGCTACCTCTCTGGATGCTCAAGAGCGTTGTGCGACCGAAATACTGTCAACCCTTGCGCGACGGGCCTTCCGTCGACCGGTGACTGAAAACGATGTCGCTAGCCTACTCAACTTTTATCGGGAGGGGCACCGTGTATCTGGTAGCTTTGATGACGGGATTAAACGTGCACTTCGGGCCGTGCTGGTCGATCCGGAATTCTTGTTTAGGATTGAACGTGAACCGGATGAGGTTGAACCCGGTTCCGCTTACCGACTGAGTCCGGTTGAACTAGCTTCACGGCTGTCTTTTTTCTTGTGGAGCAGCATCCCAGATGATGCGCTACTGGCGGCTGCTGTCGCCGCTGATCCCAGTAACTCACAGTGGCTCAGGCCTCAGGTTGATCGGATGTTACGTGATCCCAGGGCGCATGCGCTGGTAGAGAACTTCGCAGGTCAGTGGCTCTATTTGCGCAATTTGCCATCAGTGGCACCTGACCCTGATGCCTATCCTGAATTTGATGAAAATCTCCGAGATGCATTCCGGACAGAAACGGAATTGTTTGTTGAGAGTCAATTGCGGAATGACCGAAGCTTACTGGAATTACTGACCGCCGATTACACTTTTGTGAATGAGCGACTCGCGCGTCACTACGGCATTCCGAATATTCATGGCAACTATTTTCGGCGCGTCAGCCTGCAGGACAGGACGCGCTTCGGCTTACTGGGGCAAGGCAGTATTTTGACGGCGACGTCGTATCCTAATCGCACCTCACCTACACTGCGTGGTAAATGGGTGCTTGAGAATCTATTAGGTGCACCCCCCCCAGCTCCTCCGGCGAATGTGCCAGATCTTGCTGAGTCCAGTGCCCATGCTCCTCGGTCGGTTCGGGAACGCCTTGAGGTGCATCGAGCAAACCCGGTGTGTGCAAGTTGTCATGCGCCAATGGATCCTTTGGGGCTTGCGCTCGAGCCGTTTGACGCAATCGGTCGGTTTCGCACGCATGACAATGGTGGAGTTATTGACCCGTCCGCTGAACTTCCGAATGGCGTGGAATTACGTGGACCGGCAAGTGTGGGAGAACATGTGCTTGCGCAGGGTGACCAGTTCGTAACTGCATTTACAGAGAAACTACTTACTTATGCGTTGGGTCGGGGACTTGAGCCGTACGATGGACCGACAGTGCGGCAGATTGTCCGGCAGTCACAGCCGGATCAATATCGTTGGTCATCGGTTGTGTTGAGGGTGGTTGAGAGTGTGCCGTTCCAAATGAGGAGGTCGCGAGAGCCATGATTATTACTAAGAAACACTTGGCACGGCGGACATTTCTCCGGGGGGTCGGGGCCAGCTTGGCACTGCCTTTACTGGATGGGATGGTGCCGGCATTGTCGGCGATGCGTTCAACTGCGGCTTCCGGGGTGCGACGTTTGGGTGTGGTCTACGTTCCAAATGGAGTCTATATGGATTCGTGGACGCCGACTGGTGCAGGAAACGGTTTCGACCTGACACCGACACTTAAACCATTGGCAGCGTATCAGCAGCGCATGCTGGTACTCAGTGGCTTGGCCAACAAAGAAGGTGATGCATGGCCCGGTGAGGGAGCTGGGGATCATGCACGTGCTTCGGCTGCTTATCTCACAGGTGTTCACCCCAAGAAGACCGAAGGCGCTGATCTTCGAGCGGGTGTGTCTATGGATCAAATTGCTGCTCGCAGCTTGGGGCAACATACTCAGTTAGCGTCCCTTGAACTTTCTCTTGAGTCGAAGGAAGCAATCGGTTCGTGTGATCCTGGTTATAGCTGTGCATACGCAAACACGCTGTCTTGGCGCAGTCCGACGACGCCGCTTCCAATGGAAAATAACCCCCGTGTAATTTTTGAGCGGCTTTTTGCTGGCAATGAGAGTACCGATCCCGCTGTTTGGCGTGCGAGGCGTGAGGAGGACAGCAGCATTCTAGATGCGGTAACAGAGAAGGTGACAAAACTTCAGCAGGATCTAGGTCCGCGTGATCGTCTGAAGCTTGAAGAATATCTCGAGGCAATTCGAGACATGGAACGGCGGATTCAACTGGCCGAAAGACAAAGTGATCTGAGTTTGCCGGTGATGGAACAGCCAGCCGGAGTCCCGGGTACGTTTGAACAGCATGCCAAGATGATGTTCGACCTCCAGGTTCTGGCCTACCAAGCTGACCTTACGCGGGTTATCACTTTCATGGTGGGACACGAGACGAGTCAGCGGGCGTATCCGGAAATTGGTGTTCCAGACGCTCATCATCCGCTGTCGCATCATGGTGGTGACGGAGAAAAGATCAATAAGCTGATTAGGGTAAATGAATATCACGCGAGGATCTTTGCTTACTATCTTGACCGTCTCGCATCAACAGCGGACGGTGATGGTTCATTGCTTGACTCGTCCATGATTATTTACGGCAGTGGGATGAGTGATGGGAATGGGCACAATCATCACAATTTGCCAACATTGGTGGTTGGCGGCGGTGGTGGAACGATTACTGGAGGTCGTCATCTGCAATTTGCATCGGACACGCCTGTTACTAACTTGTTCCTAACGATCTTGGATCGGTTGGGTGTCCCGATGGAATCGTTTGGTGATAGCACCGGACAGATTAAACAGCTCTCTGAGGTGTAACCGAGAGTTGTGTTTTAGAGATTGCATGCAAGTCCAACGAATAATCATAAACCGTAAGGTGTTTCGGGTGGTGGTGTTAGTCGCGACACTGACGGTTGCAGCCACTGGGTTCACAGCTGAGGACAATCGGGTGACGGATGCGGCTGAGCGTAACGAATCGGATGTGGTCAGGGCGTTGATTGAAGAGGGTGTTGATGTTAAGAGCACCCAACCGGATGGTGCTACAGCACTGCACTGGGCTGCCTACTGGGATCAGGTGCAGATGGCTCAGCACCTGATCACAGCCGGTGCTGAAGTAGATGCCAAGAATGATCTTGCTATCACCCCACTAGTGTTGGCCTGTCGCAACGGGAGTGATGCGATGGTTCAAGTGTTATTGCGAGCTGGTGCGGATGCACGGTCTGTTGGACAAGCCGGTGAGACAGTTCTGATGACGTGTGCTCGTACGGGACCGGTTTCATCTGTTATGAAACTGTTGGCTGGTGGGGCGGACCCCGATGCGACAGAACACGATCGCGGCCAGACGGCGTTGATGTGGGCGGCGGCGGGGAACCATGTAGCTGTGGTTAAAGCGCTAGTGGAAGCTGGTGCGGACCTGACGGCTCGCTCACAAGATGGATTTACGCCACTGTTATTTTCCGCTCGAGCGGGCGCCATCGAGGTTGCGCGTCTACTGGTGGAGGCTGGTGCCGATGTCGACCAGGTGACACCAGATGGGTATAGTCCGTTACTGGTGGCTGCTGCGAGTATCGACGCTGTTACCGGTAGTGACTATCGATTGGTCGTCAGCCAAAGTCCGCATGAAGAACTCGCTCGCTATTTTCTTGACCACGGGGCCGATCGGAATAAATCCGATCAGTTTGGCATGACAGCGCTTCACTTCGCTGTCGACACAGAGAAGATGACTCTCCTCAAAGCGTTGCTCGAGACTGGAGCCGAGCCTGACGCCGTTTTAACTAGACCGCTACCATTTCGACGCGGAGATTATGTGTCCCGTAATGCCTATGACGGGGCGAGTCCGTTCTGGCTAGCCACGCGTGACGCAAATTTGGAAATGATGCGTGTATTGCTGAATGCTGGCGCTGACCCATTTTTGGCAAATGCGGCTGGCGTCACGCCGCTAATGGTGGCGTCTGGATTGGGTGAAAATGACGCGCGGCGACCGCCGGACGATCTTGTTTTGCGGGCGGTTCGCTTGCTTTTGGATCATGGGGCCAATGTCTCCGCGACCAATCGTGGTGGTCAGACTGCATTACATGGTGCTGCTGCTATGTGGGAGGACCAGGTAATTCAGCTTTTGGTAGATCGCGGCGCCGATGTGAACGTTGAGGATAAACGAGGTCGGACACCACTTTATCTCGTAGAGCGTAGCAACGCGAACGCCCCTTCTGAGAGTACGGCGGCTTTGCTCCGCCGCCTTGGTTCAAGGGAGCCAGTGGCTCTCCAGTAAGTCGAAAGACGTTCGACTGTTTCACTGCGGTTTTGGTCTTTTTGTAATTGGATAATCCTATTTTCATCCGCTCCAAACGGGGTTGTCGTGCGCGCATGTCTAATTCTCTACAGACAGCGTTAGAACTTGCGCATAGAATGACTTTGTCCAACTCTGCCGCTGAGTAATATGTGCTTCACAATTATTTGGATGAAAAATGTGGTGTAGCGGTAGCTCTGAAGAGTAAATGTCGTTGTAATAAGGCCGGATTCTGATCTGTTGACCATCAGGTGGTCTGGAGGGACGTTATGTCTAGAACAAGGGTCTGTGTGTCGATTTTGCTCGTTCTTACAATATTTACGGTGCTCCATGGGACTGCGCAGCAGGACATGTCACCTGCCGATAGTCTGGTAGCGATGGGCGTAGTTGGGTATGCCGATCGCTTAAGCGTCCAACCGGGTGAAACTATTCAATTTATGGTGAGTAGCCAGTTGCCGCAATATCGCGCTGACATTGTTCGTCTGGTTCATGGTGATCCGAATCCATTGGGTCCTGGCATGAAAGAAGAGGTGATTGAGGCGCCAGTCAATCGAACTTATCCGGGGCGGCACCAGGAACTGGTGGTCGGTTCATATGTCACTGTAGACGATGCTTCGGCTTTACGTTTGGACGGCAGCTTCACGATTACGGCTTGGATCGCGGCGACTCGGCCTGGCGTGGTCGGTTGGGATGACAGTCGGCAGTATCAAGGGATTCTGACTAAGTGGTCGGAGGTCGACCAACGGGGCTATGGTCTTTTTTTGGATCCTGATGGCCGATTGGCGGTGCGAATTGGCGCGGGGGCAGGCCAGGTAGATACGCTGGTAGCCGAGCCGAAATTGCGGCCGTGGGAGCCGTCAATATTTGGCGCCAACCGTCCACGCCCTCACGGAGTTCCGACGAAATGGTATTTCGTTGCAGCGAGCTTCAACGCTGACAGTGGAAGTCTGGCCATTTATCAGCAACCGATTGACGGACAACCCGATGATCCAACACAGGTGGTAGTCGAACGGCCCACTGCGATTTCAGGGCTGGCGCCGACGGAAGTGCCACTGTTAATGGCGGCTCGCTGGACCGAAGATGGCGATGTTGGTGGGTATTACAGCGGAAAGATTGACAATCCAAGGTTGTATAACCGAGCACTTAGTCGAGCTGAGGTTGAGTCGATTAGTCAAGGGGATGGCCCGAGTGACGCATTGGCTGCGTGGGATTTCTCGGCTGATATTTCATCTGACCGGGTGCGGGATACTGGGCCGACACAGTTTGATGGTCGAACGGTTAATCTTCCAACACGGGCTGTGACAGGCCATCTCTGGGACGCGACGGAGATGGATTATCGTCGTGCGCCTGAACATTACGGAGCAATTCATTTTCATGACGATGACTTGCTTGATGCGGCCTGGGATGTGGACTTTGCTTTCCAGATTCCTGAGGACCTACCGAGCGGGGTTTATGCTGCCCGATTACAAACGACGACGAGTGAAGACTACGTGCCGTTTTTTGTGAGACCACCCCAAGGCACCGCAACGTCGAAGATTGCCTTCTTGGTTCCAACCTTCAGCTATTTGGCCTACGCGAGTACTGGTCCCCGTGGGTTTCCGAGAAGGATGAGCACCTATGCAGGTCACACAGATGGCAGTGGAGTGACTTACTCGTCGCGACTTCGGCCGATTACGGACATGCGACCCAAGGTTGCCTCCCGCAATCCGTGGCAGTTCATGGCGGATACGCATTTAATTGACTGGTTAGATGTTAAAGGGTTTGACGTTGATGTTATTACCGACGGAGACCTACATTTTGAAGGACCCGAACTACTTGAACCCTACAACGTCGTCATGACGGGTACGCATCCAGAGTACTACTCGTGGGAAATGCTTCAAGGCATGCGCACCTATCTCGAGCAAGGTGGCCGGTTAATGTACATGGGTGGCAATGGTTTTTACTGGGTGACCCCGATGGACCCGACGGGAACGTATGTTGAACTTCGGCGGCGAGATGGAACCGAGGCGTGGCAAGGTGCTCCCGGTGAGCATCATCACAGTATTACCGGTGAACCGGGTGGCTTGTGGCGGTTTCGCGGCCGTGCGCCTCAGTGGTTGGTAGGTGTTGGTTTTACAGCGCAGGGATTTGATCGGAACTCGCCGTTCCAGCGGATGCCCGATAGTTTCGATCCAAGGGCCGCCTTTATTTTTGACGGCATCGGTGACAACGAACTGATCGGGAATCACCCGTCGCTGGTACTCGAGTTTGGTGGGGCCGGATCTGAGTTGGACCGCGTCGATGTTGCTCTCGGGTCACCACCGCACACGCTTGTGCTAGCCCGATCATTCGGGCACTCAGATGCCTATCAGCAGGTTGTCGAAGAGGTAAACACGAGCGACTCTTTACAAGGTGGAACGGTCAATGAACTCGTCTATGCCGATATGGCTTATTTGGAATATCCAAATGGCGGTGCCGTATTTTCGACGAGTTCTATCGCATGGGGTGGAAGTTTGTCATTTAACGACTATGACAACAACGTGTCGAGGCTTACCGAGAACGTTCTCAGACGGTTTGCCGCAGATGAACCTCTGCCTGGGCCACAGGGAGAAACTCCAACCGACAACGGAACGGCAAACACACCTTGAGATACTGGATCCCAACCTAATTGCGGCACATCGAGTGTATCGATGTATCAGATTGAGGCTTGGTCGGCGTTGCGCAAAGCCCGACACGATCGCGGTCGTGATCGGTCCTGGTTTAGCGTTAGTCGGAACGTTTGGGCACTTGGCTTTACCAGTTTATTTACTGATATAGCGTCAGAGATGGTTGGCACGGTATTGCCGATTTATCTCGTGCTGTATCTCGGCCTGACCCCGTTTCACTACGGTATCGTGGACGGCCTGTATCACGGGGTTACGGCGTTGCTTCGACTTTTTAGCGGTGTCGTTGTCGATCGCTCCAATCGTTGTAAGGAGTTAGCGTTTGTCGGCTACGGTGTCTCAGCTGTATCGAGGCTTGGGTTGCTGTTTGCAGGTGTTTCGTGGCCATTAATCGCGAGTGTCGTCGCGATTGATAGAGCTGCTAAGGGGTTGCGAGCTGTGCCGCGGGATGTCCTGATCTCCTTGAGTAGTCACTCGACAACATTGGCGACCTCGTTCGGCGTACATCGCGCGCTCGACAGTGCGGGTGCGATGCTCGGTCCTCTGGTAGCTTTGGCCATTTTGGCAATAATGCCAGACGCCTTCGATGTTGTTTTTGTATGTAGCTTTAGTGTCGCCCTTTGTGGCCTTGGTGTGCTCGTCTTATTTGTGCGTAACCCCAAGTCGAGGGCGTCAGGACCAGAGACTAGTGGAGTTCTGTCGTCATTGTCAGAATTTCGTCGTGCACTGCGTGACCCTCGCCTTTTACGGCTGACAGTTGCAGCGACTTTATTGAGTGCGGCTACTGTGAGTGACGGGTTTATCTATCTTGTCCTACAGGACCAGGTGGGGTTTAATGCCGGCTTGTTCCCCTTACTTTACGTTGGGACGTCGGCGAGTTACTTGGTATTTGCGGTTCCTGCTGGCCGCCTCGCAGACCGAGTCGGTCGTCGGACCGCACTGCTGACTGGGTATTGTTTTCTTGCGCTGAGTTATCTCCTGACAATGCAGGCTGACATTGGGATCACAGGACTGGTCGGCTGTCTTCTCTTGCTCGGCACTCACTACGCACTTACCGATGGGGTCCTCATGGCACTCGCCAGCGGTTTTCTTCCGACTGAACGACGCGGCACAGGGCTTGCCGCCCTCACGACCGCTACCAGTCTCACACGATTGGGTGCGTCAGTTATCTTCGGGGTGTTGTGGACGCAACTGGGGCTGCGTGTTGCTCTGACTGTCTTTGCCGTTAGTTTATTTTTGGCTGTTTCGTTCGCTTACTTTATTGTCGAGCACGACGCTGCACAGGACTTCGATAGTGACAAGTGATAGTGATCGGAGAGTTGGCTTTTACCGTCGTCCTGGCGTGCTGTTTGCGTTCCTGGTCGTGGCATGTTTTGCTCTGGCGATAGGCTATTCCTGGCGAGCATCCGTGCAACGAGCTGCACTGTTTCAGGATGAGTCGCTGCCGGAAATCGGAAGTCTTTCGGATCTTGATGTGACAATCGACCAACCGGAAGAAGAGGTTGCCTCTGAGGATGCGCAATTAATGAGTGTCACGGAAGTCCCTAATGAGGTGGCGGATGGTCGTGGTATTGAGGAAGCCGTCACTCCTGACGTGGTATCCGATCGCCTTTCGGCTGCAACCGTCGCGGTTAATGAGTTAAGAGTTCCGGAGCACGCGATTTTTATTCGCCACACAGGCTTGGACGCAAGTTACGGGATTATGAGCGCGCTCCGTTTGACGGCGTCCGGCGAGGACCGTCGTGCGACACCGCTTCGTTGCGACCGGCTGCATTTTGTTAACCGACGTGGTGTTTGTCTGGCGACAGATCGGTTTTACACAACCCACTCAATTATGGTGTTCGATGAGTCGTTCGAACCGCTGCACACGCTTCCCCTAAACGGTATTCCCAGTCGCACCCGCTTGTCCCGTGACGGGCGTCGAGCTGCGGTCACGGTGTTTGTGTCGGGCCATTCGTATGCTGAAGCTGGGTTCTCGACCGAAACGAGCATCATAGATACGAATACTGGTGAGCGAGTCGTCAATAATTTAGAGGAGTTCGAATTGTTCCAGGGTGCTACACGTATCCGCGCCGCCGATCTTAATTACTGGGGAGTGACCTTCGGTCAAGAGAGTGATCATTTTTATGCCACGCTGGGCACCGCTGGCAGTGTTTATCTGGTCGAAGGGAGAGTGTCCGATCGGCGGATTTCCGTGCTTCGTGAGGGCGTTGAGTGTCCGGCGCTTTCTCCCGATGAGACGCGGATCGCATTTAAGAAACGAATATTCACCGACACTGAGTTTATGTGGCGCTTGCATGTACTCGATTTGGCCTCGTCTGTTGAAACACCACTGGCCGAAGTGCGACATGTCGATGATCAAGTGGAATGGTTGAACAATCAGGAGATTCTCTACGCCATGCCAGATGAATCGGCTCCAACTGCTCGGGTGACTGACATCTGGAAGGTGTTGGCAGATGGGTCAGGTAACCCAGAGCTACTTTTGAAAGAAGCGTTTTCACCGGCAGTTCTTAGTCGAGAAGATCGCGCCAGATGAAGATTTTCTTCGATGTTACGAAAGCCATCCGTGGCTATAATCAAGATTCATGCGTTTAGTGGAGCTGCTGGTGTTGTTGTGCATGCGTCTATTTCAGCCATGACAGTTCTGCGATGGGGGGCGACTCGATGTTACGTCAGTGGTTCTTCGAGAAGATCAGACTTATGACTTTTAAAGGTTTTGGGATCTTTGCGGTCTGGATTTGTCTGTCTGGGAGTCTTATCGCCGCTAACTTCTGGGAAGAAAGATTTTTCACGTCGTGGTCTGAAGAAGAAATCGATCAGATGTTGACGGATTCGCCGTGGTCACGCAAGGTGACCGTTGTTCTTGACGAATCGAGACGTAGCCGGGCTCGTCGTCGTGCGGCCAACGCTGCTGGCGAACGCGATGATGGGAGACGGCTTATCCCGCCCAGTGACATTCCACCGCTGGAGGGGATTGGTCCGGTTCCGGAACGGATGACCGTGACGGTGTCGTGGCGCAGCGCCCTACCGGTGAAACAGGCGCTGGCGAGAGCCCAGGCTGGAATTGGCGAACGGATTCCAGCAGAGCAACAAGCGTTTCTGATTCAATTCGAACCACTTTACGTCGTCTCCGTCGCTGGCGTGCCCCGTCAGCTTGCTGAGCGAGTTAAGCGGTCGGTACTTCTTGGCCAGACGTATTTGGAACGGCCGAATAAAGTGCCGATTGTGGCTGAGGATGTCGAGGCGTTTATCGCGGGCGAAGAAACAGTCATTTTGGAGTTTGCTTTCTTGCGGGACGATCCGATCACAATCGATGACGACGAAGTTTGGTTTTCCATGACATTGGGAGCAGTCGAGGTTCAGCGGAGTTTCAGGCCAGAGGAAATGATGTTTGGGGATTCTCTCGAGCTGTGATGGTGCACCAATTTTCAGCCGACATGATCAGAAGCTCCACGACTCAGCATTCTCGGCGGGAGGCCTTCCGATTTATTGGCGCGGTAGCTGGTTCCGCTGTTGTGTCGGCAATCGGGTTTCAAAGATCTGGACTTGCTCAGCAGAGTTTCACTTCTTCGGAGGCGCCTAACTTTCCTGACGGTGCAGTCATTCGAACGTTACAAGGAGACATCAATCCCACTGAGCTCGCGAATGGAGCGACCCTGTTCCACGAACACGTCGGCCGCGCTGACGTGGACTTGGCGGTGGAGGAGCTCCGAGCGTCTGCGTTCGACGGGCTTGGTTGTATCGTCGATGCTGCCACTGGCCGGCGGAGTCCCGAACAGGTACGAAACTTGGAAGCTATTGCTGCGCGGACTGCAGTCAGAATTATCATGGCTGGTGGTTATTTTGAAGACATCGGCTTTGCGATCTATCCGGTACGTGTTGCGGAGATGACTGAGGACGCACTGGTTGAAGAGCTTGTGACGGACGCCAAGTCACAACGGTGGGGCGCCTTCGGCGAGATTGCTTCTTCGCTTGAAATGCGACCAGATGAGCGAAAAGTACATCGGGCGGTCGCGAGAGCTCATCTCCTGACCGGACTTCCGATATTCACCCACACGCCGCATGAAAGCTGTCCAAGTTGCGCCATGGAACAACTGGATGTGATCGAGGGACAAGGGGTCGATCTCTCCCGTGTCGTGATTGGCCACATGGCAACCATTAAACCTGAACATCGACCTTTAACGACGCACACCGAGGTGGCGCGCCGTGGTGCTTTTGTTGGTCTTGATACACTCGGGCATGAGATGGGAAGGTCTCGGATTCCAGCGTCTGACAAGGTGCGGATGGTTTTGGATTTGATTGATGCTGGTTTCGAAGATCATATCTTGTTGTCTTCTGACCAAGGGAATGTCAATCAATTTAAGGTGAACTGGGGGCATGGATGGTCCTCGGTGTTAATGCAGTTTGTGCCCAAACTTCGATTTGCCGGTGTTCCGGAAGAACTGATTCGAAAGCTACTGGTTGATAATCCGAGGCGATTTCTAGCTTTCGTACCAACGGGCTAGTTACACCGCCCGCTGGCCTTGACCTCTTTCGGTCCTGTCGACCAGAATCATTCCGTTGTATTGACTTGGCGATTCATTGTCGCCGTTTCTAACTTTTGAGAATCAAAATATGCCGCTTTTATTTGTGTCCACTTTGGTCGCCCGGTCGGTCTCATCGATTGTTATGGTTTTCTTCCTTCTAGTCGGATGCCTCCTGGCACAGGATGCTTCGCCGGGACCAGTTGTCGCACCGAGTGGGCGTGTGACTACCAGTGTTGCGTTTGATGGCCGTCTTTTGAGCGGGGCGACTGGATGGTTCAACCGCTCCACGTCGCATTCTGGTCCCTCTCAAATTACGATTGATCACGGTCAGCCTCACGCCAGGGGACGCACGATATTTGGCGGGTTAGTGCCGTTTGATCAAGTGTGGCGTCTCGGCGCAAATTGGGCGACTTCGCTGACGACCGATGTCAACGTACGAATTGGAGACCTTCAGGTGCCCCGGGGTATCTATACCCTGTTTCTGCTTCCTCGGGAGGATACTGCCGATCTGATTGTTAACCGCCAAACCAGACAATGGGGTACGGATTATGATCCGACTTTGGATTTGGGAAGGACGGAACTGAGTCACCGGTCCCTTCCCGAAACGATACAAAGTTTGACGGTCACTCTCGAGCCCGTTGCTTCTCAAGGTCCCGGTGAACTTCCGTCTGGAACACTTCGTATAGCTTGGGGGAATGCTGAGTTCGCCACACAGTGGCAGGTCATTTGGCCGTAAGGAGGACAAGCGAAATGAGAATCTATAGTGTCGTCGCGTTAGTTATGGCGATGGTGTTGTTCGGACATACGAGTGAAGTGGCCGCCCAATCGCTAGCATTGGAGTATCGATTGGAAATGGACTGGGCCGAATTACCTGCTGGGGTCGACGAATGGGGCCAAACCATTGGCGTTGAGATCGATCGAGATGGGAATCTCTGGGTCTTTCATCGTTGTTTCGATTCGAACTGTATTGATCGCGACACGGTAACGCCGATTCTTAAGTACGACCGAACCGGTGCTCTTGTGGAGAGTTGGGGTGAAAACACCTTCATATGGCCGCATGGGTTTTTTCTTGATGCTGATGGGAACATCTGGACCACCGACGCACGGGGAGAGAACGGCAAGGGACACCAGGTGATCAAGTTCAGTCCAGATGGTCAGGTGTTGATGACACTCGGTACAGCAGGCGTCGCGGGCGCGGGCCGCGATACGTTTGACGGCCCAGCGGATGTCGTAGTCGGGCCGGAGGGCAACATTTTTGTTGCGGACGGTCACGGCAACAATCGAGTCGTGAAATTTTCAAAGGAGGGCGAGTTTCTGACGGAGTGGGGAGGGCCAGGCACCGGGCCCGGTCAGTTCGACGAACCACATTGTCTGGCATTCGATTCTCGAGGTCGGTTGTTTGTCGGCGATCGCGTTAATGAACGAATTCAGATATTCGACCAGGACGGGACCTACATTGATGAGTGGCAGGGCATCATGGCGAGTGGCATCTATATTACCGATGATGACACGGTGTACGTGGCAGACTACCAGCTGCGCAAAGGTATCGTCATAGCTCATGCGGACGACTTTAACGCGCGTGGTTTCATTCCAGAGGCACAGGCTGAAGGTGTGACCGTGGATGCAGACGGAAATGTGTATGCCGGGGAGGTATTACCTCGCAACCTAAAGAAGTTTGTGAGGCGCCAATGAAGCTAACCCGCCGAGAATGGTTGCACTCGCTGCCACTCCTGGTTGCGACAACTGGTATGTATGCGCAGGTGTCGGCAACGCCACTCCGTGTCCGTGGGTTACATCAGGTGACGCTGGCCGTGTCGGATGTAGAGCGGTCCCTGGAGTTTTATCAGGCACTATTTGGAATGCCGGTTCAGACTCGCCACGAGAAGAAGATCCTCCTCCGTATTGGGGAGGGGCCACACTTCTTGGCGCTCACTGAGGCAGGAGCGGGTTCACCTCGCATCGACCATTTTGGCATGGCGATAGAGAATTTTGATGCTGCCCGGATCGTCAGGATGTTGACCGATCATGGACTGTCAGAGTCCACTGGCCGTGAGGGACTCAGCGGTCGCCCGTTGCGAGTGCAGGTGAGTACCAGAGATGCCACAACCGAAATCCACATGGTTGATCCCAATGGACTCGTCATTGAATTGATGGACCCAAGATATTGTGGTGGCGAAGGTCGCATCGGAGATGAATGTGGAATCACCGAGGATCTTTCTTCGTCAGGGTCAATTACTGTGCAAGGTTTGAGCCATTTAACAATTAATGTTTCTGACCCGGCAGTGACAAACACGTTTTATAGAGAGACGTTCGGCTTTGATACTCAGGCGTTCCAAGCTGCAGCCCCCTTACTTGGTGCTGGGCCAGATGCGCACTTTCTGATGTTCATTGGTCTTGGTCGTGCTCCAACTGCGGCGATTAACCATGCGTGCTTGACACTCGAAGATTTCGATGTTGACCGGATTCAGAATGTGCTTGAAGACCATGGGCTTCAGCCACGAGGTGAATCGAGACAAGCGGGTCCGCTGCGCCATTGGATATCAATGCGGATGCCGAATCGGGGTGGCGCTCCAGAAGGGACACCGGAACTGTATTTTAGCGACCCCGACGGATTGTCGATTCAGCTACAGGATGTCACTTACTGTGGTGGTGGTGGCTATTTGGGCGGCCAATGTAGTTGAAGTCCATTCGACGACTATTTGTCGTCTTGGGAATGGTTGTGGCCGGGATCAAAACGTAGTTGACGTGTCTCTGAGTGAATGTCACGATGCAGTTCTTCGGGGCGGATATACCTACCAGTTTTTTTAATAGAACTGGTGCAAGTGTTTCGGGGTACATAACAACGAGGTGACCGAGATGAAAACGTCATGGATGGTTGTAGTCGGTGTTTTGTCGCTCGTGCTGGTGGCTCCCTTTGTTGGAGAAGCCCAAACGTCTGGTGCTGCGAAGAGTTTTATCCATGTTGCGAATAGCTACCGTCTCGCTCCTAACATCACCTATATGCGGGCGAGTGGAGTCGATCTGAAACTCGATGTGTACCAGTCGAGAGATGCGACGGGACCAAATCCTACACTTGTTTATTTCCATGGAGGTGGATGGACTAACGGCAGTAAAGAATCGTCTGCGCTTACCTTTTTGCCGTATCTTGAAATGGGGTGGAACGTTGTGAATGTCGGATATCGATTGGCTGATGTCGCCCATGCTCCAGCTGCAGTGGAAGATTGCCGGTGTGCGTTACGATGGATTTATCGCAATGCCGAACAATTCAACTTCGATCTTAATCAGATTGTGGTAACTGGAAATTCTGCTGGTGGACATTTGTCACTGACAACCGGCATGCTGCCGGAATCGGCAGATATGGACCGACAATGTCCCGGTAACCGCAGGCGGGCTTGGTCTACCGGAGAGACTTCGACGGAAGAACTGAAAGTGGCGGCGATAATTAATTGGTATGGCATCACCGATGTAGCAGATTCTCTGCACCGAAAGCCAGGGCCATCAGGAGCGTATACCGTGGCGTGGCTTGGGAGTTCAAGTGACCGAGAAGATATTGCACAGAAGGTATCGCCTCTTACATACGTCCGGCGAGGTTTGCCCCCGACACTGACGATTCATGGTGATGCGGATCCAATTGTTCCGTATGAACATGCCGTGCGTCTCCATGAGGCCCTTGATGATGTCGGAGTACCAAACGAACTTGTGACGGTGCCAGGCGGTGGGCATGGCGGCTTTGCGATCGAGGAGAATCTAAGAATTTATGCGGCTATTCGTAGTTTTCTGAGTACACACGGATTGCCGACACTCGCGACGAACGAGTAAAACAGGCGTGAACTGTCACGGGGCTTTCTGGGACCCCACTGCTGATGGGTGCAGTTGGGTCCCACGACTGGTTTCCTTGGAGACAGCAGTGTAATCGCCGAGGAAAATGTTGCGGAAACTATTTCTCCTCCTCGATTTGACCCGTTCTTCCTAGATTGGTCGCAGATGAGCCTGTAGCCTGCATTTGAAAACATTGTCTTAACGGATTATCGTCGCCTCGTGCGAGCAAGTCGGTCAGGTTTTTCCTCAAGTCTTCGTTTTTCTGGTTTTTGTCAGCGTACGCAGCGAGCCGGGGTTTTCTGGAACTCAAGAATCGAGTCTTTATCGGGAAGGCGAACCGGCTGCTCATAGTTTGAGCCGACCAGCGGATAGAGAGCGTAGTCAAATCGATTGAAATAGCTTGTGTCGTATGATTATTTGGATTTTGGGAGCCCACTCATGACAACTCAGTTGTGTCTGCGGAGTGTCAGGCGTCGCGTGTGTTTCTCTGTTGCCGTGGTGTCGTTGACCATCTGTTCCACCAATGCTGCCGCTCAAGAGTCGGGAGGTTTTACTTGCAACTTGGTACTCGGGTCGAGTCAGGCTCAGCAATGGTTTGAAACGGGTGGTATTTTTCAGTCCATCGTCGATGGTGATCGATGGCAGTTGAAATGGGCGGTCGAGGCAGGCGTAGATCGCTGGGGCGACCTCAGCGATTCGATTTGGCAGGCTGAGACACTGTCGACGTGCGAGCGACGAGCGGCAGACTTTCCTGATCGGGTTGTCTTCGCGGTCAGTGGTTCGTTTGGCGATGATGAAGACGCGTGGGTGGAGGAAATTACAAACGCAGTTGATGCAATCTTCATTCGGTTTGCATCCACTAATCGAATTGATTTATTGCCGACTATAGGCGGTCCGGACGACCAAGAGTGTCGATATCAGGACGCTCACGTCCAGTCGTCACGGCAGCATACCCATATCGAAGCGGCTATCAATCGGGTTGTAGCTGAGGACACAACGGGTGTGTTGGTTGCGGGACCTGCGCAACATCTCCAGAACTGTTCGGGTTATCGAGATGTTCTAGGTCATCTCACGGACGCCGCAGCCGAAACTGTCGGGAGAGTTCTGGGCGAGCACTATCGCGATTACTAAAGCGCGTAGCGTCGCGGCCGAAGGCGGCCGTCGATTCTGGAGAATAGCGATTTTCTCATTGTGATCGACCACTTTCCAACTGCGCGGATGTGTCGACGACATTGACGACAGATGAAGATTCAGCCAAGAGAAGACGAGGCGAGATGAAAGCTACATTCTACGTACCGTTTGTGCTGTGGGTACTGCTGGTGTTTCCAGCGACTAGTGTTGGTCAGGGTAGTTGCGAACCGGATGGACAGGTTCAATTTCTTTGTGGACCAGTTAGCCCGGAAGATCTTGTCGAGATTCCGGATTCTCCATGGGTAATTGTTTCCGGTATGGAGGACGACGGCTACCTCTATTCGGTGGACACCAGAGACCTCAATTCGACAGTTGTCTATCCGATGGCAGCATCGGTACCACGGCACGACAGGGGCATGTTTGATGCCTGTCCTGGACCGGTGACCACGCAGTTTCGGCCGCATGGTCTGAGTCTGCGTTCTGGCCCTGGTCGTATTCACAGACTCTACGTTGTTCGGCATGGAGCTCGGGAATCGGTTGAAGTCTTTCAAGTGGATGCGACTGAGGTGCAGCCTCGCCTAACATGGGTCGGTTGTGTGATTGCACCGGCGGGAGTGGGTCTAAACTCAGTGGCTGCGCTTCCAGACGATGGGTTTGCCGTGACGAATTTCTCCCGACCGAGTGGTGAAGTGTGGGAATGGCAGCCCTTAGTGGGTTGGATGGAGGTTCCAGGTAGCGAAACATCGGGTCCGAACGGGTTGGTGGCGTCCCAGGATGGTCAATGGTTGTACATAGGCGGTTGGGGTACGCGGTCATTGATCCGTCTGTCGCGAGGAGAGACGCCTGCCAGAAAGACTGTTGTGGAGGTCGGCTTTCATGTCGACAACGTGCGCTGGGCTCCAGACGGGTCACTATTTGCCGCCGGTCATGCGGACGAGTCAGGAGAACAGGACGCGATTGGTGAATGTCTCCAAGGTGGGCGCTGTGACGGAATAACTTCTCGAGTGGCGAAGATTGACGTGGATAGTTTAAATGCCGAAGAGATCATCCGTTACCCCTCTAACGACCTGTTCATCCTTGGCACGGTTGCGATTCAGGTTGATGATGAAATCTGGTTGGGCGGGATTGGGGGGCGCGACCGTATCGCTCGGTTTTCGGTCCCGTAACGTCGCGTAATGCGATTCATATTTAATGGATTTGGGAGGCCAAGTGCAGGATGGAGACCTTCGTGTGGGTCGTTCAGGTAAGTCTCGCCCTGTTGTTTCTGGTTTCTGGCGGAATGAAAGTTGTGGCCTACGATCGAATGAAGCGGATGGCCGAACAACGCCGCCCTGGTGCGACGATTCCGATGTCAAGAGGACTTGCCCAATTTGTCGGTGTGGCTGAAGTGATTGGTGCGGTTGGCTTGGTCATTCCCCAGGTGACCGGAATTTTGCCCGTGTTAACACCTCTTGCGGCAGCGGGCTTGGCGATTATCATGGTGGGGGCTGCGGCAAAGACAATACGCCATGACTCTGTTGTACTCCCGGTGCTGACGTTTGCGGCGTGTGTCGTGGTCGTTATTGTGCGAGGCTTTTGAGAAGTTTCTGAGCAAGTTATGGATGAATGCGGCAAATGATGCCGCGGTGGAGATGTAACTATGAAACGCTTGATGATTGTCGCTGTCGCTTTGTTACTCGCATCGCCGGTTCATGCCCAGCTAGAGCCTTCCAATGATATGGGAGTCACCTATGGGCACGTGCACTTGAATGTCAGCGACATGGAGTTCCAGAAAAGGTTGTGGGTGGAGCATTTTGGTGGCGTGCTTGTCGAGAGGGGCCCCCTGACCGCGATTCGTCTTCCCGGCATGTTGGTCGCGTTGAGTGACCGGGAGGCAACCAGCGGTTCACGAGATACCGTGATGGATCATTTTGGCTTCAAGGTTCGAGACATCGCCGGGTTTTTGTCCAAGTGGCGCTCGGCCGGACTGCCGGTGATGTCTGAGTTCATTGGTGCTGAAGGGTTCCCAAATGCCTACGTTATGGTACCTGACGGTATTAGGGTTGAACTGCAAGAGGATACCGAACTTCCTGTGGAAGTAGCCGCGTATCACATCCACTTCTTCACTCCTGAATACGACGAGTTACTCGATTGGTACATTGAAACGTTTGGTTTGGTTCGATTTAAACGTGGCACCATTGAGACAACAGCAAATGCTCCAGGACTGAATCTCAGCTTTGGGAATTCAGAGACCTCTCGAACGGCAACCAGGGGAACGGCCATTGACCATATTGGATTTGAGATTGATGACTTGGAGGCCTTTTGTCGCAAATTGGAAGCACAAGGCATAGAATTCGAAGTGCCGTTTCGCGATGTTCCGAGTATCGGACTTAAGATAGCGTTTCTAGTTGATCCGGCTGGCGTTCGCGTCGAACTCACCGAAGGGTACGACGAATACTGAGATAGAGAAACAGTTCACGGTTTCTTCGGAGTCCTATGGATTTCATGCGGTTCAATCAACGAGCGTTCTGGTTTGCGTGTGTTTTGGTATGCACGCCGATGTGGTTTGGTTTGCTGTCTGGGCAGCAAGATCGACCCGGTTTGCCGCCGGTGCCTCTACCTGATGGACCACGAATTTACGAAACGGCTGAACACCCGCAAGTGCGGGTCGTTATCGTAACCCGGGAACTGTCCCATCCATGGGCAGTAGCATTTCTTTCAGAGCGCCATCTCTTGGTCACTGAGCGTGGCGGTCAACTTCGAGAAATTGTTGATGGCCGGCTTTTACCGGAGCCGGTCCTAGGTGTGCCCGATGTTCACGCGGTTGGCGTAGCAGGGTTAATGGATATAGCTCTTCATCCTCGCTATTCTGACAATCAGTTCGTCTATCTGACATATACGAAGCCCGGTGTCCCTGGACCTCGAGTGGCGCTCGCTCGTGGACGCTTCAGCCAACACAGATTAACCGACGTTCGAGACATCTTTCTCTCGGACGTATTAGAAGATAGCGGCGCTGCAGCGTCTCGAGTTGTATTCGGAACGGATGGCATGCTCTATATGACGGTGGGCGGTGCGTTCGGTGTGGATTCTGGAGGGCCACGCGCCCAAGACCCTAATGACACCGTCGGAAAGATCGTCCGACTTCGTGATGATGGCAGTGTTCCGGAAGACAATCCATTTGTCGGGCAATCGGGTCATCGCCCCGAACTCTATTCGTTGGGTCACAGGAATCAGTTGGGATTGACTGTACATCCTGACACCGGTGAGATATGGGAACATGAGAACGGGCCTCTTGGTGGCGACGAGATCAATTTAATTCGCGCCGGTGCGAACTACGGATGGCCGACTGTGTCATACAGTCGACAGTATTCTGGTCCTCGTGTGTCTACTCGACCGTGGCAAGAAGGTATGGCTCAGCCAGAAATAGTCTGGTTGCCCTCTATCGCCCCATCCGGAATGACGTTCTATACTGGCGATCGATTTCCAAACTGGAACGGCAGTTTGTTTGTCGGCGCACTGAGGACTGGTGGTATTCGGAATACCGGGCATCTGGAGCGTCTTGTATTTAATGAAGCGGGTGAGGAAAGGTGGCGAGAATGGCTGCTGAGCGACCTGCGACAACGCATTCGCGACGTTCGACAGGGCCCGGATGGTCTTCTCTATGTGTTGACCGACGCGGATGAAGCGGCCTTACTTAAACTTGAACCGGTTGACTAGTTTCTGATGTGCCGCTCTTTCGTTTCCGGTGGTCTGTTTCCCGTCTGGCGATAGATTAGATGTCTTGATTGACCAGAGATGATGACTGGATTTTTTGCGTATCACCGCGGAGTCATCGACTTTCGCCTTGTTTTTGTTGGTTCCAATCGACGGTGCGGCTAGAAATGACGCGTACGGACCAACCCCTTTATGAGTATGCCTGTCATGAAAGCAACTATTCGGTGGAGACTGCTCTCAACGGTGCACGGGCACTGGACCCATAAAGACGAGTTAATTCTGGACCAGACTAGTCAGACAGAAGTTGATTCTTGAGCCAGTCGATGAGCGCTGGCTCGAGATCCGGGTTGACGTCGAACATCGGCAGACCATGCTCGGAGCCACCATAGATCTTGGCAACCGATTTTGAATTTGGTGATCCTGCAACGGTTTCTCTGATCCTGTCTGCCACGCCCTCCGTGATGGTATCTTCCGTGGCAGCAGCCCCAAAGACGGCGAGGCTAGTGGCCGTGGAGATGTGTGCGATTGCGTTATCACTCGGCGGCCCGGAGAGGAGCATGAGGGTTGTCACGGCTGACTTACGACTTGCGAGGTCAGCGGTCAGCATGGCGCCACAACTCGCGCCGCCTACGCCAACACGAGAGCCATCCACACCGTCTTTTCCGATCAGATAGTCAAATGCGATATCGACATCGCCACTGGATTTCATTAACAGGTTCGGGAATCCTCCACTCATACCTTCTCCCTCACTGTCACCAAACCCGCGAAGGTCCAGTGTGAGCACATGGATGCCAGCTTCGACGAGTTGAGTGGTAATGCCTTGCCAGGAAGTGCGGTCCATATTGCATTGGTGAATCAAGAGCATCGCAGGGCCGGGGCGACCAGGGGATGAGTAGGTTCCTTTTAAGGTGACACCATCGGACCCCATGAGATCGACATCCATGGACTGGGCCATAGAGGGAGCTGCGGCTACCGCGCTCAGAAAAAGCGTAAAGAAGAAGAGCTTGGATCTCATAGAGGCCTCCGATTGTTATATTGATTGTTCGTTCTGTTCAGAGTCTATCAGTGGATTTGACGAGGGAAAACCGTCCTTCAGTGTGTCATGGCATGGAGTAATACATTAACACCGAGCGCATAACCGTCGGGTGCGAATTGATCGAAAAATCGTGGGTCCTCGCCCTCACGCTCCCACGCGTCCTGGATGTCGGTGTTGTGAGTCATAGCGACGAGGATACGTCCGTGTTCATCGGTGATCGCACGAAAATGAGGTTCGGCACTGTCGGCCCCTCGTTCGGAGGTGGTTTGCCCCCCCGTGCGTCGCCAGAAGTGAATGTTCGAGATTTGTGGAATTTCCCAAATGTTGAACATTGTTCTGAACAGTTCGTGGTCAAGCGGAAGGTCAACAATTGGATATTCTCCACGTGGCAGCACCTTGCCAATTTCACGGGACCACTGGTCCCAGGCTCGGCTACCCCAGAAGTCGTCGACCCATAGGAACCCCCCTTTTAACAGGTATGTTCTGAGTCTTTCGGCTTCTTGGGAACTGAGTTTCATTGTGCCTACGTCCGACGTCATTACGAATGGACATCCAAAAAGCGCGTCGTCTGAGATTGGAACTACCCAGTGATTAGGCTCACCTTCACCGTCAAGATTTACCTGAGTCGATGTCAGTTCTGAAAAGCGAATCATGAAGTTGATGTCGGCAAACGGATAGTCTGTTGACCAGCCGCGACCCGACCGATCCCGCCGGTCGCTGGTATACATCAAACGGCAGAACGTGAACCCTTGGTCGAGGTGTCCGGCTGGTTTGAAGCGGGGAGGGACCCGTGGTCGTCCGAAGCCGCGACCCGACCATTGGCCGATGACTGTCGATGACAGAACAAGGATGGCGAGTCCAGCCACTCCGATTTTCACGATTAGCCGATAGGTCACAATTGCCCCGTTATGAACAAAAGGATTGCCGGACGCCGTATTGTCTCACGCTGGTGGTCGTTATGCACGGTTAGTCTTACGGTCGATTGTCCGATTTGACGACTTGCACCGTCGCTTCAAGGGGACTATGGTTTTCGAATTCAGAAGTTTTATGGAGGTGTCGATGGCAGTGTGGTTTCGCATTGGTAAGTCTGTGGTGCTGTTTTGTGCGGTTGTGACACTGGTGACTTGCGGTCAGCCTGAAGCTGACGCCGTGGACATCGCTCCGCCTATAGTGACTCTGTCCCCGGACAATCCCGTGACGGTTACCGGTGGTCAAACCCGAGGCGGCCATTCGGAAACTAATCCAGGCGTAATGGTCTTTAAAGGGTTACCGTTTGCAGCTACGCCGACCGGTGACCTTAGGTGGCGCCCGCCTGGCCAGGTCGAGGCATGGAGCGGGGTGCGAGATGCGACGACGGCCGGGCCAATCTGTATCCAAGACGGGGGTGAGGATCTTACGCAGAGTGAGGATTGTCTCTTCCTGAATGTTTGGGCTCCTGCCGAGACCTCTGAGCTGCTTCCGGTAATGGTCTGGATTCATGGCGGAGGCTACACTGGCGGGTCCGGATCCACCTCTCTTTATGACGGCACACCATTTGCGTCCCGTGACGTAGTCCTTGTGAGTATCAATTATCGGCTGAATGTCTTTGGTTTCATGGCTCATCCAGCTTTGTCAGCTGAGTCTGAGCATGACGCTTCTGGTAACTATGGACTCATGGATATGGTTGCTAGTCTGGAATGGGTGCGCGATAACATCGCATCGTTCGGTGGCGATGCTGACCGAGTCACGATCTTTGGTGAATCAGCGGGCGCCGGTGCGGTCATGTCTCTCATGCTGATGCCGCAGTCGAACGGCCTTTTTCACCGGGCCATCGCTCAGAGCAATTGGATTAACGGTTGGGACCGGCAGTTGCGTGAGGCAGTTGGAGATTGGGATTCGGCTGAAGCTCAAGGCATTCAGTTGGCGGAATCGCTTGGTGCCGGCGGGGGAACAGCACTCGCTTCGATGCGGGCAGCCACAGCGGCGGAAGTCAAGGCAGCTGCGCAGGCTGGGTTAGGTGATTACTTTCTTCGGACTGGCTACGTCTGGGCACCCAATGTGGATGGATGGACCATTCCAGAGGACCCGCTACTCATGTACGATGCCGGTCAACAGCACAACGTACCGCTTATTACCGGCATGAATGGTAACGAAGGTTCATTGATGACACAGCAGATGCAGATCGGTGATGTCGATGCATTCGAATCTCACGTCCGGTCGGTGTATCCAAGCATTGCGGAGATGGCGCTTGAGCACTATCAGGCTACGTCTGACGAATCAGCGCGTGCTGCCATTGATCATCTGATCCATGACATGTTTTTTGCGGGACCAGTCAGGACACAGGCGACGACACAGGTTAAAGTGACGTCACCAGTCTGGCTTTATCACTTTACCCGTGTGCCTCCAACAGAGTGGGGTGCAGGGATGGGGTCCCATCATGCGGCCGAACTTGTGTATGTTTTCGGCACGATGACGCCACGGGGCACTTCGCCGGAAGAGATGCCGCTTGGTCTCACCACGGAAGGTGACTGGACAGAGACTGACCGTGAACTTTCAGAGACAATGATGGATTACTGGGTCCAGTTTGCGGCGACCGGAAATCCTAACCGTGACGGGCTTCCGCAGTGGACGGAATTTGATGGACTCACCAACCATCATCTGGTGCTAGGTGATCAGGTAGGAGAGAGCACTGGTTTGCACGATGAGGGAGCTGAACTTTTTTCGGCCTTTGAGAAAGGTCGGCGCGGCGAGACTTAGAGTAATGTTCTGGCCGCCGCGACGTCGGAGGTCCGTGTATGACGGGGATGTGACATCCCGTCTGTTGTTGTTTCGTGGAGGGCACGATGAGACGAGTAATTATATTAGGTGTGATCATTGTCGTTGGTACACTGTCGATCGGGTTGGGGTCGAGTCAATCGTTGGAACAAGCAGCCTTGGACGCCGCACAGATTGAGCAAGTCAAAGACAATCTCTACGTGATCACGGGGTCAAGTCCAACCAATCGTGAGGCGTTTAGCGGCGGAAATACCGGTATCTTTGTGACCGACCAAGGTGTAACCGTTGTGGACACGAAGCTTGCAGGATGGGGGCAGGTGATTCTGGACAGAATTCGGACGGTGACCGATGAACCGGTGGTCAGGGTTATCAATACCCATACCCATGGGGATCACAACGGCAGTAACGATTTCTTTCCGGAAACGGTGGATATTGTTGCTCACGAGAATACGAAAGCCAACATGATGCGAATGGACGCATTTCAGGGGGAAAACGTAAAGTTTCTGCCGAAGCAAACGTATTCTGACCGATTAACGCTCGGGTCTGGCGACGATAGGGTGGAACTCTATTACTTTGGACGTGGCCATACTGACGGTGACACCTTCATCGTTTACCCCGCTCTTCGTGTCTTGCAAACGGGCGACATGTTTCCTTGGAGGGATGCTCCATTTCTTGATAGTAGCAATGGTGGCAGTGGTGTCGAATTTCCACAGACCTTGGAACGTGTCCTTGCCAGTATCCAGAATGTTGATACGGTTGTTCCTGGGCACATCCCTGTGACGACGTGGAGCAGTCTTCGGGAATATCAACAGTTCACGGCCGACTTACTCGCAGCTGTGCAGTCCGCGATGGCGGAGGGTCAGTCTGCCGACGACGCTGTCGAGTCAATCGATCTGAGTTCGAAATATCCTGAGTATGCGACAAACCGTCGAGAGGCCGCGATTCGGGCGATTTATGATGAACTCCAGTAAGTTGTCGTGTGTTTGGGACTATATTGCAGCAAGGCGTGACGCTCGATTGAAGTGACTATGCGGTTGGCAGATCAGGGAGAGAAGACAGGTATCACGAGATACGCCACCGAACTGATTGGAACGTTTTTTCTCGTTCTGACGATTGGACTGATGGCAGCGACGCAATCATCGTTGGCGCCTTTGGCAATAGGCAGCATGCTCACGGGCCTCGTGTACATGGGTAGGCGTGTGTCCGGTGCTCATTACAATCCAGCGATTACATTGGCTATCTTTTTTCGAGGCAAGCTTGCTTCGAGTGAAATCATGCCCTACGTTCTTTCACAGGTGCTGGGAGCTTTGTTGGCATCCGCAACTGTGTATCTGGTCACTGGAAGTATCTTTCCGCCGGTACCGGCCGAGGGTTATGGCGTGTTCGCTGTGCTTCTGGTCGAAGTGTTATTTACGTTTGCTCTTGCTCTAGTGATTCTCAATGTTGCGACTGTTGATTCCGTGTCGGACAACGCGTATTACGGTCTTGCCATCGGTTTGACAGTTACTGCCGGTGCATTCGCTGCGGGACCTATTTCAGGTGGGGCACTCAATCCTGCAGTCGGAGTGGGGCCTATTTTGCTGGATGTTGTTCTGAATGCCGGTTCGGCGAGCGCTCTTTGGTTTTATCTCATTGGGCCGACATTCGGCGCCACGGTAGCGGTGTGGGTCTTCAATCTGCAGCACGGGTCGGAGTAATCATGCTAATGAATTCGGATGAATGTTCTTGGTTCCGCCGGAGGTGATGTAATGAAGCGTAGTGTGGTTATCTCGTGCGTCGCTTTGTTGTGGGTTGGAGGGAACGTTCAGGCTCAGACCACGGCGAGTGAATGGACCGTTCCCCGTACGGCCGATGGTAAACCAAATTTACAAGGTTTTTGGACTAGCCAAACGTACACGCCATTGGAACGCCCAGTGCGATTCGCCGACCGAGAATTTCTCACAGAAGAAGAGTTCGCCGAGTTAACGGAGATTTTGACTGCTGACGGTGTTGACCCGCTTGGTGCACGACGTGCGTTCACTACGGACAATGATGATGAGCGAGAGCAACGAACAGAGCAGGCTGATCCAACTCATTATGACAACTCCACTTGGTTGAGAACGACCATCCCGAAGGCGCTCTCAAGTCGACGGACGTCCCTCGTTGTTGATCCTCCTAACGGCAGGATACCGCCACTGACTGCTGATGGGGAAGCGCGTGCCGAGGCCCGTGCTCAGCTTCGAGGATTTGACAGTTATCAAAATAGACCGTACCAGGAACGGTGTCTTGTCTGGACCCATGAGGGGCCGCCGATGGTGCCGCCACCCTACAACGATCTCTACCAGATTTTTCAGACTCCTGGTTATGTCGTGTTGTTTCCTGAACTCACTAACAATCCGGTTCGGATTATTTCCACCGATGGAAGACCGCATATTTCAGACCGTATTCGACAGTGGCCAGGTGATTCTCGAGGGCGATGGGAAGGTGACACGTTGGTCGTTGAGACTACCAATTTCAGTGACAAGACGGCTTTTCGAGGTTCGGGCAAGGATCTCCATGTTGTTGAACGATTTACATTGGTTGATGAAACTACCATTCTCTACGAGTTCACTGTCGAGGATAAGGCATCGTGGTCACAACCATGGAGTGTTGAGTTCCCGATGGTGAAAACTGAAGGTCCCATGTACGAGTACACGTGCCATGAGAGAAACTATGGGATGGTCAACACCCTTCGTGGTGCGCGGCGGGCCGACAGGGAAACACCCTAAGCTTACTAGTCAGTGTCCGCGAGGACGACCGGTTGACCATGCGGAGTGTGTTGGTAGGCTGAGACCCACGCGTTCTTTCGATTCAGCAATGCTGGGGAGTCGCTAAGACCTTTCTCGGTGACAAGGCGTTCTAGTGCGGTGACCCAGTGATGGTAATACTGTGAACCATCATCAGGCTCGCCCTGAGCTACGGCGGCCTTCAATTCTGCGGCAAGCGCGGTTGCCCATTCCTTCCACGTGAAGTGACCCTGCTCTGAGAGCTTGACAGCCAGTGCAAAGGCCTGCGCCTGCCATGGTTCTGCAAATACCGGGCCCTCTTCATCGCGAGGGAGGGGTGGGAGGGCCTTAAGTTGCGCTTCGTCGATTTTGTGCTCAGGTTGGTTCAAGGTAGTCCTCCCATAAATCGACATAGATCGCATCATGTGCTGCCGCACGGTCGCCCCACAGTTCGCGGGCGGTGAATCGCACAGTGTAAACGTGCTGTGGTCGGTTCCCTAAGCGCTGACCGTTCACATCAGTATCCTGCAGTGTAAAGACGCCGTGGATCAGGTGAATGTGGCCCGCTTTGCCTCGTGTGTAACGCGGCAATCGGGTATGACCCCTTGGGTGCATATTCTTGGCGCGGACGCGCTGGTCCATACCGTAACGCGGAGCGATGTCACCGTCGGGATCTCTGGCAGTAGTGGTTTCTGACCGTGATTCTGCTTCCAGCAGCGTTGGTTGTGGCAGCAGAGGGTCAGCGTGTCCATTGGCCAACTCCGCTTCCGTGACGAGTTGGCTTCTGAGTAATCGGTTGAGACGGACCGTGAACCAGCGTTCATAGTAAGACATCTTGAGGTAGTCAGCTGCCGGAATACTTTCAAGTTCGAATCGAAAACTGCCCCAATTACGTCCTCGACCCCACCGACTGAGTGCGCTACCGAGAGCATAGACACGGCCTTCCCATGGTTTATGGAAGACGGGTTCATTTGGCTCTGGTTTAATGGGGCCCATGCCATGCATGCCGCCCATATCGTGAACACCGTTCATCGATTATCTCCGGTGTCTGGTGGCAGAACCTTGGCCACGCCAATCATGGAATTGCGTGTAACGATGTCCGCCAATTCGCTCTCGCTCATATCTGTGGTACCCGGTGGGCGTTCTGGCAGGACAAGGTATCGAATTTCAGCAGTACTGTCCCAGACGTGAACCTCGACATCGTTACTGAGTTCCAGACCGAATTCGCGAAGCACACCGCGAGGGTCAATGACGGCGCGTGAACGGTATGGAGCCGATTTGTACCATACCGGTGGAAGGCCCAGCGTCGGCCACGGATAACAGGAACAGAGGGTACAGACCACAAGGTTATGAACCTCTGGGGTGTTTTCGACGACCACCATATGTTCACCTTGAGCTCCGAGGTATCCCATTTCTCCAATTGCTGCCGTGCCGTCAGCAAGGAGTAGTGTTTTAAAGTCCGGGTCGACCCACGCGCGCGCCACGACCTGTGCGCCGTTTCGTGGGCCGATCTTATTTTCGTAGGTGTCAACGACGGCGTCTAAGTCGGCTGGATTGAGCATCTTCTTTTCAACCAACACTGATTCGAGCGCCTTGACGCGAAGCGCAATATCCGAAGGGACGGTTTGATGTTCGTGTTGATGTTCAGGTGGAGAGGATTCCTCTCCCTCACCGACCTGACCGTGGCCCACAATCGCTGCTGCGCCGACAGCAGCCTTTTTCAGGAACTTCCGTCTTCCTACCGGTTTATCGTCGGCTTCAGTCATTTCTAGAACTCCCTAGTCAAACAGAACCCGAGTATACATCTCAAAACAGTTGAACTCCTGTGACTTAATGAGTTCCACTACGACTCGGTGGATCAGAGAGGCTAGAATTGGTTACGGTCGAGAGGAGAAGACGATGAGAGGTTTTTTGGTGTGGTGTGGTGTGTTCGTGACATCAGGGATCGTTGGAGCCCAATCTGCTGAACAACAGATTACCGAGGCGTTACTTCCAGCACCTGAATCCCTGAGGCCGGCCGCGACGGTCATCACTCGTGATACGCAAGGACGGCCAAGTGTTCTTCGGCAAGGTACGAATTCGTTGGTGTGCGAACCAGATGGACCCCGGCCAGGCTTTGCGGTGGAGTGTTACCACAGAAGCTTTCAAGGAGTAATGGACTGGACGGCTGAGCGTTTGCTGGCTAATCCGAGAACCTTTGATGAGATGTTTGTTAACGGAGGACCGGACGTAGAAGTCAGCCCCGGAGCCATGCAGTATGCATTTGTCGGCCCGACACGAGATCAGGCTAGTTTTAGCATGTCAATTCATCTTCCTTTTGCAACCGCTGAATCAACTGGGCTTCCGACTGAGGAACGATTTGAAGGACCATGGCTGATGTGGGCTGGAACATCCGCTGCCCACATTATGTTTGGTCCGATCCCACCCGGGCTTCCGTTTGACTATCCTGGGCGGTAGACTTTCAGTCGTGCAAACTTGGTAAACATGCGGGGGAAGAAGATAACGTGCGACAGAGTCAGTGGTTGCCATACGGGTTGCTAGTCGGCTGGATTGTGTTGGGTATGTCCTCTGAGCCACAGGCTGAGCAGGAGCCACCCACTGAGCGAAATATTTCAGCGGGCATGCGCATCTATCATCAAAAAGCTGACTGTCAGGCTTGCCACGGATGGGCCGGTGATGGTCGCCGGATGAATAGTCAGATGCCGGATGGTGCAAACCTTCGGACGAGCCAGCTCAGTCGCGAACAATTGGTGTTTGTCATTAAGTGCGGTCTGCCAGGACGCAGTATGCCGGCTTTCGATCGACTTGCTTACAGCGACGACCGATGTCTCGGCCGGACACGCGCGGACCTTCGGCGGATGGGGCTAGAGCTTTTCGATCCGGCTGCCACGCTGCAGCAGCGAGAAGTCGAGCGACTAGCCGATTTTCTCTTTGTTAAGGTCATCGGCCAAGGGCCGATGGACCAAGCTAAATGCATCGAGTTCTGGGGCTCTGATATCGATGTCTGCAGCGAAGTTCCCGACTAATTATCGAGCGCAAAGACGAACAGATAGCTCGAATTCTCAAGTCCATCATAGTTGACTGGATGATGGTGGCGCCCGCTGCTCTGCACCGCCACATACTGAGTTGGCCCAATCGCATACGTGACTGGAGCACCCTTGAGCGGCGTTCCGACGTTAAAACGCCACAGTTCCTGTAACGTCTCGTCATTGTATGCAACGACCCAACCATCCTGTAGGGCTGTGAATACGAGACCGCCCGCAGTGCTGATGACTCCAGACCGCACTTCGATGTCAGTCACCGCTTTTGCGATGACGTTGTGGTCTACCGCGTCAAACGCTGTCACGGCACCGTAGTAGAGGTCGCTAGTATATTCCCGCCGTTGGCTCGCTTCTCGATCAAGGCCGCCGTCTGGAGACAGTGATGCCATTTCAGCACCGTTCTGAGAAAAGCACCCTTCAGTCCCGACACCATATGCAATCTGTTTGATCGGATTAAAGGCGAGTGGTTGATGGGCGACACCGCCATGCCATGTTGGGCAGGCGCGTTTCATGCGGTCTCGGTCTGACCGCATTGCACGAGCTTCAGGATTGTAAATTTGTACGTCGAGGTTGGGATCGTATTCGACAGGTTTTCCTGTAACAGGGTCAATGCCGGCCGTCCAGTTCAGGTCGTTCACATATTTTTCGGCTTTGATGAATTCACCAGTCGTTCGGTCGAGAGTGTAGAAGAAACCGTTTCGACCAAAGTGGGCGACGGCTTTTCTCATCTGGCCGTCAATTTCGATGTCATACAACATGTGGACTCCCACTTCGTCGTAGTCCCATGAATCGTTTGGTGTGTATTGGAAATACCAGGCGGGTTCGCCTGTGTCGACATCTAGTGCTACCGCTGAGTTTGTAAAAAGGTTGTCCCCAGGACGGAACTCTGCATCGTATGCAGGCACCGGGTTGCCGGTGCCCACGATGTAGAGATTGGTCTCATGGTCATACGACCCGGTTTGCCAAATTCCTCCGCCACCGGTCTTCCAGGCATTGTGGTCGTCCTTCCATGTCTCACTGCCGGGTTGGCCAGGCTCAGGAACGACATACCACCGCCAGAGTTCCTCGCCAGTGTCTACATCTAGTGCTGCTACCCATCCGCGAGTTCCACCGTCACCGGCACCGTTTTGGACAATGACCTTCCCATTTGCTACCAACGGTGCGGTGAGGAAGCGTTCCCGGGTACCGAACTCGTTTGAGGTTGCGACTTCCACGTCCCAGATGATTTCTCCGTTTTCTCGGTCGATGGCGATTACCCGGCCGTCCGGTAAATTCGTCACGACGCTTTCTTCCCACAGAGCAATCCCGCGACTGCGGGACGTGTTACCTTCGTGGTCTACGCCAGGGTCGGCAATCCACTCGAACCGGGCATAGTCCGGGTTTCGGGCATCAATTTTGTAGACGGTTCCCCAGCCATCGGTGGTGTACATGAAGCCGTTGTCAATCAAAGGATTGACTTCGGATTCGGGACCGTTCTGACCGACATCCTGCATCCCGCCGAGCGCTAACGCCCAAGTCATACGAAGATTTGCGACATTTTCTCGATTAATCTGCGTCAGTTGCGAATAGCGTAATGAACCGTAGTCGCCATTCATAAGAAGCCAGTTTTGAGGTTCATTCTGTGCATTGATTAGGCGATCTTCGTTCACGGTGAGTGAGTACTGACCACCTAGGGTTACAACCCAACCGGCCGCACACATCACGAAGGCAAGCATTATCGGTGCCGGCGATCTATAGCGCATAGTACGTTCCTTTCCGGGACGAAGGGTGCGTCTAGTTTACCGCGTTTAGCCTCTAAGGTAATGACATAGGTTCTAAGAGATACGATTGCAATTCTCGGTGCCACCAATTCTCAGATCTGGCCCGTTCATCCCAGACTCAGGATTTGGACTGAGAGCGAACCGAAGGCGAGCAGTTAGGTAGCGCCAAGCAGTCGTGGAAACAATGCGCGCGACAACTAAAATCGAAGGATATCGCTCATGCTGGCAGCGCCGCGGGCGCCGTCATGGGCTGAGTGAAGCCCGTTTTATAGGATCACGTGCCCTTGGGGAAAGTGCTCAAAAAGTCTGAAGGTGCGTCCCATTAAGGAATCCTCTTACGGTCGAAGCGGGACACCCCTCATTTCCTGAACCCGAGCACCAGCCAAAATGCCATGTAGGCCAATGTTGCCTTCGTGACACGCGTATTCGTAGAGCGGTCCATCTGTTCTACGCAGTGGCATCATCGCTGTGTACGACTGCGTGTACACCGTTGGGTCCGTCACAGTGAATTCGTATCCGACTGTGTCGGGGTCGATACGCCAGAAGCGTTCGACTAGGTGCATGTTTGGTCCGGTCCCGCGGCTCTGTCCGCCGCGAAAGCTTGTGGTCTCAACGACAAGTGTATTGTCTTCCCAGTGTCCGCGCGAATCACCAGCGTATTGAGGCAGTTTTCCGTGGGCTCGTCCATCGAGCGGAATGATCCGGGCGTTGTGGACCATCTCGTTGATGATCGTGACATGCCCGGGGGTTTGGAGAATTTGGACGTTGTTGTTGTACGCGCCTGAGGTCATGGGCGGGCCCGAGTTGAATCCCATGATGCATCGATCAAAAAGACTTCGATTTTCGTATGAGTCATATCGATGCTCGGATCGGTAAGCACGTGCCTCGTCGTTTCGCCGTGCCGCTTCAGGAGTTCTCGGTGGGATACGGCCGTTGGGGGGATCGGTGATTAGCGATGTACGGTTGTCAGACGTCAGTTCCACTCCACGTTCGTACCAGAACTCGTTATAAGAAAGTACGCCACCATCCGATCGTGATTGATACCCAGCACTTGGGGCTCCGGATTCAGGGTCAAAGAGGTCGCGATTCAGACGAGTTCGTTCCGATGCTTCGAAGGAAGCGGCTTCTTCTACCGATAGGGTGTCCTGACCCTCCAGTGCTGCTGGTCGTTGAAGCGGTGTTAGGGTCCGGAAGGTGAAAATTCCTGAGATGTCTGGTTGGCCATCTGGCGTTCGCATGGGGGTGTCGTCTTGAGCGGCTACCGGTAGCGGTGCCAGTATCAAGACCAAACTACATGCGACTAACTTAACGGAAACTCGCCACCTCATAGTGATCATCATTTCGTGTTCCCCTAGAAAGCCTTACTGTCTGACGTATTTGGTAAGTCCACCGCCGGCAGTAGGCCGTGATGCGGGACCTTCCGCCACGAATACGTTGCCGTCTTCATCGACCGCGATACCTTCACCCGCGAGCCCTTGCAATACCCGGCCATCGGTTGGAATATGCGGGGGAATAAATCCGGTTACCCGGTCCTCATTTGCTGAGCCGACCCGGACACCATTTAACCATCCGTAATGATTTGTTTCCTGTGATTCCGAATCGATCGCGTAGAGCGTGTCGTCGGCGGTGATGAACAGACCACTGATGCGACTGTACCGTTGGTAAATATCCAATAATTCACCATCTTGGCTGAAGATCTGGATTCGATGATTACCCCGGTCTGCCACAAACAGTCGACCCTGCGAATCAAATTCCAACGCATGCGGTGTTCGAAATTGGCCTGGTCTGAATCCAATTTCGCCCCACTCCATGATGAAATTACCTTCGCTGTCAAATTTCAGGATTCGACCGGTTCGTCCGGCTGGTGGGTCTGGGCTTTGACCACTGTGGCCATCTGAAACAAAAATATCTCCGTTCGGAGCCACAATGACATCGCATGGTTCGTTAAGTTGGCCAGGGCCACTCCCTGGCTGCCCTGCCTCGCCAAGTCTCATGAGCTCTTCACCTTCGGGACTGAATTTGATTACCTGATGTCCTTTGGTGCCGCCTTCATTTCCCTGAGAATCCGTTACCCACACATTGCCGTCATCGTCGACGTGCAGTCCATGGGGAAGCACGAATAACCCTGCCCCAAAATTGGCAAGCATTTCACCGGTGTTCCGGTCGTACTTGAGAATTGGATCCACATCCGGGTTTGCTTCACAGCCACCGTCAAGGCCATTGGCTCCACAGCGGTCATAGACCCAAACATGGCCATCTGGTCCAATGTCAATTCCCGCTGTTGAACCCCACGTGCGACCATCAGGTAGCGCTGCCCATTGGGTGATTACCTCGGATGTTGGATTTGGCAACTGTAAGTCGATGAAACCAGTGCTGGTATTCGGTTCGGTAGCCTCAGCCATTTCTTCTTCCGCTGGTGCTGCCCCTCCGCACGCGATTACGGTCATTAATGCTACGCAGGTCAACACAAGACCATTGTTCGATACGATTCGCTGATGTTCCCTCATCCTGTCTCTCTTTCTGTTTTTACTGTTGCTTTACAAACATTCTTCCGAGTAATCACGAATCAGTGAGTTACGGGCTGCGTGTTCAGCCGCCTCGCGCCACCAAGAATTCCTTCTAAACCGTAATTCCCTTCGTGACACGCGTATTCGTAGAGTGGGCCGTCAGTGCGACGCATCGGGATTGCCGCAGTCCATGGACGGGTGAAGTTGTTCGGGTCATCGAATGTGAACTCGTACATCACGGTGTCGGGGTCGAGTCGGCGAAATCGTTCGATTACATATGAATCTTTCGAGGAGCCCGCAAACGCTGTTTCGCGGGCGAAGTTTTTTGTTTCGATGACGAGTGTGTCGCCTTCCCAGCGTCCTCGTGAATCCCCAACCCATTGTGGGATCTTGCCGTGGGCCTGTCGATCAATTGGAATAATACGCGTGTTGTGGATGTGCTCGTTAACGATTACTACGTAACCTGGGATCTGTAGGATTTGAGTGTTGTTGTTGTAAGAACCTGGTCGCATCGGCGGGCCAGAATTTGAACCCATCAGACACCGGTCGGTAAGACTTCGGTCGGTGAAGTCGTCAGCAAAACCATTACGAAGGTTGAGGCGACGAATACGGTTCGCTTCCAGCCACTCCTGACGATAAGGGATTCGTCCGTTCGGCGGGTCTATGACGAGTGACGTTCGCTTGTCTGAGGTCAGTTCGACGCCGCGTTCGTACCAGAATTCGTTATACGAGAGAACACCTCCATCGGCACGGGACTGATAGCCAGCCGATGGTGCTCCGCTCTCCGGATCGAAAAGGTCCCGATTTAGACGGCTTCGTTCAGATGATTCGAAAGTTGCGGCTTCCTCTGCCGTTAGTGTCTCTCGGCCTTCCAACGCTACGGGGCGTTGCAACGGCGTTAAAGTCCTGTAAGTGAAAATTCCAGAGATGTGCGGCTGCCCGTCTGGTGTCAGCATTGGTGTGTCGCCGCCTGACTGACCGGCCACTGGGAGTGGAGCCAACATAACCATAACGAAGCTCAACGTAGCGGCAAGCACGGTGTTGAGTCGATAGTTCATAAGAATTACCTCACCCGCTCTAATGACTGTTGCTAAAAATATGGTTCATTCTAACGCCGGGCTGGAGTCGTTTCAACGATTGGGATGAAATCCATTGAGGTATTTATGCTTGCGCAGAGGCCTTTTAGGTTGACGTTAAGTTCATTCTTGAGTAATGGTTAGACGCTTTGAGTCTATTTTGTCTGAGGGTTATTTGCGTTGGGAGCCTGCTGTTTTGGCTGATAGGTATAGCGACGGCTGAGTCGGGCCAAGGCGGTGATACTCCGTGGGGCGACCCCAATGTTCAAGGTATTTGGGATTTTCGAACTGCGACGCCACTTGAACGTCCTTCGGATCTTGCTGGACGGGTGGTTTTAACTGCCGAGGAGGCAGCTGCCTACGAACAAGAGGCTTCCGCGCGTCGCAACGACTATGACGCGACTCCAACGGTGCACGCAAAATTTTGGTTGGATTATGGAAGCCGGTTGACTGACGATCGCCGAACGTCGCTCATTGTGGATCCCGAAGATGGGCGGATCCCGGCGTTGACTCCTGCGGCACAGAAACGGGCTAGGGCCCGGCGTGAGCTACGTTCACGTCCGCCGACGAGTTACGAGGATCGAAGCCTTGGGGAGCGCTGTCTTCTGAGTATTAATGCCGGCCCACCGATGACCCCTGGGCCGTACAACAACAACGTGCATATCTTGCAGACGCCAGATTATGTGGTTTTACACAATGAAATGATTCACGATGTTCGCGTTATCCCACTGGACGGGCGTGATCACATCGCTGCCTCAATTCGCCAGAGTCGAGGGGATTCACGAGGACACTGGGAGGGGAAGACGCTGATTGTGGAGACTACCAACTTCACTAACCGGACCGCTTTCCGCAATTCGAGCGGAAAACTTCATCTAATCGAACGGTTTACTTTGGATGACGTCGGAACGCTTGCTTATGAGTACCGGATAGAGGACCCCCAGTCGTATGCGAGCGCGTGGTCCGCCGTGCTTCCGATGAAACGAACAGAGGGTCCTATGTTTGAGTTCGCGTGTCACGAAGGCAACTATGGCCTTCGGAATATTCTTGTTAATGCTCGGGCAGCAGATCGAAATGATTGACCGCTAACCGAGAGACGTCAAAAAGGCCAGACTTTACTTGGCCGCTCTCCCGCCGCGATTGAAGCAAACTAACACGACAGCATGGTTCGTTATTCGCGTCATCGGCTGACCGCGTAGCAAGGGGTGTTCATTAGTGCGAGAAGGTTAAAGTGTCCTAAGGTTACTGTGCATTTCCGTCGACCCAGTTTGCGCTTAGGCTGCGTCGGTCCACAGCTTCGCCTCGAAGATAGACACCCGAAATGTGCCGTGTATTTGTAATGTCGTCGAGTGGGTTTGCATCGAGAACTACAAAGTCAGCGCTCTTGCCTGGCGCTAGGGTTCCAACGTTATTAAGGCCCAATAAGTCAGCAGAATTTCTAGTTGCAGCGACGATGACTTCGTGAGGAGTCATTCCGGAAGCCACCATGTCGGCCATTTCAACGTGGGGTGCCCACGCGGAATTTCCGTCAGTACCAAAAGCGATCTTGACCCCGGCTGAATTAAGCGTGGCTAGGTTGTGCGCTTGAATCGCAAACGCCGCTTGAGCGTCCATATTGTTCGTGGCTCTGGCCTGAAGTTCGTCGAGTTCTGCGGGTGGGATTGTGTTACTTAACCAGGATAAGTCCTCTTCGACGCCTCGGTTCGGCAGATTTGGCACAAGCACTACGTCGGGGTGTTCTTGGAAAAGGGTGACGCCTTCTTCGTCGATCTCCATGTCCCTAATTCCATGTGCGAAAGCATCAACTCCAGCTCGGAGCAATCCCTTGGCATCGTCGAGGCTAAAGATATGGGCGGTCACTCGAAGGTCATGTTGATGCGCTTCATCGATGACTGCCTTGTACAGTTCAGGTGTGAGTTTGTCGTATTGGCCGTTCCGATCATCAACCCAGATCTTGACCAGGTCAACTTCAAGAATTGCTAGTTCTTGAACCGCTTGGCGAGCCATGTCTGGTGTGTTGATCCAGTACGGGATTTCCGATCGGCCAGGTTCCGGTCGAGTGATACCACGTCCGGCGGTTCGATAGCGTGCTGTATTGGCCAAGACGGCGTCCCGGATTTCGAAAAACATGTCTCCTGAATCTTGTCCCAAACTCATGACGACGCCAACGCCGTAGTAGGCCTTGTGTTGGAGGTCGTCGATTAGTTCGTCACGCGTTCGGCGCAGGTGAACATGGGTGTCGATCAGCGCAGGGATGACGGTGTGACCGGTCAGGTCAACGTGCTTTGCACCTTCAGGGACGCTAATATCGTTGCTTGGACCAACTTGAGTCAAGCGCGTGTCTTCAACTATAAAGGTCGCGTTTTCAATGGGGTTGCTGCCATCGCCAACGATGACTCGAGCTCCCTCATATACCGTTACATCTGATAATTCTTCCGTAGGTTCGGGTTCCGGTGAGGTGCAGCCAGGCAAGAAAACAAGCTGGCCAAGAAACACTAGGCTCGCGATGGTGACGGGCGAGCCTGTAAACTTTTGAAACTTACGCCTACGCATAGATGCCTCCAAGAAATGACCGAAGGATCTACTGTGGCATGATATAAGGAGCAGCGCAATAGCAACCTCCCTGAGGGGAATCAACCGGCTGTTACTTGCTCCCAATTGTGAAACATTAGAGAATCCAGCGCGTGACTGGTAGTGAATCTACAACGTTTCGTCGGCTAAGCGACGATATCGTCCGCACACTCAAACCGCCGGGAGCTGTGTATTACTGCACGCTAGGCGTCTTGCTGGCGGTGCTGGCTTTTGGTGTCTATGCCTTTTACTACCAGGTTCAGACTGGTCTTGGCGTGGCCGGTTATCAGCATCCAGTGCAGTGGGGTGTATACATCACGAACTTCGTGTTCTGGATTGGAATTACACACTCAGGCACGTTGATCTCCGCCGTGTTGTTTTTGTTTCGAGCGCCGTGGCGAACAGGAGTTGCGCGTGCGTCAGAGGCGATGACGGTTTTTGCCATCATGATTGGCGGTTTGTTCCCGATTGTTCATTTAGGTCGGCCATATTTCTTTTATTGGTTGATGCCATATATCAATGAACGACAGTTGTATGTCAATTTTCGATCGCCGCTGATCTGGGACTTCGTGGCTATCTTGACCTATCTCACGGTCAGTGTGACCTTTCTCTACATCGGACTTATTCCAGATATGGCAGAGCTCAGACACCGGGTTCCTGGCTGGCGTCGGCGAGTTTATAAGATGTTGTCGCTCGGCTGGGTTGGTTCAGATCGGCAATGGTTTCACTACATGAGCCTCTATGGGTTTTTGGCTGCCATTGCGATTCCATTGGCCGTGTCCGTGCATAGCATTGTTTCGTGGGACTTCGCGACGGCCATTACGCCGGGGTGGCACAGTACCATCTTCGCACCGTATTTTGTTTCGGGCGCTATTTTTTCTGGTGTCGCAATGATGATCACCTTATTGATCCCATTGAAGACCGTGTTTGGTCTTGACGCCTACATGACCCGTCTGCACTTCGAGAATTTAGGAAAATTACTGTTAACGATGTCTTTGATCATGGGCTATGCCTATGGCATGGAATTCTTCACAGCGTGGTATTCCGGCAATATATTTGAGCGAGACACATTTCTTGATCGCGTCATTGGTCAGTACGGACCGTTTACGTGGGTTATGTTCGCATGTAACGTGTTTATTCCTCTTCTACTTTTTAGCAGGCGTATCCGGACCCACCTGGGCGCCCTGCTCTCAATTGCCGTTGCTGCGTTGATCGGTATGTGGCTTGAACGATACGTTATCGTGGTGTCATCGTTGTCACGTGGGTTTGACCCGGCTGCTTGGGGTGAGCTGTATCAGCCGACTTGGGTAGAGGTGTCTATGACGGCGGCATCGTTTGCGGGATTCTTCTTGCTGTTTTTGGTCTTCATAAAGGTTTTTCCCTGTATCTCCATCAGTGAATTGAAAGAAGGTGCAACCGAGCACACAGAGCCTGATGACATGACCGGAGTCCCTGAGCGAGTGTGATATGAGTCAAGTGAGAATACTTGCAATCTTCCGTGATGGTTCGAGTGCCGCGCGAGCTGCCTTGGCAGTCCGAACACAAGGGCTTGGCGAGGTAGTTACATTTTCCCCCACTCCGGACCATGCGATTCTGGGAGCCCTCCGGAAGGACGTGAGTCCGGTTCGGCTGTTTACTTTGGTGGGTGCCGTGATTGGCTGTTTACTAGGTTTCATACTGCCGGCCTACACGATGTTAGATTGGCCGCTTATTACCGGTGGTAAGCCAACGATTTCAATTCCTCCACTCGTCGTAATCAGTTTTGCCGTCACGATGCTTTTTGGTGCTCTCGGTGCGGTCGCCGGATTTTTGTCCTTGTCAGGGTTGCCCGCGTTAGCACCTTCGGCCTTATATGATTCGCGTTTTTCGGAAGACCGATTTGGTGTTCTTGTCACCTGTGAGACAGACAGAACTGACGTGATTCGTAGCTGTCTGCACGAGTGCGGCGCAGAAGAGCTTCAGGACAAATAGCCGGAAGTTTACGGACTTAAGCGGTCACTAGAGGTGGTCAGCATGAAACCGACATTCGTGCCACTGTCGTATGACAAGCCATGTCAGGACGAGGTGGCAAAGCGTGCGAGGTTATTCTTCGAACAGATGCACCGGCGGCGTTCAGTGCGTGCGTTCAGCGATGAGCCTGTTTCGGATGGGATTATTCGTGACCTTGTACGAGCGGCGTCTACGGCACCGTCAGGCGCTCATCAGCAACCATGGACTTTTGTGGCAGTGTCGACACCGAGTGTGAAACGTCAGATTCGTGTAGCAGCGGAACACGAAGAACGAAAGAACTACGGGGGGCGAATGTCTGACGACTGGCTTCGGGCTGTGGAGCCACTTGGCACCAACGCTGACAAGTCGTTTCTGGAACGAGCGCCGTGGCTTGTGGTGCTCTTCCGTCAGGATTATGGATACGACGACAACGGCGAGCGTCTACGCCACTACTATGTGGCAGAATCGGTCGGTATCGCTGCGGGACTGTTCTTGACTGCGGTCCACCAAGCTGGATTGGTGGCGCTGACTCACACGCCTAGTCCCATGCGGTTCTTAAAGCGTATTTTAGAGCGGCCGGACAACGAAACAGCCTGTCTGTTAATTCCAGTCGGTTATCCGGCGTCCGGTGTACGAGTTCCTGACCTCAAACGAAAACTGATTGAAGAGGTCTTGGTCACTGCCTAATCGGATCGCTTGAGCAGGAAATGGAAGGACACCGAGGACTAAGGAGTCCAAGTGGAATGCCTTGAGTTCAGGTGTCCGAGGAGTTGAATGCACTTATGGGACGACGTTACTGGTTGATGAAATGTGAACCGTCAGCCTACACGATCGACGACTTGGCCCGTGATGGGACGACGTGTTGGGAAGGCGTGCGTAACTACCAAGCCCGTAATCTAATGCGTGACGATATGGGTGTTGGCGACGGTGTGCTGTTTTACGCATCGAACGCCGATCCGTCTGGTGTAACTGGGGTGGCTGAGATCTCCAAGGCCGGATACCCTGACCACTTTGCGTGGAAGAAGGGACATAAGTATTTTGACAAACGGAGCACACAATCTTCTCCGGTGTGGTTCATGGTTGACATCAGGTTTGTTGAACGTTTTAGCGCGGTTGTGTCCTTGGCTACCCTAAAGGCCACGCCGATGCTGGATTTGATGATGGTCACGCGGAAGGGGAGTCGACTATCAGTTCAGCCAGTTACTAGGAAGGAATTTGACACGGTTGTGCGGCTAGGTCGTCGCGGACAACAGGCTGTGTCGGAGTCTTGAGATTCATGAAGGTACTTTCGGTAGCCTACATTGCCGGAACAGCTACGGCGGCGTTAGTCATTGGGTCTCTGCCGGCGTCTGGTCAGGTTTTGTCTCCTCACGCGATTATTGATCTGGCTGTAGACCGGGCTGAAGAGCAACGGAAGTTACAGACCGATCTTGCATATGAGGCGATAGTCGAGGCAACCACCGAGCAATTTGATGGAGATGGTGCGATCAAGAAGACCGAACTCGCTACGTACCGTCAGTACTCCCTTGAGGGTGTGGTTTACGAGGCAATGATCGCGAAGGAAGGTGAGCCACTAGACGCGGACGATGTTCGTTCAGAGGAAGAACGTAGAGATAAATTTATTAAAGAGGTCCGTGAACGGAGGGATAAAGGTGAGGATCCTCGTGGCGACGATGAGAATCGGATAGATTTTAATGAAGAGTTTGTCTCGCGCTATGACTTTTGGATTGTAGATGAAGCCGTAATCAATGATTATTTGTGTTGGGTCATTGAATTAAGACCCCGCAAGGGAGACCTTCCAGCACGTCGTCAGATCGACACCGCTCTCAATAATTCAACGGGTCGAATCTGGGTCAGTCAAGATGACTATGGTGTGGCTCGTGTCGAGTTCGAAATGGCTAAATCGGTTCGCTTCTGGGGAGGTATCCTTGGCACTCTCCGTAATACGGTTGGCCGCTTGGAGTTCGTGCGCGTGGCAGCGAACGTATGGGCGCCAACGACAATTGACATCAGGCTCGATCTTCGGATCCTGTTCAAGAATATTCGCCGGCGTATCGTGCGTGAGTGGGTAGATTACAGGCCGTTGCCGGCGCCGGTTCTTGAGTAATTCCTTCTCTGGCTTTCGCCGTATCAACAGCGCAGTTGGCCACGCATGGGTAAACGTTCGGTAATGCGCTCGGCTACCTACTACACTACGAACGACATTGAAAGACCGAGACGGGTGGCAGGTTGTCGATGATTATGTTGATTGACATCAGAATTGTCCCGCCAGGCGGTTGTTGGTGGGATGTGAGTTCACCAGATTTGAATGACTAAAATATCTATGGTCTTGATGCGGACATAAACAGAGGAGGGGGAGCGATGAGAAAAGTGCCGATTGCATGGGTAACTGTTATGACATTCCTAGTTATTGGGTTTGGATGGGTGTCGGCTCAGCAACGAGGGACCGCCTCGACCGAACTGACGGCCGTGGATTATGAGCAGATTAAAGAACTCTATGCTCGATACAACCAAGGTAGTGACTTTCGAGATGCTGACCTCTTTTTGTCCGCCTTTGCTGATGATGCGGTTATGACTCGAGGTGGTCGAGACATTGTGGGTATGGCCGCTTTACGGGATGAGCGCGAAGAGCGTTACCAGGGACAAGTCGGTGATAACGGACGTCGTCACTATAACGGTAGCTGGATCATCACTCCTACGGCTGGCGGTGCACAAGGCCGGGCTTACTGGTTGGTGATGGATGTGAGTAATCGTCCTCCTACTGCTGTGGCGTCTGGTTATTACGACGACGTGTTTACGAAGACAGCAAACGGCTGGAAGATTCAGAGCAGAACCCTTCACAGCGACAGTAGCCGCTAGTTTGGTTCGTTGAAGCTCTGTCTGCACGGTGTGTAGGTAGTTAGATGGTGGTGGCGTAGAAGCAGGCTCACAGTGATGGCTGTGAGTTCGCAGGTTGCCCGGTGTCGGCTTCAGGTCTTGACGTGACCAACCCCGACCATGGAGTGGCGATGATGATTCAGGGGTAGTGGGAAGGAGAATGCGTAGATGATTCGCAGCGCAATATTCTTCGGTGTGTTGATTGTCATGACGGGTGGGTCCGTGACGGCGCAGCAACGAGCACCGAGTCCTGACGGGCATGCGGCGACTGAAATTCTTGGCAGGTATGAGGGTGCACGTGATCCTATCTATCTTGATGGTCGATGGATTGAGATTAGCTACGGTCGTCCCATCAAGCGAGGACGAGATTTGTGGGGTAAGCCTGCGACCTATGGGCGTTGGCTCAAGCGTGGCGCACCGGTGTGGCGTGCTGGTGCTGATATTTCAACGTATCTGATGACACAGGTCCCGTTAGTCATCGACGGAACGACAATCGCGCCTGGTGGATACAGCATGTTTATTGAGCTTAAACCTGACGACTGGACGTTAATTGTTTCGAATTGGCAGCCGCAACGCCAATTTGACCGAAGTGACGACACTCGGTTGTGGGGTGCTTACGGGTATACGCCGGACAAAGACATTGTTCGCGTCAAAATGGGACTGACGACTCTGCCTTACTCGGTGGACCAACTCACGTGGGCTTTTCTCGACATGTCGGATGAGGGTGGGAAGATTGCGATTATGTGGGACAGAATGTTGGCGGTCGCCCCCTTCGACGTTGGTCATGAATCAACGACGTCTCCGTGAACGAGTTCGACGATCTGAACATATTGCTGTAGGGATTCCTGATGCTGGCTAGAGTCAGGTGCTCAAAAGTTGGTCCACCCCGAGACGGAAGGAGAGTGGTGATGCCGCGACAATGCTCTTGGTAATGTATACGGTGGGGTTGTGCGCCGCCGCATGCTCGAACGGCATGAGGCGCCGACCCGCCAGCCGATTCGTGGTGCAACATGGGGACCGCGGTGATTGGCAATGACTGACAGCTCTTGAAAACCAGCACTAACGATTGGTTTGCTGAGGGCAGTTGACTGGAAGCAGTTCACTGGTTCGGAGAATATAACCGCGCTTGAGAGAGCGATTTACGGAAGGTTTGATACTGATGTCAAGGGTGATGGGCGTTCTAGGGGTATCGATTGTGGCATTCGTAGCCGTATGCGCTGTAGTGATACAGGCGCAAGACGATGAATACGATGGTCCAAACTACGTTGATGAGACAAACTTGGTACTTCCCGATGATTATCGTGAATGGATTTTCCTGAGTGCCGGTTTCAACATGACCTATCTAGAGGAGACCCAGGGAAATCAGGATCCCCCTGATCTTTTTCAGAATGTGTTTGTCAATCGGTCGTCCTATCGGTATTTCATGGAAACCGGAACTTGGCCAGATCGGACGATCTTTGTTTTGGAATTGCGGCGCGCTATTTCGGATGCGTCCATTAATGCGACCGGTCGGACTCAGTCAGAGCTGTTCTTTTTGGAGGCGGAAGTAAAGGATTCCAGGTTTCCCGATGGCTGGGCATTCTTTAATTTTGGTCCCGCTGGTTCAATAAGGGATACGGCCGCGCCGCTGGAGGGTGACCAAGTCGCACCTTGTGTTAAATGTCACACTGAACATACTGCTGCTGAACGGACGTTTGTACAGTTCTATCCGACTCTCTACGAGGTCGCTAAGAGCAAGGGAACTTTGAAACCTGGTTTTTAGAACTAGTGCAACGACGTTAGCGCGAACCCGAGTCGACTGCCGCGTTCCGTTCCTCAGCACGAGTGCCTGAGAGAATTCCTGCCATGCCGATGTTGCCTTCGTGGCATGCGTATTCATAAACAGCGTCATCAGACTGGGTCAGCGGTGCCATTGCGGTCCACGGTTGAGTCCAAATGGTTGGGTCAGCCACCGTAATTTCGTAATGGAGCGAGTCGGCACCTACCCGTGTGAATCGTTCGACTAGGTGTAGCTTCTCGGATGAACCGCGGTACAGACTTTTTGGCGAGAAATTTTTCGTCTCGACGACTAGTGTGTCACCTTCCCAGTGACCACGCGAATCACCATGCCACTGACGGATACTGTCGTCAATGTGTCCAGGACCGTCCAACGGAATAACTCTGGAATCGTGGATCATTTCGCTGTGAAGGACGACGTGATCCTTTGATTGAAAGATCTGATAGTAGCTGTTGTACCCTGCACCGAGCCCGCCGACTCTCGGCACGCTGTAGGTAATACACCGCACCTGCAGAGTGAGGTCCTCTGCACCGTCACGAACAGGATCAGCTCGTCGATTTTGTGCAGCCGATGCTTTGGCCTCCCCGTCTGGCGTGAGTGCAGGCAACTTGCCGTTACTCGGATCGGTGATGAGAGATGTACGATTTTCAAAGTCTCGATCGACCATCCATACCGTGCTGTAGTTTCCAGATCCGCCATCTCCAGATATGTATTCGTCGACACCGCCAAGAGCAGCCTGATAAACACCATCTGCAAATGCTGCATCACCACCGTCTCCGAACAAACGTTCGGCTGTCTGCTGCAGTTCGGCCAATTCTTCATCACTAAGAGTTGCTTTTTCTGCAAGTTCGTCCGGGCGTTCGAGAGGTGTTGCACTGTTATTGGCCCATACGCCTTGGAGATCAGGTTGACCGTCGACCGTGCGCGGGAGAGTCCACCCAGAATCGTCAGATTGAGCAATTCCTATGCTCGGTGTCGAGAATATGGCTAGAACAAGAAAATGAAAGAAAGCTGTCTGAAGCGTCTTTGGCATCCGTTTTCTCCATTGCTGCCGGCATCGCGGCTCCGCAGTGATTGCGCAGATCATGTCAAATGACTCGGTTATAGGCAATTAGATACACAATTGATATCTTGAGGGGAGGAGTAGAATGACTTGCTGGTGTAATGGGCATGTTGGACATACGGGTTTGGCTCTGTTCAGAGAGCGACTACCTGAAGAGACAAACAAGACGTCAATAATTTCGTAAAACTAACAAGTAAGATGCAAACTGGCTTCCGAGGCGACTTATCGTGACATCAATCCGCCGCAAGCGTTTTTTGGTTTTTGTTTGTACTGCTGGGGCAGCATTGGCATTTATGGTGTCCCTTAGCTCGCAGGAACAGTCATACGGGCAGGTGGTCGAACGCATTCGTGATGAAGGATTGAATCGGTCAAGAGTGATGGATTACGCGTGGTATCTGACTGACGTGATTGGACCGAGACTCGCGGGCTCTGATGCTATGCGTGAGTCGCAAGAGTGGGCGAAGGCTGAAATGGACGCAATCGGTCTGGTCAAAACGTCACTTGAACCATTTGGCGAACCGGTCGTGAACTGGGATGTGGAATATGTCTCACTCAGTATGCTCGAGCCAGACTATCAGCCATTGATTGGATTTCCGCAGGCGTTTACTTCGGGAACTGGCGGCAGGGTGCAAGCACCTGTCGTGGTGGCAGATGTCCGAAGTCGGTCGGACTTGGATACATACCGGGGACGTCTCAGGGATACCATTGTTCTGTCGACCCCGCCACGGGACTACGCTCCACGATTCGAACCAACTGCGGTTCGTCATGACGAGGAGTCACTGAAAGTCTTTGTGGAAGAGGGTGTTGATCGGAACATTGCAGCACGCCGCGAAGAAGCATGGGCACGTAATCCGCCTTCAATTGAGGATTTGTCCTGGGAAGAAATCGAAGAATTCTATCGAGAGGAAGGTGTGGTCGCTGTCTTGGTGGCGGCCCAAGGTGGGGATGGAACGGTGTTTGTGACACGTCGACGAGACCGGTCAATGGAAGCGATTAGTAACAGTCTTCCGACGTTATCGATGGCTGCTGAGCATTACGGTCGGATGTACCGGTTGGCGTCTCGCGATGTTCCAGTGACGATGCAAGTTGAAGTTCGAGTAAAGCTTCAGTCTCGTCCTGACCCTGAATATAACGTGGTCGGAGAATTACCTGGCAGTGATCTAGCTGACGAAGTGGTTATGGTCGGTGCGCATTTGGACACATGGCATCTTGGGACCGGTGCTACGGACAATGCATCAGGTGTATCAGTTGTACTGGAGTCCCTTCGAATCTTAAAAGAGCTGGGAATTGTACCGAGGCGAACAATTCGTGCTGCACTCTGGGGTTACGAAGAGGGAGGGCTTCACGGTTCGCGTGCCTATGTAGCGAAGCATTTTGGAAATCCATCTTCGAGTACCACTGAAGACTACGAAAAGTTTTCCGTCTATTTCAATTTAGATAACGGGACGGGACAGATTCGAGGGATTCACCAACAGGGCAATTCCGCTGTAGCGTCGATCTTCGACGAATGGATGCGACCGTTCCATGATCTGAAGATTCAGACACTGTCGACTTTTAGTAACCGTGGGTCGGATCAGTTGGCGTTCGACGAAGTCGGGCTGCCCGGATTTCAGTTTCTTCAAGACCGCATCGAATATCGAACCAGGACTCACCACACCAACATGGACGTCTTCGAGAAGTTACTTCCAGAAGACCTTAAGATTAATGCGGTTGTTCTAGCCGCGTTTGCTTACCAGGCTTCTCAAATGGACCAGCGGTTTCCTAGGAAACCTTTGCTGCCATAGTGCTCTCGGGTCACGTAACTCCCTTAATAATCGTTGGCGTCCATCGACACGCGGATAATCTCTTCGTCGTTTCGTAACACGATGTGTCGGTTGGCAAACGCAGGGTGAGCCCAGACGACAAGTCGGTCACTGTTCCCGTGTCGCTGCCGGCGGTTGGTACCGACGCGAGCGCCCCCATATCCCGATCGAGAGGTGGGGTTGAGTAGGTGGATCCGGTCAAGCTCGGTGTAGCCCTCTGGCGTAAATTGAACAATGATCAGTTCTCCGTCCAGATTCCGAGACGTTCTGCGCCGCGCCATTGTGGCCAATCTTTAGCTGAGAGCGTGGCCAGTCCGATGCCACTCATGATCACCGCTACACTGAGAACTGTCTGCTTTAGTTGATACGTTCGTCTTCGTGTAACTCCGCACACGAGTGGTTCCTTTCCGTGCTTGTGGTCATCCGACCCGTAAAGTGCCTTGGTCCTGCCGGCCCATAACGTCGGCGCAGATTGTCGTCAAGCCTGTAGGATTATTACTCGCATGGCTAAATACACTCTTTCGAGAAAACACGCAGATAAGTTCAGACTTTATGAATTGTCCGTTCAAGACCCGGCATTTGAAGTTGATTTTGCCGTTAGGCAGTATCGACAGCGTCGACGTCGACGTCCCTTAGTGTTGCGCGAGGATTTCTGCGGCACTGCTTCGAATTCGTGTCAATGGGTGAAAGAACATCGTGATGCAAGAGCGGTCGCGCTCGATCTGGATGATGAAACTCTGAATTGGGCACGAGTTCATAACGTGGATCCGCTCGGCGACATGAAACGCCGTGTCGACCTGAGAATTCAGGACGTACGGACGGTGACCCGTCCAAAGGCTGATGTGGTTCAAGCTTTTAATTTTTCGTCCTATTTGTTCCATCCATTACCCGAATTGCTTCGCTACTTTCGGCATGTTCGACGCAGTTTGGCGCCGGGTGGGATCTTTATGGTTGATGGCTACGGAGGTTGGGAGAGCCAACAGGTCTTACAAGAAGAGCGAAGTGTCGAAAGTTCGACTGGAACTTTTGGATATATATGGGACCAAGCGGATTTCAACCCGATCGATAATCTGGCGCTCTGCCATATCCACTTTGAATTTAAGAACCGGAAAAGATGGAAGCGGGCATTTACTTATCACTGGCGAATTTATACTCCCGTTGAAATATGTGATGCACTCAAAGCGACGGGATTTAAAAATATAAAGGTGTTTTGGGATTTTGAAGACACCGAAGACGCCAGCGAATTTAGAGCGGCCAAACGGGTTGAGAACTGTCCCGGATGGATTTTTTACGTGATTGCCGACGGCCCAGCCTAGGTGATGGTCAGATTTTTAGTAGTGGCACTACTAGGCCTTGCTCACGTAGGATGGCGCTGTTGCATCGTGGGTGTCAGTGCTTGGGAGCCCGCCGTAGGTTGTGACTTTCAGAGAGGGAGTCGTTGAGGACACTAAGTCTGTGTGTCGTGGTGACTGGTACTATCGTCGCGTTGCCACTGGCCGGGACTTCGGCACAGGTGCCTGAGCGTGAGACCGTAGGTGTAGCAGCCGCACTTCCCAGCACCATACCTATTTTTCCACTTGAAGATGTTGTCTTATTTCCTGATAGCTCGAGGCCACTTCACATCTTCGAATCTCGATATAGAGATATGGTGGCGGATGCTTTGGCGGGAGACGGCATCATCGGCATGGTGTTGCTTCAGCCTGGTTACGAAGCTGACTATGAGGGTCGGCCACCGGTCTATGAGATTGGGTGTGCCGGCCTGATTACAGATGCTGAAGAACTTCCCGACGGGCGGTATTTGATTGTTCTGGATGGCTTGGTGAAGTTTCGCGTCATTGAAGAACACCATGGTCGTTCATATCGTCTTGCCGAAGTCGAGTCGATGCCAGAATTGATCGCCGACGACCTGCGTCAGGTGCTTTCGAGTCGGCGCGCACAACTTGCCGAAATGCTGACAACCGTTTCACGGGGGTCATCGCTTTTTCCGGAGTCTTTGTCAGACACCGAATTTGTCGATACGCTCGCTCAGGGTTTACAGCTTGATCCAGCTGAACGCCAGATGCTCTTGGAGAGGGAGAACCAGGTTGAACGCGCCGAAGTGCTGATGGAGATTCTGTCTCAGCAGTTGGGTGTGCCTCTGTAAGTCAGGTGTGACGAATAGGAGAAGTGATGCGTTGTAGGAAGACCACTACGCTTTTGAGTTTGATAACGACTGTTTGTTTTGTAACAACAATTGATGCGCAGTCGACTCCTTCTCCAGCAGAAACGACTGAGTTTGCTGCTCGGGTTCATACTGAGGTCAGGCTAGAGGAGGACCGACAGGCCCTACAGCGTTATCGACCGCATTATCCTTTCTGGCAACACATTTTTTCCATTCCGGATGGCCGAATCATCTACGGCAGTGCGAAGGACGGGCGCTTATTGGCCAATTTTCCAACTAGAGGCAATTGGGCACGTGATGCTGTTTGGGAGGAGCCGGCGCTGTCGACAGCTTTGACGGGTGTGAGACTTCCGTCTCGGCTCAGTCAACGTCGAGATGAGGTCGAGCAATTTTTTGAGGCGGCAACTGGTCCGGTAGTCCACAACCCGACTCGGGGGCGGTTTCTTTCGCCACATGCTGAGCGTTATGGCAGCTTCTTGAGCGAGTGGAGTGAGATCTATGAACGGTTTGGCGTTCCGGCTGAGATTGGGTTGGCGCAAGCTATCATTGAATCAGGCCTGAACGGTCGAGCTCGTTCCTCAGCTCGAGCCCTTGGGTTTTGTCAGTGGTTGCCCCGTAACTGGGCTTATTTGAATCGCCTGGCGCCTTACGTTATTGAGGGCTACAACCAGACAACACAAGCGCCGTATTGCGCTGCGTATCTGAGTGTTCTCGCTACGATGTATGGCAGTTTTATCCCGGCTTTGTCGGAGCATCATGCAGGTGGCGTAAATGTTGGGCGGACGGTAATCAATGGGGAGCGACTCGGTGGCGAGAACACGCGGGAACAATACTTTCTCGGTTCTGATTTCGCCCGAGAATTGAGAGGGATCGCGCTACGTCGATATCGTCAACTATATCGAACCTACGGTCGCCGGTCGGCGCTCTACGCAGAGATGGTATTTGGCAACGCTTTAAACGTGGAGCAGTTGAGATCACAGATGTCTCAGTCATCCGTTTACGCGATGCGCGCCCCACGCAACATTGGGCTCGCGGAGGTAACGCGAGTGACCGGGCTGTCATCGGATGAGGTCAAGCGTTTTAACCCAGCGTTGGTTCGCCAAGTTCCGTCAGGCGCTAACCTTTATTTGCCTGACTACGTACCAGAGTTCGGTCGCGATGTCTCGTTTTGGCACCATCCAGTTGACCCGACTTATGCTGCTGTACTTGACGACTTTGTGCGTCTCGATGCATCAGTCGAAGACTGGCACCGGGCATCATTTGAATCTACCCTGAGAGAGTTTCAAGAACGATTTGATGTGACTGGAACCGAAGAAGGCACGGTGATGGCTACGATCCTGGCCTATGTGATTAGTGACCTTCACGCGAGTCGACGTGGGGCGATTCTTGAGGAATTTCGTAATAGTGATGGTATTCAGCGCCTCTTTGAACGGGGGTTAAGTGAATTGAATTCGGTCGGGAGGGTCAAAGAACTCCAACGCTTGGTCGGCGTCGACGTTGATGGTGTGTGCGGGCCGAGAACCCGTGCCGCAATCAATGCACATGATCCCGACTTACTGGTGACGGTTTCAGCGTGCCAACGGTAGTTGGTAAGCGGTATCTGAATTCTGACAACTAAAGGATGGTCAAATTGATGAGGAAAATCTTCGTCAGTTTCGTCGTGCTACTACTGGTGTCTCCCATTTGGGCGCAGGAGTCCAGGGAGTCGTGGCCTTCCTATGGGACCGACAATGGTGAATGGATGAGTTACGCAGGTGACATTGGCGGCTCAAAATATTCGCCGCTTGATCAGATTGACGCGACGAATTTCAGCGACCTTCAAATCGCATGGCAATGGGATCTCGTCGATCGAATGGTGAGTCGTACCACCACGAGTGGGGGTGAATGGCGTGCACCGTTGGAGGTCATCGTTGCTGACCTCGTTGCGGACACTCCCAATCTCTATCGGATTTCACATGCTCCTAGGTATACCGGATTTCAGGCGACGCCACTTATGGTCGGAGGGGTGTTGTATTTCAATACTCCTCTGTCCCAAGGAGTGGCTGTTGATGCTGTGACGGGTGAGACCCGTTGGGTGGTGAATCCGAAGAGCTATGAAGAAGGCACGACATCGATGACCGGAACATTTCGGCAGCGGGGTGTTGCCTACTGGACTGATGGTGAAAACGATGAACGAATCTTTTGGGGCACAGGAAACGGCTACTTGATGTGTGCTGATGCGCGCACTGGAATTCCCTGTGCGGATTTTGGCGAGCAGGGTTCGGTTGATGCGATGGTGGATCTTCCCAGAGCCGAAAGGGAAGAACGTGACTATCTCAATGCCATGCTTTATTCGATCCACTCGCCGCCCATCGTTGTGCGCAATAAGGTGATCCATGGATCGCAAATCGCCGACCGGCGGATCACTAAAGAAGCCATCCCGGGGTGGGTGCGGGCGTGGGATGTGCGGACGGGTGAGCACTCGTGGGATTTTCATACGGTGCCGGCTAGTGCGGATGAGTATGGTGTTGACACCTGGCTCAACGAGTCGTGGCGTTACTCAGGAAATGCCAATGTGTGGTCGATGCTCGCCGGGGATAGTGAATTAGGTCACGTTTACCTGCCGACAGGTACTACGACGAATGATTTTTATGGCGGTGATCGTCTGGGCGACAATTTGTTTTCAGAGACGTTGATTGCCGTGGATGTTGAAACCGGAGAGCGAGTTTGGCACTTTCAAGCAGTACATCATGGTTTATGGGACTACGATTTCCCCACGCACCCAAATCTCGTTGACATCACAGTCGATGGACGAGCGATTAAGGCAATCACTCAGGTAAGCAAGCAGGGGTTTGTTTATACCTTTGATCGCGTGACGGGAGAGCCGGTGTGGCCGATAGAGGAACGGCCGGTGCCACAGGAGACCAATTTGCCGGGTGAAGTTCCGTCGCTGACGCAGCCGTTTCCGACTAAGCCCGCGCCGTTCGATTATCAGGGCATTACACTTGAGGACCTGGTGGATTTCACGCCTAGGGTGCGGCAAATGGCGGTAGATGCGGTCGACGGTTATAGGTTGGGTCCTCTGTTTACCCCGCCAACACGGCCTGTCGAAGGCGGTGTTCAGGGCACGTTGATGCGCCCACCTGATAATGGTGCCGCAGGCTGGGCGGGGGCGGCGGTCGATCCGGTGACGGGAATGCTATATGTTCCTTCTCGAAACAATGCGGTAGTCATTCCACTGTATGCCCCTGATGCAGCGCTGGGGTCGTCAGTGCCGTTCACGCATGGAGCACCCGAAGCAGAGCGGCTTGCCCGTGCACGTGGCGGGCGCCGAGCGGGGCCGCAGATGCCACAAGGTTTGCCGCTTGTGAAACCGCCATACTCTCGTATTACGGCCATTGATATGAATACGGGCGATCATGAATGGATGGTGCCATTGGGAGATGGTGATCGTTATCGAAACCATCCGTTGCTTCGCGAGTTGAATCTTCCCCCGTTGGGCGACGGCGTGATCAACGGGCCACTACTGACGAGTACCCTTCTCATTACTGCGCTAACCACTGGTAGTAGTAACGATGGGCCTAGATTGGTGGCCTACGACAAGAACACAGGTGAAATCTTAGGAGCGGTTGACCTTCCAGCTGGAGCTATTGGAACTCCCATGACTTATATGGTCGATGACAAGCAGTACATTGCCCTTACTGTCGGAGGTAGTCCGCCGCAACTCATCGCGTTACAGCTTCCTTGAGCGCAGCGTTTTTTCGTCGACCTTACCGATGCTACTTCAGTTGCATTACCTTCGCAGGGTCATTACGAAAGACCAGATAGTCGATTGTGTCGGTTGTGATTTCACTCCACGCATGAGACACGCCTTTCGGGATGATCGCGATGTCACCGGGATTCATGAGACGACTGTCTCCGCCTCGCATCCTTCCGCGCTCCATAGGGCCAAGGAGGTCGCTATGGGACACTTGCTTGTCATCCAGCATTCCGCCGGTGACGAGTGTCCCGCTTCCAGACACCACGTAATAAATCTCGTCGAGTTCGACATGGGCGATACCCGTGAGTTCGCCTCCTGCGCGTCGAGAGGTTCGTTGAACCACTGACACGCCAAGATTACCTTCGCCCACGTCGGAGTGACGAATGACCAAGTCGCTTATCGTTCGGTTCGGTTCTGCAAGTCTTGTTTCGCCTTGCTTCAGAGTTGCTGTGACGTCAGTGGCACTGACGTGGGTGGCGGTATTTGTTTGAGCTCCAGCAGGTTGAAGCCAGGACAAAGATACGATCAATACGGTTACGGTACGGCCCAGTCGCAGCATTTTTTCCTCACATAGTGGGTTGACGTTAGGTCGGAGATGTCGACCGATATTACTGCCAGAAAAGCGGCGTGGCAATGCAAGCCAGATGTTTTCGCCTGGATCAGAATGTTCTTGATTAATCCCATGTAGAGGGTAAGCTACGGGCGAACTCGGATGGAATCGTTTCGGCAGCAACACTTCAAATTATCTGATGTCTGTTGCGCAATTAAAGGCAATTTTTGCTCGGTCACAGTCCTCAGTGGAGCTGACTTTTCCAATCTACCGGACGGGTGTGGGCATCTGGGTTCCCACCCCTGTTGACGTTATCAACGAAGCCGTGTTATGGCTACTGGATCGCGAGTGGTGGAAGCGGGCAGGTTCTGCTGCTGTTATCGATGCAGGTATGGGTGATGGCCGAGTTGCGATGGGGTTCTCACACCTTGCTGCTACTCACCAGGTCTTGGGTGTCGAGTACGACCCAATACTTTTCAATCAGGCTGTTAGTGCCCTAGACCGCTTGAGCAAGAAGAAAGTCGTTGACCCAGGTCGTCTGCATCTAGTTCAGGGAAATTATCTAGATATTTCTGTCTATCAACCAATTCAAGAACACTTACGCGGCCCGTGCCTTGTGATGAATTATCCAGAGACTCGATTGGGAAACCACGAGCGGTTGGCTGAGTTTCTGAAAAATAACCTATCTCATGAGGTGAGACTGTACTTGGTGAGTCACAATAGCTTTGTTAAAGCTGGTCAATTTGTACAGGATTCTTGTCATGAGATTCAAGCGGAGGACGGTTCGGTGTGGTGGGCCTCGCTGCTCAAGTTACGAGAGGCTCAGTAATTAGCACTTGCCATGATCGGGGGGAATGTAGATAGTTCCGCTATATGATTTTAAATGGGCGCTAACGGCGCTGAGTAAACTGTGTTTGTTCGCTGGCCATAGGTTAATACATAACAAATTGAGACCTGAGCTCATTTATTTTTTCGAAAGGCACCAAGATGACTAAACAGAGCACTCGGCGCGATGTTCTCAAAGGGAGTCTCGCATTGGCAGGACTGGGAGCTCTTGGGATTCCAGAGTGGGCGTTTCCGGCCTTGGCGCAGGGCGAAACCCTTATGGAGTTCACTGATCTTCCTGACGAGATCACCTTAATTCGTGGCCCGGACCGACGCATTATCGATGTCCGTCACATTGATGGTCCGTTTACTCCAATTGATCAGTTTTTTACGACGCAGCACTATGGCCACCCTGAGATTGACACTGCAACTTACCGACTACGTGTTTCTGGATTGGTCAACGAGCCACTCTCACTGTCTATAGCAGACCTTCGTGCCATGCCAAGCCGTGAACTGGTATTTGGGTTCGAATGTTCTGGCAATCGCGGTCCGTTGAACGGGTTGTCCAGTAACGGTCGTTGGACCGGTGTGCCGCTGCGTGCGGTACTCGAACGAGCTGGGGTGCAGACCGAAGCACGTGAATTCGTGTTTTTTGGCGCTGACCACGGTGACGAAGAGGTCGGGTTTCGAGGACGCACCTACACCGTCGACCAGCAGTATGGCCGCAGCCTTGAACGTGACCAAGCCCTCTCCGATGAGCCGCTACTCGCGTATGCCCTAGGCGGTGAGCCTTTAACCGCCCACCAAGGGCGACCGCTCCGGTTGTTAGTGCCGGGTTGGTATGGTGCACCGAATGTGAAATTTCTGTCCGAAATTCATGTCCAGAAGGACCAGTATCTCGGTAAATACCAGGCTCGGCACTACCGGACACTCAAAGGCGAAATGGTCAATGGTGAAATGAAGTGGAAGGAAACCGCGATTTCGACCATGCGCATCAAGTCGTTCATTGCACGGGTCACGAGCACAGGTAGTGCTCACAATATCTTTGGTGTCGTGATGCATGATGGAACACCACTAGAGTCAGTCGAAGTAAGAATTGATGATGGACCGTGGCAGTCGGCAACGCTCGACCCAGCGATGATGCGTGAAAAGTACGCGTGGAAATTCTTTAATTACACGTGGAACGGTGCTACACCAGGTGAGCACACCGTCACCTCTCGTGCGACGGATGTCAACGGTGTGGTCCAGCCAACGGCCGAGGAACTTGAAGTTAAACACACTTTTCTTGAACAGAATAATCAACTTCCGCGGACGGTCATTATCGCCTGACGTCTGCGCTGTGTGATTTAATTTTAAGATCACCATAGATCTCGAAAGCCACTGTCCAGGATTTAACCGACCGGGATAGTGCACCTTTCTCTCGCGTAAATGTGGAGGCCACATGAAGATGAGAGTTTTTCCAGTTGTATGCTGGGCAATGGTAGGGGTGTGGCTACAGCCGAGTGATTCATGGGCGCAGGTTACCCTGGTTGATGTGGAGGTGGTGGAGTCGCCTGCCCTTGGTGGCGAACGATTTGGCAGTGTTGGGCAATACGAGCGACTACGAGGCATTGTGTATGCCGAGGTGGACCCGAATGAGCCTCGTCACCGTGGCATCGTAAACCTTGATAAAGCACCGAAAAACGATCGGGGGCACGTCGAATACAGCACAACAGTTGAGATTTATCGACCGCTTGATATGAGTCGCTGGAACCATGTTGTGTATCACACGGTATCGAATCGTGGGGGGGCGGGCGCAGCAGAACCCGCACTACTCGAAATGGGACTGGCGCTTGTGAGAGTTGGTTGGCAAGGGGACCTTTCGCCAACTGAGACGAATATTGTGCCGTTCCTACCTATTGCTACGAACAGTGATGGATCGTCCATCGTCGGACCGGCACTTGAAGAGTTTATTTTCAATGATGCCAAAACTGTATCGACGGGCTCTCTTACATATCCTGCGGCCACACTCGATACCGGGAAGGCGAGATTAACGGTCAGACGAAATCAGTCATCGCCACGGTTGACACCGGATGGGCTCAGTTGGAAGTTCGCTGACGCCGAACAAATTCAGATCACACGACCAGACGGCTTTGATGGTGGGGCTATCTATGAGTTTATCTATGAGGCGCGGGATCCGATTGTCATGGGGCTTGGGTTCGTGGCGATGCGAGACGTTATTTCGTTTCTTCGGTATGAGAAACAGGATGATGTCGGGCATGAAAACCCTCTTGCCTTTGAGGGGTTGCCGACCGCAGCGTTGTCCCTTGGCATTTCACAGAGCGGACGGGTATTAAGGGACTTTCTGTACCAAGGTTTTAATGAAGATGTGTCGGGCCGGATCGTTTTTGATGGCATCCATCCAAATATTGCTGGGTCACGAAAGACTTTTACCAATTATCAGTTTTCGCAACCTGGTCGATGGCAGAAGCAACACGAAGACCATGTTTTCCCTGGTGACCAGTTTCCCTTTACGTACACGACGCTGACGGATTCAATTACTGGTCGAACGGACGGGTTGCTTGAGCGATGTGTCGAGTCAAATACGTGTCCGAAGATCATTCATAGTGACGGTGAAGCCGAGCTCTGGCAGGCGCGGTCGTCACTGATAGTGACGGATTCTATGGGTGGTCACATCGAATTGCCAGACAACGTGCGTGTCTACCTGATAGCGGGAATTCAACACGGCGGTGGTCGCGGCGTTCACGAGGCGATACCCAACCGAGGAATTTGCCAGAATCTGAATAATCCCATGGCGTTGGCAGAGATTCGGCTGGCACTTTCGGTGGCGTTACACGAATGGGTGGTCGACGGGATGGAGCCTCCGGCAAGCCGCTTTCCAACGGTAAAAAATAGGGGATTGGTGTCTGCTGCGAAGTTGGACTTTCCTGAGATTCCCAATGTCGGATATTCGGCAAGCTATAACCCTCTTCATGTGCATGAACACACGACCTTGCCTCCAAAGGATGGCAAGGCGTATACGGTGTTGGTAGGTAGGATTGATGGTGACGGAAATATGGTGGATGGCGTACGCCATCCGAATTTGTCAGCAGCGATTGGTACCTATACCGGTTGGAACCTCAGACGAGAAGGTTTCGGCGAAGGCGGACAGTGCGGCGGGACGGGTTCGTTTATTCCTTTTGCCAGTAATCAAACTGAGCGACAGATGTTCGGCGATTCACGATTGTCACTGACTGAACGGTATCCTGCTCATTCCGAATATGTGCAGGCGGTCAGCACCGCGGCTGATCGCTTGGCAAACCAACGACTGCTTCTTCCGCGCGACAAACAAAGGATCATTGAGTTGGCTCGCCGCAGTGCGGTCGCCACTGTGAAGTGAGTGACGGGAAGAGTTGAACGTAGCAGCGGTCACTGTAGCGAAAGATATGCGATTCGCTCCCCGCGATGAGTTCCAAGCCAGAGTTCATTTCCAATCTGAATGGCCGTCGTTGATGCTACGAATCCTTCAATCGGAGCATGCTGAAAGACCTGTTCAAGCTCCAATGTTGCAGGGTTCATCGTTACGACGTTCGATGTTTCGTTCAACGGCTCTCGCGGTGTCTGGATATTTCCTGGACCCGCTACAAAAATAACCGAACCATCGAGAGACATCCTCAGATTGTCGGGGTTAAATCCTAATTCTATGACCTCTTTTTGAACTGGCGTTTGGCCTCGTGATAATCGTGTCAGTTTTGCTTCGCTAAAACCAGCAATGTACAGCCATTGCCCGTCTGCTGAGACTTCAAGCCCGTTGGGTGTGGTGTCTTCACTTCCTGGCACACGCGTCCATCCCGTACGAATTTCCCATTCCCAGACGTCGCCTGTTCTTGGACTCGTTGCAACAAGGCCACCACCAGGAAGACCGACGACACCATTGAACGCTTGCGGATCAGGGGCAATGACGCACCCTACCCAAGTCAAAGTTGGGGTTGTCGCGACCTGCACATCAAAGATCTCAATCGATTCTCGGCTACCGTGGTGCACGACATACAAGGTATGAATATCGTCTTGCCCGGGTTTTAGATAGAGGCCATGGGCTCTGAAGTTATTCCCGTCGGCGGGAGTGAGTGGTCCAGGGCATTCCGGATACGTCTCGGAATCGAAGCGCTCATCAGTGTTGGCCGTTGGAAAGAGCACTGTGGCGGTTTTGCTTTGGACGTTAACCAAGTGAATTCGCCCACCCTCTCGATTGCCAGAAGCTATCACCCATTCTGAACCTGGGATTACAGCCAGGTCTTCAGGACTAATTAGATTGCAAATGAAATGAACAGTTCCAATAGCTTCACCACAGGGAAGGCCACTTGGCGCCACTGTTGGATTTTGTGCCGCAATTCCTAGCGGAATGAACAGTCCAAAGAACCAGCCTAGATACGTTAGTGACTTCATCAGGACACCCTCCATTACGGAAGCCGTTATGTTGTTACGTTGACGAGCTACGTAAATCTAGCCTAGTGCGGGCGAGCTATTAGTTCAAGTTGCCAACGGGGGTGACGAGAATACTCGTAGTATCAGCCAGCGAACATCGATTGCGAATGAGTAAGTGAGTAACAACAGTGCTCCTGCAGCCACGCCGCCTGCGATGTTGGTCGAAATCACTGGTCCCAGACATACCAGCAGTGCGATGCTCTCCATCACACAAACTGTCTTGCGGCGGCGACTGGGCGGTAGTTCTGCGGTAAGCGGTGACCAGAGCCACCCTACGAACACAAACACATAACGAAACGCACCGATTCCGATAACCCAAGGACCGACCTTTCCCGTCTGCCAGACTAGAATCGACAGTGCTAACATCAGGAAGGCGTCGAGTTCCATATCAAAACGAGCACCGAAGGTCGTGTTTGTCCGGGTGCGTCTGGCGACCAGTCCATCAATGCCGTCGAGTATCAAGGCGATCGTCGACAGGGCGATAGTCCACCAGTAGACCTCGCTCTTAAAAGGCGAGGATTCACAGACCAGTGCTGACACTGCGAATATCAAGGTGCTCCGAGTAAGAGTCACCCGGTTGGCGGCTCCGAATTCTCGGCCGGCTTCGCTTCCCTGAAAAACCCTTAAGACTAGTGCTGTCAACACGATGTACTGCAATCCAGCGAGAACGAGATAAGCGTTTGACAGGTCAAAGACTAAACTCGTCGTGATAACGACGGTTATGAGAAATATTGAGCCAACCGCCAGATCCAGCGGTAATCGGTGGTCCAGCGTTGCCACCCTTCGAATCGACTTATTGTGGCGGAGACTGGTCATGGGTTAAGGTCCGTGTCCTAGCATCAACGACGGTATGTCGAATACTACGACGAGTCGACAGTTTTGGATCCAGTCAATCGGTCACGGCGAGATTGTGCATGCCGAATTGCCGATGAGGCGAACGAATGAAGTGCTCGTACGTACACTCTACTCGGGAATCAGTCGTGGCACTGAGTCATTAGTTTTTAGAGGCCAAGTGCCTCCATCGCAATTTCAGTCGATGCGAGCTCCATTTCAGGAAGGTGAATTTCCAGCCCCGATCAAGTATGGCTATATCAATGTTGGCGTAATTGAAGCTGGACCAGAGTCGTTGGTTGGAGAGGTTGTGTTTTGTCTTTACCCACATCAAGACTTCTATTGTGTTCCTGAGACTGCCGTCGCTTCTGTGCCAAAGGACGTGCCAGCTGAGCGTGCGGTACTTGCCGCCTACATGCAGACCGCCATCAACGCCGTCTGGGATGGGCGCCCATCCGTTGGTGACCAGGTTGTTGTGGTTGGAGCGGGTGCAGTTGGTCTTCTCGTGGCTTGGTTATGTCGTCAAATTCCAGGCGTACAAGTTACGGTGGTCGATACCAATGATTCTCGGCAGTCTATCGCAAGAAAATTGGAGTTGCTGTTTGTTACAGATTTACCGCCCGGAACACAAGCGGATGTTGTTGTTCACGCGAGTGGCCAACCTGCAGGTTTGGTGACCGCGTTGTCCGTTGCGGGTGTGGAATCAACCATTGTGGATGTGAGTTGGTATGGAGCCAACACAGTTGATCTTCCGCTTGGTGAGGCTTTTCATTCGAAGCGACTCACCATCCGGAGTAGTCAAGTGTCGCTCATTCCGCCGCTGCAGAATCCGAGATGGAATTTTGATCGAAGATCTTTACTGGCTCTCACATTACTTCGTGATCCGGCGTTGGAGTGTTTGATTACCGGTGAGAGTCGGTTTGATGACCTGCCCAAGGTGTTAGCTGCATTAAGTGTGAGTTCATCTGATACTTTGTGTCATCGGATTACGTATCCTGGTCCTTGAGGAGCTAAACCGTGTACAGCGTAACCGTTCGCGACCATTTTATGATTGCCCATAGTTTTCGTGGGGAGACCTTCGGCCCAGCCCAGCGACTTCATGGTGCGACGTTTGTCGTCGATGCAACATTCCGTAGACCCGAATTGGATGAAGACGGAGTTGTTGTCGACATTGGGTTGGCTACTGCTCAATTGACGTCAGCATTGGAAGATTTGAACTATACAAATTTGGACGAAGACCCAACTTTTGCCGGCAAGAACACCACTACAGAAGTGCTGGCCCGTTTTGTCTTTGATCGACTGGCTAAGGCAGTGCGTGTTGGCGATCTTGGTGAGCGCGGCCGTGGTATCACAGCGATTTGCGTCACGTTACGAGAATCTCATCTGGCATGGGGTAGCTACGAAGGGTCGGTGTGAAACCGAAACAACTCCATGTGGTCGTCCCTGGAGCGATCAACCAACGGACAGGTGGTTATCTATACGACTCTCGAATAGTGGATGGTCTCAGGCGATTGGAGTGGTCTGTGGTCGTTCACGAGTTATCTGGAATATTTCCTGGACCTGACAGGGAAGCGCGAGACAGTTTGACCCGTGTTTTGGAGGATTTGCCAGACCACTCGTTTGTTGTGATTGACGGCTTGGCGATGGGGGGACTTCCAGAGCCGTTGCAGCTACATAGCACGCGGCTTAACCTAGTCGGGTTGGTCCACCACCCATTAGCTGACGAGACTGGACTAGACAAGGTGCGTCGTCTGCGATTGGCCGAATTGGAACAAGCCGCACTTTCGTTCTGCCGACAGGTGGTGGTAACTAGTCCTACCACTGCTCTTCGTCTTGCCGACTACGGCGTTTCATCTGAACGAGTGTCTGTCGTATGTCCAGGGACCGATCCGGCTCCGGAGGCGGTAGGGCCGGATGATACTGGGAGTCCCCAGATCCTGTGTGTAGCGACTCTTGTTCCCCGCAAGGGTCACGATGTTCTCATTCGTTCATTATCAACCCTTCGGGAGATTTCGTGGAACTGCGTTTGTGTGGGCAGTCTGGTCCGTAACCCCGACTATGCACAGGCTGTGCAGCAACAAACAGCCGCGGCAGGCCTTACGGACAGAATACGGTTCGTCGGGGAATCTGACTCCCGGGTGCTCGACGACTTCTACCACTCGAGTTCGATGTTTGTCCTTCCGTCCTATGATGAGGGCTACGGCATGGTCCTCACTGAGGCGCTGGCACGTGGACTTCCGATTGTCAGCACGACGGCTGGGGCAATTCCTGAGACGGTGTCACAGGATGCAGCTATTCTGGTTCCGCCTGGTGATGATCAGTTATTAGCAGCGGCACTTTCTAGCCTTCTAACAGATACGGCTCATCGTCTTCGTTTAGCGAAGGCCGCGAGAAAATACGGTGCCGCTTTGCCGGACTGGAGTCAGGCGGCACGACAATTTGACGAGGCACTCTCGGAGTGGTTCGTGACGTGACGAAAGCTAATGACTGGGAGTCGTTTGACAATGAGTGGCTGACGCTGCGTGAGCCGGTTGACCACGAAGCACGGTCGGAGACCTTACTGCCTATCATGGCGGCTGCAGCGCGGACTGGTGGTTGGTCCCGAATCGTTGATTTGGCTAGTGGCACCGGATCGAATCTGAGATACCTTGCACCTCACCTCCCGAAGCCAATGCGGTGGACGCTGATTGATCATGACGAGGCACTTCTTCGATGCGTGAAGAAGCCGGACCGAGTGCAGAGCGTGGTCAGTCTCTGTGGAAATATTGCGACGGATGGTATCGCATCGGTTGCTGATGCCGATCTCGTCACCGGAGCCGCATTACTTGATTTGGTATCGGAATCGTGGCTACGAACCTTGGCAGAAGCATGTCGGTCTTCGGCGTGTGGTGTCCTCTTTGCTCTCACATACAACGGTTGTATTGAGTGGGATAGTCTCGATTGTGGTGACGCCATGGTTCAAGATGCAGTTAATAGGCATCAGGGTAGAGACAAGGGTCTTGGTCCAGCGTTGGGCCCCTTGGCTGGTGATGTTGCGCAGGCGTGCTTTCGTGAAATTGGCTATCGGGTTTGGTGTCGCCCTAGTCCATGGCAACTTGGTAATGAACACAGGGTTCTCGCGTCTGCTCTCGTAGACGGATGGGAGCAGGCGGCCACCGAGCAATTGCCTGAACAAGAGGAAACAATTGCGGCCTGGGCCGGTCGGCGGCGGCATGATTTAACGAGGCATGATGTGGGTCTAACGGTTGGTCACGTCGACCTGCTTGCGCTGCCGACGGAGCTTATATGACTTGGCGCGTGTTGTCCGGCTTTCGTTTTCGGATGATTCGTGTGTGTGTCAGCTTCGCGGTGATGGTTGTGCTCGCAGTGTGGCTAGATGTTGGGGAGGTCGCGAACCGCTTGGGGCGGATGCAGCCGGCTTGGGTGAGTGCAGCATTGCTTCTGTCTCTTGTACAAGTTGTAGTTTCGGCATGGCGGTGGAAATTTACAGCGGGTTGTCTTGGGATCGATCTGCCCTTTTCTGTGGCCGTGCAGGAGTACTACCTGGCCATGTTTCTCAATCAAGTAATTCCGGGAGGAGTGGTTGGAGATGTGTCACGGGCGTGGCGGCACGCAAGCATCCAAGTCGCATTGACGGCCGCCCGTGGACCAGCGGTTCGAGCTGTGATCCTTGAACGGGCTTCAGGCCAAGTGGTCATGGGTATCGTCGCAGGATTGTCAGTGTTGTTGTTACCGCTTGGAATTGGTCTGCAGTTGAAATTCGGAATCGGCGCAACTGCTATTGGTGTGATGGGTGTCGGCAGCTGGATATTTAAACGCTACGGCCAAGACAGTTCAGTGATGGGGTCCCTTATAAGAGATGCCCGAACCACGCTATTCACACAAAATGTTTTTCCGGTGCAGTTTGTGGTTTCTCTCGTGGTGGTTTCGACCTATGTAGCAACTTTCGTCATAGCCGCCAAAGCCATTGGAATTGAAACACCCTTCTTCGTGTTGCTTCCTCTCGTGTCCCCAGTGTTGGTCACGATGGTGATTCCGGTCACTATTGCGGGTTGGGGTGTGCGGGAGGGATTTGCCGCGATATTGTGGGGGAGCGTTGGGTTAGCTCCGGTCGATGGGGTGGCCATTTCGGTCGCTTATGGGCTCCTTGTCTTACTATCGACGCTTCCGGGTAGTATCGTGTTGGCAATGGGTGCAAAAACGAAACACTTTCAGGCGTCTGATTAGCCAAGCGTTAAGTTTCTGTCTCCATCTTGACCTTGCTCAGATCGAAATCGAACAAGAGATCGTTTCCGAGACGAAAAAACTGATATTCAGGACGTAAGGCTTTTTCGAGTGTACTGATCGGGTCCAATTTGAAAGCCGCTATTCCAGATCCAATTATTAGCGGGGCAATTGTTACGTGGAGACGCTCAAGGACCTGAGCCTGAAGAAAACTGGACACTGTTGCTCCGCCTCCTTCGATAAGCACTCGGTTAAGGCCTCGTTCACGTAGTGCTTCGACTATGGTGGACGGTTTAAAGTGTCCTTCTCTGTTAACAGGTAGAGTAACTACTGAGACGTTGCTGTTTTGCTGGTCGATGTTTCTAGGGAGAGCCTCGCGACAAACGTGTAGAGTTGGTGCGACAGCGTCGGAGAATACGTGCTTGTCTGGCGTCAGTCGGCCAGTGGGGTCTAGGATAACGCGGACGGGGTTTTCTCCTAGAACCTTTCTAACTGTCAGACGGGGGTCGTCTGCGGCGACCGTTGTGGCGCCGACAACCACGGCATCAACCAAAGTACGAAGACGGTGCAAGTGAATGATATCGGCGGGTCCCGTAATAAAATGGGACTTTCCCGTTTCGGTTGCTATTCGACCATCAAGACTCTGTCCGATCTGGGCCATGGTAAATGTAGCCTGAATTTGGAGTGGGAGATACAGGTCGAGCAGGACTTTGGCCTCAGGCGTTGGTGTTGCCGAGGTCGTCCAATGGCCGGCAGGTGCGACTTGCAACCAGACGTCAGGACTGGGATTATTGGGTAGGTGGATTCGGGGTTGACTCTCGCTTAGTCCTTGAGGTGTGGCACGGACCAAATTCCATGCGGTCTGTTCGTCTATAGGGCTAGTCAAGGTAAACTCCTATTGTTGATTGGCTGACAGTATGCACGAAGCGGAACGTGGATTGTTCGATCTCCAGAAAGGACGGCCCCTTTGCGTCAGAGCATTGGGAGACAACGGTGACGCTTGTACGGTGTTGCTGGCTACTGTCGAAGGCTTAAACACCAAAACCTTAAAACAAATTCGGGGTATCGGTGATGGGCGAATTTGCTTAGTGGTGACGGGGTATCGTGCTGAAGCCATGGGGCTGACAACTCCCGACCATGGTCGAGCTGCTCTAAGTTTAGCTCTGAGTCCTTCCGTGACTCCTGATGAGATTTTGAATCTTTCCAGTTCCACCGGTAATTACCGAACAAGTTCAGTTGATGCTCGTCAGGCATCTCCTCCTGAGGTTGGCGGTTTGACGCTGGCGAGGTTGGGACGATTGATACCTGCGGTGGTTGCTGTAACGGTTGGTGAATCGACTGCCAGTGATGTTCGAGAATTAGTTGAGAGTGGGGCTGTGTTGTCGGTGACGACGTCACAGATTGATGCCATGGCGAGTGCTGTGCGTGTCGAGGTAACCCACGTTAGTGAAGGTCCTGTTCCACTGCGAGATGCGGAAAACGCTCGTTTTATATCCTTTCGAGAAGCTAACGGCATTCTCGAGCACGTTGCCGTGATCATTGGTGAACGCAGCAACTGGCCTGACCCGATTCCCGTCCGAATTCATTCAGCTTGTCTTACCGGTGACTTATTTGGAAGTCTTCGCTGTGATTGTGGCGAGCAACTTCAGGGAAGCCTTCGCATTTTTAGTACACGCGGCGGGGGAGTTCTCTTGTACCTCGCTCAGGAAGGTCGAGGTATTGGTCTAGGGAACAAGCTGCGCGCTTATGCTCTCCAGCAAGAAGGCTTGGACACGGTTGATGCCGATTGCATGTTAGGTTTTGGCGCTGATGAGCGGCGATACGACGCTGCTGTTGAGATGCTTCGTCACCTTGATGTTCGCCGCATTCAATTGCTAACAAACAATCCTGAAAAGGTTCGGGCCGTCCGCGAGAGTGGGATTGAAGTGGTCGAGCGGCAGGCACTGTATGGAACGCTCAATCCTCATAACCAGCGGTATGTGAAAGCCAAGGTTCAGCGGTCTGGGCACTGGTTGGGCGAGATGTTGTCTGGCGCAGTTTCAGGGAAGTAGCTCTCGCTATTTCGTCCGATCGTCATTCATCAAGCGATCAAGTGGAAAATCTTTGGTGTCTTGAATAATCTCCGAGAGCATTCGTCCATAGCCATCGACCAAGTGCTTGCCGATGGACGCAGTGGCCAGTGTTGAGTTGCCAGCGACACCAGAAAAGTGCAGGTCTTCGGCCAACCACGCCAGTGACGCGCCTTCGTTGGTCGTGTCGACATGATTGAGTGTCTGCTCTAAGAGTCTTCCCAGTGATGGTGTATCGGGTAGTTGCTTCGTTCGTACTAAATCAGGCTTGAGATGCAACATCATCGCGGTTTCAAGGGCTCCTCCGTGAAGTCCATGGCGCCATTCGGCATCGGGGAGTGTTACACCTGCTGGTCGCGGTAAGAGGAAGTAGTTACTTTTGATGACCAGTAGGCCTAGCTCCCGCCGAAGTCGTAGTGCCGCGGTATCTATTGCTTGACGGTTGCCTCCATGGCTGTTGGTTACAAGGAGACGTCGAATACCAGATCGGGTGAGCGCTTTTCCCTGTGACCAAATTAAGTCGCTCAATATGTTGGCGTCGATACTGAGAGTTCCAGGAAAAGTCAGATGTTCCGCACTAGTTCCAACGACTTGGGTTGGTAGGACCCAAACTGGAAAGTCTAGCGGTAGATATGTGAATGCTTTGTCTAGAATGCCTATGCCAATATCGAGGTCGGTAGACAGTGGCAGGTGTGGGCCATGTTGTTCAATAGCAGCTATTGGAAGAATCACAACCGGGTCGGCTTGGCCGATATCCTGGGCTTCCGCGGTTGTCATTGTTTGCCATGAATGGTCTAACAAGTCAGTCATCGCATAACACTCTATCCGACTCGCTGAAACACGGCGAGTTCGTATCGAACCCAACCTTTCGAGAGACAGACTTGAAGAGCATTACCTCCCAACAGATAGTCGAATCGATCGGCCACTTTTGGAATCCAGCCAAACAAGTAAATCCCGAGCGCGATCAACCTGTCTCGAGGACGACCGATTTCAAGGTGCGGCGTAAGATCGACAGTCTCTATATGCTCAAAACCTTGGCTAACGGCTAAGTCTCGAAAATCAATTGGATTCATGAGCGAGTTGATGTGCCATCCCTGACAAAAGTTTTCTACGACCCGTTGACCGGTTGCATTGTCGGTAGGACACCTGAAATCGTCACAGATCACTAATAGACCACCGGTACGGATCTGACTGGCGCACTGCCTAAAGAAGCGTGTTGGGTCCGGGGTGTGTACAAACGACTCGATGGCGTAGGCCAGATCAGCTGCGTCGCAGTCCTTTGGTAGATTACAGTAGTCGCCTTCAATACATCGGACTCGGTTGGACAGACCTAAGCGGGCGATATGGTGCTGGGCTGCGCGGGCCTGGACAGGACTTAGTGTGATTCCAGTACCGCGGATATTTAAACGCTCAGCCAGGATGCATAGACTAGAACCAACTCCGCAACCGAGGTCGATTACGTGGGGTTGGTTTAGAGTGTTCGTTTCGATCAAAGTGCCAAGCCGGTCTCCGATCTGATGTTCCACATAGCGAAACGCATCGGCGCGATTACGGATTTCTGGCCCCCAGACCGCTCGATGGATCGCGCCAAGAGGTCCTCCTTGACCACGGGTGACGAATTCTGGCGTGTGGCGGTCGTAGTAGCTCCTGACCTCTTTAAGGTTGAAACGAGCAGACATGTTCTTCTGATTCTGGTTATATCGGTGCTTTGCAGTCCAGGTAAAGTTTCTTAATCACAGGCAAAAGGTCCCCGTTAAGTGAAAATCTTTCTGAAAGGTGTCGCAATCTACATTCTGTTGCGCGACGAGTGCAGCTACAATGTCGGTAGGCATTTGTTGGGTCGATAAAATTCCACACCGTGAAAAGAGGGTCCATGAAGGTTGGGTTACGAGGACTATCAGTTCTGCTGGGTGTGTTTTTGATTCTCATGGGTTGGGGAAAAACAGCCTGGTTCTCGGATGAAGGAATCCTTCTGGCTCAGTTGGACGGGTGGTTGGGCTCGGCGCCGGCGTTAAGTCGATGGTACCTCGAGACTGTGGCTATTCCAGGCGCAAGCCTATTCGCGTATCTGGTGCCCTTGGGAGAACTGGCCGCGGGTGCAGCGCTCATCCTTGGCCACCGCGTTCAATTAGCTGCGACGCTCGCACTTATCATGATAATCAACTTTCACTTTGCCATGGGCATCATATTTACCTTTGGATACTTGACCAATGGTTATGGTCTACCAGTACTTGGCGGTTTGTTCGCACTTGCCGTAGGTGGAGCAGGTCTACCGTTTAGTGTTCCTCGGAGAAGAAAAAGAGCATGAAACCTTTGGCAGGGGTTTGGTTGGTGATGGGGTTGCTCTTGCTCAACCTGTCAGTGACTTTTACCAATATTTGGCCGACCTTCGGCATTCGAGTGACGAATGAACTTTCAGCCGAACTGGCGGTGTTGGTGATGGCCTTGATGATTACATGGCGTTGGAGAGTCACTCGGTCGGTTGTGGCTTTACGAGTCATGTCTGTGTTCTGGGTTGTTCTGGTTCTTGGCCGTTATGCGGAAGTCACGGCTCGGTCACTGTACGGCCGCGACATAAATTTATTTTGGGACCTTCAACATATTCCCAATGTGGGTGCGATGTTTTCGGCGGTGGCTGATCCTTTCTTACGGGTCGGTTTTATTGCCGCCCTGCTATTCGTGCCCACCGTGCTCTATGTCATGGTGAGATGGGCACTGGGATGCGTAGTCGCGGCGGCGTCTTCTTTAAAGCCGCGTCTCGTTCTGAGTGTCGGTGCGAGTGTCGTGCTTCTTGTTGCCGTTGCGCAGAACGTTGGCGCCAGAGTGCCAGAGAGAATTCAGGTGGCCGCTCCGGTTACGTCAGCTTATTTGGAAGAACTGAGTGAACTGGTTTATGAAATGACCGGTGCTGGTGTACGGTCGCTGGCCCCACCGGTCTCACTGCAGTCAAATTTGTCAGGAGTGTCCGGGGCCGATGTGTTCCTTATTTTTCTTGAATCGTACGGTACGGTGAGTTGGGATCGCACTGAATTTGTTAGTGACCTTGCCGACAGCCGCGAGCAGTTTGCTTCTGACATCACGGACACGGGACGTGCGGTGGTGTCTGGTCGCGTTGAATCAACAACCTTTGGCGGTGAATCGTGGCTGGCTCATATCAGCCTACTTTCTGGTACGGAAGTTCGTGACCCTGGAACTAACAAGCGACTAATGGCACAGGACCGTGACACGTTGGTAAAGGTATTTGGACGTCATGGATATCGAACGGTTGCCGTTATGCCTGGAATACAGCGTTCTTGGCCGCAGGGGGAGTTTTATGGGTTTGATGAAATTTACGACCTTGCTCGTTTGGATTATCGTGGGCCTCCGTTCGGATGGTGGGATCTGAACGACCAGTTTGCCTTAGCGCGAATTGACTCACTCGAGATAGCCCAAGAAGCCCGTCGACCGACGTTTGTGTTTTTCCCGACAGTGACCACACACGCACCGTTTGTTCCAACGCCTCCCTATCAACCAGACTGGACTCGGTTGTTGGGTGACAGCCCTTACGACCAAGTTGAGCTAGATCGTTCTTGGGCGGATTATCCAGACTGGTTAAATTTGGGGCCGAGTTACGTCAAGTCGTTAGGCTATGCGTACAAAACGATAGGTGGATACCTGCGATTGCGTGCTGATAGAGATCTTGTTCTGATATTAATCGGGGACCATCAGCCTCCGGCGTTGGTCAGCGGTGAAGGAGCGTCGTGGGACGTACCGGTCCATGTCGTCACTACTCGCTTGGGATTACTTGACAATCTCAAGCAGCACGGCTTCGTTGATGGCCTGTCACCGGATTCTTCAACCCTTGCACGAATGGACACGCTATTGCCGCTTCTTCTGGATGTCTTTGACATTTGACCTAACAATGAGCACGACCGCAGCTGAATGTCGCCGGGGATCCTGATACGACTTCGGATCAGAATCTTGGAAGCTAGGTTCCGTATGGTGCCACGAATTTCGAACAGTCTCGCTAGTATTGCAGTGATCGCGGCCACCGTAGTGGTTGGGGGCAGTAATCTGCCTCAAGCTGTTGTAGTTGGTCTTGATGTCATGACGTTTAATCTTAGAACGGCGAATGTGGATGACGGTGCAAATAGTTGGCCGAATCGAAAAGAATTCGTTGCCGATCTGATCCGGCGCCGGGGGCCAGACATAATTGGATTACAGGAAGTTGTTCGAGAACAGATCGAGTTCTTAGAAGATGTCCTACCACACTATCGCTGGCTTGGTATCGATCGTGGCCTGAACGGTGGTGAAGGACTAAGCGAGTACACGCCAATTTTTTATCGGCATGCCGAATTAAGTCCGATTGCATCGGGAAACTTTTGGTTGTCACAAACGCCAGATACGCCACCTGAGATTCGAGAGATTCGCGGTCGTCGTCGTCGGTTTGGAAGGATTGTGACGTGGGCCAGGTTTCATCATGTGACGACTGGTCGGGCTGTATATTTCTACAATACCCACCTGACGATCAGGCAGGGGCAACGGCAACTCGAATCGGCGAATCTAATCGTTGAGCGAATGGCTGCTCTTCCTGACGATAGCCTTGTAATTGTCACAGGGGATTTCAATGCTCCAGCAGAGACAAGTGCAACTTGGCGGGCGGTTACCGCGGACGGATTATTGGATGCATGGGTAATCGCAGAACAGCGGCAGGGGCCGGCTTTCACATTGAGCGAATTTGGTCCGCCCGTGGACTGGGATGTAGGCAGAATTGACTGGATCTTGGTTGACGGACCGTTCTCTGTTCGTTCCATAGAGACGGTAATAGACCATGATAGAGGTCGATACCCGTCTGATCATTATCCGGTGACTGCTCACCTTGAATTCGAACACTAGCCGCTAGTAGTAATGGTGTGGCAGGTCCAATAAGATTTTCCGTCGTCGGAGTTCCGCATTGTGATACTCCAGCGTCTCCGGTGTAATCGTTGAGTTACTGGAACCAGTCAACGTAATCGTCTTAGGAAGGTAATCTCGAACCGCGCGGAATTCCTCTTCGTACTCGGGTGATGGGAAGACCAAGGTTAAAACGGAACAACCATCTTGGTAGGAAATCTGATAGAGCGGGTTGACTCTAAGTTCGCCCGAGATGGGCGGCGGCTCTGGAACTTCGTATTCACGAAATACATTCTCGTTACGACTCGCGATAAGTGTCAGGGCTGGTTCTGTGCCGAGTTCGCTTGGTGACATCGGTTGCGAGAGGTCAAGTATTCGATTATTGAGAACATCTGAAAGTATTCGATTGTCACTGAAAAGTCTTGGTTGAAACTGTTGGAACAGGTTTTGATAGGCTGCGGGTGTGAGCGTGTTTCCGGCTGACATGTTGTCACCGAGAGCACTGTGAAGGTGAGGCATGACAATCAGGCCATCGGAATCGGTGACCCGGGTCATCTCGTTCGCCAAGAGCCTTTTGTGCCATATGTAGGGGAATGCGTCCGAGAGCAGAATCATTTGAAAAATGTCATCGACCATTGGTAGTGGATGGTTGGCATCGCAGCAGACCGGTGTGCATCTTGGAGCGGTGAATCGAGTAGCAAGCCACAGTTTCCAGAAGGTTACGTCGACAAGCACATTGCAGCAGTCATTTTTGTGATCAGGATTTATGTTGTCAAACACACGTGTCAAATGACCGGAACCTCCACAAAGGTCCAGCCAGCGTTGGGGTTTTGTTTGGTGTTGCGTAACCGCCCGTAAGAGCGTTTCAGCCGCGAGATAGGTTGGGTCAGAAAAGCGATAAACAAAATAGGTCCCTTCCGCGTCGTGGCTCAGAATATCCAGTGCGTCACGATAAGTCGGCTTTGAAGCGTCGGCTAGTAGCCTTTGAAAATCTGCGCGTCGGGTTTCATTGTCGAGATCAAGCATCAGAAAGAGGGCCGTTTCGTGGTGGCCTGCTTCCAGCGCTCGAACTGTTTCTCGCGTTGTATCGTTGGCGATAAGTGTGGGGATTCCTGACACCACAGGGAAGGCGCAACACTCACAACCCAGGACGCCAGAGTCGATAGTGGTCCCTAGTTGTTTCAACGAAATGTTATCTACCAGTGATAAGCGGTTACCGCAGTAGGGACACCGGAGCAGTTCAAGCAGGGACAAGTTCATAAAATTCCTAGTGGTGTTCCGATCGGAATTGTTCAATAAAGGTGTCATCTTGACGGCCAACCAATGCTCGCCGATAGAACTCAAGGGCGAGTAAATTCTCGGCATCTTCATCCTGAAGATGGGCTAACGCATTGTGCCGTATCTGCGACACATGGCACTTGATGGCTGCCAGTTTCTGTCTTGCATAATGACCACTGTTGATCACGAGGGTAGGAGGTGACGCCATGGAACCAAATGCGTCTACATCTGTGACACCAAAGATCTGAGAAGGCGCGCCGCCTGACGAGCTCGTCGTTTCTGTGACACGATTGAGTGCAGAACGCATACTTCCGACCGGAAGTGTGACGTAGTAGAGCGCTGGAGCATTTCTACCCAACTTGTCTATGACCGCCGTTGTATGTTGATGGACTGCGATGTGATCGGGATGCCAGTAGAGTCCATCTTCGCCAAATGTGATTACCACGTCAGGTTGCCACTGCTGGATGGCGTGTCTAATGTCAAATTCGATTTGACTACTGTTACTCCATGACAGCATTCCGTCTTCGTAATCGCGGACAGACACATTTTTAATACCAAGGACGCTTGCTGCATCGTGTAGTTCTTTTTCGCGTGTCTTTCCTAAGGTTGATGAATCTCCAGGTCCGTGCTGACCTCGGGTCATACAAAGAAGCGAGATGGTAACTTCGAGTTCAGCACACCAGGCGATAAGCCCTCCAGAGGCTAAGGATTCATCGTCCGGGTGGGCGAAGATCGCGAGAATGGCGTTTTGGCTTGTTCCCTTGGAATCAGAGCGCTCGAGCATATCAGGCCGTTTGTTTAGAGCTCGGACGTTTCAGTTCAGACTGTGTAATCCGTCGATAGACCTCTATATGCGCGTCTACCATTCTGTCCACACCAAAACGATCCTCTGCGAAACTACGGACGCGGCGGCGGTCAAGGGCCAGCACGGTTGATAGACCGGTGACAAGGGCATCGACTGTCGTGAAGATCCCGCCAGAAATGCCGTCATCAACAATTTCATGCACGGCGCCACGGTTCAGAGCGGCAATGGGTGTGCCGCAGGCCATCGCCTCGGTTAATACTAGGCCAAAGGGTTCAGGCGATTGAATTGGATATATGAGGGCCTTCGCATTTCTTAGTAGTTCGACTTTACCTTGGTGGTCGACTTCGCCCGCGTAACAGATTTTGTTTTCGTCAACCAGAGGCGCCACAACGTTACGGTAGTAGTCGTTTGCTGCGGCGGCAAGAACAAGGCGATGACCTGTTCGTCTGGCCACATCGATTGATTCTAGGACTCCCTTTCCTTCGGTGAATCGACCTAGAAAGAGAAGATAGTCGTGAGGCGTAGCATTGAACTGAAATTTGGATAGGTTTAGCGCATGATGAACAATCCCGACCACATTCAGATCGGACAGGTGACTGGCCTGAAACGCTGATATTGCGATGAATGGTATTTGCCGGTGTTTTGCCCACAACGCAATTTCTTGCGACGAGGGAGTATGGTGGACCGTTTGCACTACAGGGATTGGTGAAATCTGGTCGTAGGCTAGTGCGATCGGTGAGTATTCGGCTTGGTGGTGAATTACATCAAAAGAGTCGGCCTGTTTGACGGCTTCAGCTAAATTGAGCAGCTCGCAAAGTTCCCAAGGCCAAATCGAAAGATCTTCGTGATAGCCACGTTCAAAAATTGTGTGCAATTCTGCGGCAGTGGCTGAGTCCCCTGTGGCAAACAGCGTCACATGATGCCCGCGCGCGACCAAACCATCCGCGAGTAACGCGGTGATGGTCTCCACTGATCCTGACCGAGGCGGTGGGATTGGTTGTGCGACTGGTGCAACAAGTGCGATACGCATGGTGTCAGATCGGATCATGTGCACGCAGTATCGAGTAAACGAGACAATACACGTCGTGCCGCGAAGTGTTCATCTGCGATGCGAATAGCTTGGGCAGAGTGTAGTGTGTAATCCTGATTAACTTGTTCCAAGGCGTCGATTGCTTCTTCAGGTGTTGAGAATGGAATCAAACCCTGTCCGGAGTGGAGATGTTCAGACCACCCAGTGTCTTGAACGACAGCTGGTCGGCCCGCCGCCAGATAGCACTCTGTTCTGTCACTGAACCATCCTGACCAGCGGTCTACATACGCGTGTTTGGCAATGCTGAACTCTGCCCGCGATTTACGAACGAAATCTCGGTAGTCCCATAGAGAGCGTGACACGTTCATTGCGTCTATAACGCCCCAGCCATGTTTAATGAGTAAATCATGAGGCCCATTGATAGCGAGTTCAAATTGACTCTCTGTTTGAGCCGGCAAGTCAATGAAACGGATAAATTGGCGGTCCTTATTGCCGTCAACATCCGTAAAACTTTCATTTTTCCAGGTCATCACCGTCGTAAATTTGTCGTGACTTGGCGGATCATTGGTGTGCCAAAGTTCTGTCACAATGGGTTGCCATGTCTTGTGCCATGTGAATCCTCCGGTGGGGACATCTGATCGAGAGGTTCCAATATTGGCACCGAAGGTGAAAAGGTGATCGAAAGTTCGAAAGAAATTCACATACCAGTCATCACCTTTGGCAATGGCCAGTTGTGTGAAGACTGGATCGGAATCGATAAATACTTTGCGTGGAATCGAGGCGTATTCATCGCGCCAAAACCAGGAACCACCTGATAAATTGATGAACAGATCAGCATCAGCACAGAACTCTTGAACCGACTGACGAGACCGCCCGTGGTAGGTGTTGTCGTAGTTAACAAAGCACCAGCGATCGCTAAGATCGAATCGACTTAGAGCCTCTTGAAGATATTTCGTTCCATACGTTGGGTCTGGATTGATTGTGTTGAGTTCGGCATCATAGATGCATTCACCGGTGTCTTCGATATAGAGGACTTCGTGGCCGAGTTCACGCAGTCCCAGAAGGTACATCAGTGAGCACCAAGTCACACCACCAAACGGGTAGCGTCCGATAATACCGGCAAAAAGAATCTTCACGAGTTTCAAATTCCAATAGAAGCTAACGCCGAACCGGTTACCGTTCGTTTAACCGGCTCAAGACCAGTGGTTACGGTTTCATCAATTCTTCCATTGTTTCAGGATCGTCCAGCAGTCGACCTGCTGAGAGTCGTCTCCACATCTGCTGATAGAGATTATTTGAATCCATCAGTTGTAAATGTGTGCCTTGCGCCACGAGTTGTCCTTTCTGCAGAACTAGGATCCGGGTTGCATGCTTAATAGTCGAGAGGCGATGTGCGATAACAAGGATGGTGCGGGTTGTTCTCATCGACTCAAGCGCACTAAAAATTTCAGACTCAGAAATCGTGTCCATCGAAGACGTTGGTTCGTCTAGTATGAGAATTGGAGCGTTCTTAAGAAACGCACGGGCTATTCCGAGGCGTTGACGCTCTCCTCCAGATAGTGATGCGCCGCCCTCGGCCACGACAGTTTCGTAACCGTGGGCCAATCCCGTTATAAGGTGATGGATATGAGCTGCACGTGCTGCGTTCCTGATGTCATCCATTGAGGCATCGAGTCGACCATACCGGATATTGTCGGCAATTGAACCAGTAAACAGGATGGGATTCTGCGGGACGGTCGCTATCTGTTCTCGGAGAGGTTGAAGAGAGTAGTCAGCTAGGTCGGTCCCGTCAATCGATACGTGACCAGCGGTAGGTTCAAACAGCCTAGGGATGAGGTTCGCGATCGTCGTTTTCCCGGCACCGGAAATACCGACAAGAGCTACGAGTTCCCCTGGTTTGACTTCGAAACTAATGTTGGCGAGTACGGGGCTAGCGGGTTCGTATGCAAAGTTCACCCTGTCGAACCGAATATGTCCTCGGATGGAGGGGGCAGTGATTGTGTTTGGTAGGTTAAGTGGTTCTGGGGTGATCGAAAATATTTCACGAACACGACGAGCACTCACAACGGCCTGTCTTAGTGACCCGGTCGTATGAGCGATCTCAGAGATAGGGTTATAAACGGCTGCTATGTATGCAATCACAATGAGCAGACTGCCCAATGTGAGGCTGCCGTCTAAGACATGAAGACCTCCGACGACGAGTACTAAGGCAGTTCCGCCAAGGGTGATCGTTGTAACCGTCAGTGAGAATATCGATTCTTGCCAGGTTAACCCAAGTCGTTCCTGCATTGTGTCGTGGCCTTGTTTGGCAAATCGGTCCACTTCATGCCGTTCTCGCGCGAAGCTCTTGACTGCTGAGATCGTTGAGAGAATCTCAAAAGCTCGCTCTACTACCGATGATTCCAACACTTTTACCCGTTCAGCACGGTCGGTCATTGTTCTCGTGTAGTACCTGAGCGACAGATAGAGGAAGGGCACGACGACAAGTGAGAGTAGTGCCAGCGTTACGTCGAGGTATACGAGTACGGAGAACATGACTCCTAAATTAACTGTTGCCAGCGTGAGTGGGAAAACGCCGCCAATGATTAAGTCGTCGACACAATGGGCGTCCGCGTCTAGCCGATATACGGAATCGGCTGTTTTTGTCAGAATATGATGTCGCAACGGGAGTGCTTGGAGGTGATGAAGCAGTTGGGATCGAAGCTTATAAACGATTCGCTGCGCCATATCGACTTGAAGTTGCGTATGGATAATCCGAACCAGTTCATTCGAAATTTGAATGAGTAGGCCTATGACGACAACTAGTATCAACAGTGCTGCCAAACTGTCGCCAACAGTTGAGCGCGTGATCTCTGCGACTGGTCCCGGTAGTTGTTGTCCTCCCAGGACATTGTCAACAATGACTTTCAGCGGCCACGGTGCAAGCGCGGCTAGTCCAATTTCTGCTAAGCAGAGCACGGAGATCCACAGCACTCTCGCTCGATAAGGCCTGAGAAACGACAACGTCCAAGACACCAATGTCATCTTGTCTTGCGGTCTCTACTGTTCTGACAGTGTTGTTTTTGCTGACCGCCGCGCCGAAATTTGTACTGGCCGTGGAAGCGGTAGAGGCATCATTCCTGCGGCGGTCGCGACGCGTATTACTGCGTTATTGAGCAGGGCGGTTACGCGAATGGTTTGCCAAACCGCACGCGTGACAATTACGCCAATTGTAGCAATGGATACGCCGACGCCGACCGAGGGTTGATAGAGGAATATTGAGGCGCTAGTTCCTCCAGCGAGTACTAGTGCTAATAATGAACTACGAACAGTGCCAACGAAACTGAATCGAAGTCGTGCGCGAACCCGAAAAAGGCAGTGACCGCCCTCATGGTCCTCAACCAAACTCCTGATATGAAGCCATGCCCATTTGCCTATTGCTAGGCTGAGGTCGCGGTCTGGCCGCCAACCTTCGTCGACGTAGACGGGTTGTGCGGGGCGTGACGCCCGAAGTACCCCCACCAGTTCTGTCAGCAATTCCGTGTACGACAGCCTAGATTCACTCCAGAATGAATAGTCGCTTCCGTGTCTCTTGAATAGTCGGCTGACTCTAAGTGCGTCCTGTAGTGTGGGCACCGGCGATTTCCAGGGATGACGGGTGACATGTTGGGCTCGAACCGTTGGGGGTTGTGCTAGGCCGCGCAGTCGGCCTACGAATCGTGCCCACGGTTGGATCAGGTGTAGCCACCCGATGACCGCACGGTGGAAAATCCGCCTTTTACGGAAAGGCCATAAACTGATTCTTGGCAGACCACGGAGGTCGGACTGCCAAGCACATAATCCACAGCGAAATAGTGTCGTCAAGATTCCTGCGGTACCAGTAATTAGGGGTAACCACGCGGCATCCATGCCAGCAAGTGGCCCGAATATTCCGATCAACAGCATCACTAGAGAGGCGCCCATCCAAGCGGGCGAATGTGGTAGAAAATGCCAGGCGTGGGGCCGGGTTGCGTACACGGAAGGAAACGCGGCTGTCCCCCAGACACCATTGTTGACTCTACGTCCAGTAGTTCTGCGAAGCAGAGGCAAAGAGCTATAGATCCGGCCGTGCCACAACATCTGGTCACCAAGGAATTTTTCTGGATGATGCGCATCCAGCCAAGTTTCTCCTTCTCCGTAGCCGGTTTGTTGGCGCCAATATGCTTTGATACTGCTTCGGTGGTGGTGCCACACAAGTGCTGATGGAGAAAAGACAATCTTGAAACCTCGCCCCTGTAGCCTCCAACAGATGTCGACATCGTCTCCAGCACGAAGATAGACGTCATTAAAACCACCGATGGAAAGTAAGGCCTGTCTCCGGAATGCCATGTTGCAACCCGGAATATGTTCGGCGATTCGGTCATCCAGCATGACGTGAGTCGGACCACCAGGTGCTCTTGCTACACATTGTGCGATCCAGGGATCATCTTGAGGAACAACGTTTGGTCCTCCCACTCCGACCGCGCTCGAGGTAAGCATCGGTTGAACCAGATACGTCAACCAGTCGACATCCACGCGACAATCTGCGTCGGTGTAGGCGACTAGGTCACCGGTCGCGGCAAAGAGACCAGCATTTCTAGCTGCACTGAGTCCACCATTTTGCACTTCGATCAGCCGGATGTTTGGCTGCTCTCTAGCGATCGCTGCTGTGGTATCGGAGGAACCATCGTTAACGACAATAATTTCAAAATTGGGATAGATCAGCGCTTGCAAAGAATTCAGACAGTCGCTTAGTGTGTCCGCGGCGTTATAGGCACACACCACCACGGATACACTGGGCCATTTGTTTTGTTCAATCTTTGGGAACGGTGCTTGGCTCAGTGTTTGTGCTACTGCAGCGAGTGCCGGTTTTGGGTTTCGATTCTTATCGACCAGACCAAATGCCCAATCGTTAACTTCGTGGCCACCCCTCCACCATTCGTCAGTCCACGTATACGCCACGGCACCACAGGCTCCCTCGGTAAACGCCGCTTTGAGCTGCATCGTGGTCAACCGCGCTTGACCCTCCGGCGTCTCACGGATGCTGTCCGCTCCTGCTTCCGCCAAGAGCAAGGGCTTGGCCCCGGCGATGTGATGTAACCGTGCGAAGTAGGCGCGCAGTTCGGTTTCACGGTGGAGATAGACGTTAAACGAACAAACGTCAAAACACTCGAGGTCAAGATGTTCGGTGGGTGGAAAATTGACGTAGGTAAAAAGGTGATCAGGAGCCGTGGATTTTAATTCCTGATATAGGTCGCGGAGAAAATGTTCTATCCGCTTTGCTCCGTGCCATCGGACAATTCCAGCGGGGATCTCGTTCCCGACTGCGAACATCAAGAGTGAGGGTTTGTCCGCCAACCGTCGGACACTCTCTACCAGGTTGCGCCGAATCTTCTTAATGGCTTTGGGGTCGTCCAAGAAGGGAATATGTTGAGACCAGGGTAGGCCCGCAATAATGCGAAGGTTCTGATCAGCCGCGGCGTCAAGCAAAGACGAGGATGGTTCTGTATACGTACGGATGGTATTGAACCCATTGTCTGACATCATCGCCACGTCACGGGCGATTTGTGGTGGGGACGGATATTGGTCCCCGGTTGCGTCGGGCACAAACGTGCCATACGACACACCCTTGATGAGAAAGCGCCGTTGGTCGATGGCTAGAAATTTTCCGTCAACCCGAGGTCCAGCGGTGAGAGACTCGACGAAATCACTGGTCGTTATTGCTTTAGTCACTGATCCGTCGCCATATGAGTGCAGCTTGCTCTAGCGGCCGTACTGTTAGATATCTAATCACGAATGTCGTACCTAGTTAGGGTAGCGACAGAGCAATCAACTCCGGAACTCGTCCACCACCAACTGTGAGGGCAAGGTACTGTTTACCGTCAAGCATGTACGTCATCGGCGTGCCAATCGCTCCACCAGGGAGGTCGACCGATGCCACTTCATCACCTGTCATTTTGTCCAGGGCTACCAACCGCGGCCCGTCGTTGTTCCCCCCCGTTGTTAAGGCATAGATCAACAAGTTCTTGGTTAGCAATGGTCCGGCGCGGCTACTGTCACCACCTAGTGGCGGAAGGTTCAAGTCCCTCAGCATCGGCAGGTTTCGAATCCGGTCGCCGTTCCCCATTGGCTTCATCCATAAATGTTCCCCAGTGCTTAGGTCGATGGCGGTCATGCGCGAGTATGGTGGCTTAAACAAGGGGAGACCTTGAGGCATTTGTGGCATGTGGGCGAGCTCACCTCGAGCTTCAATGACAGCTAATGTGGCGGGTTCACCTGGTTCCGGTTCACGGAAATGCTTCACGGAAAATGCATTATTAGACGGTATGTAGAGAATTTCTGTTTCGGGGTCGAATGCCGCGCCAGACCAGTTCGCACCGCCACCAGCGCTGGGCCGTTGGATTGTTCCCTGCAGCGACTGCGGCGTAAACAACGGACCTATACGGTAAGGTTCGACAGCGTCGATGGCCATCTGTCGAATTTCAGGGGTGAAGTCAGCCAGGTCTTCCACGGTTACGCCTTGGTACTCGAACGGCGCAGGGCGGGTGGGGAAAGGTTGCGTTAGTGATGGTTGTTCCCCTGGGACATCCGTATCCGTTGGGACGGACCGTTCTTCAATTGGCCAGATAGGCTCGCCGGTGACGCGGTCAAATGCATAAACGAAGCCCTGTTTGCTGATCTGAACGAGCGCTTTGACAGGACCGCGTCCTTCGACGTTGACATCGACCAGATTCGGTGCCGCAGGGAAGTCGTAATCCCAGAGCCCGTGGTGTACTGCCTGAAAATGCCAAGCTCGTTCGCCGGTGGCGATGTCCAATGCGATGATACTTTCAGCAAACAAATTGTCGCCTAGACGGTGGCCACCGTAATAATCAGGTGCGGGTGTATTGGTCGGAAGGTAGATGTAGCCAAGTTCCGGGTCGGCGCTCATCATTGTCCAGACTCCGACCTTTCCCGTGTGCCGCCAGGAGTCTCCTGCCCACGTGTCGTTCCCGAACTCATCGCCTTGGGGAATCGTGTGGAACGTCCAGTTCGTAGAGCCGGTTCTTACATCAAAACCTCGCATCCACCCTGGTGGTGCCTCTTTCGTGATGTTGTACGACGAGATCGAAGAGGGTGTCACGATTGTGTCTCCGACGACAAAGGGTGGTGATTGCACCGAGTAGCGCAGCGCGTTTAGCCAGTCTCGGTCACCGCGCTGGGCCCGGGGGAGGTCGGCGACTAGGTCGGTCCAGCCGCTGTCACCGAAGTCGAGACATGGTCGACCCGTCTTTGCGTCGACACAGATGAGATAGCCGTTACCGGTACCAAAGAGAATCCGTTCATCTTGACGTTCTGGACCGTCCGACCAGTAAGCCACGCCGCGCTGGTTCCAACGAGCGCTCATTGTTGTTGTACCAGATTCGTAAGTCTTGGGGTTGTAGACCCAGAGGGTTTCTCCGGTTCGCGCATCAATCGAGGCAGCTTGCGAGGTCGGCATATTGATAAAAAGGCGACCGCCTACCATGATTGGCGTTGCCTTAAAGTTAGTGATGGTGGGCGGAAGACCGCCACGCCACCGGTTCGGATCTCGCCGGTTCAGCTCTTCAAAGATGAGGCGCGAGTCAGCCCACCATTCGCTACCATCGGGCATTGTCAGTCCGAGAAAACCGTCGGCAGATGTCCAGCGCCACGCGATTTCAAGATCCGAAAAATTATTACGGTCAACTTGGTCAAGTGGGGAATATTTTGTGCTGCCGAGGTCGCCGCCGTAAGTTGGCCATTCGCCGTTGGCGGGTGCACCGTTCTGAGCCAAGGCCACAGTCGATATCGAACAGCTTAACAATGCGACGATCAGGCTAATACCAGAGGTGTGCCTAACGTTCATCGGAGCTACCTCGTTTCAAAAAAGAAGATCGAAATCAGAAGGAATAATATCCCGGAACTGGGCAACGTACGCTGTACGTGTGTGATGTGCCGAAAACCGAGCGGGCTTCGATCGAATGCCCACGCGTTTTGATCTCGGGTGGTGCGGTATGCTGAGACTTGGATTAATACTTTGAGGGAGTTGAAATGTCGATGCAACGAGTACTTATTACAGGCGGTAGTCAAGGGATTGGAGCGGCATTAGTTGGGAAAATGTGCGCTGCTGGTCATGAAGTGGTGTTTACCGGCAGAGACGAAGCTCGAATTGCTGCTGTCGCGCAGGAATTCGGTGCAGTTGGTGTTCGTGCCGACGTGTCAGTTGGTGATGACAATGAGCGGGTAGTTGAAACCTGTGTCAGTCAGCTGGGCGGAATTGACATCTTGGTAAACAACGCTGCCTTTCCCTATCAGGCCGAAATTGGAGACTTTGATGTGGAACGGATGCGGGAACTATTTGCGACGAATGTTTTTGGCGTGGTTGATTTATCCAATCGAGTGGTGCCCTTGATGAAAACCCAGCAGTCCGGGGACATTGTCAATATAGCTTCCACAACAGGGATGAAAGGCTACAAGACGGGAACCGCCTATGCCGGTAGTAAGTGGGCGTTGAGAGGGATCAGCCAGTGTTGGCAAGCCGAGCTTCGCCCTTACGGCATCCGTGTCATCAGCTTGTGCCCGTCCGAGGTTCAGACAGACTGGGGTGGACGGACAGGTAGAAACAATCCCAATAAACTATATGCTGACGATATTGCCGATACCATCATGGCGGCATTGAGTACGACGAGACGCACACTGTGGCCGGAGCTTGCAGTGTTTGCCACAAATCCTTGGAAAGAAGATTGAATCGAGTTCGATACCAGCTGCTGGTGGTCGTGATCTTAATTTCACCCTTAGTGGGTGAGTGGTCTGTAGCGTTGGCACAACCACCGAATCGGCATCGCGTTGTAATTCTATCGGCCCCAGACACGCTCGATCGCGCCGAAATTGTTTACGAGGCAATTGTGTTTTGGAACCGCACTTTCGAGGAACTTGAGCTTTCAACACGATTGATCGAGACGACGTTGACCACAACTTCTGATAGCTCACGTGTTCTTGAGAACTACACGCGACAGGTGTGGCAGCAGGCCGGCAGGCTGTCACCGGGTGGGCCCGGGCCAAAGGAACCGGGCGAACTCAAGCAACTTGAGGCTGATGTACTGGTGTTTCTATCTGAACAACCGACCATGTCGTTCGCATGGCCGCTGGGTCAGTCAACGACTTTCTTCGTAGCGGTTCCTGCGCAGACATTTACACCGAACATCATGGCACACGAATTAGGTCACGCCTTGGGACTGACACATCACGACGACCCTAAGGTGCTGATGTGCAGTCCGTGCCAAGACGCCCAAGTCATTGATGACGGCTCGTTTCTTCCACTGACATCCGGTGACCGTCGTCGACTCAAAGCATTACATGGGCCAATGCCGTAACCGCGACAAGGTTATTTTTGTACTACTCGTAGTATGCCGGCGCGGTGTTGAGTTGTTGAAACAACGCAAGTTCGTGTTGGATCCAGAAGGTCGCGCCAACTTCAGCGACGAACGATTCCACTCGCTCCATCGACTCTCGTGTCATCTGTTCATCAACGTTAAAAACCGGCACGCGCCGGTCTTCACGGCTCAGTCTGAAGTGATACAGGTCTCCAGAGAGCACAAGCGGACCGGTCTCGGCCAAGTCGAGGAACAGCACCTGATGACCAGGGGTGTGTCCTGGTGCCGAGAGGATACGAACTCGCCCGTCACCAAAAACATCGTGGTCTCCGTTGAGTAGGACGTGCTCGGCGTCACGCAGGTTCTCATAGAGGTCCGGTTGAGTCGCGGGGACGCTAACGGGGTCCGCGAACATTGCCTCGTGTTCGACCTGTTGGACCAGCCATGTCGCGCCAGACACGTCGTTGGCCGCCCCAACATGGTCAAAATGCATATGAGAAAAGGCCACGTAGTCCAGTGAACTTAAGTCAAAACCTAAGTCTAATTCGGCTAACTGGTCAGCGAGGGTGCGGTCAAGGCGCTGGTTGCCGTCTCCTCCCTCGATACCAGCGAGTGATGAGGGGAGCCCGGCGTCCCACAACATGCGACCAGCGGGATGGTCAACGATGTAACAAGGGGTAACCAATTCACGTACATCAGTTTCGTCATCTTGAATACTGAAACCGACAGGACTGTCGACTCCTAGGCGTCCGCAATCGAAGAGGTAGAGCTTGAGTGAGGTTTCAGAGTCCGTCTCGATCACTTCTGGTTCTGGTGCTGCCGACTCTTCCGGTTCGCCACCGCCGCATCCTACTAGTAACAATAGACAGGTCAATAGACTCGTGTGAAGTTTTGTCATGTTGATGTGCCTCTAGAAAAGTTAAAGGGCGCCAATCACCCTCGTGTGGTTGGCGCCCTGTTCAACAAGTTAGTCGCGGTAGCTGCTAGTCGGCGGCAACTGAGCGCCGGATAGGTCGTCCGGCACGCTCTCTTCGGCGACGACTCTGTGGGTCAGCGTGCCAATTCCCTCGATGCTTGCGCTGATCGTCTCGCCTGCTTGCAGGTATCCGGAACCTGTTGCTCGCTCGACGCGGCCGGCGCCGGTTCCGCCAGACGTTCCGCTTTGAAGAACGTCACCAGGGAACAACGTGATCAGCGACGACGCGTACTCGATCAGTTCCGGGATGTTGTGGATCATGTCTCCCGCCCTGGCCTCCTGGACGGTCACGCCGTCGATAACGAGACTTTGGTGCAGACGCTCCATCGGATCGCCGTAGAATTCCTTGGGAACGATCCACGGCCCCTGGGGTGCGAACGTGTCATGGCCCTTGCCGACGAACCAGTCCGAGCGGGTACCGTAGCCCCCGGGCGGGCGCCCGCCACGATCGGATATATCCATGGCGACCATGTAGCCGAACACGTGGTCGTATGCACGGCTTGCTGAGATGTATTTGCCCGCGCGGCCGAATACGATAGCCATTTCGACTTCCCATTCGATCCGGTCACGGCCGTAGGGCATCACGACGTCGTCGCCGCTACCGATGACCGCGCCGCGGCCCGGCTTGAGGAAGAGATAGGGTACGCCCCGATCCGCCTGCCGTTCCCGTGTCCGCTCCGCCAGTTCCTCCGAGGTGCAGCCTTCACACGCGTGGGTGTAGAAGTTGACCGCCGCGTTCATCATCTTGCCCGGGTACATGATCGGGGGCCGGATGCGAAGCTCAGACACGTCGTAGACGTAGTCGGCGCGACTGCTTCCGGCGAGTCGGTTGTTGCCGATGGCGTCGTTGACGATTTCATACAGCCGGTATCGGAGACCATAGTCATAGCGCCCGATTAGTTCCAGCATGTCTTCCGGCATTGGCACATGTGGATACGCCGGGTTCGCTTCCAGCGCCATGTTTGCGACCTCAATGTCGATCACCAGGGAGTCCCGGAGGACAACCCCGACATGTGGTACACCGTGGATATCGAAGGTGCCAACTTTAAACGGTTCAACCGGCTCAGCTCCCGGACCCTGAGCTAAAGACGTTGACGCCGCCGCTAGGGCAATCACCATCGTAAGTAATGAAAGTTTTCGCATGTTTCTCCTTGTGATGCTACAGGATACGGTATCGGTTTTACCTCTGCCTAGACGGGGTGTCAAGAATTACCGGTAGTCTTTTTTCAAGGTGTACGCATAGCACTCAGAGCAAGGATGAGCCATCCCGCTACGAAACAAAGACCTCCAATTGGAGTGATGGCGCCGAGCCAACGAATACCGGTGATGGATAGCAGGTAGAGGCTTCCAGAAAAAACCACGATTCCAGCCACGAACAGCCACCCCGAGGCTGAAATCCATGTGTTCGGCCACCGTGTCGTGGCCCAGGCCACCGCCAGTAGTGCCAGTCCGTGGACCAAGTGGTACCGCACGCCAGTTTCGAAAACGGCCAGCATCTCAGGTGTCACGCGGCCTCGGAGTCCGTGGGCACCGAAAGCGCCTAGGAGCACCCCTAATCCACACATCACCGCCCCGGCGGCGAACCAACTGGCAACCATGCTTCGTATCATACATGGCGAGTCGCGGCAGTATTCGGTGATTGTCGTATAGACTCACTCTATTCTCCCCATTTTTTGAGAGACAGTCGATATGAGATCTATCGCCTCGATGATGCTAGGTGTTTTCCTTCTAGTGGTTTGGCCGGTTCACGCCCAGGTTGGGCGACCAGTGTTAGAAGAGGTAGAACGCCAGCGGCAGCCGTTGATCCAGACCATGAAAGAACTTGTTTCGATCGAGTCAGGAAGTCGAGATTTCGAAGGACTCTCGACGATTGCCGGCGTCATCGGCGATCGGTTGGAGGAACTGGGAGGCGATGTTGAGTTTGTGGATCCGGCCGATATTTATTTGATGCAGGACACGCCTGACCAGATTGGGCGAAGCGTCGTTGCTCGGTTTCGGGGCGCGGGGAGTCGGCGAATCCTGCTCTTGGCGCACATGGATACGGTCTATCTCAAGGGCATGCTTGCTGAACAGCCGTTCAGAATTGAGGATAATCGAGCTTTTGGCTTGGGCATTGCTGATGACAAACACGGTGTTGCCCTGATCATCCATACGTTAGCGACGCTCAACGCGCTAGACTTTCGCGATTACGGACTCATCACGGTTTTGATTAACGCGGATGAAGAAGTGAGTTCTCCGGGTTCACGGTCATTAATAATGAGACTCGGTAGCGAACATGATGTGGTGTTGTCTTGTGAGGGTGGCGGTCGTGATCGGGTCCGATTGGCGACCTCAGGTATCGGTGCGTTCAAGCTGACAGTACGTGGACGCGCCTCCCATGCTGGCTCAGCTCCGGAACAGGGTCGCAACGCACTTTACGAACTAGCTCACCAGGTGATGCAAACCCGTGACCTTTCAGATCCGTCGACGGGTTTGAAGATGAACTGGACCATCGCTCAAGCTGGTAACACACGGAACGTGATTCCGGCTGAGGCTCAGGCTACCGCGGATGTACGGGCATTGTCGATGGAAGATTTTGACCGCATTGAGGCTGAGGTGAACCAGCGGGTTTCTCGAAAACTTATTGAAGGCACGGAGCTGGACTTAATCTTCGAACGTCGTCGGCCGCCGCTGAAAGCAACCGATACATCTCGGGCGCTTGCGCGGCACGCGCAGCGTATCTATCGAGAAATAGGTCGAGAATTGACTGTGAACGAGGAAGCTTCTGGGGGCGGGACCGATGCGGCATTTGCCGCACTGGAGACAGAAGCACCGGTCATTGAAGGGATGGGTCTTGAAGGGTTCGGTGCGCACTCGAACAATGCGGAATATGTCGAACTTGCTTCGATAGGCCCACGGCTGTATTTGCTGACGCGACTAATTATCGACGTTGCGAAGGGAGAGACTGGTGCCCTGGAGTGAGTCGGTTGGGCGCTGGACTGTTGGAAGTTTACTCGTTGCGATGGTGGTCACTGTGGAAGGCGCTGCTGCTGCTCAAGTCATTGATGCTGACTTAGCTGGTCGTTTTGCACGGCTTGCCCTAGATTGCGTCGAGAGAGAGTACCCCAACAAAATTTCGCATGTTCTCAATGGTGATACGGACGCGCGAACTCCGCGAGAATTGACTCCGGCGTTCTATGGATGCTTCGATTGGCACTCGTCTGTGCATGGGCATTGGCTGCTTGCGCGACTGGCCCGGGTACTTCCAGATGGCACGTTTGTTCCCGACGCACGTCGAGCATTAGCTCGCAGTTTAACGAATACGAACATCAAGGCAGAGGTCGCCTATCTGTCCGCCGATGGGCGAGCCACGTTCGAGCGGCCCTACGGTTTGGCTTGGTTGCTTCAACTGGCTTCCGAACTGCGGGAATGGGACGATGACGAGGCAAAGGGGTGGCTGGCGGCGCTTACCCCGTTAGAGACCCTCGGAGCTCAACGGGTCAAGGAGTGGCTTCCGAATTTGAGTTATCCGATTCGCGTGGGGGAACATTCACAGACGGCGTTCGCTTTTGGTTTGATATTGGACTGGGCAAACGTCGCTGGTGACGTCGCAATGGTGGAGTTGTTGCATTCGAGAATCGATAGCTATTACCAGAATGATCGGGATTGCCCGCTGCGGTATGAGCCATCAGGGCAGGACTTTCTGTCGCCGTGTCTAGCGGAGGCCGACCTGATGCGCCGCGTCCAAGCGCCAGAAATATTTTCACGGTGGTTGACGGCTTTTTTGCCGGATATTCCGAATGATGTTGAGAGTGACGCCGCGCCATGGCTGAAACCGGAAATTGTCACAGATCCAACTGACGGAAAGCTGGCGCATCTTGATGGATTGAATCTCAGTCGAGCTTGGATGCTCGAGGGAATAGAGTCGAGCCTGCCTCTTGACGACCGACGGCGGCGGGCTCTTAATGAGAGCGCTCAGGACCATCGGGTGACGGGACTGGCATCAGTAACGGGACGGCATTACGAAGGTGGTCACTGGCTTGCAAGTTTTGCTACTTACCTGGTGACGCAGCGAGGGCTGCGGTAGGGCATAGATGTTTAAAACAGGAGGTCTCATGCGTACTTTGGTACCTGTTCTTGCAGTGGTTTTGTTTTCATTCGTTCTCGGGAGATTGTCGGCACAGGATGTTCAACCGTCCTGTGATATGTGCCCGGCGACATATGTTTCGGCTGAAGAGATAGAGGAATATGCCGAGTTGGGGCAAACGTCTGGCTTGGTCGACCAGCAAGTTCGATCCTTGGATGTTGGAAAAACAAACGTTCAAATTGCTGTTGCCCATCGAGGTCAACTGACTGAGCGACGTGGGCGTGTTGCGGAGCACGACTTAGTGACTGAGGTGTACTACGTGTTGAGTGGAGCCGGCACGGTGTTAACCAGTCCTGACTTGGTTAACAAACAGCGCAGGCCGCCTGATAACCGAGCGGTGATGTTTCTCAATGGTCCTGGGAACAATGCAGAAGATGTTCGCAACGGGGTCATTAATGAACTTAAAGCTGGAGACATTTTTGTAATTCCGGCGGGTACTGGCCATGAATTCACTAAGATTGACGACCACATCACGTATCTAATGGTTCGCGCGGACCCGGACAAAGTCGTGCCTTTGATGGACGCTGCTGCCTCTCGGGCCTATTTGGAAAGTGAACGATAGAGCAACCTACAAGAGCAGATGGCGAAGCGTAGTTTGTTTGTCAGATCGATTGTCATCCTAGGCGTCTTGGTGGGGCTCGGCATGCTTTTTGCCGCCACGCTTCGCAACGTGTCTTCTGAGCCGTACACGATCCATCCGAAGAATCTGCAAGACTGGGTAATTGAACTGACGCCTGCGCAAGGCTCTAGCGGAGCGATCCTTTCACTGCGCCCGCCCTCTACGCTGTCGATGGTTCTTTTTGATCAAGTGTTTCAGCGGGCGATGGCATCGTTTTCAACACCGGCCACCCCTGCGGTTCCATTGATTTTGCGGAGGGAATTTGATGCTGCGCTGGCGGGCGCGGTGTCGCTGGAAGAATTGATGCAGCTGGCACGCGCGGCTGGACTTGAAAACACCATGATGCAGCCGCGTTGCATGTCTGTCTATCGCACGTCCGTAGGACGAGAACAGCAGCTATTTTTTGTGCTTTTCGATTTTCCTGAATTTTACGAGTTTCGCGCCAAAGTCAGTGCATTACTACACTCGCGCAATAGCGAAGGAACACTGTTTGATCCCGAGTTTCTGACGGCCGCACTGTTGGTGGCTGCATCCGAGGGCGCATCTTTTGATCAGTTTCCGCCGAGGCAGGTTCTTGAGGCGGAATGTGAGGCTCCCGTTGTGTCAGATTGACGTGCCGTTAGTTGCTGCTGGACGACTGGCTATGTCAATGTAGCGGTCACGCTTTAACCGGAATGCCCAAAGAAATAGATATCTTTGGTGTGGAGCGAAGACGTAAGAGTTTTCTTCAAAGACCGAGAGGGGTAATGGCGTTGCTCAGGGTCGTCCTTACGTGCTTATTCTTCATCATGGTCTGTGTTCCACTGACTGCGGGACAGACGGGCAATTCTTCGGTACGAGTTGAACGGTTACTTGATCGACCGATCATTACGCCGTCACTCCATCCGACCATAGGTCAGAATATTCAAGGTCCGTCGCTCATCCGTGTACCAGACTGGGTTGAGGATCCGCTAGGGACTTACTATCTGTATTTTGCAGATCACAAGGGTCGTTACATTCGATTAGCCTATGCGGACGACCTGGTGGGTCCGTGGCACATTCATCCCTCTGGGAGCCTCAAAATTGAAGAATCGCACTTCTTGACAGCGCCTCCAACGGTATCTGCGGAGGAACTCGAGCAAATACGCGTCAATAGACAGTCACGCGTGGTGATCGGATCGTCGATTTCGCATGACCTTCTGACCGAGGTGACTACCCCCCACATTGCGTCGCCTGACGTTCACGTTGATCACGCGAACCAGCGGGTGGTGATGTATTTCCACGGTCTTGAGGATGTGGGCCGGCAAGTGTCACGGGTTGCCATTTCCTCTGATGGGCTCATATTTGAGGCGCAGCCTCAGGTGCTCGGTCGAACGTATATGAGGGTGTTTGAACATCAGGGTGATACGTATGCGATGTCTATGCCAGGACAGTTTTATCGGTCTTCCGATCCACTGAACGGTTTTCAGGCTGGCCCTTTGCTCTTCAATCGGAACATGCGCCACGCGGGCTTACTGAAGCGAGAGGACACCTTGTTTGTCTTTTGGACACAGGTAGGTGATGTGCCAGAGCGCGTGTATCTCAGTCGTCTTGACCTCTCTGGTGATTGGATGTCGTGGCAAGAGACCGACCCGATTGAGGTTTTGCGACCGACCTATGTGTGGGAAGGAGCGGATGCACCTCTTGAGCCGTCCGTGCGCAGTACCGCTTATGGCCATGTGAATCAGTTGCGCGACCCTGCGATCTTCGAGGAATCTGGGCGAATCTTTCTTCTTTACGCTGTGGCTGGTGAAAGCGGCATCGCGATTGCCGAGGTTCATGTCGAAGAGTAGTCTGACTGAGGCATTGAGCTGACTATTTGAGGATTTATGTGACGATCTAGCTTCGGCTTCAGACCGGTGCTATGCTTTCAGTTAATACGATTTGCAAGGAGGTTACCTGTGAAGATTCGATCCTTCGGCGTCGTTAGTTTCAGTGTGTTCTTTGTTGGAATTTCTATTGCGGCTCCGGCATTTTCGCAAGATTCTGGGAACCGTTGGACCGCACCACGGACGGTTGATGGTCATCCAGATTTGCAAGGTGTGTGGGCGAACAACAATGCGACTCCTCTTCAGCGGCCTGAGATTCTTGGCGACCGCCAGCATCTGACAGAGGAAGAGCTTGCTTCTATCCAATCTCGTGCGGGCGAACTCTTCGCCCAAGACTCTGGTGACGCAGCATTCGGCGATAGCGTGTTTGCCGCTGCGTTGGCTGAGGCACAGAGTTTTTCGTCAAGTGACTCTGGCACAGGGAATTACAACCAGTTTTGGCTCGTTGAACGTGACTGGGATACACGCACGTCATTGATCACTGACCCTCCGAGTGGCCGACTGCCATCGATCACTGCTGAAGGACAAGCTCGCGTGGATGACCGAAGTGCTCGCCGAGGTATCCATGCTCGGTGGACCGATGACCGAAGTCTGGGTGAGCGATGTGTCAGTTTTGGTACCCCACGTCTTGGTGCTGGGTATAACAGCTACTATCAAGTGTTTCAAACGGATACCCACGTTGTCTTGTTGATGGAGATGGCTCACGATGCGCGGATTATCCCGTTGGATGGTGGCGCGCATATCGATTCAGACATTCGACAGTGGCTTGGTGATTCACGAGGGCATTGGGACGGCGATACATTAGTAGTTGAAACCCGCAACTATTCGCCCAAGAGTTATTTTATGGGGGCTGGAGAGAACCTGGAGATTACCGAGCGTTTCACACGTGTTGCTCCAGATGTGCTTCAGTATGAAGTCTCAGTGAATGATCCTTCGACTTGGGATGCGCCTTGGACCGCTATGATTCCCCTTCGTCAGTCGGAAGACGCGGTGTTTGAATATGCCTGTCATGAAGGAAATATTGGGATGGAAGGTATCCTGGCTGGTGCGCGAGCTTTAGAGAAGGCTGAAGCGCAGACACAAGAAGGTTCTCGATAACTGACTCCGAGACCGTGACGGCGTTCGATTGTTATCCGAGTGTCGTCTATTACAAAGGGTTTTGCCCCTTCCGGCGGCCGTGTTTCATGGCTGCCGGAAGGTGTTCTTCACATTGAGAAATTCGCTGATGAGTTGGCCGGTGTTTCCCACAGCACTGAGCGCCAACAAGAGGTCTTTTAACGGACTTTTATTAGCGAAACGAGTTATTCATTCCCATAACAGAGGGCTCGCGACCGTTTTACCCATAGCTGTGATGGTGTTCTCGGTGCTAACTACCACGACCGTATTTGCGCAGGGTGGGGATAGTCAAATGGGTTGGTCCGGAGAGGCAGAACTGACGTTGGTTTTGACTGCTGGTAACACAGAGACAAGTACGCTGGGATTCAGAAACGAGATCGTTCGGACGTGGGACGGTTCTGAACTGTCGATAGATGTGGGAGCGGTGCGAACTGAGTCAACGACATTTACACGCAAAGCAATCGGCGCCTCACCATCAAGCTTTCAAATCATAAAGGAGTCAACAACGGCGGTGACGGCCGAAAAGTTTGATGGACGTGGGCGGTATGAACGTAACCTTGATCTTCGTATGTTTTGGTACGGTGCCATGGGATGGGAGCGCAACACGTTCGCTGGTATTCAAAGCCGCTATTTTGGAGGAGGAGGCGTAGGCAATACATGGGTTGACCGAGAACGGTCGGTCTTTAAAACCACCTACGGACTGAGTTACACCCTTCAAGACGATGTCGTGCGTGTTGTCGGTGCCGTGGATACATTTGCTGGTTTCCAGGCATCTTACGACTATCGGCAAGCCATTACGGAGAGCACGACCTTTACCAGTGTGCTTGTCACCGATGAAAATCTTGTCGAATTGGCCGATCTACGTGTTGATCTTGTTAATGCTGTTGCGGTTGGCATGAGCAATCGTCTGGCCCTGAAGGTTAGTTGGCAGGTTCTTTATGATCGTCAACCGTCTCTTGTGGGACTTCCGTTGATTGGAAATGACGGGGTTTTTACCGGTGACACTGTTTTTTCAGCATTAGAGACATTTGATAATTTACTGACGTTTGCGCTTGTCGCTAATTTTTAACCGGTGATTGAAACGACGAAATTGAATCTCTGCACTCGTTCAGTGTGTGATTTCGTCGGTTTGAGGTCAATTACTTGCTCGTAATTCTATCGGTTGTTGCACCTGAACATCGTTAGCAAAACGTTTTTTGAAGTGGACTGACGTCTCTGACCTGGCACGACACATACGAGACAAACCAGAAGGTAAGATAGAGTTATACGTTTGAAGGGAGACACCATGGCACTGCGGATCAATGATGAGGCGCCGAATTTCACGGCCGAAACAACCGAAGGGACAATTACATTTCATGATTGGATAGGCGATGGGTGGGCGGTCCTATTTTCTCACCCAAAGGACTTTACTCCGGTGTGTACAACGGAGTTGGGTACTGTCGCAGGTTTAAAACCTGAATTCGAGAAGCGCAACTGCAAAGTGCTGGGGATTAGTGTCGATGCCGTCAGTAACCACGAGGCATGGTCAAAGGATATAGAGGCTTCACAAGGCCATGCCGTCAACTATCCGCTGATCGGAGACCCAACATTACAGGTCGTAAAGCTGTACGACATGCTACCGGCCGATGCGGGTGATACGTGTGAAGGACGGACCCCTGCTGACAACGCTACCGCACGGTCAGTCTTCCTGATCGGTCCTGACAAGAGAATCAAGGCGACGTTGACATATCCGATGAGCACTGGTCGAAACTTTGATGAAATTCTTCGTTTGCTTGATTCATGTCAATTGACTGCAGCGAAGAAAGTAGCGACGCCGGCGAATTGGCAACAGGGCAATGATGTGATCATCTTACCGTCCGTGTCGGACGAAGCAGCAAAGGAAACCTACCCTGACGGATGGGAATCACCGCTTCCGTATATACGAGTGGTGCCGCAGCCCAAGTAGGTTTTAGTTGCGCCGGCAATCGGCAGTTAACGTTAGGGTTGGGTTGGTATCCGCAACTGTTGTCCGATCCTGATTGTGGTATTCCGACCCAACTGATTGATTACTTGGATTGACTGGACAGTGGTGCCGTAATGCCTGGCCAGAGCGGCTAATGTGTCTCCGCGAACCACGCGGTGTGTACTGTAAGTTGGTTGCGGGGTTTTGGGGCGGACTTTTAGCAGCATTCCAGTGCTGATGGATTGGTCGTCAAAGAGGTAATTGTCTCTGATGATGCGCCAAGGCTCAGAATTTCTTTCGTCAGCGATCGTTTTTAGGGTATCTCCTGGTTGAACTACGTATTGGTCGTGTTCACCCTCCCATGCCACTGGAATTATCAGCGTCTGTCCATCAGGGAGCGTTTGTAGACGCCAGAGGCCGTTGGTATCACGCAAGATGTCGAGCTTCACATCCAATGTGAATGCCAAATTGAAGTAGTTATCACCCTTTCTCGTAACGTATCGAATTTCCTGACCGGTCTGGGTGAATAAATCTGTTCGTGGTACTGGTGGAACTGCCATGAGCTGGCCAGCACGCAGCGTTCTAATGGCTAAAAATGGATTGTGGATACGTAGTTGCAGGATGGGGATGCCCGTCCTCGCTGAGATAGTCCACCAATCATCTCCTTCACGTACCGACACTAGCGATAGTCTTTGGGCATGGTAGCGAATCGATCGTTTATAGAGTTTAAGAACGCTTCGATAATGACCGACACCAAAAACATATTGTAGAGATTCAAGCGGTGGTCGTCCTCGACTGACGCGGCCTGGTCCACCGTTATAAGCGGCAAGTGCAAAATCTTCTCGGTCAAATCGTGTGATCATTTGCGAAAGATATTTCACGCCGGCCTCAATATTCGTAGCGACACTGAGAGAACGGAATGTTGCAGGCATGACCTGGAAGTAGCCCTGTGCTCCAGCGTGTGAATTGAGGTTGGCGTTGCCGCCAGATTCGTAGAGACAGACCGCAAGTGCCAAATCAATATCGACATCGTAGGTCTCTGCGTATCGTCGGATGTCGGATTCTATTTCTATGACCTTGCGGTAGATTCCAAGAAAGGCTGGCGAAAATTCTTCAATTGGACGGAGGTCGTCGAATTGTGACGCCTGAGAAGGCGTATTTGCGATAAGGAGAAATGCGGAAATAAAACCGACAAGTACCAAGAAGCGATACATCGAGCCTCGATGAATCGACAGACGCAACATCAGTGATTCCTCAAACAAGCCAGCGTTGAACGCACGCGGCCACATTAAAGCATAATGGTCTATATGTCCAAAATTGCATGCGCACAGAGAACCCGTGGATTTACGGAATCGGTGATCCGAGAAATGACTCGACTTTGCGGCAAATATGATGCGGTCAATTTGTCGCAGGGGTTCCCTGACTTTCCCGCGTCGGAATTTGTAAAGGATGCCGCGTGTGCGGCCATTCAGAATGATGTGAACCAGTACGCGATTACTTGGGGTTCCGTCGAGATGAGAGGTGCTGTCGCGAACAGTTTCGGAACACGTTACGGTTGCAGTGTTGATCCTGAGACTCAGGTTACTGTGTGCTGTGGTTCAACAGAGGCGATGGTAGCGAGCCTTCTTGCCATCGTGGATCCAGGTGACGAAGTCATTGTGTTTGAACCGTTCTACGAAAACTACGGTCCTGATGCGATCTTGTCTGGGGCAATTCCGCGCTATGTAACCTTACGTGAACCGGATTGGACCTTTGATATCGATGAGTTAACGCGTGCTTTTACCTCTCGAACCAAGGCGATCATCATCAATACGCCAAACAATCCGACCGGGAAGGTATTTTCGGAGGATGAATTGTTAATCATTGCTAGACTGTGCCAGCAATGGAATGTGGTGGCTATTACAGACGAGATCTACGAGCACATCATTTATGACGATGTGCAGCATGTGCCCATGGCCACGCTTGATGGTATGGCTGAGCGGACGGTGACAATCAATAGTCTGTCCAAGACATATAGTGTGACTGGCTGGCGAGTCGGATGGGTGATCGCGCCTGGCTGGTTAACCGATGGCATTCGGAAGGTGCATGATTTCTTGACAGTTGGTGCGGCGGCCCCTTTGCAGGCCGCGGGCTCTCAGGCACTGTCGCTGCCGGATTCCTATTACGTGAATCTCAAGGAAGAATATCAACGCCGGCGGGATCTACTTCTTGAGATTCTTGAAACCCACGGGTTTGTCTGCTATCGACCGGCCGGAGCCTATTACATTATGAGCGACATTAGCCACTTTCAACTTGGCGATGATGTCACTTTTACCCGTAGGTTGATTGAGGATGTGGGAGTTGCGGCTGTGCCCGGAAGCAGTTTTTACCATGAACCAGGACAGGGGGACACGAAGATCAGGTTCTGTTTTTGCAAGCGAAACGAAACGCTGCGCGAAGCTGACCATCGACTCGCCCGGCTTAAGAGATTAATGCCTAGTTGTTGAAGGTCGCTTCGTCACCTTAATAAAAGACTGGCCAGTCAACCAACTTTCTTTCCAACGATAGCGTTGAGTCAACGAGTTCCTCGAGAGGTCCTAGATCTTACTGTTGCTCTTGGTTGAACGATTTACTGGATCTGGAGAAAACGATGAGAACTGTTATCCTAATTAGTTGGCAATTAGAGACTCACTGCAGAAACTTCTTCCTTATCTAGTTCGCTACCGAAGTCGGTTTTCGGTTGGCATGATATTTCTGGTTCTGAACGTCAGTATTCAACTCATTTCACCATGGGTCCTCATGTACGCGATTGATGATCTTACGCTGGACGTGACGCGTCAGAAACTAGCCGTTTACTCAACCTTACTAATAATGATTGCACTGACTGGTGGAGTGTTTAGTTTTCTGACCCGTCGGACCATTATCGGTATCTCGCGTCAGGTCGAATATGACTTAAAGAATGATTTCTTCTCTCATCTACAGCGTTTGTCTATGGATTATTTTCAACGTCATCGGACTGGTGACCTGATGTCGCGGGTAACCAACGATTTGAACGCCGTTCGAATGATGGTCGGACCAGCGGTCATGTACTCCTGTACGACCTCAATGACGTTTGTAGTGGCTGTTCTCTTGATGTTTTCGATCTCGCCTCGGTTGACATTACTAGGCCTGCTACCTCTTCCGTTTGTTTCGTTGGTAGTAAAAGGATTCGGTAAGGCCATCTATCAGCGGTCAGAACAGGTTCAGGAGGCATTGGCGCATATGAGTGCGACGGTGCAAGAGGCATTGGCCGGCGTAAGGGTGGTCCGCGCTTATGGCCGGGAAGCTGGCGAAATAGAACGGTTTCGTGAGTCGAATGATGATTACCTAAACCGAAATCGAACCGTGATCCAACTTCAAGCATTGTTCTACCCGACGATGGCGTTGTTCCTGGGGTTTTCAGGTCTCATTGTGTTGTGGCAAGGCAGTCGGTTGGTGGTCGAGAATCAGATTACGGTCGGCGATTTCGTTGCCTTCAACGCTTATCTTGTGATGTTAGCGTGGCCGATGATTGCTTTTGGCTGGGTCACAAACATGCTCCAGCGAGGTCTTGCGGCATGGCATCGTATTCTCACCGTGTTAGAAGCCGTTCCTTCAATTACAGACCGTGGTTTAGGCGGAGCTTGTAATTCGGAAAAGGAAATTCAAGGGAAGGTAGAGTTTCGTAATTTACACTTTGCTTACGATGACCAACCAATTTTGGAAGCTGTTTCTGCGACAGTGGAGGCGGGTCAAATGCTGGCCTTGGTCGGGGCCACAGGGTCTGGAAAATCTACGCTTGTTAATTTATTGCCACGACTTTTCGATCCGCCTCCTCAATCTGTATTGATTGATGGTATCGACATCAGAGATCTGCCCTTGTCAGCCTTGCGGCGCGCTATAGGGTATGTTCCTCAGGAACCTTTCCTCTTTTCCCAAACAATTGCTCAAAATGTGGCGTTTGGTCTCTCCAGCTTTGAACATCAGATCCAGGCTGTGTCCGAAATCAATCCGATAGAGCGGGCAGTCGACATTGCCTGTCTTGATAAAGATCTAATTGATTTTCGCGAGGGACTCGATACGACGGTTGGTGAGCGTGGTGTAACTCTTTCTGGTGGTCAGAAGCAACGGGTAGCGATTGCTCGCGCACTCATGGCTGATCCGAAAATATTGATTCTGGACGACGCGTTTTCTTCGGTTGATACGAAAACTGAACAGGAGATTCTCACGGGGTTACGGCCACTACTACGCCAACGAACTTCGATCGTGGTGTCTCATCGAATTTCCACTATTCGCGAGGCTGACCTGATTCTTGTCTTAGACGGCGGTCAGGTCATTGAGCGAGGCGATCATCGGACGTTAGTAGCCAAGGCCGGTGTTTACGCGGAGCTCCATCGGAAGCAACTTTTAGAAGCGGAACTTGACGCATCGTGAATTTTGCATGATGGCTATGGACGAAGACGTAATTGGCAAGGCCTACGATTCACGGCTCATGCGTCGGTTGCTTGGCTATCTTCGTCCGCACCGACATAGTGTCATTCTTGCACTAGCTGCGATTGTCGGACATTCGATGATGCAGCTTACATATCCCTACCTGACCAAGGTCGCGATTGACCAACACATCTTGACCGGTGATTTGACTGGGCTTAATCAGATTGTTCTCCTATTCCTCGCGATCCTTTTGGCGTCGTTTCTTCTGGAATATTTGGAGACGTATACGATGCAGATGATGGGACAGCGGATCATGTACGACCTTCGTACTCAGATCTACAGTCATTTGCAGGCTCTGGATGTGCAGTTCTATGACCGAAATCCAGTTGGCCGATTGATGACGCGTGTCACAACCGATGTCGATGCGCTAAATGATCTGTTTGCCTCTGGTGTGATTGCGGTCTTCCGAGATGTATTTACGCTCCTTGGAATTATGGTAATTCTCTTGGTCATGGATTGGCGACTGGCGTTAGTTGCTTTTTCCGTTTTGCCACTTATTGGTGCGGTGACGCACTGGTTTCGTAAGCATGCACGGGAGTCCTACCGTCGGGTTCGTGGTTGGATTGCGAGAATCAATTCGACCCTACAGGAATCGATTACTGGAATGACTACGATTCAACTGTTCCGACAGGAGCAGCGAAACTTCGACGAGTTCGAGGGTCTGAATAGATCGCACCGAGATGCCAACGTAGACTCGATTTTCTATTACGCTACGTTTTATCCTGCGGTCAATTTTCTCGGCGCTCTTGCTACCGCTCTAATTATTTGGTTCGGTGGTGGCTGGACACTTGAGAATACCCTCACGCTCGGGTCGTTGGTTGCATTCCTACAATATTCGGCGAGGTTCTTTCGTCCGATCAGTGATTTATCTGAAAAATTCAATATTCTGCAGTCTGCGATGGCTTCGTCTGAACGGGTGTTTGGTCTTCTGGATACTCCCGTCGGAATTACGAACCCGGCTACCACGCCTGAAGTGGCGAGAGAACAACGGGGACGAATCGCTTTTGACCATGTGTGGTTTGCTTATCGTGATGAATATGTATTGCGTGACGTGTCTTTTAGTATCGACCCGGGTGAGCGGGTCGGGATTGTCGGCGCGACAGGTTCGGGAAAGACTACACTGATTAATCTCCTACTCCGCTTTTATGATGTAGGCCGAGGAAGCGTATCGGTTGATGGTGTCGATGTAAGGCGGTTACCTCTATCTACGGTGCGTCGTCGGTTCGGACTCGTTTTGCAGGATGGCTATCTTTTCTCTGGTACCATTCGTGACAATGTCGCAATGGGACAAGATCATCTTGGCGATGACACTATTCTTGCGATGGCTCGGCATGTCCATGCCGATCGTGTAATTGCCCGGTCGACGGATGGATTGGATAGTCGAGTGGTGGAGCGTGGCGCCACGCTTTCGACTGGTGAAAAACAACTTCTATCGTTCGCTAGGGCATTGGCATATGAGCCTGAGATTTTGATTCTCGATGAAGCTACCTCAAATGTGGACACTGATACGGAATTTCTTATTCAGGACGGACTCCGAACGCTTATGAAGGGACGCACGACAATTGCGATTGCCCACCGCCTATCGACGGTCCAAGACATGGACCGCGTGCTGGTATTCCACCGGGGGGAACTTCGAGAGTCTGGTAGTCATCAAGAATTGTTGGCATTACGTGGAATCTACTACCGTCTCTACCAGCTTCAGTATAAAGACCAAGAAGACCGGCATTCTGTTTTAGATGAGAACGGTAGCGAGCGAAGCCCGTGAAGGCTAGAAGTAAAAATCCGTTATGGCTTGGTTCGAAGGTGCTGATATCCGTCAGGTAGAACTTCTTCTTTTCCGTTTCGTATGAGAACAGTCGACGGGTTCTTGGTTATCGTTCCGATACATGTAACTGGAAGTTTGCCGCTTAGTTTTCTGGCGGTTTCTACCCGTCGGTGCATACTCGGTGATGCGGTAAAGAGAAGCTCGTAATCTTCACCGCCTGTAATTGCCGCAACGACCGGGTCTAGGCCACACGATTCAAACCAGTGGCGTGCACCGGAACTAAGAGGGATGCTTTTTGCATCAATCCGAGCACCTAAACAGGTTGCCTCTGCTAGCTGGCGAACTGCATCAGCAAGACCGTCACTTAGATCAATACAGGATCGGGCTGCTTGGTTTTTTGCGAGTTGGTTGCCGAGTCGAACCCGTGGCTCAGGGCAGAGGTATCGGTGTTGGCAATCTCTCGTGCCAGTGTCTGAAGAATCGCCAGTCTGTGGGGTCCGTAGTGAAGCGAGACCCGCGGCGGCACTACCAATCTCGCCGGTAACGTAGATGTTGTCACCTGGCTTAGCGCCAGTTCGTCTGAGAAGTTTTCGGCGTTTCACGTGTCCCACGGCAGTCACTTCAACATGTAATTCTTCTCTTGCTGCGGTGATGTTACCGCCCACTAGTGCTGTCTTGTAGCGGTTCGCTAAGCTTAGTAGTCCGTCCACTAGGTCGTCGACCTCTCGTGTCAGAGTGGTGGCGGGTAGTGCGAGAGAAAGGAGTATGTGACTGGGTGTAGCCCCCATTGCCGCTAGGTCGCTGAGGCTGACAGCCAGAGCCTTGTGCCCAATGGCGTTCATAGGAGCCCACAATCGATCGAAATGTATGCCTTCAACCAATGTGTCTGTTGTAATCACTGAAACCGTTCCACGTTTCGGCTCAATGACAGCAGCATCATCACCTATTCCTAGTATCACTGATGGGAATGAATGGTCGACTTGGTTCTGAATTCTTCGAATTAGGGCATGTTCGCCTACGTCCGAGACGGTTTGATCAGGAGGCGCATTACTCACAGCACGAGATTCCGGATTCCTATTTTTAAATGGTTCTCGTCTGTTTCGAAACATTCATGACAACGGAACCAGTAGAAGTCATATAGCGTTACTCTGGCACTCAGTCAGACTTACCTTGCATAGTCGATTGCGCGTGTTTCACGAATAACAGTCACCTTGATTTGTCCTGGGTATTCCAGTTCGTTCTCCACTCTTTTCGCGATGTCCTTGGAGAGCCAGACTGCTTCTTCATCGGAGACCTGCTCGCTTTCGACCATAATTCTGATTTCTCGACCTGCTTGTAGCGCAAAGGCCTTGGATACACCCTTAAATGAGTCGGCGATGCTTTCGAGATTTTCTAGGCGCTTGACATAAGATTCCAGGATGTCTCGGCGGGCACCTGGGCGCGCTGCCGAGATAGCATCAGCTGCTTGCACGAGCATCGCCTCAAGCGATGGCCAGTCAATATCCATGTGATGGGCGGCCATAGCGTCTACTACCGCATCGCTTTCGCCATGTTGGCGAAGAAACTTAATACCCAGTTCAAGATGAGTGCCCTGTAGTTCGCGGTCCGTGGCTTTCCCAATATCGTGGAGGAAAGCGGCCCGTACGGACACCTCGGCGTCGAGACCTAACTCCCTCGCCATAATGCCAGCTAAATATGCGACTTCTTTAGAATGAGATAGCACGTTCTGACCATAACTCGTCCTGAATTTAAGTCGTCCCATCATTCGATAGAGCTCAGGGTGCATATCGTGCAACCCGAGTTCATATCCTGCGGCTTCTCCCTCTTTTAGCGTGGCTTCGTCGACTTCTGATTTAACTCGTTCGACAACTTCTTCAATACGTGCCGGATGGATTCGCCCATCGGCGATCAGGGATTCGATTGCTTGTTTTGCGACCGCTCTTCGATATGGGTCGAAGCTCGAGAGGATGATTGCCCCTGGTGTGTCATCGACGATCAATTCCACTCCTGTTGCGACTTCCAGTGCTCGAATATTGCGCCCTTCTCGTCCAATGATTCGACCTTTTAGATCGTCACTTGGTAAATCTACTACCGAGACTGTCGTCTCTATGGCGTGTTCAGGCGCGCTACGCTGGATGGCTTGCGCAATGATGTGCTTCGCCTTGGCCGTCGCAGTTTCTCTGGCTTCGTGTTCAAGCTTTTTTACGAGGTGCGCAGCGTCGTGTCGAGCTTCCGTTTCCAATTGCCGCAGCAAAACTTCCTTTGCTTCGTCCGCTGTCATTGACGACACACTTTGCAGTTTTTGTTGATGCTCTTCGACCAACGCCGTGTAGTGTGCTGTTTGACTTTCAAGTTCCTTTACCTGTGCTCGAAAAGAACGTTTTTCTTGCTGGATCGCTTGTTCCGCTCGCTCTACCGCTGACCGACGCTCGGTTATGTCACGGGTGTCTTCTGCTAATTGCTTTTCTCGGGCGAACGCTTCAGTGTGACGAGTTCTAGATTCTTCTTCGGCGGTCCGTTGAAGTTCGTGGGCGTCTTCCTTGGCTTTGAGTAATATTTCCTTGCCTCGTGTATCGGCGTCTCGTGTGGCATCCTGTAGCAGCCGTGAGGCTTCTTTCGACGCACGACCCAGCGTCTCGGTAACCCGTCTTTTTGTGATAAGCCACGCGAGAAAAAAACCGACGCTGGTGGCGAGAATAATAATGAGTGCCGCTGATCCGGAGAATAGCTGGCTCATACGCACGTTCCTTATGGAACCCGCGGCGGCCCTGGAGAATACTTAGGTCACGGAAAAATGACGAAAAGTGAAACCCCGCGTTGCCGTGTGGGGAGGTCGTATGAACCTGCCTCTAGCAGGTGGAGCCGCTACGTGAGCTTCGCTTCAGGCTTCCTCACTCGAAGGCATGCACACCACAAAGCGTTGCAGCTCTCTTTGACGAAACGTTGGCTCAAACGAGCCCCCAAAAACCATCACTAACATTGCAGGGAAACTAAACAATAACGTCATCTGCCAACCATCGGTTGACTCGTGACCGCATCAAGACACGCCGTTATTCCAAATAATCTTCATCTTATGGCGAAGCTGGATTGCTGGCAAGTCGATGGAGAAAGTTTCACGTGCTACTGCCCGCCAGAGCTTCGTCAACGATTTTTTCGAGGTCCAGGGTGACCTGGTCAGCGGTTGTGGCACCGATATCGGGGCTATGCTGTTTAAGCTTTAGGTAATCGTCGGCGATATTCAATGCTGCAAGGACAGCTATTCGCAGCGAGTCAGCACCAGCCGTCTGCTCGGAAGCTGTTTGCATCTTCTGGTCCACATATGCAGCAAGTTCGGCCACGTAGTTGGCATCCAAATTACTTCGAACTTTATAGGGTTGTCCGAGAATTTCAATATCCACTACAACCCCGGATGCTTCAGTCGCTCTATTAGCCTCAACTGGCATTGGTTACTCCTAGAAGTTGATCCGTTCCAGTTGTTCCAAAATTGTTGTGACCCGCTTGCGAATCTGCTCACGCTCGTCCAAAAGGTTCTCTACGTCTACCGGGTCGCTTTGATTCGCCGATCTTTCGCTTTCAAGGTTTTCTATTGCTTTAGTCAGGCGAGCATTGTCTTCAATCTGTTTTGATAGTTCAGTCTTCGTCCGCTCGAGCAGCTCGACCAGTTCTTTGACCTTGTTGGCTAGACGTTCAATCGATTCTATGTCAACGGTGTAGGTGCTCATAGTAGCCTTTGGTGGCTTGCCCAGAGGGTCTTCAACGTAATGTCGCGTGATGATGTGTTTTAAGCGCCTCGACGACGGTATCAATTGCTGCTTGAACTTCTACGTCAGTCAGAGTACGTTCGGCTGCCTGAAACGTGAGACGCAACGCTAAACTGACACATCCGTCTGGAACCCCTTTACCGCGGTAGCGGTCAAATTCACGAATGTTGACGAGTGTGTCCGGCGCGGTGTTTTCGATCGTCTCACGAACAGTTGCGGCAGGCAAGGAATCCTCGATGATGAAAGCAAGGTCACGGATGACTGATGGATGCCGTGGTATTGAGGTCGCCTGTAGTTGATTAGGATCAATCGCGACGGATGTGACGACTGCAAGATCGAGTTCGGCCACGTATATCTCTTCCACAGATTCCGGAAGACCTCGCGTCGCAGCCAAATTGGGCTTCAGTTGTCCGAATATCCCCAGTGGCACAGGTTTTGTATCGTCAGGTGATAGCGCGCTAACTCGAGCGGCTCGACCTGAGACAAATATTGCACTGTCGATAGTTTCAAATCGAGGCGCTATGCCGAGTGCTTTACAGAGGCGTTCGACTATGCCTTTGGTGTCAAATAGGTCAACTAAGCGGTCCTTTGTACTCCAGTGGTCTGCTGTTCCTGCGCCTGTGATGATTATGGCCGCTCCCGAAGTCTCACCAGTCGACTGTCTAAAACGTTTGCCGATCTCGAAGAGTCTGATGTCTCGACGTTCGCGCCGCCGGTTATGAATGAGCGAGTCGAGCAATCCTGGAATGAGGGACGGGCGGAGTACCGTGTATTTTTCTGACAACGGATTAGCAATATCAACCAGGTCGCTCTCGTCGTCCACAAAAGGTAGTGCCGCGGTTCGATCGGTAAAGCTGTAGGTTATAGCTTCCGAACAACCGCCAGCCGTCAAAACTTGACGAAGTAAACGTTGTTGTTTGTGCCAGGGGCTCAACTGTAAGGGAGCCTGCATAACGGGTGGAAATGTAGAGGGGAGACGGTCGTATCCGTAGTGTCGAGCAACCTCTTCGATTAAGTCGATTTCTTGGCTGACGTCCACCCGTCGCGACGGTGCGACCACATGCCACATCAATCCAACCTGAGTTGCCTCGGCCGAGCCACTCACCTCTTGATCTTTCGCGGCCGGTTCGAGTGCGAAGTCAAGTCGCTTGAGCGTGGCTTCAACGAAAGTCGAACTGATATTCACACCAAGAATTTTTGAAATTCTAGTGTGCCGAAGCAGAATTGACTTCTTTAAACTATGTGGCTGGGGGTAATTATCTACAACAGAACCACGCAATCTTCCGGCTCCAGTTTCATGAAATAGTGTCAACGCACGGCGCATAGCCGCCACGGGAGCTTCAACATCGCCGCCTCGTTCGAATCGGTATGACGCCTCTGTGGATAAAGCGAGTCGCTTGCTGGTTCGGCGGACGGAGGTCGGTTGAAAATAAGCACTTTCCAGCACCACGGATCGTGATGAGCTAGAAACCTCAGAGTCGGCCCCTCCCATGATGCCGGCTATGGCCTGAGGTCGGTCCGCATCGGCGATCACTAGGGTATCGGGCGAAAGACGATGTTCCTGTCCGTCGAGTGTCCGAATTAGTTCATTGTTTTCAGCCAGGCGAACCTTAATGACTCCATTCTTGAGGCATTCTAGGTCGAATGCGTGCATCGGTTGACCCATTTCAAGCATCACATAGTTTGTGATGTCGACGATGTTATTGACCGGGCGAACGCCAGCCGACGAAAGACGAGCCGCCAGCCAACTGGGAGACGGACCAACGGTGACATCTACCACGGCACCGGCGTACCGTAGACACAAATCTGGAGATTCGATGCTGACATCCAGACCTAAGGTGTCGTCACCCGTATTTGTGACCGGTTCTTCGGACACGTTGATCTCAGAGGTGCGGAGTTCAGAGTCGTAGATTGTTGACACTTCTCTGGCAATGCCAAGAACGTTAAGGCAGTCTGGTCGATTGGTTGTGATCTCAAGGTCGAGGACGGCATCTGGCTTATCGCCGGCCACCGACGTCGAGACTGATTCGACGGCTGATACTTCGAATCCATGTGTTGTTAACGCGTCGGCCAGCTCATCGGTGCTGACGTCAACGTCTACGAAGTCACGCAGCCAAGAAAGAAGGATTCTCAATAGGGAAACTGCTCCAATAGGCGTAAGTCATTGTCATAAAACAATCGAATATCTTCGACACGATACTTTAGCAGGGCGACTCGATCGATTCCGACACCGAATGCCCAACCAGTGTATCGCTCGGGGTCATATCCGACTGCACGAAAAACAGCAGGGTGCACCATTCCGCTTCCGAGAATTTCAAGCCAGCCTGTTTTCTTGCAAACTGGACAGCCGGCGCCTTCACAAAAGACGCAGGTGATGAATACCTCGGCACTGGGCTCGGTATAAGGAAAAAAGCTCGGTCGAAACATTACATTGATTTCAGGTGAAAATAATTGGTGCAGAAAACATTTGAGAGTGCCTTTGAGGTCCGCCATCGTTACGTCTTCACCAACCAATAGCCCTTCCACTTGTTGAAACATCGGTGAATGTGTCAGGTCGGGAGTGTCCCGTCGATAAACGAGCCCTGGGGCGATGATACGTATTGGTGGTTCGTGGGTCTCCATGTATCGGATTTGCATCCCCGATGTGTGAGTTCGAAGTAATGTAGCTGGAGTCTTGTCGGTGTCGTTTGTGGCGGTCAATGGTTCCTGGAGATAGAGCGTGTCCTGCATGTCTCTGGCCGGATGGTCGGCCGGCATATTGAGAGCTTCAAAGTTGTGATAGTCGTCTTCCACCTCTGGTCCATGAAGAATTTCGAATCCTAAACTTGAAAAGATGCGTTCGATTTCCTCTCTTAAAAGTGTTAGCGGATGACGGTGGCCCAGAGGTGAATCTCGACCTGGCAGCGTGACGTCAATTTCTTCTACCGTCGTCTGTTTGGACTCAAAACCTTCACGCCTGGCAAGAAGAGCGGCTTCAATTTCTTTCTTGAGTGAATTGGCCGCTGATCCTAAAGTACGCCGTTGGTCAACTGGAACAGAAGCAATTGTCTTCAGTAAAGCGGCCAGCAACCCACGTTTCCGACCGAGGTAGTGGTCATGAAGGTTCTGTAAGTCTCTACTGGTTGAGGCGTTGCTAAGCGCACTCCGGAATTCTGTGCGCAGTCGGTCGATGTCGGAGGAGACAGTCACCCGCGAGAAATCGCGTAGGCGTTAACTGGCCTGCGCCTCTTTGACTTGGCTGGCCAAATGGGCGAATGCGTTAGGTTCCGTCACGGCAAGGTCAGCCAAGGCCTTCCGGTCGAGACCCACGCCAGACGTCTTTAGGCCTGCCATGAATTGGCTATAGCTCAGTCCATGCTCTCGTGCGGCGGCATTAATTCGAATTATCCATAGTCGCCGAAAATCACGTTTCTTACGGCGACGGCCGACAAAAGCATAAGCGAGCGAGGTGTCGACAGCTTCTTTAGCGGCACGATAGAGTTTGCTCTTGGTCTGATAGAAACCCTTAGCCCTCGCCAGTAGTCGACGGCGTTTTCTTCGTCTCAACGGGCCACGTTTTACTCGAGGCATGATGTTTTGACTCCTAGTTTCTTATTGCGAGTCAAGAGTCAGCGGTCAACGAATACACTGAGTCTTGATTTCTTAATGTCTTCAATTTGTTGCCACTGTTAGTCAGTGATCATTTATACGGAATCATTTTCTCCACGCGCGAAGTGTCAGCAGGCGATATTAACGTAGTGCCCCTAAGGTTTCGCCGACGTTTTGTTGTTTTGCTCGTCAGGATATGTTGCTTGAATGCCTTAGCGCGGGAAACCTTGCCGTTACCAGTCTTATTAAATCGTTTCGCGGCACCGCGGTGAGTTTTAATTTTCGGCATATCTGTTCCGTTTTCGATAAGTTGAAAAGTAAAGAATTATATAAGACGGTTAGTGTGATCCTAAGATGTCCTATCTCATAACCGTATTTGCTGCGCTAACGTCCCTTTCGTGCCACGGTTTTACTGGTCAAGATGGTATGCATCTGGTTGCCTTCCATTCGAGGCATCGTTTCTTGTGAGGCGACTTCTGAGAGATCTTCCACGAGGCGGTTAAGAATATGACGCCCGAATTCCGGGTGGGCCATCTCTCGTCCTCTAAAAAAAATGGTCGCTTTCACTTTGTCTCCGTCAGCCAAAAATCGTTCCACATGTTTTTTCTTGAATTGATAATCGTGCTCATCAACCTTAGGCCTGAATTTGATTTCCTTTATGACGATCGTTTTCTGATTTTTCCTGGCCTGTCGGGCTCGCTTCTGTTCTTCATATTGGTAGCGGCCATAGTCGGTAATGCGACATACCGGCGGCTGTGCTGTTGGCGATACCTCTACCAGGTCAAGGCCTTTTCCACGGGCAATCGTCAGAGCTTCTTGGGGCGACATTACACCCAATTGCTCACCTTCGTCATCGATTACTCTGACCTCTCTAACCCGGATGCGTTCGTTGGTTCTCGCGCGGCTTTGACGAAAATCTCGACGTGGTCCTCGAAAAGCGATACTTTACCTCCTAGCTGTGAGTGTGGCTTGCACAGAGTACACTCGAGTTACGGGCGTCTGTTATTTTAACCCTCAGCGAGTGAACGTTTCACACGAACCTCTTCTAGTGACGCCTTGACGAACGACTCAAGAGCGTGACTGCCTTGATCCCCCAGGGTGGCACTTCGAACAGCCACGGTGCCTTCAGAGGATTCCCGGTCTCCCACTACAAGCATATATGGTACTTTGCGAAGTTGTGCTTCGCGAATTTTATAACCGATTTTTTCTTGCCGACTGTCAATTTTCACCCGTAAACCGGCTTCTCTGATTTTTTCTTCGACTGCATGCGCGTATTCGACGTGACGATCGGCGATGGGCAGGACAATAACTTGAAGTGGGGCCAGCCATAGCGGAAATTTTCCCGCGTAGTGTTCGATTAAGAGAGCTATGAACCGCTCAAAACTGCCAAAAATTGCACGGTGGATGACGACTGGGCTGTGTTCTGCGTTGTCTGCTCCAATGTACTTGAGTTTGAATCTTTTGGGGAGCTGGTAATCTAACTGAATCGTTGCGCATTGCCACTTTCTACCGATCGCGTCAGTCACGTGAAAGTCTATCTTGGGGCCGTAAAAGTTTCCTTCACCTTCAGAGAGCTCGAATGGTCGCTCTGTTGCAGTGAGGGCTTGTTTTAGTTGGTCTTCTGCGTGATCCCACGTTTCTATGTCACCAAGAAAATCTTCGGGACGTGTGGATAGTTCCATTGAATATTCAAGGTCAAAGTCGTCGTACACGCGATCGACCATACGTAGAAGTCGCTCGACTTCTTCTCGAATCTGGTCTTCGGTGACAAAACAGTGAGCGTCGTCCTGGCAGAATTGTCTGACCCGTGTCAGGCCAGATAAGACGCCAGATGCTTCGTCTCTGTGCAGGACACCTTGGTCGTGAAACCGCAAGGGCAGGTCTCGATAGCTTCGAACTTCACTGGCAAATACCAGCATGTGTGCCGGGCAGTTCATAGCCTTAAGTCCGAAAGGTTCACCTTCGGATTCCACAAGAAACATGTTGTCTCGATAATGTTCCCAGTGTCCCGATGTTTCCCAGAGTTGGCGGTTAAAAACTAGCGGCGTTCGAAGTTCCGTATAGCCTTCTGGATAGAGCACCGTCCGCATGTATTCGGCTAATTGGTTGTACAACGTTGTTCCGTCGGCTAACCAAAAAGGGGCGCCAGGTGCGAACTGATGAAACATGAAGAGTCCCAGTTCTTTACCGAGTTTACGATGGTCGCGTTTTTTTGCTTCCTCCAATCGGTGAAGGTGGGTTTTAAGGGCTGATTCTTTAAAGAATGCCGTTCCGTAGATGCGCTGCATTGGTTGATTCTGTGCATCGCCTTTCCAGTAGGCATTGGAGCTGTTCAGAACCTTGAACGCCTTTAGTCTCCCTGTAGACGGCACATGCGGTCCCGTACAGAAATCAATGAAGATCTCTCCAATGGTGTAACACGACACTACCGGTCCACCCTTTTCCTCAATTAATTGAACTTTGAGTGGCTCAGCCTTGTCACGAAAGTAATCTTTCGCTTCTTCTTTTGAAAGCATCCTGCGCTCGAATGGTAGGTTTTGCGACGAAAACTCCTTCATCTTTTGTTCAATAGCGATGAGATCTTCAGGCACGAACGGTCGATTGACGACGAAGTCGTAAAAGAAACCCTCATCGATCGGCGGACCAATGCCGCACTGGGCTTCCGGGAAAAGAGCAGTGACGGCCGCAGCCATTAAGTGAGCAGTTGAATGGCGGTAGAGATACAGCGCCTCGGGTGAATCGTGAGTCACGAAAGTGACGGCCGAATCCGCTTCAAGTGGAAATGACAGATCAACCATCCGTTTGTTTACTATTGCGGCCAAGGCTTGTTTCGCAAAACGTGAAGAGATACTCTCGGCGATTGTAGAGACTGGTTGGCCCGGCGAAGCCGTTTTGGTGGCTCCGTCCGGGAGCGTCACGGTAAGTGCCTTCATAAGGTTCAGTGCTTAATTAATGGGGTTTGAAACGCTGGCCATGGTAGGCACGGGCGGACTTGAACCGCCGACCTCCTGCATGTCAAGCAGGCGCTCTAACCAACTGAGCTACGCGCCTATACCCTGAAAACATAGCAGCGGTAATTTCGATCGTCAACGCAAGGAGTCTATCTAACAACGGCTGTGTCAGAGAATCATTGAGCGGATGTGCTCAACTCCCTGCTCCAAAATAGGGTCACCAGGTGGTATAGGTTCGCCAAGTTCTACGCTTGGTATTTCCACGGAAACGGTTGGTAAAATTCCAGCACGATGTATCGGGTCACCTGAGGCTTTGAGATAACGTGCCCAAGATAGCCAGAGGCCAGTGCCATCCGGCAGTTTGATTAGTTTTTGAAGGCTCACTCGGCCTGCTGTTCGCTGGCCTACTGTATCGGCTCGTTCGGTTCCCGCTAGCCCGGCGACAAAAACTTCAGCAGCATGGGCGGTGCCAAAATCCGTAAGAAGGACCACGGGTACGTCGATGGCTTGGTCACCATTTACGGCCGTAATGGTCACTTCTTCTTCAGAACCAGATTCAGTGCGGCGGAGAAGTGTGCCGCTTTCTACAAAGAGTCGAGCAGTCGCAATAGCTTCGTCGAAAGACCCGCCTGATATGTTTCGAACGTCAACAAGAAATGCGCGGGCTCCGTTACTCAATAGAGTTGAAGCCGACGACGCAATTTCATCCGCTGCTCCCACGCTGAATCGATGCAACCTGATATATCCGATGGTGTCATCTTTCATACTGGTTTCAATGATCGAATTGCTTGGTCGTTCAAGGGTTAACTCGATATCGTGCGGCTCAGTCGTATTGCCACGGATCAGTGACAAACGGATAGGTTCTCCTGGTGAACCCAACAGTAGTTTCTTGGCTTCGATGACCGAGAGTCGTCGAGTCGTTTGTCCGTCAATTGTTCTGATAAAGTCGCCTGGAGTTAGCCCCGCTTTTTGTGCTGGTGATCCAGGACGCACTGAGATGATCTGTGTATAGTATTGGCCCGCGATATCGAGGCCGAGTTCTCCTGTCGGAATAGACTCGCCAGTTTCTATCGCCAGCACTTCAGCTGCCGATAAGAAAGCACTTTCTGAGTCGAGTCCATCCGCAAGGCCGCGCAGAGCGCCCTGAATGACGCCTTCAAGTTCGACTTCCTCGACATAGTTGTTAGTGATAAGTGAAACAACGTCTTCGAAGATGCGAAGGTGTCGATATGTATCTTCTCGGGCTACCGCTTGACCAAGAAAGCCTCCGGCGATCGCGAACGCGACCAATGGAAGCGATACAAAAAGAATGACAAAACGAGCCTTTCGGTTCATCCGGATCATTATAGTAGATGCGTGCGTCTAATCGCGGTTGACGTCGGCGAACGTCGGATTGGTCTCGCGTTGAGTGACCCGACGGCCACTTTGGCTAGGCCGTTGAAGGTTCTTACGGTTCCCCGGGTCGAAAAGACAGGGGCGAAGGGGGTAATTGTCGTTGCAAAAGAGATTCTGACGCTCGAAAAAGAGGAGGACGGGCTGTTGGGCGTGGTTGTAGGATTACCCGTTTCGTTAACCGGCCAAGCCCATAGTCAGACCCAGTATGTGTTACGTTTTATCGAAAGTTTACGCAATTACACGGAACTGCCAATTTATGTTCAGGATGAAAGACTTTCGAGTCATGAAGCTGAAAGTCGTCTAGCGGAGCACGAGAGAGATTGGCGTCAGCGGAAAGCTCGGCTTGACGCCGCATCGGCTGCCGTCATCCTTCAAGACTTCCTTGATAGTCAGCCTGATCTGAAAACCAGTAACCGAGTTAAGCAAGGCGGATAATTGTGCGTAAGTTGTTCATCGGAATGGCCATTATTATTGGAGTGGCGGTTGTAGTTGTTGCCTGGGCCATCGACCAAAGCTTTACACGCACGGAATTGCCGTACCAATCGTATGAAATAGACGGTGTGTTTGTTGACATTCAACCCGGCGAGTCATCAGGGACCATAGCCAACAGGCTCGCCTCGGCCGGTGTGGTGCGGGACGAATGGACCTTTCGCCTAGCTGTGTGGCGAAGCGGACTCGCGCGTGATCTACAAGCAGGTGAGTATTACTTCAATGGTGCGCTGTCATCCCGGCAGGTCGCGGATAAGATTGCCAGTGGCCAGGTTTACTTGCGTCCGATCACATTTCCGGAAGGCTTGACCGTCCGCGAGATGGCCGATATTTTCGAAACCCGAGGGTTCGGGCCCCGTGAGACCTTTATTCAAGAGGCTCAAAGGGTTGAATTAATCAGTGATCTAGATTCAGACGCTGAGACACTGGAAGGTTATCTTTTTCCGGAAACTTACCTTTTGCCGCGCGATGCGACGGCATCTGATCTTGTCGAGGCTATGGTTGCACACTTTCGCCTGACCTTCAGTCAAAGATTACAGGAGGAAGCTCTACGTCACGATTTTAGTGTGCGGGAAGTGGTTACCTTGGCGTCACTGATTCAGAAGGAAACGGGCAGTGCTGGTGAACACCGCATAGTGTCGGCCGTATACAACAATCGTTTGCGGATCGGGATGGCCCTGCAGTGCGATCCGACGGTGATTTATGCCCTGCAACTTGATGGTCTGTATGACGGAAACTTGACGCGGGACAACTTGCAGCACGATTCGCCGTACAACACGTATCGCTACCCTGGGCTACCGCCAGGCCCGATTGCTGCACCCGGTTTGGGGGCATTGAGCGCAGCAGTTGATCCTGAAGATGTCTCTTACCTGTATTTTGTCAGTCGGAATGATGGATCTCACGAGTTTGCGAATACTTTGCGCGAACACAATAGGAATGTTCAACGTTACCAAGTTGATTATTTTCGCGCGCGCCGAAGGTCACAGTCGGTTGAGAGAGATTAATTTAATGACAACTGACACTCGGATCACACCTTAATAAGTGCCCGGCGGTACTAGCGAGTGTCCTCCGGTCGATCTTGCCAGATCCGATTTCCCCATTCGGGTACTTCAGTATAGAAAAGAGCAGTGGCTTCCACATCCGCGGCGACATTATTTGCAATGACGTTACGTGTTTTAGTGTGATCAGCTTGTACTGGAATGCGGTCGAATAACACACCACCGAATGCTAGATAGGCTGCCAGCAGAGTAAGTAATACATTGAAGGTTTGTCCCACGAGGTACAACTGGATCGGCCGTCCTCCCGCGGATTGTTGAGTTAGTTCGCGAAAGCGAGACTCTAGGCCGATACTCACGAAGGCAATGCAAAATAGCCACCCGCGGAGGTCTGACGTCAGGTCGAGTATTTTCTCTACCTGTGTATTACCAAGGGTCGGGATGAGTACAAACGAAAAGACGAGTGACGCCAACACAAACCCAAGGATAAATTTTGGAAATCGATTCCAGATTTCCATAATGTTTGGTCGAGTGGTTTGTTCATTGGTTTCTACCCGAGTTACCCAAAATACCGCAATGAGAAAGGCAACCACCCCAATGAGGGTGTTCTGGATCATCTTGACGACGGCTGCAATCTGCTCAGCCTGATCACCTAGTAACGCCCCGGCCGCCACCACCGCTCCGGTGGCGTCGACGGTTCCGCCAATCCATGCCGCACCGACGATGGGGTCCATACCGATCGCATCGATGCCCAACGGCATTACGATCATCATCACAACCGTAAAAATAAGTGACATTCCGACCGCTAGAGTTAGTTCTTCTTTCTTGGCCCTGGTGGCGGCAGCGGCGGCGATCGCGGCGGATACACCACAGACTGAGGTCGCTGCTGCGATCACCATGACCAGTGATCGACTTTTAATTCGCAGTAGTCGTGTTCCAAACTGATACATGAAGATGATGACTGTAGGCGTGACCACCCATGCGACGAAGAGACCGGGCAGCCCAAGACTGAGAATATTACCAAAGAGAATTTCGGCGCCTAAGAGCACTAGACCAGTCTTGATATATAGCTCAGTTCGAAGCGCCGATTTAATCCATCCAGGCGTTCCCACCGTATTTGCAATGATGAGACCGATCACAAGTGCCCAAAATGCGTAGCCCAACCCAGCGGCTCTTATACCGACCTGTTGGGCAAAGGTATAGGCTGCAACTGCTAGAGCGAAGAGCCCGAAGAATCCCGTCACATGGTTTAGGGCGATTCCACCCATTACCTTGACAGCAGCCATAGTCAGCACGGCTAGTGCCAGACCGAGCGCTAACACACCTACGCCGCGTCCGTCAGTGAATGCCTCAAACGGAGACTGGGACCAACGGCCAATTCCAGGAACCTCAGTAACCAGTTGACTGGCGACTCCAAGCAGCAGCAGGCCACCTAACCAGACCGCCCACCAGTCTTCAAGTGCAAGAAGCGCATGGCGAGAACTTTTACGGTTCTTGGTCATCGTTAAATGTTGATTCTAGTAGTAGATACCTGAAACCGGTTTATCTATAAGGAGACATTCGATAACCGCCGCATAGGTCCGTTCGGTGCCTGCCACTGTCAGGATGATTGTCGAGGATGAGACTCTGCTGTGGTTCTAGCATTCCATTGGATTCTTGAGATTAGGCTCGGTTAACGTGACTCGGTACTGCAATCCGAACGAGCATATAATGCGAGGCACTCAATCTGTTCTATGCAGCGGCTCGACCGCGACTCGCTGATACTACACGAGAAATTGTTAGCCGCCTCACGAACATCGGCCAGATTGATAGATGGTCGCAAGTTTGTGGCTGATTCACCTTGGTCGAGTAGTTCGGTGCGGTTGACTTGATAGGATTATTTTTGGGCAGGATGTCTTGTCTTAGAACTGACTCTCTGGAGCCATTAGATTGTTCGGTGTGATGGCCATGACAAATCGCTATTTTTTTGGAAGCTGGGGTGGACTGTGCGCCGTTAGCATGTTGTGGGTGTTCGGAGGGGCGGAGCCGATCCCAGCGCAAGAAGTGGTCGACGAAGCGCTGACGGCGGCGGCGGAAGAGTTCTGGGTCGCCGAATCAGAAGAACGCCGATCGGACGCGATAGATACCATCATGTCGCTGGACCAAGAATTCGAGGAAGTAGTTGCGGCGTTACGGGTCCGCCGAGCCTATTTGCCGAGTGTCGCCACTGGGCGGCAACTCTTTTCACGGCGGAATCGAGATGGTCTTGAACACGCCTACGTGGTTCACGTTCCCGATAGTTACGACGCGATGCAATCCTATCCTGTTCGAGTGTATTTACATGGTGGTGTCATGCGGCCCCTTCGTGAAGGAGGGAACTGGTGGCGTAATCAAGAGCCGTTCATAAGACAGGATTCACTGGTTGTGTTTCCAGTTTCATGGCCGGAGTCGATTTGGTGGCAAGATAGTCAGATTGAAAATCTGACGGGCATGCTGAATGACCTCAAGCGTGTCTACAACGTAGACGAGAATCGTGTCTATTTACTTGGTATGTCCGACGGGGCAACAGGAGCGTTTTACCAAGCTTTCAAAGCAACTACCCCATGGGCTGCCTTTCTTCCTTTTCATGGCCATCCTGGTGTGTTGGCTAATCCCAATTCCGATGTTGACGGCGAGATGCATGTTGCGAATCTCCAAAATAAGCCATTCTTGGTCGTCAATGGAGGCCAGGACCGCCTTTATCCGTTAGACGCGGTGGGTCCCTTTATCCAATTATTTGAAAGTGCTAATGTCGAAATTGATTTTCGAGGTCTTCCCCAAGCTGGGCACAACATGGACTGGTGGCCTGATCTTTCTGCGAGCATTGATTCGTTTGTTTTCGGAACCTCGCGTCAGCCTTTGCCTGACCAGCTGACCTGGGAGAGTGAGAATACGGAAGAGTTTAATCGTGCTCACTGGTTGATCATTAAAGAATTAGGTTCCGTTGAGAGCGAGAGTCAGTTGGAACTTTTCAATACATTGACCCGGAGGGTCCCCGATGCTCAATTGGGAATTAGTGCCGTTGGCGAGCTTGTTGACGGGTCTGGTCTTCAGCTGTTTGACGTCGGTGATAATTCGATTGTTTCTCAGGCAGGTATTCGTCCCGACGACATCGTTGTAGAGGTTGCCGGGCAGGCGATTTCGACCCCGGATTCATTGCGGCAAGCACTTATCAATTTTGAACCTGGTGACGAGTTGCCGATTTCTGTGCGGCGTGACGTCGAGTTGCTGGACCTTACGTTGCGGTATCCGATGACGTTTTTTACACAGACGAGCGCCGCGTTCCGACATGGCGAGTCGTCAGGTCGAGTCGAGCTTCGCAGAGAGGGCAATACTGTTATCGCAAAAACGCAGGGGGTGCGGCAATTTAATTTATTGCTTTCTCCCGACCAGTTTGATTTGGCCCGACCGGTTCGAGTTATAACGAATGATGTGGTGTCCCACGATGCCCTTGTTGTACCTGAAGTGGAGACCCTTTTACGTTGGGTTGCAGTCGATCAAGACCAGTCGCTTCTTTTTGGCGTTGAATTAGAGATTCGAGTGGGTTCGTAGGCGGGATGTAGATATTGATCAACTGAAGACGTTTCGTGACTGTCCTTTAAGTATACGCAGATAGAGCGTTTCAACTGTTGAAGCTACATAAGAAGTAATGAAACACAGTCCATGGCAAATTTAAAGAAACTGTATACCGCACAAGGAATAGGCGATGCCCATGTAATGCGAGGACTTTTGGAGTCGGCTGGTATCAATGCGGTGATTCGAGGGGACGGTGTTGTGCCGTTGCAGGGTGGTAACTTGATGCTTAACATTGAAGTGCGACCGTCCGTGTGGGTTCTTGAGGATGATAAGTATTCACAAGCGCGCGACATTGTTTCCGACTATGTGGCCCGTCAAGATGAGGATCCGGCGCAGCCTGTTACGACATGGAGCTGTTCTTGTTGTGGAGAGAGTGTCGAGCAACAGTTCAGCGAGTGTTGGAATTGCGGAACTAATCGCTCGTCATCGTGACGCCGCGTCAGACTGTACGGATGTAGAGAAGTGCTTTTGGATTTGAATGTGAGGGCGCAGTGAGATCAAGAACGCGAGACTGGTTTCGGATGATGACCATAGGTGCGGTAATCGCGTGCCTGATTGTTTCGGCTGAGCAGTCTGTTGCCCAGGCGCAGACAGACGTTTTTCCTTTTCCAGTAAATCTGACCGAATTCGAAAATGGCTTGAAGGTCGTTAGCGTCGAGTATGACAGTCCCGGGATCGTTGCTTACTACACGATTGTCCGTACGGGATCACGCAACGAGGTCGAACAAGGCTTCTCTGGTTATGCCCACTTTTTTGAACACATGATGTTTCGAGGGACGGAGAAGTATCCCACTGATGCTTACAATGCTGCCATTAAACGAATGGGAGCCGACTCCAATGCCTTTACAACAGATGATTGGACTGCTTACCACATTGTGGCGAGTTCGGATTCACTTGAGACCATTATTGACCTCGAATCGGATCGGTTTCTTAACCTGCAGTACTCGGAAGATGCGTTTCGAACGGAAGCGGGTGCAATTCTTGGCGAGTACAACCTTAATTTCTCTAATCCGGTCTCACTGCTTCGAGAACGGCTTTATGATCGGGCGTTTCTTCTGCATCCGTACAAGCACACGACAATTGGATTACTTGAAGATGTGCAGGATATGCCGAACCATTATGAATATAGTCTGGAGTTCTATGACCGGTACTATCGTCCGAACAATTCGTTCATCGTGGTAGTCGGTGATTTTGATTCAGGTCAACTCCTTTCACTGGTGGAGAAATACTATGGCAACTGGGGCACCGGTGACTTTGAGCCTAATATTCCGGTAGAACCGCCTCAAACTCGCGAACGTAACGATGCTGTAACTTGGCCTAATCCGACTTTGCCTTTTTTGATGCTTGGTTATCATGCTCCGCCGTTTTCAGACCAAGTTATCGATATGCCGGCATTGGATGTGCTTTCCCAGTTGCTTTTCGCTCAGACTTCTCCTCTGTATCAAAAGCTTTATCTTGAGGACCAGGTAGTTGACATTTTGACTGGCGGTGCCGTCGACCACCGTGATGCGCCGCTGTTTACTATTCTTGCGCGTGTTACCGATCCAGAAGAGATACCTAGTGTCCGTAATGCGATCATTTCTGAAATCGACCGATTGAAGGTCGACCCTATTGATGACGGAGTACTTGCCGCAACAAAGTCACACATGCGCTATGCCTTCGCTCGAGGATTAGATAATCCGGCGAGTGTCGCCGAGACAATGGGCCATTATTTCCAGTTGACTCAGGATCTTGAAACGATTAACCGAGTGTATCGGCTTTACGATGCAGTGACCGCCGATGATATTCGACGTGTTGCGACAACCTACTTCCCCGAGTCAAATCGGACTGTCGTGACCTTAACGCAAGAGGACGAATAGTGGTGTCACGGTTAGATGTGTCGAATCTAAGAGTTGTCGTGACAGTTGTTCTACTGGTTTTGGTGTGGGGATGTGCGGTCGTGGGCCCGGTTGAAGAAGATACCGACACGCGAATTGGCTTACCAGTTTCAGGAGATCCATTGGTCACGATTCGTATCGTGTTTCGAACTGGTTCGGTGAACGATCCTGACGGCAAGAACGGACTGAATGCGCTCACGGCGCTTATGTTGGGGCGGGGCGGCACGGAGACTTTGAGCTATCAAGAATTGACCACAGCCCTCTATCCTTGGGCGGCGTCGATCGGAGTGCAATCTGACAAAGAAGTAACCACGGTGATCGGTCAGGTCCACCGGGACCATCTCGAAGATTTCTACATAATCTTGCGTAGTCTTGTCATTGCGCCAGGATTTGATAGAGCTGATTTTGAAAGAAACAAGGAATTCTTGACCAACACTGTTGTTTCGAGTTTGAGAGGAACTAACGATGAGGAACTGGGCAAAGAGACGTTGAATGCAATGCTCTACCAAGGACATCCGTATGCAGCGCCAACGGTCGGCACGGAGAGGGGTTTGGCAGCCATTACATTAGACGACGTAAGGGAATTTTATGTCGGCCACTATACCCACGATAAGTTTCAAGTGGGGGTTGCTGGAGGATATCCGAACGGGTTCCTAGGGCGGATTGAGGCCGACTTGATTTCAGGTTTAGGTGGCGGAGCCGAACCAACGGAACAGATGGTGCTGCCGTTGCCTAGGGCTTTGGATGGAATCGAAGTAACACTTGTGGAAAAAGACACGATCGCGACCGCGATCTCTATTGGGTTTCCGATTGATGTTACCCGCGCCGACGATGATTTTTACGCGTTGCTGATAGCCAATTCCTACTTTGGTGAACATCGTAACTTCAACGGCTTATTAATGAATCGGATGCGGGGCGACCGCGGACTCAATTATGGGGACTACTCATATATCGAAAGTTTTATCCAGGAGGGCGGTTCACGGTTTCCCATCGCTAATATTCCTCGCACGCAACAATTCTTTAGTATCTGGATTCGCCCGGTGCCGCATCACAATGCGCACTTCGCGCTTCGGCAGGCGTTGCGTGAATTAGAGCGGCTTGTAACCGACGGGTTACCGCAGGCGGATTTTGAATCAACACGAGAGTTCTTGCTGAATTATTCGAAACTGTACGTTCAGACGGCCAGTCGTAGACTTGGTTATTTAATGGATTCTCGGTTTTATGGTACCGGCTATTTCATAGACGAGATTCAACAGCGTTTGCCCCAATTGACGGTCGATGATGTCAACGCCGCCGTGCGGAGGCACCTGCAAAGTGATGACCTGGCCATTGCGATCGTGACCAGCGGTGCAGAGTCTTTACGTGACCGGTTGTTGGCAAATGAGCCATCGCCAGCAACTTACAATATGGAGGTCACGGACGAGATCATGACTGAAGATGAAGCGATCATGCACTATGAACTGGCGATTAATGCGAACCGTGTGCAACTTACTCCGGTGGAGCAGATGTTTCGCGCTGTAAATTAAGTCCACCTGTGCGATAGCCCTGCGGGTCTACGTCTATCTGCTCAAAGCCAGCACTTTGGAACTGCCTGACCACCTCAGACAAGATGTCCGGTTGCTTAAGTCGAGCGATTGAAGAGGGTTCAACTTCGATGCGTGCGGTCTTCTCATGGTGGCGTACGCGACATATCGGAAAACCGAGATTTTTGAGAACTCTTTCACATGCTGCGACTTGAGTGAGCCGGGCTGGAGTGATTTGCGTGCCATAAGGAAATCGACTTGACAGGCACGCCAACGCTGGTTTGTCCCAGACGGGGAGCGATAAGCGTCGAGCGGCTGCTCTGATCTCAGTCTTTTTAAAACCGACCTCATCAAGTGGTGATCGAACTCCCTGTTCACGTGCCGCCTGTTTTCCAGGACGATAATCACTGCGGTCATCGACATTGAATCCGTCCACGACATGCGCCGCGCCGAGACTGCGAGCCTCTGCGACAGCCCGCCCGTACACTTCCGTCTTACAGAAATAACACCGGTTGACCGGGTTTAACGCATACCTGGGGTCGTCCACTTCGTATGTATCGACGAGGATGTGCCTGGCCCCAAGGCGTTTGGCTAATTGCTGGACGGCCGATCTTTCTTCCGGAGCCAGGCTGGGTGAAATTGCGGTGAGAGCGGTAGCGCGGTCTCCCAGTACTAGAATTGACTCAGCCAATAAGTAGCTAGAGTCAACACCGCCTGAGAAACACACCACGACACTGTCTAATTCGGCCAGGAGCTCTCGAAGCAGGGTGATCTTGTTGGATAAACCGTGCATAATGTGCAGTCTTCAGGTAGTTCACCATAGCTAGATTAGGGCGTCAACCAACACCTCATGTTTTCGTTATTTGAAAATGCCTCTTCAGTGTTGCTCGGAACGACTGCGGTAGTGGCAATTGCCCATGCGCTCCTTGGGATTGATCACTCACTTCCATTTATTGTTTTGGGGCGGTCACGGCAGTGGTCATTGGGCTACACGATTGTCGTGACCAGCCTGTGCGGGATTGGTCATGTCGCGTCGTCGGTTGCGATTGGTGGAGTGGGAGCTTTCCTGGGTGTCAGTCTTGATTCGTTGATGTGGGTTGAGTCGACGCGTGGTGTAGTCGCGGCGACGTTATTGGTTGGTTTTGGACTGGCTTATACGGCCTGGGCGGTTCGGAAGACATTTCGTAATGTGACTCACTCGAATGTCCATGCCCACGGTGACGGCACCTTACGTGAGAAACTCCAATTGCATGATGGCGAACACCGTCATCTCCACGGTTCGAGCGCGAACGTGACACCCTGGGCGCTTTTCATTGTTTTTCTCTTTGGGCCATGTGAACCGCTTATTCCACTTATGATCGTTCCAGCGATAGCAGGCTCGTGGACAGTGTTAGTTGCCGTTGTCGTGACCTTTGGCGCTTTGACTGTCCTGACAATGGGGTTGACCGTGACCATTGGGTACCAGATGTTAGATGCGGTTCCTCAACATCGATTCACCCGCATAACCGATGTGGCTACGGGGTTACTTGTCGCCGCGAGTGGTGCGGGCGTTTTGTTTTTAGGGCTATGACATGGATGTAAAGGTTATATGGCGTTCGATATTTTTTTGTTGATTGTCGGGTTCGGCTTGATCGCCAAGGGTGGCGATGTGTTCGTGGATTCAAGTGTGCTGATTGGTCGAGCTCTGAACGTGCCCAGGTTCGTCATTGGTGGCACTCTAGTCAGTCTCGCTACGAACGCTCCAGAAGTAGCGGTAGCCACCACCGCCAGTCTAGCGGGTGACTCCGGAATTGCACTCGGCGATGCCGTAGGGTCATGTATTTGCAACATTGGGCTAATCGCAGGAACTGTTGCGATGATCAGCCCAATCGGGGCTGATGCGAGAGATTTCACTAATCGGGCCTTGTGGATGGCGGCTGCCGGTGGGATGGTAGTGCTTTTTTCCGTGGACGGAACGTTGAGTAGACCCCTAGGCATGGTGTTGATGCTGATGGCAGCAGCGTACCTGGGCTGGGATTTTGTCGGCGTTAGACGCATGCGTAAACGCAATCGTGATGAGTCGGCACGAACAGAAGAACAAGAGGCGTTGTGGAGAGCAGTTGGCACGTTTGTACTCGGCGCGATCTTGATTATTTTTGGTGCTCGACTGCTCGTGATGTCAGCGCAGACTCTGGCTTCCGCGTTGGGTGTTCCGACTGCCATTATTGGATTTTCTGTTGTTGCCTTCGGGACATCGATTCCTGAATTAGTCACGGGCGTGGCGGCCGCACGCAAGGGTGTTGTTGATTTGGCGCTCGGCACTGTCGTAGGTTCGAACGTTCTGAATTTGTTTCTTGTCGTTGGATTAGCGGGCACAATCAACCCGCTCACGCTCGATAGTGTTGTTCAAAGCTACGCTTTTCCATGGATGGGCTTCTTTTTTGGCGCTCTTATCGTACTTGTTCGTAGAAATGGCTCTGTTGGACCACGTGCGGGTCTGGGATTGTTGGCGCTCTACCTGGTATATGTTGTGGGCTTAACCTTTTTCTCAGGATGAGGAGTGATGTATTGAGATTTCTGAAGTCCCGCAGGGAAGCTAATTAACGATGGCACCTCGCGGTCAGTTGTTGTCTACCTACCTTTTTGATCTGGATGGCACCTTGATCAATTCAATCGAATTGATCATGTCGTCGTTCAGACACACCATGTTGGTTCACCTTGGCGAGGTACCATCGGACCACGATTGGCGATCGGGTTTTGGCACACCTCTAAGGACCCAATTGGCGAAATTTGCCTGTGATGCGGAGCAGTTTGATGCTATGAGAGCCACCTACGTAGAATACAGTGACAAGCATCATGATCAAATGGTTGAGGCTTATCCCGGTGTCCGTGAAGCGCTGGAGAATTTGCGTGAGCGGGGGGCTGTTCGGTTGGCCATTGTCACTAGTAAAAACCGACGTGGAATGCGCCGTGGGTTACAGCTCTGTGACCTTGAGCAATATTTTGATGTTTTTATTACCGCCGACGACGTCGAAAAGCACAAACCAGATCCCGCGCCCGTCATCGCGGCACTTGACCAATTTGCCGTGGATGCCAGCGAAGCTGTGTTTATTGGTGATTCACCGCATGACATAGCCGCCGGTCGGTCGGCCGGTGTGCAGACGGCGGCCGTGTTGTGGGGGCCGTTTACTCGTCAGGCACTAGCGCATCAACCGCCAGACCATTGGCTCACATGTCCAGCGGATATCAGTACTCTGTTTTGATGCTCGTCTTGTCGAAAGCCTGGCGAGAAGCAATGTGTCCACCGTAGTTTCGTGACAGACAGTGGCGTATTGTATTTGACTGGCTTAGTTACACACGGCGTCGCGCCAGTTATTTTGGTGGGGCGGTTGAAGAATATTTAAGCTAGGACAACCGAGGAAAAGGGAACCTGCAAATGTCGGAATCGCTACCGTCAGGCTATCGTCTCCTAGACGGTGCCCTTCAACTGGCGTATGACTACAAAGACCCATTCGAAGATCTTGTCGGTCCATTTGGATATAAGGTCGACGCTGGGCGAATTTTCTTCGCGTTCGAAGCCAAATCTCATCATTGCAACTCGAGCAATAGCGTCCATGGCGGCATGCTGATGACCTTTGCAGACTATGCTGTCTGTCTTACAGCCATTTGGGATCAACCAGGTCAGAAATGTGTCACTGTGTCATTTAACTGTGAATTTGTAGCGGCTGGTCGCCAAGGTGACCACATCGAGTCAAGTTGCGAAGTCGTAAGACGCACCCGCTCACTCACGTTTGTACGCGGGCAACTTTTTGTTGGGGAACGGGTGTTACTGAATTGCAGTGCAGTTGTGAAACACTTTTCTGCCAGTAGACCCATCAGGGAATAAAGGCCTAGCTCTGTCGGCCGGGGACAAAATTTCACCTGTGCCGCCAACTTGGCTCGACTAACTACTTTAAGGTGAGTTTCAGTTGAGCAATTCGAACAGGCAGTTTAGATTCCCCACTTTGAAACCATACGATTATCGCAGGCTCCGTTATAATTCGCTCGATTACGTAAGGAGGAGCACAATGGGTTTCGCTAGAACTTTCTCTGTTTTAGTTGCCACTTTTCTTTTCTGCGAGTTTTCTGCGACGTTAGTGTTGGCGCAGCAAGGCAGCAGAGACGGTGAGTGGCGGCATTATGCTGGTGACCTGGGTGCAACGAAATTTGCTCCACTGGACCAGATAAGCAGGGACAATGTTGACCAACTACAGGTAGCGTGGGAACGTGCTGCGGTTGATCAGTCAATATTGGAGATAGTCCCAGACCTGAGTTACGGCAACAATTTTATTGCTGCTCCTCTGATGGTTGACGGTATCCTCTACAGCCCCAATGGCGTTGGTTTAGTTGAAGCGTTTGATCCTGCGACCGGAGACACGATTTGGGTCCAAGAACCTTTTGATTCGGCTCCTGCTGCGTATCGGGGATCCGTGACCAGGGGCGTAGCCCATTGGACCGACGGCAACGACCAGCGCATCATCGTGCAACGTGGCCAATGGTTGATTGCCCTTGACGGCAAGACCGGGCGCCCTTACGAGGACTTTGGGCAGGGTGGGCGCGTTGACCTGACAACAGGCCTTGCTGACGGCGCCCGTTATCGATGGGGCGGTGCGCCAACGGTTGTTCGCGACGTAATCGTTGTTGGACAGTCCATGTCTGACACGTTTGTGACGAAAGAGGACATCCGTGGCGATGTTCGTGCCTTCGACGTTCGCACGGGCGAACTGAGGTGGGTATTCCACACGATCCCGCAGGCCGGCGAATTCGGAACTGATACCTGGGATGACGAATCGTGGCAGTACAGCGGTCATGCGCCAGTGTGGGCATTGTTTAGTGCGGACGAAGAACTCGGCTACGTGTACCTCCCGATAAGCTCTTCCACGAACGATATGTATGGTGGACATAGAGGTGGCGACAACCTGTTCAGTCAGACTTTGGTTTGTGTTGATGCCAGTACTGGTGAACGGGTGTGGCACTACCAGATCGTTCATCATGGTCTGTGGGATTATGACCTGCCCGCCGCGCCAATTTTGATGAACCTCGAGGTCGATGGTCGAGAGATTAAGGCAGTCACTCAGATTACTAAACAAGCGTTTGCCTTTGTTTTTGATCGTGAAACAGGCGAACCGGTTTGGCCGATCGAAGAACGACCCGTGCCCCAATCCATGGTTCCCGGCGAGCGGACGTCACCGACGCAGCCGTTTCCAACAAAACCTCCGGCTTTCGACCGTCAAGGCGCCACGGTTGAGAACTTAATTGACTTTACTCCGGAGTTGCGGGCTGAGGCGTTAGAGATTGTAGAGCGCTACACCATTGGTCCTATGTTTACGCCTCCGACTGTGCGGACTGACGGCCCCACTGGTAATTTAGGAACAATTCAGCTGCCAGGATCACAGGGTGGTGCCGATGTGCAAGGTGCCGCTTTTGACCCGACTACAAACATTCTGTACGTCCCATCAATTACGTCTCCGTTTGTGGCAGATATTCTTGAAGGAAATCCCGATCGGACGAATCTTGATTTCGTGAAGGGGACGCGTTTATGGATCGGGGGCCCCCGTGGGCTTCCCTTGTTTAAGCCGCCTTACGGACGCATCACGGCAATTGACATGAACCGTGGTGAGATTGTGTGGCAAGTAGCAAATGGTCACGGTCCTAGGAATCATCCAGCCATTCGTCACCTCAATCTTGGCCGTCTCGGCCGACCTGGTCGACCGTCCCCGCTTGCCACCGCGACACTCCTTTTTATTGGCGAAGGTTCAGATGCGCGTAATAGCGGTGGTCGTGTACCAGACGGAATGCCGCCGGAGATTGTTACTAACTACGGTGAGCCGTGGTTCCGGGCGTACGATAAAGAAACTGGTGAGGTTGTGTGGGAGCATGAACTGCCATCCGGTACGACCGGTGCACCCGTGAGCTACATGCACGAAGGAAAGCAATATGTGGTGGTGGGGATCGCAGGCAAGGAGGGAATGCCGCCTCGTTTCGTGGCCTTTAGCTTGCCCTAGGCAATGATTGTCACCAGTGGTTGGTGACGCTCAGTCGTTCTCTAATATCCAGTGTGCGAGCGTCGGTATCCACCTTCTTGGCCTCGCTCTGTTCCGGTAACGTCCGTAACCAACCGTGCCTGACGACAAATTGTTGCCTTTGGAATTGAGACGGGCTCTTAACGCCGAAGCTGCGGGGATTCCATTGGTTGACCTTCGCGCCGCAGCGCAGCGTCTGTCGTGTCACTACCGTCAAAAATCGGTCAAATCTGTAGACAACATACCAGCGTTCGACGATCTAACTGCTCTCGCATACGCGGCGACTCGAATGCCGGCTACTTTGGCGGCCGCACGCGCAGTGTTCCACGAGTTGAATGTGCGAAGCGGTGAACTTAACGTCGAGACTTTGCTTGATCTTGGTTCCGGCCCCGCCACGACACTTTGGGCCGCAGACTTGGAGTTTCCTAAGCTAGAGCACGTGTGTTTTGTTGAGCGCGATGGTGCGATGCAGAAGCTTGGGAAAAGACTCGCCAAGTGTTCACCTCTTGACGGGCGGGCAAAAATGACATGGTCGTCGCAGATAAGCGGTCTGTCGTCAACATCAACTGCCTTTGACCTTGTGGTGGTTAGTTATCTCTTGACGGAATTAGACGAAGACGCTCGCATAAGGTGTCTTCGTCTTGCCTGGAATTCCTGTGACGGTGCGGTTGTTGTGATTCTGCCGGGTTCTACAGAGGGCTACAACATTATGCTCGCGGCACGAAGTCAGCTTTTATCGATGGGTGCGTCCATTATCGCGCCATGTCCTCACAGTGACGTATGTCCACTCGAGAAACCGGAATGGTGCCACTTCGGCGCTCGGCTGAACCGGTTTAATCTTCACCGGCGTTTGAAAGAGGGTAGTCTTTCCTACGAAGATGAGAAGTACAGTTATGTCATTGCGACCAAGGGTTTTGGGAACCCAGTTACTAGCCGTGTAATTGGTCGTCCTCATGCAGGCAATCGACAGGTCCATCTCCGATTGTGCGAAGGAGGTGGTGTCGTCGATCGGACGTTGACGAAGAGGAACTCACCGCAGTACCGACAGGCACGTAAGCTTCGATGGGGCGATGCTTGGGATTTACCCGCCGGGGACTAGCGTAATCAACTCGCCTGGGTTGTTATTCAAGGCTAAGCCTGAACGAGGTAGATGCCCCTAATGCCACAGGCAAGGTCGGTTTGAAATCACTCGGACGCGCATTTGTTGGTGTGGTGTCTGATTCTCCATTAAGTTCAGAATCTTCGAGTAGCAAGCGTAGTGGCTCTGAACGAGATGGATTTACGCGAGGCCTTGAGTGTGTTTCCCAGCCTGGAGTACGTGAGCCACATCGGTAACAGGAAAGATACAGCCGCCCGCCGCCTTGAGAGAGGCGGTAATCATGTTGTCTCCGGACGAAACAGACGAGACGGGCTAGCATCCTTCGGCGAGTTCGCGGCATTCTACCGCAGTCTGTGTTCAGGGCCTAGTTACTAATGTGTCATCGTGTGGAGGAGAACATTGATCCCCAAACCATAACCATCAGGAGCAAACTTCGAAAAGAAACGCGGGTCGTCAGCTTCTCGTTCCCATGCATCAGCTACATCGGTATTGTGTGTCATCACTACGAGGAATCTACCGTGTTCGTCAGTAATTGCACGGAAGTGAGGTTCTTCGCTGTCTTTACCGCGTTCCGAAGTAGTGCGCCCGCCTACGCCGTACCAAAATTGGATCGCCGTGATTTGCGGAACTGAGGACACATGGGCCAGGGTGTTGAAGACGGGATGATCTAATGGCACGTCAATCACAGGGTACTGAGCTGGTGGGAGAACCTTTCCTATTTCACTAGTCCAGTGCTGCCACGCACGAGATCCCCAAAAGTCATCCACCCAGAGAAAGCCGCCCTTCAGTAAATATTCGCGAAGGCGTCGAACCTCTTCGCTGCTAAAACCGATTGTTCCTACGTCCGCGGCCATTGTGAAGGGGCAATTAAAGAGTTCGTCATCGGTAAGTCTAACTACCCAGTGATTCGGTTCTTTCTGACTATCCATGCTTACACGTGCGGTCGTCAGTTCTGAATAGCGAATCATTAGATTGATGCCGGCATAGGGGTAGTCCGTCGCCCACCCCATACCCAATTCTTCGTATCGCACACTGTCATACATCAGTTTGCAGAACGCAAAATCCCGGTCAGGCAAACTTGATGGTGGAAAACGGGGTGGTAGGGTGCCCTCGCGGAAGCCGCCCCAACGGCCCCATTGAGCATGCACAACCGTCATTAAACTGCAGACCGTGAACAAGATGATTGCTAGGCCCAGTGCACGGCCCAGTGTGGTGCCTTTGTTCATGAACTGGTTATACACGCTTGTTCAAGAGTGTGCCAGTCAGAATACGGAGAAGGTTACGGTGTTTACCGAAAGTTTTCTTTCTGGCTGTCAAGCTTAGACTCAACGAGACTCCGTGCGTGTTTAAGTAGCAATTCCGCGCCTCTGCGGGCGGTGTTGGGGTGGCCTTGTGTTTCGTCTGAGTCGGTGGTTTTCATGGTTGCTAGGTGCCCCAGCTGAATTACTGCTTTTAGGGTATTGTGTGCGACTTGGAATGAGGAGGGAGGCATAACCAACTCGTGTTCGGCACGGAGTCGGTCCCAGTCTGTTTGAATAGTCTCCGGCGAGTCATTTCTCATTTCAACTTCCTCGGGCGCCGACGCGAGTAATTGTTCCAACTCTTCAGTTGTGTGAGTGAACCAGGCCACGTAATCGCTCCGAAGTACAGGGCTTAATGAGACGAGTGGATCGGATGAAGGATGTGTCCTTATGTCGGTAAGTGTGGGTTTGATCTTGGTATCGGATGAATGGACGACGATCCGGTATTCTCGGTTTTCTGAGTCCTGTTCTATTTGGTACAAGTGCTGTTGAGTGAGGTCCAATACTACTCTTGTGACCGGTGGGTCGTTTTGGTTCAGCGCTACGCGGATTTGCCTGACTCCGGCCTTCTCTATCGGTATCACGGCGGCAACCTTTGGGATTATGTTGGCAAAATCAACGAATAGGCGAAACGGTTCAACCGTGATTTCCTGAATTTCGCCGTACAAGGCTTGATCTGCGATTAGACGAATCGCCACAGCGTTATCTGAATTTTCAATCGACACCTGCAGTAAGGTGCCGTGACGAGTCTGGGCGGCTGCCGGCACCGATAGCGCCCACCCGAGTGCCGTCAGCACTAACGTGAAGCTAACCGCGACATGGAAGACGTATAGTGTTCTGAGGTGTGGTTTCACCGATTCTCCTGAATCGGTTTATCGGTTCGTTCCTCTCAGAACAGTAGTGTTAATTCTTTGGCCGCGCAGTTCACTAATTAGTGGCGAAACAGTAGAAATACCCGTTTCCTCCCGTTCCTTGAAGGTCAGCTTGTCCACAACCACGACTTCCATGGGCGGAATTCCATGATGATGGAACAGCACCGCCACCAGTGCGGTCGTGATGACCAACCTGCGCGCTCCCGTTACCGTTGCTGGTCCAGTTGCTGCACGTATGGTCTTCTCCGTCCGTAAACCGCGTTCCATCAAGTTGGGAGCCGGTCAGGATGTCGTGACGATTAGGGTCGTCACCACGTCCATTGGTAATCTCGCCGGTTTCATTTAATTGGGTTTCTTTGGTTAGCGCAGCATTTGAGTAGTGCAATTCGGCGACACTGCCAGCAATTTGCACACCGTCGGCGTTAAACCAGGGTCCCGAACCGATACGGTCGCGGGCATTGGTGCCGGTGGCTCCGTCGGTACTCAGATACGCTCGCCACGTCTTTCCACTGCTTCCAGCGGCTTCGGCTAACATGGTGCAGTGCCGGTCGGCACCATCAAGACCTCCGAGATTAGCCCCGTCGCCGGGTCCTGCACTTGTGATGAAGAAACTCATCGTATTATCTTGGGTCATCCCAGGCAGGCCCATAATCAAGGCGAAAACTGCGGCAACGCCAAACATTCGTATTTTCCAGATTGTCATTGGTAAGGTCCTCTTGGTTGGTGCTGTTCACTGAATGGTCTGCGGTTCTAGTCTATCTGGAGCAATAACCGGTACGGTCGCAAGAAAATTGACTATTCTTGTATTTCGATCACGAGAATCTCACGCTCGTTTCCTTCGCGTTCCCCTTGTCCTACAACAACTAACACAAGCGAATCTGAGACGGCGACATCACGTGCCGGTCGGGCTGTCGATAGTGCCGTAATGATCTCCGGACTTGATGGGTCTGACAAGTCCACCACCTGTAATCCAGCGTCTCCAGCCGAGACGAACGCGAACTGATCTTGAAGTGCTAGGCCGTTGGCTTGACCTGGTGTATCGAATGTTGAAGTTTTTACCGGCGCAGCTGGATCCGTGACATCGTAAACCTGAAGGCCACCTTGGCCGATGCCGGCAAGAAGTTTTCGTCCATCGGGAAGTTCTGTAACTTGGAGTGCATTACGCGGTGCGGATGGAGCGTGCAGTATTCCAATTGGTTCGGGACTGCCCTCCTGCGTCAGGTCGAACACGTAGAGACCTGTCGGAGAGTCGGTCGCGTAAGCAATGGGCCCCGATGTGACAACGTCCCGCGCATAGCCATCGAGAAAATACGAGCCAATTGATTGAGGCTCACTTTCGTTAGCAACGTCGATCAGGACGAGTCCTTCCATATGGTCGATATAGGCCACTTTTGTGTCGTACACCGCGCCTATCTTGGTTTGGCCCAATGATTCAAACGCGCCCAATTCGTGTGGTGCAGTCGGGTCAGAGATGTCGAGGATCGATAAGCCATGAAAGTTGGCGCCGACATAGGCGCGTTCGCCATTGATACTGAATTTCCAGATTTCCTCCGGCATAGTCAGTAGTCCCGTCTGGCGCGGCATCGCAGGATTCGACACGTCAAAGACCTTAAACTCCCGGTGGTGGGTGACGAACACCTGTGTTCCCTCCACCTTCACAAGGTCAGCGGGGCCGGGAATGGTACCAACCTGCTCGAATGACATTTGAGCGGTCACGCTGGGAGCAGATACCGCCACAACTGTTGTGACGAGAATCAAGGCTACAGTTAGGCGGCTAAACAGAGCAGTGATCATGAAATATCCTTCTTGGCAATTCGATAGAGCTTTGATTGAGTTCTTAGAAGAAGACTTCCACGCACGACAGCGGGTGTAGCGAGCGACATTTCATTAAGCGAGTTCTTGTGAAGGATCTTAAACTCTGGTCCGGCTTCTACAACGTATGTTTCACCATCCTCACTAAGAAGAAAGATCTTGCCGTTATACGCCCACGGTGATGCGGTGAAGCCATTTCCGATCTCAAGACGCTGACGTCCATACACTTCGTCACCAGTTAGCGCATCGTGGCAGACTAAAAACCCGCGATCGAGCAAGGTGTAGTAGTAGTCGCCATAGACCAAGGCTGAGGTGTTGTAGGTGCCGAGTAACGGGTATGACCATGCGACGTATTCAGTGGATTCTTTTGGTCCGGGGAAACCTGCTGCGATGCCCGTGCTACGAGCGTCAGGTGGCCACACCGAAATATCGCCTGTGGCCCCCGGGCGGACAACATAGACCGGTCTTAATCCCCCTCCAGGATAACCGGAACTCAAATAGAGAAGGCCGTGTTTGGCGAAGGGTGTCGGGATGGTGAGCCCGGACATCCCGTGGATTTCCCAGAGAAGATTTCCGTCGAGGTCATAGGAGCGAATGCCACCAGTACCGGAGGTGATTAGTTCGGTTCGCAGCTCGTTCTCCCAAATAAATGGTGTTGCCCAATTTGTCCCACGTTCTTCGCGGTCAACCCGCCAGGCTTCTTCGCCTGTGTTTGTGTCGATCGCCACCAGAAACGATTCCGTCTGATTGTCGTTAACAATGTAGAGGCGGTCTTCGTGAAGAACCGGAGAAGCGGCGGATCCAAATCCTCCGGTGGTTTCGAATGCTCCGAGTTCGCGTCGCCAAACAGTTTCACCACTCAAATTGAGAGCCGTGACCAGTCCGATTGTGCCGAGATAGACATACACCCGTCGACCATCGGTCACTGGTGTTTCAGAGGCGAACGTGTTCTTGAGATGACGAGAGATGGACGGAGCCATTGTGTGAAGCTCGCTTTGCCACTGAATTTCTCCAGTTTCGAAGCTGATGTCATACAGCATCCAGCGATGTTCATTAGCTGATGCTAGGCCACCGTTTTCATCGCCGGGGTCGTAGAGCCCTTTTACCGGGGCTGGTTCGTCGCCTGCACTGATCGCCGTCGTGAGAAAGACGTGGTCATTCCACACGACGGGCGAACTCCAGCTTAGACCGGGGACGTCAATTCTCCAGGCGATATTTTCGGTCTCACTCCATCGGTCCGGGAGTGCAGGGTTATCGGGGATGTCCCCGGCACTCGGTCCTCGGAACTGCACCCACTGTTCCTGACCACCCGCTGACAGCGAGGGCAGAGCGAGTACCAGTGCTAGCACGAAAATCACGACACCTTTCATCGTGGCTCCTTCGATTGAGGCATAAGTAATCATCCGAAATATTCTCTGTCAAGAACACAGGCCGTAGACAGAACAGACAGAGAAAACATTTTGGGCATTTTACTTGACCTCACGCTGTTGTGGAGCTCAAGCGAGGAGATATGTACGAAGCGGTGATCGTCGTGGTATCGGGATTAATTGGATGTTGTGTCTGCTCACACGTGTCGTGGCCGGTAAGGACAGGGGTTCATGGCTATATAATCAAACCAACGAAATGAGTGGTGAGAGTATGAATATATGACTGAGAAACCAACGCCGGTGCAGGTGCTTCGATTTGAGCTCAATATAAAGGATTCGGCTATGCGCCCGGAACAGTTGCTCAACTTGCTGAACCGTATGCTGCGTGAAGAATTCCCAACCGTTGTGGATAGTGTGACGCTGACCCACGAAGAAAGTGATGGTGTGATTACACTCTCGAATCTCGAACAGTTGGACAAAAAAATTGCGCTGGATGTTGGCCATCGAGCTCGCAGTATTTATAACGAGTTTCTGACGAGTCCTTGGTACTAGAAGGTCCTCCTTATCTAAATTGAATCAGGAATCCCGTGTCTAACACGCAATAGGCCGTCACATGGAAACCGGTGTCATTTCGTAAATAAATATGGAGTGTAGGACTGTTTGTCTCAGGTATACGCCATAAAATGTTGCAAAACAGACGGTTGACTGGTAGGTTTCACTGAGTCGAACTAGGTCTTATTAACCACTCGTGCCCGATGCATGGAGGAGGTCGTCTCATGGGAGACGTGGAACAGATTCAGCAGCAGGAAGCAGCAACGGATAATTTTTCACGCCGTACGTTCATTAAGGGTGTGATTGCGACAGGCGCAAGTGTGTCGGCGTCGAGCTACGTGTTCCGAGATGGAACGGTGGCAC